>SKEY01000006.1_pt1 | contig 414237 bp, 364 predicted proteins | sample 4843871 | NCBI WGS metagenome assembly SKEY01 (sample SAMN11008797, study PRJNA524170) | human gut metagenome | biome: Human fecal sample; material: Feces; isolation source: fecal sample from pouch patient p36 | host: Homo sapiens | place: Israel: Tel-Aviv | collected 2016-12-04
GCTCAGCTGGTCAACTTTAGCGTTCAGAGTCTGAACGTCAGAAGACAGCTGATCGATTTTAGCGTTGCTGGAGCAACCTGCCAGCAGAGTAGAACCCAGGATTACCGCGCCCAGTACCAGTTTAGTACGATTCATTATTAATACCCTCTAGATTGAGTTAATCTCCATGTAGCGTTACAAGTATTACACAAAGTTTTTTGGGTTGAGAATATTTTTTTGATGGGATTACGCCTATTTTTGATCGTTCGCTCAAAGAAGCAACGAAATCGGCAATTTTGACGAAAAAGCTATGTTAAAAAAGGCATTTTTCATCGGATTCATCTTAGATAAATCGCGATTAAATAGAAAAACCCGATTTGCTTTTTGAATAGTTCTGGTTAAAGGCGGGAATAAAAAAAGCGCCCCGAAGGACGCTTTTTAACAAAACAATAATTTGTTCGTGAAATATTACAGCACGTGGACAGATGCCGTGTTGGTGGTGCCGCTTGGAACCAGTGCACCAGAAACCATAACCACCACGTCGCCTTTCTGAGCCAGGCCACAATCAACCAGTTCCAGCGCCACTTCTTTACCCAGACGATAGAAATCATCGGTAGAGGCAATCTCTTTCACCAGGTGTGGGATCACACCTTTGCTCAGCACCAGCTGACGCGCGGTAGTTTCGTTGGTGGTCAGCGCCAGAATGGTCGCATCCGGGAAGTATTTACGCACGGCACGCGCAGATTTACCGCCCTGGGTCGCCACGACAATCAGTGGGGCTTCCAGTTTCTCAGCGGTTTCTACCGCACCACGGCACACGGCTTCGGTGATGCGCAGTTTACGGCTGTCGTTGTTGTAATCCAGACGGCTTTTCATCACGCGGTCGGTACGCTCACAGATGGTCGCCATGATACCGACCGCTTCCAGAGGGTATTTCCCTTTTGCAGATTCGCCAGACAGCATAACGGCATCGGTACCGTCGAGGATGGCGTTTGCTACGTCGCCTGCTTCAGCGCGGGTAGGGCGTGGGTTTTTGATCATGGAGTCCAGCATCTGCGTTGCGGTGATAACCACTTTACGCGCGCGAACACATTTCTCGATCATCATCTTCTGCGCGAAGATCACTTCTTCAACCGGGATTTCTACGCCCAGGTCGCCACGCGCTACCATGATACCGTCAGACGCTTCGAGGATTTCGTCGAAGTTGTTCAGGCCTTCCTGGTTTTCGATCTTGGAGATGATCTGAATGTTCTCGCCGCCGTGCGCTTTCAGGTGCTCACGGATCTCAACCACGTCAGAACGTTTACGGATAAAGGAGGCAGCAACGAAGTCCACGCCTTGTTCGCAGCCGAAGATCAGGTCTTGTTTGTCTTTTTCAGCCAGCGCTGGCAGCGCAATGGACACACCCGGCAGGTTAACGCCTTTGTTTTCGCCCAGATCGCCGTTGTTCAGCACTTTACAGATAACCTTGTTACCTTCGATCGCCGTCACTTCCATGCCGATCAGGCCGTCATCTACCAGCACGGTGTTGCCAACAGACAGATCGCTGGTGAAGCCTTCGTAGGTCACGGCAACGATTTCGTTGTTACCCACAACGGATTTGTCGGTGGTGAAGGTGAAGGTCTGGCCCGCTTTCAGGGAAACGTCGTTACCGCCTTCCAGTTTGATGGTGCGGATTTCAGGACCTTTGGTGTCGAGCAGGATTGCCGCTTTTTTCCCGGTCTTGCTCATCACGTTGCGCAAGTTCTGGATACGCTGACCGTGTTCAGCATAGTCGCCGTGGGAGAAGTTCAGACGCATCACGTTCATGCCGGCATCCAGCATTTTGCTCAGCATCTCTTCGGATTCGGTTTTCGGGCCGATAGTACAAACAATTTTCGTCTTTTTCATGACAGTCTTAGTCTTTAAGTTGGGAAGGATATGGAAATCTCGCTCCGGGGGCGCACCGCCGCGGAGTCAAACCTGTGTTGCGAAAGAGTATATGACACGCACTAAGAATAGGTGACATCAAATGAGCGTGCAGAAGAAAGTGTGCCTGAGTGCCAGCCCAACGAAGGAGAGGAGAAGTTGTACGTTGTTTTTTGTATTCCAAGCGCTGAAACCATTCACCAGGGATTTGGCGCGCATTATACGCTGATTTACAGTAAAAAGGAAAATGGAAACAGCGTTTCAAAACAATCTGTGCAGATTCACATAAGTTTGTTATCAAGGCGTTAAGGTCTAATGTCATCTTATGACGGCAGGCGCAACGCCCGCCGTTTTTTGCTCACTTTTCCAGCGCCTGCTGAAGGTCGGCGATCAGATCCTTCGCATCCTCAATCCCCACCGACAGGCGGATAAGCTGCGGCACAATGCCGTTTGCAAGACGCTGCGCCAGAGGTATGGAGGCGTGGGTCATGCTGTAGGGCTGGCTCACCAGACTCTCCACACCGCCCAGACTTTCCGCCAGGGTAAAGAGCGTAAGATGACGGATCACCTCTGCCGCGCGTTGCACATCGCCTTTAATCACAACGGAGATCATGCCGCCCGGCAGCGCCATTTGTCTGCGTGCCAGCGCATACTGGGGATGTGACGCCAGCCCGGGATAGAACACGCGGTCTACCTGCGGATGCTGCTCCAGCCATTGCGCAATTGCCAGTGCGTTGGCGCTGTGCTTCTCAACGCGCAGAGAGAGGGTGCGAATCCCCCGCAGCGTCAGGAAACTGCTGAACGGATCCAGAACGCCGCCAACCGCGTTTTGCAGATAGCCCAGACGCTCCGCGAGATCCTTATTTGCCCCGACAACAGCCAGCCCGGCAACCACGTCTGAATGACCGTTGAGATATTTAGTGGCGGAGTGGACCACTATATCGAACCCCGCCTCCAGCGGCCGGTGAATGACCGGGGAGGCGAAGGTATTATCCGCCACGCTGATCGCATTATGGCGCCGGGCAATGTCCGCGATGGCCTCCAGGTCGGCCAGTTTCAGCAGCGGGTTCGTTGGCGTTTCCACCCAGATCATGCGGGTGTCCGGGCGAATGGCGGCCTCAAGCCCGGCTACATCGTCCGGCTTAACCCAGCTCACCTGTAACCCGGTGCTGCGCTTGCGCACGTTTTCGATCAGGCGATACGTACCGCCATACACGTCGTCAATGGCGACGATATGGCTGTCTTTATCCAGCAGTTCGAGCACGGTGGAAATGGCTGCCAGCCCTGACGCGAAAGCGTACCCGCGCGTGCCGCCTTCCAGTTCGGCGATGGCGGTCTCCAGCGCGTGGCGGGTTGGATTGCCGCTCCGGGAGTATTCGTAGCCGGTATGTTCACCCGGTGCCGGTTGCGCAAACGTCGACGTGGCGTAAATTGGCGGCATCACGGCGCCGTGCGGGTCGTGATACTCACCGCTGTGAACGCTGAGGGTGGCCAGGTTTTTCATCTTTTGCTCCTTTTATTTTGTCAGGCGGTTACGCCAGGCGGTGAGTACATCACTGCGTGTGATTAGACCCAGAAAGCGATCTTCGTCATAAATAATCGCCACCAGGCCACGGTCAAAGATGGCGTACAGGGCGCTCTCCGGGGCCTGCTTATCCAGATATTCGACCTGACGCGTCATGGCCGCCGTCACGGGGAGAGAGAAGCGATCGGCATCTCCCCCGATGTGTCGCAGCAGGTCCCACTCGTCGATGATGCCGACGACCTTGTCGTTATCGAGCACCGGCAGCTGGGAGATGTCGTACAGGCGCATGCGGGCCAGCACGGTGGAAAGCGTGTCGTCCGGGGCGGCAGTCACCGTCGCGCCTTCATCGTGGCGCAGGGCAATATAGTCCGAGAGATCGCCTGCCTGCGGACGCGAAATCAGCCCCTGCTGGCGCATCCAGTCGTCGTTGAACATCTTCGAGAGGTATTTATTGCCGCTGTCGCAGGCGAAGGTGACCACACGTTTTGGCGTAGTCTGCGCCTGGCAATATTTCAGCGCCGCCGCCAGCAGCGTGCCGGTGGAAGAGCCCGCCAGGATCCCTTCCGTTTTTAGCAGATCGCGGGCGGTGGTGAACGCCTCGCCATCGGTAATGCGCCAGGCGCGGTTAACCCCTTCGATGTGCGCCAGCGGAGGGATAAAGTCTTCGCCAATCCCCTCAACCAGCCACGATCCGGCATCGTGATGGCGTCCGGTCTCAACCTGGTCCGCCAGCACCGACCCGGCCGGATCGGCAAGCACAAATTCCGTCTGCGGCGAATGTTCTGCAAACCACGCCTGTAAGCCGCCCAGCGTACCGCCGGACCCCACGCCGACGACGATGGCATCGATCTGGCCGTCAAGCTGTTCAAACAGTTCCGGTGCGGTAGTGGTGCGGTGCGCCAGCGGATTGGCCGCGTTATTGAACTGATCAATATAAAACGCGCCTGGCAGTTCGTTCGCCAGCCGCCGGGCATAATCCTGGTAGTAGGCCGGATGCCCTTTATTCACATCTGAACGGGTCAGCACGACCTGCGCCCCTAACGCGCGCAGGTGGAAAATCTTCTCGCGGCTCATTTTGTCCGGCACCACCAGGATCAGCGAGTAGCCCTTCTGCGCCGCAATCAACGCCAGCCCCAGGCCGGTGTTCCCCGCCGTGGCTTCAATAATGGTGCCGCCGGGCCGTAGCTGGCCCGTACGCTCGGCTTCATTAATCATCGACAGCGCGACGCGGTCTTTAATCGAGCCGCCGGGATTCTGGTTTTCCAGCTTCAGAAACAGCGAGCAGGGGCCGGTGTCCAGCTTGTGCAGCTGGATGAGCGGCGTACGGCCAATCAGTTCAGTGACGGAGTGGTAAAGCGTCATGGTCATGTCCTGTGAAGAGGTGATGACCGGATGATAGAACCATGAAATTTTCTCAATAAAGAACCTTTCACTGAGTATTAGAACGGAAAGGAATAATCCTTGTGTTTTCAGATGGAAAGACAGCAAGACGTAAAGTTGTCCGGATGTGAGGATGGCTATATCCGCATAAAGTGCTGCAAAATTAGCCGATTTCGTCGGGTGAGTAAGACCTGATATGCAAATGGCAGATAATTATTGCTGATATTCATCTAAATGCTTTTCACCCGCCAGTTCGCTGCTTATTCCTGAGCATTATAAGAAATTCTTTTTTGGTCATTTAAAAGCTGATAACGGCTGTTTACTATCTTTTGGACATCCATACTGCTAAACCGCTATATGCGAAACGGATAACGAATAAGAATGATTGTACTCAGCAATATTTCGAAGGTTTTTGACAACGGGAAACAGGCGCTGACAGCCGTAGATAACGTCAACCTGACGATAGAGCAGGGACAGATTTACGGGATCATCGGTTACAGCGGGGCCGGGAAAAGTACGCTGATCCGTCTGGTGAACGGTCTGGAAAAGCCCAGCGCCGGCAGCGTCACCATTAACGGTCAGGATATCTCCGCCGCGAAGGGAGAAGCGCTGCGTCAGGCACGCCTGAAAATCAGCATGGTGTTCCAGCACTTTAACCTGCTTTGGTCGCGCACGGTGAAGGAAAATATCGCCTTTTCAATGCAAATTGCCGGTGTGCCAAAAGCGCAAATTCAGGCTCGCGTTGCCGAGCTGGTGGAGCTGGTCGGCCTGAAGGGGCGCGAGAATGCCTACCCATCCCAGCTGAGCGGCGGGCAAAAACAACGTGTGGGCATTGCCCGCGCGCTGGCCAATCATCCGGACGTACTGCTGTGTGACGAAGCCACCTCGGCGCTGGATCCGCAGACCACCGATCAGATCCTCGAGCTGCTCCTGGACATTAACCGTCGCTTTAACCTGACCATCGTACTCATTACGCATGAGATGCACGTGGTGCGCAAAATCTGCGACCGCGTGGCGGTGATGGAAAACGGCAAGGTGGTGGAAGAGGGGGACGTGCTGAGCGTGTTTACGCATCCGCAGCAGCCGATCACCCGGCAGTTTGTCCGCCAGGTGAGCCAGTACGCGGAGGAAGAGACCTTCAATACCGAACTGGCAAACGATCTGGAAGGCACGGTAATCAGGCTGACCTTCACCGGGCACAGCACGCACAGGCCGATCGTCGGTGAACTGACCCTGCGCTACGGCCTGCCGTTTAACATCCTGCACGGCAAAATGACGCAAACCGCCCACGGTGTTTTCGGGCAGCTCTGGGTGCACGTGGTGGCATCGGACGAACAACTGAACAATATCCTCGCCGACCTGAAGCAAAGCGATATTGAAGGCGAGGTAATCAAGCATGGCTGAAGAACTCTTTCCGCACCTGAAGTGGGATCAGCTTTGGGCTGCAACCCAGGAGACGCTTTACATGACCGCGCTTTCCGGCGTGGCGACGTTTGTCCTGGGGATCGCGCTTGGTCTGGCGCTGTTTTTAACCGCCCGCGGCGGGTTATTCCACAACCGCACGGTCTACAGCGTGATGTCGATTGTGGTGAACGTGTTCCGCTCGATTCCGTTCATCATTCTCATCGTTCTGCTGATCCCGTTCACCAAGACCGTTGTGGGGACTATTCTCGGCGCTAACGCTGCGCTGCCCGCCCTGATTGTGGGCGCGGCGCCGTTCTACGCCCGTCTGGTCGAGATTGCCTTGCGAGAAGTAGACAAAGGAGTCATTGAGGCCACGCGTTCGATGGGCGCGCGGCTGAGCACGTTAGTGTTTCGGGTTTTATTGCCGGAATCTTCACCCGCACTGGTTTCAGGTATGACGGTGACGCTGATTGCGCTGGTGAGCTACAGCGCAATGGCAGGGGTGATAGGTGCCGGCGGTTTGGGAAATCTGGCTTATCTGGAAGGATTCCAGCGCAACCATGGTGACGTCACGCTGGTGGCAACGGTGACCATTCTGATCATCGTGTTCATTATCCAGTTCTGCGGCGATGCCATTACTTCACTGTTAGATAAACGCTAATAAATACACACAGGAACCACATCATGAAAAAGACACTGACACTGATCGCCGCCGCAACCCTGAGCGCCCTGAGCTTTGCCTCTTGGGCGGACACGCTCACCGTGGGGGCGTCCAACACCCCGCACGCGGAAATTCTGGAGCAGGCTAAGCCGATTCTGGCGAAGCAGGGGATCGATCTGGAGATTAAACCGTTCCAGGACTACATTCTGCCAAACACGGCGCTGGCGGGGCATGACATTGACGCCAACTATTTCCAGCACATCCCTTACCTGAACAGCGTCCTGAAAGATCACGCGGGCGATAAGGATTATGATTTTGTCAGTGCGGGCGCAATCCACATTGAGCCGATCGGTATCTATTCGAAAAAATACAAATCGCTGAAGGATCTGCCCGAAGGCGGCAAAATCATCATGCGTGATGCGGTGTCCGAGGAAGGGCGTATTCTCTCCATCTTCGAAAAAGAGGGCGTGATCAAGCTGAAGCCAGGCATCGATAAAGTGACCGCGCGCATCAGCGATATCGTGGAGAACCCGAAAAAGCTGCAATTCACCCCTAACGTTGAGGCATCTCTGCTACCGCAGATGTACAACAACGACGAAGGTGCTGCGGTGGTGATCAACGCCAACTACGCAATTGATGCCGGTCTGGATCCGGTGCACGATCCAATTGCGGTTGAAAGCGGTGAGAATAACCCGTACGCCAACATCATTACCGTTCATCGCGGTGACGAGAAGAAGAAGGATATCGTCGCGCTGGTGAACGTGCTGCACTCCAAAGAGATTCAGGACTGGATCCGCACCAAATACAAAGGCGCAGTCATCCCGGTAAACAACTAATCTCCTGATTTTCCAGACGAAGCCCGGCGAACTACACGCCGGGCTTCTTTTTTGTATCCAGCCGACGAATGATTTAAGCTGACGGTTTAGGGCAACGGAGTGATGGCAATGGGCAATGTGACCAAAGACGAAGCGCTGTACCAGGAGATGTGTCGGGTGGTAGGCAAGGTCGTTCTCGAAATGCGTGATTTAGGGCAGGAGCCGAAACATATTGTCATTGCGGGCGTTCTGCGTACCGCGCTGGCGAACCAGCGCGTTAAGCGCAGTGAGTTGACCACCAAAGCGATGGAAACGGTGGCTAAAGCGCTGGCCGGCTAACTCGCCAGCGCTTCGCGAGCAGCTCAAGCGAGCAGCAGAGCAGGTAATAGATCACACCCGTGAAGATAAAAATGGCCGCCGGGTAAATTTGCACCCGGTTGTTGATCTGTCCCGCCACCGTGGTCAGTTCAGGAACGTTCACGATAAACGCCAGCGACGTATCCTTCAGCAGGCTGATAAAAATCCCCACCAGCGACGGCAGAATATTTCTCAGCGCCTGCGGCAGCAGCACGCGCCACAGCGTTTGCTGCGTACTGAACCCTTGAGAAAGCGCGGCCTCATTCTGGCCCGACGGCAGGGCTCTCAGTCCGGCTAACACCGAATGCATCACCGCAGCCGCGGTAAACCAGGCCAGCGCCAGCGTGACGGTCGTCGCGCCCGGGAGATCCCTGCCGGTTATCAGTGGCAGCAGATACCACATCCAGAATATCACGAAGATCAGGGGGATCCCGCGAATCAACTCTGCCCATGCAAACAGCGCACTGCGCACCACGCCGGGATAGCGCCAGGCGACGCAAGCCAGCACAATCCCGCCGGGCAGGGCAAGCGCGGCGGCGCCTGCGGCCATCAGCAGTGAGAGCAGTACGCCGCCGGGTTCTCCCGCAGCCGCACGTCCCCAAAGCAGATAATCCAGGTTTTCGACAATAACGTTAAATCCGGGGATCATGATTTTTCCTCCCTGAATGGGGGCCGAGGCGCACCAGCACGCTTCCCGTCACCATCCCGGTAAGCAAGTAGAGCACCGTACCGAAGGTGAAGGCTTCCAGTGCATGGGCGTTGTAACTTTCTATCTGGCGGACCTGGTAGGTCAGTTCGGCGAAGCCAATCCCGCTCGCGAGCGAGGAGAGCTTCATCAGGTTAAGGTACTGGCCAACGACGGGCTGCCAGGCGTTAGCAAGCCCCTGAGGCAGAAGAATGTAGCGAAACAGACGCCATGAGGAAAATCCCTGGGCGAGCGCCGCCTCCCGTTGCCCGGCAGGCACGGAACGCAGCCCCGATTCCACTTCTTCGATTAAAAACGCCGAGGTAAAGACGCCTAACCCCCAGGCGGAGCATAAAAACTCGGGCGTAAACCACCAGACGTCACCGGGCAAAATGGACCAGCTGTGGTCTGCGTTCACCGCGTCACGCAGCCCCTGCGGCAACCCGTTCCAGGCGGCGAAATACCAGAACAGCAGCTGTACCAGCAGCGGCGTATTGCGAAACAGCGATACCCAGCAGCTGACGATCAATGTCCCGAAACGTCCCCCGGAAAGCCGCAAAAGCATAAAGAACAAGGCGAGCAGGCTGGCCAGCATAATCCCCGCCAGCGTCACCCACAGAGTGGTGAGAAATCCGGAAAGGATCCAGTGCAGGGGCTGTCCGGCCAGCACCCCCTGCCAGTCCAGAGCGGGCATTACAGTTGCTCCTGATGCAGCGGATCCAGCACTTTTTGCAGGAAACGCCTCGCACGGGGATGCGACGGTTGATTGAAAAATTGCGCCGGGGGCGCGGTTTCCAGAATTTTTCCGCCGTCGATAAAGACGATTCGATCGGCAATTTCCCGGGCGAACTGCATCTCATGGGTAACGACAATCATAGTGATCCCGCTGTGGGCGAGGGTTTTCATCACAAACAGCACTTCGCCAATCATTTCCGGGTCGAGTGCCGACGTCGGCTCGTCAAAGAGAATGATTTGCGGCGACGAGGCCAGAGCACGGGCAATCGCCACGCGCTGCTGCTGTCCGCCGGAAAGTTCAGCGGGGAAGCGGTGCGCCTTCTCCAGCATGCCGACCTTCTCCAGCAGCGCCAGCGCGCGCTCCTGGGCGGGCAGGGGTTTCCAGCCGTGAACGTGCTCCAGTGCCAGGGTGATGTTCTGACTGGCGGTAAGGTGGGCATAGAGATTGAACTGCTGGAACACAAACCCGACGCGGCTGCGTAACTGACGTAGCCTGCTGCCGGAAAGCTGTCCGGTCGGCTTGTGGTCGATCAGAATCTCCCCGCCGCTCAGGCTCTCAAGCTGGTTGATAAGCCGAATCAGGGTCGATTTTCCGGAACCCGAAGGGCCGAGAATGGCAACCACTTCACCCGGCATGATGGTGAGGTTAATGTCGGTTAAAACCGGATGGTCGCCGTAGCGTTTGTCCACATGGCGAAACTCAACGCTGGCCTGTTCCAGACGTGAAAAATCCGCGGCATTGGCCGCGGAGCGTGAAAATAAACCTGAGAGCATATTACCGGGCTTCTATTTTAAAGTTACGAGGCTGTGGAGCTGGGGTGCCTGGACCGAACCAGACGTCATAGATTTTTGCCGCCTGGCCGTTTTTCTCCAGGGTTACCAGCTCATCGTTAACGGCTCTCAGCAGCGCCGTTTCACCCTTTTTCACCCCCACGCCAATCTCTTCTTTACTGAGCAGGTCGGGCAGGATTTTGAAGTCGGCTTTATCCGGCGCCTGCGCCAGCAGACCGGCCAGAATGGTGCTGTCCTGGGTAATGGCCTGCACGTTGCCATTGCGCAGTGCCGTCAGCGCCAGCGGAATATCATCATAAGAGAGGACGCGGGACTGCGGAAAACGCTGGTGCAGCGCCTGTTCACCCGTCGTACCTTTTACGGCGCCAATGCGTGCCCGGCTATAGTCATCAAGCTTGTCCGGTGATTTTGCCGGAACCAGGAACTGCTGGCCGGTGACAAAGTAAGGCGTCGAGAAATCAATGACCTGTGCGCGTTCCGGAGTGATGGTGATATCCGCCACGATGAGATCCGCTTTTCCGGACTGTAGCAGCGGTATACGGTTAGCCGGATTGGTGGCGACCAGTTCAAGCTTTACGCCAAGCGATTTCGCCAGCGCTTTGGCGAAGTCCACGTCGTAACCCACGATCTCATGCGTTTTGGCATCAATCGAGCCAAAGGGTGGATTGGCATCAAACGTGGCCACTTTCACCACGCCTGCTGCCTTGATATCCGCCAGCCGATCGGCCTGCGCCTGCGCTGAAACCAGGCCCCAGGCTGCCACTAATCCCAGAACCTGCGCCCGTTTTTTAAACCCTTTCATTTTTGCAGCCATAGTCATACGCCATCCCGTTGTTTTTGTTTTACCCCGTTACGCTCCCATAAGGGAAAGCTATCGCCAAATAAGAAATCGTTCTTTGCTATGAGAAAAAAAGCATGAGTGAACAAGGTGTTAAAGAAGAGAGCAGACGGCGGGGCGCTATTTGCAGATCCTGCACATCGACAGTGGATTTTGATATTTCCCCCGGGCGCAATTTGGGTGTTTAACTGAGGACAGGTTAAGCGAGAAGGGTAATGACGATGAAAAAATGGATAAGCACGTTACGGCGGTTTTTTGCGCCCCGACCAGTGAATGCGGAGAACAGCGCGCAACGTGTTCTTGAGTCAATACTGCCTGTCGCCAGCCTGTATGGCGTGGACGTAGCCAACATCGACCCGGAGTGGTTCCATGATAAAACGTCACGCTGAACTGCGCCGGACGCGCGAAATGTACTGGAATGAGCTGTGCGTGGTGTCTGTAAAGCGAGGATGAAGGGAAAAATACCCAGGCAAATCCTCGGTAAATGATGGCCGTTTTGTTACCACTATCTCCTTTCACAGATGGAGATAATAATGAAACGGACAGTATTAACCCCCGCGCTTTCTGCCTCCGCACTTCTGCTTACCATGCAGGCGGTACACGCTGGTCCACAGACGCATGTTGTATGCAGTTATTCCCACACCCTCGGCGATGATGCCATTATGATGTTCGGCATGCCCAATGAGGCTATGCTGCACGATTTTTTTGGTAACGTGCACGCGGATGCTTACTCCAGCCGTGAATCTCTGCGTACCCAGGAAAAGACCACCTGCGATAACAAAGCAGACAGCTCGGCCTACTGGGCTCCGTCGCTAAAATTGCCGGACGGAACGGTAGTCAAACCCGCCTATCAAAAAACCTATTATCAGGCATCGAACGTTGACGCCTGGCCGCTTCATCCGTTTCCGCCGGGGCTGTCGCTGCTGGCGGGCGATCATCATGGCACCGCGCCAAATACGCATATCACCTTTTTATGCGCCAATGGTAAGGGCTATACCACCAGAACGGGTGAAGTCTGCGGCTTACGCAAGGCGAAGGATGCCGTGCAGTTTAATATCGGCATTCAGTTCCCGAACTGCTGGGACGGGGTCAACCTGAAGCCCGCCCACGGCCTGGCTAACGCCACCTACGATACGAAAGGACAGTGTCCGTCCGCCTTCCCGGTGAAGATCCCGACGGTGAACATGAATATTGCGTACGTGCTTCCGACAATTAGCTCTCTGGATACCAGCAAAGTCCAGCTTTCCCTCGACCCTATCATGCATGGCAGTGAGCGTGAAGAGCGGTGGGGGAGCCTGTATACGGCGCATGCTGACTTCATGAACGGCTGGACGGAAGATGCCGCGCGATTTATGACCGACCTGTGCATGAACCGGGGAATGGATTGCGGCACCACCGTGCCGTATGGTTATTCAAAAGCGAAGGCTAACGTCTGGCTCAGCAGCATGGAACCGGCACTTTCACAGCCCGATCCCCAGGTCTTACTGGTGCAGGATAACTGGAAGAACGGTGGACGCACGAAAAACAGCGAAACATTGTCGCTGGTGAAGTTCAACATCCCTCCGCTGCCTGTCGGACAGGATCCTGCCCAGTTTAAATACCGCGTGAGAATTTATGGCGGGAAAGTGGAAACTGACGGCGCGGATCAAATCTTCTTCTATCCGGCGAGTAACGACTGGGAACCGGCCACCGTGAGCTGGCAGTCACGACCGTCCTGCAACTATCGCTCGGATGCGGTGCTGTACCTGAACCACTCCCGCGAATACCGGATGGTGGATGTGGATAAAGCGGTGCGCAAGGCGCTGGCAGAAGGGAAAACCGACATTTCGTGGTATATCGGCGGCGATCGTCAGGGAAATCACTATCAGTTTGAGACGGGGTCATCTCCCCAAAGCCTGATCCTGATGCTGACCGGGTTTAGCAAAACGCCGGAGATCTGATAGCGGGTAGCAAAAGGCATTCATAAAAAAAAAGCACCGGGGAGCCCGGTGCTTTTTCTTCAGATCTTGCAGGCATCGCCGCAGTCGTCATCGGCGACAATCGCCTGGGCTTTTTTATCCGCATCGTCGAGACGTTCCGCGTTGCGCTCTTCTGCTTCATCCAGCCCGTTAAAGACTAAGTTATCGAGATCAATTTCCATGTGCCACCTGCGTTATTCAGTTTTTGATACTGGCATAGTATAAGTCAAAAAAAGCGGGCCAGGCACCCCTCAGCACATATGGATAATCCCTGCCATACTCAGTGATTTATTGCTGAGGAAAGCCGATGATTACACTCTGTAAAACCTGCGGTACCGCTTACGATGAACAGCCCAAAAACTGCCCGATTTGCGACGATGAGCGCCAGTATGTCCCGGTGACGGGCCAGACATGGACGGACTTCGACAGCCTTACGACCACGCACACCAACAAATGGCAACAGCTGGAGCCGCAGCTGTTCAGCATCAAAACTGTTCCCTCTTTTGCCATCAACCAGCGGGCGCTTCTGCTGCGTACGCCACAGGGCAATGTTCTGTGGGACTGCATCGCCAATCTTGACCCGGCGACCAGAGCGTTAGTTGACGCGCTCGGGGGGATCAGCGCGATCGCGATTTCGCACCCGCATTACTACACCACCATGCAAGAGTGGGCCGCGGCGTTTAACGCACCGATCTACCTGCACGCCAGCGATCGGCAGTGGGTGATGCGTGACAGCCCGGCGATACGCTTCTGGGAGGAGGACGCCCTGGAGATTATGCCTTTGGTGACTCTTCTGCGGCTGGGCGGGCATTTTGCAGGCGGCACGGTGCTGCACTGGCAGTCAGGCGACGGCGTGCTGCTGGCCGGTGATATTTTGCAGGTTACGCCCGGTAAGGACGCCGTGTCGTTTATGTGGAGTTATCCGAATATGCTGCCGCTGCCTGCCCGCACCGTTGAGTCGGTGATTGGCCGACTGACAGGGAAAACGTACCAGCGCCTGTACGGGGCCTTTGAAGGGCAGAACATCCCGGCGAACGCGGATGAGATCGTGCAGCGGTCGGGCCAGAAATATATTGCTTGTCTCGGCTAAGGCGCGGTGGTTAAATTTTACGAGTGTGATCGCGATCATACCTAAACTAAAACAGATAAAAGAGAAATGGCTATGCAACATATCATTGAAGGTTTTCTCAGCTTTCAAAAAGAGATTTTCCCGCAACGTAAAGAGCTTTTTCGTAGTTTAGCGTCCAGTCAGAATCCCAAAGCGCTGTTCATCTCCTGCTCCGACAGCCGTCTGGTTCCGGAACTGGTTACGCAACAGGAGCCAGGACAGCTCTTTGTCATTCGAAACGCGGGCAACATTGTGCCTCCGTTCGGGCCGGAGCCTGGCGGTGTCTCTGCGACCATCGAATATGCTGTTGTTGCCCTGGGCGTGACCGATATCGTTATTTGCGGCCACTCCAACTGCGGCGCAATGAAGGCGATTGCTGACAACGCCGATCTGGAGCCGATGCCAGCCGTTTCCCACTGGCTGCGCTATTCTGATGCGGCAAAAGCGGTGGTTGAGAAGAAAACATGGGATAAGCCAATCGATAAGGTGAATGCGATGGTCCAGGAGAACGTCTTTGCGCAGCTGAGCAATATCAAGACCCATCCGTCGGTGGCGGTAGGCCTGCGCAACAACGCCATTCGCCTGCACGGCTGGGTATATGACATCGAAAGCGGCAAAATCCTTGCCCTGGACAAGAACACTAAATCGTTCGTGTCGCTGTCGGAAAACCCGGACGTCTTCTTCGAGTAACCCGACCCCGCAGGGCAGGGAAGCTCTGTTAAAATTCCATGAATGGTAACTTCCTTCGCACGCCCGACGCAGGTTTTCCAGCCGCTTTCGCCATCGCTTTACCAATTTCAGCGCACTCAGACAAACCCTGAACAAAGGGATGATCGTGCATCAGCCAGGGGATCGCCCCAAAAGCGATGCGCCCCCGCAGTGATGCAGGCGCCAGCAACGTATAGTCTTCCCCCACGTCCGGGACGTCATCGCCGGTTTCCGCAAGCTGTTTACGCAGGGTGGGGAAGGGAATGTCCTTGTTTCTGAGTGGCTTTTGCCCGCGCGCATCAATAAACACGTCGAAGCGGTAACGCTTTTCTGCCGTGGTGATGACGGTCTGATCGCTGCCGATATCCAGGTCGTAATTATCACCGAGTGCGACCACGCTAATGATCCCTGCCTCGCGCAGCGCCAGTAACCGGCGGATAGACTGCGGTGGAATGGCGGCATAATTATCAATAAACACACGCTCCAGCCCGGATTTAAACCGCTCTCTGTCATGCTCACTGAGTGAAGGGACGATGGCCTGAACCACTTCATGCAGACGAAGCACGGTATAGCGCCAGGCAACGGTGCGTTTTTCGCGCTTGTTGCGCTCCACTTCTTTCAGATTCGCTTCGGCCCAGGTGAAAGGGCCATGCTTTTTACGATCCTCAAACCAGACATCACGAAGCGTGTCGGCATTCAGCGTACCGAGCGATATCGCCTGGCACCAGCGCGGATCGGCCAGCTCGAGCTCTTTCACCATCAGCGCAAAGATGCGGTCAAGCAGCCCGTCCGGGCCTTTGGCGATTTCGCTTTCCGCCACAGACTCCGTTAACACGGACAGCGGTTCATAAGGGATAGGGCAGTAGAAGTCGGCCTCCGGCAGAACGCCCGTGCGGGACATCAGCGTGATATTTAACCCTTCGCTGCCTTTATTGACAACGAACTGCTCCCCGCTAAACCGGCCATGCTGCATCACAACCGCCATTGCAGCATCCAGCCCGCTGAGGGAGGTACCCATGATCCCCACCTCACAGGCTCGGACCTCCGCGTCCATCAGCCCTGACCATGGGCTTGGGAAATATGCGCGGGTGGTTTCATCTTCATCAGGCCAGACGTGGCCGGTGGCAACAACCGCAAGATCAAACCGCCTTGAGAAAGGGGCATCGTTCACTGAAAGGGCCACACCGTCTGCATCAGCCTTAATATCCGTGACTTCTGCGTTGGGGTGCACCTCGACATGAAAGCCCGACTTTTTCGCCTCAGCAACGACGGCAAGAAACCGATCGTGAAAATATTCACCCAACAGAATACGCGGCAGGAATTGCCGGTCGTGCAGTTTCTCACTATCGACGTTATAGCGGGCAAGATGGGCCGCACTCTGCTGTTTGAGCCAGTCGAGGTAGGTAATAAAAATGGGCGGGATTTCGATACTGGCGATGTTCGCCAGCATCAGCCGGGAATTATCCTCGTCGCTGTAGGGCATCCCGACACCGGGTTGGTCTGCCTTTTCGAACACGGTGATCGAAAGCGGTGCTGCGTTGTTAAGAAGTGAGTAAAAGGTATAAATCCCTGTTGGACCTGAGCCGATAATGGCGATTTTTTTCATCGAAAGCGTTCCTGCATTTCTGAACCATAAAATAAGCGTAGCAGGAGAAAGGTTAAATCATTCAATGAAGGAAAAAATTAAGACGTTTTGAAGAGGGGATGTTGCGCCCCTTCCTGAACTTATGGGAAGGTCAATTCAATTGACCCTGGCTGATTAGATATGATTCTGCCTGATTTCTGAAAGGAAAGACTGTTTGGTCCCAGGTTTAACGATTATCTGTATGTGATGGGGGTTAAAAAGTACGGTAACTTCGCCGGCGGGCTTGACCTGCACAGCGTCAGTGAGGAGAACCAGCTGATTTTATCAGGAGAATTCTCCATCTTACGGTCAGTGTACTTTTTAACATGCAGGCTGATGCCGCCCGGGGAAGACAGCCCTGCTCGGGCTCAAAAGATGGCATAGCACACTGTACATCGGATGGTCGTTTTGTCTGCAATGACGGAAGTCTGAGCCAGTCGAAGCGATTCTGTTCATGTTATGGTGCCTCCGAACTGCCCCGGCAGGTAAAACCCTCCCCCTCCGCCAGGCAAGCGCAGACGAAAAAGAAAACAGCCGTGAAAGGCCAGGAGCAGCGTGTTGGAGAAAACAATGCGCAGTTCGATACACAACCGCGGCAACCTACATGCGCCCTTCTCTATATGGCCAACAAGCCCGGATTCACCCATTTACCCGTTTGTTCAGGAAATCAGTATTAATCCGCCAGTGTAAACGTTCTTTGTCTGTTATTCGAACTGATAAGACGCTTGCAGGTGGAAACCCACCTGAACGCGCTGGGCGACCTGTTACAGCGTCTGGCATTAAAGCATGCCGTTCGCACCTTCCGGCTACATGGCGAACTTACTGCATGGCTGGCGTTTATGCTTTCTGCATGAGTGATAAAAGGGAGGGAAAATCATGACCAGGGCTGAAGAGTTTTGTCGTTCCTGAAATGTGAACACTGGCAGATGGATGCGCACACATCGCTCAAAAAACGATCTTTTTCAGGCGGATACTGAGATCAGAAAAGCATATGACCTTGAACAGTAATCACAATGACTGGAGGGATATGCTAATGAAGCGACAAGATATAAACGCATTAAAGAATTTTGATTTTCTGGCACGCAGTTTTGCCCGTATGTACGTCCTGGGTCAGCCAGTTGATATCGATGCCGTGACCGGCAATATGAGTAATGAACAGCAGGCATGGTTCCGGGAGCGATATGATCACTACCGAAAGCAGGCTGAGCGGGCGAGAGTGATAGAATTGCGATGAAGTAACGAACAACGGGCTTAACGGCCCGTTGCTTTTTTTAGGTTCCAGCTACATTTTGCAGGCTCCTGAGGTTGAAATATTGTGCGGTAACCTCATATAGAAAGCGGGTAAGGAATATCTGCCCGTAAGACATGAACTTTTTGAATATTCTTTTTTACTGTTCAGGAGGTACATGATGACTCTGAGAGCTTTTCCCATGTTGAACGATCTCTCCGACTCTCTGTTTGCGGACCGTTTTAACCGTATCGATCGCCTTTTTAGCCAGCTAACCGGCAGTACGCCGTTGCCCTCCACGCCTTCTTACAATATCCGGCGGGTGGGTGATAACCGCTATGAACTGACGCTCAGCGTGCCGGGCTGGAAAGAGAGCGAACTGGAAATTGAAACCGTTGGCGGTCAGCTGAATATCAGCGGTAAACGTGAAGAAGAGAAAACCGAAAACGGCGAAGAAGGGTGGATCCATCGGGGTATCAGCCGCAGCGACTTCCGGGCCAGCTATAGTCTGCCGGAGCATGTGAAAGTAACCGGCGCTTCGCTGGAAAACGGCTTGCTGGCGATTGAATTACACCAGGATATCCCGGAAGAAGAGAAACCGCAGCGCATCGCCATCAACAACAACCCGGCGATTGAACATAAGCCGTAATCATTGATTGACGTTGTTTTCACGCCCGGCAAACGCCGGGCGTTTTGCTAACCTGATGGGGCTTATGCCATTCCGCTCTTTCGCTGCACGCGCGGGCTGGAGGTCACTTTCGATGTGCTTAAAAGGTTTGCTGCCTCTGCATGAGGCTGAACGGGAATGAAATGTGCGAGAAAACAGATTGGTGCGTCTGAATGGACTCGAACCATCGACCCCCACCATGTCAAGGTGGTGCTCTAACCAACTGAGCTACAGACGCAGAATGGTGCGTTCAATTGGACTCGAACCAACGACCCCCACCATGTCAAGGTGGTGCTCTAACCAACTGAGCTATGAACGCATTGTGTTGTCGGTGACAACGGGGACGAATATTAGCGGCACAGCCCCAAGGTGGCAAGAGGGAAAATGCATTTTTCTCTCTGATTTCACGCGATTGCTTCATTACCGCGCAAAGTGAAGAGAAAGTAGCCGCCAGCCGGCGGCTACTGTGTCATTAACGTGCAGCGCGCTGCAAAATTACCGCAGACGGCTGACGTTGCAGGAAGCGCATACGCAGCATCATCATAATGGCCGCAGACGTTAAGCCGATGATAAAGCCCATCCAGAATCCGGCTGGCCCCATGCGATCCACCACCAGATCCGTGAGCGCCAGAATGTACCCGCACGGCAGACCCAGCACCCAGTAAGCGATAAAGGTGATGAAGAAGATGGAACGCGTATCTTTATACCCACGCAGCACGCCGCTGCCAATCACCTGGATGGAGTCAGAGATCTGATAAATGGCCGCCAGCAGCATCAGATGCGAGGCCAGGGTCACTACCTCCGGGTTGTCGTTATAGAGCAGGGCAATTTGCTCACGCAACAGCACGGTAAAGAGCGCGGTACAGACTGCCATGCAGACGCCGACGCCGAGGCCGGTGCGGGCTGCCGTTTGCGCGTCCAGCGTCGAGCCTTGCCCCAGACGGAAGCCCACGCGAATCGTCACCGCGGCAGCCAGGGACATCGGCAGGACGAACATCAAAGAGCTGAAGTTCAGGGCGATCTGGTGTCCTGCGACATCAATAATCCCTAACGGCGAGACCAGCAGGGCGACGACGGCAAACAGCGTCACTTCGAAGAACAGCGCCAGCGCAATGGGTAACCCCAGCTGAATGAGACGGGTCATGAGCGTCCAGTCAGGTGCGCTGAACGAGGCGTCGTTACGAATGTCACGCATGGATCGCGCATGTTTAATATAGGTGAGCATACAGCCGAACATCACCCAGTACACCGCAGCCGTTGCCACGCCGCAGCCCACGCCGCCGAGTTCCGGCATGCCAAAATGACCGTAAATGAAGATATAGTTCACGGGAATGTTCACCAGCAAGCCGATAAAGCCCATCACCATGCCCGGCTTGGTTTTTGCCAGCCCTTCACACTGGTTACGTGCCACCTGGAAGAACAGATAGCCGGGCGCGCCCCAGAGCAGGGCGCGCAGATAACCGACCGCCTTATCCGCCAGCGCCGGGTCGATATTATGCATGGCGCGAATAATATACCCGGCGTTCCACAGGACGATCATAATCAGGACGGAGACACCCCCGGCCAGCCAGAAGCCCTGGCGCACCTGATGGGCCACGCGGTCGCGTCGACCGGAGCCGTTAAGCTGCGCGATAACCGGCGTCAGCGCCAGCAGCAGGCCGTGACCAAAAAGAATGGCCGGAAGCCAGATTGAGGTTCCGATCGCCACGGCGGCCATATCGGTGGCGCTGTAACCACCGGCCATTACCGTATCCACAAATCCCATTGCGGTTTGGGCTACCTGCGCGACGATCACCGGTATGGCCAGTGCCAATAACTGACGCGCTTCGATCATATACTTCTGCACGTGAACACCTTTGTATTGTAGTTATTTGAGAGACTAAAAAGGCCGCCGTTACTGGCAGCAAGAAGAAAAAACAGAGGGATGCCAGCTATTGTAGCGGGGTTTAACTAATTATCTAGTGAAAAAATCGCCAGAAATTGCGCATCACTGGCAACCTGTTTTTTCAACTGTTATTGTGGTGGGATTATACGGTGTCATCGCCGTTCGGAATGAACAGGAGCTGTAAGCATGTTTACTGGTATTGTGCAGGGCACTGCCAAAGTGGTGTCCATTGATGAAAAACCGAATTTCCGCACTCACGTAGTTGAGCTGCCTGAATATATGCTCGACGGCATTGAAACCGGGGCGTCGATAGCGCATAACGGCTGCTGCCTGACGGTGACCGAAATTAACGGTAACCAGATTAGCTTTGATTTAATGAAAGAGACGCTGCGTATCACTAACCTGGGTGAGCTGGTGGTGGGAGATATCGTCAACGTTGAACGCGCGGCGAAATTCAGCGATGAGATTGGCGGGCATCTGATGTCGGGCCATATTATGACCACCGCAGAAGTGGCGAAAATCGTGACCTCGGAAAATAACCGTCAAATCTGGTTTAAGGTGCAGGATCCGTCATTAATGAAATACATCCTTTATAAAGGATTTATTGGCATCGATGGGATTAGTCTGACCGTCGGTGAAGTGACGCCAACGCGTTTTTGCGTGCATTTAATTCCTGAAACGCTGCAACGTACTACGCTTGGCGCAAAAAAACTGGGGCAGCGCGTAAATATCGAAATTGATCCCCAGACCCAGGCGGTCGTGGATACCGTTGAGCGCGTACTGGCGGCGAAAGAGGCGGCGATAATTAAAACCATGGAAGAAGAATAAAAAATAACCCCGGTTAACCGGGGTTATTTTTTCAGCGAGCCACACGCAGACCGTGCTCAATCCCACGACTAAACACCACCTGCCACAGCTGTATATCCCGCGCACGGAACGCGCCCGCACAGGCATTCAGATAATAGCTAAACATCCGTTTGAATCGTTCCGAATAGTTGTCGGCGATTTCAGGCCATGCAGCCTGGAAACGTTCATGCCAGGCCATCAGGGTGGTGTCGTAATCTGCGCCGAAGTTATGCCAGTCTTCCACAATAAAATGCGGTTCGCTGGCGTTCGCAATCTGGCGAACAGAGGGTAAACAGCCATTCGGGAAGATATATTTGTTGATCCAGGGATCCACATTGTTATCGGTGCGTTTAGAGCCGATGGTGTGTAGCAGGAAAATTCCCTCAGGCTTCAGGTTAAGATCGGCGACCTCGAAGTAAGTCTTGTAGTTCTTCGGCCCCACGTGCTCGAACATACCTACGGAAACAATGCGATCGAACTGCTCGTTCAGGTCGCGGTAGTCCTGAAGCCGAATATCAACATCCAGACCCAGACAGCGTTCCTGCGCCATCTTCTGCTGTTCAGCCGAAATCGTGACGCCGACTACGCTGACGCCGTAATTTTTCGCCATAAACCAGGCAAGACCACCCCAGCCACAGCCGATGTCCAGCACACGCATACCGGGCTGTAACTGCAATTTATCGCAGATCAGTTGCAGCTTGTCCTGCTGCGCCTCTTCCAGGGTCGTCGCTTTTTTCCAGTATCCGCAGGAGTACTGCATTAAAGGATCGAGCATACGGCTGAACAGATCGTTGCCCAGGTCGTAATGCTCTTTACCGACGATCCACGCCCGTTTTTTACTTTGCAGATTGAACAGGCGGGCGGAGGCAATGCGTAAGGTATCTTTGAAATGACGAGGGAGCTGTTTTTCAAGACCGGCGCGTAATACGCTGGAGAAGAACATATCCAGCCGCTCACACTCCCACCAGCCGTCCATATAGCTTTCACCCAGCCCTAACGACCCCTCCTGTAACACGCGTTTGAAAAAATCGGGATGCTTTATCTGGGGATCGGAGGGGGATGAGCCATTAATCGTAATGCCCGCACGTCCCAACAGTTCGCTGACGATCCGGGACCAGTTATCGTCCGGAACGCTGACTTCTTCTATACACGATGAACTCATAGCTTCTCCATCACCTTGCTGTGATCAGAACCTTAAAACAGCGTAGACGCTTTTTTGGTTTGTGAGAAATCTCACGGTAAATGCCCGCGAGGCTAATATCCGACGTAGAACAGAGGAAGGGAGATAACCCTTGCCGAAATGCCTTCCATGGTAAAACGGGAGCGCTCCGGCTCCCGTTAACACTTAATATTTATCGTATTTAATCGAACCAAATTTAGTATAGGCCGCAAAATTTGGTGATTCAACAGAAAATTGTTAGCAACCTAATCACTGGTATTTAACATAGTTTCCCGCGCAATCAGGCGTGCGACGTTTCTGTCTGCGCGTTTTCACTCTGCTCGCGATGGGCTGAGGACTGCATGCGATAGCCCAAACCTGCCAGCGCAACGGTGACCAGCATCACGCTGGTGGTGGTGAGCAGCGGGGTTGCAATCAACGCAGAGACCACGAGACTTGCCAGGAAGCACAGGCCAAGTTGCAGGGTATTTTGCAGCGCGGCAGCGCGGCCTGTCGCCTGCGGAAATGGACGCAACGCCTGGGCTACAACAATAGGGTAGATGGCCCCGTTAGCGATCGCCATGACGCAGAACGGAATCAAAATTTCTGCAAGCCCGGCGCCGGGAATAAAGCCGACAGCCCAGGTCGCAATCACGCTTAGCGCATACAAAACCAGCAGCCAGGGCAGCATCTGTTGGCCTTCCCATTTTTGCAGCGCGGCGCGACAGCCATAGCCACCCACCAGGAAGGCGATGGTCTGTGGTACATAGCTCAGGCCGATAGCCGCCGGGCTGTAGCCCATGTCATGCAGAATGAACGGCGAGCCGGTTAGCCAGGCAAAGAAGCTGGCAGAGCAGGCAGCATAAATCAGCACGTTACCGCGATAGGCTTTCGACCGCAGTAAAGAGGTAAAGGTGATGGGCTTTGCGTCCGGATGCGTCTCTTTTTTATGCGCAGGTTTAAGCCCGAAAGAAGGCAGCATCAGGACCAGCGTAATAGCAAAGAGCGTGGCGAAAATGGCCTGCCAGTCGAAATGCGCCAGGATCCAGCTGCCCAGTAACGGGGCAAGCGCCGGCGACAGGCCGACCAGCGGCATAATAGTGGCGAATATGCGGTTAGTGCGCGAGGCGGGGTAGTAATCGGTCACCAGCGCCTGCCAGGTCACCGCTGCGGCGCAGACACCGACCGCCTGAATAAAGCGCAGCGCCAGCAGCCAGGCGGCATCGCGGACCCACAGCATGCCCAGACAGCCTACGGCAAAAATCGCCAGCCCCAACAACAGGACGGGCTTACGGCCAAAACGATCCGAGAGCGGCCCCCACAGCAATTGCGCAAAAGCAAAGCCAGCGAGGAACAAACTTAAACTGGCGCTGATGGCGGCGGCAGGGGTTTGCAAATCTTCCTGCATCGCGGCGAACGCGGGCAGATACATATCGGTCGCCAAAAAGCCCAGCACGCTTAAGCCGCCGAGCCAGACTAAAAATCCTTTCCTGGGTTGCACTTTTTTTCTCCTGAGGAGGCAGGTGTACGTTGGCGCAGAGTGTAGGGAGTGCAAAGCGGCTTGTGAAACGCTAATATTTGGCGGGTGCATTCAAAAAATTTGCAGGCTAAAGATGTGGTCAGATTATTCCCTTGAAGTGGTTGATGCCGTGGCGCGTAACGGCAGCTTTACCGGTGCCGCCCAGGAGCTGCATCGCGTTCCCTCGGCTATCAGCTATACGGTGCGCCAGCTGGAAGCGTGGCTGGCGGTCCCGCTGTTCGAGCGGCGCCATCGCGACGTGGAGCTCACGCCTGCCGGAGCGTGGTTTTTGAAGGAAGGGCGGTCTGTTATCAAAAAAATGCAGATCACCCGTGAGCAGTGCCAGCAGATCGCCAACGGCTGGCGCGGGCATCTCGCTATCGCGGTGGATAACATCGTTAAGCCGGAACGGACCCGGCAGATGATCGTCGATTTCTATCGTCATTTTACCGACGTCGAACTGCGTGTTTCGCAGGAAGTGTTCAACGGCGTCTGGGATGCGCTGGCGGACGGCAGGGCGGAGATGGCGATTGGTGCAACCCAGGCGATCCCGGTTGGGGGGCGCTACGCGTTTCGCGACATGGGCATGCTGAGCTGGACCTGCGTGGTCGCACGCGATCACCCGCTGGCGGCGCTGGAAGGTCCGCTGAGCGATGACACCTTACGCAACTGGCCCTCGCTGGTGCTGGAAGATACCTCCCGCTCGCTACCCAAGCGCATTACCTGGCTGCTGGATAATCAGCGCCGCGTGGTCGCGCCGGACTGGGAGTCGTCGGCCACCTGTCTGAGCGCGGGGCTGTGCGTTGGCATGGTGCCGGTGCATTTTGCGCGCCCGCGCATCGACGCGGGAGAGTGGGTGGCTCTGACGCTGGAAAACCCCTTCCCGGATGCCGCGTGCTGTCTGACGTGGCAGCAAAACGACGTCTCGCCCGCCATGGCCTGGCTGCTGGATTATCTGGGCGACAGCGAAACGCTGAACCGGGAGTGGTTGCGGGAACCAGCATAGCTGGCCCCGTAATGAGATTAACGACGGTAGTCGCGGAACGGACCGTCCGCAACGGAACGGCGTTCAATCAGGCGCGGGTGAACTTCAATGGACTGGGACTGTTCACGCTTGTTGACGATCCTGTCCAGCAGCATGTTGAAGGCCGTTTCACCCAGCGAATCTTTCGGCTGGTGAATGGTGGTCAGCGCCGGGGTAAAGAAGCGGGCGTTGCGCACGTTGTCATAGCCGATCACCGAGATATCCTGCGGGACGCGCAGGCCGAGTTCATCCGCCGCGCAGAGCGCGCCCATCGCCATGATGTCGCCGCCGCAGAACACCGCGGTAGGGCGATGCGGCTGGGAGACGATCTGCTGCATGGCGCGATAGCCCGACTCCGGCTCGAAGTCGCCCTGAACAATCCAGTTTTCCGGCACGGTGATCAGCGCCTCTTCCATCGCTTTCATGAAACCGGCCAGACGGCCAGCCCCGGTGTTACGCTCCAGCGGACCCGGGATCACGCCAATTTCACGATGACCGCGTTCTACCAGATAACGCCCCGCCATGTAGCCGCCTTCAAAGGCGTTATCAATAACGGAGTCGGTAAAGTCTGCGCGCGCTTCGCCCCAGTCCATGACCACCATCGGAATGTGGCGATACTCTTCCAGCATGGAAAGGACCGACTCGGGGTATTCAGAACACATTACCAGCAGGCCGTCGACGCGCTTTTGCGCCATCATTGACAGGTAAGCGCGCTGTTTTTCAATGTTGTTCCACGCGTTGCCCAGAATCAGGGTATAGCCTTTCTGGAAGCAGTTTTTTTCAACGGCTTCGATGATTTCAGCAAAGTAGGCCGCTTCACTGCTGGTGGCCAGCAGACCAATCGATTTGGTGTGATTAACCTTCAGGCTGCGGGCGACCGCACTTGGCGAGTAGTGCAGCTCTTTGATTGCCGCCCAGACGGCATTACGCGTCTCTTCAGCGACGAAACGCGTTTTGTTAATAACATGTGATACGGTTGTAGTGGAAACGTTTGCGCGTTTTGCTACGTCTTTAATTGTTGCCATTAAATGTCACTCCAGACCATATCCTAAGCTCCTGAAAAAATTGAAGGTAAACGTTTGCCTTCTCTCACCCTTATCACGCAAACATGAGTTGCGACACGCCGGGAAAACGACACAGGACGTCAGGAGGGGGTCAGTGGCCGGTACGCTAATAAATTTAGCGTGGAATTTTGTCCTATCTTGATGAAAAGGGGAAGAGGTAAAGTGGATATCCGCTTAAATCCTGGAAGATTTTTGACCTGAACTGTGTAAAAATGAGCAAGCTCACTTTTCGTAGGGTGAATAAAAGGAGAAAAATTGATGAGTACCGATCTGAAGTTTTCGCTGTTTACCACCATTGTTGTTCTTGCCCTGATTGTTGCGGGTGGTTTAACCGCTGCACTGCACTGATTCAGGCAGAGGGAGAACTTTCTCCCTCTCTTGCCGCTATTGTTACCTCTCCGGCAAAAATCTTTTGCCAAAATGTTAACTTCTCATTTTTTGTGATTGATGTCATGCTTTTGACTTCTTAGTTCTGTGCCGGGTTATGGCACGGTATCCGGAGTCTCTTCATGAAAATCAATTTTCCCCTGCTGGCCCTGGCGATTGGCGCCTTTGGGATTGGCACCACTGAATTCTCCCCGATGGGGTTATTGCCTGTTATCGCCCGGGGTGTGGACGTCTCTATCCCTGCGGCTGGTATGTTAATTAGCGCCTACGCGATTGGCGTGATGGTGGGCGCGCCGCTGATGACGCTGCTGCTTTCCCACCGCGCTCGCCGCAATGCGCTGATTTTCCTGATGGCGATTTTCACTCTCGGAAATGTGCTTTCCGCGATTTCGCCCGATTACACCACTCTGATGCTTTCGCGCATTCTGACCAGCCTCAACCATGGCGCCTTCTTCGGACTGGGCTCGGTTGTTGCCGCCAGCGTGGTGCCAAAACATAAGCAGGCCAGCGCGGTAGCCACTATGTTCATGGGCCTCACCATCGCTAATATCGGCGGCGTTCCCGCTGCCACCTGGCTGGGAGAAGCCATCGGCTGGCGTATGTCTTTCCTCGCAACCGCCGGACTGGGCGTGGTCGCGATGGTTGCGCTGTTCTTCTCACTGCCGAAAGGAAGTGCGGGAGAACGTCCGGAAGTACGTAAAGAGCTGGCGGTGCTGATGCGTCCTCAGGTGTTGTCCGCGCTGCTCACCACGGTGCTGGGGGCGGGGGCGATGTTTACGCTCTACACCTATATCTCCCCGGTGTTGCACGACATTACCCACGCAACGCCACTCTTTGTTACCGCGATGCTGGTGCTGATTGGTGTCGGGTTCTCGATTGGCAACTATCTCGGCGGGAAATTTGCCGACCGCTCCGTCAGCGGGACGCTGAAAGGTTTTTTAACGCTGCTGATTGTCATCATGGTGGCGATCCCGTGGCTGGCGCGTAACGAAGTGGGTGCCGCGATTGCCATGGTGGTGTGGGGCGCCGCAACCTTTGCCGTGGTGCCACCGTTGCAGATGCGCGTAATGCGCGTTGCGCACGAAGCGCCGGGGCTCTCTTCGTCGGTGAATATCGGTGCGTTTAACCTGGGCAATGCGCTGGGGGCCGCAGCGGGTGGGGCGGTGATCTCCGGCGGCCTGGGTTACAGCTTTGTGCCTGTGATGGGGGCGATCATTGCCGCACTCGGCCTGCTGCTGGTGATGATGTCTGGTCGTAAACAGCCTGAAGCGGTGTGTACGGCGGAATAAACAAAAACGCAGAAGGGCTGCCCCTTCTGCGTGTCTCTTACGCGGCGAAGTTCTTCGCAACAAATTCCCAGTTAACCAGTGCCCAGAAGTGTTCCAGGTAGTTCGGGCGCGCATTACGGTAATCAATGTAATAGGCGTGTTCCCATACGTCCACGGTCATCAGCGGCGTGGCGCTGGTGGTCAGAGGGGTACCCGCATTAGAAGTGGAAACGATAGCCAGTTTGCCATCAGCCTCTTTTACCAGCCAGGTCCAGCCGGAGCCAAAGTTTTTAACGGCTGCGTCAGTAAACTTCGTTTTAAAATCCGCGAAACTGCCGAACGCGGCGTTAATCGCTGCCGCCAGCTCACCGGCAGGTTCTCCGCCTGCATTGGGGGCCAGGCAGTGCCAGTAGAAGGTGTGGTTCCAAACCTGTGCGGCGTTGTTGAATACGCCGCCGTCTGAACTGCGCACGATCTCTTCCAGCGTTTTGCCTTCAAAATCGGTGCCCTTGATCAGATTGTTCAGGTTGGTGACATAGGTCTGGTGATGCTTGCCGTAATGGTACTCCAGGGTTTCCGCGGAAATGTGCGGGGCCAGGGCGTCTTTTGCATACGGTAGTGCAGGTAATTCGAACGACATTGCTTCTCTCCTTATAGTTTTATACGTTGCCAATAACCCTACAGGCAACAAGGACAGAATAGCAAATTGAAAGGGTATGCAAAAGAGGAACTTACCCTGCCATGGAGGCGGCAGGGCAGGGTTTAGCGAATGGTTTTTGGCGTCATCACGCGGCGCGCACCCACATAGTGGCGCACCCAATAATCTTCGCTGAGAGAGGTGATCTGAATGTCCTGACCGCTGCGCGGTGACTGGATAAATTTACCGTTACCCACATACACCCCAACGTGATCGGCCGTACCGCGTCCCTGGGTGCGGAAGAACACCAGGTCGCCATTTTGCAGTTCGCCACGGTTTACAGGCGCGGCGTCGCGCAGATGGTACATCTCATTGGCGGTGCGTGGAATGCGAAACTTCACCAGATCTTTATAGGCATAATAAACCAGCCCACTACAGTCAAAACCGGTGCGCGGAGAGGTGCCACCCCAGCGATACGGTTTACCTATTTGCCCCATCAGTTTGTTCATCGCCGTTTTTTGCGCTTTCTGCATACGCGCTTTATGCACGTCAGCCAGCTTCGTCACTTTTGCGCATTTCGTTTTATGGCCTTTGCGCACGGTGCATTTTTCATTCACCAGGCTGGCGGTCGTGCGGGTAGTTTTGTGCGTGCCGGAACGGAGAGTTTTGGTTTTACTGGAGGCGGTCTTTTTGGTCTGAGCGGTGGTTTTCTTCTTTACTGTTTTACTGGTGGTTTTTTTCTTACGTTCTGTGGTTTTTGCCAGATGCGATTTTTGTACAGCAGAATGCCGCGCCTGTTCAGAGGCGTTCGCCGCTGGCGTAAATGAGAGTGTGGTAAACAGTAAAGCACAGAGCGTCATCGAGATTTTAGTTATCCGCGCCACTGGGCAGTCCCCTGATAAATGCAGGCCACAATGTATACCCGCGTGAGATTTACAAAACCTGTCGATTCTAATCCATAAAATCAGAAGAAGTTAATAGCATTTTTCATTCAAAAATTATGTTTCGTTAGCAAGTGCAAAAAAATTCACCATTCTGACGCACTCCTGTTCGCTCCTTAAGCAAAACCGCACCCCGTCTGGGGATAAACGACATTAGCAATGCAACTTTATGCGATAAGCGATAAAATAATTAGACGTGACAAAAATGTTATTTTCCGATGTCGGCCTGACCCGCTACAATGTCAGACTGATGCCGTAACAGAAGTTAAAGGAAGCAAGACATGAGCACCACTATTGAAAAAATTCAGCGCCAGATCGCTGAAAACCCGATTCTCCTGTACATGAAAGGTTCTCCGAAGCTGCCAAGCTGCGGCTTCTCCGCGCAAGCGGTTCAGGCGCTGTCCGCCTGTGGTGAGCGTTTTGCTTACGTTGATATCCTGCAAAACCCGGACATTCGCGCGGAACTGCCAAAATACGCCAACTGGCCGACCTTCCCACAGCTGTGGGTTGATGGTGAACTGGTCGGCGGATGCGACATCCTGATTGAAATGTATCAGCGCGGCGAACTGCAACAGCTGATCAAAGAGACTGCGGCGAAGTATAAAACCGAAGAGCCGGACGCAGAGTAAGTTTTCTGCGGATATAAAAAAGCGACCACATTATGTTGGTCGCTTTTTTTTGTCCTGTGGGGCTATTGATTACCCAACCTACGATTGAAGATCGGCCTCGTCGCCCATCGGCAGCGGCCAGCCGCCGAGACGTTTCCAGCGGTTGACGATCTCACAGAACAGCTCCGCCGTACGCTCGGTGTCGTATAACGCGGAATGCGCCTGGGTGCCGTCAAACGCAATACCCGCCGTGATGCAGGCTTTAGAGAGCACGGTTTGCCCCAGCGCCAGGCCGCTCAGCGCGGCGGTGTCGAAGGTCACAAACGGATGGAATGGATTACGCTTCAGCGAGGCGCGCTCGGCGGCAGCCATGGTGAAACTGTGATCGAACGTAGCGTTATGGGCCACCATGATGGCGCGGCTACAGTCATTCTCTTTCATGCCTTTGCGCACCATTTTGAAAATGGCGTGCAGCGCCTCGTATTCGCTTACCGCCCCGCGCAGCGGGTTTGTCGGATCGATACCGTTAAAGGCCAGCGCCTCTGGCTGTAAGTTTGCCCCTTCAAAGGGTTCAACGTGGAAATGCAGCGTGGTGTCCGGTACAAGCCAGCCCTGTTCATCCATCTTCAGCGTGATGGCGGCAATCTCAAGCAGCGCATCGGTTTTAGCGTTAAATCCGGCTGTTTCTACATCAATGACAACGGGATAAAAACCACGAAAACGGTCGCACAGACCGGTAAATTGAGCGTTATCGGACATCAGGGTCTCTTACAAGGGGGAAAAAGCAGTGCGCATTATGGCAAATTTTGAGAGGCGATGCAGCAAAACAACGGGCGCAAAGTGCGCCCTGCGGGATCAATTGCCCAGGCCGCGACCAGCGTCTTTGGCTTCGATCAGTTCGATTTTATAACCGTCCGGATCTTCCACAAACGCAATTACGGTGGTACCGCCTTTAACCGGACCGGCTTCACGGGTGACGTTACCGCCATTGCTGCGGATACGTTCGCAGGCTTCGGCGGCGTTATCCACTTCCAGCGCGATGTGGCCGTAAGCCGTACCCAGCTCGTAGCTGTCCACGCCCCAGTTGTAGGTCAGCTCGATGACCGCTTCATCAGATTCCGGGCCGTAACCGACAAACGCCAGGGAGTATTTATATTCCGGATTTTCGCTGGTGCGCAGCAGCTTCATGCCCAGAACGTTAGTGTAGAAATCGATGGAACGTTGCAGGTCGCCAACGCGCAGCATGGTGTGAAGTAGGCGCATAATTTCCTCATTAACCAGTGGAATGGATTATCTTTTTGAACAGAAACGATGTTTTAGTATAGCGGCGAAAGGTCGCCGCTATCAATGTACAAAGCGGGATTACAGTGAAGGGTAGTCGGTATAACCTTCCGCGCCGCCGCCATAGAAGCTTTCAGGACGCTGCGGGTTCAGTTCGGCTTTTTTCTGCAAACGGGCAACCAGATCCGGGTTAGCAATGTAGTCACGGCCAAAGGCCACGGCGTCGATCAGGCCTTTACCGATCAAATCCTCGGCTTTCTCTGCCGTATACGCACCCGCCCCGATAATCACGCCGTGGAAGCGCTCGCGCACTTTCTGACGGAAGGCTTCACTGTAAGGCTTGCCGCCTGCCCAGTCCGGCTCGGACATGTGCAGATAGGCGATACCGCGTTTCGCCAGCTCTTCAATCAGATACAGCGCGTCTGCTTCTTCGTTCGGACCGTTGTCGACGTTCTGGAAAGTACCGATCGGGGAGACACGAATACCAATGCGGTCTGCCTTCCACTCATTACAGACAGCATCCACCACTTCAAGCACCAGACGCGCGCGGTTTTCAACGCTGCCGCCGTACTGGTCGGTACGCTGGTTGGAAGACGGGGACAGGAACTGATGCAGCAGGTAACCGTGCGCAGAGTGCAGCTCAACCAGGTCGAAGCCCGCTTCACGGGCGTTGGCGACGGCCTGACGGAAATCATTCACGATACCCGGGATCTCGTCCAGCTCCAGCGCGCGTGGCGTGGTGGTGTCGACGCGGATCGCATTACCGTTTTCATCGCGCAGGGAAGTGCGGGTATTGGCGTTCAGGGCAGAGGCAGAAACCGGCGCCAGACCGCCAGGCTGGATGCTGCTGTGTGAGATACGACCGGTGTGCCACAGCTGAACCGCAATACGGCCATCTTCAGCATGCACGCCTGCGGTGATTTTTTTCCACGCGGCGATCTGTTCCGGGCTGTGCAGACCCGGTGCACCGGCGTAGCCTTTTGCCTGAGCAGAAATCTGCGTGGCTTCGGAGATAATCAGGCCCGCGCTGGCGCGCTGGCGGTAATACTCACCCATCAATGGCGTTGGGATATCGCCCGGCTCGATGCTGCGCAGACGGGTAAGTGGGGCCATAAACACGCGGTTTGGGGCAGTAACGGCACCCACTTTCAGTGGGGTAAACAGCTTTTCAGCGGACATAACGGCTCCTGAGTAGACCAGTCGACTAGTAAAAGGGTAAATAAAAACGCCGGCTACACGCCAGGCGCGGTAATACAGTTTTTCACATGCGCCAGCGCGCTTTCGAGCGGCACGGCGCTGCGAGACATTTTTGCTTGCAGGTTGGCGCCTAACCAGAGGGAATAGAGCACCTGTGCCTGCGTGAGCGGATCGCCGGAGAAGGAGAGCGTTTTTTCATTGCGCCCGCTCTCCAGCGCCTGAGCCAACAGGGCAATAACGCCGCTGGCCCCTTTATCCATTGCGGTGCGCATATCTTCGGAGAGATCGCACACTTCGGCAGACAGTTTTACCGTCAGGCAGCCGCTGATGATGCCCTGCTGACAGAACTGCGTCAGCGTTTCCTGATAGTAGTTCAGAACACGATCCCGGTAGTCACCTACACCGCTGGCGAAGTGGGTTGCCAGGCGCTGATGGTAGCTGGCGTAGTGCCGCTCCAGCATGGCAACGCCGAACGCCTCTTTGGATCGAAAATAGTGATAAAACGATCCCTTAGGTACTTCAGCGGTTTTTAACAACTCGCTCAGCCCCATACCGGTAAACCCGCGATGCATGCAAAGACGCTCGCCGGTAGCCAGCAAATGTTCTCGTGTATCGTGTTCAGTGTGTCTGCTCATGCCCTTACTCTAATAGACCGTTCGGTCTAATGCAAGCCCGCTTAGCGACGACATTGCGACAGAATATCCAGCTGCGGTTGATAAACCGCTGATTTCACGTCCATCATGCCCAGAACGGTGGCGAATAAATTGTCCTGTGAAACCGCCTCTTTTGCGGCATGGTCACGCAGGCAATCCGTGTTTACGCCGAAGTTTTTCGCATAATCCGGGGAGAGCCAGAACATAAACGGAATATGCGTTTGCTGCTCCGGGGCCAGCATATACGGCGTACCGTGCAGGTAAATTCCGCTTTCACCCAGCGATTCACCGTGATCGGAGAGGTAAATGAGCGCCGTGTTCATGTTGGCCTGCCGGGCTTTTAGCGCGTCGATGGTTCGGCTGACCACGCTGTCGGTATACAAAATCGAGTTGTCATAGGTATTGATCAGCGACTGATGATCGCAATCCTGAATTTCATTGGTATCGCAGGTTGGGGTGAACTTGCGAAAGCTGTCCGGATAACGGTTGTAGTAGGCCGGACCGTGGCTGCCCATCAGATGAATAACCAGAACCGTATCCTGCTTTATTCCATCCAGTACGTTGTCCAGACGGTAGAGGTTGACGTCGTCGATACAGGATTTGTCCTTACAGAACTGATCCAGTTTCCACTGGGTCATGTCCGTGTGCGGCACGCGGTCGCAGGCGCCTTTACACCCGCCGTCGTTGTCGCGCCACAGCAGGTTGAAACCGGCATGGTTAAGTACATCGAGCAGACCTTCCTGGTGATGGGCGAGGTCCGCGTCATATTTTTTCCGCGTCATGCCGGAGAACATGCAGGGGACGGAAACGGCGGTTTCCGTGCCACAGGAGGAGGCCTGGGGGAAGTTGATGACATCCTGCTTTTTCAGCTCGGGATTGGTTTCACGCGGGTAACCATTTAACGAGTAGTTTGCGGCGCGGGAGGCTTCGCCCACCACCACAATCAGCACGGTTTTCTTGCGTTGGCTGGAAATCAGCGCGCCTTTATGAGCATCCTCGCCAATGCGGACCAGCGTCTGGTCGCCGGCAAACCAGCGCATTTTGCTGTATTTCACCACGGCGCTCACGTAATTCGCCGGGGTAACCATTTTGACGATGCTTTTGTTATTGCGGAACAGAGAAGCATAGTCTTTATAAAACACCGCCGCGACCAGGATGATCACCAGCAGCGCACCCAGCATAGCGGCGACACGCGTCAGGAGGGCATACCACCATTTTCCGGTGCGAATGCGCGTCAGGGCTAAAATAATCGATGGAACCAGACCCGCAACGACCAGCCACAGGATCATCTGCGGCGTCACCAGGGCAGTCGCTTCCTGGGAATTAGTTTCGAACACGTTCACAATCATGTTCTGATCGATAACCGTGCCATAGGTATACATAAACCAGGTTGCGGCGGCGCATCCCAGGGTCAGGACAATCATGAGCGGCTTGCGAATAAAGGGAATATTCAGCAGGCTGAAGACAATCACCCAGCCGCAGAACAGCACCAGCGGCACGCTGGCAGCAAACAGGAGATCGTGCAGATGTGCAGGCGCAATGATTGACCAGCTGCGCTGGATAAACAATGCATTCAGTACGGTGAAGAAAAGTGCACAGCCCAGAGTAAATTTTATATCGTTACAGTGTAACTTTTTAGTGAACCACATGATGACCAGACCATTCGTTATATCAATGCGGCGAGTATAAGAAGGGAAGATTAGCGAAACCTTAATGCTCTGTTTGTGGCGCACATCCTTGCATGCAAGCCATTTAGGGTCTTCACTGTAGGGAATAATGACGTTCTGGAGGTAGGTGTGGCAGAGCAACTGGAGTTTTTCCCTGTCCAGAGCCCGTGCCGGGGTATTTGCCAGGTAGATGAACGAGGATACTGTCGTGGCTGCATGCGCACGCGCGATGAACGTTTTAACTGGCAAAATTTCAGCGACGCGCAAAAGCAGGAGGTCTTACGGCTCTGTCGACAGCGTCTGCTGCGTAAAATTCGTGCAAACAAAGCGGTTGAAAGCGAAGAACCTCAGCAACCTTCACTGTTTTAGCAGGGTAATTGCGTATACTGGTGACATGACTTCCTTGAGGAAAATGTTATGGTTCAGCGTATTACCCTTGCCCCGCAGGGCCCGGAGTTCTCCCGATTTGTTATGGGCTACTGGCGCCTTATGGACTGGAATATGTCTCCGGTCCAGCTGGCGGACTTTATAGAAGAGCATCTCGATCTCGGGATCACCACCGTCGATCACGCTGATATTTATGGCGGCTATCAGTGCGAGGCTGCCTTTGGCGAAGCGCTGAAGCGTGCGCCGGCGCTGCGTGAACGTATGGAGATTGTGACCAAATGCGGTATTGCCACCACAGCAAAACCGGAGCATGCGCTTGGGCATTACATCACTGACAGCGCGCATATCGTTAAAAGCGCCGAGCAGTCACTGATTAACCTGGCCACCGATCGTATCGACCTGCTGCTGATCCACCGACCCGATCCGTTGATGGATGCGGATGAGGTCGCGGAAGCCTTCCTGACGCTGCACCAGAGCGGCAAAGTGCGCCATTTTGGCGTGTCTAACTTCACCCCGGCACAGTTTGCGCTATTGCAGTCTCGCCTGCCGTTTACGCTGGCGACGAATCAGGTGGAGATCTCGCCTGTTCATCAGCCGCTGCTGCTGGATGGCACGCTCGACCAACTGCAACAGCTGCGCATCCGTCCAATGGCATGGTCCTGTCTGGGAGGCGGCCGCCTGTTTAACGATGAGGCATTCCAGCCGCTGCGTAACGAGCTTGAAATGGTGGCGCGCGAACTGAATGCGGAGAGTATCGAGCAGGTGGTTTACGCCTGGATCCTGCGCCTGCCGTCTAAACCGCTGCCAATTATTGGCTCCGGCAAAATTGAGCGCGTCCGCGCTGCGCTTGTGGCTGAGGAGCTGGATATGACGCGTCAGCAGTGGTTCCGCATCCGCAAGGCGGCGCTGGGCTACGACGTACCCTGAGCACGCCTGAACCTGACTTTCCGGTGAAATCTGCGCCGCTGGTATAGACTTAAGGTGCAAAAAATAACCCGTGGAGGTCTTATGAAGCGTTTTGCTCTGGCAATGGTCACGCTGGTTGTTTGCGCAGGTGCGCAGGCAGCCAGCGAGGACGTTGAAATGAATCTCGTCACTTCTCAGGGGGTAGGCCAGTCCATCGGGACGGTGAAAATCACCGAAACCGATAAAGGGCTGGAATTTGCTCCCGATCTCAAGGCTCTTCCACCCGGCGAACATGGTTTTCACGTTCATGCCAAAGGCAGCTGTCAACCCGCGATGAAAGAGGGGAAACCAACAGCTGCGGAAGCCGCAGGGGGGCATCTCGACCCGCACAACTCCGGTAAGCATGAAGGCCCGGAAGGGATGGGGCACCTCGGCGATTTGCCGGTGCTGGTGGTAAATAACGATGGTAAAGCCACCGATCCGGTTGTGGCGCCACGACTCAAAAAGCTTGACGAGGTCAAAGGCAAGGCGCTGATGGTCCACGTGGGCGGCGATAACATGTCCGATCAGCCTAAACCGCTTGGCGGCGGCGGGGCGCGCTATGCCTGCGGGGTGATCTGATCGCCAATCGTTCCGGGTGGCGGCGCCTGTTCAAGCTGTGACAGGGAGCAGTGCAGCCGCCAGATAATGGACGCCAGATCGCGGGCCGCAGGCTGATGATGGTGCGCCAGCGCGTCGCAAATACGCTGAAGCTCGGCGAGCGTGACGCTCAGGGGGCGCTGCTGCACCCCGCGCTCGCTCATCACATCTCGGAGCATGGAAATACAGTTATCACGGACCTGCGACAGCGGATCGGAACGCGTCTCCCAGGCGCGCAGTTGCCACACCACGTGCGAACAGTTTAACAGCACCACGCCCCAGCGCAGCAGCCAGCGACGGGAGAGTGAATCCTGGCTGTTGTTCAGCTGGCTGACATGATGGTAAACCAGCGATTCATACTCGCTTTCGCGCAGATGCGGCCTGCGGCTCAGCTGATCGACAAAACCCCTGCGCAACTCCCGAATATGCCTGCGGCTTTTACGCGCGTCCGAGCCCGGGCGTAGCACAGCGAAAGCCAGCCACGCCAGCCCCACGCCGAGGATCTTCGCCAGGTTGTCGTTGAGAAAATCAGCGTAATCGTAAACCGGTGGATTCGTTACAGAGATAAATGAGCCCATAAAAACAATCAACTGACCCCACAGACCGGCCAGTTTAGGCATTTGCAGTTTGAGCAACTGCATGGTGGTTAATAGCGGGAAGAGAAACAGCAGAAATTGCCAGAGGTCGGTTATCTGCACCATCAAACCAAATTTCACCACGAAGCTGAATAGCGACAGCAGTACCAGCGTACGCAGCAGAAGCGTAAGGGAATTAAAGGGGGAAGCGGCGACGGAATAGAGCACGCAGCTGATTGCCGCAAGCGTCAGGGCCGCACTGCCCGCATCCCATTGCGTGGTGATGGCCCATGCGCCCACGGCCGTCAACGCACAAAACGTACGAAAACCGCTCCACAGCGCCTCCATTGCGTCGGTATGGCGCGCCAGAGCAGGACTACCGGGAACGGAAAATTCGGTGACGGGCGTGGCATTCTCGACGGCTTTTAACCAGCGGCTGCTGCGCAGATACAGGCGGCAGAAATAGTTCAGACGCTGCCAGAAGGCACGGTGCCTGTAGTCATATTCATCCGTTGGGGCGAGCGGCGCGATAATGCGGGCCACGGTATAGATATCGGCATCCGGACGCGCAAGAGCGGCGAGCAGCGCCTCGATAATCTCCCGGGTATGGGCTGGCGGTGCAGGCCAGTTCAGCAACATCCGGCGAAGGCTTGAGATCGCGCTCGTCATCCGCAATTGCTGGTGCAGTAAATAGTTCAGAAGCGTGTTCTGGCGACGAAAACGGTAGTGGCTCCAGAAAGCCTGGATGCGCAACAGGTTCATGGTCAGGATCTGGCCGATGACCTTTTCGTGCGCGAGGCGGATGTCATCGCTGCTGTCAGGCTGCCAGAGCAGGCTGGCATGTTCCAGCAAACGTGCGTGCATCGTTTTAAGGGCGGTGATAAGCGTAGTGCCATCTGAGGTACTGGGCAGGATCATCATCATGACGCCTCCGCACAGAATGCCGACCATCACTTCACACACGCGTGCCTGGGCGATATCCCACAGCTCGGTGGTATCCAGCACGTTGACGACCGGAAAGGCGATAATGGCCGCGGTGTAACCCGCCAGTTGAAACGCATAGGCAACGTTATTGGTAAAATGGGCGCAGGCCCAGGTACACAGCCCCAGCCATGCCGACATGCTTAACAGAAAGAGCCAGGGATCGTTCAGGGTATGGCCGGCAAGAAGCAGTGCGGCGGTTGCCCCCAGCAGGCTACCCGCCACGCGCCCGAGGCTTTTACTGATAACGCCCCCGACGGTAGGGAAGCTGACGACCGCCGCAGAGGTCATCGCCCAGTAAGGCTCATCCAGATTCAGATAATAGGCAACCGTAAGCGCAAGGCACATGGCGATGCCGTTGCGCAGCGCGTAACGCCACTGCGGCCGTGTCGCTTTTATCCACGGCGTATTGCGCCAGGAGAAAGCCCCAAAGTTCATCATCGCGATCCGATGGCGACGGTGCAGGTTGTGCCAGAGACCAGGGTAATGTCTTTCGGCAGTTGATCAAACTCGACGCGAACAGGCACCCGCTGAGCCAGGCGCACCCACGGGACGTTGGGTTTGATGTCAGGCACCAGGCCAGAATCGGTTTCCACGCTCTGATCGTATATTGCCCGACCTATGCTGCTAACGTGACCCTGTAACGTTTCTGCGCCGCTGTAAAGCGTGATCCGGGCAGGCGCTCCCTCGCGGATATGGCGCAGCTTGGTCTCTTCAAAATAACCTACAACATAGAAAGAGTGGCTATCGACCAGGGCGAAGACCGGCTGGCCTGTGGTGGCGTAATCACCCACACGGGTAGACAGGCTCGTGATCCATCCATCCACCGGGGCTTTGACCACGGTCTGGGTCAGTTGCCACTCGGCCTGTTTCAGCGTTGCCTCTGCAACCTTCAGGCTGGCCTGCATGGCTTTTACATTGATATCGGCGGTATCGAGATCCTCCGCAGAGATATAATTTCTCGACAGATGGCGGCGGCGTTCGGCTTCGTTATTGGCTTTTGCCAGATCTGATTGAGCTTTTGCGAGCTGCGCCTGGGCATTAAGTACCGCAATGTGGAAAGGGGTCTCATCGATACGGAATAGCACATCGCCCGCATGAACGTACTGGTTGTCCTTCACCAGCAGCGCGCTGATACTGCCGGACACCTGTGGCGTGATGCTGACCTGTTCCGCGCGGATCTTGCCGTCACGCGTCCAGGGCGACTGCATGTAATAATTCCAGAGCCACCAGCCGGCCATCACCGCCAGCGCTAAAACGAAAAGAGTGGAAAAATATTTTAACGTTTTCAATGCTATTCTCACCACACGGTTAACACGGCAAGGCCAAGACAGACGGAGAGGGTAAACAGGGAGAGATCCATTAACATCGGGTGCCAGATTTCACCGGAATACATCCAGTCGCGCAGCAGACGATGCGCAATGAGCCAGATTACAAAACCGACCATCACGGCTTTAAACAGTGGCGGAAAGTAGACCGATGCGCCAACAATCAAATCCTGGAGGGGCAACCCTGCGGAGAAGGAAAACAACGTCACAAGCAGCGATCCTTTGCGGTGGAATGAGGGCCACATTGGCAGATTTCAATGCGATGGCGAATTACCATTCAGTGTAAATCATCCTTTAAGGAATGATGAATACCGTGATTGCATTTGTTTTGGCAATACAAATACTGCAAACTATTCTAAAATCACTATAATCACTTAGCAAGCTAATTATAAGGAGATGAAATTGGAATCGCCATTAGGTTCTGATCTGGCAAGGTTGGTACGCATCTGGCGTGCTCTGATTGACCATCGCCTGAAACCTCTGGAACTTACGCAGACGCACTGGGTTACGCTGCATAACATTCATCAGCTCCCGCCCGATCAGTCACAGATCCAACTGGCAAAAGCGATTGGTATTGAGCAGCCTTCTCTGGTGCGTACCCTTGACCAGCTGGAAGAGAAGGGACTCATCTCCCGACAAACCTGCGCCAGCGATCGTCGCGCCAAGCGGATTAAATTGACGGAAAAAGCGGCCCCGATTATTACTGAGATGGAGACCGTCATCAGTAAAACGCGAGGGGAGATCCTGGCCGGTATTTCCCCCGCTGAGCTGGAGATGCTGATCGGACTCATCGCCCGTCTTGAACAAAACATCCACGATTTACAGTCGCGCGACTGACGTTATTCACAGGCCTTGCTGGTGCAAGGCCTTTGTCATGTTCTGAACACCACCACCCGGTTGCGGCCCGTCTCTTTTGCCTCGTACATGGCTTTATCCGCGCTTTCCACACAGGTTTCAGCGCTGGTCTCCGGCGAGGTGGCGGTGAATACCCCCATACTGATAGTAATCGGTTCCGGGAGATAACCGCCGCTGCTGACGTTGTCGAAACCGCTCAATTTGAGACGTATGCGTTCGGCAACCTGTTGCGCAAGATCGGAAGGGGTATTTGTCAGCATGAGCACAAATTCTTCGCCGCCGATCCGCGCTGCGATATCCTGCGGTCGCACTGAATCGGTCAACAGGTTTGAGACAAACTGTAAAACCTTATCCCCCTGCAAATGGCCGTAGCAGTCGTTAATGCGTTTGAAACGGTCAAGATCGCTCACGATCACCGATACCGGGTGCGCCAGGGTTGCTGTACTCAGCGCGTGGTTTAATGAATCATAGAAATAGCTACGATTATACAGACGGGTGAGGGGATCGCGGATCGAGTTTTGATAAGACTGCTGATATTTTACATGCGAGTCACGATACAAATTAAATACATCGGAAAGTAAGATGAAGATAATGATTAATGTAGCGACAGTTTCGAATAACCGTGCCCGGTACCATGAAATATCTTCAGCGTGTCCGCCTAACAATAGCATGAGCAGGGTGACGATATAACAGACGCATAAAAAATTGCCGCCGACCCAAAACAAATTCCTCACGCGGGTAATGGCCATCAGGGTGATTAACGTTACTACCCACAGGACGATCAAAATGATATTAATCGCCTGGCTCCAGAGAACCATAAACTGTCGGGTTTCATTGTCTACCAGGTCCAGTGTGAGCAGGGTTGAATGGCTGGAATAGAACAATGCCAGCCCAAGCATACTGCCCGTAAAGAGCGAGGCGCCGACAACGATAACGATGTGGGTGCTTCGTGAGAGAGCGGACGTACGCAGGGTATACAGCAATGCCGAGATGATTATCAGCACCGCCATTAAAAAGTGGCGGAACATATAGAAAATCATGGCGTCATTATAGTTCGCCACGTTGAACTGATAGAGATCAAGCCAGGCCGGGAAGCTGGACAGAGTCCCCACCATCAATAACGCTGAGCCGGCAAAGGCCAGGGCAATGGGAACAAGATATAATCGCCTTCTGTCGCACCAGTATTTCATTGCCATAAAACAGGCAATAAACAGATGAAACACCAGAAGAAATATCGTCAGCGTAGGGAAAAACAAAGGTGAAAACGAAGGAACCCATTCAACAAGTTTTATAAAAAAAGCTTGTAATACGGCAATGATAACAATGCATCCAAGCGCGAAGGCCACAAAGCGGTTCTTTACAAATCGACAGATCGCAAGCATAGAGAATTTAAAAATTAAAAAAGAAAAGAGATTGCGAAGAGTCTAAGCGAGGTAAATAAAAAATACTTTGCGCACGGACAAAAATAGATGAAATGAATAATTCACCGTGTGAATGTATTGTGCAAATATATTGTTGGAAACGATGATTTTGTTAAATGGATGCGGTCTGAACAGACCACATCCATCAGGATATTAGCGCGGGGAGACGGTAACCTGGCTGCCGTTGCTTGCCAGTACAACACGCTGGCCAGCAGAGAAGCGGGTGTTACCCTGTTTCTGCACAACCATAATGGTGCTGCCATCGTCTTTACGGATTTCCAGCTCAACGCCCTGAGTTTTGTTCATCGCGCCCTGAACGCCCTGACCCGCTACGCCGCCTGCAACTGCGCCCGCTGCGGTAGCCAGAGAACGTCCGGTGCCGCCGCCAATGGTATTACCCAGGAAACCACCCAGCACAGCACCACCGATTGCGCCCACCACGTTCGTGTCATCGCCACCCTGAATCTGAACAGGACGGGCATTAACGATAGTACCGTATGTCACGTTCTGTACCTGTTTAGCTTCAGAAGCACTATATACGTCGCCGGAGAGTGAACTGTCATTCACACAACCCGCCAGTGTTAAACCAATCAGCGAAACGCCCAGTACACGTAAAATCATTTGACTCTCCTGTTCACCAAAAAACGCCCGGTTGGGGCATCCGTTATGGCTAAATTATATGGCATTCCTGACCACAGTTCATATCTTTGCATGCCGAATAGATAAATTTTACTTCAGCAGGGCTTAACGGGACATAAACAAAAACCGTCTGTGCTACAGGTCTGAGATTGTTAAAAAATATTATCACCGCATAGCAAAGCCGCGTTATTTATGATGGAGTGTTTGCACTTAGCCCATGTAACGTAAGGAAAGCGCATGAAATCGGGTCGCTATATCGGTGTGATGTCTGGTACCAGTCTTGACGGTGTGGATGTCGTTCTGGCCGCCATTGATGAAAACATGGTGGCGCAGCAGGCAAGCCTGACCTGGCCTATTCCTGTCTCGTTAAAAGAAGAGATCCTGAACATCTGCCAGGGACAACAGCTGACGCTTTCCCAACTGGGCCAACTGGATGTGCGTCTGGGGGCGCTGTTTGCTGAGGCGGTACTGGCCCTGATGCAGCAGGAAAGACTCCACCCGCAGGATATCGTGGCAATAGGTTGCCATGGGCAGACCGTCTGGCATGAACCTGTCGGCGAGGCGCCGCACACGATGCAAATTGGCGATAACAACCAGATTGTGGCAAAAACCGGCGTGACGGTGGTGGGTGATTTCCGTCGTCGCGATATGGCCCTCGGCGGGCAGGGGGCGCCGCTGGTTCCGGCATTTCATCAGGCGCTGCTGGCGCACCCGGTAGAGCGCAGGATGGTCCTGAACATCGGCGGGATCGCCAACCTGTCGATGCTTATTCCCGGGCAGCCCGTGCGGGGGTACGATACCGGACCCGGTAATATGCTGATGGATGCCTGGATCTGGCGTCAGAGCGGCAAAGCCTACGACAAAGACGCGCAGTGGGCCAGCCAGGGGAAAGTGATCCTTCCCTTGCTGCAAACCCTGTTAAGCGATCCTTTCTTTGCTCTGCCCGCGCCGAAAAGCACGGGGCGGGAATATTTCAACTACGGCTGGCTTGAACGTCAGCTGGCGCGCTTCCCCGGCCTTGCGCCTCAGGATGTGCAGGCTACGCTGACGGAGCTCACCGCGGTATCGATTTCTGAACAGGTGTTGCTGAGCGGCGGATGTGAGCGCTTGCTGGTATGCGGAGGCGGAAGCCGCAACCCGCTGGTGATGGCACGCCTCGCCGCCTTGCTGCCAGGCACCGAAGTCACGACCACTGATGAAGCCGGGATCAGCGGAGACGATATGGAAGCGCTGGCCTTCGCCTGGCTTGCCTGGCGTACGGTTGCCGGTCTGCCGGGGAATTTACCCTCCGTAACCGGTGCGCGGGAGGCGAGCGTCCTTGGGGCCATTTTCCCCGCAAACCCGCGCCATAATCAGAGTTAACTGAAATTCAGCGGGAGGCGTAACCCGTAAAATAGGGAAAAACAGGAGGGCGGTTAGGCCCTCCAGGACCAGGATAGTCTTCGGAATCTGCCCATGAAAAAACTTCTTCTCATTGCTGTACCTTTTCTTATGACCGGATGCAGCGTCTATAACCAGTTTGTTGAGCGTATGCAAACCGATACGCTGGAATATCGTTGTGATGAAAAACCGCTGACGGTGAAGCTGAACAACCCACATCAGGAAGCTAGCTTTGTTTATGACAATAAGTTGTTAACGCTGAAGCAGGGAATGTCGGCCTCCGGTGCGCGCTACTCAGACGGGATCTACGTCTTCTGGTCGAAAGGCGACAGCGCCACCGTCTACAAGCGTGACCGCATTGTGCTGAACAATTGTCAGCTTGAAAATCCGAAGCGTTGAGATTTTTGAAGGGGGCGCGCACAATAGCGCCACCCAATCTCACTTTCAGCTAACGCCATGTCAGATAACGACGAACTACAGCAAATTGCGCATCTGCGCCGTGAATACACCAAAGGCGGTCTGCGCCGCCAGGATCTTCCCGCCGAACCGCTGGTGCTTTTTGAACGCTGGCTGAAGCAGGCCTGCGAAGCGAAACTGGCTGACCCGACGGCAATGGTCGTTGCCACGGTTGATGAAAATGGTCAGCCGTATCAACGCATCGTTCTTCTCAAGCATTATGACGAGAAAGGGCTGGTGTTCTACACCAACCTTGGCAGTCGTAAAGCGCATCACCTTGAAAATAATCCGCGTATTAGCCTGCTCTTCCCGTGGCATATGCTGGAGCGCCAGGTGATGGTCACCGGCAAGGCGGAGCGCCTCTCTACGCTCGAAGTGGTAAAATATTTCCACAGCCGCCCGCGCGACAGTCAGATCGGCGCCTGGGTCTCTAAACAGTCCAGCCGAATCTCAGCCCGCGGCGTGCTGGAGAGTAAATTCCTCGAACTCAAACAGAAGTTTCAGCAGGGTGAAGTACCGCTGCCGAGTTTCTGGGGCGGGTTCCGCATCCCCATTGAACAGATTGAGTTCTGGCAGGGCGGTGAACACCGTCTCCACGACCGCTTTTTATACCAGCGCGACAACGGTGGCTGGAAAATCGACAGACTGGCCCCGTAATCCCCAAAATTTGTTGATTTAAGCGCTAGCGCACACCGCGCTGGCGCTTTATTCTATGGTCCTTTCGCATCAGGCGAAAAGTCGTGTACCGGCAAAGGTGCAGTCGTTTATACATGGAGAATTTGATGGCAAGCAGTAACTTGATTAAACAATTGCAAGAGCGGGGCCTCGTGGCCCAGGTGACGGACGAGGAAGCGTTAGCAGAGCGACTGGCGCAAGGCCCGATCGCGCTCTATTGCGGCTTCGATCCCACCGCTGACAGCTTGCATTTGGGGCATCTTGTTCCATTGTTATGCCTGAAACGCTTCCAGATGGCCGGCCATAAGCCTGTCGCACTGGTTGGCGGCGCGACCGGTCTGATTGGCGACCCAAGTTTCAAAGCCGCTGAGCGTAAGCTGAATACCGAAGACACCGTGCAGGAGTGGGTGGATAAGATCCGTAAACAGGTTGCACCGTTCCTGGATTTCGACTGCGGTGACAACTCTGCGATTGCGGCGAACAACTACGACTGGTTTGGTGGCATGAACGTGCTGACGTTCCTGCGTGACATCGGCAAACACTTCTCTGTTAACCAGATGATTAACAAAGAAGCAGTAAAGCAGCGTCTTAACCGTGACGATCAGGGTATCTCTTTCACGGAGTTCTCCTACAACCTGTTGCAGGGGTATGACTTCGCCTGCCTGAACAAACTGCACGGCGTCTCTCTGCAAATTGGCGGTTCCGACCAGTGGGGTAACATCACCTCCGGTATCGATCTGACCCGTCGCCTCCACCAGAATCAGGTGTTTGGTCTGACCGTGCCGTTGATCACCAAAGCCGACGGTACCAAGTTCGGTAAGACCGAAGGCGGCGCGGTATGGCTGGATCCGAAGAAAACCAGCCCGTACAAGTTCTACCAGTTCTGGATCAACACGGCGGATGCCGACGTTTATCGCTTCCTGAAGTTCTTCACCTTTATGGATATCGAAGAAATCAATGCGCTGGAAGAAGAAGACAAGAACAGCGGTAAAGCACCACGCGCCCAGTACGTGCTGGCGGACGAAGTGACCAAACTGGTTCACGGCGAAGAAGGTCTGGCGGCGGCGAAACGCATTACGGCGAGCCTGTTCAACGGGACCCTGAGCGATTTAAGCGAAGCGGATTTCGAACAGCTGGCGCAGGATGGCGTGCCGATGGTAGAGATGGAAAAAGGCGCCGATCTGATGCAGGCGCTGGTGGACTCCGAGCTCCAGCCGTCTCGCGGTCAGGCGCGTAAAACCATCGCCTCTAACGCCATCACCATTAATGGCGAAAAACAGGCCGATCCGGAATACACCTTCACCGAGAACGACCGTCTCTATGGTCGCTATACGCTGCTGCGTCGCGGTAAGAAAAATTACTGCCTGGTCTGCTGGAAGTAATTAAAAGTATGCAGGGGCGTGGGAAACCACGCCCCTTTTGTTTTGACAGGGTTTGGTAAGTACAACATGAAGAACATCCTCGCCATTCAGTCCCACGTTGTGTTTGGACATGCTGGCAACAGCGCTGCGGAATTCCCGATGCGCCGCCTCGGCGTTAACGTCTGGCCCCTCAATACTGTCCAGTTCTCGAATCACACCCAGTACGGTAAATGGACCGGCTGCGTAATGCCGCCGTCGCATCTGACGGAAATCGTTCAGGGGATTGCGGATATCGACCAGCTTAAACGCTGCGATGCCGTACTGAGCGGCTATCTGGGTTCGGCGGAGCAGGGGGAGCATATCCTCGGCATTGTGCGCCAGGTGAAAGCGGCAAACCCCGCGGCGAAATATTTCTGCGATCCGGTAATGGGACATCCGGAAAAAGGCTGCATCGTAGCGCCGGGCGTTGCGGAGTTTCATGTCCGTCATGCATTGCCCGCCAGCGATATTATTGCCCCCAACCTGATTGAACTTGAGATCCTGTGCGAGCATCCGGTCAACAGCGTAGAAGAGGCTGTAAGCGCCTCTCGCGAGCTGATCGCCCAGGGGCCAGAGATTGTGCTGGTTAAACACCTGGCACGCGCAGGGTTGAGCCAGGACCGTTTTGAGATGCTGCTGGTAACGAAGGATGAAGCCTGGCATATCAGTCGACCGCTGGTGGATTTCGGTGCACGTCAGCCTGTCGGGGTCGGGGATGTGACCAGCGGTTTGCTGCTGGTGAAGCTATTGCAGGGCGCGAGCCTGCGCGATGCGCTGGAGCACGTCACCGCAGCCGTTTATGAAATCATGATTGCGACGAAGACGATGCAGGAATATGAGCTCCAGGTCGTCGCGGCGCAGGATCGCATCGCGAAGCCGGAGCACTATTTTAGCGCAACGCAGCTTTAGAAAACGCCCGGCGCCGCTGCGCTTGCACGGGCCTACGGAATTTGTAGGCCGGGTAAGCGTCAGCGCCACCCGGCAATCCAGGCCGCTCGGTTAATTCAACCCTTCCGCTTTCAGCGCCGCTGCCACCGCAGGACGCTCCGCCACGCGCGTCATATACGATGCGACATGGTCTAATCCTTCCATGTTCAGCTTAACCGCGCGCGCCCAGCGCAGAACGGTAAACAGATAGGCATCGGCGATGGTGAAACGCGAGCCACAGATCCACTGGTCGTCTTTCAGCGCGTCGTTAACGTACTGCAACTTTTTCTCCAGCAGCGCGCGCACGGTAGGTTTGTACTCTTCCGGCGTGTCCGGGCGGAACAGGGGCGTAAAGCCTTTGTGCAGTTCGGTGGCAATATAGTTCAGCCACTCCAGCGTTTTATAACGCGCAATGCTGCCGGTGGGGGCAAGGAGCTGACGATCCGGTACGTTGTCCGCCAGGAATTGCATAATCGCCACCCCTTCGGTCAGCAGGGTGCCATCATCCAGCAGCAGGGCCGGAACCTGGCCTTTTGGGTTAATCGCAAAAAAGTCATCCCCGTTTTCCAGACGCTTTTTCATCAGGTCAACGCCGTCCAGCGTGAAATCTTTACCGCTCTCGCGAAGCGTAATATGGGAAGCAAGAGAGCAGGCGCCCGGTTTATAGAACAGTTTCATCGGTAACTCCTTTTTGCTGAGGTTCCAGCTATGTTAGTGCGCGTTCGGATAAAAAAAAAGCCGCTAATCAATTAGCGGCTTCTGTTCAGTCGTTTCCCGATGACATTACGCGTTCGCGGTTTTGATCGCTTTAGCGGATTTGTCGTCGTCCTGGGTCATACGATTCAGTTTAGGTGCGGTCAGCAGCATCAGCACGGCAATCACGGCGGTCGCGATACCAATTTGCATGAACACGGTGCCGTAGACATTCAGGGAAACCAGCGGGTCGGTAACGTTGTCTGGTACCGCCATCAGGTTCGCAATCTTACCTGCGATGATAGCCGCGCCAGCGGTGGTCAGGAACCAGCTACCCATGATGAAGCCCATCAGACGCTGAGGGACCAGCTGCGCAACCATCGCCAGGCCCAGACCGGAGATCATCAGTTCACCGATGGATTGCAGCGCATAGCTCAGGATCAGCCAGTTAACAGACACGATACCCGCGTCGGTCGCGAATTTCGTCCCCAGCGGCAGCACCAGGAATGCGCCAGAGCACAGCACCATACCGATAGCGAACTTGTGCGGCATAGGCAGACGGTCGCCCATCTTGTTATAGATAGCGGCCAGAATCGGGCTACCAATCATGATCCAGAACGGGTTCAGGGCCTGATATTGCTCCGGCTCGAACGCGATACCAAGGATGGAGTGCTCAACGTTGCGGATAGCGAAGAAGTTCAGAGACGTTGGCATCTGGCTGTACAGAACGAAGAAGATGATCGCTTCCAGCATCAGGATGAACGCCACAATCATCTTACGACGTGCCGCACCCTGCATCGCAAAGGCTTCTTTCGCGAAGATAAACACGATACCCAGCGCAACCACGCCCAGTACGGCACGTGCAACGCCCTGGTTGTGCAGCAGCCAGGTGGCGACAGCGGCCAGGATCACGATGCCGACGATGGTTGCCAGTAGTTTGCCCATGTGCACGGGTTCGAAGTCTGGTTTTGAACCATAGTCTTTAACCCAGCTACGGCAGAACAGGAAGTTCACAACGGTGATCAGCATACCCACGAAGCTCAGCGCAAACGCTACGCTCCAGCCGAATTTTGCGGCCAGCCATGGGGTTGCCAGCATAGAGAAGAAGGAACCGATGTTGATGGACATGTAGTACATGGTAAATGCACCGTCCAGACGTGGGTCATCTTTGCTATAGCAGGTAGAGAGCAGGGAAGACGGGTTCGCCTTGAAGAGGCCGTTACCTACCGCGATGGTAGCCATGCCCATGTAAACCACACCTGCATCGTGCCCGGACCAGGCAACCAGCCCATAGCCAATCGCCAGAACAACGGCGCCCAGCATAATGACTCGTTTAGTACCGAGAACTTTATCGCCTAACCAGCCGCCGATAGCGACCAGGCCATACACCAGGGCGCTGAAGGAAGAGAACAGCGTGATGGAATCAGCTTCAGACATACCCAGCTGTTTAACCAGGTAAACCGCCATGATCCCTTGCAGGCCGTAGTAGCCAAAACGTTCCCATAATTCGATCGAGAAAATGAGATAGAACGCTTTAGGCTGTTTGAAAGCGTTAAGACTTACGCTCTCATCTGTTGGTTTATTGTTTGCAGTAGACACATATACCTCTTTTTTTACATCCCATATTAACGGGGGTGTTCATAGCGTGATGACCGTAGTCCATCCGCTTTATAGTTATATTGGGAGGGGAAACGGCGGGTAATGTTCACTATCCAGCCCCATCTGGCAATACGTTTGTAATAATCTGTTACATATAACTCTGGCGGTATAATCATCGGTTCATGCAAATGTTATACAGCGTTAAATCTCATCCGTTCAAAATTGATGGTTTTTTTCACTGTAATCGGCCCTGTTTAATGGCTGTATGGCGATATGTTCTGCTATTTTGGGTGAATGGCAGTGATATAGCCCATATTCTGAAAAATGACTGGTCTTATATGCGGTGTGGAATCGATGAAATCTTGTCTGACAAAGGGGGGGGGCGGGTTTTAACAACAAAAATCCAACATCAGGTTATCAGAGTGATCGCGATCACAGATGTATAGAAATTTTTGGTGATGAAAAAACTATTAACCTGTTTGAGTGTTAAATGACCGAAGAATCGACAATGCGTAAAGGAGAAAGAGAGGGCAATTTATGGTCAATCGGGAAGATATCAGAGCCCTTGTTAATTTTAAGGGCTTGAACAGGTAAGAAGTAAGGTGGTTTACGCTCAGGGATAGACTTTTTCTTTGTATTCGCAGAGATCTTCGATAATGCAGGAACCGCAGCGTGGCTTACGGGCAATACAGGTATACCGTCCGTGCAGGATCAGCCAGTGGTGGCAGTCCACCTTAAATTCCGCCGGGACCACTTTTAACAGCTTCTCTTCCACCTCTTCCACGTTTTTACCCGGCGCGAACCGGGTACGGTTAGAGACGCGAAAGATATGGGTATCTACGGCGATGGTCGGCCAGCCAAACGCCGTGTTCAGCACCACATTTGCCGTTTTACGCCCGACGCCCGGCAACGCTTCCAGCGCAGCGCGGTCTTCCGGGACTTCACCGCCGTGCTGCTCCAGCAGGATCCGGCAGGTCTTAATGACGTTTTCGGCCTTGCTGTTAAACAGGCCAATGGTCTTGATATAGGATTTCACACCTTCAACGCCCAGCTCCAGCATGGCCTGCGGCGTATTGGCGACAGGGTAGAGCAGGGCCGTGGCTTTGTTGACGCTCACGTCCGTCGCCTGTGCAGAGAGCAGCACCGCGATCAACAGTTCAAACGGCGAGTTAAAGTTCAGCTCTGTCGTAGGATGAGGATTCTCATCGCGCAGGCGCGTCAGGATCGCAATGCGTTTCTCTTTATTCATACTGCTTTCTCGGGGATCCCTTCCTGTACGCTGCGCTCAGCGGCGCGGCGTTTACGTTTTTCATCAATCAGGTATTTTAACGCCAGCATCATCCCAAGGCCAATGAAGGCGCCAGGCGGCAGCATGGCCAGCAGGAACGGAGTGTCCGTATGGAACACCTCAATACGCAGCGACTTCGCCCAGCCGCCAAGCAGCGCGTCCGCACCGTCGAAGAGCGTACCGTTGCCCAAAATTTCACGCAGAGAACCGAGAACGAACATGGCGGCAGTCGCGCCCATGCCGATGGAAAAACCATCCAGCGCGGATATGGCCGGATTGTTTTTCACCGCAAAGGCTTCAGCGCGGCCTACGACAATACAGTTAGTCACGATAAGCGGAATGAAAATCCCGAGCGACTGGTACAGGCCAAATGCGTAGGCGTTAATCAGCATTTGCACCACGCTGACCACCGACGCAATGATCATGACATAGATCGGAATACGGATTTCCGACGGCGTCCAGCGGCGCAAAACAGAAATGGAAAAGTTAGTCAGGGTCAGCACCAGCGTGGTCGCCAGCCCCAGCCCGAGCGCGTTGGTGGCGGTAGACGTCACCGCCAGCAGCGGACACAGCCCCAGCAGCTGTACCAGCGCGGAGTTGTTCTTCCAGAGACCCTGGACGATAACCTCTTTAACCTGGCTCATGGTCACTCCTCACAGGTGGAAAGATGATTGATCTGCGCGGGCAGCGTTTCGGCATACAGCCCGGCGCGCTTGACGGCGTTGACCACCGCGCGTGGGGTAATCGTGGCACCCGTGAACTGGTCAAACTCGCCGCCATCTTTTTTCACCGCGAAAGCAGGATCGTCTTCGCCATGAATCATCTTTCCGGCGAAGTGTAAGATCCAGTCGCTTAAGCGTGTTTCAATTTTGTCGCCAAGGCCCGGCGTTTCGTGATGCTCCGTCACGCGCGTGCCCAGCACGGTGCCGGAAAAATCGCTGCCCACCAGCAGCTGAATCGCACCGGAGTAACCGTCCGGCGCGGTGGCTTCCATGACGGCACCCACGGGATTATCGCCCTTGCGGGCAATATAAACGCGATGGGGTCCTTTACCGAGCTGCGGAGCCTGCACGACAAAGCAGCTTTTTTGCAGGTCATTATCGTAGAGGTCGGATGGGATCACCTGATCGAACAGCGTCTTTTGCTGCTTCATTGCCTGCTCTGCAATGGTAGTTTTCGTCAGTTCATTTACCAGCGCGGTCAGCCCGGTGAGGGCGGCAGCGAAGATCGCCAGCGTAACGCCGTGTTTTTGCATTGTTTTTAGCATGGCGTGACCCTTAGCGATGACCGTACACGCGTGGCCGCGTGTAGTAGTCGATGAGCGGAACGGTGATGTTAGCCAGCAGCACGGCAAATGCCACGCCGTCCGGATAACCGCCAAAGCTGCGAATAAGCCAGACCAGCAAGCCCGCCAGCGCGCCGAAAATCAGACGACCACGGTTGGTGGTAGACGCGGTGACCGGATCGGTCAGAATAAAAAATGCCCCGAGCATGGTCGCGCCGGAGAGCAGATGGAGCTGCGGGCTGGCCAGTGACTCAGGTGAGATGACCCAGCCGAGCGTCGAGCAGACGGCCAGCGTCACCAGGAAACTCACCGGAATATGCCAGCGGATTGCCTTCTGTTGCAGCAGGAACGCGCCGCCCAACAAATAGGCCAGATTGACCCACTGCCAGCCAGCACCCGCCAGTACGCCGCTGTAAATAGACGATTTCATCACCTGCTCCACGCTGTGTCCGGCACGCAGGGAGGTTTTGAAGGTATCGAGCGGGGTGGCCTGGCTGATGCCGTCCACGCCCATGCGAAGCGCGTTCATATCTGCGCCCAGCGCGGTGTGGCCGGTAAAGATAACGTGCAGGGCATCCATAAAGCCGGGGACGGTGGCGGCGATCTCATGCGGCGGCAGCCAGCTGGTCATCTGTACCGGGAAGGAGATCAGCAGTACCACGTAGCCAATCATCGCCGGGTTAAACGGGTTATGGCCCAGCCCGCCGTACAGCTGCTTGGCGATGATCACCGCAAACACCGTTCCCAATACCACCATCCACCACGGGGCGAACGGGGGAATGCTGATGGCCAGCAACAGGCCGGTCAACAGGGCGGAGTTATCGCTCAGGATGCGAGTCACTTCCATTTTGCGCAGCTTCAGGATCGCTGCTTCCGCTGCGACGGCACTGGCGCAACCCAGAACTAACTGGAAAAGCGTACCCCAGCCGAAAAACCAACACTGTACGGCAATACCTGGCAGCGCGGCCAGGCACACCAGCATCATAATACGCGATGTCTGGCGCTGGTTATGGGTATAAGGGGAACTTGCAATTCTGAAAACCATTTAATCCTCGTTAACGGCTTGCTGCGCGGCTTTCTTTGCCTGAACGCGCGCAATCGCGGCGGCGACTGCGGCTTTGCGTGGATCGTCGTTGGCGGCCGCAGGCCGTTCGTCCTGCTGTGCCGCTTTTCGTGCTTTGGCACGGGCGATGGCCGCTTCAACGGCGGCTTTACGCGGGTCGACAGGCGCTTCACTCTCTTCGGCTGGCTGAACCTGTGCCGCTTTTCGTGCTTTGGCACGGGCGATAGCGGCTTCAACGGCCGCCTTGCGCGGATCCGTCGCTTCCTGTTCAACCACCACTGTCTGCTGACCGGCCTTACGGGCTTTTGCCCTGGCGATAGCCGCTTCCACTGCCGCTTTACGCGGGTCGATATCAGCTTCCGGTTTGGCGTGTTGCGCTTTCTCCGCCTGACGCGCGCGAGCTTCGGCTTTACGCGCTTCGCGGGCCGCAATCGCTTCGCTGTTGTCCGGTCTTTCTCCCGGAGCGATCACAACCGTCTGGGCGGCGGTGGCTTTCTTCTCGCGCACGCGGGCCAGGGCTGCGTTAATGGCATCCTGATCTTTCGCCGCAGGCTGGACGGCAGCCTGCTTATGGCGTTCCTGACGGGCTTGTTTCTCGCGCTCCAGTCGCGCCTGACGCGCTTCAAAGCGGGCCTTCGCTTCAGCGGCACGTTTTTCTTCCATGGAGATGGCGTAGATTTCGGCTTTCTCCTGACGGAAGTATTGCACCAGCGGAATATTGCTTGGGCAGACCCAGGCGCAGGCACCGCATTCAATACAGTCAGCCAGGTTATGCGCCTGGGCTTTATCGTGCAGCTGGCCTTTGCTGTACCAGTACAACTGCTGCGGCAGTAAATCTGCCGGGCATGCGTCCGCACAGGCGCTACAGCGTATGCAGCTTTTCTCTTCCTGCGTTTCGCCCATCTCCGTTGGGGAAGGGGCGAGCAGGCAGTTGGTAATCTTCACCACCGGCACATCCAGCCACGGCAGGGTAAAGCCCATCAGCGGGCCACCCATAATGACCAGTTGATCGCTACCCGGGCAGAAGCCAGCCTGTTCCAGCAGATGACGCACCGGCGTACCCAGACGCGCCCAGACGTTGCCGGGACGGGAGACGGACTCGCCGGTCAGCGTGACGACGCGCTCGGTCAATGGCTCGCCGTCAATCACCGCACGTTTCACCGCGTAGGCGGTTCCCACGTTTTGCATCAGCACGCCGATGTCGGACGAACGGCCCCCGTGGGGGACCTGTTTGCCGGTCAGGATCTGCGTCAGCTGTTTTGCCCCGCCGGACGGGTATTTGGTCGGGATCACTCGCAGGGCGATATCGTGGCTGTCCGCCAGTACCGCTCGCAGCATCGAAATGGCCTGCGGTTTATTGTCCTCAATACCGATCAGCACTTCGCGGGGTTGCAGAATATGCGCAAGAATGCGAATCCCTTCCACCACCTGCGCGGCACAGTCCTGCATCAGACGGTCATCGGCGGTGATGTACGGTTCGCACTCGGCGGCGTTGATGATCAGCGTTTCGATTTTATCGCCGCCGCCGTGAAGCTTAGCGCCGGTCGGGAAGCCTGCGCCCCCCAGACCCGCCACGCCGAACTGATGAATGCGTTCAATCAGCGCTTCACGACTGTGGGAACGGTAGTCGCTCCAGCCGTCACGATCGATCCAGCGGTCTTCACCATCGGCTTCAATGATCACGCTCAGCTCAGATAACGCCGACGGATGGGCAACGGTATGGGGGGCAACAGCCACCACCTTACCGGAAGTCGGGGCATGTATCGGCAACATCCGTCCGCGACCAAAGGTCAGCGGCTGGCCGCGAAGAACGCTATCGCCTTCTTTCACGCACAGTTCACCTTCCGCGCCGATATGCTGTTTTAGGGGCATAACGTAACGGGTCGCCAGCGGGATCTGGCGCAGCGGCGTGCCGTTAGACTGCGATTTCATCTCAGGCGGATGAATGCCGCCGTCGAAATCCCAGATCTTCTCTTTTCTGAAGGCAGAAAATAACTTAAGCATGTTGTTCCACAGGAATATTGCGAACCGGAATGGACTGAAGGTCCCACTTCCAGCTTTCAGTAGTCGTTTCAACCGGGCGTAGTTCTATACACTGCGTCGGGCAGGGCGCCACGCAGAGATTACAGCCGGTGCACAGATCCGCCACAACGGTGTGCATCGCGCGCGTTGCGCCCACAATGGCGTCAACAGGACACGCCTGAATACATTTGGTGCAGCCAATGCAGTTGGATTCGTCGATGACAGCAAGGGCACGAACGGGCTCCTGGGCCTGTTCATCGCCGTCGACAGGCTGGGGGTCGACGTTCAGCAGGGCAGCTATTTTAAGCATGACCGCTTCGCCACCCGGTGCGCAGCGGTTGATCTTTTCGCCCTGCACGCCCACCGCCTCAGCGTAAGGGCGGCAGCCAGGGTAGCCGCACTGCCCGCACTGGCTCTGCGGTAAAAGTTCATCAATTTTTTCAACCACCGGATCGTCCTCCACCGCAAACCGGCGGGAGGCATAACCCAGAATGATGCCAAAGACGAGTCCCAGTACGCTGATGGACGCGATGGCAATCCAGATAGCACTCATTACAACTTCACCAGACCACTAAAGCCCATAAAGGCCAGAGACATTAAACCTGCGGTCACCAGAGCGATGGCGTTACCGCGAAACGGCGCGGGAATATCCGCCGCGGCCAGACGCTCGCGAATCGAGGCGAACAGGACCATAACAAAAGAGAAACCGACCGCCGCGGAAAAACCGTACAGCGCCGATTGCAGGAAATTATGCCCAAGGTTGATATTGAGCAGCGCCACGCCCAGCACCGCGCAGTTGGTGGTGATGAGAGGCAGGAAAATGCCCAGCAGGCGATACAGGGCAGGGCTGGTTTTCCGCACCACCATCTCGGTAAATTGCACCACAACCGCAATGACCAGAATAAAGGACAAGGTGCGCAGGTAGAGCATGTCGAGCGGGATCAGGATCCAGGTATCAATCAGCCATGCGCAAATGGAGGCCATCGTCATCACGAAGGTGGTCGCCAGCCCCATGCCCATTGCCGTCTCCAGCTTTTTGGAGACGCCCATAAACGGGCACAGGCCAAGGAACTTCACCAGTACGAAGTTATTAACCAGCACAGTTCCGACAAAGAGCAGTAAGTAATCGGTCATTATTTAGCCTGAAATAAAATAGCCGCCTATTATCGGATAAACGACAACAGGCCACAACAGGTTAACTGTAAGGTTATTACGGGTTGACAAAGGTCTTCTTAACGCGCGACGAACGCTTGAAATAAGGGACCAGAAGCGCCGTCGCCAGTAGCGGAAACAGTAACTGGCGAACCGCCAGCGCGTCAGACACTGGCGAGAAAGCGAATGCTTTGACAGCCAGCAGCACGGAGACCAGCAGCCAGATAATGTAATGTTTTGGCACGTTTTTGCGGCGTTTGAAGAAGGCGATAGTCAGCCACAGCGTGTAGTACCACATCGCGATCGCGAAAACGAACGACACAAACCACGTTGCAATATTGAGCGCACTCTGGGACATCAGTGTCTGGATAGCATGAGGCGTAACCAGTGCGGTGGTGTATAGCAACAGCGCCAGCGAAGCGCTTAATAATGCCACCAGCAGCCATGCCAGCGGGGCGATTAACCAGCCCCCAATTCTCTCTCCAGGCAATGCGGTCATACGCTCTCCCATAGTCTGCGCGAAATGTTATACAGAAATTTGCAGGGCGGAGAGTATATAACATTTCACGCCGAAGGCTACTTTCTTATACAACGTAACGCCATACGGATTTAGGCACTTCCCCCACATTGAACAGACGACCGCCAGAGACCAGTTCGGCGCGACGATGGTCAGCAGCGCGGTACATATTGATGATGTCCTGATTATCCGACAGCGTGTAGTTCAGATGGTCAAACAGTTTTTCCAGGCTTTCAAGGGAATTGATCTTGCGAAATTTTAATAAATAGTCCTGAACTGTCATATTAATAAGTTTCCATATAAAAGGGTAATACCCATAAAGGTAATGCGTTCGAATAATAAACGGATTAATAAAGACGTAAACTGTCCACTCGGGTAACGCGACGAAATTAGGAGTTTTCTTTGCGAAGAATCAGGCATCAGCAGATGCCTGGAAGAGAAGGGTAACCCCGTTCATTACGGCTGGCAATACGTTCCATGACGTAATGTGTCACGCTTTATGACGACACGGCTTACTTTTGTTGTGCGACAGTAACAGGCTCCGGCGGCTGGTAGTTATCGATATGGCTGGCAATGCCGAGCAACACGACTGAAACCCCAAGGACAATCCATCCCGCTAATTCAATGATTCGATTAATTATTGACGACATAATTTGTGTTTGTAATTTATCCATAAATACAGATTACAAATGTTACAGCGCCCTTTTCGCCAGAGCAAGCGCTTTGGGAACGATTCCCCGAACCCATATACACACTTTAATGCGAGGTAACAAAAAACGCTGTCGCAAGATGCTATTTTAACTCACAGTGCACATTATTAATCTGTGCGTTAAGCACAAGGCCAGTGATAAATAAGCGCACAGCGAGGGGGCAAACGATGAGTGAAAACATCCGCGTCGGTCTTATTGGCTACGGGTACGCAAGCAAAACCTTTCATGCACCGCTGGTTGCCGGCACGCCGGGAATGGAACTGGCGGCTATCACAAGCAGCGATGAGACTAAGGTCCGCGCCGACTGGCCAGCCGTGCCGGTGGTAACGGAGCCTAAGCATCTGTTTAACGATCCTAATATTGACCTTATTGTCATTCCTACTCCTAACGACACTCATTTCCCCCTGGCGAAAGCGGCGCTGGAGGCAGGGAAACATGTTGTTGTCGATAAGCCCTTCACCGTGACGTTGTCACAGGCGCGCGAGCTGGATGCGCTGGCGCGAAGTCTGGGTCGGTTATTATCGGTCTTTCACAATCGGCGCTGGGACAGCGATTTCCTGACGGTTAAGGCGCTGATAAACGAAGGTACGCTCGGCGAAATTGCCTTTTTTGAGTCGCATTTCGATCGTTATCGTCCGCAGGTGCGAGATCGCTGGCGCGAGCAGGCGGGACCGGGTAGCGGCATCTGGTATGACTTAGCGCCGCATCTTCTCGATCAGGCCGTTCATCTGTTTGGTTTGCCCGTGAGCATGACGGTCGATTTAGCGCAGCTCAGGCCGGGGGCGCAGACCACCGACTATTTCCATGCCATTTTGAGTTATCCGCAGCGGCGCATTTTGCTGCACGGGACAATGCTTGCGGCGGCGGAATCGGCCCGCTATATCATTCACGGGGCGCGCGGCAGCTATGTGAAGTTCGGCCTGGATCCGCAGGAAGAGCGCCTCAAAAATGGCGAACGCTTACCGCAGGAGGACTGGGGCTACGACATGCGCGACGGGGTGGTGACGCGTGCGGAGGGTGAGGTACTGGTTGAAGAGACGGTATTGACCCTGCCGGGGAACTATCCAGCGTATTACGCCGCCATTCGTGACGCGCTGAACGGTTCAGGTGAAAATCCGGTTCCCGCAAGCCAGGCAATCCAGATTATGGAGCTGATCGAGCTCGGGATCGAATCTGCCAAACATCGCGCAACGCTCTGTCTGGCATAAGTGCCAAACGCTTTCGTAGGCCGGGTAAGCGCAGCGCCACCCGGCAGTAAAGAGGACTACTGAGCAACTTTATCGCGCAGCGCCTGTTTCTCTTCAGGCGTCAGGAAGGCGATCTCCAGCCCGTTGATTTGCGCCTGACGGATCTGCTCGCGGCTCAGCCCGGCCTGTGGTGCGGCGATGTTGTATTCGTGAATAATATCCACGCCCTGAACCGCCGGATCGTCCGTGTTCAGCGAAGCCAGCACCCCGTGCTCGAGGAAGGTTTTCAGCGGGTGTTGCGCCAGCGACGCCACTGTACTGGTCTGAATATTGGAGGTCAGGCAGGATTCGATTCCAATACGTTGTTCGGCGAGGAAATCCATCAGCGCGCGATCTTCAATGGCTTTCACGCCATGACCTATACGTTCCGCACCCAGTTCACGAATGGCCTGCCAGATGCTTTCCGGCCCCGCGGCTTCCCCCGCATGAACGGTAATATGCCATCCTGCATCACGTGCGCGGTTGAAATGAGACAGGAACAGACTGCCCGGGAAGCCCAGCTCGTCACCGGCCAGGTCGATGGCGGTGATCTGGTCGCGATGCGCCAGTAATGCTTCCAGCTCCTGAAGACAGGCCGCTTCACCGAAGGTACGGCTCATAATGCCAATCAAACGCGCCTGAACGTCAAAGGTTTTGCAGCCTTCACGCACGCCTTCAATGACCGCTTCAACCACGCCCGCTACGGGGAGGTTGTGGGTCATCGCCATATAGCCCGGGGAGAAACGCAGTTCAACATAGTGCAGGCCGTTACGCGCGGCATCTTCGATGTTTTCAAAGGCGACACGGCGACAGGCATCGACCGAGGCCAGCATCTTCACGCCCCAGTCGAGCTTGCTCAGAAAACTCACCAGATCCGGTTCGTTCGACGTGACCTGAACATGCGGGATCAGGGTTTCAAGCGTTTCGGCAGGGAGGGTTAAATTGAACTGGCGACTAAGATCGAGAATGGTTTGGGCACGAATGTTTCCGTCGAGGTGGCGGTGAATATCAGTTAAAGGCAGGCGTGTATCAATCATGGTCGCACTCTTTGCTGGTTAAAGTGCGCCATATTATAAAAACAAAACGGGGTAAAAAGCTATTTGCGCAAGGGAATATTCCGTTGCGCAAATGATTTACAGCAGAGTGTTGATGCCAGCGATAAGGCGTTGAACGCCCTGTTCAAGCTTACTACGCGGACAGCCAGCGTTCAGACGCACATAGCCTTTACCTTCATCACCATAGGTATATCCCGGCATGATGGCCACTTTTTGCTGATCAATCAGCACGTTTTGCAGCGTATTGTCATCAATGCCAAGCGGGCTGAGATCGATCCATGCCAGATAGGTGGCCTCAGGCGGTTGCCAGATGAGTGTCGGAAATGCAGTATTCAGTTCGTCAGCAATGTAGCGCAGGTTTTCTTCGAGATAAGTCCGCAGCGCGTCCAGCCAGGGTTCTCCCTGTCGGTAGGCAGCAATGTGCGCGGTCAGCGCCAGCACGGAAGGGGAAGAGAGTCCGTCCCGACCTTTTAATGCATTCAGATAGGCGTTACGGCTGGCGTCATCGGCGATAAGCCCCCAGGCACCCGTCAGCGCCGGAATGTTGAAGCTTTTGGAACCCGAGGTCAGCAGCGCCCATTTACCGCGCGCAACCTCATTCCACGGGGTATGACGATGCGTGCCCCATACCATGTCCATATGAATTTCGTCGCTGATCACCGCTACGTCATAACGTTCACACAGGGCCGCCATTGTGGTCAGCTCTTCCCGCGTCCAGACTTTGCCGGTCGGGTTTTGCGGGCTACACAGCAGCAGCACCTTGTTTTCCGGTTTTGACAGCGCCGCTTCCAGCCCGGCCATATTGCCCTCCCAGCCATGCGCTGTTTTCTGCATCGGCACGGAAACAACGGTACGCTGGTTGCCTTCGATGGCTTTATAAAAGGCATCGTAAGCCGGGGTATGGACCACCACGCCGTCGCCAGGCGAGGACCAGAGGCGGATCAGCTCCGAGACCATATAAATGACCGACGGCCCATACACCACGGTTTCGGTATCAATCTGACTGTTAAAGCGTTGCCGGAACCAGTGCGCCACGGCGGCCAGAAATTCGTCATTTTTCCAGCGACTGTAACCAAACACCCCGTGGTTTATTCGCTGGTGCAGCGCATCGGTAATGCAGGGGGCGGTGGCGAAATCCATATCAGAGATGGTGAAGGGCAGCAGGTCGGCAGCGCCAAAACGGTCAGCGACATAATCCCACTGGGTACACCAGGTGCCGTGTCGATCCACGACGGTTGAAAAATCAAACATGACGGTGCTCCGTAAAGTAAAACCCCCTCATGACGAGGGGGGCGAGGCATCAGGCTTCGACGGTTCGCATCAGGGTTGCCAGCTCATCCTTCACTGACTGTACCTGCGGGCCAATGACGACCTGCAAATTGTGTTGATTTAACTGTACCACCCCAATAGCCCGGTTAGCTTTAAGTGCGTTGGTATCCACTTTGGACATGTCCGCCACCGACAAACGCAGGCGGGTGATGCAGTTATCCAGAGAGGTAATGTTATCCGCACCGCCCAGCGCCGCCAGAATAGCCGGCGTGTTATATCCGGATTTCCCAATGGTGCCGGCTACCGCCTGTTCAACGCTGGTGGCCGTATCGGTATCGCGGCCAGGCGTTTTCAGGTTAAAGCGGGTGATGGCGAAGCGGAAGATCCCGTAGTAAACCGCGAACCAGATGGCGGCCACAACCGGCACCAGATACCATTTGGTGGACAGACCGTGCAGGATACCGAAGACCACGAAGTCAATCACGTTACCGTCGGTGTTACCGATGGTCACACCGAGCACAGCCATCACGGTAAAGCCCAGGCCCGTCAGTACGGCGTGGATGAGGTACAGTACCGGCGCTACGAACAGGAACAGGAACTCGATAGGTTCTGTCGTACCGCCCACCACGCAGGCGATAACGCCGGAGATCAGCAGACCTTTAATTTTATGACGATTTTCCGGACGGGCACAGTGGTACATCGCCAGCGCTGCGCCCGGCAGGCCGCCGAGGAAGGCAGGCATTTTACCCTGAGAGAGGAAACGCGTCGCACTTTCAGAGAAGCCGTGAGTGGTCGGGCAGCTCAGCTGGGCCTGGAAGATGGTCAGCGCACCGCTAACGGAATGACCGCAAACGTCCATGGTACCGCCGGCTTCGGTAAAGCGGATCAGGGCAACCAGGATGTGCTGTAAACCAAATGGCAGCAGCAGACGTTCACCCGTACCGAAAATCATCGGGCCGAAATCACCCGCGCCGTTGATAATGCGGCCGATACCGGTGATCCCCATGGCAAAAATCGGCCAAATCAGAGGGATGATCAGACCAAACAGACCCATCACAACCAGCGTAATGATTGGCACAAAGCGGGTCCCGCCGAAGAAGGCCAGCGCATCGGGCAGGCGGATGTTGTGGAAGCGCTCGTGCAGCATCCAGATAATCACCCCCGCGATCACGGCTCCAAGGATCCCGGTATCGATGGACTGAATACCAATCACGCTCTGAATGTTATTGGCTTTCAGTACCGCCGCGTCGGTCGTGGGCAGGATCCCTTTGGCAGTCAGCCAGAAGTTAACCGCAAGGTTCATGACCGCATAGCCAACGAAGCCCGCAAACGCCGCCACGCCTTTATTTTCGCGCGCCAGACCCAGAGGAATGGCGATACAGAACATTACCGGCAGGAAGCTAAAGGCAAAAGAGCCGACCTTGCTCATCCAGATGAAGATCGCCTGAAGTACCGGATTTCCGAGGAAAGGGATCAGGGTAATGACGTCGTGGCTGCTTAACGAGCTGCCGATCCCCAGCATGATCCCGCAAAAAGAGAGAAGCGCCACGGGCAGCATAAAGGTTTTACCCAGTTGCTGGAAAAACTCCCACAGCGATATTTTTTGTGCTGCTTTCGTCGTCATAAAACGACTCCTTAAATGGTAGAAAGAGATTTAACGACCTCGATGGGGCGAGAAGATAAAACGTTTTATCAAACTTTAGTGCGCGCTAAATCACATTCTCAGGCTTTTACTGGTAGTATAAAGATAACGTATTGATAAAACGTTTTAGCGATCTCATTATCAAGGAGTCACGCCACCATATGGCTGTAGCGAAAAAGATCACCATCAACGATGTCGCGCTGGCGGCGGGGGTTTCCGTCAGCACCGTTTCGCTGGTATTGAGCGGGAAGGGGCGCATCTCTCCTGCAACGGGTCAGCGCGTCAACGAGGCCGTTGAGCAGTTAGGCTTTGTGCGTAATCGCCAGGCGTCGGCGCTGCGCGGTGGGCAAAGCGGGGTGATAGGGCTGATCGTTCGCGACCTCACGTCGCCGTTTTATGCAGAACTGACCGCCGGGCTTACCGAGGCGCTTGAAGCGCAGGGGCGAATGGTTTTCCTGCTCCACGGTGGGCGCGAACCGGAGCAGCTGCTCTCCAGGCTGGATATGCTGCTGACGCAAGGGGTGGATGGGGTGATCGTGGCCGGCGCGTCCGGCGTGGGCAGTGAATTGTGTGAGCGCGCGGCGCAGAAAGGCGTACCGCTGGTGTTTGCCTCGCGCGCAAGCTATCTCGACGAAGCCGATACCCTTCGGCCAGATAACATGCAGGCCGCGCAAATGCTGACCGAGCATCTTATTCATCGCGGCCATCAGCGCATCGCCTGGCTCGGCGGTAAAAGCTCGTCCCTGACGCGTGCCGAGCGGGTGGGCGGTTACTGCTCCACGCTCATCAAATACGGCCTGCCGTTTCACAGCGAATGGGTGGTGGAGTGTGAATCCAGCCAGAAAAAAGCCGCGGAAGCCATCGGCACGCTGCTTCGCAACAGCCCGACGATCAGCGCGGTGATTTGCTATAACGACGTCATTGCGATGGGGGCGTGGTTCGGTTTGATCCGCGCCGGACGCCAGAGCGGTGAGGGCGGGGTAGAAACGTTCTTCGGCCATCAGGTAGCGCTGGGGGCGTTCGCGGACGTCGGTGAAAATGCGTTAGACGATCTCCCCATCGTCTGGGCGACGACGCCGGCTCGTGAGATGGGGTACACCCTGGCAGACAGGATCATGCAGCGCATTGAAAATACGGACGTGCAGGCCGGGCATCAGATTGTGGCTGCGCGGTTAGTGACGGTGAAGTAAACGCTTTGCTTGCACGGGCCTGCAACGACTCAGGATCGGAGGCCGGGTAAGCGTCAGCGCCACCCGGCAATAAAAAACCCCTCATGCGAGGGGTTTTTCGTTTACTGCTGCGGTACTGCCGGCGGCGCTGCCGGTTCAGCCGGTGCCGGAATGCCCAGCGTCGGCATACCAAACATACCGACAAACTCTTCCAGCGGCATTTTGTCGCCGTTGAGCGTCACCTGGCCATTAGCATATTGCAGGCTGGTGGAAATGGTGTTGTCTTCCACCTTCGTGATGCGGAACATCTGGCCCATCGCCGCCAGGCCTTTCACCTGTTGGTTTGCCAGTTTACCTGCATCTTCTTCACCATACCCTTCAAGTTTCGCAATCTGCGTCATGAACTCGGTCGCCATATCCATCGGGATGGTCAGCTTGCTGTCGAGCGATTTCACGCTGCGGTCAACTTCCTGCGCCAGGGTCTGCGGTTCGCCGGTCGCAGCGGCCGGATCCTTCAGGAACAGCGACAGGTTGAAGTTGGTTTCGCCTTTGCCGTTTTTCCAGCTCAGTGGCGCAACGGTAATCACCGGCTCGCCCTTCAGCAGGATCGGCAGGTTATTAAACAGCACCGTCATCGCCTGCTGCTGGTACGCCTGCGGGTTCTGTTGCAGGGCGGCATCGGTCAGCAGAGCCTGGCTCTCTTTACTGTATTTCTGACTGAATTCATGCCACGCCTGGCCGTCAATGTTGCCGATTTTCAGAGACAGCTTACCGGTACCCAGATCCTGATTCTGTACTTTCAGGCTTTTCAGGCTGTAATCCAGCTGGGTGTTGATGCTTTTACCGTCTTTGGAGACATCAGACTTACCGTCCAGATCCATGCCTTCCAGCACCGCCATCTCTTTGCCTTCGATCGCAATGGCGATCTTATCGAGGCTCAGTTTCTGGTCGCCGATACGCTCATCAAAATCGGTCATACGGCTATTGCCGCTGGCTTTCAGGTTGTTGAAGGTAAGCTGAACCTTCTGGTTATATTCATTGACTGAATTCACCAGGCCGCTGGCGGCATCGCCGGTCAGGGAGACATTCTTGCCGTCGCGATCGGCATCAAGCTGGAAATTACCGCCGCTGAAGGCGACTTTGTCGGTGCCTTGTTCGTAATTCAGGGCTTTCAGGTCGATGTCGGAATGCGTATCACCGGCATAGCTGATGCGGGTATTGATCTCAAACGGCGACTCATTTTTCGCCATATCGAAAATCGGCTTCGTCACCTCGTTATTCACCAGTACGGTTCTGGCGGATGCCATGGAGGGGATCAGGTTAAACTTTTTCAACTGCGCCAGCGGGAACGGACCGTGGCTGACCACTTCATCCAGCACCACGCTCTGGCCCGGTTTCAGCCATGCGTTCTGATTACCCGCAACCGGCTTCACCACCACCTGCATATGGCTGGTAAACACGCCACGCTGGTAGTTCTGGTAGCTCAGCTCCAGACCTGCTTCAGGCGCGCTGCGCTTAATCTCGCTGTTTGCCTGCGTCATCATCTCTGCCAGACGGCTTTCCAGCTGTTTCCCGGTATACCAGGAAGCACCCGTCCAAATCACGCCTAAAGCAACAATCACTCCTACCGCTACGACCGATTTTTTCATTGCGATTATCCCTAAAATGAAACCAGGCGGTTAAAACCGCCTGGTGTTACAACGCCTGTTACTAGCTTAGCAAGAGTTGTTAAAAAATTCAGTAAGTCCCTAAAGCTTATTAAAAACACGCGCCAGGCGACCGGTGCCGCTCACCCGGACAGGCGACTCGTTGGCCGCGACAAAGGCGGATTCACCCGGTTTAAGCACCAGACGCTCGCTATCTTTATGCAACGTCGCTTCGCCTTCTACACAGAACAGGATCGCTGCGCTCTCCTGTGCAATGGCGGTTTCGTCTGCGCTGAGGTCGTGCAGCGAGAAGGCAAAATCGTCAACCGGAATCGGGAAGTCCAGCTCTGCGCCGTTTTTCACCGGCTGCGTAAGCAGCTCCGCAGCAGGTTTCGCCACGAACTTCACGTTGGCGACCAGCTCAGGGATGTCGATGTATTTTGGCGTCAGGCCCGCGCGCAGTACGTTATCGGAGTTAGCCATCACCTCCAGCGCCACGCCGTTCAGGTAGGCGTGCGGGGTTTCAGCGAACAGGAACATCGCTTCGCCCGGGTTGAGCTTCACCACGTTCAGCAGCAGCGGAGAGAAGAGACCGCTGTCGTCCGGATAAAACGTGGAAATTACGCGAATGGTGTCCCATGGCTCACCCTGCTGGCTGTTCAGCGCGGCTTTCAGCACCGCCAGCGCGTGGGATTTTTCCTCGCCCTGCATATTCAGCAGGCTGGCAAACAGCTCGCTCAAGGCTTCTGCGTTCGGGTTTTCCAGGAAATGGGCGATCGCGTTGTGAGCCCCGGCGACCGGTTGCAGCAGGGAGATGATCTCGGAAAACTCGCGGAAGGCATTCATCGCCAGGAAAGGGGTCAGGGCGAAAACCAGTTCCGGCTTGTGGTTAGGATCTTTGTAGTTACGCTCTGCGGCGTCTAACGGAATACCGGCGGCATTTTCTTTGGCAAAGCCCAGCTCAGAGGCTTTTTTGTTCGGGTGAACCTGAATGGAGAGCGGCTGGTCGGCGCACAATACCTTGAACAGAAACGGCAGCTCACCAAAACGATTCGCCACTTTATCGCCGAGCAGTGCGGCTTTGTCGGCGTCGATGACGTCACGCAGGCTGCGAACCTGACCGCTGGCATCTTCAATTTTTGAGCTGCTCTTCGGATGCGCGCCCATCCACAGCTCTGCCATCGGCAGGTTGTCCGGGTTGGCGATACCGTAGAGATCCGTTAACGCAGTTTTACTTCCCCAGGCGTAGTTTTGCACTGAGTTGATGAGTTTTTGCATTATCAAGCCCTGATTCATATGTGGAATTAACTCCGCGTATTAAAGCAATAAACCGAATGGAAGTAACCTGCGGATGTAAAAAGTCGTACTAGTCTCAGTTTTTGTTAAAAAATTGTGTAGGATAAGCTGACTCGCTTTTAAGCCGGGCAGCGGAACATCTGCCCTGAATAAACAGACCGAAGCAGTAAGTGAGAGAACAATGTCGAATAAACCCTTCCATTATCAGGATCCTTTCCCCCTCAGTCAGGATCAGACCGAGTATTACCTGTTAACCCGCGATTACGTTTCTGTCTCTGAGTTTGAAGGGCAGGAGATCCTCAAAGTTGACCCGCAGGCGCTGACGTTGCTGGCGCAGCAAGCCTTCCATGATGCTTCCTTTATGCTCCGTCCGGCGCATCAGCAGCAGGTTGCTGATATCCTGAGCGACCCGGAAGCCAGTGAGAACGATAAGTACGTTGCTCTGCAATTCCTGCGTAACTCTGATATCGCGGCGAAAGGCATTCTGCCGACCTGCCAGGACACCGGCACGGCGATTATCACCGGTAAAAAAGGCCAGCGCGTCTGGACCGGCGGCGGTGACGAAGCGGCGCTGGCGCGCGGCGTTTACAATACCTACACCGAAGACAACCTGCGCTATTCGCAAAACGCGGCGCTGGATATGTACAAAGAGGTGAACACCGGCACCAACCTGCCTGCGCAGATTGACCTCTACAGCGTCGACGGTGACGAGTACAAATTCCTCTGCATCGCCAAAGGTGGCGGTTCAGCCAACAAAACCTATCTTTACCAGGAAACCAAAGCGCTGCTTACCCCGGGCAAGCTGAAGAATTATCTGGTCGAGAAGATGCGCACCCTCGGCACCGCGGCCTGCCCGCCGTACCATATCGCGTTTGTGATTGGCGGTACGTCTGCCGAAAGCACCCTGAAAACCGTTAAGCTGGCCTCAACCAAATACTACGATGGCCTGCCAACGGAAGGTAACGAACATGGTCAGGCGTTCCGGGACGTGCAGCTTGAGCAGGAACTGCTGGCCGAAGCGCAGAATCTGGGCCTGGGCGCGCAGTTTGGCGGCAAATACTTCGCGCATGACATTCGCGTGATCCGCCTGCCGCGCCACGGTGCTTCCTGTCCGGTGGGCATGGGCGTCTCATGCTCGGCGGATCGCAACATCAAGGCGAAGATCAACCGCGACGGCATCTGGATCGAGAAGCTGGAGAACAACCCGGGCAAATATATTCCTGAAGAACTGCGTAAAGCGGGCGAGGGGGAAGCGGTTCGCGTGGACCTGAATCGTCCGATGAAAGAGATCCTCGCGCAGCTTTCGCAGTATCCGGTTTCAACGCGCCTTTCCCTGAACGGGACGATTATCGTGGGTCGCGACATCGCCCATGCGAAGCTGAAAGAGCGCCTGGACAACGGCGAAGGGCTGCCGCAGTACATTAAAGATCACCCGATCTACTACGCAGGCCCGGCAAAAACGCCTGATGGATATGCTTCCGGCTCGTTAGGCCCAACCACGGCGGGCCGTATGGACTCCTACGTCGACCAGTTGCAGGCCAACGGCGGCAGCATGATCATGCTGGCGAAAGGCAACCGCAGCCAGCAGGTGACGGACGCGTGCCACAAGCACGGCGGCTTCTACCTCGGTAGCATCGGTGGCCCGGCAGCGGTGCTGGCGCAGGGCAGTATCAAGAGCCTTGAGTGCGTGGAGTACCCGGAACTGGGTATGGAAGCGATCTGGAAAATTGAAGTGGAAGACTTCCCGGCGTTTATCCTCGTGGATGACAAAGGTAACGACTTCTTCAAACAGATCCAGTCTTCCCAGTGTTCGGCGTGTGTGAAGTAATTCTGTAAATTGCCGGGTGGCGCTGACGCTTACCCGGCCTGCATTCTCGTAGGTCGGGTAAGGCGCAGCCGCCACCCGACATCAAAAAGAGCGCACAAAGCGCCATAACGTTTCTCAGAAGTCATCAATACTTATCTCTTAAGCATGTGAGCAATCCCATCTTTGTTATCAAGGAGTAAGTAATGACAATGCATCGCCGCGAGAAAGACTCCATGGGCGCCATCGACGTCCCGGCCGACAAGCTATGGGGCGCACAAACCCAGCGTTCGCTGGAGCATTTCCGCATTTCGACAGAGAAAATGCCCGTCTCGCTAATCCAGGCGCTGGCGTTGACCAAACGCGCTGCCGCCAAAGTCAATCAGGATCTGGGCCTGCTGGATGCCGATAAAGCCACCGCCATCATCAATGCCGCCGACGAAGTGCTGGCGGGCAAACATCCCGACGAATTCCCCCTTGCCATCTGGCAGACCGGCTCAGGCACCCAGAGCAACATGAACATGAACGAGGTGCTGGCGAACCGCGCAAGCGAGCTGCTTGGCGGCGTGCGCGGCATGGAGCGCAAGGTCCACCCGAACGATGACGTGAACAAAAGCCAGAGTTCCAACGACGTGTTCCCGACGGCCATGCACGTGGCGGCCGTCATCGCAATCCGCGAGCAGCTTATCCCGCAGCTCAACGTGCTTAAATCTACGCTTAACGAGAAAGCGCAGGCCTTCCGCGACATCGTTAAAATTGGTCGTACGCACCTTCAGGACGCCACGCCGCTGACGCTTGGTCAGGAGATCTCCTGCTGGGTGGCAATGCTGGAGCACAATCTTAAGCATATCGACAACAGCCTGCCGCATCTGGCGGAGCTGGCGCTCGGCGGGACGGCGGTGGGCACTGGCTTAAACACCCATCCCGAGTACGCGGTGCGCGTGGCCGAAGAGCTGGCGAAGATCACCGGGCAGCCGTTTGTTACCGCTCCGAATAAATTCGAAGCGCTGGCGACCTGTGATGCGCTGGTGCATACCCATGGCGCGCTGAAAGGGCTGGCGGCCTCGCTGATGAAAATTGCCAACGACGTGCGCTGGCTGGCCTCCGGCCCGCGCTGCGGCATCGGCGAAATCAGCATTCCGGAAAACGAGCCGGGCAGCTCCATTATGCCGGGTAAAGTGAACCCGACCCAGTGCGAAGCCATGACCATGCTGTGCTGTCAGGTGATGGGTAATGACGTGGCGGTTAACATGGGCGGCGCGTCGGGTAACTTCGAGCTTAACGTCTATCGTCCGATGGTGATCCACAACGTACTGCAATCGATTCGTCTGCTGGCCGATGGCATGGAGAGCTTTAACGAGCACTGCGCGGTGGGCATTGAGCCTAATCGCGAGCGAATCAGCCAGCTGCTGAATGAGTCTCTGATGCTGGTAACGGCGCTGAACACCCATATTGGTTATGACAAAGCGGCCGAAATCGCTAAAAAAGCGCACAAAGAGGGGCTTACCCTGAAAGCCTCTGCGCTGGCGCTGGGCTACCTGACGGACGCCGAGTTTGATGCCTGGGTCCGCCCGGAAGCGATGGTGGGCAGCCTCAGATAATCACTGCGCCACATACAGGTGCAGCCGCGGAATAATCAGCTGTAGCGGCTGCGCCTGGGGTTTATAGCGATGCTGAACGTTTTCAGCATCGTAATTCAGCAGTTCCCCGATATCCGGCACCACCGCACCCTGATCGGCATCGTAGAGCGCAATCAGCGGCGTCGGGCAGGCGTATTGCACCTGCTTTTGTTGTCCGGCGTACCAGACGCGGGCGATAGGCTGTACCTTCACCGGACGCTTTATTTTAAGACGGGTATCAGCTGGCAGGGAGGCAATGCTGTGGTACTCCTGCTCCAGCCGTTCAATCCACTGTTCCCGCGACCACGGGGCGACCGTTCGCGGCGATTTCAGGCTTTTCTCCAGCTGAGCCAGGATCTCATCGCGCGTGAAATTTTTAATGATGTGCTTGTTGGCCCAGCCGAAGCGCAGCGTGGCGGGGTGGCGCAGTACCGTCAGCGTGCGGTAAGCATTCAGGGTGATCAGCCCCGGAAGCTGGCGATGCACCCATTCAAAACGGGCAGCCGGCGCCAGCCCGGACTCAACGGTTACAATCTTCTCAAACGCGGCTTTCAGCGTATTGATATGCGTAATCTGCGCCTCAATTCCTTCACGCGTTGCGGCATCCGTTTGCAGGCAGATGACGCCGGGCAGGCGAACGGCGGCCTTACTGCTGCGATTTTCGGACTGCTGCTGGATGAAAAGGCGACGAAAGTGCTGCAACGTCATTTCCAGCGCCGCCTTGCCAATATGCTGCGTCACCTCAATGGTGTTCAGCGGGTCGTGCTCCGCGCCTTTCGCCACCTCGGGCAGGGAAAAGACGCGGGCGGCCAGCAGGCGGCAGTCCTGAAGTTGCCCCGTGAGGGTCAGTAACGCCTGCTCTATTTCCCGAAATGTGGTGTTAAGCCTTTCGATGAGATCGTAAGTTGCCATGGCAGCCCTTAATTAGTTACAACATACTACTGATATAGCATAACACGCCGGGTCAGGCCAGCGTGCGGTTTAGGTCAGGCAGGTACGGGAAGGGGAATATTGTGATAGATCGGCCAGCTAAAGACGAACCGGGCCCCACCCAGCTCGCTCGCTTCGCAGCGAACCGAACCGCCCATCGCCTGGGCAATAGAACGGACAATAGCCAGCCCCAGACCACAGCCGCCGGTAGCCCGGTCGCGGCTGGGATCGAGGCGCACAAACGGCTCAAAAACTTTTTCACGCTCCGCCGGCTCAATGCCGGGGCCATCGTCTTCCACACACAGAATCGCCTGGCTTCCCTGCAAATCTAAACCTATGCGCAGCGTCGTTTCGCTGTAGCGCATGGCGTTGTTCATCAGATTATCCAGCACGCGTTCCATCAGGCGCATGTCCAGTGCGCCGTACGCGCCGGGGGTAATGGCTGTCAGCAGTTTTCGCTGAGGGTTAACGCTCTGCACATCGTTAATATGCGTCTGTAGCCAGACGGGGAGATCCGGTGTACTGAGGTGCAACTCCGTCTGAGGCCGATCGAGGCGGGCATAGGTCAGCAGCTCTTCAATCAGCGCTTCAAGCTGGCCAATATCCCGATTGAGCGCCTGCGATTCCGCCCCGGTGAGGTTCTCGCTCATCTCCAGGCGATAACGCAGGCGTACCAGCGGAGTGCGCAGTTCATGCGCAATGCCGTCGATCAGCTGCTTCTTGCTGGCAATCAGGGCGTTGATGTTATCGGCCATCTGGTTGAAGGCAATACCGAGCCGGTCAAAACTGGAACCGCTGTCGAAATGTATGCGTTCAGTTAAATGACCCTCTCCAAAACGCTGTGCGGCGGATTCCAGTTTCAGCATGTCCTGCCAGTGCGGTCGCATCCAGATGAACACAGGTAAAGCGAGCGAAATGGCAATAAAGCCCAGCAGAGCGAGATCCAGCAGGCGCATCTGGTGCAGGTAATAGAGATAGGGCACTGGCCCGACGGCCAGAACATAATGGCTGCGCGGAATACGCTGAATGAAGGTATATTTCTCGTCCAGTGCGACGATGTCTCCGTCGCGCAGACGCTGCATCGCAGGCGGCGCTAAGTCAAAATCCTTCATGGGTTCGATACGCAAATCAAACGACAGATTCAGATCCAGCTCTTTTAACGTGCGCGCCCAGTCATGAGGAGGAATTTCTCGCAGCTCGCTACGCATCAGATAGAGCGAGCTTTTCATCAGATCGTCCAGGGATTGCCTGCCCGCGCGCTCTGCGGTGAATTTGTAGACCAGCCCGACCAGCATGGTCATCACCAGAAAGCAGACAAACAGCAGGAGATAAAACTGCACAAACAGCTTTTTCATTGGATAGCACCGCTAAATCAATCAATTAAGAACCCGGCTTTACTTCGTCAGCCCTGCGTGGACATCCATATCATTACAGGAGCGAAGAAGGTTGATGATACACTTTCTTCGGAAACAGAGGGAGCAAAGTGAACAGCACGATTATGCGGAATAGTTAAATTTAAAGGGCAATGTCGTAAAAAAGCCTGCATTTTGCAGGCATTAATAATGATGGATTGTAATTTTTCTCATTCTGAGTGAAATAAATGCTGTGTTGTTAACCGGACTAGTGACAGAAAATATTATAAATATTTTTTGGCAGCATCAGATATTTCCTGAGAGGTAAGTTCCCTGTCTGAAGCAACATAGATAGAATTATGATCTCCCGTCAACGACGGAAAGCTTGCAGTCATGATCTGAAGATTAATTTCTTCACCATCCGGATATGTCTGGCGTACAGACGTTATGCCCTTAAGCACGATAATGACTTTGCTGGGGTTGGCATTAAAAAAAATGATCACCTTTTTCATATATCACTCTATATCTCTTTGTGATTGTGTAAGGTAAGTATGTTCCAGAAGCGTGGCTCCTTTCCATTTTTTGCTCTCTTTGGGAAATAAAAGCAAGCAATATCCTGCCTTAACGTGTATGGTGGCAATCCTTTTCATTCAGGAGCAGCCTATGTCGGGACGTAAAAACTCGCAACTTCGTCGCAATTATTTAGTCAAATGTTCATGTCCAAACTGCGCTAAAGAGTCAGAGCACAGTTTCACTCGCATACAAAAGGGGGCCCAGCTTGTCTGTCCCTACTGTAGCGCTTTGTTTAAATCCTCTCAGCGTCTCTGAAGAAATACTCATACAAGAAGTGGAAGAGACGATGTTTTTCGCGGCCGCCTGACCTCAATAACACTTTACTGATTTACAAGCAGTTAGCATCGGATTGTAGACTGCTTGTGCAGTCCACGAGCCAGAAGCAACATCATCGTCAACGCGGCTGTGTGCTGATATTATTTATCGCAAAGCGTTACATTCGCAGCAGCAGGGCCTTTATCGCCGCTTACGATGATAAATTCGACTTTCTGACCTTCAAAAAGTGTTTTGAAGTTCTCTCCCTGAAGGGCAGAGAAATGCACGAAAACATCTTTGCTGCCATCTACAGGGGAGATAAAACCAAAGCCTTTATCTTCCTTAAACCACTTAACCAGACCTAAAATTTTTGATGACATAAAGACTCCATTTGAACATTTCCGAAGTGATATAAAAGCTAATAAACATATAATGCTAAGTGTGGACTCAAAAGGAGGGGATATCAGCGATAGCGCCTGGTTATGAGAATTGTCATGCAACTTGTCCAACTATTATTGGATCGGACTAACGAGACCATTAATGCACGGGCAGGGTTAATTAGCAATTTTTATTTTAGCCTTCCGGATGGCTTGCTTAAAATTGCACAATAAAAATTAATTTGATACAAGAAGCCAGAGTTGCCAGGCGTGACTACAGCCCAAATGTCCCCACAGGAGCATTTGGGCTGTAGTCACGGAGATTTATCCGGACAAAGGCGGTGCAGCAGAAATATTAATTATCTTGATCTCAATATTTCCGATTTTCGCTAATGTCTGGATTTACCTGTGCTGACAATCAGTGGGTTGGTGGCAAACCCATGCGGGCATTTCCGCGCGTTGCAATGCACCGCGTAAGTGCATATCTCCTCGTGCTGGTTTCGATTGTATGGGCAGGCCATCTTGTTTTTAATTTCACTCCACAACATTTCGTTGTAAGGTGATATGTTGTATATCGATATAGGCTTGAAAACACCATTTATGAAGACGCCATTTTTTGTCGGATATATCCTGTCACCGGGGTACAAATAGACATCGCTTTCATACCAAATGATGAGTTTCAAGAACTTGAGTCCCAAGATGCTTGAATAAACGATTCCCGTGTTAGGACAAATTACCGAGCTAATGACTCTCCATGACATTGCTATACCTCTTTCATTAAATAATTGAGAGAGTATAAGGTTTAGCATGAGAATTAGATTTCTGCAAACACGTAAGCTATTGAAAAAGATCGATATTATTTATATGTCCGCCATTATCCCCTTTGTTTTCATAAGGATAAGATAATGATTAAGTCAATTGTAAAGATCATTTTTAGCCTAATGTGCATTTAAGTGACGGATTTTTGATCGATGATGGTGCCTGCTCTGCTGAATATATATTGTACTATAGCAATCAAATACATTAGCGCTACTTTTGTTTACGCGAAAAATGCACATCGAAATAGAACTGGAGAGAGGAATCAGACCAGGGGATATGTCATAACTGGCGATGCATATAATCGATAACTTTCGACGAACATCGATAACGATTCCGATGCATCGTCAGTTATTTTTCGAATATTCCTGTTTGCTCCTTTTTCAGGTTTCCCAGGCGTGCGGTGCAAACAGATAGCCCTTGTTGCGTACGGTTTTGATGCGGTAAGGTTCCGTGGCGTTATCCAACAGTTTTTTACGCAGTCGTGAAATCGCCACATCAACGCTACGATCCATTCCGTCGTAACTTACGCCGCGCAGATTTTTCAGTAATGCATCCCGGTCCATAATTTGTCCGGCATGGGTTGCCAGCTCCCACAGCAGGTCAAAATCTGCGGTTGAGAGCGCAATCAGCTCCCCGGAAAGCATAACCTGTCGGTTGACCGGGTCGATAGAAAGTGTGCCGAAACGCATCGCTTTATGCGGCGTTAAGGAGGGCGCAGGCGCTTCACGCTCAGCGCTGGCACGCTGACGCAGATGGAGGCGTAAACGGGCTAGCAGAACCGCCGGCGGCGTGGTTTTCAGGATGTAGTCGTTTGCGCCCATCTCAAGCGACAGAATATGATTCATATCGCTGTCGAGAGAGGTCAGCAGCACGATCGGGCCGTCCCATTTCGCGCGCAGATCCCGGCAGAGCGTCATACCATCTTTCCCGGGCAGCATGATGTCCAGCAACACCAGATCCGGATTTTCGCGGTTGACGACGTCTTCAGCGCGATCGCCACGAGGCTCGACAACCACTTCCATATCATGTTTACCCAGATAAGCGGCGATTAATTGCCCCACCTCGGGTTCATCTTCAACATAAACAATCTTATTCATACAACGTCTGTCATCGCGAAAAACGTCAACATACACCGCGCAACCTTAACCTTCCATTAATCTTTCAAAATTAGCCGGAGTTCCGTTATCCTGCACGGGAATGTTATTTGATTGTTAAGGGAAAAGAATGGGGCTGGTGATAAAAGCCGCGCTGGGTGCGCTGGTCGTGCTGCTGATTGGGGTGCTGGCTAAAACGAAGAACTACTACATTGCCGGGCTGATCCCGCTGTTTCCCACCTTTGCGTTAATCGCGCACTATATTGTGGCCTCTGAGCGGGGTATTGAGGCGCTGCGCGCCACCATTGTGTTCGGGATGTGGTCGATCATCCCGTATTTTATTTACCTGCTGTCGCTGTGGTACTTCACCGGTTTTCTGCGTCTGCCCATGGCGCTGGGCGGGGCGGTGGTCTGCTGGAGCCTCAGCGCCTGGGTGCTCATCTTCTTCTGGAGCCGCTTTCACTAGCGCAGGGGGCGGCCACCGTCCACGGCAAACGTTCGGCCCGTGACGTAACAGCTGGTCAGCAGATAATCGATCAGGTCGATCACCTCTTTCTCGCCGGGCGCAATTTTCATTAACGACTTGTTGAGCGCCTGCTGACGATACTCGGCATCATCGCCTTCGTTAAATAAAATCATCGCCGGAGCAATCGCGTTGACCTTTACCTCGGGCGCCAGCTTGCGTGCGAAAGAGCGGGTCATATTATCCAGCGCGGCTTTGCTGGCCGCATAGGCGATGTGTTTGTCGCTTCCTCGCTCCACCACGTAATCGGTGAAATGGATAATGTCGCCTGCGGCATGGCCGTGTCCGCGCAGCAAATCCTGTAGGGCATGGTTGAGCAGATAAGGCGCATTAACGTGGATCTGCATCATGCAGGCGAGCGTTTCGCTGAGTGAATGTCCTGCTTTTTCGGGAAGCCAGGTACTGGCGTTGTGAATAACCGCCCGCAGTCCGTGGGTGGTCGACTTCACTTTGTCCGCGAAGGCGAGAATACCTTCATCTGTGGAGAAATCCGCCTGAATGCAGACTGCTCCGGCATTTCGTAGCCCTTTAATGGAGGGATATTCCGTGCGGTAACTGACGATAACCGGATGGCGAAGATTGAGAAAGTGATGGGCGAGGGCGAGGCCAATGCGACGGCCTGCGCCAGTGATCAATATTGGGCGTTGCTGCGTGTGTCCCATCGTAATCTCCTTTTCAGTTCAACAATGGGACAGGCGGCGCTATCCCATTAACATCCACGTTGCCGGTACGGCAGCGACTAACAGCAAACCTATCAATGCCATTTCGCGGCGCTTAAGGGCATTATCAAGCTGATGTGTACGGCGAGCGTAGATAAACACCAGCAGGCCCGGCGCGTAGAGCACCACGGACAGCAGCAGATGCATCGGTCCGGAAGCATACAACAACCATAGACCGTAAATACAGGCGCCGACGCCTACCGCATAGTGTGCCGGGCGGGTCGCAATTTTTAACAGATATGCGCCCACTAAGAAATAGGGTACCAGAATCATCTCGGAGGCGATGGTCAGCAGCGTGTTATAGTCCGATCCTGTGAGCCAGATCAGCACCAGACAGACCTGCACGCTGATGTTGGTGAGCCACAGAGAGGCCGATGGCGCACTGTTTTTGTTCTGACGGGCAAACAGGCGCGGGAACGCTTTGTGCGTGGCGGCCAGGAACGGGACTTCCGCTGCCATAATGGTCCAGCTCAGATAGGCGCCGCAAACGGAAACAATCAGACCCGCCGCGATAATCACGTCCCCCCAGGGACCCAACATTTTCACCATCAGCCCGGCCATGGACGGGTTACGCATTTCCGCAAGTTCAGGGCGAGCTACCACGCCGAGCGACAGCAGCGTCACCAGCAGATAAACGCCCAGCGCCGCCAGTACGGCCAGCAGCGTGGCGCGTCCCACATCGCGCTTGTTACGCGCGCGGGCAGAGACCACGACGGCACCTTCAACGCCGATGAACACCCACAGGGTGATCAGCATGGTATTTTTCACCTGTTCCCAAACGGGGACGCCCAGCGCAATGCCGCTGAAATCGAGCGTAAAGACATCGAGACGGAAGGCGAGGAAGGCCAGCACGACGAACAGGCCAAGCGGCACCAGCTTGGCCAGCGTCGCCACCAGGTTAATGCTGGCCGCGGTCTGGACGCCACGCAAAATCAGCCAGTGAACTATCCACAGCAGCACCGAGGCGCCGACGATGGACTGCCAGGTATTGCCGTCGCCAAACAGGCGCAGTTCGGGCGTGTCGGTAAAGAAGCTGAGCGCCGAGAAGACGATAACCAGATAGGAGACGTTGGCGATCACCGCGCACAGCCAGTAACCCCAGGCGGAGCAGAAGCCGATCAGCTCGCCGAAACCTTCCCGGGCGTAAGTGAATATTCCGCCGTCCAGATCCGGTCGGATACGGGTCAGCAGCAGCATGGCGAACGCCAGCAGCAAAATCCCGACACCGGTAATGCCCCAGCCAATCAGTAATGCGGCCGGGCTGGCGACGGCCGCCATGTTCTGCGGCAAACTGAATACGCCCGCGCCCAGCATTGAGCTCAATACAAGTGCAGTTAAAGCACTCAGGCCAAGTTTCTTTTCCATTGGCTTCCTGTTATGAAAAGTCCAAATCCAGAATAATTATTTCGCTAAGGCGCATAAAAATGGTGGATCACGCTAAGGCGCGGGATTTTACGGAGTGTGAAGGATGCATGCAATGACGTGTGGCAGAAATCAGAAAAAAAGTAACAAAAAAGGCGGCACTGCGCCGCCTTTATGAAACCGTTTTGTTACTTGTACAGATCGGCGCTGATGGTCAGGTTGTTACCACGTTCCTGCCACTGGCGGGTGATGTGGTAATACTTCGCGCCTTTCTTCGCAGCACGCTTCGCCACCTGATAGGAGATTTCCGTCATGTTGCCATAGTTGCCCGTAAACTTGATGCTGTCGAACGGCACCATCTGCGCGGCAGTGGCTTTGTTCAGCTCTTCAATTTTCGTGCCGTCTGGTAACGTAACGGTATAACGACCGCCTTTGGTGGATTGGGTTTCAAAGAAACGACCCACTTCAGCGCTTGGTGCCGCCGAGGTTGCAACGCCCGGAATTTCCACTTTCTTCGCTTCTTCACCGCCTTTCGCTAACGCGGCACGTCCCGCATCTGAATCCGCTGGAATGGCATCCGGGCTTTGTACTACGCGTTTTTTCGCATCTTGCTTATAGATGAAGGCGGTGATGCGCTGGTTTCCGCCCTGATTGGCATCAACCTGACGCACGATATAGAACGCGTAAGCGCCTTTTTCTCTCGCGGCTTTGGTGATGGCATCGTTAACTTCAGGCTGGCTGCGGTAGAAGCCCTGAACGGTCACGGTGTCATACGGTTCCAGCTGAACAGCCTGATCTTTCGGCAGTTCAACAATGCCGTTAATCACGCGGTTTTTCTGTTCATCTGCTTTTGGGGCATTCTCTTTGTACAGCGCAATCGTCACGCGCTGGTTGCCGCTGTTGCCCTGATCGGACTGGTCAACAACGTAAAACGAGGCAGCGCCGTTTTTATCGGCGGCTTTTGATGCGGCGGCGACGGCATCGCCAATAGAGTTATAGCGACCCACAATGACCGTATGGTCAAAAGGTTTTAACGCTGCCGCTTGCTCCGGCGTCAACTCTGTCGCGGCATTCGCAGACAGGGCGGTCGCGGAAAGAAGTGCGGACGCCAGGAGTGTGTTCTTAAGCTTCATAAAAATAATCCTTCGCCTTGCGCAAACCATGTACTGGTGTTGTTGTTAATTTGAGACGGTCCCGATTATGGCATTTAACACCCGTCGCTGTCTGCGGCATTTTTCACAGCCTGTGCTCACCAAAGGACCTGATTCGATAACATTTTGTGATATGTGGAAAAAACAGGCGTTTCACAAGCAAAACTGATTAAGCATATGACTTTTACAAGTTAATTTAATGTTAATGAGTTGTTCTTTTATAGCGCTATATCATGTTTTTACCGCTTCGCTTGCGCGATTTATCGGTCCTGAAGGCGAATTTAAGGTAAATATCTCTGTCAGTGACCCCGATCGCTTATTTTTCACAGATAAAGTAAGAAATAGTGTTTTCTGGCGGTAGATCACGGGCGCTATTTTCAGTAGGTTATAGAAAGTTTGTTACTGTTTTATTTTCCGGGGTTAATCATTCTCCGTCGTTATCTCGATGGTGAAAATTGATACAAACCGTGGGCAATTATCGACAAACCATCATCAAAAACCGATGGAAGGGAAAACTATGCGTATTGGGGTACCAAAAGAACGGTTAGCCAATGAAACCCGCGTAGCGGCAACACCAAAAACGGTGGAGCAACTGCTTAAACTGGGTTTTACCGTCGCGATTGAAAGCGGCGCGGGCAAACTGGCGAGTTTCGATGACGAGGCCTTTACTCAGGCTGGCGCGGACGTAGTGGACGGTGCTGAGGTCTGGCAATCACCCATCATTCTGAAGGTCAACGCACCGGAAGAGAGTGAAATTGAACTGCTGAACGCGGGCACTACGCTTGTGAGCTTTGTCTGGCCAGCCCAAAACCCGGAGCTGATGGAGAAGCTGGCAGCACGTGGTGTCACCGTGATGGCGATGGACTCCGTGCCGCGTATTTCGCGCGCGCAGTCTCTGGATGCGCTGAGCTCCATGGCGAACATTGCAGGCTATCGCGCCATTGTCGAAGCTGCGCATGAGTTTGGTCGCTTCTTTACCGGTCAGATTACGGCGGCAGGTAAAGTACCACCCGCGAAGGTGATGGTGATTGGTGCCGGTGTGGCAGGTCTTGCCGCTATCGGGGCCGCAAACAGCCTGGGCGCTATTGTTCGCGCGTTTGATACCCGGCCGGAAGTGAAGGAGCAGGTGCAGAGTATGGGCGCCGAATTCCTTGAGCTGGACTTCAAGGAAGAAGCGGGCAGCGGTGATGGTTACGCGAAGGTCATGTCTGAAGCCTTTATTAAGGCGGAAATGGCGCTCTTTGCGGCGCAGGCAAAAGAGGTGGACATCATTGTCACCACCGCGCTTATTCCGGGTAAACCGGCGCCGAAGCTGATCACCCGTGAGATGGTGGATTCCATGCAGCCGGGCAGCATTATTGTCGATCTGGCGGCGCAAAACGGCGGTAACTGTGAGTATACCGTGCCAAACCAGGTCACGACGACCGCGAACGGCGTGAAGGTGATCGGTTATACCGACCTGCCAGGGCGTCTGCCAACCCAGTCCTCTCAGCTGTACGGCACGAACCTCGTTAACCTGCTGAAGCTGCTCTGCAAAGAGAAAGACGGCAACATTACCGTTGATTTTGATGATGTGGTGGTGCGTGGCGTTACCGTGGTGCGTGAAGGGGAAATCACCTGGCCTGCACCGCCGATTCAGGTTTCCGCTCAACCTCAGGCTGCGCCGAAAGCGGCGCCAGAGCCCGCGGAGCCAGCAAAACCTGCGTCGCCGTGGCGCAAATACGCCATCATGGCGCTGGTTATTATCCTGTTTGGCTGGCTGGCGGATGTCGCGCCAAAAGAGTTCCTTGGCCACTTCACCGTCTTCGCGCTCTCCTGCGTGGTGGGTTACTACGTCGTGTGGAACGTCTCCCATGCGCTGCATACCCCGCTGATGTCGGTCACCAATGCCATCTCCGGGATTATCGTGGTCGGGGCATTGCTGCAAATTGGTCATGGCGGCTGGATCAGCTTCCTGAGCTTCATTGCGGTGCTGATCGCCAGTATCAATATTTTCGGTGGTTTCACCGTGACTCAGCGCATGCTGAAAATGTTTCGTAAAGGCTAAGGGGTAGCATATGTCTGGAGGATTAGTTACAGCCGCATACATTGTTGCTGCAATCCTGTTTATTTTCAGTCTGGCGGGGCTTTCCAAACACGAAACGTCTCAGCAGGGAAATAACTTTGGTATCGCCGGGATGGCGATTGCGCTGATTGCCACCATCTTTGGGCCGGACACCGGCAACGTGGCGTGGATCCTGGTGGCGATGATCATCGGCGGCGCGATTGGTATTCGTCTGGCGAAACGCGTTGAAATGACCGAGATGCCGGAGCTGGTTGCCATTCTGCACAGCTTCGTGGGTCTGGCGGCGGTGCTGGTGGGCTTCAACAGCTACCTGTACCACGAACCGGGCCTGGAGCCGATTCTGGTGAACATCCACCTGACCGAAGTGTTCCTCGGCATCTTCATCGGTGCGGTGACCTTCACCGGGTCGATTGTGGCGTTCGGCAAGCTGCGCGGGAAGATCTCTTCCAAACCGCTGATGCTGCCTAACCGCCACAAGCTGAACCTGGCGGCGCTGGTCGTTTCCTTTGTGCTGCTGGTGGTCTTCGTGCGTACCGAAAGCGTAGGCTTGCAGGTGCTGGCGTTACTGGTGATGACCATCATCGCGCTGGCTTTCGGCTGGCATCTGGTGGCGTCTATCGGCGGAGCAGATATGCCGGTGGTGGTTTCCATGCTGAACTCCTACTCCGGTTGGGCGGCGGCGGCGGCAGGCTTTATGCTGAGCAACGACCTGCTGATTGTCACCGGTGCGCTGGTCGGTTCTTCCGGTGCGATCCTGTCTTACATCATGTGTAAGGCGATGAACCGTTCGTTTATCAGCGTCATCGCGGGTGGCTTCGGTTCTGACGGCTCATCAACCGGTTCTGATGAGGAAGTGGGTGAACACCGTGAAATCAGCGCGGAAGACACCGCAGAGATGCTGAAAAACTCGCATTCCGTCATCATCACCCCAGGCTATGGCATGGCGGTGGCGCAGGCGCAGTATCCGGTGGCGGAAATCACCGAGAAACTCCGCGCGCGCGGCATCAAGGTTCGCTTTGGTATTCACCCGGTGGCGGGGCGTCTGCCAGGCCACATGAACGTGCTGCTGGCGGAAGCGAAGGTGCCTTACGACATTGTGCTGGAAATGGACGAGATCAACGATGATTTCGCCGACACCGACACCGTGTTGGTGATTGGCGCCAACGACACCGTTAACCCGGCGGCGCAGGACGACCCGCGTAGTCCGATTGCGGGTATGCCTGTTCTCGAAGTGTGGAAGGCGCAGAACGTCATTGTCTTCAAACGCTCTATGAACACCGGCTATGCTGGCGTGCAGAACCCGCTGTTCTTTAAAGATAACACCCACATGCTGTTTGGCGACGCCAAGGCCAGCGTGGATGCGATCCTGAAAGCGCTGTAATTGCGCTTCATCCTGACAAACCGCCCCCCGGGGCGGTTTTCTTATTTCTGCGGCCAGCTTTTCTCCTCTGTCTATACTTTACCCTTTGTGTAATACGAGGAGGTGTAATGCGATTTTTGTCCCGCTTCGACATCATCGAGCTGATGATGACGCCGTCTTTCTGGATCGGCGTCGCCACGGTGGTTTTTGTGACTCTGCTGGTGTACTGGCTGCTGACGCGCCTGATCGCCTTCGTTAAGAAAGGGATCACTACCTGGGGCGACAAGCACCCCACCACCAACCGGATGCGTTTTATCCTGACGGATATGCTTAACCGCACCAGCCGCTTCCTGCTTTTTGTCGTGGCGCTGTTATTCAGCCTGCGTTTCGTCGACTTACCGGATCATCTCTTTGGTACCGTGAGCCACGCCTGGTTCCTGGTCTTCGCTATCCAGGTGGCGCTGTGGATGGATCAGGGGGTGGTGTCGTGGCTTCGTCACGTCATGCTGGCGCCGGGAAGCCATAAAAACCCGGTGACGCTGGTGATCACGGGGCTTATCCTCCGTGCCATAGTCTGGTCAGTGATGCTGCTGTCTATTCTTGCTAACGCGGGCGTCAACATCACTGCTCTGGTTGCCAGCCTTGGGGTAGGGGGTATTGCAATCGCCCTCGCGGTGCAAACGATCCTGAGCGACGTGTTTGCATCGCTTTCCATCGGTTTTGATAAGCCGTTCGAAATTGGCGATTTTGTGGTGTTTAACGATGTCGCCGGGACGGTAGAGCACATTGGCCTGAAAACCACCCGTATCCGCAGCCTGAGCGGGGAGCAGATTGTCTGCGGGAACGCCATCCTGCTGCAACAGACGCTGCATAACTACAAGCGGATGCAAACGCGCCGGATCGTCTTTACCTTCGGGGTTGCCAGCGACACGGCGCCGGACAAACTGCGTTCAGTGGGTGATATGGTCAAACAGATCATTACCGACGTTGGGGAAACGAAGTTTGACCGCGCCCATTTCCTGGGCTTCGATCGCGATCGCCTGACCTTCGAGGTGGTCCATATCGTTAATACGGCGGACTACAACAAGTACATGGATATTCAGCAGGAGATCAATATCCGTATTCTGGAGGGGCTGAACCAGCAGGAGATCAAGCTGGCGCTGCCGAGCATGGTTCTGCACGCGCCCTGGATGAATGCCGGCGACGAGGCACCGACGCAGCGGTTGAGCGAAGCGTAATAAAAAAGCCCGCCGTTACCGGCGGGCTTTCATTTTGGGGTCAATCGTCTTCCTCATCGTCCAGTTCAACCGGCGTTTGATACTGATCCGGTTTGATGACCAGAAGGTCGCAGCGCAGGTGGTCAATCACCTGCTCGGCGGTATTTCCCAGGAACGCGGCAGAGATACCGGTCCGGCCAATGGTGCCCAGCACCACAATCCCGGCCTGCAAATGCTCCGCCAGATCCGGAATAACCTCTTCCGGTAACCCTTTTTCTACGTGCGTCATATTCTCATCGATACTGAATTTCTGGCGCAGCGCTTTCATGGCCAGCAGATGCTGACCGCGAATCGCGTCGTTATACACGCTCGGGTCAAATTCAGGCAGCTCGATGGCGATATTGATTGGCGTAACCGGATAGGCGCCCACCAGATGGACTTCGGTGTGGTTAACCTGGTCGGCAAGCTGGATGGTTTCCTTCACCAACTTCTCGTTCAGCGAATTGTGATAATCCTCTTCGCTGGCCAGATTCACCGCCACGACGGCTTTCCCGCCCTCAGGCCATGGCTGATCTTTCACCATCCATACCGGGCAAGGGCATTTGCGCAGCAGGTGCCAGTCGGTTGGAGTGAAAATCACGGATTCCAGTTTGTCATGCTGGTGCGCCATTTTCAGCAGCAGGTCATGCCCACCGGCCACCACTTCCTGAATAATGGCTTCGAAAGGTCGGTTGTGCCAGACCACTTTGATATCAATCGGTACGCCCGCTTCCAGGTAATATTTCGCCTGCTCGCGGATCCACGCGGTACGCTGGCTGATCACTCCCTGACGCATAGCGGTGCGCTCGTCAGGCGACAGAAGGGTGGTCATCTCGTATGAGAAGTCATAAATCGGCAAAAAGGCTTTAATTTTGCCACCAATCCGTTGATGTAAATACACAGCACGTCGTAATGCCGGCTGATCGTCCTGGTTAGGATCGATAGCCACCAGCATGTTTTGATACTTTGCCATACAGGTCTCCTTACTACTGTCACCACAGTCTGTAAGTAAAAGAGTAACCTATATATCTTGAATGAAACAGGGGGGAAGTTTTTGCCAGATCAATAATCATGAAAATTTATCGACCTGGCATAAGATATCCGGGAGAGTTATGCCACGTTACGTGAGTGACCCGCCAGAATGGCCAGCGCTTCACCGTTTTCGATGGTGATGTACTTACCTTTAACCGCCAGCATTCCGCTCTTCTGGAAGCGACCCAGCAGACGGCTGATGGTTTCCACGGTCAGGCCCAGATAGTTGCCAATATCACCGCGCGTCATGGTCAGACGGAATTCACGCGGGGAGAAGCCACGCTCCGCGAAACGGCGGGAGAGGTTATAGATAAAGGCGGCCAGACGCTCTTCGGCATTCTTTTTGGAAAGCAGCAGGATCATATCCTGATCGCCTTTGATCTCACCGCTCATCAGACGCATCATCTGCTGACGCAGGTTCGGCATCTTACCGGACAGATCGTCCAGCGTCTCAAACGGAATTTCGCAGACCATAGAGGTTTCCAGCGCCTGAGCAAAGCTCGGGTGATGGCCACTGCCGATGGCGTCAAAGCCGACTAAATCGCCTGCCAGATGGAAGCCGGTGATCTGCTCGTCGCCCTGTTCGGTAATGGTGTAGCTTTTGATAGTGCCAGAACGGATAGCATAGAGCGATTTCAGTTCGTCTCCCGCCTTAAACAGCGTCTGCCCTTTCTGAATAGGCTTTTTGCGCTCGATGATATTGTCAAGCTGATCGAGTTCGTGCTCATTCAGAGTAAACGGGATACAGAGCTGGCTGATGCTGCAATCCTGGCAATGGATAGCACAACCGCCAGACTGAATGCGTCGTATAATTCGCTTTTCCGGGATCATAGGTTTGCTCAAGCCTTAATTGATATTGGTCAATTTTAACATCTTTTTGGTAAGGACGTAAGTCTGGCAAACCCCCAATAAAGACAAGAGACGGCAGCGTGTTGCCATCTCCTTGAAATTCCACAGAATGATTAAGGATTATGAACCTAACAGGAAGAAAATTAAGCACAAAAAGCCTGGGAATTACAGCAGAAAATACCCTTCGTGACGCAGCAGCCACTCTTTGCGCTGTACGCCCCCGGCATAGCCGGTGAGGGTGCCGTTGCGCCCGATCACGCGATGGCAAGGCACCACAATGCTGACGGGGTTAGAGCCATTTGCCGCACCGACCGCGCGCGCCGCGCCGGCACGGCCAAGCTGTTCTGCCAACTGACCGTAGTGCATCACCTGCCCGCAGGGAATATTACGCAGCGCCTGCCACACCTCGCGCTGGAAAGGGGTGCCCGCCGTGGCGGTTGGCAGGGTATTAATAATGCTGAGATCGCCCTCGAAGTAGGCCGTCAGTTTATCGCTCAGCCCGCCAGGATTACGGGCAGTAATACGCTCGTAACCCTCGGCGCGATAATGGATGTTGAGCAGCTCAACCATCCGGTCGCTGTGCTCTTCCCATTCAACCGCGCGCAGATTGAACGCTTCATCCGCGATAACCCACAGCGGCCCCAGCGGCGTCGCAATCTTATCTTCGAGTAATCTCAGCATCAGTACTCCTTAGTTCAGCCTCGGGTAAACACCCGGTCCAATCGGCAGGCCGACAAGATACCACGCCACCAGCATCACCAGCCATACCCCTAAGAAGATAAGCGGATAGGGCAGAACCAGCGAATAATAGGTACCCAGCTTAGCCTCCGGTCTGTAGCGTTGCAGGAAGCCTAAAAACAGCGGAACGAAGGGTGACACGGGCGCCAGCGGGATCACCGAGGAATCGGCGACACGGAACAGGATCTGGGCGAACGCAGGATGGAAGCCGAGCATCATAAACATGGGGACAAAGATGGGCGCCAGAATCGACCAGATGGCCGACCCGCTGGCAATAAACATGCACAGCAGGGACGACAGCAGCGCCAGGCCGACAAACGCCGGAACACCGCTCAACCCCGCCGCCTCCAGCGCGTCCGTCAGGCTCACGGCCATAAACTTGCCCATATTGCTCCAGTTAAACATGGCGACAAACTGCGCCAGCGGGAACACCATCACGATAAAACCCGCCATCTCCGTCATCGGCTCGATCATCAGGTGCGGCAGATCTCCCTGACGGCGGATTTTGCCGGTGGCGATGCCGAACGCGAGCGAAACGACGAAGAAGAAGAGAATTATCAGCGGCACAATGCCCTGTATAAACGGCGAGGGCAGTACGGTGTGTTTGATCGGATCGCGCAGCACGCCATTTTCCGGCACCACCATCAGCGCCACCACCGCAATGAACGCCAGCGAGACGATCCCAGCTACGCGCAGGCCGAACTGCTGCTCTTTGCTCAGCGTCTCTAGCTTTTCATCGCTCCGGCCTTCCCATTTACCCAGGCGCGGCTCAATGATCTTATCGGTAATCAGCCCCCCGACAATCGTCAGGACAATCACCGAACTGGCCATAAAGTACCAGTTGTCGATCACGCTGACGTGCATAGTCGCATCGATGGTGCTGGCTGCCTCCGTACTGATGCCGGAGAGCAGCACATCGGTGGTCACGATAAGCAGGTTAGCGGTAAACCCACAGCCGACGCCCGCAATCGCCGACAGCAGGCCCGCAACAGGATGACGGCCAACGGCGAGGAAAATCAGCGCCCCCATCGGCGGCATGATCACCAGCGCCGCGTCGGACGAGATATGGCTGAAGAAGGCAATAAACAGCACCATATAGCTGGCATAACGCGCGCTGACGTGCGAGGCCATTTTCACCATCAGCGCGGGCAGCAGACCCACGCGTTCGGCCAGTCCCGCGCCTAACACCAGCGCCAGGATGGCGCCCAGCGGCGCAAAACCGCTGAAGTTTTTAATCACGTTCGGCAAAAACCAGTGCAACCCTTCAACGCTGAGCAGGTTTTTCACTGCCACCATGCTGCCGTCGGCCGGGCTGCGCACGCTCACATCAAAGGCGGACAGCACGGCCGTCGCGACCATCAGGATGACAATTAAATAGATAAAAAGCAGGAAAGGGTGCGGCACTTTATTGCCGATCCTTTCAACCCAGCCATAGAGCTTACCGGATGGGGAATGCGAAGGTATGGAAGACATACTCATGGGCGTTCCTCGGGACTGTTGTTGTGTTGTTGTGTTGTGTTTTTTTATTTTAAAGGTGACGGTGTCACGCCCTGCGGGATCGGACACTCGTACGGTTTTTCTGTTATGTGTTGTTCGAACTCTTCCCGGCATTTTCGCAACAGGTCGGCATCCTGAAGCAGATGCAGCGCGGTCGCGCCCATCACTTTTCCGGCCAGCAACATGCCTTTATGGGCAATTGAGGTACGCCCCTGCGCCACTAGTTGCCAGGTATGCAGTGGGGTGCCGACGGTAAAACAGGGGCTAAAGCACTGTGCGACAGGCATCTTCCAGCTGACATCCCCCACATCGGTGGAGCCTGCCAGCACGTTATCGGTGATGGCGTAAGGGGCAACTTCATCCACCAGCAGCGTCTCCTGATGGCGTCGGGCAAAAGCTTTTCCCTCTTCGGCCCCCGTTGCGGCAATGTTTTTCAGGCTGTTTTGCAGGTCGTTTGCCGTGAGCGTGGCGCGGATTTCACGGGCAAATTCGCGTTCCTCTTCCGTCCAGGCCGGCGTGCCATAATGCTGCAATGCGCGGTACATCGCCGCTTCGAGCGTACGGTTCGGCAGATAGCTGGAGCAGGCTTTATCAAAGCGGCACTCGACGGTGGTTTCGGTCATCATCGCCGCACCCTGGGCGATTTTCTCGATGCGCGCGTAGATCTGCTGCGCATCGGCCATCTCCGGGGCGCGGATCAGGTACAGCACCTCGGCCTGGGCCTGTACCACGTTGGGCGAAATCCCGCCGGTATCGGTGATGGCGTAATGAACGCGCGCTTTTTCAATGATGTGTTCGTTAAGGAAGTTTGTACCGGTGGTCATCAGCGTCACGGCATCCAGCGCGCTGCGCCCCAGATGTGGGGAGTTTGCGGCATGAGCGGCGATCCCCTTAAACCGCCAGGCGGCCTGAATATTGGCCAGTGTGCTGACGTTAAACATCCCGGCAAAGGCCTCCGGGTGCCATGTCACGGCAGCGTCCACGTCGTTAAACAGCCCTTCACGTACCATAAAGGTTTTACCGGAGCCGCCTTCCTCGCCGGGGCAGCCGTAAAATCGTACCGTTCCGCTGCCGCCGTGTTGTTCCAGCCAGCTTTTCACCGCCACCGCCCCGGCGAAGGCAGCAGTGCCTAACAGGTTATGCCCGCAGCCGTGGCCGTTCGCCCCCGGGGTGGCGGATTGCGCCGTCGCGCAGTGCGCCTGCTGGCTTAGCCCGGCCAGGGCATCGTATTCGCCCAGAAGGGCGATAACGGGCTTGCCGCTGCCGTAGCTGGCAATAAAGGCATTGGGAATGCCTCCGGCTTCCCGCGTCAGGGCAAAGCCCTCGGCTTCCAGCGCACTGGCGAGCCGTTCGGCGGACCAGAACTCTTCGAAGCGCGTTTCGGGATGATCCCAGATGTCGTCGGCAATATCGGTAAACGTCTGACATCGCGTGTCGATGGCATCGGCGATAAAAGCGTAGTTCTCCTGCATTACACACCTCGCGTCCACGGGAAATTAAGCGCAGTTCGCGCCAGCGTTTCGATGGCAACGTTCATCACCTGCTCATCAAAATCGAATTTTTCGTTGTGATGTCCGGCGCTCAGCTCGGTGCCGAAGACCATATACGAGGCCATGCCGCCGTTCTGCTGTACGCGGGCCATCATTAGCGTGGCATCTTCGGAGCCCGCAGGCGCTTTGACCTTATCAATGGCATGAGTCACGCCGGGCACCTGGCTTGCCTGTTCGCGCAGATAATCGACCCAGGCCGGGGAAGGGGCGCTGGAGGTCGCCGCCCCCATCAGGTTTACCCCGGCTGTTACGCCGTAGAGCGCCGCCGCGCCGGTAATTACCGCCTGTGCGCGCTCAAAGACATACTGATTAATAGCCTCGCTTTCGCCGCGGGTTTCAACCTTAAGCAACGCATCAGCCGGAACCACGTTGCGTCCGCTGCCCGCCTGCATGACCCCGACGTTAACCCGGGACGCGCCTTCGCTGTGTGGTGCGATGCCATGCAGCGCGATGGCGGCCTGGGCAGCCGCGAGCAGGGCGTTACGGCCCTCTTCTGGTTTACCGCCAGCGTGTGCGGCGACCCCGGTAAAGCGCACGTCAAATTTGGTGGTCGCCATGAAGTTATCGCTGCCGCAGATCACCGTCCCTTTCGGCACGCCGGTCCCGATATGAATGGCGGTAAAGTAGTCCACGCCGTCCAGCGCGCCTGCGGCGACCATAGCCCGCGCGCCGCGCGTACCCTCTTCGGCAGGCTGGAAGATCAGTTTGATGGTGCCGTTGAGCTGCGCTTCATGCTGCTTAAGCACCTGCGCAAGCCCCAGACCAATGGTGGTATGCCCGTCGTGGCCACAGGCGTGCATCATGCCCGGGTTGCAGGAGGCAAACCCGTCGCGGAAGGGGCGATGACTTTCGTCAAGCGCTTCGCTTAAATCAAGTGCATCCATGTCTACCCGAAACGCCAGCGTCGGGCCCGGACGTCCGGTATTCAGGGTCGCCACAATGCCGGTAAATCCGCCCTCAAACGGCGCCAGCCATTTCTCCGGCGCACCCTGCGCCCGGGCGCGGGCAAACTCTCGCGAAAGGGTGGCATCATCGGGCAGTCCCATACGGCTTTCGGCATCGACCACGTCGCGACCCATCGCCAGTTCGTAGCCCAGCGAGTCGAGGATTTCCGCGACTTTCGCAGCTGTTCGAAACTCTACCCAGCCGGATTCCGCAAAATGGTGGAAATCGCGACGCCATGCGCTCAGTTGTGGAGCTAATGTCTGAATGTACTGCGCCAGTGCGTTCATATCTTTTCCTGTCATCATTAAAATATGTGAACTGCTTCACGCTGTGATAGTTTTTACTTATCACTAATCGTTTTTTCACAGTTTTAACCGTTCAGGAATTACCCTCGCACATCCGTTTCCATTAAAGTAGATGACAGTTTCTTTACTCTGATAAACAACGGTTATCGGTCTCGTTATGTCATTTCAGATTAAATTTCATCAAATCAGGGCGTTTGTCGAAGTGGCGCGTCAGGGCAGCATTCGCGGCGCCAGCCGGACGCTTAATCTTTCGCAGCCCGCGCTGACCAAATCCATTAAAGAGCTGGAGGAGGGTATGGCGGCCCAGCTATTTGTGCGCCGGAGTAAAGGCGTCGCGCTGACCGAGTGCGGGGAAGGGTTTTATCACCGCGCTAATTTGATTCTGGAAGAGCTGCGTGCAGCGCAGGATGACATCCGCCAGCGGCAGGGCGAACTTGCCGGGCAGATCAATATTGGGATGGGGGCCAGTATTTCACGCAGCCTGATGCCAGCCGTTATTACGCGTTTTCATGCGCAGCATCCTCAGGTCAACGTCCGGATTATGGAAGGCCAGCTGGTGTCGATGATTAATGAATTACGTCAGGGTGAGCTGGACTTTACCATCAATACCTATTATCAGGGGCCGTACGATCACGAATTTACGTTTGAAAAGCTGTTCGAAAAGCCTTTTGCTGTATTTTGTCGGGCAGGGCATCCGGCGACAGGGGCGACCTCAATTAATGAGCTTTTGCAATATAACTGGACGATGCCTACGCCCCGGGGAAGTTATTATAAGCAGTTGCAGGATACTTTTAACCATCGCTCTCAAATACCGCGAATTGGCGTTGTCTGTGAGACCTTTTCCTCCTGTATTAGCCTCGTCGCACAAAGCGATTTCATCAGCATTTTACCGCAGGAGCTGGGCTGCGATCCGCTTCTGGCGCACCGTCTGATAATGCTGCCGGTTGTCGAAACCCTGCCTAAAGCAGCATATTATTTAATTCAGCGTCGTGATTCTCGTCAGACACCGCTTGCCGAATCATTAATCACGCAGTTTCGAAGGGAAGCCAGGAAATTAATTTAATCAAAATAACAACAATAAAAAAATAGAGTCTGCCCGACATCAGACAGACTCCACAGTACACACAGTCGTGCTTCCTTTCGCGGATCCTACATGCATTATCCATTGGGCAGGTTTATTAAGTTATAACAGCTTTTTCTTAAAAGAGAAGGACGCTGAGTGATTGATTTCACGATTTTTTAACGTAAATTATTTAATTAATTACGGCTGAAATTTAAGTTAAGGTTAGATTAAATTTATTGCGTCTGCGATTATCTGTTCCTTAAGCCATTATTTGAACCCGTGCCCGGATGATTGAGACCCGCAACGGGCGCAGGTATAGTACATCACTCAGATGTAGCCGGAGGATTTCCATGAACCCTGACGACAAATCACTTTTTCTTGACGCCATGGAGGATGTCCAGCCGCTCAAACGCTGCGCGGATATTCACTGGCAGCAGAGCCGCAACACGCGGGCGCGTCAGGAAATAGATACTGAGCAGCTCGATAACTTTCTGACGCTGGGGTTTCTGGAACTGTTGCCCCTTGCCGAGCCGCTCATGTACCAGCGCGAAGGGGTACAGCAGGGGGTATTTGATAAGCTGCGTTCCGGCAAATATTCCCGTCAGGCCAGCTTAACGCTGTTACGCCAGCCTGCGGAGCAATGCCGCCAGCTGGTCTATTCCTTTATTCGCCAGGCCGGACGTGACGGGCTACGCAACCTGATCATCGTGCATGGTAAAGGGCGTGAACAGCAGTCGCATCCTAACGTGGTGCGCAGCTATCTTGCGCGCTGGCTGACCGAGTTCGACGAAGTACAGGCCTTTTGCGAAGCGCAGCCGCATCACGGCGGCAGCGGAGCATGCTATGTCTCGTTGCGTAAGTCAGAGGATGCGAAGCGAGATAACTGGGAGCGCCACGCCAAGCGCAGCCGCTAATCAGGAAGGCGGGCGAGATGCCCGCCTGTCACTCAGAAGGTTTCCCAGTTCGCGTCAGCTGTATTCGCGCCTGCCGCTGACGGGCGCAGCAGTACGGGCGTTTTCACGTTTTTAGGGCGAGCCGCCGGCGATGCCTGAGCGTTCAGCCGGAATGCCGCCACGGCCTGACGTAGCTGTTCAGACTGATCTTCCAGCGCTGCCGCCGCCGTTGCCGACTCCTGTACCAGCGCGGCGTTTTGCTGCGTGACGCTGTCCATCTGCGAGACCGCCAGGCTGACCTGCTCTATACCGCGGCTCTGCTCGTCAGACGCCGAGGAAATCTCAGCCATAATATCGGTTACGCGCGTCACAGCCGCGACGATCTCTTTCATGGTCGCACCCGCCTCGCTCACCTGTTCCGAGCCGGTATTCACTCGGCTGACAGAGTTCTCGATAAGCCCTTTGATCTCTTTTGCCGCCTGCGCGCTGCGGCTGGCCAGCGTCCGTACTTCACCTGCCACGACCGCAAAGCCGCGACCTTGTTCCCCGGCACGGGCGGCTTCAACCGCCGCGTTGAGCGCCAGAATGTTGGTCTGGAAGGCAATGCTATCGATAACGCCGGTGATATGCGCAATTTGCTGAGAACTGTCGGCAATGTCATTCATGGTACGCACCACGTTATCCACCACCTGACCGCCGCGAGCGGCGGTTTCAGACGCATTCTTCGCCAGCAGCGTCGCCTGACGGGCGTTATCCGAGTTCTGTTTCACCGTGGCAGTCAGCTCTTCCATACTGGCGGCGGTCTCTTCCAGCGAGGCTGCCTGCTGCTCGGTTCGCGCGGAAAGGTCGTTACTCCCGGCGGCAATTTCTCCTGCGCCCGTGTAGATAGAATCTGTGCTGCCGCGCACGGCGCTGACGGTGCTCACCAGCGACTGCTGCATCTCGTGCAGACCAGCAGCCAGCTGGCCCATCTCGTTGCGCCCGGTAATCGCGACGTTTTGCGTCAGATCGCCGCTCGCGATGGTGCGAATATGGTTCATGATGGCGTTGAGCGGTTTCAGGAGCAGGTGCTGTAAACCCTGCCAGATCACCACCAGCACGGCGATCACAGTCAGGAAGATCGCCGCCAGCGTCCACTGCATCTGGGTAAAGCTGCTCTGATTCTCTTCGGCGGCGGCTTTCAGCAGCACGTTGTTTTCAGCGCGCCAGCGGGTATAGACCGCCTCCATCTCATCCTGCGCCTGCTGGGCGTCCAGGTCGCCATAGGCCTGATAGTTATCGGCGCGCAGATACTCAATGGACAAGCGCATCACCTCGTGCATTTGCTTCCAGGCTTTCTGCATCTCTTCGGTGAGCGCGGCATTCTGGCCCTTCACCTGCGAAATCGCCTGCCAGTTTTTGTAATAGTCTTCGGCTTTGGTCAGCGAACCGTTCGCGGTGCCCAACAGCGTGTTGATTGCTGCGAGAGAGGCCGGATCGCGCTGGTTTTTCAGGTAGCGGATCGCCACGCGGGTGACGGTAACGCGCGTTTTCACCAGCGTGTTCACGCTGTCGCTCAGGCTCTCCTGTTGGGCATTGAGTAACCCGGAGTTCTGAAAGTTGTGACGATCGTTGTTAACGGCAGAGTAGAACAACCCTCCCGTGACAACTTGCAGCAGACAGAATATGGTGAGGGCAAAGATAATACCGGTAATCACGTGCAGATTTTTCAGCATGGCGGTCATCCGTAAGAGAAGAGGCAGGGTTACATCAATACTATCGTCGTAGCGAATTTAAACTTTAATTTTACTATTGCTTAACTAATGGTTTCGTTGCGGAACCTGTTGTAAATCCGGATCATTTTTTATGAGGAAGGTCAGCATGAGCAGCATAGATAAAAGCGGAACGTTCACGCTCGGAACGCGTACGGTTAAACGATTTGGCTATGGCGCGATGCAGCTTGCCGGGCCTGGCGTTTTTGGTCCGCCAAAAGACAAAAATGCGGCGCTGGCGGTGCTGCGTGAAGCGGTGGCGTCGGGTGTGAATCACATTGATACCAGCGATTTTTACGGACCTCATGTGACCAACCAGCTTATCTGCGAGGCGCTTCATCCGTACCGGGACGACCTTACGATTGTGACCAAGATCGGAGCCCGACGCGGCGAGGATGCCTCCTGGCTGCCGGCGTTTTCCGCGCAGGAGCTGACGCAGGCGGTGCATGACAACCTGCGTAACCTGAAGCGGGATGTGCTGGACGTGGTTAACCTGCGGATCATGTTTAGCACCCACGGACCGGCGGAAGGCTCGATTGCCGCGCCGCTGAGCACCCTTGCGGAGCTGCAACAGCAGGGGCTGGTTCGCCATATTGGGCTGAGCAACGTCACCGCTTCGCAGGTCGCTGAAGCGCAGAAGATGGTTTCCGTGGTGTGTGTACAGAACATGTACAACGTTGTGAATCGCGGTGACGATGCGCTGGTCGATTCGCTGGCGCAGCAGGGGATTGCCTGGGTGCCGTTCTTCCCGCTGGGAGGTTTCACGCCACTGCAATCTTCCGGACTACAGGCGGTGGCGGATTCACTGGGCGCGACGCCGATGCAGGTGGCGCTGGCATGGCTGCTGCAACGCTCGCCAAATATCCTCTTGATCCCGGGAACCTCGTCGGTGGCGCATCTGCGTGAAAACCTGGCGGCAGCCGATCTGGTATTGCCGCCTGAGGCGCTGGAGACGTTAAATTCGCTGGTGGGGTAATCCCGATGGCAGCAAAAGCCCGGAGGATTTTTCGGGCTTTTGCTGTTTATGATCCAATCTGACTTCTTTGGCGGTGAAGCGCTAATGCTTCCGCCACGATTTCCTGCTTACTTTTCCGTGTTTCATACGCAGTAATGCGGATGTACTCCATCAGCGCAGGATCGATGCGCGCGCTTAACATCCTGAGTTCGGCCTCCTTTGCGACACCGCGAGCAACACGCTTATCGGGATAATCACGGGCGGGCATAGAAAACGTCCTCCAAAAATTGTCTTGTTAATTTGTGCTGTAAAATATGCGCCAGTCTAAATAGAAAGTCAATGGATAGTGATTGTGCAGTGAAGCTAAGTTGTGTTTTGTGTATTTAGAAGTCATTAGTAAGTGATTTGATAGTGATGTTTTATGACGCGTTAAGCTTGCCCATACGTAAAAATTTACAAAGCAAATAATCTTCATTGCTATAGGGGGTTATAAGCGAAGCGGTTAAGGCGTAGCCAGCCGCTTACGCTGACATGGCTTGATCGATACCTCAGTTAAAACTACTGTATATAAAAACAGTATGGAGGTATTTATCATGATCTTTTTCAGACCCGCAGAGTTGCGTGAAATCGTTGCTATTCCACTTTTCAGCGACTTAGTACAGTGCGGCTTCCCCAGCCCGGCAGCGGATTATGTAGAGCGGCGTATCGATTTAAACGAGTTATTAGTCGCCCATCCCAGCTCCACTTACTTTGTCAAAGCCGCCGGTGACTCGATGATAGAAGGGGGGATCAATAACGGTGATTTGCTGGTGGTGGACAGTTCCCGCAAGCCTGAGCATGGCGATATCGTGATTGCGGCGGTAGAGGGCGAATTTACCGTGAAGCGCCTCCAGTTGCGTCCCAATATTCAACTCAACCCCATGAACAGCGCCTATTCACCGATTATTGTCGGCAGCGACGATACGCTCGATATCTTTGGTGTAGTGACGTATATCGTGAAATCCGCGAGCTGATCGTGTTTGTGAAGCTTAATTAATAGGCAATAAGTTAATTCTCATCATGCAAAAATCTTACGTTATCGGGGCTGTCTTGTCGGCAAACCTGATATTCATCGCATAAGCCGGAACTGACTGGTCAAATATTCTGGTATTGGCGAATTACAGAGTGATATCCCATTTTTTTATTTTGTTATGTTCCTGCACTTTAGTGAATTTTCTTTTCTTCCGACAGAATACATTTTGTCTACATTATAATTTTAATTTATGATTCGCACACGAACAATTGATGTTATGCAGGGTTTTAGCATCGTGGCAGTCAATAAAACCCTGCTGTTATAAAGTAATCAGGAGATTCATTTTTATGTCAGACAATAATCCCCGCCCATCCGGCTGGTTAGGCCCGTGGTGCCTGCTGGTGGGTGTGATACTTCTTGTAACGGGGCTCTTTTTTGCCATCGGCGGTTTTAAACTGGTTTCCCTGGGGGGGAGTTGGTATTTTCTCATCGCCGGGGTTATCACTCTGCTCTCTGCGATTCAGTTCTTCCGCCGCAAGTCCTCTGCCGTGGGGCTGTTTGCCTTGGTGTTTCTTGGCACCCTGATTTGGGCATTTTTCGATGCCGGGCTCGACTTCTGGCCGCTGGTTTCCCGTTTAATGGTACCCGCCGGGCTGATGGTGCTGGCAGCCGCCACCTGGCCTGCATTGCGTAAACGTGAAGGAAAACCGTCCTGCGCAAAAGGGGCCCTGGGGGTCTGCGCGGTCCTTATTGTCGCCATGGGCGTCACCTTTGTTCAGATGTTTCAACCCCATCCGACCGTGCCGTTTAGCGGTGAAAAACGCCCGCTGGTGCCGGTAAAAGATGATGCGAAACAGCAGAACTGGGATCACTACGGTAATACGGCTGGCGGTAGTCGCTTTGTGGCGCTGGACCAGATAACCCGTGACAACGTGAAAAACCTGAAACCGGTCTGGACCTACCATACCGGTGACGTACCGGAAAGTCCGGACGGCAATGGCGCAGAAGATCAGCAAACGCCGCTACAGGTTGGCGATCGTGTCTTCCTCTGTACGCCGCATAACAACGTGATCGCCGTGGATGCCGATAGCGGGAAAGAGATCTGGAAAGCGGAAATCAACGCCAAGTCTGCAATCTGGATGCGCTGCCGTGGCCTGGCGTACTTTGATGCCACTAAACCGCTGGCGCAGCCAACGGTAGCCGGCTCCACGCCGGTTCTGCCAGCGCAGGTCGCACCGGGCGCTGCATGCCAGCGCCGTATCCTGATGAACACCATCGACGGTAAGCTGATCGCGTTAGACGCCGATAACGGCAAGTTCTGCCCGGACTTCGGTACTAACGGCAGCGTTAATCTGCATGAAGGGATGGGCGACGCGTCAGATCCCACCTACGTGCTGACGTCGGCCCCGACGCTGGCGGGTACGACGGTTGTCGTTGGCGGCCGCGTTGCGGATAACGTCAGCACCGATATGCCGGGAGGCGTTATACGTGGTTATGACGTGATCACCGGCCAGCTGCGCTGGGCGTTCGACCCGCGTAATCCGGATCCGAACTATGTTCTGAAGCCGGGCGAACACTACAAACGTAGCTCTGCAAACTCCTGGGCCCCTATGTCCTGGGATGCGTCGATGAATACCGTGTTTATCCCGATGGGAAGTTCCTCTGTCGACCTGTGGGGCGCTGACCGTATTCCGGAAGATCATAAATACGCCACCTCAATCCTCGCGCTGGATGCGACTACCGGGAAAGAGAAGTGGGTATACCAGACCGTGCATAACGACCTCTGGGATTTCGATATCCCGATGCAGCCGAGCCTGGTTGATTTCCCGACGAAAGAGGGCAACAAGCCCGCGGTGGTGGTGGGCACCAAAGCGGGGCAAATTTATGTTCTTGATCGCCTGACGGGTAAACCGCTCACTGAAGTGAAAGAGGTTCCGGTAAAACCAGCGGATATTCCACGTGAACAGTACCCGGCAACGCAGCCGCGTTCTGTGGGAATGCCGCAGATTGGCGCGGAAACCCTGAAAGAATCGGATATGTGGGGGGCGACGCCGTTTGACCAGCTGGCCTGCCGTATCAGCTTCAAATCAATGCGTTATGACGGTCTGTACACGATGCCGGGAACCGATATTTCCCTGAGCTTCCCGGGCTCGCTGGGGGGAATGAACTGGGGCAGCTTGTCCACCGATCCGAACAACCAGTACATCTTCGTCAACGACATGCGTCTGGGTCTGTGGGTCCAGCTGATTAAACAAGATCCGCAGAGCGCGGTGGCAAACACAGGCGGTGAAGCCGTGAACGCCGGGATGGGCGCCGTTCCGATGAAAGGAACGCCGTATTCGGTCAACAAAAACCGTTTCATGTCACCGCTGGGCATTCCGTGCCAGAAACCACCGTTTGGCTCCCTCTCCGCGATTGACCTGAAAACGCAGAAAATCGTCTGGCAGGTGCCGGTCGGTACCGTTCAGGATACCGGTCCGTTTGGGGTAAAAATGCGTATGCCAATGCCTGTCGGTATGCCGACGCTGGGCGGTACGCTGGCCACGCAGGGCGGTCTGGTCTTCATTGCGGGAACCCAGGATTACTACCTGCGCGCCTTTGATTCCTCCACGGGGGAAGAAGTGTGGAAAGCGCGTCTCCCGGTGGGTAGCCAGGGCGGACCTATCAGCTATGTATCACCGAAAACCGGCAAACAGTACATTCTGATCTCTGCCGGCGGTGCACGCCAGTCGCCGGATCGTGGTGACTACGTGATTGCCTACGCGCTGGATAAATAACAGCGAAATAAGCAGCCCGGCCCCGTCGTAGTACGGGGCTTTTTTTTGATTGAAAACCACGCACAGGAAGAAAGCGTCGGTTCTGGTCAGCCCGTGAAAAGCACCCGCCAGCGTCGGCGACGGCGAGTCATTTCGCGCCATAGCGCGATTATCTCGTCAGGTTGCAGGGCATCAATAGCCTGCGGCGTTAACACCGGCAAACCATAGCGCTGGCGCAGGGCGGCCACTGCCGTGGCGCTGGCATCCATCGGTGAGCGGATCTGCGTCGCCAGCTGCTGTCGCAACACGCTGAACGCTGCCTCATCGCACGGCGTCAGCTCACGCAAAAATCGTTTGCAGCAACCCAGCAGGTTCACGGGAGAACGGTCAGGCGACTGTAACGCCAGCAGCAGGCCATCGCGATCGGCAATACGCTGATAACGACAGCTGACCACGTAGCCAATCTGCTGTTCCACGCGCAGGCGCTGGAAAAATTGCGGTTCGCAGCATAACGCCAGCATCCGCAGCGCGGCGAGCGACGCGCCCGGCGGCAGGGGAATAAACACCAGCAGCGCCGAATCCGCGCTGGCGTGCGGGATGTGTTCGATCCCGCCGGGACAACCGCTTAACGGCAACGGCTTAGCGTTAACCGGCACCCGGAGCAGGCCAAGCTGCCGGGCTAACCCGTGCGCGTGTCCGGCGCTGCCGCCAACTAACGCCGCCAGCCAGCCGTCCCGTGGCGGGTCCGATGCCAGACGTTCAGGCAATTGCTGAAGCAGCTCACGGATGGCAATGCCTTCTGGCGCTGGCGTAATAGCAGGAGTGGGGTGGGAGAGGCGATCGATTATCGCCCCGATGATGGGTTCCGCCGTCACCATGGCGTCAGGAAGCCGCAGGGTGAGCTGCCAGCTACCGTCAACCGTTTGCCACTCGCCGCTGCCGTCGATATGGCGCAGTTCAGCAAGAAGAGGGCGTAACTGTTTGCCCATCGCCACCCCCTGTGACCTGTCCACGCGCGAATAAAAAGGCCTGCGCAGGATCAGCGTCGGCGGTTGTGTCTGCGCCGTCAAATGCAGCAGCGGAGCGGCTTCTGACGCCGGGGCTGGCGCAGCATACCTGGCAGTCTGCGGGTAGAAGGAAAACGCGATGGGGCTATCATCTGCAACCGGCTGGCGACGCCAATGGCTAAGCGGCAGAGCAAACCCCTGACTGGCGATAATTTCAGCGGTTTCCATTTTTTTGCAGGCCAGATACGAGACTGGCGCCGCCAGTAAGTCAGCACAGAAGGCGGAAAAACCTACGGGCGCCGCGCCGGTCGCAAAACCAAATGCCCGCTGGCGCAGCTGCTCCAGCGTCGGCAGGGCGCTGAAACGCTGCTGTGCCAGCCGATAATAATGCCGCTGCTGCTCATCCGTCGTTTGCTGTAGCGCCCGTAGCCAGTGGGTAATATGCGGGTCAATGTCCTCGGGCCGTTCGCTATCAACCGTTAGCGCCAGCCAGCCGTAATCGTTATCCTGATAAAGCCAGTTCAGGGCGACTTCTTCAGCCAGCCCGCGCGCCCGTAGCCCGGCCATCAGGCTTCCGGGGGCGTCGTCCAGTAAAAACTCCCGAAATAAAGTGACGTTGTCACTTTTTCGGGTTAACGGACAACGCCACAGTGCGGGTCGCTCCGTTACCGCCAGCTGATAATCTGCTTCAGCGCTAAGACGCAACGGGGGAGCGGTTTCAGGCATGCCTCCTGACGCAAAACCTGACGCAAACGTATGGGCAAGCTCGGCCAGCGCATCCAGCGTTTGCGGCCCTTGCAGCCACAATTGCAGGTGCCCGGCCACATAATAGCGACGATGAAAGTCGCGCAACGCGGCTTGCAGCGATCCCGGGTCCTGCCCGAGAGACTCCTTGCTACCCACCTGAAAACGGCGAAAAACCGCGGGTTCTTCCATCGCGTGGCGCGCCGCCGCTTCGCGCCGGGCGGAATCATGTTGCTGGATGAGCCGGTTTTCCGCATCAATGACCGCCACTTCGCGCTGTATGTCATGCGGTGAAAGCAGCGGCGCCAGCAACATATCCCGCAGCCGCGCGACGCCGTCGGACAGGTTATCGGCGGCAACGTCGAAGAAAAAAGCGCTGTGGCGAGCCAGCGTGGTGGCATTGACGCTGCCGCCCTGGCGCTGGACCCAGGCCATGAGTCGATCATCGCCCTGATAGCGCTGGCTACCGCGGAACAGCAGGTGCTCAAGCAAATGCGCAAGACCGGCGAAGCGCGGTGGTTCGTGATGGCTTCCGGCACTCACGCGCGCCAGCGCCGCCGCGCGTGTCGCCTGCGGCTGATGCACCAGCGTTGCGCGCAAACCGCTTGCCAGTTCCACGATGCGGGTGGTCATTATCGTTACAGTTCCCGGGTTTTATAGATAAGCTGAGAACGGGTACGGTTGCGGAACTGAAGCTGACCGATCTTCATATCACTACAGGCTGCTTCGCGGCGCGCCTCGAGGATTTTATGATGATGCGGCGATTTGCTGCACACCGGATCGGCGTTATCAGCATTCCCGGTGAGCATAAAGGCCTGGCAGCGGCAGCCGCCGAAGTCCTTCTCCTTTTCATCGCAGGAGCGGCACGGCTCTGGCATCCAGTCAAACCCGCGATAGCGGTTGAAGCCGAAAGAGTCATACCAGATGGATTCCAGACTCTGCTCAAGCACCGACGGGAAATCCACCGGCAGCTGGCGCGCGCTGTGGCAGGGCAGCGCCGTGCCTTCCGGGGTCACGCTGAGGAAAATCGACCCCCAGCCGCCCATACAACCTTTTGGCCGCTCTTCGTAATAATCGGGGGTGACGAACAGCAGGTTGGTCAGATTGCCGCTGGCGGCCATTTTTTGCCGATATTCGGCAACCACGCGTTCCGCGCGGGCGATCTGTTCCCGCGTCGGCAGAAGCCCCTGACGATTAAGGAACGCCCAACCGTAGAACTGGCAGGTGGCAAGTTCGACGTCGTCGGCGTCCAGTTCGATGCACAGCTCGATGATTTTATCGATCTGATCGATATTATGCCGGTGCAGGACGAAATTCAGCACCATTGGGTAATCGCGGGCTTTGACCGCTCTGGCCATGGCCAGCTTCTGCTGGAAGGCTTTTTTATTCCCCGCCAGCGCAGCGTTGAGCACTTCATCGCTGGCCTGGAAGCTAATCTGGATATGGTCCAGACCGGCCTCGCTGAACGCGTCGAGCTTGCTTTCCGTCAGGCCAATTCCCGAGGTGATCAGGTTGGTATAAAAACCGAGATCGCGGGCGGCGCGGATCAGCTCCGGCAGATCTTTACGCGTCAACGGTTCGCCGCCGGAAAAGCCTATCTGCACGCTGCCCATCGCCCGCGCCTGGCGGAAAACCTCAATCCACTGTTCGGTGGTCAGCTCCTGATCCTGCCGGGCAAAGTCCAGCGGGTTAGAGCAGTAAGGACACTGTAGCGGACAGCGATAGGTCAGCTCCGCCAGCAGCCACAGCGGTGGATTGACGGCGGGTTTATTCTGGCTCACGGAAAATAATCCACTTCTGTTGATAAGCGATTTGCAGGAATTCTACGACGTCGTCATCCACGCCGCCGGCTTCCGGGAACCGTTCGTTGAGTATGGCAATGATGGCCGCCGCGTCGCGTTGGCCATCGACCAGTTCGAGGATCGCGGCCGCGGTCTCATTGAGTTTAGCCATGCCTTCCGGATAGAGGATGACATGGCTGTCCTGAGCGGCTTCCCATTGCAGGCGATAGCCGCGACGAAAGGCGACGATGGAGTTTTTTTGCATGCTTATACCAGTCGGGTTGTGTGCCAGGCCGCTTTGTCGGTGACCGTGTGATAAGGCGGACGCTGTAGCGCGTAGGCCATGGTCATCGCGTCGAGCATCGACCACAGGATATCGAGTTTGAACTGAAGGATCTCCAGCATCCGATTCTGCTTTTCCGCGCTATCGCAGTAACGCTTCGCCAGCTCCAGACCGTGTTCAACGTCGCGTCTGGCCTGGCTGAGGCGGCTGCGGAAATAAAAATAGCCTTCCTCTTTGATCCACGGGTAGTGCTGTGGCCAGCTGTCGAGACGCGACTGATGGATTTGCGGGGCGAACAGTTCGGTGAGCGAGCTGCATGCCGCCTCCTGCCAGTTGGCGCGGCGGGCGAAGTTAACGTAAGCGTCGACGGCGAAACGGACGCCGGGCAGCACGTGGCGTTCGCTGATTAAGTCCTCGCGGCTGAGCCCCACGGCTTCGCCCAGCTGTAGCCAGGCTTCGATACCGCCGTCATGACCGTTGCTGCCGTCGTGATCGAGGATCCGCTGCACCCATTTGCGACGCGTGTGCGGATCCGGGCAGTTCGCCATAATTGCCGCGTCTTTCAGCGGGATCGTCGTCTGGTAGTAAAACCGGTTCGCCACCCAGCCCTGGATCTGCTCGCGGCTGGCCTCGCCGTTATGCATCGCGATATGGTACGGATGGTGAATATGATAGTAGGCGCCTTTCGCCCGGAGGGCGTGCTCAAACTCTTGCGGTGAGAGCGTTTCGCGAATGTGCATAGTTAGTCCTGAAGCGTGATGTTCATCCCGTCCCAGCTCACTTCTATTCCCTGCTGCGCAAGGGCGTGACGCTGCGGCGACTGCTCGTTAAGGATCGGGTTGGTGTTATTAATGTGGATCAGAATCTTGCGCTTTGCCGGCAGCGAGGCCAGCAGCGCCATCATGCCGTGTTCATCGCCGAGCGCCAGATGGCCCATGTCGCGGCCGGTATTGCGCCCGACGCCGGTGGCCTGGAGTTCATCGTCCTGCCAGACGGTGCCGTCAATCAGCAGACAGTCCGCTTTTTTAAGCCACGGCAGGATGGTGTCATCGGGTTCACCGAGACCTGGTGCGTAGAACAGCGTCTGACCGTTGCGGCGGTTTTCGATAAACAGCGCCACGTTATGCCCCGGCAGCGGGCGGTCGCGCCACGGCGAATAGGGCGGTGCGTTACTGGCGATGGGGACAGCGGTAAACTGCAAATCAGGGCAGGCTTCCACGCTAAAGGCGGTGAGCGGCGCGATCGGGTGGTGAATCAGGCCACCGTTCCAGTGCCGGAGCATGGTAAAAATCGGGAATCCGCTGGAAAGATCTTCATGCACCTCCGGCGTACACCATACCTGATGCGGGCACCCTTCGCGCAGGCTGAGCAGCCCGGTGGTGTGGTCAATCTGGCTATCGGTGAGAATAATGCCGCCAATATGCGTGCCGCGCAGAACCTCTTTCTTATTCAGTTCTGGCGTATGGGCAATCTGCTGGCTGATATCGGGGGAGGCGTTACACAGCACCCACTCTTTGCCGTTATCGCTGACGATGATCGACGACTGGGTGCGAGGGGTCGCCTGAAGGGTACCGTCGCGCAAACCCTGACAGTTGGCGCAGTTACAGTTCCACTGGGGGAAACCACCGCCAGCGGCGGAACCGAGGACTTTAATAAACATGAAGATGGGCCAGGTAGTCAAACAAAAATGCCCGCACGGATGGCGGGCAGAGCGATTAGCGGTTGGAAATGTACAGGGTCACTTCCAGGCCAAGACGTAAATCAATAAAAGCAGGTTTCTTCCACATCGTTTTTTCCTCTTTAAAAAAGCAGCACCAACGCCATTGTTTGTGCCAGTTTTGTGATGGTCATCAAATAATGCGTCACAGGAGGGCAAAGCTCAACCCGAAAGATGTAAGGAATTAACTTAATGTTTACAACGTAACCTATTGTTGCCAAACATTTTGCAATACCTTTTGCCAGTTGCCCCACAGCAGCTTATTCAGCACAAATTGATCATAGCCGCTGTCACGCAACGCGCTGATTAGCCGCGGTAAACCACTCACATCGTGTAAGTCATCAGGCAACGTAATGCCGTCAAAATCGGAGCCCAGCGCGACATGATCGTCACCCATGATGTTAATAAGATAGTCGATATGGCGAACAATCGTACTCAGCGGGGTATCGCTATCGCGTTTACCGTCGGCGCGCAAAAACGCGTTGCCGAAATTGACGCCTGCCACGCCGCCGCTGTCGCGGATAGCCAGTAGCTGCCGATCGGTCAGATTGCGCGGTTGCGGGCACAGCGTATGGGCGTTGGAATGGGTGGCGACCAGCGGTGAAGAGGAATGACGAGCGGTATCCCAGAACGCTTTTTCATTCATATGCGAAACATCAATCAGCATGTTCAGGACGTTAGCGTGCTTAATGAGGGCGATACCCTCAGCGGTAAGCCCTGGGCCGCTGTCCGGGCTGCCGGGAAACGCCCCGTTAACGCCGGTGCCAAAACGGTTAGCAATGTTCCAGAAAGGCCCAATGCTGCGCACCCCGGCGGTATAGAAAGCCTGTAGATCGTCTCCCTCGCCGTCAAAACCGCCCGCGCCCTCAATATGCGCCACCATCGCCAGCACTTTATCCTGACGGCAGCGTTCGATATCCGCCGCGCTCAGGCACAATCGCGCCCGGCCATCGGAGTGGGCGACAAGCTGCTTAAGGATCGTCAGCTGCTGCCAGAGAATGTCGACCGGCTGCCACGGCTCGCTGGCGTATTGTGGCGCCATGCGGGCGATATACTCCTGCGGCGGCACGAACAGCGCGAACAGCCCGCCGGAAAATCCGCCTTGCTGCATGCGTGGATAATCGAGGTGTCCCTTCTCAATGCCGGAGAAGAAGGCCGTTACCGGATCCTGGCGATGGTGAAGCCATAAATTAAGCAACAGGTCATTGTGACCATCAAAAATCGCCATAGCGCATCCCACTGTCTTTTATTGCTGCGAAAGTTGCCTGGCACGATAACCGATTTGTCCGGTCCGGCAAGGGGAAAATTACAACTTAGCAGCAATTGTTAATATCACTTAACAGTGAGGAGATCCGCAAAGCGGGTGGTGTAGCGGGGTGAAAGCATTTCCCGTTTCATCTGCCACGGCTGCTGTATACCCTGTCCCGCGAAGTAAAGCGTGCCACGGCCATTTTCAGCATTCAGATGGTCTAATACATCCATTAACTTTTGGCTGTTTTTCCTGGGTGCGTTGTCGTCAAACAGATTAAGTTGCGCGACGCCCTGGCTATAAAAATCTCCCAGCATCACTCCGGCTTTCTGGTACCGATGGCCGTTCTTCCAGACCGCATCCAGACAACGAACTGATGCGCCGATAATATCCCGGCTATCCTGGGTTGGGGTGAGCAGTTTTACCGACGCGCTATTGCCATAATATGGCTCGTTAAGCGCGAAGGGCGAGGTTTTAACAAATACGGAGATAAAGCGGCAATGCTGATGCTCATTGCGAAGTTTTTCTGCTGCCCGGACGGCATAACTACAGATGGCCTGGCGTACATCGTCATATTCGGTGAGGCGTTCGCCAAACGAGCGCGAACAGACGATTTCTTGCTTTACCGGGGCAAACTCTTCCAGTTCAAGACACGGTTCCCCCCGTAATTCACGCACCGTTCTCTCCAGCACGACATTGAAATGTTTTCTTATGAACCGGATATCGGTGTCTGCCAGTTGCAGGACGGTCTTAATCCCCATCATCTCAAGCTTCTTCGCTATGCGACGTCCTACACCCCAAACGTCTTCGACGGGTAGCGCCGCCATCAGCTTTCTCTGACGATCCACATTGGATAAATCAACAACGCCTCCCGTCTGGCGCTGCCAGCGTTTCGCCGCGTGATTTGCCAGTTTCGCCAGCGTCTTTGTGGGTGCGATGCCCACTCCGACGGTCAGATGGGTGCGTTGCAGTACGGTCGCTCTCATTTCATGCCCAAAGTCGGAAAGATCGCGACAATTACGCACGCCGGTAAGATCGCAAAAGATCTCATCAATTGAGTATATTTCGCTACGAGGCGACATCTCTTCAAGCGTGTTCATTACCCGGTTGGACATATCCGCGTAAAGTTCATAATTACTGCTGAAACAAACCACGCCATGATGCCTGAAGAGATCTTTCTGTTTGAAGTACGGTTCACCCATTTTCACAAAGGGTTTGGCTTCAGCGGAGCGAGAGATGACGCACCCATCGTTATTGGACAACACGACTACCGGTCGTCCCTTCAGGTCCGGGCGAAAAACCGTTTCACAGGAAGCATAGAAAGCGTTCACATCACACAGTGCAAACATGGTCAGCTCGCTCTGGTATCGCCAGGAGGGGTGAAAAACTGCATTATGATCACCGTTAATTAAGACTGTATTTATATACAGTATTGTATGTTGATAGCAAAGATCAAGGGGGAACGAGGAGTGACGTCGTACGGGTGCAGGAGGGAGAGGGTTATGTTCAGAATGGCGGCGAGGCAAATCTGGCGGAAAGGGTATTTAATGAAATGTTTAAGGAATATAAGTGCCCATACGACAGGTATGGGCAGTGAAGCCGTCGATATTACTTCTTCTTGTTCATCATCGCCTTGAGATCGGCAAAGGGGTTAAACGTGGCGACACCCACGTCTTTTTGCGCATCCTCACCCGCGACAACGGTGGTGCCATACTGATCCGCTTCGGTGTACTTTGAGTGTTCGTGATCGTGACAAAACAGGCACAACAGCTCCCAGTTACTGCCATCTTCCGGGTTATTGGTGTGATCGTGGTCGATATGGTGAACCGTGAGTTCACGAAGATTTGAATAAACAAACTCACGCGAGCAGCGTCCACAAACCCAGGGGTAGATTTTTAGCGCTTTTTCACGGTAGCCGCTTTCCAGCCGTGCGTAGTTTTTGGGGATCAGAGCCATTGCTGATGTTACCTGTTAAAAAGAGAATAATTCACACTATATCCCATTATGAGATGTCAGGAGAATGCCTCCTCTGCGGGAAGGCAGCGTGCGATTTGCGTATTTCTGTCAGTTTATTTGAAGCATTCCGTTAAATAATCACCATTTATTCTCATTCGTTAATGCGTAGAGTAGGGATAACGCAATGCTTTATCAGGATACTCCACTATGAAAAAGATCGGATTTTTGTCGTTTGGTCACTGGACACCGTCACCCCAGTCCGGCACGCGAACCGCGGCTGACACGCTGCTACAGTCCATCGATCTGGCGGTCGCCGCCGAAGAGCTGGGCGCGGACGGGGCTTATTTCCGTGTGCATCACTTTGCCCGCCAGCTCAGTTCGCCATTCCCCTTGCTGGCTGCAATAGGCGCGAAAACCAAACGCATCGAAATCGGGACGGGCGTGATCGACATGCGGTATGAAAATCCGCTGTATATGGCGGAAGATGCTGGCGCGGCAGATCTCATCTCCGGCGGGCGATTACAGCTTGGTATCAGCCGGGGTTCCCCGGAGCAGGTGATTGATGGCTGGCGTTATTTTGGTTACGTGCCGCAGGAAGGGGAAAACGAATCTGATATGGCGCGCCGCCACACTGAGGTACTGCTTGATGTATTACGCGGTGAGGGGTTTGCGAAGCCTAACCCACAGCCGATGTTCCCAAACCCGCCGGGATTGTTGCGTCTGGAGCCGCATTCAGAAGGCTTACGCGATCGTATCTGGTGGGGGGCTGGCTCGAATGCAACGGCAGTATGGGCGGCAACACTGGGGATGAACCTGCAAAGCTCAACGCTGAAAGATGATGAAACCGGCGAGCCGTTCCATATTCAGCAGGCAAAACAGATCCGTGCCTACCGACAGGCCTGGGCTGAGGCAGGGCATACCCGTCAGCCACGCGTTTCGGTCAGCCGCAGTATTTTTGCCCTGATGGACGATCGCGACCGGATGTATTTCGGCTCAAGCCGCAATGAGAGCGACAGCGTGGGCTATCTGGATGAGAAAACGCGGGCCATTTTCGGACGCAGCTATGCCGCAGAGCCAGACAAGCTGATTGAACAGTTGAAAAAGGATGAAGCGATCGCGGAAGCGGATACGCTGTTACTTACCGTGCCGAATCAGCTGGGCGTGGAATACAACGCACATGTGATCGAGTCCATCCTGAAACATGTCGCACCGGAAATGGGATGGCGCGATCGCAATGCTTAATCTGGCTCTCTGGTATCGCCGGTTTGGTGAGCCTGAATCGGTACTGCAAGCGGAAACTACACCATTGTCGCCGCGACAGCCGGGAGAGATACGTGTGCGCATGCTTTTTTCCCCGGTGAACGCCTCCGATCTCATCCCCATCACCGGAGCATATCGCCATCGCACGCCGCTGCCTGCGATAGCCGGTTATGAAGGGGTCGGAATAGTGACCGAAACGCCCGCCGCTTATCCGGCGCTGCTGGGCAAGCGGGTCCTGCCGTTACGGGGGCAGGGAACCTGGCAGCGCTATGTCGACTGCCCGGCGGCGTATGCGGTTCCCGTCCCGGACGACGTCGACTCGCTACTTGCCGCGCGGGCGTATATCAACCCGCTTGCCGCACAGATGATGCTGGACCGCTATCCTCCGGTCGGGAAAACGGTGCTGCTCACCGCTGCCGGTTCTGACTGCGCCGTTCTGCTCGGGCAATGGGCACGCCAGGCGGGTGCGGAGGCGGTTTACGGGATCCATCGTTCGCCCGTGCACGCTCAACGTCTGGCTGAAATGGGGATCGTCCCGATTGCGCAACATGATACGACCGCCGTCAACGCTGCCGCCGCGCAAGCGGAGGTGGTGTACGACGCCACGGGCGGCAGTCTGGCGGAGACGATCCTGAGCGTGATGCCCGAAACCGGCACCTTTGTCTGCTACGGGCTACTCTCCGGGCAGACCTTCCGGCAGCAGCGGCCGTTGCCGCGCATGGCGTGGTTTCACATTCGTAACTATCTGGACGCGCTGAGCGCTGAGGCGTGGCAGGCGGAGTTTCGGCGCATCTGGCCTAAACTGCGCGCCAGCCAGTGCAGCGATGTCACCCTCTACCCGCTGTCGGAATGGCAGCGGGCAGTGGGAAACTATCGCGAAGCGGGAAGAACGGGTAAGCCCATGCTCTCGATGGACAATTAATCGGCCTTATGGCTCATGTCGCTCAGCAGTACAGCGATACTTTGTCCACCGGCGGTCTGCTCCAGGCCAATTTTGACAATAATTGTCAGCGGAACGGAGAGCAGCATGCCGACAGGCCCGAGCAGCCAGCCCCAGAAAATCAGGGACAGGAACACAACAAGGGTTGAAAGCCCCAGCCCGCGTCCCATTATCCGTGGTTCGAGAATGTTCCCGAAGACAAGGTTAATCACCAGATAGCCTGCCAGCAGAATCAGGGCATCATACAAACCGCTGAAAACCAGCACCTGAAGGATAGGGGGGATCGCCGCCAGCACGGAGCCGATGTTAGGAATATAGTTGAGCGCAAAGGCCAGCAGCCCCCAGACAAAGGCAAAACGCACATCCAGCGCGGCGAGCATCCCCCAGACCACTAATCCCGTCACCAGGCTGATGGCCGTTTTCAGCACCAGATAGCGTGAAACGCTGTCGAGCGCGCGCTGAATGGCGCCCATTCCCTCTACCGGACGCACCATGATGTGCTGGAGCTTTGCAGGCAGCTGTGGAACTTCCAGCAGCATAAACACAACCGTCAGGAACAGCAGGAAAATCGAGGTCATGGCGTTGGAGAGTTGTGCCAGCAGGCTGGTGACAATCGTCATGGCGGCATTCGGATCGATGTATTTAAGCAGTTCCTCAACCGAGACTTCGATACCCGCGCGTTGCAGCCAGGGTTCAATTTGCAGCAGCGGGGTCGCCAGGGAAGAGCGGTATGTCGGTAGCGTCCGCGCCAGCTCGTTCAGGGAGGTTCCCAGATAGGCGACTAACAGCACCATCGCAACGATAATAATACTGATAAGCAGGCTTATCGCCAGCACACGCGGGATGCGCAGCCGCACCATTCGCTGCACTAGCGGATTGAGGATCACCGCGATAAAAAGCGCCAGGATAAAAGGCACGATGATATCGGCCGCAAAACGAACGCCGGTCAGAATGATCATCAGCATGCCCAGCATGATGACGATCTTAAGCCCGTTGAGGGTGATAATAGGTTTGGCCATGGACGTTCCTGAACAGTTTTTTATTTATAATAGAGGGGAAAGCGGATTAAAAAAACTAACCAAAATCAAACAGACTGGGTAAAGAAATGAAAAGGCTTTGAGTAAATTCCTGGCTTATGATACAAATCAGGCGTGTTCAACTACCGAGGACAATTTTCATCCGCAAAGACGAGAAGCAACACCGCGGATAATTGTAATTTTATGGACAATTTGTTCAGGACGTATTTTTCAAACAACTCTGCTCTGTTTTCAACCTCCCTCTGCCTGCTTTCTGGTGAGCAACACTGGCGTTCCGCGCTATAGTCACGTCTTCTGCCTGAGCTGGCGCTATGCGCTTAGCTAACTGATTTAATTCCCAATTTTTTGGTTTGCTGTCCGCAGCGAGCCTCGATGGATTATATTCTCAAGCAGGAGAAAAAACATGTTTTACTGGATTTTATTAGCTCTGGCGATCGTCGCTGAAATTACCGGCACCTTGTCGATGAAATGGGCAAGCGTGAGTGATGGCAGCACCGGTTTTATTTTGATGCTGGTCATGATTACGCTTTCCTATATTTTCCTCTCTTTTGCGGTTAAAAAAATCGCGCTGGGCGTGGCATACGCATTGTGGGAAGGTATTGGTATTTTATTGATTACGCTGTTTAGCGTCATGTTATTTGATGAAACCCTGACGACAATGAAAATTGCCGGGCTGACGACCCTGGTCGCAGGTATCGTGCTGATTAAATCGGGTACACGCAAACCGGCAAAACAGCAGAAGGAGCAGACCCATGCAGCAGTTTGAATGGATCCACGCGGCCTGGCTGGCTTTCGCCATCGTTCTGGAAATTATTGCCAACGTCTTTCTGAAGTTCTCCGACGGTTTTCGTCGCAAAGCCTACGGCCTGTTATCGATTGCCGCGGTTCTGGGGGCGTTTAGCGCCCTGTCGCAGGCGGTGAAAGGCATCGATCTGTCCGTGGCCTATGCGCTGTGGGGGGGCTTCGGTATTGCCGCCACCCTGGCGGCAGGCTGGATTATGTTCGGGCAGCGTTTAAACAATAAAGGCTGGATAGGGCTGGTATTACTGCTCGCCGGCATGATCATGATTAAACTGGCCTGAGTGACCTACTGCTGCGCCAGGGCTTCCAGCCGGTCGCGAAAACCGGTCACCGACAACGCCCGGTTATCGGCGCGCCAGCGGTCTTTCGCCGCTGGCGCAGAACTCTGAACGCCAATCAGCTGCCAGCCGTTATCGGTTTTTAACATCAGGGGCGATCCGCTATCACCCGGTAGCGTATCGCACTGATGCGACAGTACGCTGTTTTGCGCCCAGCCCGTCACCACGCAGTCCGTATGGGTGTACAGCGAATCGAGGTGATCAACAGGATAACCTGATTGCGTCACTTTTCGATCGGCGGCTTTCAGGGCGGCGGTGAGCGCGGCCTTATCGCCATCAAAGAGCGGCAGCGGGGTGATCCCGGACGGCGGATAACGTAAAACGATCAGCCCGAAATCCCAGGGGGCCGCCCCGGGCGGCACAATCCAGCCATCGCCATCCGGTTTCAGGCGTTTGCCAAGCGACGGATCCACACGCCCCTCAATACCGTGAATTTCGTAGCGCCATATTCCTTTTTGCGACACAAAGCGCAGGGCGATCGCTTTATCCGGTTTGCCTTCAGGCGGCATTAACAGGCAATGACCCGCCGTCAGCGCAAGGCGTGGCGTAATGAGGGTTGCGGTACATAAATTGCCGCTGGCGGTTTCCAGTTGCCCGATGGCATCCCAGGGCGATTCGGTAGGATCGGTGACACGCGTACGATCGTCATGACCAAAAAACAGCGTCTTTACCTCTTTGGCGCTAATGGCGTCATCGTCGCCATCATCCGCATGTGAAAAGCCAGCAAAAAGGCTAAACGTTCCCAGTAACAACACAACAGATTTACGCATATCACACTCTGGTGGGGGTAATTATGATTATTAAAAGTGAACCCTATGAAAATACTATAGACGCGACGGCGAGAAAGTGGGAGTAAAATCAGCGTGCTACATTCAGGAAAGATAAAAGTGGCTGGCGATGAGCGCGCATAAAATTAGCAGGATAAGAATGAACTCAAACCGATAGCGCCGCAGCATACGCCCTCCGGATAAAAAAACGGCGCTGACCGCAAACCCGTTCAGCGCCGGTTTACCAACGTGCCCCGAAGGGCACGGTTAAGCTTGTACTCTTACGCTGCTGGCTGTGCAGCAGGTTTAGCCGCTTCGTGTTTTGCTGCTTTTTTGTGATGCTTTTTAGCCGCCTGGGCTTTCTGCTCTACCGCAGGTTTTGCCGCTTTTTTATGGTGCTTTTTCGCGGCCTGCGCTTTCTGTTCTGCCGCTGGTTTAGCCGCTTTGTGATGTTTTTTATGGTGAACCGTTTTGGCCGGAGCAGCGGTGGATGCCGCAGGCGCTGCGGTGGCGGTAGTTTCAGCCGCGAATGCAGCGGAAGACAGACCCATAGCAGCGGCAACAACCAGAGCTAATACTTTTTTCATTTTCATACCCTCGAATTTGGTTTCTCATTTAACCCCACTGCGGGGCCGTTGAAATAACTATATCCCTGTAAATTCGGGGTTTCCGTGAGTGATTGGTATCGGCGTGTAACCATATGTACAACGCCGGGGTGGACCCCCGGCGCGTCCGGTTACAGGTAGCGGGACGTCAGGTGTTCGCGGAAGTAGCGGATATTCAGATCTTCGCCTGTGGCCTGGGTGATGAGCTGCGATGTGCTGAAACGGCTGCCGTGCTGCCAGATATTCTGACGCAGCCAGTCAAACAGCGCCGAGAAATCGCCCCCGGCGATGGATGCCTGCAACCCGGGCAGCGCAGTTTTGGCGGCATGGAACAGCTGTGCCGCATACATTGCCCCCAGCGTGTAAGACGGGAAGTAGCCAAAACCGCCGTCGGTCCAGTGGATATCCTGCATACAGCCGTTGCGGTAGTTATCTTTGGTGGATAACCCAAGCCAGGCCTGCATTTTCTCATCCCATAACGCGGGAATATCATCGACTTCAATTTCGCCATTGATCAGCGCACGCTCGATCTCATAGCGCAGCACCACATGCGCCGGATAGCTCACTTCATCCGCATCAACGCGGATGTAGCCCGGCTTCACGCGCTGGTTCCAGGCAATAAAATTCTCTTCGCTGAATGCCGCCTGGCTACCGAAACGGGCATGAACCGCCGGAAGCAGATGCTTCAGGAAAGCGTCGCTGCGGCCCAGCTGCATTTCAAAGAACAAGCTCTGGGATTCATGGATCGCCGTAGAGCGCGCCAGCGCAACGGGCTGACCGGCCCACGCTCGCGGAAGGTTTTGCTCGTAGCGGGCATGTCCGGTTTCGTGGATCACGCCGAAAAGCGCGCTGAGCAGTTCATCTTCATCGTAACGCGTGGTGATACGCACATCTTCCGGCACGCCGCCGCAGAACGGGTGGGCGCTAACGTCCAGACGACCGCCGTTAAAATCGAAGCCAAGCATTTTCATCGCTTCCAGGCCCAGCTCGCGCTGCGTGGCGGTCGGGAAGGGACCCTGTGGCGGAACGAACGATCGTTGAGCCTGTTTTTCCACAACCTTTGCCAGCAGCTCCGGCAGCCAGGACTTCAGATCGCCGAACAGCACATCCAGGCGAGCGCTGGTCATGTCGGGTTCAAAGATATCCAGCAGCGCGTCGTAAGGCGTGCAGCCTTTAGCCTCAGCGCGCAGGCGGGCTTCTTCACGACTGAGTTTCACCACCTCTTTCAGGTTGGCTGAAAAGCCCTGCCAGTCGTTGGCCGGACGCTGAGTGCGCCACGCGTGTTCACACCTGCTGCCCGCCAGCGATTTGGCCTCCACCAGCGATTCCGGCAGTAAAGTGGCCTGCTGGTAGTGGCGTGTCATTTCACGCAGGTTGGCTTGCTCAACGTCATTCAGATCTTCGGCTGCCGCCGCCGCCAGCCATTCACCCATTTTTTTATCGGTCAGGATCTGATGTTGCAGGACGCTCATCTCCGCCAGCGCTTCACCGCGCGCGGCGCTGCCGCCTGGCGGCATCATGGTGAACATGTCCCAGCTGGCGATGGAGGAGAGGTGCGAGAAGCGGGAGAGGCGCTGGAAGGTGCGGGTGAGTTGTTGATAGTTATTGTTTTTCATGAAGTCCTCGTGTCTGAATCAGCCGATGACAAAAATTAGCATCGGCTCGATTTAAACACGAAGAGGGCTGAATGTTAATGCAGTCGTTTATGCAGGCTCGCGCCCACCAGCAGTGCCGCGCACAACATCAGCGCGATAAATCCGCCCACGCCGTTCCAGCCGTAGTTATGCCAGAACACCCCGCCGAGCGTACCGGCTATGCTGGAACCGAGATAGTAACTGAACAGATACAGTGACGAAGCCTGACCTTTGGCGCGGCGCGCGCGTGGGCCAATCCAGCTGCTGGCAACGGAATGCGCGGCAAAGAATCCCGCAGAGAAGAGCAGCATTCCGGCAAAAATCAGCCACAGGGAAGAGAAAAGCGTCATCAGCAGTCCGAACAGCATCACGGCGGTGGAAACCAGCATCACCGGACCACGACCGAAGCGCGCGGTCATGGCGCCCGCTTTTGGCGAACTCCATGTCCCGGTGAGATATGCCACAGAGAGCAAACCCACCAATGCCTGACTAAGATGCCACGGTGAAAGCATCAGACGATAGCCGATGTAATTAAACAGCGTCACGAACGAGCCCATCAGCAGGAAACCGGTCAGGAACAAACGGGGCAGCCCTTGATCGCGCCAGTGCAGGCGAAAGTTGATAAATAACGTTTTCGGACGCAGGGAGGTCGGGCGGAAATGGCGCGATTCCGGCAGGATTTTCCAGAACATCAGCGCCGAAGCGAGGGCGAAGCAGCCGATAACGGCCAGTGCAATGCGCCAGTTAAAGAAATCAGTAAACACACCGCTGAGCAGGCGTCCGCTCATCCCGCCGATAGAGTTCCCGCTAATGTATAGCCCCATGGAGAAGGCCACGAAGCTCGGGTGGATCTCCTCGCTGAGATAGGTCATCCCGACCGCCGCCACGCCGCTGAGGGATAACCCAATCAGCGCGCGCATGACCAGAATGCCGTGCCAGCTGGTCATCATGGTGGACAGCAAGGTACACACGGAGGCCAGCATTAACGCCGTTACCATGACCTGCTTACGTCCGATGGCATCCGAAAGTGGCCCGGTGAACAGCAGACCGATCGCCAGCATCCCGGTTGAAATGGAGAGCGAAATACTGCTGCTGGCTGGCGACACGCCAAATTCATGCGACAGGACCGGCAGGATCGGCTGAACGCAGTAGAGCAGGGCAAAAGTGGCGAGACCCGCTGAGAAGAGCGCCAGCGTGACGCGCATAAACTGGGGGGTACCACGTTTAATAAACTGAACCGGCTGCGGTGCTGCGGGTAAATCATCGATGTCGCTGGCCGGCGCGATATCAACGGTCGTTGTACGGCTCACACATAATCCTTGCTTAAACATCCCCGTGTTTTCTGGTGACGGGTATGACCACAAGATTAGGGTAGGAAAATGTAAATATTCTGTCTAATATATTAATAATCTCAAATGATACTTTAAAAATATGAATATCGAGCTGCGCCATCTGCGCTATTTTGTCGCCGTTGCCGAAGAGCTGCATTTTGGTCGTGCGGCGGCAAGGCTGAATATCTCTCAGCCACCGCTAAGCCAGCAGATCCAGATCCTGGAGCAGCAGGTCGGGGCGCGTCTGCTGGCGCGAACCAACCGCAGCGTGAGCCTGACGGCGGCGGGAAAACAGTTTCTCGCCGATAGCCGGCAGATCTTGAGTATGGTGGAGGACGCCGCCGCCAGAGCGGAACGGCTTTATCTTGGGGAGACGGGGGAGCTGCGCATCGGGTTTACCTCATCGGCCCCCTTTATCAGCGCTGTTTCACAAACGCTATCCTCGTTTCGCCGTAACTTTCCGGATGTGCATATTCAGACGCGCGAAATAAATACCCGGGAGCAGATATCGCCGCTTAACGAAGGATCGCTCGACCTGGGGCTGATGCGTAACACGCAGTTGCCTGATACCCTGGCGTGGCAGGTGATCCTCCGCGAACCGCTGATGGCGATGATCCCCCGGGATCATCCGCTCGCCGCGCAGCACAGCGTCTCGCTGGCTGAACTGGCGAAAGAGCCGTTTGTCTTTTTTGACCCACAGGTGGGTACCGGGTTGTATGACGATATTCTTGGTCTGATGCGGCGATATGGCCTTGTCCCGACTATCGCGCAGGAGGTGGGGGAAGCCATGACGATCATTGGTCTCGTTGCCGCAGGGCTTGGCGTATCGATTCTCCCGGCCTCATTTAAACGGGTACAACTGGCGGAAATGCGCTGGGTGAAGATAGCCGAGCAGGATGCAGTCTCAGAGATGTGGCTGGTGTGGTCTAAACATCATGAACAGAGCCATGCGGCACAGCGTTTCAAAGAACAATTAATTACCGCTTCTCGCGGGCATTATTTATAGGGAAAAGTGGGCGAAAATGTGCAGTAAATCACATGGCTAAGTAAAAATTTGACGTCAGCCATTGAAGTGCTTCACCATAGCCCTCAGTTTATTTCGAAGCTCGAAAATAAGGGAGTACGAGGTGGTTGCTGATAGTCAGCCAGGGCATATCGATCAGATCAAGCAGACCAACGCGGGTGCCGTTTATCGCCTGATTGATCAGCTTGGTCCGGTTTCGCGTATCGATCTTTCGCGCCTGGCACAACTGGCACCCGCCAGTATTACCAAGATTGTCCGCGAAATGCTGGAAGCCCATCTGGTTCAGGAAACAGAAATTCAGGAGCCGGGCAGCCGTGGCCGTCCGGCGGTAGGGCTGGTGGTGGAAACGGAAGCCTGGCACTACCTGTCGCTGCGGATTAGCCGCGGGGAAATCTTCCTCGCGCTGCGCGACCTCAGCAGCAAGCTGGTGGTGGAGGACCGGCTGGAACTCCCGCTTAATGCAGAGCAACCACTTCTCGATGCCATTCTGACCCACATCGACCAGTTCTTTATTCGTCACCAGCAGCGTCTTGAACGTTTAACGGCGATTGCCATCACCCTGCCGGGAATTATTGATACCGAAAATGGCATTGTTCACCGCATGCCGTTTTATGAAAACGTCAAAGAGATGCCGCTGGGCGACGTGCTGGAAAACCACACCGGTGTGCCGGTCTACATTCAGCATGATATCAGCGCCTGGACGATGGCGGAGGCATTGTTTGGTGCCTCCCGGGGCGCACGCGACGTAATTCAGGTGGTGATTGATCATAACGTTGGCGCAGGTGTGATCACCGACGGGCGTCTGTTGCATGCTGGCAGCAGTAGCCTGGTGGAGATCGGCCATACGCAGGTCGATCCGTACGGAAAACGCTGCTACTGCGGTAACCATGGCTGTCTGGAGACGATTGCCAGCGTCGAAAGCGTGCTGGAGCTGGCGCAGGTGCGGCTCAGCCAGTCGATGAGCTCCACGCTGCACGGTCAACCGTTAAGCGTCGAGGCACTGTGCGCTGCGGCAAGGCAGGGCGATCTGCTGGCGAAGGACATTATTACCGGCGTGGGCAATAATGTCGGGCGCATTCTGGCCATTATGGTGAACCTGTTTAACCCGCAAAAAATACTGATCGGCTCCCCGCTCAGTCAGGCGGCGGATATCCTCTTTCCGGCGATTTCCGCCTGCATCAATCAGCAGGCGCTTCCCGCGTACAGTAAAAACATCGTGGTCGAAAGTACGCAATTTTCCAACCAGGGTACGATGGCCGGCGCCGCGCTGGTAAAAGATGCGATGTACAACGGCTCGTTACTGATTCGTTTGCTACAGGGCTAACTCTTTTCCAGAGATGTACGAAAAATTGCGCTATCTCAAGCCCGGTAGCGCACGCATCCCGTAGACTTTCCCCACTGAATTATTTACCTGGTTTATATTTTGAAGCATACCCAAGAGGTGGAATGAGTCATGCTTAAGCGTTTCTTTATTACTGGTACGGATACGTCTGTCGGGAAGACAGTCGTATCCCGCGCGTTACTTCAGGCCCTGGCGGCAAGCGGTAAACGCGTTGCAGGATACAAGCCGGTTGCAAAAGGCAGTAAAGAGACGCCAGAAGGGCTGCGCAATAAGGATGCCCTGGTTCTGCAAAGCGTCTCGTCTCTGGAACTGCCTTATGATGCCGTTAATCCTATCGCCTTAAGCGAAGAGGAAAGCAGCGTCGCTCACAGTGGGCTTATCAACTACAGCCTGCTTTCTGATGGCCTGGCAAATCTGAGTGAAAAGGTTGACCACGTTGTCGTTGAAGGGACCGGCGGCTGGCGCAGCCTGATGAACGATTTACGTCCCCTTTCCGAATGGGTGGTGCAGGAGCAGTTGCCGGTGATTATGGTCGTGGGCATTCAGGAAGGGTGCATCAACCATGCCTTGCTGACGGCGCAGGCTATCGCTAATGACGGCCTGCCGCTGATTGGTTGGGTGGCGAACCGTATTAACCCGGGCCTTGCGCACTACGCTGAAATCATCGATGTGCTGAGCAAAAAGCTGCCTGGCCCGCTGGTGGGCGAACTGCCTTATCTACCCCGCGCCGAGCAGCGCGAATTAGCGCACTACATCGATCTCTCGGCTTTCGGCGGTATGCTGGCCGTAGATCGAGTCGTGGCGTAGCGTTCTCGACAATACCGACGCCACAACACAGGCAACCAGCAAACCGGGAAGTAAAAAATACTGCCCGGTCATCTCACATACCATCAAGGCCGACATGATTGGCGCATGCGTTGTGGCGGCGAGCAGCGTCGCCATACCCGCCAGTCCGAGCAGGATCGCCGTCTCAGAGCCAGGAAACCACAGCGCAAAGATCTGCGCAAACAGCATTCCCGTTGCCATACCGACGAACAAGGTTGGCGTGAACACGCCTCCCGGCGCGCCGGACCCGCTGCTTGCCAGCACCGCCAGCAGCTTGCAAATAAAGACGCCAGCAATCACCGACAGCAGCGGCGGCGACTGCAAAAACGCCTGAACCACGCTATAGCCATTCCCCCATACCTTCGGCGTTAGCAGCGATAGCAGCCCGACGATCAGACCACCCAGCGCCAGCTGCCACGGCGGTGAAAGTTTGAGACGCAGAAACAGCCTGTGGCTGGCCGCCATCAGCCACATCAGCAGCGGGCCGCAAACGCCAGCCAGCAGACCCACGCCAACGATCAGGAAATAATCCACCGCCGTAAGCATCTCGCTGAGATGGACATCATATAGCGTATTCGCGCCGGGACTTAACAGGCGCGTGGTCAGCAGGGCCACTACAGCAGCAATCACCACCGGGCCGAGGGAGGCCAGCATCAGCGTGCCAAACAGGATCTCTGCGATAAACAGGCTGCCCGCCAGCGGCGCATGATAGGCGCTGGCCATCCCGGCGGCGGCACCGCAGGCGATCCACAGTTTCCATTCGGATTTCGGCGTACAACGTTGTGCAAAAAAGGAGGCGGCGAGGGCGGCAAGCAGGATCATGGCGCCTTCACGGCCGATGGCGCTGCCGCTGGCGACCACCAGCAACGACGCGAGGGATTTCACCAGGCTGGCGCCGTAATCAAACTGGCCGTCACCCGTCTCAAGCGCTTCCATATAATCGGTGGGGGCGTGGGGACGTTGTGCCGTCATGCGCTGCCATCCCCACAGTAGCATTCCCGCGGCCAGACCACCCAGCGCAGGCGTCAGCGCCCGCCGCCAGGGTGATAACGCGGCTGCGGCGTTCACCAGACTTCCGCTTTCGTTGCTGAGAAATAGCCACTCCAGCAGATACATGCTGTGGCGGAACACCGCAACGGCCAGCGCCGCCAGCACGCCGGTGACGGTAGCAATCAGGAGACGACGAAACATCGCGCGGATGTCGGGGTAAGCGTGAAGACGTTGCATGAAGTCATGATTTAACGGGGACGATACAATATTGTGGCGGTAAATCGGGAGGTTAGCAAAAGGTATGCGTGCGGAAAAAGGCCGGGTAGTACCCGGCCTGAATGCTTAACTCTCGCTATGAATATTCAACGCCCGGCGCGTACGCCCTGAGCTCAAATACTCCGCAATATAATCCTGGGATATTTCGCCGTTATAGCGTCCGTCCTCGTCCACAATCGGCATCCAGCTGGTGTTGCTCTCATACAGGCGAGAAAGCACCACGCGCAGGTTATCCTCGGCCTTACCGGTCATGCGGAACGGATGCAGAATATCCCCGCAGCTGCCGCTGGCGTTACGCGCTTCGCGGCGCTTCACAAAGCCGAGCGGTTTGCCGTGCTCATCAACCACGGTAATGGCGCGAATATCGTTGTCATCCATGGTGGCGAAGGCCTCCGGCAGCGGCGTCGATTCGCGTACCGTAATGGTAGGCTGCTGGTCGGTGACGTCGCCCGCCGATACCAGCAGCAGGCGTTTCAACGTCCGGTCCTGACCAACAAACGAGCCAACAAACTCATTCGCGGGTTTCGCCAGCAGCTCGTCCGGGCTGGCGCACTGCACGATACGTCCCTGACGGAAGACGGCAATACGGTCGCCCAGCTTCAGCGCTTCGTCAATATCGTGGCTCACCAGCATCACGGTCTTTTTCAGCTTGCGCTGCATCTCCAGGAACTGGTTCTGGATCACCTCACGGTTAATCGGGTCGACCGCGCCGAACGGTTCATCCATCAGCAGGACCGGAGGATCCGCTGCCAGCGCGCGGATGACGCCGATACGCTGCTGCTGACCGCCGGACATTTCGCGCGGATAGCGGTGAAGGAATTTATGCGGATCCATTGCCACCATATCCATCAGCTCCTCGGCACGGGATTTACAGCGCGCTTTATCCCAGCCCAGCATGCGCGGCACGACGGTAATGTTCTCTTCGATGGTCATGTTGGGGAACAGGCCAATTTGCTGGATCACGTAGCCAATGTTGCGACGCAGGGTCACAGTGTCCATTCCGCTGGTGTCTTCGCCGTTAATCAGGATCGTCCCGCTGCTTGGCGTAATGAGACGGTTGATCATCTTCAGGGTAGTGGTTTTCCCGCAGCCGGACGGGCCGAGCAGCACGCACATTTCCCCTTCAGGCACGTTCAGGTTGACGTTGTCGACGGCCTTAAACGTCTGGCCGTGCTTCTGTGAAAATTGTTTGGTGAGGTTTTCCAGTTTTATCATTATCGAATCCCCTTCGGAGTCAGTACCACCTGCAAACGGTGCAGCAACCAGTCGAGCACAATCGCTAAAAGACAAATCATCAGCGCGCCCGCAATCAACATACGAATATCACTCCCGCCAATACCGTTAAGCAGCAGCAGGCCCAGCCCGCCCGCACCGATCACGGCGGCAATCGCCATGACGCCGATGTTCATCACCACGGCGGTGCGGATGCCGCCAAAAATCACCGGCAACGCCATCGGGATTTCCACCCAGCGCAGACGCTGCCAGAAGGTCATGCCGATGCCGCGTCCCGCTTCCCGCAGGCCCGGCGGCAGGCTGTCGAGTGCCGTGTGGGTGTTACGCACAATCGGCAGCAGCGAATAGAGGAACACCGCCGTAATCGCGGGCAGGGCGCCAATGCCCTGACCGATCAGCGAAAAGAGCGGGATCATCAGGCCGAAAAGCGCAATTGACGGGATGGTGAGCACAATGGTGGCAATTCCCAGCACCGGCGTTGCCAGCCATTTATGGCGGACAATTAAAATGCCCAGCGGCACGCCAATAATAATCGCCAGGCCCACGGCGAGCGCCACCAGCCACAGGTGTTGCAGCGTCAGGGTTAAGAGATAGTCCCAGTTGTCGAGAATATAGTGAATCGTCTCCATAGCGCCTCCTACAGCAACTGTTTGCTACGCAGGAAATCACGGGCGACCTGCTGCGGTGACTGATGGTCGATATCCACCTTCTTATTCAGTTCGGTGATAACGTCGTTATTGAGCTGGGCTGAAAGGGTGTTCAGCGCCTCCTCAAGCCCCGGATTAGCCTCCAGCGTGTCTTTCCGAACAACTGGCGTCACGGCGTAACTCGGGAAGAAGCCTTTATCGTCTTCCAGTACTTTAAGATCGAAGCCCTTTACGCGCCCGTCGGTGGTGTAGATCAGCCCCGCATCGACAAACCCGTCGCGCACCGCGTTATAGACCAGGCCCGGATCCATCTGGCGGATCTGCGGGCGGTCCAGCTCCATGTTGTAGGCCGCCTGCAACGGTTTCATCCCGTCGCTGCGCCCGGCAAATTCCAGGTCAAGGCCCAGCAGCCAGTTGTTATCCGGATCGGTTTTACGAACTTGTTCAATCTTTGCCACCATCTCAGACATGGTAGTGATATGTTCAGCCTCGGCGCGCTTGCGCTGCATGGCAAAGGCATAGGTATTGTTCATATCGGCAGGTTTAAGCCACACCAGACCGTGCTTCGCATCGAGGCGTTTCACCGTCTCGTACGATTCCTGCGGCGACATGCGTTTGTTGATGTGGTTGAAGATGATCAGCGAGGTGCCGGTATACTCCCAGGTCATATCAATCTGCTTGTTGATCATCGCGTTACGGGAAATCACCGTTGCAATATTGGTCTGAGGCTGTACCTGAAACCCTTTCTTTTGCAGATACTGCACGGTCATGGCCGAGAGAATGTGCTGCTCGGTAAAGCTCTTGGTTGCCAGGATCAGCGGTGCGGCGAGCGCCTGGCTGGTGAAGAGCGCGGCGGCGCATAGCGCCGTCAGGCCGGAAAACAGTCTCATAGAAGCTCCTTGTTATAATTATCGCGCGAGATGCGGGCTCAGTAATCGGCCCAGTGCCGCCAGCAGCGTATCCAGAATCAGGGCGAACAGAGCGGTGGCCGCCGCGCCCAGGATCAGCGTCGGGAAATCATTCAGATAGATCCCAGGGAAAATCAGCTCGCCGTAGCTGCTGGCGCCAATCAGGAATGCCAGCGGTGCGGTACCGACGTTAATCGCAGTGGCAATGCGAATACCAGAAAGCATCACCGGCCACGCGTTAGGGATCTCAACCTGACGCAGGCGCTGCCATTTGGTCATGCCGATACCGTTTGCCGCTTCCAGCAACGACGCGGGAACAGAGCACAGCCCGGCATAGGTGTTACGCACAATCGGCAGCAGAGAGGCCAGAAAGAGGGCGATAATGGCCGGTTTATCACCGATGCCAATCACCACCATCGCCAGTGCCAGAACGGCCAGCGGCGGCAGGGTGTTGCCCACGTTAAAGATTTGCATCACATATTCGGCGATACCACGCGCGGCCGGACGGCTCAGCAGAATACCGCTTGGAATGCCCACCAGCAGGGCAAAGAACATGGATGAAAAGACCAGAATCAGGTGCTGTTGCCCGAGGTAAATCAGGTCAACCTGGCGCGCCTTAATCGTCTCCAGTCCAATTCCCCAGGTGAGGAGAGCGAGAACCACGATAATCGCGCCGACAAAAAGCAGCGAACGTTTAAGTAATGGGTGCATTGCGGTGTGTCTCCCTGTGCGCATGCGTTATAGCAACCACCGGTTGCCTGTTGTTATGCCATGTTTCGGCAGGGGTACTTCACCTATAGCAAGCGAAACGGAAGGGTTCCAGCGAAGGGGGTAAATCAGTAACCCTATGAAATTAGTGACAACCTGAGTGAAGCCTTATGGCATAAGGGCTGTCAGTGGGCAGGCAGAATAGTCTTAAAGAAGTACGCCTTACGTGACAACGTCACATAAAGCGTGCTGATTATACTTGTCGACTGAGCGCGGCGCGCACCTTGCGTACGCGCCACGAGTTGCGGACGATAGAGAAGGCGGCGACGATTACCAGCAACAGGCCCAGCGCCAGCATCGCGTGGAATCCAAACTCTCTGAACAGGATCAGCCCCGCGATCCCGCCGCTGATAAAGGAGAAAAGGGTAGTTAAATGGGTTTTGAGCTGACTCTTTTGCGCGGCCGTATCTTTGGAGTAATCCCGGCGCAGCATGGCGACCATAACGGAGGCCAGCGAAATCCCCGCATCGGTCAGCGTGCCGGTGATGTGCGTGGATCTCACCCGACCGCCGGATAGTTGAGTGGAGGTGGAATTATGAATTCCCATCAACCCGCACAGGAAAATAATAATCTCCTGATTCGTGGCGAAGGAGTGAAAATACATTTCGTACAGGGATACCCCGGCCAGTAATAGCCCTTCAACAAACAGAACCTGGCTGAATACCAGCCTGACGTTATGGATAATCCCCCAGATAACAATAATCCGCGCAGCGATGGCACCTGAGACAAACGAAAGAATAATGGCGCCAAAGAAAAGAATATCGCTGAGATCGGTGGAGGAAACTTCGCTGGATAGCTGCGAGGTATTGCCCGTCATATGCGAGGGAAAAAAACCGAACGCGCCCAGCGCAATGGCATTCAGCAGTCCCGCGGAGGTCGCCAGCCAGAGGGCAAGACGACGATCCTCCTGATGCGTTCGTTCTTTCTTTAATTTAATCAGCAAAGAATACCTCCGGTTTGAGCTTTGCCTGAATGCTCAAGCTAACAAAGCGATGTCGCTGGCTGACCAGGATATTGCTTAATTATTATTTCTACGGGAGGTGAGCGAGGTTTTGTAATTAAATAAAACAACCCTGTTAATATAAAGCCTTATTTCCGATGGCGCGACGTCGTAAAAGTCAGCCCCCCTGCACTCAGGAGTAATATGCCGCTTAAAGCGAAGGTGCTCTGCCAGCCAAAGGCATCAAACACCACGCCACCCGCCGTTGAGCCAAGCGCAATGGACAGTTGGATCACCGCGACCATTAGCCCGCCGCCAGCCTCGGCATCTTCCGGTAACGTACGGGCGATCCACGTCCACCAGCCCGTGGGGGCCGCAGTTGCCAGCATTCCCCAGAAACCTAACAGCAGGGCCACGATCCACACGCTGTTCCCGGTGAGCATTAATACCCCTGCAATCAGCGCCATAAGCAGCGGTATGGCTATTAAGGTGAGGTAAAACGCGGCATTCAGGGCCAGCGCGACGATCAGCGTGCCGATGAAACCTGCGATACCGATAGTGAGCAGGATCAACGATAAGCCGGAAGGACTGACGTGGGTGACGGTTTCGAGGAAGGGGCGCACATAGGTAAATAACGCAAACTGTCCCATGAAGAACAGGCCGCACGCCATCAGACCCATCGAAACCGCAGGCCGTTGGAACAGGCGAAATACGCTTTTACGTGGCGACGGACCCTGGTTCCCGCCCATGTTGGGCAGGCTAAAATATTGCCAGATGAACGCTACAATCGCCACGGGGACCAGGCAAAGAAACGCGCCGCGCCAGCCAATGGTCGAGCCGAGATAACTGCCCAGCGGGGCGGCGACCACTGTCGCCAGCGCGTTGCCGCCGTTGAAAATTGCCAGCGCACGAGAGACCTGATGCTCAGGCACCAGCCGAATGGCGGTGGCAGCAGACATCGACCAGAAACCGCCGATGGCGATGCCGATCAGCGCCCGGCCTGCCATATACATCAGAGCATTCGGGGCGAAGGCGATAATGATCCCTGACAGCGCCATCAGGACGGTCATGCCTAAAAGAAGATGTTTGCGATTCATATTCCCGGCAAGCCGGGAAAGAAAAAGGCTGGTCAGGACAGCCAGCGCACCAGAGAGGGCGATCCCCTGGCCAGCCGTCCCCTCTGTCACCCCTAAATCTCTGGCGAGGGGCGTGAGCAGACTGACAGGCATAAATTCCGAGGCAATGAGGACAAAAACGCACAGGGTCATGGCAAAAATACCGCCCCAGTGTGCACGCTCAGCATCACGGGATGAGGTTTGATTCAGTGTGGACATAGGTGTAATTCACGGCGAAGAGAAGGTAAGCCCCCTGATTGCCGGGGGCTAAGAGAATTAATCCAGACTGGTTTTGAAAAACTGCCCGAAATGCGCGAACGGGATTTTCCCTGCGACGTTATCGTAGAGATCAACGTGATTCGCACCGGGAACAATCACCAGTTCCTTCTGTTTGCTGCCGACAGCTTTAAACGCATCTTCCGCAAAATAACGTGAGTGCGCGTTTTCACCGGTCACAATCAGCGTTGGGATGGTGATCTCCCCGGCATAGCTCAGCAGCGGCATATTCATAAAGGACAACGGCATGGTCGCGGTCCATGCGCCGGTGGAGTTTACGGAACGGGCATGGAAGCCGCGCGGCATACGGTAGTAATCATAGAACTCTTTCAGTACCGGATGCGGATCGGCGGGCAATGCTTCCGGCAGAATACGCCCGGCCGCCGTTACCTTACCGTTTTCATCGACATAAATATCGTGGCCGCCATGGGCGAAGGTGCCGCTTTCAGCATCTTTCCAGCGTTGCGCGTTCAGATACTGCAACACGGCCCGGCGATCGGCCGCTGAATAACGATCTTTCCCGTCGCCCACGCCGTGACCCATCGCGCGGCTCATATCGTACATTACGCTGGTGGCGACCGCCTTCACGCGGGTATCCATGGATGCCGCGTTCAGCGCCATACCACCCCAGCCGCAGATCCCGAGAATGCCGATACGGTTACGGTCGACTTCTTTCTGTAATCCGAGGAAATCCACTGCGGCGCTAAAGTCTTCGGTGTTGATGTCAGGGGAGGCAACGTTACGCGGCTGGCCGCCGCTTTCACCCGTGTAGGATGGGTCGAAGGCCAGGGTCACGAACCCCTGTTCAGCCAGAGTCTGGGCGTAAAGACCACTGGATTGTTCTTTTACCGCACCGAACGGTCCACTGACGGCAATCGCCGCCAGCTTCTGGTCGCCGCTGTTCCTGGGAATGTACAGATCGCCGACCAGGGTGATCCCGTATCGGTTCTCGAACGTCACCTTGCGGTGGTCGACTTTATTGCTCTCGGCGAAGGTCTTATCCCAGGTTGTCACCATCGAAACGGGGGCGGCAGGATTTCGTGTTTCTGCATAACTCATTGTTGTCACTCCACTTAATGATGCGCATAGCAGCAGCGCAACGGACAGTTTTTGGGTGAATGTTTGCATAAGAGGTACCGTGTGTTGTTGTAATGCGGTCATTATAGTTAGCAGAAATAGTGCTGATTAGAGGCCAAAGGCTGCTAGGATTAATATCATATTGTTATGAATCGATGAGGCATGATGGCGAAGCGGGAAAACTACAATGAGCTGTATCTGTTTATCCAGGTGGTGCGGGAGGGAAGCTTCACGGCAGCCGCGCAACGGCTTGGGCTGGCACAATCCGGGATCAGTCGATCGGTTCGCGAGCTGGAAGAGCGGCTGGGCGTTCGGCTTCTGGTGCGTACAACGCGCAAACTGTCGCTGACCCACGCCGGGGAGCAACTTTACCAGACCGCTGGTTCAGCCTTTGATGCGCTCGATACCGGGCTGACCAGACTGGCGCATTACCGCCAGACGCCATCCGGCACGGTGCGCATTAATGCCAGCCAGCACGCCATCGAAAAATGCCTGCTGCCAAAGCTCGCTATCTTCAAACAGCGTTACCCGGATATCCGTCTGGAATTGATGAATGAGAGCCGGTTCGTGGATATCATTGCCGAGCGATTCGACGCGGGCGTCCGGCTTGGGCCGGAGGTGGGACAAGGAATGATTGCCGTGCGCATCACGCCCGATATGGAGATGGCTGTGGTTGCCGCTCCGGCGCATTTTCGGCGCTATGGCTTCCCGCAGACGCCCGCCGATCTGGATGCTCATCCCTGCATTGCCTACCAGTTTGCCGACGGTAACCACTATCAATGGGAGCTTGTTCAGGACGGGAAGCATGTTACTCACCGCCCGGAGGGGCAATGGGCCTTTTCCGACAGCTACATGGAGGCCGAAGCGGCCCGGCTGGGACTCGGGCTGGCCTATGTCCCGGTTGAGCTGGTGGCTGACGATCTGGAGCGTGGCACGCTCATACGCGTCTTACAGCGCTACAGCCTGCGGATGGACGGACTGTACCTCTATTATCCACACCGCAACGTATCCCCGGCGTTGAGAGCGGTGATTGATACGCTGAAAATTTAGGGTGCCTCTTCGCTACGGTCTATACAGCCCCTACGTTTGTGATACGCTACTATTTTATATAGCGCAGCTCAACTAAGGCTCTGAAATGACAAAAATAATGCCAGAATATACGGTAGTTGACTTATCACGTTGGGCAAGAAAGGAACACTTTGAAGTATTTCAGGGCTTTGCTCAATCTACATTTAACCAAACGGTTCAGCTGGACATTACCGTGCTGCTAAAGCATATCAAAGAGGTTGGCTGGAAATTTTATCCTGCGATTATTTCCCTTATTTCTGACGTCGTAAACCGGCATCCGGAATTCCGTATGGCCATGAAGGATGATGAGCTTGTAATATGGAATGAGGTTCATCCAAGCTATACCCTTTTCCATAAAGAAACGGAGACATTTTCATCGTTATGGAGTCATTACGATGGAAATATTCACCATTTTCAGCGCGTTTATGCAGAAGATGTTGCCCGCTATGGCAATATCCTTGCTTACTGGCCTAAAGAAGAGTCCCGGGAGAATATATTCTTCATATCGGATATTCCGTGGGTCAGTTTTAGCAGTTTTAACGTCAACGTCGCTAACATGCGGAATTTTTTTGCGCCCATGTTCACGTTTGGAAAATACTATAACCAGGATGGAAAGGTCTTGTTGCCTTTCGCCGTTCAGGTCCATCATTCTGTCTGTGACGGTTTCCATGTGGCCAGGCTGATCAACGAGTTACAAGAGTTGTGTGATAATTTACCGCACCATTCAGAGGCGCTCAACGTGTGATTCACGTGTTTTTAACATACGCCTGACGAGGGGAAATAATGGAACCGAATTTTACGCCAGAACAGATTGAAATGATTAACCGCATTGTTTTCGAGCAGATCGAGATCATGCATGAGAAAGTGGCTGAAATAATCGCAGATACAGAGACGTTGGCGCATCAGCGCCTGAAGGATAACGGGATCACTACGACAGATTTCTATCCTGCAAATAAAAACTTCCTGATGATGACCCTTGTACAGGATCTGATAGATAAAGTGCACGGGGGCGATAAGGACCTGGCCAAAACAATGATAACCATGGAAGCAAAAAGGCTGAATATCAGCGTAAACGTTGAGGCGGACAAATCAAGATAACAGGACGTATTTTCAGGGTTACGGTTGATGAATATAAGGTTCAGCCGACCTTAATAAAGCCGCGAGCCGTTTCCGGCCCGCGGCGGCAGGACAGGTGATGAGACGTTCTGACGATCAGGCGGCTTTGACGGCCCGGATTTTTTTGCTGCTGTCCGCATCTGATGCTGTTTTATCCGTTTCAGCATTGAGCTCGGGAAGCTTGCTGGTACGCAGGATATGCTGCACGGACTCTTTCTGCTCGGCGAGATAAAGACCTAGGTTCTCCGCCTGCGTTTCATCCATCTGCATTCCGCTTTGCAACAGCCAGTCGGTAAACGCTTCTGCCATATCGAGCAGCTTGTCGTGAGCGTCAGCCTCTTTCTTACTGGCAAATGTCATTTTTTCTTCACCTTTTCTTACGACAACAAATTTTGTTTCAACAGCCATTGTGCACCCCCGTATACTGTAATTATATACAGTATAGCAGTTGTGACGTTGTGTTGCAGCAAAAATGTGCGAGCCTGGCCTGCACAACGGGTGGACAAGCCAGGTGCTGTTATCGGTACAGCGTTTTTTCGGCAATCGAGATCAGCAAAGTGGACTGCCATTCCGCCAGCGTCAGCTGGGCAAGTTTACCCAGCGCGGTGTAGAACGGATGGGCCGCGTTTTCAACGAATACGCTAAGGAAACGCATGCTCCATGGCAGCAGATGCCAGGCAAGAAGCTGGTCGCGTTCTGTTTCGCGACCGTTCTCGGCAAGCCATGCCGCCAGCATCAGCAACGTTCCGAAATGATCTTCAGGCTCATTCTGCTGCATCTCAAAGGCGATATGGTTTTCACGCATCCACTGACGCAACGCGAGGGTCGAATCGCCAAACAGCACGGACTCGCGATCAAGCCAGACCGAGCCCCACGGGGGGACGGGCAGGGCATACGGGCCAATAAACAGACGCTGCCAGGCGTCTTTCAACGCTTCATCCGATGGGGTCTTAAACATACTGGCGACAGGCAGCAGATTTTCCTCCGCCAGCGGCCAGTCCTGAACCCAGTCACCTGCGGTCAGGGCACTCACCAGCGGCGCGGTCTGCTCGCTGTCTGGAGCGAAATAAAACAGCGCGCCCAGTACCCGGGCGCTGAACGCGAACGATTCGCGGTGTGAGACGTCATTCATTACAACTTTCCTTACTTGCGCGCGGGTAGCCCCGCGCACCTGTGTTAACCTGCAATTGCTAACCCTGCGGTCATATGCAGACCATAAAATAGCCCACGGCCAATCAGTTCACCCAGCGCCACCAGCACGACACCTGCAAACAGGCCGAGCGTTTTTGGCTCCTGACGACGAATCAGCGGGCAGATCCAGCAGCCTAAACCCGCCGCCAGCAACGCGATGCGCCATACCTGAAGCGAACCATAATCCGGAAGCAGGGCGTTAGCCTGCTGGATGGAACTCTGTATTGTCCCCAGCGTATTGCTTTGCAACACGACGACCGCCACGCAGACGATAAGTGCCAGTACGCTGACTGACGCAGCAAGAGTACCTTTGAATGTCACGTTTGCGACGCGCAGCAGCAGCGCGGCCAGCAGAGGACCAGCCAGAACCATCGTCAGGAAGAAGCTCAGCGTGGTGTAACCCGTATACCAGGTCGGGACAGTCTCAATCTGATAGACCCGGGTCATCGCCCAGACAAAAACGATGCCCAGGATCTGGCTGACAACCAGCCAGATTTTGCCCAAAGCTGGGGGCATTTTACCGATAACCGACACCAGCCACCAGAAACCGCCCACGGCAAAGAAGATCGAACCCGCCGCGATCTCATTACTCAGCGCTGACGCGCCCACGCGGTTAAGCGAGTTGAAGGCACGCAGCGGGGAGCCAAGATGCAGTACCGAGGCCATAAACCCAATACCCATTACCAGCCAGAGAAAAAACAGGCTGCGCACGATGCGCATGCTGGCCTTGTCATCATTTTCCTTAAGCCAGACGAAGCCCATCACGATTAACGCGCCGGCCACGCACTGCCCGAAAACGGTGAAGATCACCAGCGGCCATTCATGCCATCCACTTCCCATCTCACACCTCCTTCGGGTTTGCCAGGTAGCCGGTGGTGTCACCCGTCGGACGGCTGTTGGCGTTAGGTTTAATCACAATACTCGGCTTCGTGAAGTGCGCAGACGGCAGCGGCGCGACGGCAGCAAGCTGACCGTGTTTTTTGCGCAGCTCCTCAATCGGGCCAAAGTCCAGCGCGCGCAGCGGGCAGGACTCGACGCAGATGGGCTTTTTGCCGTCCGCCACGCGGCTATGGCAGCCGTCGCACTTGGTCATGTGACCTTTGGCGGCATTGTACTGCGGCGCGCCGTATGGGCAGGCCATGTGGCAGTAGCGACAGCCGATGCAGACATCCTCGTCCACCACCACAAAACCGTCGTCGCGCTTGTGCATTGCCCCGCTCGGGCAGACCTTGGTGCAGGCCGGATCTTCGCAGTGGTTGCAGGCAATCGACAGGTAATAGGCGAAGACATCCTGATGCCAGACGCCGTTGTCCTCCTGCCAGTCGCCGCCCGCGTATTCATAAATACGACGGAAGCTAACGTCCGGGGTCAGATCTTTGTAATCCTTGCAGGCCAGCTCGCAGGTTTTGCACCCGGTGCAGCGGCTGGAATCAATAAAAAATCCATACTGGGTTGTCATCGGTTACTCCTTACGCCTTTTCAACCTGAACGAGGTTTGTGTGGGATGGGTTGCCCTTCGCCAGCGGCGACGGACGCTGCGTAGTGAGAACGTTGATGCAGCCCGCCTGATCGATACGGTTCGCATCCGGGTTATACCAGGCCCCTTCCCCCAGCGCGACAACGCCAGGCATCATACGCGGAGTCACTTTAGCTTCGATATGCACTTCGCCACGTCCGTTGAAGATACGTACGCGATCGCCATTACTAATGCCGCGCGCTTTCGCATCCATCGGGTTGATCCACATCTCCTGTCGGCAGGCCGCTTTCAGTACGTCAACGTTGCCGTAGGTGGAGTGAACACGCGCTTTGTAGTGGAAACCGGTCAACTGAAGCGGGAATTTCGCCGTCAGCGGATCGTTGTAGTTTTCGAAGCCTGGCGTATAAATCGGCAGCGGATCGATAACATCCCCTTCCGGCAATTCCCACGTTGCAGCAATTTTTGCCAGCTCTTCGGAGTAGATCTCGATTTTGCCCGACGGCGTGGTCAGCGGATTGGCCTGCGGATCGTCGCGGAAGGCTTTATACGCCACGTGATGCCCTTCGGGATCGCGCTGCTTGTACATGCCCTGCTTGCGGAAGGTATCGAAGTCCGGCAGGTCAGGAATGGCTTTGCGTGAGAGCTCGTGCAGATGGCGCATCCACCCTTCCTGAGTACGTCCTTCAGTGAACTGCTGCTCAACGCCAAGACGTTTCGCCAGCTCGGAAGTCATCTCATAAATGGTTTTGCACTCGAAGCGCGGTTTGATGGCCTGGTCAGTGAAGATCACATAGGACATGTTGCCGCAGGAGGCGTCCAGCGCGAAATCCATCTGCTCAGACGCAGTGCAGTCTGGGAGCAGAATATCGGCATACTTGGCCGATGAGGTCATGTGGCAGTCGATCACCACAATCATTTCGCACTTCTTGTCGTCCTGCAAAATTTCATGGGTGCGGTTGATTTCAGAGTGCTGGTTGATCAGGCAGTTACCGGCGTAGTTCCAGATCATTTTGATCGGCACGTCCAGCTTATCTTTGCCCCGAACACCGTCACGCAGCGCGGTCATTTCCGGGCCGCGCTCGATCGCGTCCGTCCACATAAACATGGAGATGCTGGTCTGAACCGGATTATCCAGCGTTGGCATACGTTCAAACGGGACTTCATACGAGCCTTCACGCGCCCCGCTATTACCGCCGTGAATACCAACGTTGCCAGTCAGAATCGAGAGCATAGAAATAGCGCGGGTGGCAATTTCGCCGTTCGCGTGGCGCTGTGGTCCCCATCCCTGGCTGATATAAGCCGGTTTGGCTGAACCAATTTCACGGGCCAGCTGAACAATACGCTCGACTGGAATGCCGGTAATGGTGGATGCCCACTCAGGGGTTTTCGCTACCCCGTCGCTGCCCTGACCAAGAATGTACGCTTTGTAATGCCCGTTAGCCGGTGCGCTGGCTGGCAGGGTCTTCTCGTCATAACCAACGCAGTATTTATCAAGGAACGGCTGATCGACGAGGTTTTCAGTGATCATCACATACGCCAGCGCATTGACCAGCGCCGCATCGGTACCAGGGCGAATAGGGATCCACTCGTCTTCACGTCCCGCGCCGGTATCGGTATAGCGCGGATCGACGATGATCATACGTGCGTTGGATTTGGCGCGCGCCTGCTCAAGATAATAGGTTACCCCACCGCCGCTCATCCGGGTTTCGCCTGGGTTGTTACCGAACAACACCACCAGTTTACTGTTTTCGATATCCGACGGGCTGTTACCGTCTGCCCAGCCGCCGTAGGTGTAGTTCAGCCCCGCAGCAATCTGTGCGGAAGAGTAGTCGCCGTAATGATTGAGATAGCCGCCGCAGCAGTTCATCAGGCGCGCCACCAACGTTTTACCCGGCGGCCAGGAGCGGGTCATGGTACCGCCCAGCGTGCCGGTGCCGTAGTTGAGGTAGATGGATTCGTTGCCATACTCTTTGATCAGGCGCTGCATGTTAGTCGCGATAATATCGTAGGCTTCGTCCCAGCTAATACGCTCGAACTTCCCTTCCCCACGCTTACCGACGCGCTTCATTGGGTATTTCAGACGATCCGGGTTATAAACGCGACGGCGCATTGAACGGCCACGCAGACAGGCACGAACCTGATGTAACCCTTCGTAGTTATCATCGCCGGTATTGTCTGTTTCGACATATTTGATTTCACCGTCCACAACATGCATACGCAGAGGACAACGGCTACCACAGTTAACGGTACAGGCACTCCACACCACTTTTTCCGGGGCTGAAGCGGGAGACAGAGCCTCCGCCGCCGACGCCAGACGGGTAAAAGGGAGCGTAAAGGCGCTGCTGGCAACCGCCAGACCGCCTATTGCCGTGGTTTTCATCAACCCACGGCGAGTGACCTCGGCAGCCATTAACGCTTCAGGCGCTTTGATTTTCATAAAGACTCACTTTGGTTGCTCACAAAGAAATAAAGGGCGGCATACACCGCTATATAGTTTTATGTATAACGATATTTTTGGTTATCAGTGTTTTATGCTGACTTTCGTTCGGAGGAGTATTACTACTTTAGAGGGAGGGGTTATTGCTTCGTATCAAATCAGAGGCATAAAAAAAGCGCCCTGAGGCGCTTTTTTGTCTTAGAGCAAATAATTAGCCGATGAACTGCTGGCCTTTCATGTAAGGGCGCAGCACTTCCGGGATCTCAATGCGTCCGTCAGCCTGCTGGTAGTTTTCCAGCACAGCAACCAGCGTACGGCCTACTGCCAGACCGGAACCGTTCAGGGTATGAACCAGACGGGTTTTCTTGTCAGATTTGCTGCGGCAACGCGCCTGCATACGACGCGCCTGGAAATCCCAGACGTTGGAGCAGGAGGAGATTTCACGGTAGGTGTTCTGCGCGGGCACCCAGACTTCAAGGTCGAAGGTTTTGCAGGCACCGAAGCCCATGTCGCCGGTGCACAGCGCCATACGGCGGTACGGCAGGCCCAGCAGCTCCAGCACTTTCTCAGCATGACCGGTCATCTCTTCCAGCGCGTCCATAGACTCTTCCGGACGAACGATCTGCACCATCTCAACTTTATCGAACTGGTGCATACGGATCAGACCGCGCGTATCGCGACCGTAAGAACCGGCTTCAGAACGGAAACATGGAGAGTGCGCGGTCAGTTTGATTGGCAGATCGTCTTCGTCGATGATCTCATCACGCACGAGGTTGGTCAGCGGCACTTCCGCGGTTGGGATCAGTGCGTAGTTGCTGCTGTCTGCTTCCTCATCCAGCGGACGGGTGTGGAACAGATCGCCGGCAAATTTCGGCAGCTGGCCTGTACCGTACAGCGTATCGTGGTTAACCAGATACGGAACGTAGGTTTCGCTGTAGCCGTGCTGCTCGGTGTGCAGATCCAGCATGAACTGCGCCAGAGCGCGATGCAGATGGGCAATTTGACCTTTCATGACCACAAAGCGAGAACCCGTCAGCTTAACCGCAGCCGCAAAGTCCAGGCCCGCGTGCATTTCGCCCAGCGTGACGTGATCGCGCACCTCGAAGTCAAACTCGCGAGGCGTGCCCCAGCGTTTCACTTCAACGTTGTCGTTTTCGTCTTTGCCGACAGGCACGCTGTCGTCAGGAATGTTCGGGATCGCCAGAGCGATATCACGAATTTCAGCCTGAAGAACATCCAGTTCAGCTTTCGCCTGATCCAGCTCTTCACCCAGTTTGTTCACTTCCAGGCGTAATGGCTCAATATCTTCCCCGCGCGCTTTCGCCTGGCCAATGGATTTCGATCGAGAATTACGCTCTGCTTGCAGATTTTCAGTTTGTACCTGCAAAACTTTACGACGCTCTTCAAGAGCGCGCAGCTTATCTACATCCAGCTTAAAGCCCCGGCGTGCCAGTTTTTCAGCGACTGCGTCTGGCTCATTACGCAGCAGATTGGGATCGAGCATGCTTATCCTGTGCTTATCGAATTAAAAAAGGAAAAAGTGACCACAGCCTGCGGCCACAGAGATATATTGCCAACATTACCGCAACGATTGAACTAACGGTAGCGTTTTATAGGGCTATTTTGATCCTGTCCGGCAAGCCAGGCGAGCTTTTCGCCAATCTTACCCTCAAGACCTCTGTTTGTGGGATGATAATAGCGGGTTTGTGCCATCTCCTGTGGGAAATACTCTTCCCCGGCGGCGTAGGCATTGGGTTCATCATGGGCGTAGCGATACTCCTGCCCGTAACCCATCTCTTTCATCAATTTGGTTGGCGCATTGCGCAGATGAACCGGCACATCGTAGTCCGGACGTTCACGTGCATCTGACATCGCCGCTTTGAAGGCGGTATACACCGCGTTACTTTTCGGCGCGCAGGCCAGATAGACAATTGCCTGCGCAATGGCACGCTCACCTTCCGCGGGTCCGACGCGGGTAAAGCAGTCCCAGGCGGAAATAGCGACCTGCATGGCGCGTGGATCGGCATTACCGACATCTTCTGACGCGATGGCAAGACAGCGACGCGCGACATATAACGGATCGCCACCGGCGGTAATGATACGCGCGTACCAGTAGAGCGCCGCATCCGGGGCGCTGCCGCGCACGGACTTATGTAACGCAGAGATCAGGTCGTAAAAACGATCGCCTTTATTATCGAAGCGCGCGCTGCGTTCACCGGCTATTTCGGTCAGCAGCTCCTGCTTTAGCACCCGCTTTCCGGCATCATCCACTTCGGCCATATCGGCCATCATTTCCAGCGTATTCAGCGCCCGACGCGCATCGCCGTTGACCAGTTCAGCGATCGCACGACGCGTGTCGTCCGGCAGAACGATATCCTGTCCGCCGTAACCCCGCGCTTTGTCCTCCATCGCCTGGGTCAGAACCTTTTCGATATCCTCTGTAGTCAGGGATTTAAGCAGGTAAACGCGGGCGCGGGAAAGGAGCGCAGAGTTCAGCTCAAACGACGGGTTTTCCGTGGTTGCGCCGATGAAGAAAATCGTGCCGTCTTCAATGTGCGGCAGAAACGCATCCTGTTGGCTCTTGTTGAAGCGGTGGACTTCATCGACAAACAGAATGGTGCGGCGCCCGGCATTACGGTTTTGCCGCGCGCGCTCGATCGCCTCACGAATCTCCTTCACGCCGGAGGTAACCGCCGAGATGCGCTCAACGTCCGCGTTAGCATAGCGGGCGATCACTTCAGCGAGGGTTGTTTTGCCGGTGCCGGGTGGCCCCCAGAGGATCATGGAGTGCAGATGCCCCGCCTCTATGGCGCGCGGCAAGGGTTTCCCCGCAGCCAGCAGGTGTTGCTGGCCGATGTACTGCGCTAAATTTTCTGGCCGCATACGGGCGGCCAGAGGTTGAAACGCATTATCTGAAAAATCGAGCGACAGGTTGCTCACTCATGCCTCTTACTTATTACGTTGGTCGTCCACCGTTACGCCCTGCGGCGGGGTAAAGGTGAATTTCGAAGCATCTACGGCGCCGTTTTGCTGAGACTTGAGCTGATAGCTACTGCGCTGATCGTCCTGCTCAACCGCACCGAACTGATTAATGGTACCGTTGCTGCTCACGTTAATGGTGAACTGCTTCAGGTTACCGTTGCTGCCTTTTGGTGTCAGGACGAACTCATCACCGTTTTGTTTAATGTTGTACTGCTGCCAGTCGCTGGACTGGTTACGGGCAATGAGCATAAACGGCGTATTGCTGGTCGCGTCTTTCAGCCAGGTGGCGGTCGCCTGCTCAACAAACGGGTTGTAGAACCATAAGGTTTTCCCGTCGGACACCAGCACGCTTTCATCCGGCTGGGTCATGTGCCAGTTGAAGAGATTCGGGCGTTTCACCCACAAATCCCCCTGACCTTCCTGCACCGCGTTGCCACTGCCGTCAGTCACTTTTTGCGTGAAGCTGGCGTGGAAGCTGCTCACTTTATCCAGTCGGCTTTTAAGGTCGCTGGCTGCATCAGCCCAGACGCTGCTGGCAACAAAACTGGAGAGTAATGCACAGGCGATGGCGATTTTTTTCATTGTTATTCCTTAAAATACGTCTTCCCGATATGGGGGTTCCGTTTCTATTCTGGACCTGCCCGAAGGCAGGCGACAGAAGAATATGCTTAATTTTTGCTGATTTACCCTTCTTTGCAATCGCTGAAGGTTAATCAAACGGCGGTGGCGCCAGCACCTCACGGTTACCGTTATGCCCCTGTTCGCTCACAATACCCTGGGCTTCCATCTGCTCGATAATACGCGCCGCGCGGTTGTAGCCAATACGGAACTGGCGCTGGACGCCGGAGATGGACGCCTTACGTTTTTCGGTAACGAAATTAACCGCCTGGTCAAATAACGGATCCAGCTCTTCGCCGCCGTCAAAACCACCGCCGCCACCTTCGCTTTCACTGTCGGAGGTGATGCCGTCAACGTATTGCGGCCGACCGCGCGCTTTCCAGTCCTGCACCACCGCATGCACTTCCTGGTCGCGAACAAACGCACCGTGTACGCGCACCGGCGAGGTGGAGTTCGGGCCGGAATAGAGCATATCACCCATACCCAGCAGCGACTCTGCACCGCCCTGGTCAAGGATAGTACGCGAGTCAATTTTACTCGACACGGTAAACGCGATACGGGTCGGGATGTTTGCCTTAATAAGACCGGTGATAACGTCTACGGACGGACGCTGCGTTGCCAGCACCAGGTGGATGCCCGCCGCACGCGCTTTCTGTGCCAGACGCGCAATCAGCTCTTCCACTTTCTTGCCAACGGTCATCATCAGGTCGGCGAACTCATCCACCAGCACCACGATGTAAGGCAGTTTTTCCAGCACCGGATGCTGGGTATCCATGCTGTCCCCCGGCTTCCAGTATGGGTCCGGAATCGGACGGCCCATACGTGCCGCCTCAGCGATTTTCTCGTTATAACCGGCCAGGTTACGCACGCCCAGCGCAGACATCAGCTTGTAGCGACGCTCCATTTCATTGACGCTCCAGCGCAATGCGTTGGCGGCGTCCTTCATGTCGGTCACTACTTCCGTTAACAGGTGCGGAATGCCTTCGTAGACGGACAGTTCAAGCATTTTCGGGTCGATCATGATGAAACGCACATCTTCAGGCTGCGCTTTGTAGAGCATACTGAGGATCATGGCGTTCACCCCGACCGATTTACCGGAGCCGGTGGTACCCGCAACCAGCAGGTGCGGCATCTTCGCGAGATCGGCAACCACCGGATCGCCAGCGATATCTTTACCCAACACCACGGTCAGAGGGGACGGGTTGTCGCGGAATTTGGTGTTATCCAGAACTTCACGCAGATAAACGGTCTGGCGTTTCTTGTTTGGCAGCTCAAGGCCAACGTAAGGCTTACCTGGGATCACTTCCACCACGCGTACCGCCACGGTCGACAGAGAACGCGCCAGGTCACGGGAGAGGTTAGAAATACGCGCCGCTTTTACGCCTGGCGCCAGATTCAGTTCGAAACGGGTGATCACCGGGCCAGGTGAGTAGTTCACCACGTCCGCTTTAATACGGAAGTCAGCCAGACGCGCTTCCACCAGACGGGCCATCTGCTCAAGAGCAAAAGTATCCACCGGTTCGACTTCCGCTGGCGGCGGCGTTAACAGATCCAGCGACGGCAACGGCGTACTTGGTCGTTGCAGCGGACGGCTGTCTCCGTTACGCATCAGCAGCGGGTGAATCAGGCTTTCCTGCGGCTGTGGTGCTGGCTGCTGGAACTGCGGCTGCGGCGGTTGGGCCGACGGTGTATGCGGCTGCGCATAAGCCTGCGGCGCTGGCTGTTGTGGCTGCGCATTAACCTGCGGCGCTGGCGCCTGACGCACCGGTTCCGCTTCTGGCATCACGCTCGGCGTGAACAGCGGTTCGCTCGGACCGTCATCCACCAGATCTTTCATCGGTGAAAATTCAAAATCCGAGAGCGAGAACGGGTTTGCCCCCGAAGGCTGCTCACCGGAATAACGTTGCTGTTGCGTGGCCGCAAACTGACGCGCTAATTCCGCTTCGGCAGCATCATCTTCATCCTGCTGAGAATGAACATCGTGTTGGTACTCATTCCCGTAGCGTTGAGTCTGCTGGGCGGCAAACTGACGCGCCAGCTCATCCTGATGCAGTTCGTCGGCATCATCTTCGTAGTCGGACTCACGGGCTTTCTCTTCCGCCATACGCTGGGAAGGCAGTTTAATGCCATAAGAGGCCAGCTCCCGGCGCGTCGGTACGCGCACGCGATTAGGACGCGGCAATTGTGGACCAATGCCCTCTTTTACCTGAGGACGCGGCGCACCATCGGTTGCCGGGCTGAATAGCGGAGCGGACGCGGCAGCGGCTGCCGTTGCCTGCTTCACGGTTTCCGCTCTCGACGCAACGGCTGGCGCTGGGTCTACAGGTGCAACGCTCGCAGAAGGCGCTTTTACAACAGGCTCCTGCACCGGCTCAGGCACGGGCTGATACCAGGCGGCAAGCTGCTCGCGCTCTCGGGCACGGCGCTCTTCCACCTCTTCAAAATAGTACAATGGCGGACGGGATGGCTTCGCTTCCTCCACCATTTCGGGTTCAGACACCGGCGCAACGTATGGCTGTTCAGGCTCAGCAGGTTCGGGCGTATAGGCCTGATACGGCTGTTGCGGCTCGCTGGCAGGCTCAGGCGGCTGATACGGTTGCTGCCACTGTTCCTGCTGCACAGGAATATAGCTTTCAGGCTCCGGCGCAATGGTCGGTTCAGGCGTATGGACGCCTGGCGCAGTCTGCCAGTCCACCTGCGGTTGCTGGATGGCGGACTCCGGTGCCGGAACAGGCGAGGACGGCATCACGGCTTCAACAGGCGCAACATGGGCCTGCGCAGCCGTCGTTGCGGCAGCAGCAGCGGCTACCGGTTCAGTCACGGAATGACCATGCAACAGCGGATCGTATTCGTCATACTCACCCGGCGTAGCTCGATGACCAGAGAACAACACATCATCAGGATCGACGGCCGCGCCGCGATACTCAATCTGCTCCTCTTCATCCATACGTTTGCCGGAGAAAAGCGCGGCATCCGTTTTACGGCCTAACGGGTTAGCGAATTTTTCAGCAACGCGCTGGCGGCGCGCCAGAGCACCGCGCAGAATACGGGCACGGCGGGATTCACGACGCTGCACGGGTGCCTCGTCTTCCTCTTCGTACTCATCTTCATATTCATCTTCATCGACCCACGTATCGTCACGACGGGTGCGATTGCTGGCAAACGTCAGCAGAGTCAGAATAAAGCTGCCGATTTTTTCGGCAATGCTCACCCAGGACCAGCCGGTAAACAGCGTCAGGCCCGCTGCCCAGATACAAAGCAGCGCCAGCGTGCCGCCGCTGCTGTGAAGCATCGGTTGCAGCGCGGAGCTCAACAGGCTGCCAATCACCCCGCCGGAGGCGAAGTACCAGATGTCATCGGCGTTGATCGCCGCCAGTCCGCAGGAGGTGAGGATCAGCGCCAGGGCGCCAATCAGGCGCAGCGAAACGGCAAAATAATCGATGTAGTCGTCGTTCTGTCGATGACGCCAGGCAAACCAGCATCCGCCAATAATGATGACGGGAAGGGTATAGGCCATCACACCGAAAATGAAGAAGAGTGTGTCCGCAAGCCAGGCGCCGGGAACGCCACCTAAATTATGGATAGGCTCATGCCATGCGGTTTGCGACCAGCTGGGATCTGAGGGGTTGAAACTGAGTAAGGCAGCCATCAGCCAGACGGCAAAAAGGGCAATAACAATCAGTAACGCCTCAAGGAGACGACGTCCGCTGCTTAGCTTAGATAATGTGACTTCTTTGTCTTCAGTGTATTCCTGGCTCAAGAAAGGCTCTCCAGGTATCAGGCATGTCCTGCCTGTGTGCTAAAACGGACAACAGCGCCGGGACTCCCCGGCACTGTTGCTGTATGGATTAACAGGAGTGTAATCAAACTACACTGATTTTGCACCTGTTCCGTGTTAGCGCGTCTTAATAACCAGACGATTGCTCTGTTTGACCTCTTCCATCACCACATAAGTACGGGTGTCGTTCACGCCTGGCAGACGCAGCAGGGTTTCACCCAGCAGCTTACGGTAGGCAGACATATCAGGCACACGGGTTTTCAACAGGTAGTCAAAATCACCGGAAACCAGATGACACTCTTGAATTTCTTCAAGTTTTTGTACAGCGGCGTTAAATTGCTCAAACACATCTGGTGCACCACGATTCAGAGTAATCTCAACAAATACCAGAAGTGAGGCATCCAGATAATGCGGGTTCAGCAGAGCCGTATAGCCCTGAATAAAACCCTGTCTTTCCAGTCGACGCACACGCTCAAGGCACGGCGTCGGGGAAAGTCCCACACGTTTTGAAAGCTCGACGTTGGAAATACGCCCATCCTTTTGCAATTCATTAAGAATGTTACGATCGATACGGTCGAGATCTTTGCCAGGGCGCTTCTTGCTATCTACCATTATTATTGTCTCTCTGTATTCCTTCCCTACTCCTGCCTGGACCCTGTGCACATCACTGTTCAGAGCCTGGACCCGTTATTCATCACATCGCCTGGTTATGTATTAGACGCGATGTAGATTCGGGTTCTGCGGTAAGAAGACCGTTGCCCGAAAGCAGTCACAGACATCACGTATGGCGTCTGTCCACACCATGCGTAGATTTCACTGACCCGGTAAAAATGGCATTTCCGTGCATGTCTATGCGGCATGCAGTTCGTGCGTCTTTTTTTCTTCCTTGAATGTTTTCGCAAAAGCGCAGGGGATTGTCAAAGCAAAACATCGATTTTTAGTACAACATGCCGGATATTCATTACGGAGGGGTATTAATCCTCATTTTATTGCCTTATAAACGCGCGGTTTTCAGTAGCAGAAGTGATGTGACCGCCTCTGACCCATAGGGCGCGTCTATTGCATATATCGGAAGCAAAACTCTCCTGCTCTTTTTTTACGGCAACAAATTCCCTACAATCCAGCCCATTGCCTGCCAACAACAATGGGGATCTCATGGGCACGACCAAACACAGTAAGCTGCTAATCCTTGGTTCTGGACCTGCGGGATATACCGCAGCGGTCTATGCTGCACGCGCTAACCTGCAACCGGTACTGATCACCGGGATGGAAAAAGGCGGTCAGCTGACCACCACCACGGAAGTGGAAAACTGGCCTGGCGACCCGAACGACCTGACCGGACCGCTGCTGATGGAGCGCATGCACGAGCATGCCGCCAAATTCGAAACCGAAATCCTGTTCGACCACATCAATAAAGTGGATTTGCAGAACCGTCCGTTCCGCCTGACGGGTGACAGCGGCGAATACACCTGCGATGCGCTGATCATCGCCACCGGCGCCTCTGCCCGCTATCTCGGCCTGCCGTCTGAAGAAGCGTTCAAAGGCCGCGGCGTGTCAGCCTGCGCGACCTGCGACGGTTTCTTCTATCGCAACCAGAAAGTCGCCGTGATCGGCGGCGGCAACACCGCTGTGGAAGAAGCGCTGTATCTGGCAAATATTGCCTCAGAAGTACACCTGATTCACCGTCGCGACACCTTCCGCGCGGAGAAGATCCTGATTAAACGCCTGATGGACAAAGTGGCGAGCGGCAACATTGTGCTGCATACCAACCGTACGCTGGAAGAAGTGACTGGCGATCAGATGGGCGTGGCGGGACTGCGTATCCGTGATACCCAGAACACCGATAACGTCGAAACGCTGGAAGTGGCAGGCCTGTTTGTGGCAATCGGTCACAGCCCAAACACGGCTATCTTTGAAGGCCAGCTGGAGCTGGAGAACGGCTACATCAAAGTGCAGTCTGGCATTCACGGCAACGCCACCCAGACCAGCGTTCCGGGTGTCTTCGCAGCTGGCGACGTGATGGACCATATTTATCGTCAGGCGATCACCTCTGCGGGCACCGGCTGTATGGCCGCGCTGGACGCAGAACGCTATCTGGACGGACTGGCTGAACAAGGTAAATAATCTTTACAAGTCAGTAACAAACGTAAATAAAGGCGGCCACTGGTCGCCTTTATTTTTGCTCGCGTGTAACATGCAGAGGTCTAATTTCTTATAACGTCACCTGCAAAGTACGCAATGGAAAAAACCCGTCAACAAGAGTTAACCCGCTGGCTGAAACAGCAAAGCGTTCTGTCCCGCCGCTGGCTTATGATTTCCCGCGTTTTGGGATTCATCAGCGGTCTGTTGATTGTTGCCCAGGCATGGCTGCTGGCCCGCATTCTCAACCATATGATCATGGAGAACATCCCGCGCGAAGCGCTGCTGTTGCCGTTTATCGTTCTGGTGCTGGTTTTCGTTCTGCGTGCGTGGGTGGTCTGGCTGCGCGAGCGGGTTGGGTTCCATGCCGGGCAGCACATCCGCTATGAGATCCGCCGCAAGGTGCTCGACCGGCTTTCGGAAGCCGGGCCTGCGTGGATCCAGGGCAAGCCGGCCGGTAGCTGGGCGACGCTGATCCTTGAGCAAATCGACGATATGCACGATTACTACGCGCGTTATCTTCCCCAGATGGCGCTGGCGGTATTTGTGCCCCTGATGATTGTTATCGCCATCTTCCCTGTTAACTGGGTGGCGGCGTTGATCCTGCTGGGCACCGCCCCGCTCATCCCGCTGTTTATGGCGATGGTCGGCATGGGCGCGGCAGATGCTAACCGTCGTAACTTCCTGGCGCTGGGTCGGTTGAGCGGTCATTTCCTGGACCGTCTGCGCGGAATGGAAACCCTGCGGATCTTCGGTCGTGGTGAAGCGGAAACCGAAAACATTCGTCTGGCGTCGCAGGATTTCCGTCAGCGCACCATGGAAGTGTTGCGCATGGCCTTTCTCTCATCTGGCGTGCTCGAATTTTTCACCTCCCTGTCGATTGCGCTGGTGGCGGTTTACTTTGGCTTCTCCTACCTCGGCGCGCTGGACTTTGGCCACTACGGTACGGCGGTCACGCTTTCCGCCGGGTTCCTGGCGCTGATCCTGGCCCCGGAATTTTTCCAGCCGCTTCGCGATCTCGGCACCTTTTACCATGCCAAAGCGCAGGCGGTGGGTGCTGCCGACAGCCTGAAAACCTTCATGGAAACGCCGCTGGCGAATCCGGAGCGTGGTGAGGTAACGCTGAATACGAACGATCCGGTGACCATTGAAGCACAGGATTTTTCTGTTCTGTCGCCTGAAGGCAAAGTGCTGGCCGGTCCGCTGAACTTTACCCTGCCTGCCGGGCAACGTGTGGTGCTGGTGGGTACCAGCGGCTCAGGTAAAAGCTCATTGTTGAATGCGCTGTCAGGTTTTATGGCTTACACCGGATCGCTGCGTATCAATAAAACGGAGCTGCGCGAGCTCGATCCGGATGCCTGGCGTAAACAGCTGAGTTGGGTGGGGCAAAACCCTCAGCTGCCAGCTCCGACGCTGCGCGAGAATGTGCTGCTGGCACGCCCGGATGCGCGTGAAGATGAGCTGCAATCGGTCCTCGACCGCGCCTGGGTCAGCGAGTTTCTGCCGCTGCTTGCGCAGGGTGTCGATACCCTCATTGGCGATCAGTCTGCCGGGCTGTCAGTAGGCCAGGCACAGCGCGTCGCGGTCGCCCGTGCGCTGCTGAATCCCTCTTCGCTAATGCTGCTGGACGAACCTGCGGCCAGCCTGGACGCTCACAGCGAGCAGCGCGTGATGGATGCGCTTAACGCAGCCTCACGCCAGCAAACCACCCTGATGGTGACTCACCAGCTGGAAGGTATTGCCGACTGGGATCAGATCTGGGTGATGGAAAACGGACACATTGTTGAACAAGGCGATTACGCCGCGCTTGTTGCCGCGCAGGGGCCGTTTGCGACCCTGCTGGCGAACCGTCAGGAGGATATCTGATGCGCGCCCTGCTTCCGTATCTTGCACTGTATAAACGCCACAAATGGATGCTGACGCTCGGGATCGTGCTGGCGATCGTTACTCTGCTGGCCAGCATCGGTCTGCTTACGCTTTCCGGCTGGTTCCTCTCCGCGTCTGCGGCCGCAGGCTTTGCCGGGCTGTACAGCTTTAACTACATGCTGCCTGCCGCCGGGGTGCGCGGCACGGCGATTACGCGAACTGCCGGACGCTACTTCGAACGTCTGGTCAGCCACGACGCGACCTTCCGCGTGCTGCAACACCTGCGTATTTACACCTTCAGCAAACTGCTGCCCCTCTCCCCTGCCGGGCTGGCACGTTTTCGACAGGGCGAATTACTCAACCGCGTGGTCGCAGATGTGGATACGCTGGATCACCTCTATCTGCGCGTCATTTCACCTATGGTGGGCGCGTTTGTAGTGATTGTCGTGGTCACGCTGGGGTTGAGTTTCCTGGATGTTCCCATCGCACTGACGCTCGGCGGCATCATGCTGATGACGCTGATTATTCTGCCGCCCCTGTTTTATCGTGCAGGTAAAACCACCGGGGAAAACCTGACGCGCCTGCGAGGGGAATATCGCCAGCAGCTCACCGCCTGGTTGCAGGGACAGGCCGAGCTCACCCTTTTTGGTGCCAGCAAACGGTACCGCGCCCGCATGGAAAATACGGAGCTGAACTGGCATGAAGCCCAGCGGCGCCAGTCTGAACTGACCGCGTTCTCCCAGGCGCTGATGATGTTAATTGGTGGGATTGCCGTTATCGCCATGCTCTGGATGGCCTCCGGTGGCGTGGGCGGTAACGCGCAGCCTGGCCCGCTGATTGCGCTGTTTGTTTTCTGTGCCCTGGCAGCCTTTGAAGCCTTAGCCCCGGTCACGGGCGCCTTTCAGCATCTCGGCCAGGTGATTGCCTCTGCGCTGCGCATTACGGATATTGCCGAGCAGGAGCCGGAAGTGAAGTTCAGCGCGGGTCAAACCGCTGTGCCAGAGCAGGTCGCGCTGACGCTCAGCAATGTCACTTTCGCCTACGACAAGCAGGCGCAAAACGCGCTGGAAGACATCACCCTTTCTGTTGATGCCGGGCAGCGCATTGCGATCCTTGGCCGTACGGGATGTGGGAAATCGACACTTCTGCAACTTCTCACGCGCGCGTGGGACCCACAGCAGGGCGAGATTCGGTTTAACGACGTTCCGCTGTCTGGTTTTAGCGAAGCGGCCTTGCGTAAAACGGTCAGCGTCGTGCCCCAGCGGGTGCATCTGTTCAGCGCTACGCTGCGCGATAATCTTCTTCTGGCGGCACCAGACGCCTCCGACGATACGCTGCGGGCAATGCTGGAGCAGGTTGGGCTGCACAAGCTGCTTGAAGACGACGGGTTGAACAGCTGGCTGGGTGAAGGGGGTCGACAGCTTTCCGGCGGCGAACTGCGTCGTCTGGCCATTGCGCGTGCGCTGCTGCACGATGCGCCGCTGATGCTGCTGGATGAACCGACAGAAGGACTGGATGCCACGACAGAGAGCCAAATCCTTGATTTACTGGCGAATGTGATGAAAGGTAAAACCGTGCTGATGGTCACGCACCGTCTGCGAGGGCTGGTGAATTTCGATCAGATAATTGTGATGGACAACGGACACATAATTGAGCAAGGTAGTCACGCAGAGCTGCTGGCAAAACAAGGTCGCTACTACCAGTTTAAACAGCGCCTGTAGACTATATTTGTAGCGTCCTCTCTCGCGTACTGGAGTTCTGTTGTCATGCGCCTGGTGCAGCTTTCTCGCCATAATATTGCGTTCCCTTCTCCGGAGGGGGCGCTGCGTGAACCTAACGGCTTGCTGGCTCTGGGCGGCGATCTCAGCCCGGCACGGCTCTTAATGGCTTACCAGCGCGGCATCTTTCCGTGGTTTTCTCCTGGCGACCCGATCTTATGGTGGTCTCCTGACCCGCGAGCCGTACTGTGGCCTGGGCAGTTTCACCTGAGCCGCAGCATGAAGCGTTTTCATGCAAAATCCCCCTTTCGCGTCACGCTTAATCACGCCTTCGGCCAGGTTATCGAAGGCTGCGCTGAAGATCGTCACGAAGGCACCTGGATAACCCGCGATATCATTATCGCCTATCACCAGCTTCATGAGCTGGGTTACGCGCATTCGATCGAAGTGTGGAGCGGGGACGACCTCGTCGGGGGCATGTACGGCGTGGCGCAGGGTACGCTGTTCTGCGGCGAGTCGATGTTCTCCCGCGCCACGAATGCGTCGAAAACCGCGCTGCTGGTTTTTAGCCAGGAATTTGCCCGACGTGGAGGACAGTTAATGGATTGTCAGGTGCTGAATGAGCATACCGCCTCGCTCGGCGCCGTTGAAATCTCCCGCCGACACTATATCGAACACCTGGAACAGTGCCGAAAGGAGACCCTACCACGCGATTTTTGGGTTCCCAGAACGCTCTTTATACCCAATGCCTAAATGTTTTCCGCATATTTTTTATGAGGGTGTTATAATTACGCCGCAGAGTAGCTTCTGCCTGTTGCCCCGCCGCCGTTTGGGACCCTCGCTTCAGATAACGTCCTTACGTTTATCCTGTCGTCTCCCCTTTACGAATGCGCTTTCCGTTCGGTTGTACCGTGACGCTTGGGCAATACGCTGAGACTGTTTTGCTGCGTTTTAAACGCGCAATTCTTTACTTAATTGAGGAATTTCGGCATTATCTTGCCGGTTCAAAACTTGGTAGTGATACCCCAGAGGATTAGATGGCCAAAGAAGACAATATTGAAATGCAGGGTACCGTACTTGATACGTTGCCTAATACCATGTTTCGCGTAGAACTGGAAAACGGTCACGTGGTAACTGCGCACATCTCCGGTAAAATGCGCAAAAACTATATCCGCATTTTGACGGGCGACAAAGTGACTGTTGAGCTGACCCCGTACGACCTGAGCAAAGGCCGCATTGTCTTCCGTAGTCGCTAATTGTTTTCGCCTGTAATGGCAGATGAATATTTAAAAGGTCGGGACAATCCCGGCCTTTTTTATTTATGGCTTTAGTGTGGCTGTTCAGGAAGAGGTATTTTAGTGCGTTCTGATGCCTTCACCCTGACCCTCTCCCACAGGGAGAGGGAGAAAAGCGGACACAAAAAAGCCGGGTTAAAAACCCGGCTTTTACACTAAAGAAAATCAGTGAGCCGCTTCCGGCTTGTGCTTCGCCGCACTCTGGAAATCGTACGTCAGTTCGTTCTTCGCCTGATCCAGCCCCACCGTTACCTGGCCGCCGTCCACCAGCGAGCCAAACAGCAGCTCGTTCGCCAGCGGTTTCTTCAGGTTGTCCTGAATCACGCGCGCCATCGGACGGGCGCCCATCGCACGGTCGTAGCCTTTCTCAGCCAGCCAGTTGCGGGCCTCCTGGCTCACTTCCAGCGACACGCCTTTCTGATCCAGCTGGACCTGCAACTCGACGATGAACTTGTCCACCACCTGATGAATCACCTCGGTAGACAGGTGATCGAACCAGATAATGTTGTCCAGACGGTTACGGAACTCCGGCGTGAAGATCTTCTTGATCTCTTCCATCGCATCGGTGCTGTTATCCTGGTGGATCAGGCCGATGGATTTACGCTCGGTTTCCCGCACGCCCGCGTTGGTGGTCATCACCAGCACCACGTTGCGGAAATCGGCCTTGCGCCCGTTGTTATCGGTCAGCGTCCCGTTGTCCATCACCTGCAACAGGATGTTGAACACGTCCGGGTGCGCTTTCTCGATTTCATCGAGCAGCAGTACCGCGTGCGGATGCTTGATGACCGCGTCCGTAAGCAGGCCGCCCTGGTCAAAGCCCACGTATCCCGGAGGCGCACCAATCAAACGGCTGACGGTGTGACGCTCCATATACTCGGACATATCAAAGCGCAGCAGCTCAATGCCCAGCGCTTTGGAAAGCTGAACCGTCACCTCGGTTTTACCCACCCCGGTCGGGCCGGCGAACAGGAAGGAACCAACCGGCTTGTGGTCATGCCCCAGGCCAGCACGGGCCATCTTGATCGCTTCGGTTAAGGCCTCAATGGCTTTATCCTGACCAAAGACCAGCATTTTCAGGCGATTGCCGAGGGTCCGCAGCGTATCACGGTCGCTCTGAGAAACGCTCTTCTCAGGAATACGCGCGATGCGGGCCACCACGGACTCGATATCCGCCACATTCACGGTTTTCTTACGCTTGCTGGCTGGCATCAGGCGTGCACGCGCACCCGCCTCATCAATCACGTCGATCGCTTTATCCGGCAGATGACGATCGTTGATGTATTTCACCGCCAGTTCCACCGCCGCACGGACCGCTTTCGCGGTGTAACGCACGTCGTGGTGTGCTTCGTACTTGGTTTTCAGGCCATTGATGATCTGCACCGTTTCGTCAACCGACGGCTCGGTCACGTCGATTTTCTGGAAACGACGCGCCAGCGCACGATCCTTCTCAAAGATGTTGCTGAACTCCTGGTACGTCGTGGAGCCCATCACGCGGATCTTGCCGCTGGAGAGCAGCGGTTTGATCAGGTTAGCGGCATCCACCTGGCCACCGGAGGCCGCACCTGCGCCGATGATGGTGTGGATCTCATCGATAAACAGGATGCTGTTGGTGTCCTGCTCCAGCTGTTTTAACAGCGCTTTGAAACGTTTTTCGAAATCACCGCGGTATTTGGTGCCCGCCAGCAGCGAGCCAATATCCAGCGAGTAGATGGTACAGTCGGCAATCACTTCCGGCACGTCGCCCTGCACAATGCGCCAGGCCAGCCCTTCGGCAATCGCGGTTTTACCCACGCCAGATTCCCCCACCAGCAGCGGGTTGTTCTTACGGCGACGGCACAGCACCTGGATGGCACGCTCCAGCTCTTTGTCGCGGCCAATCAGCGGGTCGATACCGCCAACGCGAGCAAGCTGGTTAAGGTTGGTGGTGAAGTTTTCCATACGATCCTCCCCGCCTGCTTGCTCTTCATTGCTGTTGATCTGTCCGCTGGGATCCGATGCCTGGTTAGGCTCGTCTTTTCGCGTTCCGTGAGAGATGAAGTTGACCACGTCGAGCCGGCTGACTTCGTGTTTACGCAGCAGGTAGGCCGCCTGGGACTCCTGCTCGCTGAAGATGGCGACCAGGACATTGGCACCAGTCACTTCGCTACGTCCGGAAGACTGGACGTGGAAAACCGCGCGCTGCAACACGCGCTGGAAGCTGAGCGTCGGCTGCGTGTCGCGCTCTTCTTCACTGGCTGGCAGCACCGGTGTAGTTTGTTCGATGAAGGCTTCGAGTTCCTGACGTAGCGCCACCAGATCCACGGAGCAGGCTTCCAGCGCTTCGCGGGCAGATGGGTTGCTAAGCAGTGCGAGCAGCAGGTGCTCGACGGTCATAAACTCATGTCGGTGCTCACGCGCTCTGGCGAAAGCCATGTTTAAACTGAGTTCCAGTTCTTGATTGAGCATAGGCACCTCCCCCAATTTTATGCCTTATCAGGCCTTTTCCAGCGTACACAGCAACGGATGCTCGTTCTCCCTTGCATAGTCGTTCACCATCGCTACTTTGGTTTCCGCAACCTCGGCAGTAAAGATGCCGCAGATCGCTTTGCCACGATAATGAACGGTAAGCATCAGTTGCGTTGCACGTTCAACATCATAAGAAAAGAACTTTTGTAGCACGTCAATAACAAATTCCATCGGCGTGTAATCATCGTTCATTAACATAACTTTATACATAGATGGCGGTTTTAGCGCGTCGCGCACTTTATCTTCCGCCAGCTGGTCAAAATCCAGCCAATCGTTGGTCTTACCCATTATGCATAACCACTTTGAATCTACCTCAGATGTTAGATAACAATCATCTATTACTGTCATCCGCGATGTCTGTCACAAACTGTTGCAATAGCGTTAACTGCCTCAAATTTTGGTTGATTATTGTCCCAACTCCAGCGCCAAACGCTTGACGGCTTCTTCCGTTTCTCTAAATTGTACAAGCGTGAGTTGGCGAGGTTTTGAACAGCCCCCACTCCACCACCGGTTCATTCCATCTTAATTTATAAGATTTACGAAGGATGTCGAAGCATGGAAATGGGTACTGTTAAGTGGTTCAACAACGCCAAGGGGTTTGGCTTCATTTGCCCCGAAGGCGGCGGCGAGGATATCTTCGCTCACTATTCCACCATTCAGATGGATGGTTACAGGACGCTCAAAGCCGGGCAGTCCGTCCGGTTCGATGTACACCAGGGGCCAAAAGGCAATCACGCCAGTCTTATCGTGCCCGTTGAAGCAGAAACGGTTGCATAGCTCTCTGATTCATTGTGTACACCCCGCAGGCAAAATGCCAGCCCGATCGGCTGGCATTTTTATTTTCGGGTTATTCCCGCGCCAGCGCATCCACCGGATCCAGCCGCGCCGCGTTTCGTGCCGGCAGCCAGCCAAACAAAATGCCGGTAAAGGTGGAGCACAAAAACGCGGTGAGGATCGCCATCGGTGAGAAGCCAATCTCCCACCCCGGTAAAAAGAGCTGGAGCGCGAAGGCGATCATCATCGAGAGCGCAATCCCCATCGCGCCTCCCACCAGACACACCAGCACCGCTTCAATCAAAAATTGCTGGAGCACATCGCTGGCTCTGGCCCCGACCGCCATGCGAATGCCGATCTCCCGCGTACGTTCGGTCACCGACACCAGCATAATGTTCATCACCCCTATCCCGCCGACGACCAGCGAAATCACCGCCACCAGCGTCAGGAACAGCTGAAGAGTACGTGTGGTCTTTTCGGCCGTTTTCAAGAGGCCGTCCATGTTCCAGGTGAAGAAATCCTTTTTCCCGTGGCGCAACGTTAACAGCCGCTCGAGCTGCTGTTCCGCCAGCGCGCTGTCGTAGCCCTCTTTCACTCGCACGGTAATGGAGTTGAGCCAGGACTGTCCCATAATGCGCCCGGAAATGGTGCTGTACGGCAGCCAGACGCGCAGGATCTTGCTGCTGCCAAACATGGACTGTTTCTCTTCCGCCACACCAATCACCGTGGCGGGCATGTTACCCACCAGGATCACTTCCCCCACCACACGGGTTTTATTGGGGAAAAGCTGTCTGCGCGAGTTAGCGTCTAACACCACCACCTGCGCCCTGCCCGCCAGCTGTTCCGCGTTGAAGGTCGCCCCTTCGCTGAAGGTCATGCCGTAGACGTTGAAGTAATCTCCGCTGACGCCGTTAGCGCTGGCCGCCACGTCGATGTTGCCGTAGCGCAGACGCAGGTTTTGCGACACGGCAGGCGTGGCGGAGTTCACCCACGGCTGCTTCTGAATAGCCGCCAGATCGTCGTATTTCAGCGCCTGCTGATACTGCGGCTCGTCGTCGCCAAAATCTTTGCCGGGGTAAACGTCGATGGTGTTAGTCCCGATGGCGCGAATATCCGCCAGCACCAGCTGTTTCGCCGCATCGCCCACCACCACAATCGACACCACCGAGGCAATACCGATAATGATGCCGAGCATGGTCAGCAGGGTGCGCATTTTGTTGGCCGCCATCGCCAGCCAGGCCATGGTCAGCGCTTCACGAAAGCCGCTGGAGAACTGTCCCCAGCCGGTGGACGCAGGTAAGGCTTCTTTCGGCGCCGCCGCTCTGGACTGACGTGGCGGCGGGTTGCTGACCAGCTCGCCGTCGTGGATCTCAATGATGCGTTCCGCCTGCGCTGCCACCTGCGGATCGTGGGTGACAATAATCACCGTATGCCCCTGATCGCGCAGCTGATGCAGGATCGCCATCACCTCTTCACCGGAATGGCTGTCGAGCGCACCGGTTGGCTCATCAGCGAGGATCACCTGTCCGCCGTTCATCAGCGCGCGGGCAATACTCACGCGCTGCTGCTGACCGCCTGAAAGCTGCGAAGGCTGATAATCAACACGCTCCGCCAGCCCAAGACGCGTTAACAGCGCCTTCGCGCGTTCAAGGCGTTTTTTGCGCTCGACGCCCGCATACACCGCTGGCACCTCCACGTTCTGCGCCGCGCTCAGGTGTGAAAGCAGATGGTAACGCTGAAAAATAAAGCCAAAATGCTCGCGACGCAGCTTCGCCAGCGCGTCGCCGTCCAGGGTGGAAACATCCGTCCCGGCCACGCGATAGGTGCCGCTGGTGGGCTTATCCAGACAGCCAAGAATGTTCATCAGCGTTGATTTACCCGAGCCCGACGCCCCGACAATCGCCACCATCTCACCGGCTTCAACGCGCAGGGAGATGCCCTTCAGCACCTCCACCGGCCCGTCGCCGGACGGATAGCTGCGACGAATGTCATTCAGCTCAAGCAGCGCCGTCATTGCGCGGCTCCGGGCAGGGTTTCGCTGGTGACCACTTCCTCACCCTCTTCCAGCCCTTTTACCACCACCACATCGGTGTCGTTACGTGCGCCAATCACCACTTCCCGCTCGCGGGTTTCGCCGTTGCGCAGCACTTTCACCTTGTAGCGATTGTCCCCGGCGGATTCACCCAGCGCGGAGAGCGGAACCGTCAGCACGTTTTTCACGCCGGTCAGCTGGATATGCACCTGGGCGGTCATGTCCAGACGCAGCACGCCCTGCGGGTTTGGCACCTCAAAACGCGCATAGTAGAAGATAGCGTCGTTGACCTTCTCCGGCGTCGGCAGGATATCTTTCAGCACCCCTTCATAGCGGGTTTGCGGATCGCCCAGCACCGTAAACCAGGCTTTCTGCCCCGGCTTAAGGTGAATGACGTCCGCTTCGGATACCTGGGCTTTCACCAGCATGGTGCTCATATCCGCCAGGGTCAGGATGTTCGGCGCCTGCTGCGCGGCGATGACCGTCTGGCCTTGCAGGGTGGTTATCTGCGTCACTTCCCCGGCCATTGGCGCAACGATTTGCGTGTAATCGAGGTTGGTTTTCGCCGTATCCAGCGAGGCCTGATTCCGTTTGATTTGCGCATCGATGGTGCCAATCTGCGCCTGCTTCACCGCCAGCTCCGTGGCGGCGGTGTCCAGATCCTGTTTCGAGATAGCCTGCGTTTTCGCCAGCGCCTGCTGGCGCGTCAGGGTGACCTGAGCGAGATTACGCTCCGCCTGAGCCTGCGCGCGCTGCGCGCGCAGCTCCATCAGCGTCGCTTCCACTTCGCGGATTTGGTTTTGCGCCTGCTCAGGATCGATCACGCCCAGCAGCTGGCCTTTTTTAACCTTATCGCCAATCTCAACTGACAGGGTTTTAAGCTGACCGCTGACCTGCGCGCCCACGTCAACCTTACGCAGGGCATCCAATTTCCCCGTCGCCAGCACGTTTTGTTGCAGCTCGCCCGGACGAACAATCAGCGTTTGATACTGTGGTACCGGCGCGTTCAGTACCTTCCATAACCAGAATCCGCCCGCTAACACCACTACCGCCAGCAGCAGAAACAGCTTTCTGCGTTTTCCCTTCAGGTTCATAAATATTCCAAATAATTGTTCTGGCTATCATCACCGTTGATTTTATCTAAACCACTCCTCAACGAAACCCCCGATCCCCGTAATCGTCGGGAATTGTTTACCCGATGTTGATAAAGCGCCTGCTGAAATAGCGATATTCCACCAGAAGCAGGATCTAACATGTCTTCCATCGTCGATACACCCTATTCAACGCTGCCCCAGCCTAAATCGGGCTGGCAACTGTTTAAAAGTCTGGCATCGGGTTCCCTCACGCCGGGGCTGGCGTGGCAAAATCCGGCCTATCGACGTAAGTTTATGTTGCGCTCGCTGGCAACGCCGTTCACCACTGCGCGCCTGCTTGGAAACCTTGCAAAACAGCCCCGTCTGATGCAGATCCTGCGCGTGCAGCCCGGCCTGCCGTGCCGCCTGCACCGGCCGTGGCTGACCGTCAATATGGGCCGCCAGACTACGCTGGACGCACTGAACGATCACTATGAGATGATGAGCCGCCATCTTCCGGCGTCGCTGCTGAACGGCTACCTCTCCAGCCAGGGCATCACGCTGGTGACGTTAACGGGCAAAGAGGAGCAGCAGTTTAGCGTTCGCCTGAGCGCGGATGCGTTTCTGGACAAAGAAGGGGAAGCGACCCTCACTTTTTGCGACCACCAGAACACGGTGCTGGCCGAGCTGACCTTTACGCTGTGCACATACCAGGGCAAGCCAACGCTCTTCATCGGCGGAATGCAGGGGGCGAAAGCGCATGTCCCGCACGAGCACATTCAGCTGGCGACCAAAGCCTGTCACGGACTGTTCCCAAAACGTCTGCTGGTTGAAGCGGTCATGACGCTGGCAGGCGCCTTCCCGGTCGAGCAGATCCTCGCGGTGAGTAACGCCACCCACATCTACCGCAGCTGGCGCTATCGCAAGAAAAAAGAGGGAAAATTGCTGGCTGACTATGACAGCTTCTGGCGCTCCCTTGGCGGACAGCAGCAGGATAACGGCAACTTTGCCCTGCCACTGACCATGCCACGCAAACCGATGGAAGAGATTGCGAGTAAAAAACGGTCCGAATACCGCCGCCGCTATGCCCTGCTTGATAGCCTGATCCAACAGGTTTCGCAGGCGACTGCCCGTTAATCGGCCCTCCCGCGAGCCAGCCAGAGGACGCGGGAGAACATTTTACGCAGCAGCGTGGGCACCGACTCCACGCCTCGCCTGCCCGCTTCCGTCGCAACTTCAATGGCCAAATCCGGTTTTGACGACCGATGGATAGCTTTGGCAATCACCCGGCGCATATTCATGGGCACATCTACCGGGATCATCGCCACGCGGTGAAAGACGTCGTCAAATCCCTGGCGGTACATAAAGTGCTCCATGTCCATCGCAGGCAGCGCGGTCAGATGTTCCCGCTCCTCTTCACGATCGTTATTGAGCAGGCTGCGCACGGTCGCCGCATATTTTTTACCCGCCTCATCGCCATCCACCAGTACGTGCCACTCTATCCCCATCCGGCGCGCAAATTTGATCAGCGGTTTTAAGCCAGACTGAGCAAATTCGATCACTTTGATCCCTTCGGCGTCAAAGTGGTGTCCGCACTGGCGAGCCAGCTCGTTTATCACCCAGGTTTCCGTTTCCCCTTCCACCAGCAACCAGCAGCGGGCAAACAGGGAAGAGGCACGGTTAAAACGGATATGAAACGCAATTCGTCGGCCATCTTCGGCATTTAACCCGCCGGGCCCGAGCCGGTAAGCGGTGACCCGCGACGATTCACGCACCAGGCGGCAGACATACTCCACCGGCGTCAGAGAGAGCAGCTCTCCGGAATTCGTGGTGGTGACTCGCTGCAACGGCAGCAAATTAAGAAGATGCCACGCCACGGAAAGCATAATCGGGTGCAGCCGCGTTTCCGGATCTTCCACCAGCAGCAGCGGGCGCGCGTCCCGATCCAGGCGCACCGTCCCTTTCGCCTGTAAAAGCGTGGAGAATAATCCCAGCAGGATCACCCGATGCGTGCGCCCGCCGGGGCGGTCGATCATGCGGTTGATAATATCGAGATAGCGCCAGCTTCGTTGTTCATCGTGCGAGCGGCGACGCATCAGACGGTGGCGCGCCTGCCCCGTTCCCTGCTCGGAGAAATAGTGCTCCAGCAGTTGCACCATGGCAGACAGTCCCTGACGGATCTGGCCGTCGGTGAGGTTCTGCGGCCGTGAGACCAGTTCACGGGCGAGGAAATCCAGTTCGCGGGCGGTCACCTCCACCTCGGGCATATTCGGCACGGTGCCGTTACGGATCCGCCGCATAAAGCGCGCGTCTCGTAAGCGCAGCACGGGGGAGAGGCGGATAAGATGGCGGGCAAGCTCGTCAATATTATCGAGCGGGATCGGATTTCCCTTCTCATCAAGAAATTCACGCAGGGTTAACACCCCGTCGTTTTGCGCCATTTCGCCCTCAAGGCGATAGAAAATACGCTGGAAACCATCTTCACAGGGCACCCAGCAGGGCGACATAGGGCGAAAACGACGCACGCGATGGCGGCCGGGCTCGGATTCGCGGAAGGTCAGAATGATATGCAGGTGTTTCTCGCGTCCGTTGACATCCCCTGGCGGAAACCAGAAGTCATCATGAACGAAGTGGTACAAGTTCTCTTCGGGCGAAAGTAGCAGCGTCAGGGCATCCAGCAGGCTGGATTTACCCCAGGCATTTTCGCCTATCAGGACGTTGTTCTGTTCCAGTTGCAGCGACAGGCGGTTAATCCCGCGAAACCCGACAATCTCCACACGTTCGAGTAGCATACATCCCCCGCAATTCGGCCACTTTTTCCTTCAAGTTATCAGCAGTATAGCGGCAGGCTGTGGGTCACGACAGCAGAATATACGCCCCCTTAATTATTGGGCTATGCTCTTATTACCTCCGATCTGAACAAGGATTGACATCACATTGCCTTAAATCAAATTTAGTGAATTTATTTGAGTGGCGAAGGGATGTTGATGGTTTCAAAATACTGGCTCTTTGAGTCGTCATCCCTTTATGGCGATATAACCCGCGCGCAGGAATGGGCGCGGACGTTTATTATTGAGGTGGTTATGTTCAGAAAATTAGCGGCAGAATGCTTTGGTACATTCTGGCTGGTGTTTGGTGGCTGCGGTAGCGCAGTACTGGCAGCCGCATTTCCGGAATTAGGTATTGGCTTTGTCGGCGTCGCGCTGGCATTCGGTTTAACTGTATTAACCATGGCATTCGCCGTGGGGCATATTTCCGGCGGTCATTTCAACCCGGCCGTCACATTAGGATTATGGGCGGGCGGACGTTTCCCGGCGAAAGATATTATTGGCTATATTATTGCCCAGGTTATTGGCGGTATTATTGCCGCGGCGGTGCTGTACGTAATTGCCAGCGGAAAAGCCGGGTTTGACGCCGCGGCCAGCGGTTTTGCGTCGAACGGCTTCGGCGAACACTCTCCAGGCGGCTACTCGATGCTGTCTGCCATCGTGATTGAAATTGTGCTCACCGCAGGCTTCCTGTTGGTGATCCACGGCGCAACGGACAAATACGCGCCTACGGGCTTTGCCCCCATCGCTATTGGTCTGGCGTTGACGCTGATCCACCTCATCTCCATTCCGGTGACCAACACCTCCGTTAACCCGGCGCGCAGCACCGCGGTGGCTATTTTCCAGGGCGGCTGGGCGCTTGAACAGCTGTGGCTGTTCTGGGTGATGCCTATTATCGGCGGTATTCTGGGCGGCGTGCTGTATCGCACCCTGCTGGAAAAACGCGATTAATTAAGTGCGGTCTGTAATGTCGGGTGGCGCTAAAGCTTACCCGACCTACGTTAGTGTGCACTTTGTAGGCCGGGTAAGGCGCAGCCACCACCCGGCTTTTTTTGTAGCTTTACCTCACAGCCTTTATTGGGTAGTGTCTCTGGCGCTTAACTGATACTCAAAAGGACCGGCTGTTCATGTTCTCAGGACTCCTCATCATTCTTCTGCCCCTGATTGTGGGCTACCTTATTCCGCTGCGTCATGAATCGGCCTTAAAGCTTATTAATCGCTTTCTCAGCTGGATTGTTTACGTCATTCTGTTCTTTATGGGGATCAGCCTGGCCTTCCTGGATAATCTGGCGACGAACTTGCTTTCCATCCTGCATTATTCTGCGGTTACGGTAGTGGTTATTCTGCTGTGCAATATTGCTGCGCTGTTCTGGCTGGAACGCACTATTCCCTGGAAAAATCACCACCATCAGGAAAAGCTTCCCTCCCGTATTGCGATGGCGCTGGAATCATTAAAACTGTGCGGCGTGGTGGTACTCGGTTTTTTACTGGGTCTGACCGGCTGGGCATTTTTACAGCACGCAACGGAAGCCAGCGAATATACGCTTATTTTCCTGCTCTTCCTGATTGGTATTCAGCTGCGAAATAATGGCATGACGCTGAAACAGATTGTCCTTAACCGCCGGGGCATGATGGTTGCCGTTATCGTTGTGGCCAGCTCACTGGCGGGGGGAGTGATTAACGCCTTTATTCTCGATCTGCCGCTGAAAACCAGCCTGGCGATGGCGTCCGGTTTCGGCTGGTATTCGCTCTCCGGTATTCTGCTGACCGAATCGTTTGGTCCGGTGATCGGCAGCGCCGCCTTCTTTAACGATCTGGCGCGCGAGCTGATAGCCATCATGCTGATCCCCGGCCTGGTACGCCGCAGCCGCTCTACCGCGCTGGGCCTGTGCGGGGCCACCTCAATGGACTTTACCCTGCCGGTGTTACAGCGCTCGGGAGGACTGGAGATGGTTCCTGCCGCCATCGTACACGGCTTTATTCTGAGCCTGCTGGTCCCCATTCTGATGGCGTTCTTCTCAGCCTGATACTGCTTTGGCGGTAGTGAACCTGCCGCCAAAATTGCGCTAAATCAATAACCCTCCACTTAGTATAAGAAAGCACTTTTCTCCGTTGTGGCACAGGCATAACCTTAAACATGTATCTCAAATATAACTTTAACAGGTGTGATTATGTTTTGTGTGCAATGTGAACAAACCATCCGTACCCCAGCAGGCAACGGCTGCTCTTACGCGCAGGGTATGTGCGGCAAAACCGCAGAAACGTCCGATCTCCAGGATCTGCTGATTGCGGCGCTGCAAGGCTTGTCCGCCTGGGCCTTCAAAGCCCGTGAATATGGCATTGTTGATCACTATGTCGACAGCTTTGCGCCGCGCGCATTTTTCTCCACGCTGACCAACGTTAACTTCGATTCTCCACGCATTGTGGGCTATGCCCGCGAAGCGATTGCCCTGCGTGAAGCCCTGAAAGCGCAGTGCCTGAATGCCGACGCCAGCGCCCGCGTGGACAACCCGATGGCGGAGCTACAGCTGGTGAGCGACGACCTGGGCGAGCTACAGCGTCAGGCCGCAGAATTTACTCCCAATAAAGACAAAGCGGCGATTGGCGAAAACATCCTCGGCCTGCGCCTGCTGTGCCTGTACGGTCTGAAAGGTGCTGCGGCCTATATGGAACACGCGCACGTACTCGGCCAGTACGACAACGCTATTTACGCCCAGTACCACAAAATCATGGCCTGGCTGGGCACCTGGCCTTCCGATATGAACGCCCTGCTGGAATGCTCGATGGAAATCGGCCAGATGAACTTCAAAGTGATGAGCATTCTGGATGCCGGTGAAACCAGCACCTACGGCCACCCAACGCCAACGCAGGTCAACGTCAAAGCGACCGAAGGCAAATGCATCCTGATCTCCGGTCATGACCTGAAAGATCTCTACAACCTGCTGAAGCAGACCGAAGGCACCGGCGTTAACGTTTATACCCACGGCGAAATGCTGCCCGCGCACGGTTACCCGGAGCTGCGTAAATTTAAGCATCTGATCGGTAACTACGGCAGCGGCTGGCAGAACCAGCAGGTGGAGTTCGCCCGCTTCCCTGGCCCAATCGTCATGACCTCTAACTGCATCATCGACCCGACCGTCGGCGCGTATGACGACCGTATCTGGACCCGCAGCATCGTCGGCTGGCCGGGCGTGAGCCACCTTGAAGGCGACGATTTCGGTCCGGTTATCGCTCAGGCGCAGCAGATGGCAGGCTTCCCGTACAGCGAAATTCCGCACCTCATCACCGTCGGTTTTGGTCGTGAAACCCTGCTGGGTGCGGCGGATTCCCTGATTGACCTCGTCAGCCGTGAAAAACTGCGTCACATCTTCCTGATCGGCGGCTGTGACGGCGCGCGCGGGGAACGTAACTACTTCACCGATTTCGCCACCCGCGTACCGGAAGACTGTCTGATCCTGACCCTGGCCTGCGGTAAGTACCGTTTCAACAAGCTGGACTTCGGCAACATCGAAGGTCTGCCGCGCCTGGTGGATGCGGGTCAGTGTAACGATGCGTATTCAGCCATCATTCTGGCGGTCACGCTGGCAGAGAAACTGGGCTGCGGCGTGAACGATCTGCCGCTGTCGCTGGTGCTCTCCTGGTTCGAGCAGAAAGCGATCGTTATCCTGTTGACCCTGCTCTCTCTCGGCGTGACCAACATCGTCACCGGGCCGACCGCGCCAGGCTTCCTGACGCCGGACCTGCTGGCCATCCTGAACGAGAAATTTGGTCTGCGTTCCGTGACCAACGTTGAAGATGATATGAAGCAACTGCTGAGCGCGTAAGGAGTAACTCATGACCATGCCAACCTCACAATGTCCGTGGCGGATGCAGGTTCATCACATCCATCAGGAGACGCCGGATGTGTGGACGCTGTCGCTGCTGTGCCATGACTATTATCCGTACCGCGCGGGCCAGTATGCGCTGGTGAGCGTGCGTAATTCGGCGGATACTCTGCGCGCCTACACGATCTCCTCCACGCCGGGCGTGAGCGAGTACATTACGCTCACCGTTCGTCGTATTGATGACGGCGCAGGATCCGAGTGGCTGACCCGGGACGTGAAGCGCGGGGATTACATCTGGCTGTCTGATGCGCAGGGCGAGTTTACCTGTGACGACAAGACGGAAGATAAATTCCTGCTGCTGGCGGCGGGTTGTGGCGTGACGCCGATTATGTCGATGCGTCGCTGGCTGGCGAAATACCGACCTCAGGCCGACGTGCAGGTGATTTTCAGCGTTCGTTCCCCGGAAGATGTGATTTTTGCCGAAGAATGGCGCAACTATCCGGTGACGCTGGTGGCCGAGCACAAAGCGACGCACGGTTTTGTCGCGGGGCGCCTGAGCCGCGAGCTGCTGCAAAGCGTGCCGGATATTGCGAACCGCACCGTGATGACCTGCGGCCCGGCGCCGTACATGGAGATCGTGGAGAAAGAAGTGAAAGCGCTCGGCGTGACCCGCTTCTTCAAAGAGCAGTTCTTCACGCCTGTAGCGGAAGCGGCGACCAGCGGGATGAAGTTCACGAAGCTGCAACCGGCGCAGACCTTCTTTGGCCGCGTGGGCACCACGCTGCTTGAAGCGCTGGAAAGCAACAACGTACCGGTGGCAGCGGCCTGTCGCGCCGGGGTGTGCGGTTGCTGTAAGACCAAAGTGGTTTCCGGTGAGTACACGGTCACCAGCACCATGACGCTGACCGACGCGGAAATCGCGGAGGGCTATGTGCTGGCATGTTCGTGCCATCCGCAGGGCGATCTTGTCCTCGCATAATCTGTCGTGGTTCACCTGTAGGCCCGGTAAGCGTCAGCGCCACCGGGCTTTTTTGTCCGTGCAGGCCAGCTCATTTGCCTTTGTAACTCCTGTAGGCCCGGTAAGCGTCAGCGCCACCGGGCTTTTTGCCGGGTGGCACTACGTTTACCCGGCCTACATTGTGCCTACGGCCTGTACGGCAGTGAACCGTGGCTAAAGGCATGAGCAAATCAGGCAAGATTTCTAAGCTGCCTGCCCGGCAGTGAACAAAACACGCTGGCGCGTGTCGGTGTCGCCGTATTTCTAAGCTGCCTGCCCGGCAGTGAACTGAAGCAATCTACATCTATCCCTTTGTCTGATAAACCAATACCTCAAAAACTCCCTCCAACCCCTTTTTTATTCCCCTTCAGCCTAACCATATAAAATCAACAACTTATGCACCATCAGGAAAAAAGGGTCTGCAAACCCGCTTCCTCCCGCCCCAACCTCAGCCCGCTGGCGGCGCGTCGCGCAGAAAAACCACCTGTACTTAAGGAATACTGAGCAGGCAATACAGCGACTTTCTTCTAAGCTTGTAAGCGATATCACAAAAAGGAGACGGACAACCATGAAACAAACTGTGGCTGCATACATAGCGAAAACCCTTGAGCAGGCTGGCGTAAAGCGTATCTGGGGCGTCACTGGCGATTCTCTGAACGGACTCAGCGATAGCCTTAACAAGATGAAAACTATTGAGTGGATGCCCACCCGCCATGAAGAAGTCGCCGCCTTTGCCGCCGGTGCCGAAGCGCAGCTTACGGGTGAACTCGCCGTCTGTGCAGGTTCCTGCGGACCGGGAAACCTGCACCTCATCAACGGTCTGTTCGACTGTCACCGCAACCATGTTCCGGTGCTGGCGATTGCGGCTCACATTCCGTCATCTGAAATCGGTAGCGGCTATTTTCAGGAGACGCATCCGCAGGAGCTGTTCCGTGAATGCAGCCACTATTGCGAGCTGGTCTCATCGCCGGAGCAGATCCCACAGGTGCTGGCGATAGCCATGCGTAAGGCGATCCTGAATCGCGGGGTTTCGGTGGTTGTGCTGCCGGGGGACGTGGCGCTGAAGGCCGCACCTGAAACCGCCACCACCCACTGGTACTCTGCGCCCCAGCCAACCATTACCCCTGCCGAAGAAGAGCTGAAAAAGCTGGCACAGCTGCTGCGATACTCCAGCAATATCGCCCTGATGTGCGGCAGCGGCTGCGCCGGCGCGCATAAAGAGCTGGTGGAATTTGCCGGTAAGCTGAAGGCGCCAGTTGTGCACGCCCTGCGCGGGAAAGAGCACGTTGAATACGATAACCCGTACGATGTCGGCATGACCGGGCTGATCGGTTTTTCCAGCGGCTTCCACACCATGATGAACGCCGACACGCTGATCCTGCTCGGCACCCAGTTCCCGTACCGCGCGTTCTACCCGACGGATGCCAAAATTATCCAGATCGACATTAATCCCGGCAGCATCGGCGCGCACAGCAAGGTGGATATGGCGCTTATCGGCGATATCAAATCCACCCTCGCCGCCCTGCTGCCGCTGCTGGAAGAAAAAACGGACCGCAAATTCCTCGATAAAGCCCTGAGCGATTATCGCGATGCGCGCAAGGGGCTGGACGATCTCGCCAAACCGAGCGAAAAAGCGATCCACCCGCAGTATCTGGCGCAGCAGATCAGCCACTTCGCCGACGACGATGCCATCTTCACCTGCGACGTAGGAACGCCCACCGTCTGGGCCGCGCGCTATCTGAAAATGAACGGCAAACGTCGCCTGCTTGGGTCGTTCAACCATGGCTCAATGGCCAACGCCATGCCGCAGGCGCTGGGTGCAAAGGCGACGGTACCGGAACGTCAGGTGGTGGCGATGTGCGGCGACGGCGGGTTCAGTATGCTGATGGGGGATTTCCTGTCGGTGGCGCAGATGAAGCTTCCGCTCAAAATCGTGGTCTTTAACAACAGCGTTCTGGGCTTCGTGGCGATGGAGATGAAGGCCGGAGGCTACCTCACGGACGGCACCGAACTGCACGACACCAACTTCGCCCGCATCGCCGAAGCCTGCGGCATCACCGGTATTCGGGTGGAGAAAGCCTCAGAGGTGGACGACGCCCTGCAACGCGCCTTCGCCATCGACGGCCCGGTGCTGGTGGATGTGGTGGTCGCCAAAGAAGAGCTGGCGATCCCGCCTCAAATCAAGCTGGAACAGGCCAAAGGTTTTAGCCTCTACATGCTGCGCGCCATCATCAGCGGGCGCGGTGACGAAGTGATCGAACTGGCAAAAACCAACTGGCTCAGGTAAAACATTTCACAAGACCTCTTAAATTAAAGGGATGTGAAATGATTGATTTACGTAGTGATACCGTTACCCGTCCGGGCCGCGCCATGCTCGAAGAGATGATGGCCGCCCCGGTCGGGGACGACGTCTACGGCGATGACCCGACGGTCAACGAACTCCAGCGCTATGCGGCAGAGCTGAGCGGTAAAGAGGCTGCCCTGTTCCTGCCCACCGGCACGCAGGCTAACCTGGTGGCGCTGCTCAGCCACTGCGAGCGCGGCGAGGAGTATATCGTCGGCCAGGGGGCGCATAACTACCTGTACGAAGCCGGCGGTGCGGCGGTGCTTGGCAGCATCCAGCCGCAGCCGATCGATGCCGCACCCGACGGTACGCTGCCGCTGGACAAAGTCGCGGCGAAAATCAAAGCCGACGATATTCACTTCGCCCGCACTAAACTGCTGAGCCTCGAAAACACCCATAACGGTAAAGTCCTGCCGCGCGAATACCTGAAAGCGGCATGGGACTTTACCCGCGAGCGTAAGCTCGGCCTGCACGTTGACGGCGCACGTATCTTCAACGCCGTGGTGGAGTACGGCTGCGAGCTGAAAGCGATCACCCAATATTGCGACTCGTTCACCATTTGCCTCTCTAAAGGGCTGGGTACGCCGGTAGGTTCCCTGCTGGTTGGCAGCGCGGACTACATCAGGCGCGCCAACCGCTGGCGCAAAATGACCGGCGGCGGGATGCGTCAGGCGGGTATTCTGGCGGCTGCCGGACTGTACGCCCTGAAAAATAACGTGTCACGCCTGAAAGACGATCACGACAATGCGGCGTGGATGGCAGCGCAGCTGCGTGAAATCGGCGCTGATGTCATGCGTCACGACACTAACATGCTGTTTGTCCGCGTCGGCGATGAGCATGCTGCCGCGCTGGGCGACTTTATGAAAGCCCGAGGCGTGCTGATTAACGCCTCCCCGGTCGTACGGCTGGTGATGCACCTTGACGTTAACCGCGAGCAGCTGACCGAGGTGGTGAAACACTGGCAGGCGTTTTTACAGCGTTAAGGAGCATACCGTGCCGCAACGTATTCTGGTGCTCGGCGCCAGCGGGTATATCGGTCAGCATCTGACCACTGCGTTAAGCCAGCAGGGGCACCAGGTGCTGGCAGCGGCACGCAACACGGAACGCCTGCAAAAGCTACATTTGCCTGGCGTGACGTGTCACAACGTTGACCTTAGCTGGCCGAAAGCGCTTCCTGCGCTGCTGGAAGGGGTCGATACGCTTTACTACCTTGTCCACAGCATGGGCGAAGGCGGCGATTTTATCGCCCACGAGCGTCAGGTGGCGATGAACGTTCGTGATGCGCTGCTGCAAACGCCGGTGAAGCAGGTGATTTTTTTAAGCTCGCTCCAGGCGCCTGAGCACGAGCAGTCAGACCATCTGCGCGCCCGACAGCTGACGGCAGAAACGCTGCGGAGCGCCCGTATCCCCGTTACCGAACTGCGGGCAGGGATCATCGTCGGCGCGGGTTCCGCCGCGTTCGAAGTGATGCGCGATATGGTCTACAACCTGCCCGTGCTGACGCCGCCGCGCTGGGTACGCTCGCGCACCACGCCCATTGCGCTGGAGAATTTACTCCATTATCTGGTGGCATTGCTGGATCACCCGGCGGAGCAGCATCGCGTGCTGGAGGCGGCAGGTCCGGAAGTGCTGAGCTACCAGGCGCAGTTCGAACATTTTATGCGGGTGAGTGGCCGCCACCGCTGGCTGATCCCCATCCCCTTCCCGACCCGCTGGATATCGGTGTGGTTTTTGAATGTGATCACCTCCGTGCCGCCGACGACCGCCAAAGCGCTTATCCAGGGGTTGAAGCACGATCTGCTGGCGGACGATCGCGCGCTGCGCGCCTTAATTCCCCAGGAACTCATCCGCTTTGACGACGCGGTGCGCAACACGCTGAAAGAGGAAGAGAAGCTGGTGAACTCCAGCGACTGGGGTTATGACGCGCAGGCGTTTGCCCGCTGGCGGCCCGAGTACGGCTATTATCCGAAACAGGCGGGCTGTACGGTAAAAACCACGGCCAGCCTGGCAGCGCTGTGGGAAGTTGTGAACCAGATCGGCGGCAAAGAGCGCTATTTCTTCGGCAATATTCTGTGGCAAACGCGCGGCGCGCTGGATCTGCTGGTCGGTCACCGGCTGGCAAAAGGCCGCCCTGCCCATCCCTGGCTGAAGGTGGGCGATACCGTCGACAGCTGGAAAGTGATTATTGTTGAGCCGGAAAAACAGCTGGCGCTGCTGTTTGGCATGAAGGCGCCGGGGCTGGGGCGGCTCTGCTTCACCCTCAAGGACAACGGCGACCATCGTGAACTGGACGTTCGGGCATGGTGGCATCCGCACGGAATGCCGGGTCTGTTTTACTGGTTGCTGATGATCCCGGCACACCTGTTTATCTTCCGCGGAATGGCGAAACGGATTGCGCAACTGGCAGAAGAAAAGCGGGAAAATAACTAAATAAAACTCTTAATCTTTCACCTTTCCCATTGCAACACATCGTAATTCACGAAAGAATGCGCACGAAATTCTTTTCAACACAGTGGATTGTTATGAAGGTACTGGTTACCGGGGCGACCAGCGGCTTAGGCCGAAATGCGGTCGAGTTTCTGCGCAACAAAGGCATCAGCGTGAGGGCCACCGGTCGCAATGAGGCGATGGGTAAGCTCCTGCAAAAAATGGGCGCTGAATTTGTCCATGCCGATCTGACGGAGCTGGTCTCCTCTCAGGCCAAGGTGATGCTCGCCGGTATCGATACGCTGTGGCACTGCTCCAGTTTTACCTCTCCGTGGGGTACCCAGGAAGCCTTTGATCTCGCCAACGTGCGCGCCACGCGTCGTCTGGGCGAATGGGCCGTCGCCTGGGGCGTGCGTAACTTTATTCATATTTCCTCCCCGTCGCTCTATTTCGACTATCACCACCATCGTGATATTCAGGAAGATTTCCGCCCGGCGCGCTTCGCCTGTGAGTTTGCCCGCAGCAAAGCGGCGGGCGAAGAGGTGATCGACCTGCTGGCCCAGTCAAACCCGCACACCCGCTTTACCGTGCTGCGTCCGCAGAGCCTGTTTGGGCCGCACGACAAAGTCTTTATCCCGCGACTGGCCCAGATGATGCACCACTACGGCAGCGTGCTGTTACCGCGCGGCGGCGATGCGCTGGTGGACATGACCTATTACGAAAATGCCGTTCACGCCATGTGGCTGGCGAGCCAGCCGGAATGCGATAAGCTGGTGTCGGGCCGCGCGTACAACATCACCAACGGCGAACCCTGTACCCTGCGCAGCATTGTGCAAAGGCTGATTGACGAGTTAAAAATCGACTGCCGGATCCGTTCCGTTCCTTACCCGATGCTGGACATGATTGCCCGCAGCATGGAGCGCTTTGGCAGTAAATCGGCGAAAGAGCCTGCGCTGACGCATTACGGTGTGTCGAAGCTCAACTTTGATTTTACGCTGGATATTTCGCGGGCGGAGAACGAGCTGGGGTATAAACCGATTGTCTCGCTGGATGAAGGGATAGTGCGTACGGCGGCGTGGTTACGGGATCACGGGAAGTTGCACCGGTAAGCGTTCCAGCCTCATGTAGGCCGGATAAGCGCAGCGCCACCCGGCAAAAAACAGAGAGTGCGGACTGATGCCCTCACCCCGGCCCTCTCCCACCGGGAGAGGGTGCAGACACTAAAACGGCAACCCTGGGGGTTGCCGTTTGCTGTTTATAACGCCGTCCAAGCTTCAGCCCATGCCAGACCTGCGCCTGGTTCATAGTACGTTGGAGAGTTGTTACACCAGCCGCTGTACGGGAACGGTTTGCACTGGAACAGTTTACCGTGGTTGTTCACGATATCACCGGCGTTGTACTTGCTGTTCGCGCTCCATGCCGGGTAAGACGTATCTTCTCCGGATGGCGTTGCCGCTTTCGCTTTCACGTTCAGCAGGTAAGACGTGGTGCTGCTCAGCTCGCCATCGCTGACGGTCAGGCTCACTTCATACTGCTGCGCCGTCGCAGACTCTGGCGCGGTGAAGGTCACAACCGCTTTGTCCTGACCGGTAACAGTCTGACCATCCTGGGAACGCCAGGTATACGTCAGCGTGTTGCCATCTGGATCGGTAGAGCCTTCCGCGCTCAGAGAAACCTGCGCACCCGCTTCAACTGCGCCGATCGGACCGGCAATCTGCGCAACCGGCGCGTGGTTCACCACAACCGGCGTTTCATCCGGCGTTGGTGTTGGTGTCGGCGCTGGCGTTTCATCACCAGATGGCGTCGGTGTTGGCGTGACCGGCGTTTCGTCCGGGGTCTCGGAAGAACCCTCGTCGTTAACAATTTTCACGTTAAAGAAGTGCTGCACGCACTTGCTGTAGTCACCGTCTTTAAATGCGCTGAACGGGGTCTGGTAACCCACCAGCTGGCAAGAGTAGGTTTTGCCGTCCGGAGTATCCGCGCTCCATCCCCAGTCCTGTTCCCAGTAAATCTTCAGGGCGCCTGCGCCACCTTCGTCGAACTGCTTCATGTTGGCGCAACCCAACACTTCGTTCGCCGGAACAGGCACTTTCAGGTAATTCGCGAACTCTTTGTAGTACTTGATACGGTTTTGAGACTGCGCAATTTCAGTCGGGCCGCCGCACTCAACGCCGCCGTTGATGATCTGGGTGGTCACACCAAAGCCCGGAACCAGACCGTTGGCTTTATCGTGGTCGTTCGGCTGCCATGTACCGTCGATCACCTGCAACATGCTTGGTTTTGGCGGCTGCGGATAGGCGAAGAAGAAGATCGCACTCGCCAGGTTCAGCCAGGTGTCCGCCACCAGCTCAGGTTTGTCGAGCAGCGTACGCACGTCGCCGTACATCGCTTCAGAGAATGGACCGTAGTTGTAATTGTAGGACAACTGTTTCGCACCACGACCGAAGTAGCTCAGGAAATCGCCGTCTTTATCTTTACCGCAAGGCCAGGTCTGCCCCTGCCAGACGTCCGGGTTACATTCGCCGTTATAACCGCCCTTCTGCCCTTCGCTCCAGCCCATTTCACGTAAGTGGACCAGCGCCTGACGCCATTCGGCTTCCGGACGCCAGCTTTCGTGGCCGCCGGTCTCCTGGGCAAAGTGGGCAAACATGGTGGCCAGCTCTTTGCGGCAGATGGCGTCGCTGTCACGACCGTCATTGTAGGTCTTACACAGCGCCGGGAATTTACCCACGGCTTTCAGGAAGTTGCTGTAGGTATAGGCCTGCGCGCGCAGCGGGAAGAGATTTTCCCAGTCGCTGGCTTTCACAATCCCTTCAACGCGTTTAACGTTGTCCGGGTTCGCCGCCCGGCCTGGCTCAATCAGTTCGACCTGCGCGTTATCCAGCGTCTGGATGGTCTCTTTAACCGAAGCCATCAGCGGGAAGTCCGTCAGTTCCTTCTCTTTCTTCGCCAGATCGCTGGCTTTGATGGTGTACGGCTCACTGCTGGTCTCCTTCAGGTTAGCAGCCTGAGCCATGAGTGGCGCCACGCAGGCTCCCGCAATGAGTACACTCAGTAACGTCCTTTTGTTCATTTCAGTTTTCCTGTTCGTTTAAAATTAAATGTTAAAATCCCGGCTTAGGTATTACTCCGTTAATACATAAACCACATTCAGCTGTTTTCACTTTTCGAAGAACACCTTCAGGAATTCTTCAAAAATAAAAAACGTTAATAACGTGCTGCTAATTTCAGTTGCTGATATTTGGCCCAGACCTTATGGGCATATTTCATCCTCTGCGGATAATTTTCTTTTTTCAGTCCGGCGTTATACGCGCCAACGGCTTCCCAGTTATAGCCATACACCCTGATCATCCCGGAGAGGATAGAAGCCCCGACCATGATCGAAGTACACGGCTCCGTGATTAACCGGTATTCGTCGATTCCTCTGCTTTCCAGCGCGGTAAAATGCGAACTGTTGATTTGCATCAGCCCGACATCCCGCGTTCCATCGCGGTTTTGCCCAACCGCATACGGGTTCATTCCGGATTCCACATTCGCTATCGCGTACAGTAAATAAGGGTCGACATGATAATAATGCGCCGCTTTATTCCAACAGTTTGCCAGAGCGCTTTGGCTTATTATCAATAACAACAAAATCAACTTTTTCATTTTTACCTGCTGACAGTTTCGGTTATTTCTCCTTACCAACATCCTGTAAAATGAATTTTGAATCACTCCCCCTCTAAAAGGGGGAGTCATTAATGGGTTAGATTATTTGCAGTCTGTTGATGCGCCTTCTTTTACCCATACGTCGCTGTTGGCTGGATTATCACCACGGGTCCACCATTTCGCACGGTAAACGTTTCCTTCATAGGTGGTGGTGTCGCCGCCGTTGTAGACCAGGTCAGAACGCCAGTTCATCTTCACGTTGCTTACCAGCTCCCATGCATCCACACCGAAGCCAGGCTGATTGCCCTGAGTCCAGTACTTCGCTTTCCACACCAGATGGTCGAAGCTTACGGTATCGCCACCGTTGTAGATTTTGCTGGATTCCCACGCCGCATATTTGCTGGCGTTAGCATCCACAGGTGCATCGCAGCTCCCTTTGTCAGACGGTGGAGTCACATCATCAGCCGGAGGGGTAACGTCATCCGCCGGGTTAGTGTCTTCGTCATCTGGCACAGGTGCAGGCGCCGCTTTCGGATTCACGGTGACCTGGACGTTAGACTGCACGCTGGTCTTACCGTCGCTCACCACCACGCTCAGGGTGTAGGTAGACGTCGAGCTCACTTCCGGCGCAGTGATGTTCACGTTCGCGGAGTCAGTCCCGGTAGCGTGCATATCTGCTGGTACACTCCAGGCGTAGGTCAACGCATCTCCGTCTGGATCCGCGGCCTGGGCATGCAGCGCATAGGTTTCACCTGATTCAAGCGTGATCGCTTCCATTGGGTTTAAAACCGGTGCCTGGTTAGCTTTCGGCGCCTTGTTCACCACCTGGACATCAATCGCGTTGCTCAGGCCTTTTGCATCGGTCACCGTCAGGCGGAACACCATGGTCTGGTCGGACGTCGCGGCGGCAACGTTAAAGGTCGCTTTCGCTTTGGTGCTGTTGGTGATGGTGACCGACGGACCAGAGACCTGAGTCCATTTGTAGGTAATCGCATCGCCATCAGGATCGCTTGAAGCAGAGCCATCGAGCGTGACGGTTACCGGGCCAGACACGTTCTGGTCGGCAGAGGACGCGATTGGCGCGTGGTTGGTGACCACCGGATCAACCGGCGTAGCGTCGCCGCCCAGCAGGCTTTCGTTCATCGCGTTCAGGATGTCACCGGTGTCAGAGTCGATAGACCATGCGAACAGGCCACCCAGTTTATTCGCCAGAACATACTTACCTTTCGCCGTGGTTGAACGCGCATCTTCATACGTGATCAGGTCGCCGGTAGTTTTGTTGAAGACGTAAGGGGCTTCCGCATCAGCGTCGTAGCCGTATTCCCAGCCTGGTTTGCCTTTGTATTCGTTAACGATCTGACGATAGTCAACCACGCCGGGTTCCCAGGTCCCTTTCACCATACCTGTAGCGGTGCCGGTGAATGGATTGTTACCGGTGTAGCCATGCACGCCGGTCCAGCCGCGGCCATACATTCCCGCACCCACCACGATCTTGCCTGGTTGTACGCCCTGGGAAAGCAGCGCGTTAACGCCATTTTCAGTGGTGTAGTCAGTGTCCGGACGCCATGCTGGCGCACGCAGCGCCGCCTGGTGGCCGAGAACGGTGTTGCTCCAGCCGCCGTAGAAGTCATAGCTCATCAGGAAGATGTGGTCGAGGTACTGCTGAGCGGCAGTGTAATCCACGTCTTCGATCTTATCGCGGCCTGCACCGATGGCGCTGGTCAGTTCATAGGTACGGCCCGTCTGTGCAGAGAGCTCGTTCAGCATGGTGCGCAGGTCGTGCATCAGCGCGGTATAGGTTGCTTTATCCTGCTGCGGGTTACCCAGATTTTCGCTCACACCGCCGCCGCCAGGGAATTCCCAGTCGATATCCACGCCGTCAAAGAATTTCCAGGTCTGGAGGAACTCTTTCACAGAAGAGACAAAGCGTGCGCGGATAGCCGGGTCGCCCATGTGGAAGAACGGATCGGAGAGCGTCCAGCCGCCGATAGATGGCAGCACTTTCAGGTCCGGATGCGCTTTTTTCAGCGCCATCAGCTGGCCAAAGTTACCTTTATACGGGTCGTCCCAGCCGGAGACGCCAGCCTGTGGTTTTTGCAGCGCAGCCCATGGGTCGTGGATCGCCACGGTATAGTCAGGACGGCCCTTACAGTCGTTCTGGAGCACGCGGAAGCTGTTGCCGCCTTCAATGGTTTTCAGGCCGTCGTTGATGCCGTCACCGCCACAGATTGGAATGAAGCCGTACAGAATGTGGTTGAGGTTTGCCGCAGGGATCTTATCAACCGGGAAGTTACGGTCATAAACGCCCCACTCCGGGAAGTAGGCCGCAACCACTTTATCGGTATGCTTCGCAAACGCTTTGTTATTCTCTTTGAGAGACGTATTCAGCGGCAGCAGGTGGCTACCGTCGGTGTCTGCCACAATAATCAGCTTGCTGGCGCTTTTCGCACAGCCGCTGGCGTTACAGACTTCAACCTGTTCCTGATAACGCCCACCTTTTTTTACTTTAAACGTTGCAGAGCCCGTCGCGCCGGCTGCGCCGGTCCATACGGTTTGTCCGTCCAGCAGAACTTTCGCTGAAGTTGGCGCATCACCACTCCAGACGTTCCACTCAACTTTTACATCCACGCCATCGTTATGCACTTTGACAAGATTGTTATAATCCTGGGCAGCCTGATCCACTTCCACCAGGGCAAATTTGTCATTGCCATAGCCGATCGTCGGTGCACCTGGCGCTGCTGCAAATGCGGAGCTGGTTGCCGCCGCAATAAAGAGCGCCAGATATTTTGGCTTCATAAATTTCATTTTTATTTCCTGATAAATTTATTCGTAACGTAATAACCCATGTCTTCCGTGAGATCATGGATGCGTTTCGCGTAATGCGTATTTAACCAACGTGAGTGCCGTGAACAAAAAATTGTTGCTGCGTTGTATTCCTCCATTAAAAGATACAAGCTGAAATTCCGTGTAGCTTATATCTCTTACGATACACTGAGCGTAAAGGGTCGTCCTTCCCTTCCTCCATCAAAAAGATTTATAAAAAATCTTGACCTGTATATTTAAAATGTGAAAGCAAATTGCTGGCTCATAAACACCACTATTCCAGCAAAGGCGAGATAAGGACCAAAAGAAATAGTGAGGTTATTTTTATTTAAATTATTTACGGCGAAATAACCGACAATACCGCTTAACGCTGCCGCCAGTTCAATGGAGGGCAACACCTGCCAGCCGCACCAGGCGCCCAGCGCCGCCAGTAGCTTAAAATCTCCGTAACCCAGACCTTCTCGTCCCGTGATCAGACGAAAAGCCCAGTAGAGCAGCCAGAGCGACAGATAGCCCGCCACCGCGCCGAACAGCGCATCGCGTAGCGGCAACGTGTGGTCAAACGCATGGAGCACTAACCCCGCCCACAGCAGCGGCTGGGTCAGGCAGTCCGGAAGCAGCTGATGCTGCCAGTCGATCATGGCCAGCGGCAGTAAAAAAGCCGCCAGTAACCACAAAGAGAACAGCGCCTGAACGTCCGGCATGCACCAGGCCGTGATGCCAAAAAACAAGGCGGAGATCAGTTCGACCAGAAAGAGTCGCAGCGGGATCGCGCTGCCGCACTGGTGGCAGCGTCCCCGTAATAACAGCCAGCTGAGCAGCGGGATGTTTTCCCACGCGGCAAGTGCGTGCTGGCACACCGGACAGTTCGAGGCCGGAAAGAGCAGATTGCCACTCCCCTCCTCATCCATCACCATCCCCGGTACGCGTTCGGCGACAACGCCAAGAAAACTGCCCACAATGCCGCCCAGGATCGCACTCATTATCGGGAACCCTACCGGAAAGGCGTCCCGCATCAGCGAAAAGGTATTCATGCGTTTTTTGACCAGGTGAGCTGCACCTGCGCTTTCACGTCGCTGAGGTGGTCCACCGGCGTGAGGTTTATTTTTTGCAGTCTCACGCCGGAGGTCTGATTAATTTCACGCAGCCAGCTTCTTAATTCATACACATTCACCCGATTCAACACGAACGATAAAGTTTGCCCCTCCTGGCGCATATCCGTCAGTGAAAGGTTAATTTCATGGGCGCTGTTCTCGACCACCGTACGCGGATTATTCGTTTTGACTATCTGGACCTGAAGATGATTTTTATCAATTTCACTGCGCATCCAGTTAAGGGTTTCTTTTTGTCTTTTAAGCGTCGACTTACTATTTTGAATCATATTATCCAGGGGGATCACTCCCGTGTAATACACCACTGCCCCCACAATGGCAACGGCACATATTTTTAAAATAATTTTTTCCCGGGTGCTGTAATTCTGATAGCGTGACTTCAGCTGCGCGATTCGCTCTTTCATTTATGTTTCCCTGCGATCATGGCGGTATACGGTTCGGTTGTTGAAACAGGCTGTAAGGTAAAATCAAAATTCTCACTGGTCTGGTTAACAAACGCCTGCAACGCGGGCTGGTTTTGCGCGCTGACGCTCAGCGTCAGGGTGTTTTGCTGCGCATCGTATTCCAGCAGCTCGATCTCCATCGCAGGGACTGACTGCCGGGCGTTCTCCAGCTCATCAAGCTGAAGAAAGAATCCCTTGCTCTGTTTTTTCAGGCTTTGACCAAAGTGATATTTGATATTGGTCTGCTGGCGCATGCTGGGGAAATGGTGCTGATAAACCTGGACGATCTCCTCCTGCACCCGATTTTCCTGCTGCACCAGCATCCAGGCCATTGCAATGCGTGGCCCCAGCAGCAGAGCAACAGACAGCACACCCACCGCCACCATCGCGGCTTTCATACTTTTCGCCGCCCGCCCATGACCGGCCTTAAGGCTGAATTCACCGTGAAGCAGGTTAACGCGGCAGGTTTGCCACTGCGGCTGAATCAGTGCCAGCGGATGCTGCCAGGCATGCTGCACGTCAACGTGCACCTTCGCAGGCGCATCGCCGTAACACCACACTTCCCCGACCCCGGCTTTCTGCATTAACAGCGACAGCAGGGTTGCCTCCATTTCACCCGCCACATGGGGCGATAAACGCAGCCAGTAGCTATCATCCTGTGCGACCAGCGTGCTGCCCCCTGTCGTCACGGGCAGCAGCCAGGCATCAGGCAGGGCCTGAATCACGTTTAATCCGGCCTCCTGACAGCGGGTTAATGCCGCGCGCAGGCGGTCGGCGTCAATGGCCACGGCGTCGACGTCGGCGCCTTTTTTGTGGAGTACCGTCCAGTGGAGGTTGTCCACGTCGCCAATCAGCGTCTCTTCCGCCATCCACGAGAAGGCCATCGCCTGAGAAGCCATCTTTTTCGGCAGCGTAAAATGGCGGAAAATCATGTCGCTGGCGGGCAACAGGAGACAAACGCGCGTAGCCAGGGGGTGTTCGGCCAGCATCTCCAGGCTGTCGACCACCTCGACGCGCTCGCTGCCGGACTCACACCACATTATTTTCCCGCCCTCGCGGCTGTCGGGACGAACAAAAAGTACCTGTTTCATAACGTTCTACTTTTCTTATTCAATCATTCGGTAACGACGCTGCCACGTCACGATCTCACCGGCTTCGTTATTCACCTGAAGCTGGCTGACCACGCGAAGCGTTAATTCATCGGTATTGCCGGTGTAATTCACGCGGAAGTACCGGCTGTTTATAGAAAATTGATCCGCCACCTGCGGGAGATCGTCTTTTAACTGCGGGAAGGCCTGCTCCAGCGCTTTGCTGAACGCTTCCATATTTTCCCAGCCCGATTCCGGACGCGCATCCAACAGGCGAACGACGTCATCCCGCGTCAGTTTTCCGGGGAACATGGCCGCCAGCACGGCGGCCTGTTCCGGTTGCAGGGTGTTGACATCAACCTTGCTGGCAGCGTCCGGCAGCGCGCATAACAGCTTGCTCACCTTCGGATACGCCGTAACAGGGAACGCAGGCAGCAGTTTGATTTCCGCGATGCTGCGCATCATCTGATTTGCCGGTTGCCGCGCGGGCACGACGCCAGCCCACGCATCGCTTTCGGCCCCCTCCTTCGCCGTGGTGCTGTCACCATCGAGATAATCCACCAGCTGGAAATAGACCGCCTCCGCCGTGCCCGGGCTGAGGCCGCTTTCCGTCAGAAGTTGTTCAACAATCCGCGCTTTACGCGGTTTTTCCGCCACCGCGGGAGCGCTTTGCCCCTGGGGTGCGATGTCGGCGGTCAACAGGTTATTGACGTTAAAGCAGTCCTGCGCATCTTCCACCTGGCTCACGACCGTATAGTCCTCACCCTGCGTCTCCAGCGGCTGATGCCAGTCGCCGTCCAGGGCCAGCGGCTTGCTCTCGCCGCTGGCGTCGGTCTGTAACCGGTCCTTCACCACTTTTTCCTGGGTTTGCATCGCCCAGCGCAGCTGCTGCTGGCTTACCTGATAATGCGTTTTCTGCAAATTACGGCAGAACTGCTGGCTGATTTTGGCGGCCAGCGCCGACATCATCACCAGCAAAATCAGCACCACCAGCAGGGCGACGCCCTGTTGTTGACGGATCCGTTTCATGGTCTGGTCTCCGGCGAAGGCGCTGGCGCTGCGGCAGCGGCCACCTCCGGCATATCACCCGGTGTAGTGAACACCCAGCGCCAGGTATCCCCGTTTTCCATCGTCAACGTAACCTCCACGCCGTCCGGCAGATGGGCGGCGTCGTGCCAGGCGGTCAGCCAGCCCTGACGATAAAACCGCCACTGCAATGATTTTACGCCGCTGACAATCGGCACCTCGTCAGGCTTAACGTCCGCCGGGCCGTCAATGACCGGCCAGACGTCGCGATGCAAACGCCCCTCTTCCAGCCGCCAGCGCACGCGCTCCAGCTGGACCGTTCCGCTCACGCCATTCAGGGTGGTCAGTTCAAGAGCATCGCCCTCCTGACGAAACAGCTCCGGCTCATTACGCGGGGCGCGCGCCTGAAGCTGGAAAAAATCACGCTCCATCAGACTCCAGGCGCGCTGAAGCTGGTTGAGCTTTGCGGCGCTGGCATCGGTGGCCGAGCTGGTACGCATCGCGCCGTCCAGAATTTGCCAGGCCAGGGTGCTGATCACCGCGAAGATAGTCAGCGCAATCATGATCTCCAGCAGGGTAAATCCGCGCTGGCGTCGCGTTTTCTTCACTTGCTCTCTCCCGGCGGAATGATGCGCAGGGAGATAACCGGCTGGCTCTCATCGCTTTCCGCATACACGCGTAGGGTATTCGCCCAGACGTTGTCGGCGGTTTTCACCCGCTGCTTACGCCAGTTCCAGCTGCGCCCGCCCATGATTTCCGTCCCCTGCTGTTCAGCATCCGGGAAGTCGGTTCGGGTGAGCTGTGCTTCCGCCAGCTGATTTTCCGCCACCCAACTGGCCTGCAAGGTATCGGCCAGGCCATGGGTAAAACGCACGTTCAGGGAGACCGAGTTCATCAGCGCCAGCGCGGCGGTGGAGAAAATCACCAGAGCGACCATCACCTCCAGCAGCGTCATCCCCTTTTGCTTTTTGTTGCCGTTAGCCATCGTTTTCTACCGATACCGGCGCCGCACCGTGCGACACCACGCGGAAATGGTGCTGTTTGTCGTAACTTTGCAGCGTCAGCGTAAAGCGGCTGATTTCACCGTCCGGTAAAAAGATCACCTGCGGCTCGGAGGTCACCGTCGCGTCCAGACGCTGCGGCGAAAGCGACACATGCATCTCTTCCGGAAAATCACCTTTGGTGTTAATGCGTCCGGCAGATAATGGCATCCAGTGCCGCTCGCCATTTTTATCGGCGATCGTCACCAGCTGATATTTATCGGTGGCGATCACCAGCCCGACAATATTTCCGTCCATCACCGCACGGTCTGAACCATAATCAACGAGCGCTTTTAATTGCTGGCCAAATATATCCGCGCCGCTGCGCGAAGGAATGGTGGACACCACCATCATGGCGCAGCTGGCAAATATCACCAGCGCCAGAATAATTTCCAGCAACGTAAAGCCGCGTTGATTTTTCATTATTTCTCTTTCTTATCCAGAGACCAGTTTGTAATGTCATCGGCGGTATTGGCTTCGCCGTCCGGACCGGCTGAGAAGACGTCCACCGCGCCGTGTTCACCCGGGCTCACCAGAAGATAATCATTGCCCCAGGGGTCCTGCGGCAGGCGACGGATATAGCCGTCCGTGCGGTAGCCGTTCGGGATTGGCGCGATTTCAGGTTTGGTCACCAGCGCCTGCAAACCCTGCTCTGTGGTCGGGTAGCGGTGGTTATCCAGCTTGTACATATCCAGCGAGCCTTCGAGCGCGACAATATCGCTGGTTGCTTTTTGCGTATCGGCTTTTTCCTTATTGCCCATTAAATTTGGCACCACCATACTCGCCAGTACGCCGAGAATAACAATGACCACCATTAATTCGAGCAATGTAAAGCCCGCCTGGCGAGCCAGGTTTTTACGTTTTAAAGCCATGATTTAACCTACCATATTATTAAGTTGCAGAAGCGGTTGTAATATTGACAGAACGATGAATAAAACAATCGTCGCCATGGATACCACCAGCGCCGGTTCAAAGACCGACAGCGTTAATGTAATTCGATGTTGTAAGGCCGATTCCTGATTTTCCGCCGCGCGATCCATTAAATTACCTAATTCCCCGCTCTCTTCACCGGAGGCAATCATATACAGCATGGTGGGCGGGAATAATTTCGCCTGTTCCAGCGCCGCATACAGCGACGCCCCCTGGCGCACGGTGTCGGCGGCCTGCTCCAGCACCTGCCGGGCATAGCGGTTTTCAATACCGTCCATCGCGATATACATTCCCTCCAGCAGCGGCACGCTACTGGCCTGCAAAATGCTCAGGGTACGGATATAGCGGGCACTGTTGATGGCGCAGACCAGCTTTTTAATCGGCGAGCCGTTCACCAGCCAGCTGTGCCAGCGAAAACGGTTTTTGGCATTCCTCAGCCAGGTTTTGAAGCCGATAAAGCCGCCGCCCAGAATGCCCACAATATAAATGCCCCAGGCTTGCAGGAAATCACTGACCGCAATCAGCGTCCGGGTGGTGATCGGCAGCTGCTGCTTCATGTGGGTAAACTGCTCGATCACCTGCGGCACCACCGCCACCAGCAGGATGCTGATGACCGCGATGGCGACCACGGTGAGGGTTATCGGGTAGACCATTGCCTGCGTCAGCTTGCTTTTCATCTTCTGGCGCTGCTCGTTGTACTCCGCCAGCTTTTCCAGCACGTCGCCCAGGTGACCGGTTTTCTCCCCGGCCATCACCAGCGTGCAGTAAAGCTTGTCGAAGGTGCGCGGAAACTGGCTGAAGGCATCGAACAGGGTGTGGCCTTCCACCACCTTCTCGCGGATCTCCACCACCATCGCCGCCAGCTTTTTGTCTTCCGTCTGCTTCGAGATCGCTTTCAGCGCGCTCTCCAGCGGCAGCGCGGCGTTGACCAGCGTCGAAAGCTGACGGGTAAACATCGACAGCACCGGAGTGGAGAGCTTCACCCCGGTTTTCGCTTTCCCGCCAGCCGCCGTTTCGCGGGTTTCGGTGATGCTGACGGGCATCAGCTTTTGCTCGCGAAGCCACTGGCGAACCTGCTTCTGCCCCTCGGCCTGTAACGTCCCGCGCTGTGTTTTCCCCGCGGCATCCGTTGCCGTCCAGGCGTAGAAAGCCATTACGCATCCCCTCCACGTTCGGCGGTGACGCGCATGACCTCTTCCAGAGACGTCACGCCGCCGATCACCTTCAGCAGCCCGTTTTCACGCAGGCTGTAGGCATGCTTAAAAAGCTGCGTTTCGAGGGACATTTCGTCCTTATCTTCATGGATGGCGCGGCGCATGGCGCTGTCCACCACCAGGAATTCATGGATACCGGCGCGGCCCTGATAGCCGCTCTGACGGCAGTGTTCGCACCCCACCGCGCGGTAAATCGCGTCTGGCGGCGCGGCCATAAAGCTGAACAGCGCTTTTTCATTGGCGTCCAGCGGACTGGTGGTCCGGCAGTGCGTACACAGCCGACGCACCAGACGCTGGGCAATGACACCGAGCAGCGATGAACCGATTAAGAAGGACTCCAGCCCCATATCCCGCAGACGGGTTATCGCCCCTGCGGCACTGTTGGTGTGCAGCGTCGACATCACCAGGTGACCGGTCAGCGACGCCTGCACCGCAATCTGGGCGGTCTCACCGTCGCGAATTTCCCCGATCATCACCACGTCCGGGTCCTGACGCAGAATGGCGCGCAGCCCGCGGGCAAAGGTCATGTCCACGCGCGGGTTAACCTGCGTCTGCCCCACCCCTTCCAGCTCGTACTCAATCGGATCTTCCACGGTCAGAATGTTGCGTTCGTGGCCGTTCAGCGCCGAAAGAATGGCGTACAGCGTGGTACTTTTACCGGAACCCGTCGGGCCGGTAACGAGGATGATCCCGTGCGGGCGGTCGATCAGCCCTTTCAGCTTCTCCAGTTCTTCATCAATCAGCCCCAGCTTGTTGATGTCGGGCTTGAGATTGCTTTTATCGAGCAGGCGCATCACCACGCGCTCGCCGTACTGGGACGGAATGGTCGAGACGCGCACGTCGATGGCCTTGCGACCGATGCGCAGGGAGATACGGCCATCCTGCGGGAGGCGTTTCTCGGCGATGTCGAGTTTCGACATCACCTTGATACGCGACACCAGCAGCGGGGCGAGCTTACGCGCCGGTTGCAGCACCGAGCGCAGCACGCCGTCAACGCGAAAGCGAATGCTCAGGGTGCGCTCGAAGGTTTCGATATGAATATCCGACGCGCCGTCCTTCACCGCCTCGCCGAGAATGGCGTTGATCAGGCGGATCACCGGCGAGTTTTCGTCGTTATCGAGCAGATCTTCGTTATCCGGGATCTCCTCGGTTAACGCCATCAGATCGATATCCGCGTCCATGTCGTCCACCAGCTGCTGCGACACGCCGCTGCTCTGCTGCCAGATTTTGGCCAGCATCTCGTCAAACGCTTCCGGCGCCAGGGTGATCGGGACGAACGCGCGTCCCAGCACCCGGCGCACCTCCAGCAGTGCTAATGCCGGGGTGTCCTCACGGATATAGACGTCATTGTTGTAAAGCAGAACGCCGTTATCTTTTGCGTAGTTGCTGCTACACAGGGTTTTACTCAGTTCGTCCACGGTATCCCTCCGCCTTACTCTTTAAACGGATTGCGTGCCACGGAGGTTTTCGCGGGTGCGGCGCTGGCGGCAGGGAACGCTGGCAGTACGGCGTTGTCCGTCGGTTCAATGATCCCCAGCTTCTTCTCTTCCGCTCGCTGCATCTGGCGCACCCGGATCTGGTCATATTTCTCTTTCGAGGCTGCGCTGTAGTTGTCGTCGTCACGCAGGACGGTGGTATGAATAAACACCATCAGGTTGCGTTTAGAGGTATCCTGCGAGGTGTAGCGGAACAGCTGCCCGACCAGCGGGATATCGCCGAGCAGCGGCACTTTGGAGACCGACTGTTTGGTCACATTTTCCATCAGGCCGCCGAGCACCACCGTCTGACCACTGTGGACCATCACTTCGTTATTAATCGTGCGCGTGTTGAAGGTTGGGCCGAGGCTGGAATCTTCCGTTGCGCTGTTGTCAACGCTGGACACTTCCTGCTCAATCTTCAGGTGGATCATGTCGCCATCGTTGATTTGCGGCACAATCTTCAGCTTGGTACCGACGGTTTTACGCTCAACGGAGTTAAAGACGTTGTCGCCGCTGGTGGTTTGCGAACCGGAAAGCACCGGCACATCCTGACCGACGTTAAACGACGCTTCTTTGTTATCCAGCGTGACCACGCTTGGCGTGGAGAGGATGTCGTTTTTACCGTCGGTGGAGAGCGCGGTCACCAGCGCACCGAAATCACCGTTAAAGAAGCCGGTCGCAAGGCCCGTGAAGCTCGCCCCTTTCATGGTGCCATTTTTAATCTGGCTGATTGGCAGGCCGGTAGCGCCAAACTGCACGCCGCCGTGCTTGCTGGTCCACTGCACGCCAAGATCCAGGCCGTTGCCGTCCTGCACTTCGGCAATGATCGCTTCCACCAGCACCTGCGGACGGCGAATATCCAGCTTGTCGATCACCTTCTCCAGGGAGTTCATCACGTTAGGCTGCGCGGTGATCACCAGGGAGTTGGTCGACTCGTCGGCGGTAATGTTCAGGTCGGTTGAGGCGCTCGCGGTTTTCGCTTTGGCCGCGCCCGGCTTGTCTTTCAGCTGCTCGCCAATCCCCGTCAGCACCGGTACCACTTTGGTGGCGCTGGCATATTTGAGGTAGAAGACGCGGGTGTTCCCCTCGTTATTCTGCTCGCGATCCAGCTGATGGATAAGGGAACGGGTACGCGCCCGCGCATCTTCCGAGCCGCTGATCACCAGGCTATTGGTTTCGTCATCCGCCACCACCTTGGTCGCCAGCTGCGGCGCATTCTGCCCCTTCTGCTCTTCGTTGTTGAGGTTATTCAACATATCCGAAAGCTCTTTGGCAGAGGCAAAGCGCAGCGGGATGATTTCGCGGCGCTGAATACCGTCTTTATCGACGCGCTGCACCAGATCCACCAGGCGGTTCACCACCGAGGCTTTACCGGTTAACAGCAGGACGTTGGACGGCTCAAAGTGGACCACATTCCCGATGCCGGTGGCATCGTTGAGCTGGCGCAGCAGCGGGGCCAGCTCGCGAACGGGTACGTTTTCCATGCGCACCACGCGGGTGATAATCTCGTCACCTTTGCCCGGGTTTTTGCTGTCTGCCAGCGGCGCACCGGCGGTACGCGCTACGCTTGAGCGCACCACTTTGACCATGCCGTTGTCCATCGGGATCACCGACAGGCCGTAGAGATCCAGCACACTCAGGAAGAACTGGTAATACTCATCCTCCGTCAGCACGTTGTAGGTTCTGACCGAGACGGTTCCCTGGACGGACGGATCGACCAGAATAGTTTTGTTGAGATTGCGACCTACCGTATCGATAAACTCGCGAATATCAGTATTTTTAAAACTTGCGCTAAAGTTAGCTGCAAGCAGCGAACTGGAATATAACGACAATGCGGTCAGCGCCACGCACGCCCAGGGAAATTTTTTCATGTCTGCACACTTATTAATTATTTAGAACATTAACCCGAATATTTTCAAGGTGAGCGTGACGTCGTACGATGACCTCCGCTTCTTTCATTTTCGACCAGTTGGCAATAATGCTTTTCGCTTTTGCTTCATCGGTCATATCGACAGAGTTAACCTGAATCGCCACATCGCCTTTTTCCAGACCTGACTGACTGTAAAAGGCGGAGGCATTCCTTGGGTTTATCCTGTAGCCTTCCAGTCGGCCTTTTTCAATGATGGGTTTTAACACCAGATAATCATCAAGATGCACACTCTCTGCGCCAGCATCTTTCGTCGATTTTGTAACCGGGCCGCTCTCCACGCCCCCCTTAAAATAGTCCGGTTTATTTAACGCCAGTACCTGCGTAGCACCTTCATAATTAACCACCACATTATCTTTGTTTATTTCCTGAATAAATGCGTCGTTAAACCCGGCGAGCGGTTCACCCTCGCGGTAGCTTCGCTGGCCGCCCGGGGTTTTGATGACAGCGAAGGAGAGCCAGGCGTCATCACTGCGCACAATGCCTTCAATCTCCGCCGCCAGCAGGGGTTTTGCCGCAGCCGATAAGTTCTCCTGACGGACGGCAGCCGTAAAAAGCGTGAAGGGTTTGTCTTCGCGCGTTTTTTTCAGCGGCTGTAGGTCAGAATTAGCAAACTTATTCATAACTTTTTTATAATCTTTAAAGGTGAGATAGCCTTGCTGGCCACAAAAAATGAGCAGCAAAAACATAATACAAGGCGTTATCCACCGTGACAGAAATGAGAACCTCATTTTTTATCCGGCCTATAGCAAAGCAAAAATAAGCAGCGTCATACTGCGCCAATATGGAGGAAAATAGTAATAAGCTGTTGCAAACGCGACCACTGACTTCGCCACCAACTTTCATAAAGAAAAATATTGACCGTATAAATTCCAGATGTTAGGCGCAGCCGGCTGGATATTTTTACTCTGTCTGCAAATTGACCGCTCAGGGGCATTACCTTACTTTCTGCTGCTGTTGCTATTCCTAATCAGAGACGGTAAGTCGTTATGTATCAGAGCCACTTTAATTTTAAAAATCCGCCATTCAGGACAATCACCCGTTTATCCGGTGATTTTCTGGTGCCTTATCATCAGGACGTGTTCAACCTGCTGAAAGAGAAAACCCAGCTGGCGGGAATTATCGGGCTTTTTTGCGACGACGCTCCGCTTCTGGGTCAGTTCATCGACGCGCTTAAAGCCAGCAACCATACCGTTCTTGCCATCAACGCGTTTCCCAAACTGAGTGCCAGTAGCCTGCTGTACAAACTCAACCCGGGAACGAAAGCGATTAAAGATCGCATGCAGGCGGTGGATGCCGTCCTGCGCCAGTGGCAGGAGGGGAAAGCGAAATCCAGAGTAGTGACGATCGCCCATTCCGAAGCCATGAAGGAGAGCTGCCGTGAAGTCCTGGGAACGCTGCTCACGCGCGCCCAGGAGCTGAACTTCCGGCTCGCCGTGGTACTGACGGGCACTGCGGATCAGGAGATCCTGCTAAAGCAACCTGAACTGCGCGAATATACGCACACGCATCATGCCCTGCGCCCCCTGACCTGCCGCGAATACCTGAGCTATGTTCAGGCCCAGTGCGAAGAACACGGCTGCGAAAACTCGCCGTTGCCGCCTGCCCGCGTGCGCAAAATGCACACGCTAACCAAAGGCAACATCAGCAAACTGAACGCGCTGGCGCAGCTGTCAATGCTCGCCGCCTGGACGGAACGCGCGGCCCAGGTCAGCCCACGTCATTTACGTCTGGCGGCGGGAGAGATCCTGCCCGCCCAAAAACACGGTAAGCGCCTGGCGACCGTGGGGCTGTTTGCGTCCGTGCTGTTTGCCGCCTGCGGCTGGTATTTGACCTCATCGATCGGCGCACGCCTGCCGATCCAGCTGCCGGTGCCCGTCAGCTGGAAACAGCAATCGCTAAAAGTCGAAGCGCCCGTAGTGCCGGTTATCGACAACGAAATAGTTAATCAGCCGGATGCGATGCATCAGTTGTATCTTATGTGGGGGTATGACGCCTCGGCCGAAGATGCGCTGTGCCAGAACGCCGCCAAAGTGAACCTGATGTGTAAACAGGGGAACGCGTCGCCGGAGACGCTGGCGCAGGAAGGGTATCCGTGGGTCAGTGAACTGAAAACCAGCGGCCATCTTAACTATGCGGTGGTCGCCAGGGTCGGGGACACGTCCATTGACCTGTTAATGAATAACCGGACCTGGCAGGTGAGCCGCAGCTGGTTTAACCGGCACGCGACCGGCAACTTCACCCAGCTGCACCGCCTGACACCGGAAGGTAAAGACGCGATCGGCGCGGCCAGCGACAGCAAAGATATGGCCTGGCTGGATCAGCAATTAAGCCTGGCGCTGAGCCAGCCTGAAACGCATGCCCGGATCTGGACCGCAGAGATGATGAAACGCACCCGCGAGTTTCAGCAAAAAATGCATCTGCACGTGGATGGCATCCCCGGGGAAGATACGCTGATGCAGCTGATGCGCGTGACCAACAGCACGCCGAGCGTACTGATTCAGGCCACCCGCACCACCCCGGACGCGAAAATGCAGGAGAAGAAAGCCTAATGTCGACCATCTGTCTTGCGGCCCAGCGCAGCTATACAACCGGGGAAGCGGTCTGGTTTTCGTACCGTCTCCCCAGCCTGAAAAACGTATTCGGCAAAACAGTGTTATGGCTGGTCGGACTTTGCGCCATGCTGGTTGTCGGCCTGTATATGCACGTCTACTGGAACCTACGCCACCCGGCGCCTGAACCGGTCAACGCCAGCGTTGCGAAACCGGAAACGCAGCTTTCGGATATGCATTACGTGTACGTGAGTAAACCGTTCCCGCATCCGCAGCCTAAAGCTGCGCCAGTGCCAGTTGATGTTCCATCGATGCAGGATCTGCCGATCAACAGTGATGATGGCGACTGGCAGCAGGCGCCCGACGGAGCGGTGCCACACGACGCCTCGCGGGATACCTTACCCGGGACCGAAGCGCATGAGCACGATAACGCTCCCGCCAGCACGGGCAGTGAAGAGTCATCATTAACGGAATTATTTAAGCAGGCGCTAAAAGAGCAGGAGCAGGATTATTCTCAAGGAAAAATTCCCGCGCCGCCGGTTGACGAAACGCAGGATAATTCACAAGCCAGTGTAAAAAACAGTGGAAATAGCCGTTCTCCTTTCAGTGAAAAAGGAGACGGCGGGAGCAGGTATTAATATTTTTCAGGCAGTGCGGTAAGGTTAAGCAGTCGACCTTTTTCCACCACAATATATTGACCCTTTTTCAGATCGGAGAGGATTTTAATAATAGTGCTACGTGCCAGGTTAGTGTATTCCTGAATGTAATCATAAACGTTAATATCACGCTGTTGTTGAACAATCAGGTCGTTAATCTCATATAAAAATTCGCGGACAACGGAATACGCACTGCGGGCAACCAGAACATCATCACGTTTGCTCAGCATGCAGATGTACCAGGAAAGGACTTTGGTCAGTTCTGGCCACAGATTTTTTTCGGTCATCAGCTGGGCGAAGACCTCTTTCTTGATCGAGCGAACTACCGTATTCGTCCGAACAAGGCCGTACATATGGGTGGCGCTGTAATACATTGACGACAGGCCGAAAATGCATTGCCCGGTGACGGTGAACATGCACAGTTCGTCAGATTCACGTCGAAATTCGACTTCACCGCTAACGATAATATGAATATAGCCGGAATCAGAAGTGGAAATTTTCTGCCATTTTTTTAACGTTCTTTCTTCAACGCCTGAGGTTGCAGAAATGATCTTTTCCATTTCATGTTGCGGACGTAATTTTTTTCCATAGATGCTTAACATTGTTATACCCGATTTAAGATGTGATTTTTAAAAAGCATGGCCACGGTGTTGTTACCGAGCCATAAATATTTTTCCTGATGAAAACGTCAAGAATAAACAAAAATAGAGTGAAGCTTTTTATTAATTCGCCAAATTACTTAGCGCGCTATGTGTCCATCTTAAATCGGGATAATTTTAAGTCAATTAACTAAAAATGAAATGAGTTTGTACTTAGGATTAATCTGATAGGAACTTACGAAAATATACTCATTCGGGGGTAGTCCGAAGGTTTACCCCTGCCCGTATTTCTCTAAAAGTGCTTCGGCAATCGCCATGGTTTCCACATCCGCTACGCCATTCCATAACTGCGGACGGAAATGCATCTGGAAAACCATGATGATGCGTTTTTGCTGTTCGGGCGTACTGTTTTCTGGCACCTCGTAACCGTAGCGCGCCAGCAAATCGAGCAGTGCTGCGGTATCAACCTGCTGATAATGCGGTCGCCCGTTGATATAAAAATTCACGCGCCCCGGATCGGGCCAGGCTCCGATACCCTGCTGCGCCAGTTCGCGCCACGGAAACAGCGGGCCAGGATCGTCTTTACGCTGCGGGGCGATATCCGAGTGTGCCACCACGTTCTGCGGTTTAATGTCGTAGCGGGCGATGATGTCTCTGGCAAGCGGGATCAGCGCCGCAATTTGCCCCGGTTCGAAGGGGGTAAAGGTTTTCACGTCACCGGTTTTCCGCCAGCCGCGGTTTTCCAGCTCAATGCCGACGGAGGTATCATTTATGCGGTTGGTGCCACGCCAGAAGCTGATGCCCGCATGCCAGGCCAGTTCGCTCTCCGGGACCAGCTGCCAGATACGCGGTTTGCCCTGCGGAGCTGGCGGCTTTGCGGGGATGAGATAGTGAGAGCTGACGTTTTTATCGGTCAGGGTCGCAAGCGAGGTGTCGAAATCATCGGCGGTGTAGTGAATAACCAGCACCTTTATACGCGGGTAGGCCGCCTGCGCCTGATGGCGCGTATCCAGCTCGTACGCGCCTTTATCAACAATGCCCTCTTCCGAGGCGCATCCTGCCAGCAACATCGCCAGCAGGAGGGTTGAGAGCGAACGCTTCATCGACGGGTCTTCACCGCCGTGCCGCTTACGCTCACCATTAGCATGCTGGCATCTTTCCCGACCGTTTCGTAGTCGATATCAATGCCTACCACCGCATCCGCGCCCAGCGCTTTGGCCTGCTCGCCCAGCTCCTTAAAAGCAATCTCGCGCGCCTTACGCAGCTCTTTCTCGTACGCGCCGGAGCGACCCCCGACGATATCCCGAATGCCGGCAAAGAAATCGCGGAAAATGTTGGCGCCCAGAATCGCCTCACCGGTGACCACGCCGCAGTACTCGGTAATCGGTTGACCTTCCAGGGTTGGCGTTGTTGAAAATTGCATACTTTCTCTCCTTCTTTAGCGTTCAATGCGTTAGCGACAGCATTATCGGTTCGTTACGCTATGATTGAAAGGATAGTTAATAAATAAGGAAATCAACATGCGCTACTCTGCTTTAACGCTTTTAGTGCCATGCGCGCTGGTGCTCAGCGCCTGCACAACGCCGGTCACGCCAGCCTTTAAGGATATCGGAACCCGCAGCGGCCCTTGTATTGAGGGTGGCCCGGATGCCGTGGCGCAACAATTTTATGATTACCGTATTCAGCATCGCGGTAATGACCTGACCGCCCTGCGCCCGTACCTGAGCGATAATCTGGCGAAACTGCTCACCGACGCTTCGCGCGATCCGCAGCACAACGCCCTGCTGTCATCCGATCCGTTCTCCAGCCGCGCCGCGCTGCCGGACAGCGCCGACGTCGCCAGCGCGTCCACCATACCGAATACCGACGCACGCAATATTCCCCTGCGCGTGAAGCTCACCCAGGGGATGCAAACCTGGCAGGATGAGGTGCTGATGATCCGTGAAGGCCAGTGCTGGGCAATAGACGATGTGCGCTACATTGGCGGCAGCGTTCATGCCCCGGCGGGCACCCTTCGCCAGTCGATCGAGAACCGCTAACGCCTCCGTTCAATAAACGTTAACCCCGTAAAATGTCCGGCATTTCCTGCGGAATGCCGACATTTATACTCGCCCCCCTTTCCCGTCGCTATTTTGTGCTATGTTTAAGAGGAAACACGGGTTATATTTAACTTTTAACGCAGAAATATTGCATAACTATTCTGTCAACGGTACTATCTGCGGCCTCAATTGCTATAGATTGCCTGGATGAGTAAAGACTGCCCCGATGAGTATTAAACTAAACGGCATTAACTGCTTCTACGGCGCACACCAGGCGCTGTTCGACATTACGCTGAGTTGCCCGGAGGGCGAAACGCTGGTTTTGCTCGGCCCAAGCGGCGCGGGAAAAAGCTCCCTTCTGCGTGTTCTTAATCTGCTTGAAATGCCCCGTTCGGGGACGCTGGCCATCGCCGGTAACCATTTTGACTTCGCGAAAACCCCGTCTGATAAAGCGATTCGTGAACTGCGTCAAAACGTGGGCATGGTTTTCCAGCAATACAATCTCTGGCCGCATCTGACGGTGGTGCAAAACCTGATTGAAGCCCCGTGCCGCGTGCTTGGCTTAAGCAAAGACCAGGCGATGGCGCGTGCGGAAAAGCTGCTGGAACGTCTGCGTCTGAAACCGTACAGCGACCGGTATCCTTTACACCTCTCTGGTGGTCAGCAACAGCGTGTGGCGATCGCCCGTGCGCTGATGATGGAGCCGGCGGTGCTGCTGTTTGACGAGCCAACCGCGGCGCTGGACCCGGAAATTACCGCCCAGATCGTGAGCATTATTCGTGAGCTGGCGGAAACCAACATTACCCAGGTCATCGTGACCCACGAGGTGGAAGTGGCGCGCAAAACCGCCAGCCGCGTGGTCTATATGGAAAACGGGTATATCGTTGAGCAGGGTGACGCGAGCTGCTTCACTAACCCGCAAACCGATGCCTTCAAAAACTACTTATCACACTAATGTGTTAGGGAAATTATAATGAAAAAAGTATTGATTGCCGCGCTGCTTGCTAGCGTCAGCCTTTCCGCTACCGCAGCCCAGACCATCCGTTTCGCCACTGAAGCGTCCTACCCTCCGTTTGAATCCATTGATGCGAACAACAAGATTGTTGGCTTCGACGTGGACCTGGCAAACGCCCTGTGTAAAGAGATCGACGCGACCTGTACCTTCAGCAACCAGGCGTTCGACAGCCTTATCCCAAGCCTGAAGTTCCGCCGTATCGACGCCGTAATGGCCGGAATGGACATCACTCCGGAGCGTGAAAAGCAGGTTCTGTTCACCACCCCTTACTATGACAACTCGGCCCTGTTCATCGGTCAGAAAGGTAAATACGCCTCCGTTGACCTGCTGAAAGGCAAGAAAGTCGGCGTGCAGAACGGCACCACGCACCAGAAATTCATCATGGATAAGCATCCGGAAATCACCACCGTGCCGTATGACAGCTACCAGAATGCGAAGCTGGACCTGCAAAACGGTCGTATCGATGCGGTGTTCGGGGACACGGCTGTCGTGACCGAATGGCTGAAAGCGAACGACAAGCTGGCCGCCGTGGGTGACAAGGTGACCGATAAAGACTACTTCGGTACAGGTCTGGGTATTGCCGTACGTCAGGGCAATACCGAGTTGCAGCAGAAATTTAACGCTGCGCTGGAAAAAGTGAAGAAAGACGGCACCTACGAAACCATCTACAAAAAATGGTTCCAGAAGTAACTCCTGATGAATGAAATTTTTCCTTTAGCAAGCGCCGCCGGGATGACCGTCGGCCTTGCCGTTTGTGCACTGATTATCGGCCTCGTACTGGCGATGTTCTTTGCGGTGTGGGAGTCCGTTAAGTGGCGCCCTGTCGCATGGCTTGGTTCAGCGCTGGTGACTGTGCTGCGTGGACTGCCGGAAATTCTGGTGGTCCTGTTTATCTATTTCGGCTCCTCACAGCTGCTGTTAACGCTGTCGGACGGCTTCACGATTAATCTCGGCTTTGCGCAGATCCCGGTGCAGATGCAGATTGAGAACTTCGACGTCAGCCCGTTCCTGTGCGGCGTGATTGCGCTCTCCCTGCTCTATTCGGCCTATGCGTCACAAACGCTGCGCGGCGCGCTGAAAGCGGTACCGCAGGGTCAATGGGAATCCGGCCAGGCGCTGGGTCTGTCGAAAGCGGCGATCTTCTTCCGCCTCGTGATGCCGCAGATGTGGCGTCATGCCCTGCCAGGGCTGGGTAACCAGTGGCTGGTACTGCTGAAAGATACCGCGCTGGTGAGCCTGATCAGCGTGAACGATTTGATGTTGCAAACCAAAAGTATCGCCACCCGTACGCAGGAGCCGTTTACCTGGTACATCGTCGCGGCGGCTATCTACCTGGTGATCACGTTGCTGAGCCAGTACGTTCTGAAGCGTATTGATCTGCGCGCAACGCGTTTTGAACGGAGACCAGGCTGATGCTGGATTATTTACCCGAACTGATGAAAGGGCTGCACACCAGCCTGACGCTGACCGTCGCGTCTATCATCGTGGCGCTGATCCTGGCGCTGATCTTCACCATCGTCCTGACGCTGAAAACGCCGGTGCTGGTGTGGATTGTACGTGGCTACATTACGCTCTTCACCGGAACGCCGCTGCTGGTGCAGATCTTCCTGATTTACTACGGCCCGGGCCAGTTCCCGTCGTTACAGGAATATCCGGTTATCTGGCATCTGCTCTCTGAGCCATGGCTCTGCGCCCTGATTGCCCTCTCCCTGAACAGCGCGGCCTATACCACGCAGCTGTTCTACGGCGCCATTCGCGCGATCCCGGAAGGCCAGTGGCAGTCCTGCGGGGCTCTGGGCATGAGCAAGAAGGATACGCTGGCGATCCTGCTGCCTTATGCCTTTAAGCGCGCCCTCTCTTCCTATTCCAACGAAGTCGTGCTGGTGTTCAAAAGTACCTCTCTGGCCTACACCATCACCCTGATGGAAGTGATGGGCCACGGACAGCTGCTGTACGGACGCACCTACGACGTGATGGTGTTCGGTGCGGCGGGTCTGGTCTATCTGGTGGTCAACGGTCTGCTGACCCTGATGATGCGTCTTATCGAGCGTAAGGCGCTGGCGTTTGAGCGCAGAAATTAATCGACTTAATGCATAAAGCTGATTTCGTAGTGCGGGTAACCTGATGGGTTACCCGCATTTTTTTATGCATTAAATAATATTTAATCATATTTATTGCATACAAATTCATTGAGTGGCATTGTACATCCATGCCGCAGACACGGCGCATAATGACAAGATTGACAGACGGGAGCATTACAATGAAAAAGTTAGTTCTGGCCGCATTACTCGCAACCTTCGCCGCTGGCGCATCCGCCGCCGATAAAATCAATTTCGGCGTTTCTGCCACCTATCCGCCGTTTGAATCGCTGGATGCCAGCAACCAGATCGTCGGCTTCGACATCGACCTGGCGAAAGCGCTGTGCAAGCAGATGCAGGCCGACTGCACCTTTACTAACCACGCATTTGACAGCCTGATCCCGTCCCTGAAATTTAAAAAGTACGACGCGGTGATCTCCGGCATGGACATCACGCCAGAGCGCAGCAAGCAGGTCGCGTTCACCGACCCGTACTACGCGAACTCTGCGGTGGTGATTGCGAAGAAAGGGGCTTATAAATCTTTCGACGAGCTGAAAGGCAAGCGCATCGGCATGGAGAACGGCACCACGCACCAGAAATACCTCCAGGACAAGCATCCTGAAGTGAAAACCGTGGCCTACGACAGCTACCAGAACGCCATTATCGACCTGAAAAATGGCCGTATTGATGGCGTATTTGGCGACACCGCGGTCGTGAATGAGTGGCTGAAAACCAACCCGCAGCTGGGTACAGCGACGGAGAAAGTGACCGATCCGCAGTATTTCGGCACTGGCCTCGGTATTGCCGTGCGTCCGGATAACAAGGCTCTGCTTGAGAAACTGAACGGCGCGCTGAAAGCGATCAAAGCTGACGGCACATACCAGAAAATCAGCGAGCAGTGGTTCCCGCAATAACATTTTTTTTTGCCGGGTGACGGCTACGCCTTACCCGGCCTACAGGGGGAGTCCCAGGCCGGGTCACCCGGCAATTTCTTAAAGCGGCACAAAGAACCTGAACCGTGCCCCGCTCACGGACTCCATCAGCCTGATCCCCCCGCCGTGCAGCTCCAGCATTCTTTTCACGATTAACAGCCCTAACCCGCCCCGGTGCTCCCGCGAGGCCTGTGGATTTAACGCTGACGGACGCTGGAACAGATCGTCCCGTAATGCGGCATCAACACCCGTTCCGCTGTCGGCCACTTCAACCTGTAACCGGTCGTTCTCCTGCCACACCGCCAGACGAATGTCTCCACCTGCTGGGGTATGGCGTATCGCATTATCCAGCAGATTCGTCACCACCCGTTCAATCATGGAAACATCGGCCAACACCTGCGGCAGCGGACCCGGGACGTCAATGTGCAGATTTAACTCACGCGTGCGGGCAGCGAGTTCAAACTTTTGCGCCACGTCGGAAATCAGTTCAGCCATGGCAAAATGCTCGCGCTGGGGCTTGATGCCGCCGTGCTCAAGACGCGCCAGCTCGAACAGCTGCTGCGACAGATGGCGTACCTTTTGCCCCTGACGCAGCGCGGTAGCGAGGTACTGCTGATGCTCCTGCGGCGACAGCGTTGCGGATTTCAGCGACAGCGTTTCCAGATAACCCAGCAGCGACGTCAGCGGGGTGCGTAAGTCGTGCGAAATGTTGGCGATAAACTCCCGGCGCTGGCGGTCGCTGTCGGCCAGCCGATCCCACTGAGAGGTGATTTTGCGCGCCAGCTCGATAAAGGTATTGCGCAGGATCGCCACTTCATCCTGGCCGGCAGGCTCAAGCGGCTGGGCCGCCAGCTGCTTAATCGCGCTGATGCTGTCCTGCTCCAGCCCGGCCACGTCCAGCGTGAGCTCTTTAACCGGGCGCGTCACCCAGTACCAGAGCAGCAACCCCGCCAGCAGACCAAACAGTGCCACCAGCAGCATCGACCACAGCGCCGTACTCCAGAGCGCTTTGTGCCAGGCCATCTCCGCCAGCGCGTTGGACTCCTCCCCCTGCAAAATAATGTACAGATACCCCTTCAGCTCACCGTCCTGCCGCAGCGGGGTGGCGCTGAAGACTTTCTTATTCTGGCTTCGGGGATCGTCGCCAAACACCGGCATCACCGTCCCGCTGAGGAAATTCTGTATCGGCACGAGGTCAATTTTTTGCCGCTGAATGTGCCCTGGCGGGGCGGCATCGGCCAGGATATCGCCATCTGGCGAGACAACATACAGCTCGACGCTCGGATTAAAGGTCATCAGCCGGTCGAACAGCGGTTTTAAGGCGCTGCGATCCACCCTGCCCTGCGCATCCAGAATCGCTTCCCGCTGCACAATCTGCTGCGCCAGCCCGCCGGAGAGCCGCTGCACCATCGCATTGCCGTACTGCATGCTACTGTAGAGCTGCACCGCACAGGCGACGGTGGCGCAGAGCAGCAGTAACGCCGTAAACAGCAGCGTCAGGCGCTGGCTCAGGCTAAAGCGACGCATCATGATTCTGCTCCGCAAATTTGTAGCCTTTGCCCCAGACGGTGCGAACGATCTCCGGCTCGGCGGCATCTTTCTCTATTTTAATGCGCAGGCGGTTAATGTGGGTATTGACGGTGTGTTCGTAGCCTTCGTGCTGATACCCCCATACCTGCTCCAGCAGTGCCAGCCGCGAAAAGACCTCTCCGGGATGGCGGGCAAAGAAATAGAGCAGTTCAAATTCGCGCGGGGTGAGATCGACGTGTTGGCCGTTAAGGCGCACGGTGCGCGCCAGCGGATCGATAGTCAGTCCGTGCGCCTGAATAATGCCGTCCGTCTGCGCCTGGCCCATCGCCTGCTGACGGCGAAACAGCGCCTTAATGCGGGCAATCAGCTCCTGCACCGAGAAAGGTTTTGCCAGATAATCATCCGCCCCTGTTTCCAGGCCAGTAATACGGTCAGTTTCACTGCTGCGGGCGCTAATGATGATAATGGGCAGGTAGCGGGTCATCTGGCGGATACGGCGGCAAATCTCCAGACCATCAACATTCGGCAGCATCAGATCGAGGATCACCGCGTCCCACGGCTGTGTTTCAAGACGCTGTAAGGCGTTGCCCCCGTCGGGCTCGTGGGTAATGGCGTAGCCTTCATCTTCCAGATTAAGACGCAGGAGTGCCGCGATATCGTGGTCGTCTTCTACCAGCAGGATCTGCTTCATGGGTAAGCCTTCAATCATTTGTTATGACGTAAGCTTACCTGATTTCGAGCGGGGGAAGAGTTCACATTTTGTTGAACATTGTGCGGGGTTTATGCCGGGTGGCGGCTTCGCCTTACCTGGCCTGCGCTTTGGTTAACAACGTGAGCTGACAGGCTATTTTGCCGACCAGTTGAAAGCGCCACGCTGGCTTAAAACAGAGACGGGAGTCGCATTACTGGGTTGAGCAAACAAAGCCGGGTGGCGGCTACGCCTTACCCGGCCTACTCCGGATCGTAGGCCCGGTAAGCGCAGCGCCACCGGGCGATGTTGAGGATTAGCGCGTTTTCACCAACAACGTCAGCACTTCATAATGGGCGGTATGCGGGAACATATCGAAAAGCTGCACGCGTTCAATGCGGTAGCCCGGTAGATGAGCGATATCCTTCGCCATGGTCTGCGCGTTACAGCTGGAGTAGACAATGTACTCCGGCGCCATCTGGCTCAGGTAGCCGCAGAGCGCCTGGCCGATACCCCGGCGCGGCGGGTTCACCAGCACCAGCTCCGGCACGTTGCCCTGTCCGGTGGCGAACCGGGTCGAGTCCAGCGCCTGGAAGTGCAGATTCGTCAGCCCCAGCTCTGCGGCGGACTGCTTCGCGCAGGCAATCGCTTCGGCGGAGATCTCAATTCCGGTGAGCTGCATGTCTGGCGTGGCACAGTGCAGGCCAAAGCCGCCGACGCCGCAGAACAGATCCCACATGTGATGAACCTGTAACGCACGCACCCAGTCGCGCGCGGTGGCATACAGCGCGCTGGCGACGGTGGGGTTAGTCTGAAAGAAGCTTTGCGGACGGATCCACAGCGGCACGCCGTTAAAATGCTCCGCCAGCGCATACTGTTCGGTGAAGAAAATCTCTTTTTCCCCTTCCATGATCGCCATATGCACCGGCTGAATATTCGCGGTGATAACCTTGAGCTGCGGAAGTTGTTCCTGCAACCCCGGAAGCGCCGCGCGCAGCTGCTCCAGCTTGTTTTCCGAACGCAGCACAAAGCGCAGCATCATCCCGCCGTCGATCTGGCTTTCGGTCAGCAAAAGGTATTTCAGCTCGCCGCGCCTGCGGGCAACGTTATAGGGCGTTAACCCCGCCCGGGCGATAAACGGCTTCAGCGCGCTAAACACCGGCTCAAACGAGGCGGGATACAGCGGGCAGTCGGTTAAATCTTCCGGCGTGCCGTCGCGGTGCAGCATCCCCAGCAGCGGCTTTTCAACGCTGCCGCTGACCACCATTTTGGCTTTATTGCGAAAGCCCTGTTCCGGGCCACTGACGGGTGCGCACCACTCGCCCACCGCATGTGCTGCCAGTAGCTGTTGCAGGTCGGCCATTTTGGCGGTGAGTTGTTGAGAGACCGGCTGTTCTATCCACTGACAGGAGCGGCAGCGTCCGGCGTCATAGAGTGCGCACTGCATATGAAAACCTTAAGAAACACGAGGGCTGCGATTATACACATTATTGCAGGCGGAAGAACCGCCGACTGGAAGCCGGGAGATAAAGCAGGCAGAGCACCAGCATATCCGGCAGTTTTTGCATCACCAGTGAATGGAAAATCTCGCGTCGCGACTCACCGGGTATGCTGAACAGCTCCGGATAGCCATAGCCCAGCGAGGCGGCCCACAGGTAGCCTGCGGCGGTGATCTGCGTAAGCAAATACACCCAGCGCGCCCAGTTACGTCCTTTCACCAGCGAGAACGCACAGTAGATCTCAATAAACACCAGCATCAGGCTGCTGAGAAACACCAGCGTCAGATTCCACGTCTGCGCGCTGCGGTGAATAAATTCCCCCATTCCGCGCGGACCCAGCGTGTTCATTATCATCAGCACATCCAGGCAGCGGATCATAATAATGGCGAGCGCCGCCACCTGCACCAGTGCAGGGACGTTCGGACGAGCGTGCGAATGACGTGTTTTTTGTAAGAATCCCAATGTTTTTACTTCCCTGAAAAACAGTGCCGCGTCATACGCGGCACATCACTGGAAATAGTAATTCCTTCAGCCGCGTCTTGCACGCTGGATATCGCGCACACGCTGTTTTTCCGCGCGCGCCATCAAATACCAGGCGATAAATCCGACAATTCCGACCACGCCAAGGATGATGGACGCCAGGGCGTTGATCTCCGGATTCACCCCCATCCGCACGCTGGAGAAGACCAGCATCGGCAGCGTCGTCGCGCCCGGTCCCGACACAAAGCTGGCGATAACCAGATCGTCGAGCGAGAGCGTGAACGCCAGCAGCCAGCCGGAGATCACCGCCGGCATAATCATCGGCAGCGTGATGATGAAAAAGACCTTCAGCGGCGTTGCGCCGAGATCCATCGCCGCCTCTTCAATGGAGCGATCCAGCTCGCGCAGCCGCGAGGAGATCACCACCGCCACATACGCCGTACAGAAGGTGACATGTGCCAGCCAGATGGTGAGCATCCCGCGATCCGCTGGCCAGCCGATGGCGTGCGCCAGCGCGACAAACAGCAGCAGTAGCGACAGGCCGGTGATCACGTCCGGCATGACCAGCGGGGCGGTGATCATAAACGCGAAACCATTCGCCCCGCGGAAACGGCCAAAGCGCACCATCACCAGCGCGGCGATAGTGCCCAGCACGCAGGCCATCGTCGCCGCCAGCGCCGCAATGGTCAGGCTCAGCCCCACCGCGCTCATCATCGCATCATCGTGGAACAGCTCGCTGTACCAGCGCGTCGACCAGCCCGCCCAGACGGTGACCAGCTTAGAGCTGTTGAACGAGTAGATCACCAGCATCAGCATTGGCGCATACAGGAAGGTAAAGCCGATAATCAGGATCGCAATTCGCCACGGGGAACGTACTACCGGTAAGTTGTTCATCCGTGGTCTCCCATCTGTTTCTGCTGATGTTTGTGGAACCACATGATCGGCACGATCAGCAGCAGTAACATGACGATCGCCACCGCCGAGGCCACCGGCCAGTCGCGGTTATTGAAGAACTCCTGCCACAGCACGCGGCCAATCATGATGCTGTCCGGGCCGCCGAGCAGTTCCGGGATCACAAACTCCCCGACCGCCGGGATAAACACCAGCATCGATCCGGCGATGATCCCGCCTTTGGTGAGCGGCACAATGACGCTGAAGAAAGTCTTCAACGGGCGTGCGCCGAGATCCAGCGAGGCTTCCACCAGCGAGTAATCGATTCGCGTCAGCGCCGTATAGATCGGCAGCACCATAAACGGCAGATAGGCATAGACAATCCCGATATACACCGCAAGGTTGGTGTGCAGGATCGTCAGCGGCTGGTCGATGACCCCAAGCCACAGCAGGAAATTATTCAATATGCCGTTATTCTTCAGGATCCCCATCCACGCGTACACGCGGATCAGGAACGACGTCCACGACGGTAAAATGACCAACAGCAGTAAAATATTTCGCGTCGACGGCTTGCTGTGCGCCACTGCCCACGCCAGCGGGTAGCCCATCAACAAGCAGCAAATCGTAGAAATAGCCGCAACCTGTAACGACTGCAAATAGGCTTCGAAATAGAGCGGATCGTCGGTCAGTTGCAGGAAATTACCGAGGTTTAAGGTCAGCGTCAGCTGCCCGTCGGCCCACTCCCACAGATCGGTATACGGTGGGATCGCCCGCGCCATCTCCGCCAGGCTGATCTTAAAGACGATCAGGAACGGCAGCAGAAACAGCAGGATCAGCCAGATATAGGGCATGGCGATGACCAGCTTGCGGCCATGCGCCATCTGCATGCGCGCCAGCCAGAGCGCGAAACCGCCCGGTTTTTTGACGCGGGCTGGAGGTTCAAGTGTGCTCATGACCGCTCCTTATACCGTCAGGACTACGCAACTGTCCGCATCCCAGCACAGGCTCACTTCGTCGCCCCAGGTTGGCTGTCCCTTGCGATACCGGTGTTCGTTCTGTAACTGGGCGCTGAGCATCTGGCCGCTTTTCAGGCGCACATGGTAAATCGACAGATCGCCGAGATAGGCAATGTGCACCACTTCGCCCACGGCAAAGTTATAGCCATCGGCGGGCGGCTCATCGCAAAGCATGATTTTTTCCGGGCGCAGGGCAACGTAAACCGGCACGTTGTCCACTACGGAGTTATCAGAATCAACCTTCAGCGGGTGCACCAGCCCCGGCGATTCAATCACCAGACCGTCGTCCTGGCGTTCCTTCAGTAGCCCTTCGAAGACGTTTACCGAGCCGATGAACTCCGCGCTGTAGCGGGTTGTCGGGTGTTCATAGATCTCTTCCGGCTCGCCGATCTGCACGAACTTACCGCGATTCATGATCGCAATGCGCCCGGCCATGGTCATCGCCTCTTCCTGGTCATGAGTCACCATCACGCAGGTCACCCCCACGCGCTCGAGGATATCCACCACTTCCAGCTGCATCCGGTCGCGCAGCTTTTTATCCAGCGCGCCCATCGGCTCGTCGAGCAGTAATAATTTTGGACGCTTCGCCAGACTTCTTGCCAGCGCCACGCGCTGACGCTGGCCGCCGGAAAGCTGATGCGGCTTACGCTTCGCAAACTCCTGCATATGCACCAGGCTCAGCATCTCTGCCACGCGCGCGGTGATTTCGGCTTTCGGCAGTTTGTCCTGCTTCAGGCCGAAGGCGATGTTCTGCTCAACGGTCATGTGCGGGAACAGGGCATAGGACTGGAACATCATGTTTATGGGCCGCTGGTACGGCGGCACGCTGGAGAGGTCTACCCCATCCAGCACGATCTGCCCGGCGGTAGGCTGTTCAAAGCCTGCCAGCATACGCAGCAGTGTGGATTTGCCGCAGCCCGATGCGCCGAGCAAAGCAAAAATTTCACCTTTGTAGATCGTCAGGCTGACATCGTCCACGGCATGCTGGCCGTCGAAGGATTTGGTGAGGTTACGAATTTCAAGAAGCGGGGTCAGCGCTTTACGGACTTTCGCCTGCGGGCGGGGGATCGCGTCATTCACGGGGTGCTCTCCGGCATAGATCAACACTGGTGCAAACGCACCGTCAGGGTGCGCATCGCCGGGCGGCGCTAACGCTTGCCCGGCCTACGGGATCTGTCGGCCCGGTAAGCGACAGCGCCACCGGGCAACGATATCAAACGCCGTTACTTACCGCTTTTCACCTTGGTCCACGCGCGGGTACGCACACGGTCAATTTTCGGTTCCTGCACTTTCAGGGTGAAGAGCTTGGCAAACACATCGGCTGGCGGATAGATCGCCGGATTATTGCGGATTTCTTCGCTCACCAGCGGCACGGAGGCCTTGTTACCGTTGGCGTAGTAGACATGGTCGCTGATGTGGGCAATCACCTCAGGACGCATCAGGTAGTTGAGGAACTGATACGCTTCCTCTTTATTTTTCGCATCAGCCGGCATCGCGAAGACGTCGAAGAACGCCAGCGCCCCCTCCTTCGGAATGAAGTAGGAAACATTCACGCCGTTTTTGGCCTCTTTCGCGCGGTTCGCCGCCTGCCAGACATCGCCCGCCCAGCCGATGGCCACGCAGATATCCCCGTTAGCCAGGTCGTTGATGTACTGAGATGAGTGGAAGTAGCGAATATTCGGACGCAGCTTCAGTAGCAGGTCGGTTGCCGGACCGGTGTAGTCGTCGGCCTTGCTGCTGTTAGGATCTTTGCCGAGATAGTTAAGCACGGTGGCGAAAATCTCTTCCGGCGCATCGAGGAAAGAGACGCCGCAGCTTTTCAGCTTCTCGAGGTTTTCCGGCTTCAGCACCACGTCCCAGCTGTCCAGCTTGACGTCCGGGCCCAGCGCCGCTTTGACTTTATCCACGTTATAGCCAATACCGGTTGTCGCCCACAGGTAAGGCATCGCGTATTTATTCTCCGGATCGTGCTTCGCCACCAGCTTCAGCACGTCCGGATCGAGGTTCTTCCAGTTCGGTAATTTGCTCTTGTCCAGCGGCTGGAAGACACCGGCGGTCAGCTGACGCTCCAGGAAGCTTGCCGACGGCACCACCAGATCGAAACCGGTGCTGCCCGCCATCAGTTTGCCTTCCAGCACTTCGTTGGAATCGAATACGTCGTAGACAACCTTAATGCCGGTCTCTTTTTCAAAATTCGCGACGGTGTCCGGCGCAATATAGTCAGACCAGTTATAGACGTGCAGCGTTTTTTGTTCCGCAGCGAGCGTGCCGGCAGAGACGGCCATCAGAGCACCCGCAACCAGACCCGATAACCATTTTTTATTCAAAGCGATCATATTGTTATTCCTTCTGAAAGTTCGTTAACAAACGAACCAAAACTGTGCAGCCTGAAGATATGCAATAATCATGCATAGTTTGTCGCTCTGCCCGAAATAAAATACCCCCCTCTTCCCGGCAGGTTCCGCTCGCTTTTCTAAGCACCGCAAGAATAACTGTAGCCCGTGTCTCCGGCTATAGCCCAGACGAAAAAACGCCTTTTATCAATTTTTTATGCAGATTATGTCTACGTGATAAGCCGAAACGGCCGGAGAGGAGGTGAAAAACTCTTTAAAGAAAGGTTAAAAGCAGCAGAAAAAACGGTGTTATGCAGCCGCTCTGGCAGCGACTGCGCAAAAGTCAGACAGGCTTAGTGGAGAAAATTGGGAGATGCATCATTATTCTCGGCATCATCTTCCGCGCTATACAGCAGGTGATGTGCGTTGGCTTCCATCATTACCATTGAAATTTGCTCTTCGCTCAGGCGCATAAACCAGGCGAATTGCTTGAAGGAGAGCCCCGCGCCGGAGAATAAAGACTGGCAAACCACCAGCTTTGGCAGATTATCATCCTGTATGTCGAGAAACGCTTTCACCGTCAAAGAACTGGCGTTGATCGCTGACAGATCAGACGCCAGCGCCAGCAGCGCAGAAGGCTTTACTTCAGCCAGCGCCGAGAACAGGATCACGTCGTTAATCAGATCGATTTTGGCATCGAAAATGCCATCGAAATTTTGCATGTGAGGCAGATGCAGCGCCTGGCAGGAGTCGCATTCGAAGAAAGTAATACCGGCATCATCGAGCCATTGACGTAACGTATCCAGTGTAGGTACGACCTGTAAATCCATCGCTGTGCAGCCTCTTAAATAAAAACGTTGTCCAGATTACGCAAAAAGTGCGCGCCGATCCATTTAACCGCCCGTTTTCAGGCAAAATCCCGGCGTCGCATGGCGTTCAATCCATGCGATCATTTTACCTGCAATATCGACGCCTGTGGTTTTTTCCACCCCTTCCAGCCCCGGCGAGGCGTTGACTTCCATCACCAGCGGCCCGCGCCCGGCACGCAGCAGATCGACCCCCGCCACGTCCAGGCCCAGCGTCTGCGCTGCTTTCACAGCAATCTCGCGCTCGCGCTCGCTAATAAGGGCCACCCGCGCGATACCGCCGCGGTGCAGGTTAGAGCGGAAGTCGCCCTCTTTTGCCTGCCGCTCTATGGCGGCCACCACTTCATCGCCCACCACAAAGCAGCGGATGTCGCACCCGTTGGCCTCTTTAATATACTCCTGCACCAGAATATGGGCATTCAGACCGCGAAACGCGTCGATCACGCTTTCCGCCGCCTGACGCGTCTCCGCCAGTACCACCCCAATACCCTGCGTACCTTCCACCAGCTTAATAACCAGCGGCGCACCGCCCACCATGTCGATTAAATCGCTGGTGTCGTCCGGGGAGTGGGCAATCCCGGTGACGGGCAGATCGATCCCCTGGCGCGCCAGCAGTTGCAGCGAGCGCAGCTTATCGCGGGCGCGTGAGATCGCCACGGACTCGTTGAGCGGATAGCTTCCCAGCATTTCAAACTGGCGCAGCGCAGCCGTACCGTAATAGGTGATCTGGGAGCCAATGCGGGGGATCACCGCATCAAAATGCGGGAGTTTGCGGCCTTTGTAATGAATCGACGATGCCGCAGGGTCGATGTTCATATAGCAGGACATCGGATCGAGGATCTCAATCTGATGTCCGCGTTTCGCCGCCGCTTCTCGCAGGCGTTTACATGAATAGAGCGTTCCATCCCGGGACAATATGGCAATTTTCACCCTGCACCTCTCTAAAGACATGGTAAAAGCCTGCCTATCATACACGAGGCGCAGGAGGAATGGACTACCGCGTTGCCCAGCCCTGTTTGTGCAGGTAATCAAGAATGAACGGGCGGTTCTCCTTGATGATGGTGCGACGAATATGGTCGCTCCAGGTGTCGCGGCGGTTGTTGCTGTCGCGCGTCAGATAGTAGTTCGCCAGCTCTTCATCGTATTGATGCAGAACGTCCTGGTCGACCGGCTGGTAGTGGTTTTCATGCACCAGCATCGCAGCAGGAATGCGCGGCTTCAGATCCGGGTTATCTGCCGGCCAGCCGAGGCACAGACCAAACAGCGGCAGCACGTGTTTCGGCAGCTTCAGCAGTTCCGTCACGCTTTCGATGTTGTTACGCAGCCCGCCAATATAGACGCCGCCAAGCCCCAGCGATTCCGCCGCCGTGAACGCGTTTTGCGCCATCAGCGCCGTATCCACCACGCCCAGCAGCAGCTGTTCCGCCAGCCCCAGCTCGGCCTCGGGGCAGATTTGCAGATGACGGTTAAAATCGGCGCAGAACACCCAGAACTCAGCCGCCTGGGCAACGTGCTTTTGTCCGCCCGTCAGCGTTACCAGCTGCTCACGCATCGCCGGATCGGTGATGCGGATAATGGAGCTGCACTGCAAAAAGCTGGAGCTGGAGGTGCCTCTTGCGCTGTCGATGATCGCTTCCCGCTGCGCCTGGGTAATCGGCTCATCGGTGAAATGGCGAATGGAACGGTGGGAACGAAGCAGGTCAATGGTTGGCGTCATTTTGTCTCTCTTTGTGTTGCGTAAAACGTATGGCAGCCAGTATAGGCAATGATCCACCTGATGTAATTGGCGAAACATAGCCTGACTGTATCAAAGTGACAGGTGAAACCTTCTTTCCATGACGGCAGGTTATCGTGCACTATAGGCGCCATTCGCCGTCAGGCTTGTTTTTTGAGGAGAGAGAAATGTTTGCAGTAATTTTTGGTCGTCCAGGATGCCCTTACTGTGTACGCGCGAAAGAGCTGGCAGAGAAACTGACTGAAGAACGTGATGATTTCAACTTCCGTTACGTGGATATCCACGCGGAAGGCATCACTAAAGCCGATCTGGAAAAAACCGTGGGTAAACCGGTTGAAACCGTGCCGCAGATCTTCCTCGATCAGAAACACATCGGCGGCTGCACCGATTTTGAGGCCTACGCCAAAGAACACCTGGGCCTGTTTGCGGCTCAGTAATGCGAAGACGCCCTCCCCCTGAGGGCGTTTTTATTTACGGTGCTTCCTCTGTTGCAGCAGGCTGCGCGTAAATAAGAAACAGAGCGCGCCCAGCGCACACCAGAAAACGCCACTCAGTAGCCACGCCACTTCCTGCCAGACGCTTCTCGACGAGAGAAACAGCACGCGCATCAGAAGCAGGCAGAGCGGGGCCGCAAGCATTGCCCCAATAAGCGGCATCACCACCTCGCCTTTACGCGAGAGAAAACCAGCGACTACCCCCGGCAGGATGAAGAACAACAGGCCCAGCTCGGGATGACCGGACGCTCTGAAGGCGCCTTTCACGTTAAAAGCGAGCGACATGCAAACGACCGTAAACAGCAAAAAACAGCTGATTACGCCAGCCCAGTTTCGTTTAAAGTTCAAACTATCCTCCTGACTTATCTCTATCAAATACAAAAATCGTCCGGTGGACGCCCAGTCAGATAAAGCAATGCGGCAATCCTTGCCAAAGCACGCACAGAAGTCGTGCGATAATAGGTGGCTGTCGGTAGCTATTACGATTAAACTAACCGACTGCTAGTGTTTAGGGTATTTATCAGGAAGCAGGGAGATGCAAAGTGATTCCCTGACTCTGAAAACAGTAGCCCAAATAGTCCTTTCATTCAACAACTTACTGGTAAACAAGAAGTTAGCCTCCGTGAATATAAACGTCGCAGACTTGTTAAATGGGAATTACATCCTGTTATTATTTGTGGTACTGGCGCTGGGCCTTTGTCTGGGTAAATTACGCCTGGGTTCAGTTCAACTTGGTAATTCCATTGGCGTTTTAGTCGTCTCCCTGTTATTAGGTCAACAACATTTCAGTATTAACACGGACGCGCTTAACTTAGGTTTCATGCTGTTTATTTTTTGCGTAGGCGTGGAAGCTGGTCCGAACTTTTTTTCCATTTTCTTCCGAGACGGCAAAAATTACCTGATGCTGGCGCTGGTGATGGTCGGCAGCGCCCTGCTGATTGCGTTAGGACTGGGCAAACTGTTTGGCTGGGACATCGGCTTAACGGCCGGTATGCTGGCAGGCTCGATGACCTCCACGCCGGTGCTTGTTGGCGCGGGGGATACGCTTCGTCATTCTGGCATGGCAGGCACGCAGCTTTCCTCCGCGCTGGACAACCTGAGTCTGGGCTATGCCCTGACCTATCTGATTGGTCTGGTGAGCCTGATTGTTGGCGCGCGCTATCTGCCAAAACTTCAGCATCAGGATCTCCAGACCAGCGCCCAGACCATCGCCCGCGAGCGCGGCCTGGACACGGACTCCAAACGTAAAGTTTACCTGCCGGTGATCCGCGCCTACCGCGTCGGGCCGGAGCTGGTTGCCTGGACCGACGGGAAAAACCTGCGCGAGCTGGGGATCTACCGTCAGACCGGCTGCTACATCGAACGTATCCGTCGTAACGGCATTCTGGCAAACCCGGACGGTGACGCGGTGCTCCAGATGGGCGATGACATCGCCCTTGTTGGCTACCCGGACGCCCACGCGCGTCTCGATCCGAGCTTCCGCAACGGGAAAGAGGTGTTTGACCGCGACCTGCTGGACATGCGTATCGTCACCGAAGAGATTGTGGTGAAAAACCACAACGCCGTGGGCCGCCGTCTGGCACAGCTGAAGCTGACCGACCACGGTTGTTTCCTCAACCGCGTGATCCGCAGCCAGATTGAAATGCCTATCGACGATAACGTGGTGCTCAATAAAGGCGATGTGTTGCAGGTCAGCGGCGATGCCCGACGGGTTAAAACCGTTGCCGACCGTATCGGCTTTATCTCGATCCACAGCCAGGTGACGGACCTGTTAGCCTTCTGCGCCTTCTTCATTGTCGGCCTGATGATCGGGATGATAACCTTCCAGTTCAGCAACTTTAGCTTCGGCATTGGTAACGCAGCCGGTCTGCTGTTCGCCGGGATCATGCTGGGCTTCCTGCGAGCGAACCATCCCACCTTCGGCTATATCCCTCAGGGGGCGCTGAACATGGTGAAAGAGTTCGGTCTGATGGTCTTTATGGCGGGTGTCGGATTAAGCGCCGGGAGCGGCATTGGCAACGGCCTGGGCGCGGTCGGCTGGCAAATGTTGGTTTCCGGACTTATCGTCAGCCTGGTACCGGTGGTGATCTGTTTCCTGTTCGGCGCCTACGTGCTGCGCATGAACCGCGCCCTGCTCTTCGGCGCGATGATGGGCGCGCGCACCTGCGCACCGGCGATGGAGATCATCAGCGACACCGCGCGCAGCAATATCCCGGCGCTGGGCTATGCAGGCACGTACGCAATCGCCAACGTGCTGCTGACGCTGGCGGGTACGCTGATCATCATTATCTGGCCAGGACTCGGATAAATCTCAAGTTTGCGTGTGGCTGAAAAAATTTTCGTTACGCGCAGAACTTTTTACGCAGGGTGCAGTCATAACTAGTGCCACTGCTTTTCTTTGATGTCCCCAATTTGTGGAGCCCATCAACCCCGCCGTTTTGGTTCAAGGTTGATGGGTTTTTTGTTGCCTGAATTTTATTAACATTAAAATCAACAGGTTATATTGCATCATCAAGCCCAGTGGCGGCAAAATGGCGACTAAAAAATACATGTATCACCATCTTTCGTTATCCCACCTCTTAACATGCTCAGTGGACGCTTTACAAAAACCATCAAGATCAGGAAATAAGGTTAACTGTCGCACATCAAATGTTTCTGAAAGGATGCGCAAGAACATCAGTTTCATTTCAACCGTTATTGCTAATGGCTAATAAAATCGTCCTGGCAGTGTGGGAACTTTCGTAAGTCATTTCTATTACTTGGTTAAAATTAACCTGGTCAATTTCCTAAAAACAGATTCCTTGGGTTTAACATGATCAGGTTTGAATTTTCATCTCATCTGCGGGCATATGCTGCGGCGAATAAATGTAAATAATGGAATTAACAGAGATGGACTTTACAGCAGTAGTATTTGGATTAAAGATGGCGACCATGCCGAAGATAACATCCAACGGTGACTAGAAGGGTTGGTATGTATGGCTATAAATGGAACAATGACGCTAAATGGTGCTGACTACGCCCCATTTAATTTATATGGGGTTGGCATCTTTATGGCGCATTCCGGACAGGGAACTTACCGTAATCAAGGAACTTGTGGCGCAATACAAGGTGCAGGCCCAATTCCCCCAGGTAAATATTGGATTGTTGATCGAGGCTCAGGAGGTTTCTTATCCTCATTAAAAGCTCATGTTCAGGACCAATGGAACAAAATAAGATCCGGTGCGGAATTTGGCCGTGATGAGTGGTTTGCTTTATATAAGGATGATTGGGGAATCGACGATGGAACATGGGTTGATCACGTCTATCGCGGGCTGTTCAGACTCCATCCCGGTACAGTGTCAGAAGGGTGTATAACAATCGCTCATAACTCCGATTATGCATTAATCCGTAACGCTCTTATGAACACAGAGCTTATTCAGGTTCCATGTATGCGTTCACTTATGGCTCGCGGCTGTATTGAGGTTGTTGACGGTGGATATAGCTACACTTGCCCGTAAATGGGGATCAAGACTGCTTAAGGCCGTCTGGTTTGTGTTAATTAGCTTTCCGCTAGGACGCACGCTGGGTCCTTCAACAGATTATATTAATCATAATGTTACAACTGCTATTTGCGGCTTCATCTATGGTGATGTGAATGCGGAAACAATGTACGAAACATATATAAACACCGATATTTTAATCCTGTTTACTCTCACAACGGTTTTCTATCTCTTAACAATGAAGTTATTCAATAAAATAAGGAAAAAATAATATGCCAATCCCTCCCTATATGTGGCTCAAAGACGACGGCGGCGCAGATATCAAAGGCTCAGTAGATGTTCAGGACCGCGAAGGAAGCATTGAGATAATCGGTTTAAGTCACGGTATCAATCTTCCGGTTAACAGCGCAAATGGAGCGATTACCGGTACACGACAGCACTCTTCTATGAGGATCGAAAAGGAGGTGGATAGTTCTACCCCATATCTTTATAAAGCTGCCGCCACTGGCCAGGCGCTAAAAAGCGCAGAAATTAAGTTCTATCATATTAACGATGCCGGTCAGGAAGTGTGCTATTACACAGTCTTCATGGAGAACGTGAAGGTGACTGGGGTTAACTGTAGCGTACCTAATGTGAAAATCGCGGCCAACGATAAAATTAACCACGTCGAAAGCGTCAGCTTGCAGTATGAGAAGATCACCTGGCGCATTGTTGATGGGAACATCCAGCACAGTGACGCCTGGAACGAACGCACTACGGCGTAAAATAAAAGTACTTCTTTAAGGGCATTTATTTGCCCTTATTGCCCTTCCCTCACTCGCCACAAACATATATGATTTAATGTATATGATAAAAACCACGCAGGATCGCCAGATGCTTCACCCCGTTCAGCTCTTCAAAACCCTCTCCGACGAAACGCGGCTCTCCATCGTCATGCTTTTGCGTGAAGCGGGCGAGCTGTGCGTCTGCGATCTCTGCTCCGCTACCAACGAGCCGCAGCCGAAAGTCTCCCGCCACATGGCCTTACTGCGCGAGGCCGGGCTGGCCATCGACCGTCGCGAGGGTAAGTGGATCTACTACCGTCTCTCTCCCAACATGCCTGCATGGGCGGCAACCGTTATCGACACCAGCTGGAACTGCCTGCGGGAAGAGACGCGTATGAAGCTGAAAAACCGACTTCCGGGCTCGTGCTGACCAAAACATATTCACAATAACAGATATAATGGAGTAAAAGATGTTTCTGGCAGGAGCGATTTTTTTATTCACACTGGTGCTGGTCATCTGGCAACCCAGAGGGCTCAGCATCGGCTGGAGCGCGACCATTGGCGCCGCGCTGGCGCTGATGAGCGGCGTTATCCACATTAACGATATCCCTGTGGTGTGGAATATCGTCTGGAATGCGACGGCAACGTTTATCGCGGTTATCGTTATCAGCCTGCTGCTGGATGAGTCCGGCTTTTTCGAGTGGGCCGCGCTGCACGTTGCCCGCTGGGGAAACGGTCGCGGGCGATTGCTGTTTACCTGGATCGTGCTGCTGGGCGCAGCCGTGGCGGCGCTGTTTGCCAATGACGGCGCGGCGCTGATCCTCACCCCTATCGTCATCGCTATGCTGCTGGCGCTGGGGTTCAGCAAGCAGGCTACGCTGGCGTTCGTGATGGCGGCGGGATTTATCGCCGATACCGCCAGCCTGCCGCTGATTGTCTCCAACCTGGTCAACATTGTGTCGGCGGACTTCTTTAAGCTGGGCTTCAGCGAATACGCCTCGGTGATGATCCCGGTTGATATCGCTGCGATTGCCGCAACGCTGGTGATGCTGCATCTGTTCTTCCGAAAAGAAATTCCCCACGAATATGACCAGGCAAAACTCCGCGAGCCCGCACGGGCCATTCACGACCTGCCAACGTTCAGAACGGGCTGGATCGTGCTGCTGCTACTGCTTGTCGGTTTCTTTGTGCTTGAACCTCTGGGTATCCCGGTCAGCGCTATCGCAACAACTGGCGCGCTGATTTTGTTTGCCGTTGCTAAACGCGGGCACGCCATTAACACTGGAAAAGTGCTGCGCGGCGCGCCGTGGCAAATTGTTATCTTCTCGCTGGGGATGTATCTGGTGGTGTATGGCCTGCGCAACGCCGGGCTGACGGAGTCTCTTTCAGGCGTTCTTGATCACTTAGCCGGATACGGACTCTGGATCACCACGCTGGGAACCGGATTTATCACCGCCTTCCTGTCATCCATAATGAACAATATGCCAACGGTGCTGATTGGCGCGCTCTCCATTGAGGGTAGTGCTGCAACAGGGTTGGTTAAAGAGGCAATGATTTACGCTAACGTGATTGGCTGCGATTTGGGGCCGAAAATTACCCCCATAGGAAGTCTGGCTACCCTGCTCTGGCTCCATGTGCTGGCACAGAAAAACATGACTGTTACCTGGGGCTACTACTTCAGGACGGGCATCATAATGACCCTGCCGGTTCTCTTTGTGACGCTCGCCGCACTCGCGCTACGTCTCTCCTTCACACCATAATGAGTCACTGATATGAGCTACATCACCATTTATCACAACCCCGCCTGCGGCACGTCGCGCAATACGCTGGAGATGATCCGCAACAGCGGTACGGAACCAGAGATTGTCCTCTATCTGGAAAACCCGCCGTCACGCGATCAACTGACCAGGCTGATTGCAGACATGGGGATTTCCGTGTGCGATCTGCTGCGCAAAAACGTCGAGCCTTATGAGCAACTGGGCCTTGCCGGGGGAAATTTCACCGATGACCAGCTTATCGATTTCATGCTGCAATACCCCATCCTGATTAACCGTCCGATTGTGGTGACACCGCTGGGCACCCGTCTGTGCCGTCCTTCTGAAGTCGTTCTCGACATCCTTCCGGACGCGCAAAAAGGGGCATTTACAAAGGAAGATGGCGAAGTCGTCGTTGACGCCAGCGGGAAAAAAATCTCCCGACAATAAGCGTAGCCGGGGCGAGTGCTATCAGACGGTATCCTCGCCTGCAATTCGCCCCACCATCACCCGGATCTCCTCCCGGGTTAACGGCGACCGATCGGTCACAAAATGCAGCGTCATCCCCTCGATAAACGCATCCAGCGCGCGGGCGGTGGCCGGATCAAACCACTGCTCCAGCGTAGCCTGGCTCATCTTCATCCAGTCCTGCATCACCGTTTTCAGCGCGGCGCTGCGGTGCATAAACGCGTATAACTGATACATCAGCGCCATATTGTGTGGCGTGGTCACGGCTGAACTGTGGATCAGCGTGGTAATGGCCTCGCACGCCCTCTCGCGCCCCGTAACCCCCGCGAAGAAATCCCGGTACTGCTGAGACATCTGCTGCGTAAACCACGTGAATGCCTCCTCCAGAAGCGACTCCATCCCGTCGAAATAGTAGGTCATCGACCCCAGCGGCACGCCTGCGCAGGTGGCAATTTTGCGGTGCGTGACGGCATGAATACCGTGCTCAGCAATGGTGTCCAGCGTCGCCTGGAGTATCTTCTCGCGGCGGTTAGGGTCGTTCGGTGGTCTGCTCATAAAATCCTCATCCGGTTTATGTACAAATGTACACAAAGTTGCTAGTGTTGTCGCTATTGTTGTACTTCTGGTGCTGATCCCAATGACGCTAACTTCTCCTCGCAAAGCCCTGCATCTGCGCATGTGGGCGCTATTTATGTTCTTCTTCATCCCCGGGCTGCTGATGGCTTCCTGGGCAACGCGCACCCCGGCAATCCGCGATACGCTATCCGTTTCGACTGCGGAGATGGGGATCGTGCTGTTTGGCCTGTCGATTGGCTCGATGAGCGGCATCCTCTGCTCGGCCTGGCTGGTGAAGCGCTTTGGCACGCGCGCGGTGATCCGCACCACCATGTGCTGCGCCGTGGTGGGAATGCTCGGTCTGAGCGTGGCGCTGTGGTTCGCCTCGCCGCTGATGTTTGCCCTTGGCCTGATGGTATTTGGCGGCAGCTTTGGTGCGGCGGAAGTGGCCATTAACGTCGAGGGGGCCGCCGTTGAACAGGCGATGAACAAAACGGTGCTGCCGATGATGCATGGCTTTTACAGCCTCGGCACGCTGGCGGGCGCGGGCATAGGGATGGCGCTGACGGCGCTGGGCATTGCGGCCAATGTGCACATTTTACTCGCGGCGCTGGTCTGTATTATCCCGATCCTCACCGGCATCAGGGCTATTCCCGCTGGCACAGGACAAAATACCTCGGACGAACAGAAGTCTGCGGCAAAAGGGTTGCCCTTCTATCGCGATTTCCAGCTGATGCTGATTGGTGTGGTGGTACTGGCGATGGCGTTTGCTGAAGGCTCCGCCAACGACTGGCTACCGTTGCTGATGGTGGACGGGCACGGATTTAGCCCCACCTCCGGCTCGCTGATTTACGCCGGGTTTACGCTCGGCATGACCGTCGGACGCTTTACCGGGGGCTGGTTTATCGACCGTTACAGCCGCGTGGCTGTCGTCCGTGCCAGCGCCCTGCTGGGTGGGCTGGGCATCGCGATGATTATCTTTGTGGATGTGGACTGGATTGCCGGCGTGTCGGTGATCCTGTGGGGACTGGGCGCCTCCCTTGGCTTCCCGCTGACCATTTCCGCTGCCAGCGATACCGGCCCCGACGCGCCGACGCGCGTGAGCGTCGTGGCGACCACGGGCTACCTCGCTTTCCTGGTGGGCCCGCCGCTGCTTGGATTCCTCGGTGAGCACTACGGGTTACGCAGCGCGATGCTGGTGGTATTAGGGTTAGTCATTATTGCCGCCCTGGTGGCGCGAGCGGTGGCAAAACCGGAAGCAGAAACAACGTCAATGGAGAAGGGATATGAGCGTTAAACTGATTGCAGTCGACATGGATGGCTCCTTCCTGAGCGATGCGAAAACCTATAATCGCGCGCGTTTTCTGGCGCAGTACGCGCGCATGAAAGCACAAGGCATCCGTTTTGTGGTCGCCAGCGGAAACCAGTACTACCAGCTGATCTCATTTTTCCCGGAGATCGCCCATGAAATTGCCTTCGTCGCCGAAAACGGCGGCTGGGTGGTGGATGCGGGCGAAGACGTGTTTAACGGCGAACTGTCGAAAGAGCATTTTCTGACCGTCGCCACCCTGTTAAACGACGTGCCCGGCATTGAGATAATTGCCTGCGGAAAAAACAGCGCCTACACGCTGAAAACGTATAACGACCTCTTCAAAGAGATTGCTGCGAAATACTATCACCGCCTTGAAAGCGTCAGCAGCTTTGACAACCTCAACGATATTTTCTTCAAATTCGGGCTAAACGTCTCTGACGACGAAATTCCGCGTATTCAGGCGCTGCTGCATGAGAAGCTTGGCGACATCATGGTGCCGGTGACCACGGGACACGGCAGTATCGACCTGATTATCCCCGGCGTACACAAAGCTAACGGCCTGCGGATCCTGCAAGCGCGCTGGGGCATTGAGGACAGTGAAGTGGTGGCCTTTGGCGACAGCGGTAACGACGTGGAGATGTTGCGCCAGGCTGGGTTTGGCTTCGCGATGGCCAATGCCAGACCGCACATTAAGGCGGTGGCCCGCTATGAAGCGCCGAACAATAATGACGAAGGGGTGCTGGACGTAATTGATAGGGTGCTGGACGGGAGGGCGCCGTTTAATTGATTCCGTGCGCTCTGGTGCCCTCACCCTAACCCTCTCCCACAGGGAGAGGGGACTGTCCCGAGCTCGCCCACGGGGGAGAGGGAATAAGAATTACGGTTGCAGGGCGTTTCCGACGCGTTTGTCTTTCAGGAATACCACCATCAGGGCAATCCACAGCACGCCGTTGGCGAGGTTAAACAGGCTGAACAGTCCGTTACCGCCGAAAGCATAGGCATGCTTGCTCACCTCAATTCCGACGGTGAAGATCAGCATTTGCAGCATCCCCATCGCGGCAGACACCGTGCCTTTACTCATTTCACTGGCGAACAGCGTCAGGCGTACCAGGCCAGCATTCGCCACGCCAATACCAAACGCGTAAATGCTCAGCCCCGCCGTCATCCACAGGTACGCATGGGACGAGGCTACGGTCGCCACCGCCGCGATAATCAGCCCTGCCGCAATGGGCCAGCCGCCCATAATAATCAGCGAACGCACGGTACGGCGCGACGTCAGACGCGCCAGCACCAGGTTACCGATAATCAACGCGCCAAAAATCGGCACCTGTAACAGGCCATACTCATAGCTGCTAAGCTGCTCGCCGCTGATGATAATGACCGGCGACTGGGCAATCCACGCCAGCAGCGGCAGGCTGACAAAGCCCGTCGCCAGCGCGCCCGCGACAAAACGGCCGTTTTTCAGCACCGCCTTATAATCACGCCCCAGCTCTTTAAGCGAGAGCTTTTCGCCCAGGCGGGTGGCGGTCTCCGGCATCGCACGGTGCAGCCCAAAGAAAGAGATGGCCGCAAGCGCGGCAAAGAGGACGAACATCCCTTCCCACGGCGCAACGTGGACCCATGCGGCTCCCACCAGCGGCCCCAGAAGCGGCGCAATCAGCGCCACGTTCGCCATCAGCGCGGTTATTTTGATACATACCGCCTCCTCAAACGACTCCTGAATAGCGGCGTAGCCCACGGCGCCAATAAAGCACAGGCTCACGCCCTGAAGGAAACGCAGCAGCGTGAATTGCTCAATGTTCTGCGCCAGCAGCGTGGCGAGACAGGTGACGATAAACCACACCACGCCCGTCAGCATCACCGGGCGGCGGCCAATACGATCCGACAGCGGCCCTAAAAGCCACTGTAAAAACATGCCGCCCGCCAGATAGGCGGTCATGGATGTAGGTACCCACTCAATACCTGCGTTGTACTGCTCAACCACAGCCAGCATGCCTGGCTGGATCATGTCGTTGCCGATGTAGGTAGAGAATTCGTAAAGCACCAGACACAGAGGAAAAAGTAACGCCTGACGACCCAGACGATTACCGGAAGAAGAACGGTTTATCATGCAATCTCTTTAGTATGAAAAAATCGCGATGAGTGTAATGAATTGCCGCTGTCTGAGATAGCATAATCACGTGAAAACACAGAAATAAGGCACTTATCGTTGTTGTTTAAGGTTTCCTTAAGTTGCCCTCCCTATGATAGTGCTATTTCACGTTATTGACCGAAACTATGACACACGCCGTCAGCCCTTCAGAATTATCTAAGTTACCGACAAATAAGACAAAAAGCCTTTACCGTTTGCCTGCCCGCTTTTATGGTTATCAGCTTTTCGGGCTGATCGTCCTTGCGCTGCTTTTTACCTGGCTTTCGCGCGATGAATCGCTTGACCGATGGATAACCGGCTTCTGGTATGACGCGGCGACGCACCATTTCCCGCTACAGCAAAACCCGCTGCTGGATCTGCTGAACCATCGGCTGGCGAAATATTTGGCCATTGCGCTGGCTGCCGCATCGCTGATTTACGGCGCTTACAAACGCAATGCCCGGCTGGTGACGGCCGCGCTTCTGATGGGGCTGGGGGCGCTGGTAGTTGGAGTGCTGAAAAGCATAAGCCACCACAGCTGTCCGTGGGATCTGGTTGAGTATGGCGGCAAAGCCGTCTCGTATCCCCTGTTCAGCGCCGTTCCGGCAGACAGCGGACCGGGACGCTGCTTTCCCGGCGGCCACGCCTCAAGCGGGTTTATGGTGATGGGGTTGTTTTTTGCCTTCTGGCGTGAACGTCCGCGCCTGGCATGGTCCTTTGTCGCGTCAGGCGTTGTTATGGGGCTGCTGATGGGATTCGGGCAGGTCATGCGCGGCGCGCATTTTTTCTCTCACAACCTGTGGGCCGGGTGGTGGGTCTGGTTTTCCCAGGTGCTGGTTTACGGGCTGGTTTCCACCTGGTTTGCTAAAGAGTAACGAGATTATGTTAGAAAATCTGAACTACGAACTGTTTTACCTGCTCAACGCCACGCCAGCATCACCGGAATGGATGATCGATCTCGCCACCTTCATTGCGAAAGATGTGATCAGCATTGTACCGGCGCTGGCGGTGATCCTCTGGTTATGGGGACCTCGTACACAGGTCACCGCCCAGCGCCATCTGGTGATCAAAATGGCGATGGCGATCGGCGTGAGCGTGCTGGCAAGCTACGTGCTGGGCCACGCCTTCCCGCACGATCGTCCGTTTGTCGAGCACGTCGGCTACAACTTCCTGCACCATGCGCCGGATGACTCGTTCCCGAGCGATCACGGCACGGTGATCTTCACCTTTGCGCTGGCCTTCCTGTTCTGGCATCGCCTGTGGTCCGGCATGGTGCTGATGGGCGTGGCGGTCGCCATCGCCTGGTCCCGCGTCTACCTGGGCGTGCACTGGCCGCTGGATATGGTCGGCGGTTTCCTGGTGGGGCTGATGGGCTGCGTCAGCGCAGCCATCCTGTGGAGCCTCTTTGGTCCGGCGCTTTATCGTGGATTATCACAGGCCTATCGCGTTCTGTTTGCCCTTCCGATCCGCAAAGGCTGGATACGTGACTAACCCCGGTCCGTCAGGTTACACTTGAGCCCCCGCCCTGCGGGGGCTCACTTTTTTAGCCCGAGGATCTATGGAAACACGTCGCGATGACCGCATTGCTCAGCTGCTTCAGGCGCTGAAGCGCAGCGATAAGCTGCATCTTAAGGAAGCCGCTACCCTGCTTGGCGTGTCTGAAATGACCATTCGTCGCGATCTGAACAGCGACAGCGCCCCCGTTGTGCTGCTTGGCGGGTATATTGTTCTGGAGCCGCGTAGCGCCAGCCATTATCTGTTAAGCGATCAAAAAACACGCCTGGTGGAAGAGAAGCGCAAAGCCGCGCGGCTCGCCGCCTCGCTGGTGCAGCCGCATCAAACGCTGTTTTTTGACTGCGGTACGACAACCCCGTGGATCATCGAGGCCATCGACAGCACCGTTCCCTTTACCGCCGTCTGTTATTCGCTAAACACCTTCCTGGCCTTGCAGGAGAAACCGGCGTGCCGGGTGATTTTGTGCGGCGGCGAGTTTCATGCCAGCAACGCCATCTTCAAGCCGCTGAATATTCAGGACACGCTGAGCAATGTATGCCCGGATATCGCCTTTTACTCTGCGGCGGGTGTGAATGTGAAACAGGGGGCAACCTGTTTTAATCTTGAAGAGTTACCGGTGAAACAGTGGGCGCTCAACGCCGCACAGCAGCATGTGCTGGTGGTTGATCACAGTAAATTTGGCAAGGTTCGTCCGGCAAGGATGGGGGAACTGTCGCGCTTTGACGCCATCGTCAGTGATTGCCGCCCGGATGACGAGCTGGTGTCGTATGCAAAGGCGCAGCAGGTGAAGTTGATCTATTGAGGTTGTGCCGGGTGGCGGCTTCGCCTTACCCGGCCTACAACGGCTCAAACGAAGGCCGGGTAAGCGCAGCGCCACCCGGCAAAAACCTAGCTAAACCAGCTGCCAAACCAGCCGTGGAACTTCATTAATACAAAGTCCCACATCCGGCTGAAGAAGCCGCCCTCTTCCACCGCTTCCATCACCACCAGCGGACGCTGCTCAATGGATTTGCCGTTAAGCTGGAAATCTATCGTCCCGACCACCTGGCCTTTTTTCAACGGCGCGGTCAGCTGTGGCTCGGTCAGGGTATAGCTGGCTTTCAGGTTTTTCAGCTGACCGCGAGGAATGGTGACGGACCCCGCTTCACCTGCCCCCAGGTTCACTTCACTTTTATCCCCAAACCAGACGCGCTGGCTGACGAAGGTGGCGTCCGGCTTAATCGGCGTGACGGTTTCAAAGAAGCGGAAACCCCAGGTCAGCAGTTTTTCGGATTCATTAAAACGAATGCGGTCGGTTTTCGTCCCCAGCACCACCGAGATCAGGCGCATGTCGCCCTGCGTCGCAGAAGCCACCAGGTTGTATCCGGCCCCGGCGGTCGTCCCCGTTTTCATGCCGTCCACGTTAACGTTACTGCTCCAGAGCAGACGGTTACGGTTAGGCTGGCGGATATTGTTGAAGGTAAACTCTTTCTCTTTATGGATGGCGTACTCATCCGGCACGTCATGGATCAGCGCTTTGCCCAGCAGCGCCATATCGCGCGCGGTACTGAACTGACCGGGCGCATCCAGGCCGTGAACGGTTTTAAAGGTGGTGTTGGTCAGACCCAGTTTTTGCGCGTAGCCATTCATCAACCCAATGAATGAGTCCTGACTGCCTGCGACGTAATCGGCCAGCGCAATACAGGCATCATTTCCCGACTGAATAATGACCCCTTTATTCAGATCGGAAACGGAGACCTGATCGCCGGGCTTCAGGAACATGACGGACGAGCCGCGCAGCGCCGGGTTACCCGTCGCCCAGGCATCTTTGCCGACGGTGACCATGTCATCCAGCTTGATCTTGCCCGCTTTCAACGCCTGACCGACCACATAGCTGGTCATAATTTTCGTCAGGCTCGCCGGGTCGAGTTTTTCGTCGGCGTTACCTTCCGCCAGCACTTTCCCGCTGGCGTAATCCATCAGGATCCAGGCGCGCGCATCGACAGGCGGCGCTTCGGGCGCCGTCTGTTCCGCCGCATGGAGCGTTGGGGCAAAAAGGAAAAGCAGCGCCGAGCCTGCCGCCAGGCTGCGCAGAGAAGAAGTTTTTTGCGTCATAAATGCCACCCGAGTGTCCATTCTAAAAATCACGTCACAATCACCGTGTCGCAAGAAGCGATGAGTAATAGCGCACTACAGCGTTCAAAGAAACCTGTTCCAGGTAAAGTTTTTAAAGTTTATGCAATAACATTCAGATACGCTTTGATTGCGGCGTTTTTTTTAGCATCTGTTGCGTAATTGTTAGGTTTATCTCACCATGGCGAAAAGCTGACTCGGATTCACATCTCATCGGGAGTAAATATGATTACGCTGTGGGGCAGGAACAATTCGACTAACGTGAAGAAAGTGCTCTGGACGCTGGAGGAGCTGGATTTACCGTTCAACCAAATCATGGCTGGCATGGCGTTCGGGGTGAATAAAGACGCCGACTATCTGGCGATGAACCCAAACGGACTGGTGCCGTTGCTGCGCGATGACGAGACAGACGCCACGCTGTGGGAGTCCAACACCATCGTGCGTTATCTCGCCGCGCAATACGGCCAGGGTCGCCTGTGGGTGGAAAATCCGGCCCGGCGCGCGCAGGGCGAAAAATGGATGGACTGGGCAAACCAGACGCTTTCCCCCACGCACCGGGTGATCCTGATGGGGCTTGTCCGCACGCCGGAAGCCGAACGTGATTATCCCGCCATTCATGCCGCCCAGGACGCCTGCGAATCCCTGTTCGCGATGATGGACGACGAACTGGCGAAGCACGCCTGGTTCTCCGGCGACACCTTCGGCGTGGGCGATATCGCCGTCGCCCCCTTCGTCTGGAACCTCACTAACATGGGTCTTAGCTGGAGCCCGCGCCCTCACCTGGAGCGCTGGATCCAGCAGCTTAGCGAGCGCCCGGCGTATCGCAACGTGGTGATGATCCCGGTGACCTGATTACGACCTGGACGGGCTGACTTTCAGCAGTTGCCCGTCCGTCTCGTCAGTCAGCACGTACAGATAGCCATCCGGCCCGACGCGCACATCGCGAATACGCTGATCTTTATCGCCCAGAATGCGTCCGTCCTCCGTCACGCTATTGCCCTTCACGCTCAGCACGATGACGTCTTTCTCCTTCAGCGCGCCTATAAACAGCTTGTTTTTCCACTGCGGGAAGACGTCGCTGTTGTAGAACGCCATGCCGCTGACGGCGGGCGATACTTTCCAGACAAACAACGGCTTTTCGGTGCCCTCGACGTGCTCGCCTTTCGCTTCCGGGATTTTCAGGCCGCTGTAATTGATCCCGTGCGTCGCCAGGGGCCAGCCGTAGTTTTTGCCCTTCTCAGGAATGTTAATCTCATCCCCACCGCGTGGTCCGTGTTCGTTGAGCCACAGCGTGTCGCTCCACGGATTCATCGCCATCCCCTGCGGGTTGCGAATGCCATAGGACCAGATTTCAGGGCGCGCACCGGCGGTGTTCACAAACGGATTATCCGGCGGCACTTTTCCGTCCTCCGTCAGGCGCACCACCTTGCCCTGAAGCTTGTCCAGCTCCTGCGCCGTCGGGCGCTGGTTGTTTTCACCCAGGCCAATAAAGAGATAGCCTTTGCCGTCGAACACCAGCCGTCCGCCAAAGTGGTTGCCGGTAGAGAGCTTCGGCATCTGTCGGAACACCACCTGGAAGCCCTCAATGCGCGAAATGTCATCGCTCAACCGCCCGTAGCCCACGGCGGTACCCGCTTTGCCATCATTACCTGCCTCGGCGAAGCTGAGCCAGACCCGCCGTGACTGTGCAAAATCCGGGGCCAGCGCGACGTCCAGCAGTCCGCCCTGGCCGCTCGCCCACACTTTCGGCACGCCGACAATCGGATCGGAGAGCCCTTTTCCAGCCTGCCAGTGCTTAAGCTGCCCGTCTTTGAGCGTGATGAGCAGCCCCTTGTTATCTGGCAAAAACGCCAGCGACCAGGGGTGATCCAGTTTTGTCTGTAGCACGTCGACTTTAACCGTCTCAGGCGCTGCAAGCAGTGAAAGCGGGAATAACAAGACTGGAAGGAAAATCAACGAGGATCGAGGCATAACGCACTCCTTTATCGACATATGGCTTAAAGATTAGCCACTGTTCCCGGGTGCGTTACCACTTTTACAAAAGCTTAATCAGAAGGGGGAGTTGCCTCCCCCGGGTTCAGTGCCGGGCAAGCGTTTCCGGCTTGTTCAGACACATGATGCAAAGCGCGAGCGTGGTCAGGCAGTTTTCAAGCTTCTCCGCGTTAACGGCAATAAAATTCGGGCAGTCATGACGTCCGTTCATCAAACAGACTCCGGCGATGGAGAGCACCTCGGCGGCGCGGCGCAGCGCCACTAATTCGCTTTCAGCGCAGTGCGCTTTCAGGATGGGTGCTTTTTCACGCATGAAATTGCAAAGTTCAAAGAAGTTATCACGCAGATTTTCGCTTTCGCTGACTGACATATACCCTTTCGCCTTGCGGAGTTGCAGATATGCGGCCAGGTCGATTCGGGCGTTGATCAGCTTGTTAAGCAGATCGCGTTTCAGTCTGTCAACGGACATGCTACTTCCTCCCCTGTCAGCCATGTTACCTTATTAAGGATAAGGTCATTTTTTGTACAATGTAATGCCTGAGATCAATAAACGATAACTGATTAACATTCTTTACAATGTTACAACGATTGCCCGCCTCAACTGCGCCATCAAGAGTGTATAAATCCCCCGCGATACGCTGTAAAATCCCGCCCTGATAACTCCATAATTGATGAATTTTTAACCTATGAGCAATGTTACGCACCCGCCGAAAATCGGCTTTGTCTCCCTCGGCTGCCCGAAGAACCTGGTGGACTCCGAACGCATCCTGACTGAACTTCGCACTGAAGGCTATGACGTGGTGCCAAGCTACGACAACGCCGACATGGTGATCGTCAACACCTGCGGGTTCATTGACAGCGCGGTCCAGGAGTCACTGGAAGCCATTGGTGAAGCCCTGACGGAAAACGGCAAAGTGATTGTCACCGGCTGCCTGGGCGCGAAGGTGGATCAGATCCGCGAAGTGCACCCGAAAGTGCTTGAGATCACCGGCCCGCACAGCTACGAGCAGGTGCTGGAACATGTTCATCACTACGTCCCCAAACCAAAGCACAACCCGTTCCTGAGCCTGGTGCCGGAACAGGGCGTGAAGCTGACGCCGCGCCACTACGCCTACCTGAAAATTTCCGAAGGCTGCAACCATCGCTGTACCTTCTGCATCATCCCGTCGATGCGTGGCGATCTGGTGAGCCGTCCGATTGGCGAGGTGCTGGCAGAAGCCAAACGCCTGGCCGACGCGGGCGTGAAGGAGCTGCTGGTCATCTCCCAGGACACCTCCGCCTACGGTGTGGACGTCAAACACCGCTCCGGTTTCCACAACGGCGAGCCGGTGAAAACCAGCATGGTCGGCCTGTGCGAGCAGCTGGCTAAGCTCGGGATTTGGACGCGCCTGCACTACGTCTACCCTTATCCGCACGTTGACGATGTGATCCCGCTGATGGCGGAAGGCAAAATCCTGCCGTATCTGGATATCCCGCTACAGCACGCCAGCCCGCGCATTCTGAAGCTGATGAAACGTCCTGGCTCCGTGGATCGCCAACTGGCGCGCATCAAGCAGTGGCGTGAGATCTGCCCGGATCTGACCCTGCGCTCCACCTTTATTGTCGGCTTCCCGGGTGAAACCGAAGAAGATTTCCAGATGCTGCTCGACTTCCTGAAAGAGGCGCGTCTGGATCGCGTCGGCTGCTTCAAGTACAGCCCGGTTGAAGGCGCAACGGCCAACGAGCTGGCGGACCAGGTACCGGAAGAGGTAAAAGAGGAGCGCTGGAACCGCTTTATGCAGCTGCAACAGCAGATCTCTGCTGAACGCTTGCAGGAGAAAGTGGGCCGCGAAATTCTGGTGATTATCGACGAAGTGGACGAAGAAGGCGCGATTGGCCGCAGCATGGCGGATGCACCGGAAATCGATGGCGCGGTGTACCTGAACGGCGAAACACAGGTTAAGCCGGGTGATATTATTCGCGTGAAGGTTGAAAACGCGGATGAGTATGACCTGTGGGGTAGCCGGGTTTAAACACCCTGCTTCCCTTTTGTAGGCCGGGTAAGGCGTAGCCGCCACCCGGCACATTCCACAGCACTACCCTTTTATCCGCGGGTCCAGCGCGTCGCGCAGCCCATCCCCCAGCAGGTTAAACGCCAGCACGGTCAGGAAAATCGCCAGGCTCGGGAAGATCGCCACGTGTGGCGCAATCACCATATCCGCCCGCGCCTCGTTCAGCATCGCGCCCCACTCCGGCGTCGGCGGCTGTGCCCCTAACCCCAGAAACGACAGGCTGGCCGCCGAGATAATTGACACGCCTATGCGCATGGTGAAATAGACCACGATAGACGAGACCGTTCCCGGCAGAATATGGCTGAACAGGATGGTGCCATCGCTGGCTCCCATGCTGCGCGCCGACTCGATAAAGGTCTGCTGCTTCAGCACCAGCGTGTTGCCACGTACCAGACGCGCGAAAGCGGGAATCGAGAATACCGCCACGGCGATAATGACGTTCGCCATGCCGCTGCCCATCACCGCCACCACGGCAATCGCCAGCAGAATACCGGGAAAGGCAAACAGCACGTCGCAGATACGCATGATGATGCGGTCCCACCAGCCTTCGTAGTACCCGGCCACCAGCCCCAGCACGGTGCCAATTGCTGCGCCCATCAGCACCGCGAAGACCCCGGCAGCCAGCGAGATCTGCGCCCCTACCAGCACGCGGCTGAAAATATCGCGCCCGAGCGAGTCAACGCCAAACCAGTGCATCATCGACGGACCATCGTTCAGCCGGTCGTAGTCGAAGTAGTTTTCCGCATCAAACGGGGCTATCCAGGGGGCGATAATCGCCACCAGGATCAGCAGTAACACAAACAACCCGGCGACCATAGCGACGGGCTGACGACGGAATCGACGCCAGAACTCAACCCACGGGGTGCGAATATGGTCCGGCCTGATCCCCGGCATAGCGTTTAAAATGGCCTGGCGACGCCAGTTCAGTAATCGCATCTTACTTATACCTGATGGCCGGGTTAATGGCGGCGTAAAGCACATCCACCACTAAGTTGATAAGAATAAACTCCAGCGAGAAAAGCAGGACTTCAGCCTGAATAACCGGATAGTCACGCATATCGACCGAGTCGACCAGCAGGCGCCCCAGCCCCGGCCAGTTAAAGACCTTCTCAACCACGATAGAGCCCCCCAGCAGGAAGCCGAACTGTAGCCCCATCATCGTGACCACCGGGATCATCGCATTACGAAAACCATGCTTCAGAATGACCCATTTCTCACTCACCCCTTTTGCCCGCGCGGTGCGAATGTAATCTTCGCTCAGCACGTCGACAAACGAGGCGCGGGTAAACCGGGCCATAACCGCCGCAACGGCCGCGCCTAGCGTCATAGAGGGCAGAATGTAGTGCTTCCAGGTGTCGGCCCCGACGGTCGGCAACCAGCCCAGCTCGACGGAGAAAATCTGCATCAGCAGCATGCCCAGCGCAAACGCCGGGAAAGAGATGCCGGTGACCGCCAGCGCCATACCGAGCTTATCCGGCCAGCGGTTGCGCCAGACGGCGGCGACAATCCCCGCGCCCAGGCCAAAGACAACCGCCCAGCTCATACTGGCAATCGTTAACCAGAAGGTAGGCATAAAGCGGCTGGCAATCTCCTCCGACACCGGACGACGCGACACCATTGAGATGCCGAAATCGCCCTGAAGGACATTGCCAATGTAACGCAGAAATTGCCTGTACAGCGGCTGGTCAAGACCGAGCTGTTTACGCACCAGTTCAATAACCGTCGCATCCGCTTCCGGTCCGGCAATCAAACGCGCCGGATCGCCGGGCAGCATATGGACAAACAAAAACACCAGCACGGCCACAATCAGCAGCGTCGGGATAAGCCCCAGCAGGCGTTTACACACATAATTCAGCATGAGTTTTATTTCAAATCCGCGTCATCAAAGCTAAAGCCCGTATCCGGCATGATGTAAAAACCGGTCAGCGCTTTGTTGTGGGCTGAGACCAGTTTTTCCACCACCAGCGGCACCCACGGCGACTCTTTCCAGATAATGTCCTGCGCCTCTTTGTACAGGCGTGCTTTCTCTTCCGGTTTGGTGGTTTTCAGGGCATCGGCCAGATCTTTATCCACCTGCGGATTACTGTAGAACGCGGTATTGAACAGCGTTGGCGGCCAGTTCTGGGAAGCAAAAAGCGGCGACAGGGACCAGTCCGCTTCTCCGGTTGAAGCCGTCCAGCCGGTGTAGAACATCCGCACGCCGCTCTCTTTCTGTCCTTTGCCTTCCACTTCCGCCGCTCGCTGTCCGGCATCCATCGCCGTAACCCTGGCTTTAATGCCCACCTGCGCCAGCTGCTGCTGGGTAAATTGCAGCACCTTCTGCGCGGTACTGTGGTTATGCGACGACCACAGCGTAGTGCTAAAGCCGTTCGGATAGCCCGCCTCTTTCAGCAGTTCCCGCGCTTTCGCCGGATCGTACGGCCACGGCTGATAGCTTTGCGCGTACTCAATGGTTGGCGGCATCACGCCCGTCGCCGGGGTGGCGTAGCCGGCAAAGGCCACCTTCACTAGCGCCTGGCGGTTAATGGCGTAGTTGATGGCTTCACGCACCTTCGGGTTATCAAACGGTTTCTGCGTAACGTTCATGCTGATGTAGCGCTGCATAATCGACGGGCTGGCCACCAGTTCCAGCTTGCTGTTTTTCGCCAGCAGCGCCGCCTGTTCGTACGGGATCGGGAAGGCAAACTGCGCTTCGCCGGTTTGCAGCATTGCGGCGCGGGTGTTGTTGTCTACTACCGGCCGCCAGGTGATGGTATCCAGCTTCGGCAGCCCCTGCTGCCAGTATCCGGCGAATTTTTTCACCTTCACAAAATCGGTCTGGTTCCAGGTGAGCAGTTCGTACGGTCCGGTCCCCACCGGGTGGAAGCCAATCTCTTTGCCGTATTTTTTCAGGGCGGCGGGCGAAATCATCGCCGTCGCGGGGTGCGCCAGGATATTGATAAACGCCGAGAACGGCTCTTTGAGGGTGATCTTCACCGTCGCCGGATCAACCACCTCGGTCTGGGCGATATTTTTATACAGGTTGTAGCGCTTAAGACCGTTTTCAGGATTGCTGGCACGATCCAGGTTGACCTTAACCGCCTCGGCGTTGAAGTCGGTGCCATCCTGGAACTTCACGCCGGTACGGAGCTTAACGGTATAGACCAGCCCGTCGTCCGACACGGTATAGCCTTCCGCCAGCACGTTTTTCAGCTTCATTTCGCGGTCCAGGCCGAACAGCCCCTGGTAGAAGGATTTTGCCACCGCCTGAGAAAGGGTGTCGTTGGCATCATACGGATCCAGGGTCGTGAAGTTAGACCCCACAGCCACCACCACATCTTTCGCCGCGAACGCGGGGGCGGCGGCCAGCGCAGCCGTCACGCTCGCGGCCAGCAGCCATTTACGAGCAACAAAAGGAACCATTGTGTTCTCCTGCCTGTTGTAAGTTATAACCGCGAGAATGCATTGCCCTGACGCGGTGGTGCGACAAAATGACCGGGTCCCACCTCACGCAGCGCCACGCGCTCCAGGGTTTCGCCCCGTTTACGAATATTGCTCGGCATTTCGTCCTGCAACAGCACGCGCTGGGCGTGACGATGCTCAGGATCGGCAACCGGTACGGCAGCCATCAGCTTGCGGGTGTACGGGTGCTGCGGGTTTTCAAACACCGCCCGACGGGGGCCGATTTCAACAATTTGCCCCATGTACATCACCGCCACGCGATGGCTGATCCGCTCCACCACCGCCATATCGTGGGAGATAAACAGAAACGCAATGCCCAAATCCCGCTGTAAATCGAGCAGGAGATTGATGATTTGCGCGCGGATAGAGACATCCAGCGCTGACACGGACTCATCCGCAATCACCACTTTCGGATTGAGGGCCAATGCCCGCGCAATGCAGATACGCTGACGCTGACCGCCAGAAAATTCGTGCGGATAACGCCAGGCATGCTCCGGCTTCAGGCCCACGCGCTCCAGCAGCCATGCGACGCGGCGCTGCGCGGCTTCACCGTCGAGCAGGTTATGCACCCGCAGCGGCTCCATAATCGAGTACCCCACCGTATGGCGCGGATCGAGCGACGCATAAGGATCCTGGAATATAAACTGAATATCCCGGCGCACCGCCTGCAATTTACTGTTAGGAAGCGTGTCGATGCGCTCACCGTTGAAGGTGATGCTCCCCTCCTGCGACGCCACCAGCCTGAGCAGCGCCCGTCCGGTGGTGGATTTACCGCAGCCGGACTCCCCCACCAGCGCCAGCGTTTCACCCGGCCAGAGATCAAAACTGACGTTTTCAACCGCATGCACTTCGCGCTTCACGCGATTGAGGATCCCGCTACGTAGCGGAAAACGGGTCACCAGGTCACGCACTTCGAGAATTGGCCTGCCGGGAACCACCGTATCCTGCTCGGTTTCGTCTTCCTGCTGGCCCTGTTCGGTCTGTGAGATCAGCGGAAAACGGCGCGGAAAATCACTGCCATTCATGGCCCCCAGACGCGGGACCGCCGCCAGCAGCGCTTTGGTATAAGAATGCACCGGCGCATGAAAGACCTGCTCCACCGTGCCGGTTTCCACGGCATTGCCCTGATGCATAACCAGCACCCGATCGGCAATGTCCGCCACCACCCCCATATCGTGGGTGATGAAAATCACCCCCATCTCCATCTCCTGCTGCAACACCTTAATCAGTTGCAGGATCTGGGCCTGAATAGTGACATCCAGCGCCGTGGTGGGTTCGTCCGCAATGAGTACCGCCGGACGGCACGACAGCGCCATCGCAATCATCACCCGCTGGCGCATGCCGCCGGAAAGCTGATGCGGATAGCGGGACAAAATCGCGTGCGCCTCAGGGATACGCACCAGCTCCAGCATCCGTTTTGCTTCGTTGAGCGCCTCATCACCGCTCAGTCCCTGATGCAGGCGGATAGATTCGGCAATCTGCTCGCCCACCGGAAAAACCGGGTTCAGGGAGGTCATCGGCTCCTGAAAAATCATCGCAATATCTGCCCCGCGCACCCCCTGCATCTGGGACGCACTCAGCTCGTTGAGATCGATAACCTGACGGTTGCGACGGCGCAACAGCATCCGCTCGCTGGTGACCTGCCCGCCCGTCTGCTCAAGCAGACGCATCAGCGCCAGCGCGGTAACGGATTTACCGGAACCTGATTCGCCAACAATCGCCAGCGTCTCGCCGCGCCTGAGCGAAAACGATAAATTCTGTACTGCGGGGATGAACTGCCGCTCTTCCTGAAACGCAATATTCAGTTGGTGGACAGCCAGCACTTCGCAGTTGTCCAGCTCTTCACGGTGCGGCACGCAATGCCCCCTTATTCACGATAAATGCCTGTGCTGGGCGCATCGCCGGCATACCCCCACGCCCGGTACATCCCTTCACTGTTGAACGGCAGAGCCACGTTGCCCTCCCGATCCACCGCAATTAAGCCGCCAATCCCGCCCAGCGCCGGCAGTTTCTCCATCACTACCCGCTCGCAGGCCTCACTCAGGCTTAATCCGCCGTAATCCATTAGCGCGGTAATGTCGTAGGCCGCCAGCGCGCGGATAAACACTTCGCCGGTGCCGGTGCATGACACCGCCGCGGTGGCGTTATTGGCGTAACACCCGGCCCCCGGCAGCGGGCTGTCGCCGACGCGACCGGGAAGTTTGTTGGTCATACCGCCTGTCGACGTCGCGGCGGCGAGATTACCGGCTTTATCCAGCGCCACCGCGCCTACCGTGCCCATTTTGCTGCGTTCATCGAGCGGCGCGGCATGGTCCAGCTGCGTCATCCCCGCTGTACGGGCCTCCAGCAGTTGCCGGTAACGCTCCTCGGTGGAAAAAAGATCGGGCGAGACCGTGTCCATCCCGTGCTCGACGGCAAATTTTTCCGCCCCCGCCCCGGCCAGCAGCACATGCGGGCTTTGTTCCATCACCAGACGCGCGGCCAGCACCGGATTACGCAGACGGCTGACGCCCGCTACCGCGCCCGCCTTCAGAGTGACGCCGTCCATCACGCAGGCATCCAGCTCGTGCGTTTCATCGCGCGTAAAGACCGAGCCAATACCGGCATTAAACAGCGGGCACTCCTCCAGCAGACGTACCGCCTCGGTCACCACGTCCAGCGCGCTGTCGCCCGCTTCCAGCATGCGCTGGCCTGTTTCCACAATGGCGTTCAGCGCATCAATATAACGCTTCTCCTGCTCGGGACTGAGCTGTGCACGGGTGATTGCCCCGGCACCGCCATGAATTGCGATAACCGCTTTACTCATTTCGCATCACCCATCAGCCTGGCTGGCTGCTTTTTCTATAAATATCATTATCGTCGACGAATCTTCAGATGATTTTTGAATATAGAAAGACGCAACTGTGATGTAAAGCGTACACCCATCGGGTCATACAGTTAGCCGCACTTTTCTGCCATAATGAGCGCTTTCGTTGTTACTCCGCAGGAGCCCACCATGGATTTTACCGCCGGACTGATGCCGCTTGAGACGGCACTCTCGCAGATGCTTGATCGTATTACTCCCCTGCACGACGTTGAGACACTGCCGCTTGTGCGCTGTTTTGGCCGTATTGCCGCGCGCGATATCGTCTCGCCGCTGAACGTGCCGGGGTTCGATAACGCGGCGATGGACGGCTATGCCGTACGTCTGGCGGATCTGCAAACGGGTCAGCCGCTGCCGGTGGCAGGTAAAGCGTTTGCCGGGCAGCCGTTCAACGGTGAGTGGCCAGCGGGCACCTGCGTGCGCATTATGACCGGCGCACCGGTGCCAAAGGGCTGTGAAGCCGTGGTGATGCAGGAAGAGACCGAACAAACGGACGAAGGCGTGCGCTTTACCGCCAGCGTCAAAGCGGGACAGAATATCCGCCACATCGGGGAAGACATTACCCTGGGCGCAACGGTCTTTGCCGCCGGGCAAAAGCTGACGGTCGCCGAACTGCCGGTGCTGGCATCGCTTGGCATCGCGGAGATTGACGTGGTCCGCAAAGTGCGCGTGGCGGTGTTCTCCACGGGAGATGAGCTACAGCTTCCGGGTCAGCCGCTGAACGAGGGGCAGATTTACGACACCAACCGTCTGGCGGTGCACCTGATGCTTGAGCAGCTGGGCTGTGAGGTGATTAACCTCGGTATCATTCCTGACGATCCGCAAAAACTGCGCGCGGCGTTTATCGACGCTGACGCCTCTGCCGACGTGGTGATCAGCTCCGGCGGCGTATCGGTTGGCGAAGCGGATTACACCAAAACCCTGCTTGAAGAGCTGGGCGAAATCGCCTTCTGGAAGCTGGCGATTAAACCGGGCAAACCGTTCGCGTTTGGCAAACTTCCGCACAGCTGGTTCTGTGGCCTGCCGGGTAACCCGGTCTCTGCCGCGCTGACCTTCTACCAGCTGGTGATCCCGCTGCTGGCGAAGCTTTCAGGCAACAATGCCAGCCCGCTTCCGGAGCGTGTGCGCGTGCGGGCGGCAACGCGCCTCAAAAAATCACCGGGCCGTCTCGATTTCCAGCGCGGCATTCTGGCGCGCAACGCCGACGGCGAGCTGGAGGTGAGCACCACCGGGCATCAGGGTTCGCACATCTTTAGCTCCTTCAGTCAGGGTAACTGCTTTATCGTGCTGGAGCGCGATCGCGGCCACGTTGAGGCGGGCGAATGGGTTGAAGTGGAACGCTTTAACCACCTGTTCGGAGGCTGACATGACGGTGGAACTGAGCGACCCGGAGATGATGCGCTATAACCGCCAGATCGTGCTGCGCGGGTTTGATTTCGAGGGCCAGGAGGCGCTCAAGGCGGCCAGCGTGCTGGTTGTGGGCCTGGGCGGGCTGGGCTGCGCGGCGGCGCAATACCTGGCTGCGGCGGGCGTCGGCAGCATGACGCTGCTGGATTTCGACACCGTGTCGGTGTCCAACCTGCAACGCCAGACGCTGCACAGCGACGCGACGGTCGGTCAGCCTAAAGTGGAATCAGCACGCACAGCGCTGGCGCGCATTAACCCCAACGTTCAGTTCACCCTGATTGACGCGATGCTGGATGACGACGCGCTGTTTGCCCAGATTGCACGGCATGACCTGGTGCTGGACTGCACCGATAACGTCGCCATTCGCAACCAGCTCAATGCGGGCTGCTTTGCCCATAAAAGGCCGCTGATTTCCGGCGCGGCCATCCGCATGGAGGGGCAAATCACCGTCTTCACCTACGCTGAAGGAGAGCCCTGCTACCGCTGCCTGAGCCGTCTGTTTGGCGAGAATGCGCTGACCTGCGTCGAGGCGGGCGTGATGGCGCCACTGGTTGGCGTTATCGGTTCCTTGCAGGCGATGGAGGCGATCAAAGTGCTGGCGCACTACGGCACGCCCGCAGCGGGTAAAATCGTGATGTATGACGCGATGACCTGCCAGTTCCGCGAGATGAAGCTGATGCGTAACCCCGGGTGTGAGGTGTGTAGCCAGTAAAAAAGTCGGGTGGCGGCTTCGCCTTACCCGACCTACAACGGCTCGAACGGCGCCACCCGGCAACAGCGATGCAAACGTAGGCCGGGTAAGCGTTAGCGCCACCCGGCAACCGCATCAGACAGACGTCCGTCCAAACGCCCCCTGCCAGTCCTGCTCAAACTTCACAATTGCCGCATCCACGGCCGGAGAGGTAATAAACTGCTGCGCCACGTCCAGCGGCAGCGTGATGGATTCGCACCCTGCCAGCAGGCAGTCCAGCGCCTGGCGCGGGGTTTTAAAGCTCGCCGCCAGCACTTTTGACTGCGGGGCATGCAGGGTCAGCAGCTGTTGCAGTTCGACTACCGTCTGGATCCCGTCCCCGCCCTGCGCGTCCACGCGGTTCACATAAGGAGCCACATACTCAGCCCCCGCCAGTGCGGAGAGCATCCCCTGTGCTGCGCCGTACACCGCCGTACCCAGCGTCGGGATCCCTTCTGCTTTCAGCATTTTGATCGCCGCCAGCCCTTCAGCGGTCACGGGCACTTTCACCACCAGGTCATTGATTATCGCGCGCAGCTTACGTGCGTCTTCCACCATTCCCTCGGCGGTCTTCGCCATCACCTGAGCGAACAGCCGGCCCTTGCCGCCCAGCGCGTCGTGCAGCGCGGGCAGCAGCTCTTCCAGAGGCGTTTTACCCGCCGCCACAATGCTTGGGTTAGTGGTCACGCCCGCCAGCGGGAAGATACGCGCCAGCTTTTTGACTGCCGCAACGTCAGATGTGTCGAGATAAAGTTCCATGATGTCACCCTCAAAATTAGCCTGCACTTACCCTATCACAGCAAAACCTGCTCAGGAATTGACCCACATCAAGATAACTTTCATTCGAAAGTAATTTAATCTTCATATGTAATTCGAGGGCAAGAAAATGATCTTCAATATACAGCGTTACTCCACCCACGACGGCCCCGGTATTCGAACCGTGGTATTCCTGAAAGGCTGCTCGCTGGGCTGTCGCTGGTGTCAGAACCCGGAAAGCCGCTCCCGCACGCGGGACGTCCTGTTTGATGCCCGTCTGTGCCTGGACGGCTGTGACCTGTGTCAGCAGGCCGCGCCGGGGTGTGTTGAACGCGCGCTGAGCGGGCTGGTCATTCATCGTGAGACGCTTAACGACGAGACGCTCACTGCCCTTACCGACTGTTGCCCGACGCAGGCGCTTACCGTCTGCGGTGAAGAGAAGCAGGTGGAGGAGATTATGACCACCGTGCTGCGCGATAAGCCCTTCTACGACCGCAGCGGCGGCGGGATCACCCTCTCCGGCGGCGAGCCGTTCATGAACCCGGCGCTGGCACACGCCCTGTTTAAAGCCAGCCATGAACAAGGCATTCATACCGCCGTTGAAACCTGCCTTCACGTGCCCTGGCATTATATCGAGCCGTCACTGCCGTATGTCGATCTGTTCCTGGCGGACCTGAAGCATGTGGACAGTGACGTATTCAAACAGTGGACCGATGGCTCAGCCAGACGGATCCTGGACAACCTGAAGCGCCTGGCTGCCGCCGGGAAAAAAATCACCATTCGCGTGCCGCTGATCCAGGGCTTTAACGCCGATGAAACGTCGGTTACCGCCATTACCAATTTCGCCGCCGACGAACTCGGCGTTCACGATATTCATTTTCTGCCGTATCACACGCTGGGCATGAACAAATACACCCTGCTCGGCCAACCCTACTCTGCCCCTGACAAACCGCTGGATAACCCTGCCCTGCTGGACTTTGCGCAGCAGTACGCCTGCCAGAAAGGGTTAACCGCGACCTTACGAGGATAAACCTATGACAACCCTGAATCTCAACACCCTCAGCGAGCGCATTAAGGCGCACAAAACGGCGCTGGTGCATATCGTTAAGCCGCCGGTCTGTACCGAGCGCGCACAGCATTATACCGAAATGTATCAGCAGCATCTGGACAAGCCGATCCCGGTACGTCGCGCGCTGGCCCTCGCCCACCACCTGGCAAAACGTACCATCTGGATCAAACACGACGAGCTGATTATCGGTAACCAGGCAAGCGAAGTGCGCGCCGCGCCGATTTTCCCGGAATACACCGTCTCCTGGATTGAGAAAGAGATCGACGATCTGGCGGACCGCCCGGGCGCGGGCTTTGCGGTCAGCGAAGAGAATAAACGCGTTCTGCATGCGATCTGCCCGTGGTGGCGCGGCCAGACGGTGCAGGACCGCTGCTACGGCATGTTCACCGACGAGCAGAAAGGCCTGCTGGAAACCGGCATCATCAAAGCGGAAGGCAACATGACCTCCGGTGACGCACACCTGGCGGTGAATTTCCCGCTGGTGCTGGAGAAAGGGCTTGACGGCCTGCGCGCGAAAGTGGCCGAGCGCCGGTCGCGCATCAACCTGACGGTGCTGGACGATCTGCACGGCGACCAGTTCCTGAAAGCCATTGATATCGTGCTGGAAGCCGTAAGCCTGCACATCAAACGCTTTGCCGACCTGGCGCGTGAAATGGCCGCAACAGAAACCCGCGACAGCCGCCGCGACGAGCTGCTGGCCATGGCGGAAAACTGCGACATCATCGCCCACCAACCGCCAAAAACCTTCTGGCAGGCGCTACAGCTGTGCTACTTCATTCAGCTGATCCTGCAAATTGAGTCCAACGGTCACTCCGTCTCCTTTGCCCGTATGGACCAGTACCTTTACCCGTACTACCGCCGCGACGTGGAGCTGGACCAGAGTCTGGATCGCGAGCACGCCATTGAGCTGCTGCACAGCTGCTGGCTGAAGCTGCTGGAAGTGAACAAAATCCGCTCCGGCTCGCACTCCAAAGCCTCTGCGGGCAGCCCGCTGTATCAGAACGTCACCATCGGCGGCCAGAAGCTGGTCAACGGTGAACCGATGGACGCGGTCAACCCGCTCTCTTACGCCATTCTCGAATCCTGCGGCCGTCTGCGCTCCACCCAGCCGAACCTGAGCGTGCGTTACCACGCGGGGATGAGCAACGACTTCCTCGACGCCTGCGTGCAGGTGATCCGCTGCGGCTTCGGGATGCCGGCGTTTAACAACGATGAAATCGTCATCCCGGAATTTATCAAGCTCGGCGTGGAACGAGAGGACGCGTATGACTATGCGGCAATTGGCTGCATCGAAACCGCCGTTGGCGGCAAGTGGGGCTATCGCTGCACCGGCATGAGCTTTATCAACTTCGCCCGCGTGATGCTGGCGGCGCTGGAAGGCGGTCGCGACGCCACCAGCGGCCAGGTGTTCCTGCCGCAGGAAAAAGCGCTTTCTGCCGGTAACTTCGGGAATTTTGATGAGGTCATGGCGGCGTGGGATAACCAGATCCGCTACTACACCCGCAAATCCATTGAGATCGAGTACGTGGTGGACACCATGCTGGAAGAGAACGTCCACGATATTCTCTGCTCGGCGCTGGTGGACGACTGTATCGAACGCGCGAAAAGCATTAAGCAGGGCGGCGCGAAGTATGACTGGGTTTCCGGCCTACAGGTGGGGATCGCCAACCTCGGCAACAGCCTGGCAGCGGTGAAGAAGCTGGTGTTTGACCAGGGCGTTATCGGTCAGCAACAGCTGGCGGCGGCGCTGGCGGATGACTTCGAGGGGCTGACCCACGAGCAGCTGCGCCAGCGCCTGATCAACGGCGCGCCGAAGTACGGCAACGACGACGACAGCGTGGACCTGCTGCTGACCCGTGCCTACGAAACCTACATTGAAGAGCTGAAGCAGTACCATAACCCACGCTACGGCCGTGGCCCGATTGGGGGTAACTACTATGCGGGCACGTCGTCTATCTCCGCAAACGTGCCGTTTGGCGCAGCAACCATGGCAACGCCGGACGGCCGTAAAGCCCACACCCCGCTGGCGGAAGGGGCAAGCCCGGCCTCCGGTACCGACCACCTCGGCCCGACGGCGGTGATTGGCTCCGTGGGTAAACTGCCGACGGAAGCGATTCTCGGCGGCGTGCTGCTAAACCAGAAGCTGAACCCGTCGACGCTGGAAAACGACAGCGATCGCCAGAAGCTGATGGTGCTGCTGCGCACCTTCTTCGAGGTGCATAAAGGCTGGCACATTCAGTACAACATCGTCTCCCGCGAAACGCTGCTGGAAGCGAAGAAACACCCGGATCAGTATCGTGACCTGGTGGTGCGCGTCGCGGGTTACTCGGCGTTCTTCACCGCCCTGTCGCCGGATGCGCAGGACGATATTATCGCCCGTACTGAGCATACGCTGTAAAAAAACGCCCGGTGGCGCTTCGCTTACCGGGCCTACATTGTCCCCCCGTAGGCCGGGTAAGGCGAAGCCGCCACCCGGCTTTCTGACTTTCATTCGAAATTAAATTTGTGCTCCCCGTCACCTTGTTATTAGAATGTTTCAAACGCAGTGACCCAGGAGCACAGTATGACCGTAAAAGTTATCGTCACCGATATGGACGGAACTTTCCTTGATGATGCCAAGCAGTACGATCGTGACCGCTTCCAGGCACAGTTTGAGCAGCTTAAAGCCCGCGACATTGAATTTGTTGTCGCCAGCGGCAACCAGTATTACCAGCTCATCTCCTTCTTCCCGGAGCTGAAAGATCAGATCTCCTTCGTCGCGGAAAACGGCGCGCTGGTCTTCGATCACGGCGAACAGATTTTCCACGGCGAACTGACGCGTCATGAGTCGCAAATCGTCATTGGCGAGTTGCTAAAAGACAAAGGGCTGAACTTTGTGGCCTGCGGGCTGGAGAGCGCGTACGTCAGCGATAAAGCACCAGAAGCGTTCGTGAAGCTGATGTCGAAACACTACCATCGCTTAAAACCCATCAGCGATTACCGCGAAATTGACGACGTGCTGTTTAAATTCTCCCTGAACCTGCCGGACAGCGATATCCCGAATCTGGTTGATAAACTGCATGTCTCCCTGGACGGCATCATGAAGCCGGTCACCAGCGGCTTCGGTTTTGTCGATTTGATTATCCCCGGCCTGCACAAGGCCAACGGCATCAGCCGCCTGCTTAAACGCTGGAAAGTCTCACCTCAGGCGTGCGTCGGCATTGGCGACAGCGGCAACGATGCGGAAATGCTGAAGCTGGTGAAATACTCCTTTGCGATGGGCAACGCGGCGGACAGCATTAAAGAGGTCAGCCGTTACACTACCGACGATAACAACCATCAGGGCGCGCTGAATGTGATTCAGGCCGTGCTCGACGCGCACTCCCTGTTCGACGCCTGATCCCCCTACCTGCCGGAGCCTCGCTCCGGCCTCTCACTCTTTTCCCATCCTGTGGCACCCGTCAAGGTTTTAAACTTGCATTAACTTTTTTTTAACTTAAAGTATCACTTGTAGACACTTTTACTTTCGAATGAAAGATGCGAGGCAGTTATGACCTTTACCAGCGAAACGTTGCCAGCGGACCATAAAGCGGCAATCCGTCAGATGAAACGTGAATTACGCGCGCAGATCGGCGACGTGCAGGCGGTGTTCGACCGGCTCAGCGATAAAATCGCCACCCGCGTGGCGGAAATCAACGCTCTCAAAAACAAAGGCGAAACCGTCTGGCCAGTGATCCCTTTTGCCGACGTGAAAAACGGCACGATCACCGCCGAACAGCGCGAAGCCGTTAAACGTCGCGGCTGCGCGGTGATCAAAGGCCACTTCCCGCGCGAGCAGGCGCTGGCGTGGGATCAGTCGATGCTTGACTACCTCGATCTGAACAAATTTGACGAGGTGTACAAAGGACCCGGCGATAACTTCTTCGGCACCTTAACGGCCTCTCGTCCGGAGATTTATCCGATCTACTGGTCTCAGGCGCAAATGCAGGCGCGCCAGAGTGAAGAGATGGCGCAGGTACAGTCATTCCTGAACCGTTTATGGACATTTGAGAGCAACGGTAAACAGTGGTTCGACCCGGACGTGAGCGTGATTTACCCTGACCGCATCCGCCGCCGCCCGCCCGGAACCACCTCGAAAGGACTTGGCGCACACACCGATTCTGGCGCGCTGGAGCGCTGGCTGCTGCCCGCTTATCAGCAGGTCTTTGCCCGCGTGTTTGACGGCAACGTTGAGAAATACGATCCGTGGAATGCCGCGCATCGTACCGAAGTGGAAGAGTACACCGTCGATAACACCACCAAATGCTCGGTGTTCCGCACCTTCCAGGGCTGGACGGCGCTGTCGGACATGATCCCCGGACAGGGCTTGCTGCACGTGGTGCCGATCCCGGAGGCAATGGCCTATATTCTGCTGCGTCCGCTGCTGGACGACGTGCCGGAAGACGAGCTGTGCGGCGTGGCGCCGGGGCGTGTGCTGCCGATTTCTGAGAAGTGGCACCCGCTGCTGATCGAAGCGTTAACCAGCATTCCGGCGCTGGAAGCCGGTGATTCCGTGTGGTGGCACTGCGATGTGATCCACTCCGTCGCGCCGGTGGAAAATCAGCAGGGCTGGGGCAACGTGATGTACATTCCTGCCGCGCCGATGTGCGAGAAGAATCTCGCCTATGCGAAAAAGGTCAAGGAAGCGCTGGAAACCGGCGCGTCACCGGGCGATTTCCCGCGCGAGGATTATGAGAAAAGCTGGCAGGGCCGCTTTACCGTGGCCGATCTCAACATCCACGGCAGGCGCGCGCTGGGCATGGCTTAACCATCGTACAGCCCTTCCCGCTCTACGGCGGTACGTCGTTTCCCCTGACGTATCCGCCGGACCGACTCCCGCACGGTCAGCGTGCCGTTTAGCAGCAATGTTCCCACCGGCGCATCCGGGCGCATCAGCCGCTGCTGGAGCATATGCACCGCTTCCGTTCCCAGCTCATCACGCGGAACATGTACCGCGGTTAAGGGCACATCCTGAATCGCGGCCAGATTAAACCCGTCAATGCTCATCACCGAGACATCCTGCGGCACGCGCAGACCGTGTTTTTGCAGCGCGCTGATGGTCCCCGCCGCCATAAAATCGCCACCAACCAGGAACGCCGTCGGCAGGTCCTTCCCTTTCTGCTGGTGAAGCCACTCGCTCACCAGCTGCTCCGTCTCTCTGGCGCTGAAGCTGGACACCATCAGCAGGTCGCGCCTGTCGCTGAACCTGAGGTTATGACCGTGCCACGCGTCGCGGATCCCGGACAGGCGCAGTTCCATGGTGTAGCGACGCAGGCACAGCACGTTCATCACCTCCCGGTGCCCCATCTCGAACAGGTACTCTGCCGCCCGCTCGCCAATCGCGCGATGATCCGGCGCGACGGCGGGCAGGCGCATGTGGCGGTCCCGGCAGTTAATCAGCATACAGGGTTTGCCCACGTCTACCGCCAGATCGTGGATATGCGGATCGTCGATACCGAGGAGGATCGCCGCCTGGGTGTCCGTTTCGTTCATGCGGGCCAGAAACAGCTGGGCATCGCTGTCGTTCTCCTCCAGCGCACAGTAACGCAGACGCACCTCGTGCGAGGCCAGCCCTTTGCTCACGCTCTGGATGACGCGGTAGTAAAAGATGTCGGACCGCTCGTCAAACGCCCGCTGCGGGGCAAACACCACCAGGCTGTTAAGCAGCAGACGCCCCGCCGCCATGCCGTCCATTACCCCCAGCTCCCGCGCGCACGCCAGCACCTTTGCCCGTGCTTTTTCGCTGGTGTTTGCCTTCCCCGCCAGCACGCGAGAAACGGTGCTGATGGAGAGCTGCGTCCGGGCGGCGATTTCGGTGATTTTAAGCCTTTTGTCCATTTTGTGATCTGGCTCCGGATGTGAAATGAAAAAATTTTCACAACTTGTTTATCAGGTAATAACTTGCGAGAAGGCCATAATGCCGAAAATTAAACCTCGGTTATGAGAAAGTTTGCACAAAATCCACTATTCCCTGCCCAATTTCTTTCTTAAGGTGAACCTGTCACACAACTTCCATACTAGTTGTATAGCAGCTTAGCGCTCTAAAACAGATAACTTTCAAACGCCTGACGCTGTGTGACACCTGAACCTTTGTCCCCTTACCGTCCGTCTTGTGGAGAAGAAAATGAGTCAGGACATCAATAACACCGTAGCGACAAGCAAAACACGTCGCGTCATCAGGAACCTGCGCTGGTACGTACTGGTGCTGTTTCTTCTCGGCGTGACCGTTAACTACATCACCCGTAATTCGTTAGGTATTCTCGCCCCTGAACTGAAAGAGAGCCTCGGGATCACCACCGAGCAGTACTCCTGGATCGTCGGCGCGTTCCAGATCGCCTACACCATTTTCCAGCCCCTGTGCGGCTGGCTGATTGACGTTATCGGCCTGAAAATCGGCTTTATGGTCTGCGCCGGGATCTGGGCGCTGATGTGTATCTTCCACGCGGGTGCCGGAAGCTGGCTGCACCTGGCGATTCTGCGCTTCTTTATGGGTGCGTCCGAAGCCGCCGCCACGCCAGCGAACGCCAAAACCATCGGTGAATGGTTCCCGAAATCAGAGCGCCCTGTTGCCGCAGGCTGGGCGGGGGTAGGCTTCTCCATTGGGGCCATGCTGGCCCCGCCTATCATCTACTTTGCCCACGCGTCGTTCGGCTGGCAGGGTGCGTTTATGTTTACCGGCGTGCTGGCGCTGCTGTGGGTGATCCTGTGGTGGGCGTTTTATCACAACCCGGAACAGCACCCAAACCTGAGCCGCGATGAGCTGGCGTTTATCAAGCAGGATAACGAACCTGCGCCGGTCAAACTGCCCTTCCTGACCGCGCTGAAAACCGTCTCGAAGAACAAACGGTTCTACGGTATCGCCATCCCGGCCTTTATGGCGGAACCGGCCTGGGCCGTGCTGAGCTTCTGGGTGCCGCTGTACCTCGCCAAAGAGCACGGCATGGATTTGAAACAGATCGCGATGTTCGCCTGGCTGCCGTTCCTGGCCGCCGACCTCGGCAGCGTCGCGAGCGGCTACCTGACCCGGCTCTACACCCGCTGGTTTGGCTGCACCCGCGTCAACTCGGTGGTAGCCAGCTCCGTCACCGGCGCGTTTCTGATGATTTCTCTGGCCGTCGTGGCCGTGACCCGCGACCCGTATATCACCATCGTGCTGATCTCTATCGGCGGCTTCGGGCACCAGATCATCTCCTGCATGCTGAGCGCCCTGGTCGTGGAGTCGTTCGACAAAGGCCAGATGGCGACCGTCAACGGCATGCGCGGCTCGGCGGCGTGGATCGCCAGCTTCCTGTTCTCACTGTTAATCGGTGTGACCGCCGACAAAATCGGCTTTAACCCGCTTTTTATTGCCATGGGCTTCTTTGACCTGCTTGGCGCTGTCTTCCTGGTGGCATTTATTGCTGAACGTCGCGCCAAGCGCGCCTGATTGTGGATGTATTGCATATGAAAACCCTGAAAAACTGGACCGTCGATACGCAGTCGGCGAATCATCTGGAACTGCTGATCGATAACCAGCACCGCCTGTGCCTGTATGTGCTGGAAGAGAATCTGTTCCGTGTGCTGATCAAACGTAAAGGCGAGCTGGCGCTGAACCGCACCTGGAGCATCGCGCCGGAACAAAATGTGCCGTGGGAAGGCCGCCGTCGTGACGATGTCAGCGGCTTCACCTGCCCTGCCTGGACGCTGACGCAGCAGGACGACACGTTAACCGTAGCGACTGAACAGCTGCGCGTCACCGTCCACCAGCCGCTGTGGCTGGAGTGGCACTACCGCAATGAGGCGGGCGAGTGGCAGCCGCTGGTCAATGACCGCCCGACCAGCGCCTACCTGCTGAACGCCCACGGTGACGGCGTGGCGCACTATCTTAGCCGTCGTAAGGATGAACGTTTTTACGGTCTGGGTGAGAAAGCGGGTGATTTACAGCGCAACGGCAAACGCTATGAGATGCGTAACCTGGACGCGATGGGCTATAACGCGGCCAGCACCGATCCGCTTTACAAGCACATCCCGTTCACCCTCACCCGTCGCGATGACGTGAGCTACGGTCTGTTCTACGATAACCTGAGCAGTTGCTGGCTGGATCTGGGTAACGAGATCGACAACTATCACACTGCCTACCGCCGCTGGCAGGCGGAAGCGGGCGATATTGACTACTACCTCTTCACCGGCAAGCGCGTGCTGGACGTGACCAAAGCCTTCGTGCGCCTGACGGGGAAAACGCTGTTCGGACCGAAGTGGAGCCTGGGCTACAGCGGCTCGACCATGCACTACACCGACGCGCCGGACGCGCAAAACCAGCTGATGAACTTCATCCGCCTGTGCGATGAGCATGCCATTCCGTGCGACTCGTTCCAGCTCTCCTCCGGCTATACCTCGATTAACGGCAAGCGCTACGTCTTTAACTGGAACTACGACAAAGTGCCGCAGCCGAAGGTGATGAGCCAGGCGTTCCACGACGCGGGGCTGCGGCTTGCGGCCAACATCAAGCCGTGTCTGTTGCAGGATCATCCCCGCTACAGCGAAGTGGCGGAACGCGGCCTGTTCATTCGTGATTCAGAAACCGATGCGCCTGAACGTTCCAGCTTCTGGGATGATGAAGGATCGCATCTCGACTTCACCAACCCGCAGACGGTGCAGTGGTGGCAGAACGGCGTGACCACGCAGCTGCTGGAGATGGGCATCGACTCCACCTGGAACGACAACAACGAGTATGAAGTGTGGGACGGGGAAGCGCGCTGCTATGGCTTCGGTCAGGAGATCGCCATCAAGCACATTCGCCCGGTGATGCCGCTGCTGATGATGCGCGCCTCGCTGGAAGCGCAGCAGCGCTTTGCGCCGGAGAAACGTCCGTATCTGATCTCCCGCTCCGGCTGCGCCGGGATGCAGCGCTACGTTCAGACCTGGAGCGGCGATAACCGCACTAACTGGGACACCCTGCGCTATAACATCCGCATGGGGCTGGGCATGAGCCTGTCCGGACTGTTCAACGTCGGTCACGACGTCGGCGGTTTCTCCGGCGACAAGCCGGATGCCGAGCTGTTCGTGCGCTGGGTACAGAACGGCGTGATGCACCCGCGCTTTACCATTCACTCGTGGAACGATGATCACACGGTGAACGAGCCGTGGATGTACCCGGGCGTCACGCCTGCGATTCGCAGCGCCATTGAACTGCGCTACCGCCTGCTGCCGTATCTCTACACCCTGCTCTGGCAGGCGCACGCCGACGACGAGCCGATGCTGCGCCCGACCTTCCTCGATCATGAGCACGATGCGCAGACGTTTGAAGAGTGCGACGACTTCCTGCTGGGCCGTGACCTGCTGGTGGCCAGCGTCGTCGAAGCCGGGCAGCGCGAGCGCCGCGTCTGGCTGCCGGATAACGAAACCGGCTGGTACGATTTTTACACTCACGCGTGGTATGCGGGCGGGCAATCGATCGTCCTTGATGCGCCGCTGGAAAAACTGCCGCTGCTGGTACGCGCCGGGGCCGGTTTGCCACTCAGCGAACGCATCCGTCACGTGAGCGCAGATAAAGACGATACCCGTGAGCTGAAACTGTTCCCGGTGAAAGGCGTCGGCACCACCGCCGGACTGCTGTTTGAGGATGACGGCGAAAGCTGGGGCTACCAGAACGGCAATGCGCTGTGGGTGGAATGGGAGATGGTGTGCGACGGCGCAAGTATCAACCTGAAGGTGAATGCGCGCGGCGACTATCGTCCGGCATGGAAGGCGCTGAAGGTGTCATTACCGGCGGGGGAAAAACGTACGTTGCGGGTGAACGGAGTTGAAGGGGGCGAGTGGGTGGTGTAGTGCGGCCTGTTGCCCTCACCCTAACCCTCTCCCACAGGGAGAGGGGATAGAACGTAGGCCGGGTAAGGCGAAGCCGCCACCCGGCTATTTTTTTAACTCTCGATACCTTTACTGCGCAGGTAATCTTCGTAGTTACCGGTGAAGTCCACCACGCGCTCTGGCGTAATTTCGATCACGCGGGTCGCCAGCGAGCTGACGAACTCCCGGTCGTGAGAGACGAAGATCAGGGTGCCCTGATACATCTCCAGCGCCATGTTTAGCGACTCAATAGATTCCATATCCAGGTGGTTGGTCGGTTCGTCCATCACCAGAATATTCGGTTTTTCCATCATCAGCTTGCCGAACAGCATACGGCCCTTTTCACCACCGGAGAGCACTTTGGCTGGCTTTTTGATGTCGTCCTGGCTGAACAGCAGACGCCCCAGAATGCTGCGTACCGCCTGCTCGTCGTCGCCTTCCTGCTTCCACTGGCTCATCCAGTCGAAGACGGTCAGATCGTTTTCAAACTCATATTCATGGTCCTGCGCGTAGTAACCAATCTGCGCGTTTTCAGACCATTTCACGGTACCGTTATCCGGTTGCAGTTCACCGACCAGGGTTTTCAGCATAGTGGATTTACCCACGCCGTTGGCGCCGAGGATGGCAATCTTCTCGCCCACTTCCAGCAGCAGGTTGAAGTTTTTGAACAGCGGGCCTTCATCGAAGCCTTTGGTGAGGGCTTCCACTTCCAGCGCGTTACGGAACAGCTTCTTGTCCTGCTCGAAGCGAATGAACGGGTTCTGACGGCTGGAGGCTTTAACCTCTTCCAGCTTGATTTTGTCGATCTGACGGGCACGCGACGTTGCCTGGCGCGATTTAGAGGCGTTGGCGCTGAAGCGGCTGACGAAGGATTGCAGGTCAGCAATCTGCGCTTTCTTCTTGGCGTTGTCGGCCAGCAGACGCTCGCGCGCCTGGGTGGCAGCCGTCATGTACTCATCGTAGTTGCCCGGATAAACGCGCAGCTCGCCGTAGTCCAGATCCGCCATGTGAGTACACACCATGTTCAGGAAGTGACGGTCGTGCGAGATGATGATCATGGTGCTGTCGCGATCGTTCAGCGTCTGCTCCAGCCAGCGGATGGTGTCGATGTCCAGGTTGTTCGTCGGTTCGTCGAGCAGCAGGATGTCCGGGTTAGAGAACAGCGCCTGCGCCAGCAGCACACGCAGCTTCCAGCCTGGCGCGACTTCGCTCATCGGGCCGTAATGCTGTTCAACCGGAATACCGACGCCCAGCAGCAGTTCGCCCGCACGCGCTTCCGCAGAGTAGCCGTCCATTTCGCCGTATTGCGTTTCCAGGTCGGCCACTTTGTAACCGTCTTCTTCGCTCATCTCAGCGAGACCGTAGATACGATCGCGCTCCTGCTTCACTTCCCACAGCTCCGCGTGCCCCATGATCACGGTGTCGAGCACGGTGAACTCTTCGAAGGCGAACTGATCCTGACGCAGCTTACCGATGCGCTCGTTAGGGTCGAGCGACACGTTACCGAGCGTTGGCTCCAGGTCACCGCCGAGGATCTTCATAAAGGTGGATTTTCCGCTACCGTTGGCACCAATCAGGCCGTAACGGTTGCCGCCGCCAAATTTGACGGAAATGTTTTCGAACAGCGGCTTACTGCCAAACTGCATAGTGACGTTGCTGGTAACTAACACGGAGAGATTCCTGCGAAAAGTGTGATAAACGCGGCATTATGCCACAATTCCGAATTGAGATCCCGTGTTGCGGTAATCCACTAAACTTTAACAAAATCGAAAAAAATGTGATTTCGTACACATCTGAATTCCCAGTTAACGGGAATGCACATATAATGCGCTCCCATTACCGATTCAGACTTATCAACTCATCGCCAGAATGGCTTAGATACCTCGCATAACATGAACATGAAATTAACAACGCTTTTTGCGGCGGCGTTAGCCGTAGTAGGTTTTTGTAAGACCGCGTCTGCGGTGACGTATCCCCTGCCGACAGACGGAAGCCGTCTGGTGGGTGAAAACCAGGTGGTGACGGTGCCGGAAGGCAACTCTCAGCCGCTGGAATACTTCGCGGCGCAGTATCAGCTCGGCCTGTCAAACATGCTGGAGGCGAACCCGGGCGTTGACCCGTATCTGCCGAAAGCGGGTACCGTACTCAACATTCCACAGCAGCTGATCCTGCCGGATACCGTGCACGAAGGTATCGTGATTAACAGCGCCGAAATGCGTCTGTATTACTACCCGAAAGGCACCAACACCGTGATCGTGCTGCCTATCGGTATCGGTCAGCTGGGTAAAGACACTCCGCTGAACTGGACCACCAAAGTGGAGCGTAAGAAAGCGGGCCCAACCTGGACGCCGACCGCCAAAATGCACGCTGAGTACATTGCTGCCGGCGAACCGCTGCCAGCCGTTGTGCCTGCCGGCCCGGATAACCCGATGGGTCTGTACGCGCTGTACATTGGACGTCTGTATGCCATCCACGGTACTAACGCCAACTTCGGTATCGGCCTGCGCGTAAGCCACGGCTGCGTGCGTCTGCGTAATGAAGACATCAAATTCCTGTTCGATAACGTGCCGGTCGGTACGCGCGTGCAGTTCATTAACGAACCGGTGAAAGCGACGTCAGAGCCGGACGGCAGCCGTTACATTGAAGTGCATAACCCGCTGTCCACCAGCGAAGATCAGATCAACAACAACGAAATCGTACCGATTAAGCTGACCAGCGCGGTGCAGTCCGTCACCTCTCAGGCGGATGTTGACACGACCATTGTTGACCAGGCGATTCAGAACCGTTCCGGTATGCCGGTGCGTCTGAACTAATCGTGAGAATTAAAAAAGCGGGCCGCGGGGCCCGCTTTTTTTTATCCGTTATTCACGATAACGATGCCGCCATGGTCATAGCGATAGTGACAATGGGCGTACTCCAGCGGCGTACCATCTTCAAGATAGATCACCTGCTCTACCTCCAGCACCGGGTCGGTTGGCTCGCAGACAAGGTGTTGCATATCCAGCGCACTGGGCTTCAGCGCCCGCACCACCCGATACGATCCCATGATCTTCAGCCCCAGCGTCTCCTGTACATACCGGAATACCGAACTTTCAAGATGGGTTTTGTTCAGACCGGGGACCAGATTGAGCGGCATTACCGTAGCGTCCAGAGACATCGGCTCACCGTTCAGTAAACGCAGACGGATAAAGTCATAGATCGGCGTATCCGGATTTATCATCAGCGATGCCTGCTCTTTCTCGTTCGGGAAGCGCAGTTCGAAGTGCACCACCTGGCTCGTCACCGTGCCTAAATGTTCCCAGGTTTTGGTCGCCCCGAAGTAGTCGCTGCCGGAGAGATCCCACTGGGAAAGCTGGAGGAAATTTTTGCGGATGAACGTGCCCTGCCCCTGTCGGGTATAGACCAGCCCTTCTACGATCAGCTGACGCATCGCCTGCTGAATGGTCATCCGGCTGGTGCTGAACTCCGCCGCCAGCGCGAACTGGTCCGGCAGAGGTTCATTGGCGGCGTACTGCTGGGTGATAATGCGTTTCTTAATTTCCCGCGCTATGGTGATGTACTTCGCCGCCATCGTCCTTCCTTAAATTAGTGTTCTGTCCCGCTGTTTTTCAACGCCACTCGCTCGGCAACTTTGAGGAAAGGCAGGTAGAAGAATACACCAAATACGATGATTGCCAACTGCACCACCACCGCCCGCCAGTCCCCCGCCGTCGCCAGCCAGGCGCTGAGGATCGGCGGGGTCGTCCACGGGATCATCACCACGCAGCGCGACATGAGCCCCAGCGTGGTACAGAGCCACGCAAAGTAAATCCCGATAGCGGGCAGCAGCACAAACGGGATCATCAGCGGCAGGTTAAAGACTATCGGCAGGCCGAAAATCACCGGCTCGTTGATGTTAAACAGACCCGGCGCCAGCGACAGACGCGCCACCTGCTTCGCTGATTTCTGTCTTGAGAAGATGAAGATAGCAATCAGCAATGAGATTGTGCTGCCCGTCCCGCCCACCATGCCAAAGGTCGGCACAAAGATGTTGTTGATGATGTGCGGGATCGGCTGGCCGTTGGCAAAGGCCAGCATATTCTCATTGGTATTGATCAGCAGGAATGGCTCCAGCACCACGCTGTTGACCACCGACTGATGAATACCGAGCGTGAACAGGAAGTTACCGAAGCTGTAAATGAAGATCGTCCCGGGCAGGCTGGTGTTGATCAGCCGCAGCGGCTGCTGAATAAATGTCGTAATGAGATGGATCAGATCCGTGTGCAGCACGTTCGCCAGTATAGCCGCCAGCACTGCAAACAGGGAGAGCGTGAGGATCGTCGGGATCAGCGCGGTAAAGGATTTGCTCACCGCTGGCGGTACGTTCTCCCCCAGCGAAATGTGCAGCGCCTTCAGCCGTGAAATGGCGATAAACAGCTCGGTTGAGAGCAGCCCAATCAGCACCCCGGCGAAAATCCCGGTGGAGCCGATATTGGCGAACGTCAGCACCTGGGTAACGTTTACCGTGGCGTCGCTGCCGACGGGGGTAATCTGTAAGCGCATCGGCATCATGATGATGAAACTGCTGACGGCGATAACCACTGCCGAGACCGGATTGTCGAAATCTTTGTTGCGCGCCAGCGACCAGGCAATCATCGGCGCCAGCAGCAGCGCGGCGATGTTCAGCGTGCCGTTGATGATCGCCTCGCCCCACACCTTAAATTGCGCGAGCGTCTCGCCCTCTAAGATCCAGGGGAACACCACGTTGTTCACCAGCACAGCCAGACCGGCAAGGATGAAAATCGGCATTACCGTGGCGAAGGCATCGCGCAGGGAGCGAAGATGCACCTGGTTTGCCAGGCGCGCCGAGAACTCAACAAATTTATCGACAAAAGACTGCATGTGCGGTGTTATTTTTGTTTCAGACATAGCGGATAGTTCCCATCAATCAGTCACAAAAACGGCCCGGCAGCGTACGGCTTACATCTCGCGTCCGTTGGTATGGATAACCTGTTTTAACCACGCGTAGCTCTTCTTCGGCACGCGCTTCAGGTCTTTCAGGTCGTGGTTTTCCCGGTTGACGTAGACCACGCCGTAGCGCTTACGCATGTCGCCCTGGGAGCTGAGAATGTCGATTAACCCCCAGCCGAGGTAGCCAATGACCTCAGCCCCGTCCTCGAACATCGCCGCTTTCATGGCCTCGATATGCGCCCGGTGGTAGTCGATGCGGTAGGTGTCCTCAATCGGATTCACGCCATCCCAGGACTCAATCACCCCAATACCGTTTTCAATCGGGAATACCGGCATCCGCCAGTCGTTGGCATAGCGGGTGATGATGGTGCGAAAGCCCAGCGGATCGATCTGCCAGTTCCACTCGGTGGCCTTCAGGTACGGATTGTTTTTCTCGCCGTGCAGCAGGTAATAGTTAACCGGCGTGCCTTCCGGGATGGCATCGCTGTCCAGCGTTTTGCTGGCGTAGTAGCTGAAGGCCATAAAGTCGTTCTTCGTGCGCGCAAACAGCGCGAGATCGTCTGCGCGGTAGATATCACCGAAGCCTTCCTGCTCTACCACCGCCATCACCGCCGGGCTGTAGCCCTGGCCCGCGAAGACGCGCAGCAGGTTCTGGTTGAGGAATTCGTCGTACTGCTGGGCGCAGAAGATGTCACGCGGTTTGCAGGTGGCCGGATAAATCAGCTGGTGCGCCAGCATGCCGCCCATCAGCTTGCCCGGCTTAGTCTGGTGCAGGTACTCGGTCAGCGCCATGTGCGCCACCATGGTGTGATGCTGCACTTCGTACAGCTCGCGCAGGGTTTCCTCCCCCTTCATATAGCCGGAGATGCGGAAGGCTATCGGCATGTGGAAAATATTCTGCTCGTTAAAGGTCAGCCAGTACTTCACCCGGTCACCGTAGCAGTCGATCATCTTTTTGCCGTAGCGGATAAACGCCTCCACGACGCGACGATCGTTAAATCCGTTGTACTCCTGCGCCAGCGCCAGCGGCATATCGAAGTGGTAGAGGCAGACCATCGGCTCGATACCGCGGGCGATCAGATCGTCGATAAAGCGGTCGTAAAAGGCGATACCCTCGTCGTTAAAATCGCCGTCACCCTGCGGGCAGACGCGGCTCCAGGAGATCTGGAAGCGGTAGCAGTTCATGCCCAGATCCTGCATCAGGTCGAAATCTTCCCGGTAGCGGTGGTAGGAGTCGGTGGCCACTTTCCAGTCAGAGATATTTTCACCGGCTTCGCGAATGTCGTACACCGACATCCCCTTTCCGCCCTCATTCCAGGCCCCTTCCGTCTGCATGCTCGACACCGAGTTGCCCCATAAGAAGTTGGCTGGCAGTGATTGATTCATGGTTGCCTCCTATATGACTAGTCATTTAAATGATATGACTAGTCATATAGCCGGAGATGAAATTTCGATCAAAGGGGAGGAACGATTTTTGTGAGATGGGTTTGAATAATGACGAGGGATGTCTTGCGAACTGCGCCCTGGCAGCAAGTCCTATTGCTGCCAGACGTAAATGAGTCTGCGCAATTCAGGGGAAAGATACCGAACCGCCGAACTCCATATAGATTTTTGCCAGATTATTTAACTGGTTAAAGCGATTTTCATACAGTGCCAGTTCGGCCTGACGGCGTTTCTCCTGAGCATCAAGCCAGAAAGAAATTCGCACCGCGCCCTGGCGATAGCGAACTTCGTTTAGCCTCTCTGATTTTTTCGCCAGTTCCAGGCCTTCACGTAGAAGCGTCTCCTGTTCCAGGAGTTGATGACGCAAAGCAAGCGCATCTTCTATGCTACTCATCGCCTTGTAAAGTTCCTGTTTAAACTCCAGAACCCGTTGCTCGTAGTCGTTGCGGGCAATCTTCACGTCCATGCCCCTTTCTCTCCATTCCAGGAACGGCAGGGTCAGGTTTGCTCCAACAGAGCCTACAGGATTTTCCAGGAAGGCCATAAGGCTGCTGCTGCTGGTGCCAAGCGAGCCGGTCAGACTAAACGCTGGATAAAATGCAGTACGCTGGACATCAACGGTGGCCAATGCTTCCCGTACCCGCCACTCTTTAGCGCTGATATCGGGTCGATGCCGCAGCACGTTGACCGGGATCTTTCCACTGACCTGCGGCAGTGGTCCCATTGGTAACGCTTTCGGTTCGACTATCGCGCTGCCCGGCGCGGTTCCAAGCAAAACGGCTTGCTGATTGAGCGCCTGTAAACGTTCATTCTTCAACGCCGCCAGCCTGTTTTCCTGCGAAAGCACGCCCTGCTGAGCATCCACAACATCCAGAGAGGAGGCACCGCCCGCGGCATAACGCGCGTTAGCCAGGCGCAGCGTCTCTTTTGCATAGTCGATGCTTTGTTGCAGGACAGACAACTGCTGGTTAATAAAGCCTAAGCGCCAGTAATTATTACTGGCATTTGAAAGCAGCGTCAGGCGTGCAGAACGCAGATCCTCTTCCGAGGCAAAACGTGCCCACGCCTTCCCATCGCGCTGCCGCGCTATTTTGCCCCACAGATCCAGCTCATAGCTGGTATTAATACTGGCAACGCTGCCCCTGCTCCAGTGGGCTGAGCTGTTCAGCTGTTTTTTACCGTCAAGCGCGAGCGAACCTTTTAGTCCCGGATCGTTTGTGATGCCAATCCGCTCTTCTTCCAGGCGGGCGCGATAAACACGCAATACTGCTCCAGCGACATCGTTATTGCGCACCATCACCTGCCGCAGCCAGCCGTCGAGGTCTGGATCGTTAAAGGCCTGCCAGTCGAACGGCATCCTCTCCTCCGCAGCATCCGCCTGATACCAGTTGGCAGGGTATTTCACCTCAGGAGGCTGATAGTCGCTTTTCAGAGAGTCGGCGCAGCCAGCACTAAGCAGGACAGCAAGGCATACCGTTAAAGGGGATAATATTTTCATGGGTTACTCGCTGGCCAGTGAAACGACCGGATCCATCCTTGCTGCCTTGCGGGCAGGGAGATAACCAAAGATCATGCCGATTAAAGTTGAGCAGAAGAATGCGGCAGCAGCGGCCTGCCACGAATAAATGGCGGTGAAAATGCCCCCTGCCAGCGCGGTGAACAGCGCTCCGGCGGCATACGACAGTGCAATACCTAACACTCCGCCTATTAGACATACCAGCACAGCCTCAATCATAAACTGCTGCATGATATCGCCCTGACGCGCACCGACCGCCATTCGTACGCCAATCTCATGGGTCCGTTCCGTGACCGACACCAGCATGATATTCATCACCCCAATGCTGCCGATCATCAGCGAGATGCAGGCCACCATCAGAATCAGGATGCTAAAGGTCATTGAGGTCCGTTCGATTGATTGTCGAATCTGCTCGAAATTATAAAGCTGGAAGTCTTTCACGCCGTGGCGTTGAGTGAGAAGCTGAGAAATAGCGCTGACCGCTGCCTCGTTGGCAACATCATCCTTAAGCCTTACGCTGATGCTGGTCAACACCGGTTTTCCTGTCATTCGATACATCACCGTGCTGTAAGGCATCCAGACGTTAATGCGATTAGGCGCATAGCTTCGGCTGTTCCCTTTGGCGATGCCGACAACCCGTGCAGGCACGGAACCCAGAAAAACGATTTGCCCAAGTGCCTTGAGTCCCGCATCGTCAAATAACGCCTTGCGGGCGTTTTCATCAATGATGACTTCCTGCGAGGCATTTCGATCATCCTGGAAAGTTGATCCCTGCAACAGTTCAATACCGTTTACGCGAAAATGATCGCGCCCAACGCCATTGATCGTGGCGGTAGCGGATTTACCCAGAAAGCGAATGTTGTCGGAAGCGTTAACTTCGGGGCTGACGCTGTCAACAAACCCCTGCTTTGCTAATGCTTCGGCGTCTGCCGGGACCAGTGTACGAATGGCTTCAGTGCTGTCGTCAAAGAAATCCCTTCCCGGGTAGATGCTCACCACGTTGGTTCCAAGCTCCTTGATATTATCAAGGGTTCGCTGTTTCGCGCCTTCTCCCAGTGCCACCACCGTAACAACCGCGGCGATACCAAAAATAATGCCCGTCATGGTTAACGTCGTGCGCAGGCGATGCGCATTCATCGCTTTTAACGCCATGTGCAGGGATTCACGGGTACGGTCAACAATACTTTGCCACCAGCTTTGCTGAACGCTGTCAGGTCGTTTAAGGGCAACCCCGGAGGTAACACGACTGCCGGTATCAGAAATAATTTCACCGTCACGCAGCTCAATAATACGGTTAGCATGCTGCGCTACCTTCATATCATGTGTCACCATAACCACGGTATGGCCACGCTGATTCAGTTCACTGAGTATTGACAGTACCTCCTGACCGGACTGCGTATCCAGCGCGCCGGTGGGTTCATCCGCCAGAATGATTTCACCGCCGTTAATCAGCGAACGGGCAATACTCACACGCTGCTGCTGGCCGCCTGAAAGCTCTCCCGGCTTATGATGTTCACGACCTTCCAGCCCGAGTCTTCCAAGCAATGTCGCCGCGCGCAGACGGCGCTTTTCGCGCTCACTATTGGCATAAATCGCCGGAATTTCAACGTTACTTAACGCGCTCAGGTCGGGCATTAAATGATAACGCTGGAAGATAAAACCGATGTGCTCACGGCGGATCCTTGCCAGATCGTCAGGTGAAAGCTGGGCGGCATTTTGACCGCTGATAAAGTAATCGCCACAATCAGGGACATCGAGACAGCCCATAATATTCATCAGGGTTGACTTACCGGAACCGGAGGCGCCGATGATCGCGACCATCTCCCCAGCAGCGATAGTCAAATCAATCCCTTTAAGCACGGTGAGATCCTGTCCACCGTTCCTGTAGGTGCGGCTGATGCCCTTGAGTTCTATGATATTACTCAAGATACAAACCCTTCCCCGGGCGCTTTTTCACCCGGCTGCGATAACACAACATGTTCCCCGACTTTTACACCGTCCAGGATCTGGATATCCACACTGTTAGTAATGCCGGTTTTGACCTCACGGGTTTCCAGCCGGTTATCACTGGTCAATATCTGCACCTGCTGTTTGTTGCCACTCACCTTGTGCACAGCCTGAATCGGCACCAGTAACGTATTTTTAGCTTCTCCAGCCAGCAAGGTCACCTGTGCTGTCATGGCAATTCGCAGCCGATTTTCTGGATTGGGGACATCCAGCAGCGCGTTGTAGTACACCGAAGCATTTGACGTGCCTGACCCTGAGGCTGAGCTACTGCTGGCAAGGCTATCATCTTTCATAACCGACTCAGGTGCCAGTTCAACGGTACGTAACGTGGCGTCATAATGCTTATCCGGCTCAGAGAAAATGGTGAATCTGGCTTTCTGTCCCGGTGAAATTCGCGTGATATCCGCCTCAGAGATCTGGGCTTTAATTGTCATCACGTCCAGACGTGCGAGTTTGATAATGGTCGGCGCACTTTGGCTGGAGTTAACCGTTTGGCCCTGTTGGGTGACAACGGCAATAACAATGCCGTCCATGGGAGCAACAACTTTTGTATAACCCAAATCGACCTTTTTCTTGTCGACATCAATTTGCGCCTGGACGAGTTTGGCATTCAGTGCCGATAGCTCAGCGCGGGTACTGGCCAGCGTGGTTTCAGCCGTTTCGAAATCTTCTCTCGAGCTGGCATCCTCATTTAACATCTGGCGCTGGCGCTTAAAACGCAATGAGGCTTGCTTCAACTGCGCCTGCTTAGCCTGAAGGTCCGCTTTTACCACGTTGAGAGCAGCTTCTGCGTTGCGTAAATCATTCCGCTGCGGCACGTCATCAATTTCAGCGATGAGCTGCCCTTTAGTGACACGATCGCCTAACTTCACCTTCAGCGACTTAACCTGGCCAGAAACCTGTGCCCCAACGTTGACCCGCTCAATCGCATCAATTCGACCGGTAGCAAGTACGGCGTTTTCAATATCGCCGATGCGTACTGGAGCGGTAACATACTCGGGAACCTCGGGGCTTCTCAGGAAGAAGAACAAGGCGATGCTAAAAATAATTAGCAGAGCCGCAGCACAGGTCATTACGCGTCGGGGAGGGAATTTTGTTAACATTACGCAGGTTTTCCATAACGATAAACAGCAGTGAATCAGGCATCATAGTAACATCGCCAGTATTTACGGGAGGTAAACCCGCGCTATTTGGTGAAGTAGCGTCATCGTAGACCCCCGCCATCAATTACACAGAATCACCAGGTCCGCCTGTAAACCGCCGCAAGCGTGGGATTTTGTGCCTAAATCCACAGAGTCCCCTTTTGCTGAGCCCCACCTGCGATTTTTCCCATAATCGATTCATTGTGCATTAAGTGCTTAATTATAGTTGCAACTCACATATGATAATAGTAATTATTATCATTAGCATTTGCACTGATGGTTTATCTGGCAAGGTATACAGAGGTATCAGGAAACAAGCCTCTCCAGGTTTGTTGAACGGTCTCACACTCAACAAATGCATCTGAACACCGCGGCGTGGCAGCACGACGCCTGGGCTGTTCAAAAGGACAACGGCGCGTAAGCGTTAATGGAAGCCGGGACAAGGAATTCCCGATTCACCAGCCTACGTCACGGAACAGTCAGCGACAGGACCGTTCGTAAGGCTGATGAAACTCAAAAAGGACGCAGCGTCTGTCAAAGCAGGCTTAACGAAAATTAACGTCCTGCTGCTGGCATATGACTGCGTCGACTTCCTGATTTAGTTCGTCAAGCGGAGAGGGATTTTCTCATGCGTATTTTGTTTGTAGGCCCGCCTCTCTATGGGCTGCTGTATCCTGTGCTGTCTCTGGCACAGGCGTTTCGCGTTAACGGCCATGAAGTGCTGATCGCCAGCGGAGGAAAATTCGCCCAAAAAGCGGCAGAAGCAGGGCTGGTGGTATTTGACGCCGCACCCGGTTTTGATTCTGAAGCTGACTATCGCCGCCGCGAGGCACAGCGAAAAGAAAGCAACATCGGCACAAAAATGGGCAACTTCTCATTCTTCAGCGAAGAGATGGCCGACCACCTGGTGGAGTTTGCCGGACACTGGCGGCCCGATCTCATCATCTACCCGCCGCTCGGCGTCATCGGGCCTCTGATTGCCGCCAAATACGATATACCGGTCGTAATGCAAACCGTCGGCTTCGGCCATACGCCCTGGCATATCAAAGGCGTAACGCGTTCGCTCGCGGACGCCTATCATCGCCACGGCGTTGGGGCCGCACCGCGCGATATGGCCTGGATCGACGTAACACCACCGAGCATGAGCATTCTTGAAAACGACGGAGAACCCATTATTCCCATGCAGTACGTCCCGTACAACGGCGGCGCGGTGTGGGAACCGTGGTGGGAGAGGACGCCCGACCGTAAACGTCTGCTGGTGAGTCTCGGTACCGTCAAACCGATGGTCGACGGCCTTGACCTGATCGCCTGGGTGATGGATTCCGCCAGTGAAGTCGATGCCGAGATCATCCTGCATCTTTCGGCCAATGCGCGGTCGGATCTGCGCTCACTGCCCTCAAATGTTCGCCTGGTCGACTGGATACCCATGGGAGCCTTCCTGAACGGCGCAGATGGCTTCATTCATCATGGTGGCGCGGGCAATACCCTGACGGCGCTGCACGCCGGTATTCCACAGATCGTCTTCGGCCAGGGTGCCGATCGCCCGGTAAATGCCCGCGCTGTTGTCGAACGCGGCTGCGGGATCATCCCCGGCGACGACGGCCTGTCGAGCAGCATGATCAATGCTTTCCTCGACAATCGCGCGCTTCGCGACGCCTCTGAAGAGGTAGCGGCGGAAATGGCAGCGCAACCCTGTCCGAGCGAGGTGGCGAAAAGCCTGATCGCGAGGGTACAGAAAGGGTAGCCACTACGCCGTCATGACGATCATACGCCAGCACGCATCCAGGAGATACGCCCGTAACAATGCGGGACCGGATCGGGCTGGCGCTTTTTTTTGCACAGCGATCCGACTTGGATCCTATTGTTTACAGACGGAGGAGGCTTAATGCCTGCGACTCACTCTCCCACTCCTGCGCGGTCCTGGATAGTTCGCCTGGCACGCGTGTGCTGGGAACGTAAGAAACTTAGCATCATCGTAGTGGTAGCGTCGGTCTCGACCATTCTGCTGGCCGCGCTGACGCCGTTGCTGACAAGGCAAGCGGTGAACGACGCGCTGGCGGGCAATCCGACTCGTCTGCCGTGGCTGGCCTGCGGGCTATTGCTGATTGCCTTTTTTGATTTCATCGGTAACTACGTGCGCCGCGGTTATGCCGGGGAGCTCTCGCTCTGGGTGCAGCACACCCTGCGAGGACGGGCATTCGACAGTATTCAAAAACTTGACGGCGCAGGCCAGGACGCACTGCGCACCGGGCAGGTGATTTCACGGACCAACAGCGATCTGCAGCAGGTGCATACCCTGCTACAGATGTGCCCGGTGCCGCTGGCGGTGTTCACTTATTACATTGCCGGCATTGCCGTGATGCTGTGGATGTCACCCGCCATGACGCTCATCGTCGTGTGCGTACTGGCATGCCTGGCTATCACTGCGCTGCGCGCGCGTCGCCGGGTCTTTGCGCAAACCGGGCTGGCCTCGGACCGACTGGCAAATCTCACCGAACATATGCGCGAGGTGCTGGCGCAGATCTCAGTGGTAAAATCCTGCGTGGCGGAGCTGCGTGAAACGCGCTGGCTGGATCGCCAGTCGCGGCAGATGGTGCGGGTACGCATCGGCGCGGCCATCTCGCAGGCGATGCCAGGTGCCACCATGCTGGCGCTACCGGTGCTCGGGCAAATCGTCCTGCTGTGCTACGGCGGCTGGTCGGTTATGCACGGTCGCATCGATCTCGGCACCTTCGTGGCGTTTGCCAGCTTCCTCGCGATGCTGACCGGGCCAACCCGTGTACTGGCATCGTTTCTGGTTATCGCCCAGCGCACCCAGGCGTCCGTGGAGCGCGTGTTTGCTCTGATCGACACCCGTTCGCAGATGGAAGACGGGACGGAGACGGTTAACGGTCAGGTTATCGGGCTGCAACTGGAGAATATGAGCTTCGAGTACCGTGGCGGCAGACGCATCCTCAGCGATGTCTCCTTTTCCCTGCACGCCGGTGAAACGGTGGCGGTAGTGGGCGCATCGGGTTCAGGGAAATCCACGCTGCTGATGCTGCTGGCGCGTTTTTACGATCCCAGCGCCGGAGAGATATGGCTCAACACCAGCGCAGGCCGACAGAACCTCCGCGATCTCAGGCTGGAGGCGCTTCGTCGTCGGGTAGGCGTTGTGTTTGAGGATGCTTTTCTGTTTGCCGGTTCGGTGGCGGAAAATATCGCCTACGGGCACCCTCAGGCAACGGCGGACGACATTCGCCTCGCGGCGAGGGCAGCAGGAGCCAGCGATTTTATCAACGCCCTGCCGAAAGGCTTCGATACCCAATTAACCGAACGCGGTACGAATCTTTCCGGCGGACAGAGGCAGCGAATCGCGCTGGCACGGGCGCTCATTACCGCGCCGGAAGTGTTGATCCTCGATGACACCACCTCGGCGGTCGATGCCGGTACTGAAGCGGAGATCAACACCGCGCTGAGTCGCTATGCTGACGAAAAGCATATGCTGCTGGTGATTGCCCGACGCCGTTCGACGCTTCAGTTAGCCAGCCGGATTGTGGTGCTGGATAAGGGCCGGGTGGTGGACACCGGAACCCAGGCAGAACTTGAAGCGCGCTGTCCGGCGTTCCGCGCGCTGATGACCGGCGACGGCGATTTCCTCGCGCCTTCCCACAGTGGGCCTAACGGATTGTGGCCGACCGTACCAGCGGCACAAGACGATGCGGCGCAGACGGGGGATAAAAGCTTTGTCGCCCGTATGACGCGCGTGCCGGAAAATGCAGTACAGCAGGCGCTGGCCGGTAAAGGCCGCAAAGTCACGTCGCTGCTGAAGCCCGTGGCGTGGATGTTCGTCATCGCCGCCCTGCTGATCGCCCTCGATTCGGCGGCAGGCGTCGGGGTACTGATACTGCTGCAGCGCGGCATTGACTCCGGCGTTGCCACAGGCGATATGTCGACTATCGGCCTCTGTGCCCTATTCGCCCTGTGCCTGGTGGCCGTGAGCTGGTGCTGTTATTCACTACAGACTGTCTTCGCCGCCAGAGCGGCAGAGTCAGTCCAGCATACGGTGCGCTTGCGCAGCTTCGGCCATATGCTGCGTCTTGGTCTCCCCTGGCATGAAAAGCATGTCGATTCGCGTCTGACCCGCATGACCGTAGATGTGGACTCTCTCGCCCGCTTTCTGCAAAACGGCCTTGCCGGTGCAGCCACCAGCCTGGTGACAATGTTCGCCATCGCCGCCGCCATGTTCTGGCTCGACCCGCTCCTGGCGCTGACGGCATTAAGCGCGGTGCCAGTGGTCGCACTGGCAACCTGGATTTATCGCCGCCTCAGCTCCCCTGCTTATGCGCAGGCGCGGCTGGAAATAGGCAAAGTCAACAGCACCCTGCAGGAGAAAGTCTCCGGCTTGCGCGTTGTGCAATCGCATGGCCAGCAGGAACAGGAAGCCGCCCGGCTGCGCGCGTTATCGGATCGGTTCCGTGCGACCCGCGTACGTGCGCAAAAATACCTTGCCGTCTATTTCCCGTTCCTGACCTTCTGCACCGAGGCCTCCTATGCCGCCGTTCTTCTGGTGGGTGCATCGCGAGTCGCCGAAGGCGAAATGACCGCCGGGGTGCTGGCGGCTTTCTTCCTGCTGCTGGGGCAATTCTATGGGCCAGTGCAGCAGTTATCAGGAATTGTCGACGCCTGGCAGCAGGCGACGGCCAGCGGCAAACATATCAATGAACTGCTGGCGACCGAAGGCACAGAGAACATCGAGCCCTCTTCCGCACCGCCCGCCACCGGCGCGCTGCATCTTGATGAGGTCACGTTCAGTTATCCCGACAGTCCTCAACCCGCGCTGAACAAACTTATCCTGACAATCCCTGAGGGAAGGGTCGTCGCGGTCGTTGGTCGCAGCGGTGCGGGTAAGTCAACGCTGATTAAGCTGATCGCCGGATTGTATTCCCCCACCCACGGCAGGATCAGCATTGGCGATCGGATAATTGATGATGCCTCGCTTGCCGATTACCGTCGCCAGATTGGGCTGGTCGATCAGGATGTGGCGTTGTTTAGTGGTGATATCGCGGAAAACATTCGTTATTCACGGCCATCCAGTACCAATGACGACATTGAGATTGCCTCTCAACAGGCAGGGCTGTATGAGACGGTGCGCAATCTGCCGCAGGGATTCCGCACACCGGTGAATAACGGCGGTGCCGATCTGTCCGCAGGTCAGCGCCAGCTGATTGCGCTGGCCCGCGCACAACTGGCGAATGCTCACATCCTGCTGCTCGATGAAGCCACGTCACGCCTGGATCGCACATCCGAAGAGCGATTGATGTCATCGTTAACAGACGTCGCGCACACCGGGAAGCACCTGGCGCTGATTGTGGCGCACCGTCTGACCACCGCGCAGCGCTGCGATCTGATTGCCGTTATCGATAAGGGGCAGCTTGCGGAATACGGCACCCACGAACAGCTGTTAGCGGCCGGCGGCCTCTACACCCGCTTGTGGCATGACAGCGTCGGCAGCTCTGTTCCCCATCGCCAGCACGACATCACGGGGGAAATCGTGGAAGAGTAATTGCGCACGTAAGACATTACAAAACACGCGCTAAAGCGGCTGTTCCCGGAATAGCCGCTTTAGCTATTTATACTGACACCCTTCATATTCAAAGAGAGTGAATGCTGAACATGCAACAACATCCCTCTGCTATCGCCAGGCTGCGCAGCCAGCTGGCAGCAGGCCACATTGCTAACCTTTCTGACTTCTGGCGAGACGCTGAGTCGCTAAATGTACCGCTGGTGACGCCAGTCGACGGAGCGAAAGACGAGCGTGATGTGACATTTCTGTGGCGCGCCAGGCACCCTCTACAGGGCGTTTATCTGCGTCTGAATCGGGTGACGGATAAAGAGCACGTGGCGAAAGGGATGATGACCGCCCTTCCCGCGACGGATATCTGGACTCTGACACTGCGTTTACCCGCAAGCTACTGCGGCTCCTATTCGCTGGTGGAAATCCCCCCCGGCACCCCGGCCGAGACGATTGCACAGTCCGGAGGCCGCTTTGCTACCCTCGTCGGGCACGCCGATCCGCTAAACAAAACGCCGGGGATCAACGTTCGGGGAAGCACACAGGAGTCGGTGCTGGCGCTTGATAAAGCCCCCGCCCAGTCCGAATGGCGCGGCGGGTCACCCAGCGGGCAATTGCTTACCTCGGCGCGCACTCTCGCCGGGGAATCGCGCCGGGTTCGGCTCTATCTGCCGGACGTTGATGTTTCGCAGCCCCTCGGCCTGGTGGTACTGCCCGATGGTGAAACCTGGTTCGATCACCTTGGCGTATGCGCGGCAATTGACGCCGCCATAAACAACGGACGCATCGTGCCTGTGGCTGTACTTGGCATCGACAATATCGATGAACACGAGCGAACTGCGATACTCGGCGGGCGCAGCGAGCTGATAAAGGATATCGCCGGCCAGTTGTTGCCGACGATCCGCGCCGAACACCCACAGCGGCGGTGGGCAGACCGTTCGCGCACCGTGCTGGCCGGACAGAGCCTCGGCGGGGTCAGCGCGCTCATGGCCGCTCGTTACGCACCGGAAACGTTCGGGCTGGCGCTCAGCCACTCCCCTTCGATGTGGTGGACGCCAGAGGGTGCCAGCCGGCCAAACGTGTTCAGCGAAACCGATACGTCATGGGTGAGTGAACATCTGCTTTCTGCCCCGCCGCAGGGCGTGCGCATCCGCCTGTGCGTGGGATCGCTGGAAGGTTCGACGGTACCCCACGTTCAGCGGCTGCATCAGCAGTTGCTTACCGCTGGCGTCGACAGCCATTGCGCAATGTATACCGGGGGTCACGATTACGCATGGTGGCGCGGCGCACTGATTGACGGGCTTGGTTTACTCCAGGGTTGACTTGACCCGCGAACACTTTCAGGCAACTGTACAGGCTTCCTGAATAAAGAAAATGTCACCTGCGGAAAAGGAATAAACATCAGATGTATGCCCGCGAGTATCGCCCAACACGCTCACGCAAGGCGCTTGTCACTCTTCTTTCTGGTCTCACCCTTATCTGGAATGCGCACGCTTTCGCAAAGCCGGATATGCAGCCACTGGGGCCGAATATCGCCGATAAAGGCTCTGCGTTTTACCATTTCAGCGTCAACTCGTTCGACTCCGCCGATGGCAGCCGCCATTATCGGGTATGGACGGCCGTGCCAAATAAAGCCGCACCGGCGTCGGGCTACCCGATTTTATATATGCTCGACGGCAACGCAGTTATGGACCGCCTGAACGACGACCTGCTCAAACAGCTGGCAGAAAAATCACCGCCGGTGATTGTGGCTGTCGGGTATCAGACCAACCTCCCCTTCGATCTCAACGGCAGGGCCTACGACTATACGCCAGCAGCAGAAAGCGGCAAAACGGATACCCGCAACGGGCGTCTTAGCCGTAAGAGTGGGGGTAGCAACGACTTCCGCCAGTTACTGGAAACGCGTATAGCGCCAAAGGTGGAACAGGGATTGAATATCGATCGGCAGCATCGCGGCCTGTGGGGGCACTCCTACGGCGGCCTGTTCGTGCTGGATGCATGGCTGTCTTCCCCTTATTTCCGGACGTATTACAGCGCCAGCCCGTCGTTGGGCAGAGGCCATGATGCGCTACTGAGCCGCATCACGGCGGTTGAGCCGTCGCAACACTGCGCCAGGCGCCTGATGATAATGGAAGGTTCGGCGACACCGGGCAATAACCGGGAAACGCATGCTGCCGGAGTGCTGACGAAAATTCATGCCACCCTCGCCACGCTGGAAGATAAAGGCGTCAATGCCGCCTTTTGGGATTTCCCAAACCTGGGACACGGGCCGATGTTCAACGCCTCCTTCCGCGGAGCGCTGTTAGATATCAGTGGTGAAAACGCAGGTAACACAGCAGGCTGTCATTCATTAAGCCGCTAAACACTGCCCGCCTTGACGCGGGCAGTACACCTGTAACACTACGATCAAAATGACGCGGTAACACCGGCATAATAAGCCCGGCCAGGCTCGTTATAGGTATTCGCCCCTTCGGAAGATCGGTAAATCTGTTTATCTAAGATATTGCTGACACCAACGTTAAGACGCAGATTTTTATTAATATCGTAATTGAAGTTCGTCCCCACCAGCGAATAAGCGCCCAGCTCTTTACCTGACAGACCGCCAGTATCTTCACTACGAGTTTCCGAATGAGTACGCGGTTTTTGTCTGCCGTATAACGTCCAGTTGACGCTGGCAGAGAACGCCTGGGTGATGGTCCAGTCAAGCGAGTTATTAATGGTGTATTTCGGGATGATCGACAGCGGATTACCGGTGTCTTTTTGCTCCGAGGTGATCATCCAGGTGGCATTGGTATTCCAGTTCAGACGATCTTTCACCAGCGGGAACGCCATGCTGGCTTCGATACCGTCCACCAGCGCTTTCCCGCCGTTCTGCCACTGGAGAATATATGCGCCGGAAGCGGTTTGCCCGATAACATTATCGCCGGCCACGATCTTATTCTGGTAGTCATTGCGGAAGTAGGTCACGCTGGCATGGTAATCTTCCCAGGCGAACTCCAGCCCAATTTCTTTATTGATGCTAATTTCCGGATCGAGATCTTTATTACCGATCAGGTAGCAGCCGCCCGATGTAATATCTTTTGGACAACCGTTGCCTTTCGAGTAGAGCAGATAACCTTCGCTGGATTGATACAGGTTTGGTGCTTTAAAGGTTCGGGCAATCCCCGCTTTGACTTTGAAGTAATCGCCCAATTCCTGCGAGAGGTTCAGGCTGGGGCTGAAGTTACCGCCGGAATCGTTGAGATAATCAAAGCGCAGGCCGGGAATGATATTCGTGCCGGGAACCGGCTCAATATTATCTTCAATATACAGCGCACTGATTTGGGAATGGTTTTTACTGCTGCGATCCGCAGCCGAGCCAGAAATGCCGCCGATATCACTGTCATCCACGGTCAGGCTGGTAGAGGAAGGATCGTCGAGCTCATCGCGGCTCCACTCCGCACCCACGGTCAGCGTTTGATCGACCAGCGCATTCAGCGGAATATTAAGCTCGCCGCTGGTTCGCCAGGAGCTCAGGCGATTGGTCGTGAACTTTTCATCCGCCGAAATACGCCCTTCACCGCCGCCGGATAATCCTTCATTCATGCGGGTGTTATTGGTTTTCTCGTAATAGACACCAAAACGGCTTTGACCCCAGTCCCAGATACCATTATGTGTAATGCCATAATTCTGCCGGTACAGGCGGTTCGTCTCTTCGCCGGATTTCGCCAGGCTTTCAGTGACGGCACTGGAAGAACTGTTTTGCGTATCGCCTGCATAGATATTCCCCTGGCGGCTATATCCGGCTTCGAAATCGATAATTTGCTGCGGATTTAATTTCCACGAGACAACGCCGTTAATATCTTTGTTGCGCACCCCTTCATGCCCGGCCGCGTTTTTCGTACCGGCCGAGGAGTTAATATCCCAGCTGTCGGCATCGGTTTTATTCAGGTTTCCGTACAGGCGCATGGTCAGCGCATCGCCAGCCAGCGGCCCGCTAAGGCTGAAGTTGGCGCGACGCGTAGCGCCTTCGTCGCTGCTTTCCGGCTGGTTGGTGTATAACGACAGCGAACCGTGCCAGTCGTTGGTAGGGCGTTTGGTAATGATGTTCACCACCCCGCCCGCTGCGCCCGAACCGTAGCGTGCCGCCGCAGGGCCGCGGATCACTTCAATACGCTCAACCTGTTCCGGTGGCACCCAGTTGGTGTCGCCGCGGGTATCACGCTCTCCACGCCAGCTATAACGCACGGCGTTGCGCGACGTCACAGGCACACCATCAATTAAAATTAAGGTGTTCTCCGGCCCCATGCCGCGAATGTCGATCTGGCGGTTATTACCACGTGTACCCGAGGCGCTGTTGCCGGTCAGATTGACACCGGGCATTTTGCGAATAATATCGGAGAGATCGTTGACCGGAGGGTTCTTTTTAATATCTTCGCTGGTAATAATCGACACGCCCGGCTGCTGTTTGAGTACCTGCTCAGCGGTGGCTTCCACCACCAGGGTCTCGTCGTTATCATCGGAGGATTTTGCCAGTGATACCTGACTGTTCAACCCTGCCAGGAGCGCAGTGAGCGGCCAGAAGATCTTGATAATTCTCATACCCATTCCCTAATACATGCCTAACGCAAAAGTGATCGATCGTTAAGCTCACATCCTTGCCAGATATTTTAAACTGCCATTATTTTTATAATAAGAATGATAATTAATATCATTTGAGGAGGATTAAGGCAATCCTTAATACACGGATGCGCGCATTAATGAAACGCACGCATTGGCCCGGAGTGATTCTTCCCGGGTGCCGCCCTGTGCGTTCGTAAAGCTGGCATACTGAAACTGCGGAAGAAGAGAACAGCCCATTGGTATTTCGTGTAGTGACATAACGTTAATATGTCATTACAAGGGAACGCAGCCCCGGTAAGCGCAAGCGCCACCGGGGAAAGAAAGGTTATTGTTGCGCTAACTGATTGCGACGGTACTCGCCCTGGCGCTCCAGCATCCAGCCAGGATACTCGCGCGGCAGCGCGCTGACCGCATCCAGCTGTTTCAGCTCATCATCGCTCAGCTGAATGCCGGTTGCGGCAATGTTGTCATCCAACTGATCGACCCGTTTCGCCCCGATGATGACGCTGGTCACCGCCTTCTGGTGCAGCAGCCACGCCAGCGCGATTTGCGCCACGGAAACGCCTTTACTTTCAGCGATGGTACGCATCACGTCCACGCAGTCGAAGGCGCGATCTTTATTCACTGGCGGGAAGTCGAACGCCAGGCGACGACTACCGGCCGCGCTCTGCCCGTCGCGATCGTATTTTCCGCTCAGCAGACCACCCGCCAGCGGGCTCCATACCATCAACCCGACGCCTTCGCTCTGCATCATCGGCACCAGTTCGCGCTCAAGGTCGCGCCCGGCGATGGTGTAGTACGCCTGCAATGAGGCAAAACGCGCCAGCCCCAGACGCTCAGAGATGCCGAGCGCTTTGGCAATCTGCCATGCCGCCCAGTTCGAGACGCCGATATAGCGTACGTGACCGTGCTGCACAAGATTATCCAGCGCGTAAAGCGTCTCCTCGATGGGGGTCGCGGGGTCGAAACCGTGTAGCTGATAGAGATCGATATGATCCAGCTGCAAGCGACGCAGGCTCTCCTTCACGCCGCTGATGATGTGATAGCGCGAGCTACCGCGCGAGTTCACCCCCGCTGTGCCGGTTTCACCGAACACCTTGGTGGCAACGACCACGTTTTCGCGCGGAATTTTCAGGTTCTTCAGCGCCTGCCCGGTGATCTCCTCTGAACGCCCTTCCGAGTAGACATCTGCCGTGTCGATAAAATTGATCCCGGCGTCCAGCGCGCGGCCCACCAGCTGCTCGGCGTCGCTTTGCTGAAGCTGACCAATTTTGCCCCACATGCCGCCTTCACCGCCGAAGGTCATGGTGCCGAGGCAGAGTTCAGAAACAAACAGTCCGGTATTGCCCAGTTTTTGATAACGCATAACGCTTTCCTCGCATGTCGATTGGATGTCTGTTAGTTATACCCGCCCCCCAGCCATCGCGAATGTGGCGTTCCTGTCCGTTTCTTGCCCAATCCTCTGAATCTATCCGCGTGGGGCGTCGCCAAAGACGCTGTAGTCTGGCAGCCGCACCTGCTGATACGGCTCCCAGCCGCCGCCGAGGGCTTTGTAGAGCGCCACCAGGTCAAGCGCGCTCTGCACCTGCGCCTGCGCCCGCTGCTGCTCGGCCTGAGCGAGCTGACGCTGGGCGTCCAGCACGTCAATAAAGCTGGCGATCCCCTGCCGGTAGCTGTCGCTGGCGAGATCAAAGGCGTTTTGCAGCGCGTCGATGGTTTTCGCCAGGCCCGCTTCACGCTGCTGGTCGGTGCGATAGCTCACCAGCGCGTTTTCAACGTCGCCGAGCGCCGTCAGTACCGTCTGGCGATAGTCCAGCACTGCCGCCCCCTGCTGCGCGCGCGCCACCTTGACGCTGGAGACCAGCCGACCGCCCTGGAAAATCGGTATGGAAACCTGCGGGCCAAAGCTGTAGAAGTGGCTGCTCCAGTCGGTCAGCCAGTTAGATTCACTGTTGCGCAGGCCAAACTGTCCGGAGAGGGTAAAGCTCGGGAACAGTTCTGCCACCGAGACGCCAATCTGCGCCGTGGCGGCATGGAGATTCGCCTCGGCTTCGCGCACGTCCGGGCGACGGCGGGCCAGCGTCGACGGAATACCGGTCTGCACAATATCTGGCAGGGCAGGCATCGGCTGCACGGATTGCAGTTCGGCATCCAGCGCGCCCGGCGGCTTACCAAGAAGGATCGCCAGCCCGTTCATCGCCTGGCGTTCCTGCGCCTGATACTGCGGCAGCTGGGCTTCAAGATTGCCCAGCTGCGCCCGGGCATTTTCCACGTCCATCTGCGGCGACAGCCCGCCCCGCTGGCGGCTTTCGGTCAGATCCAGCGTCTGCTGCGCGCTTTCAATTTGCGTATTAAGCGTGGCAATGATGCTCTGCGCCCCACGCAGCTGTAGCCACGCCCGCGCCACTTCGGCTTCCAGCGAGACCAGCGCATCGTTACGCTGCTCGATCGCCGCCCGCTGCTGCGCCTCGGCCGCTTCTACCTGACGGCGCACCTTGCCCCACAGGTCGATTTCCCACTGGGCGTCGAAGCTGCCCTGATAGAGGTTAATCGGCTGCGTCAGCGGGCCTAACGCGCCCCGCAGTTCAGGATCGACATTATTCAACTGGTCGTACACGCCGTGGGATTTCAGCTCCCCTTCCAGCCCAAGCTGCTGGCGCGTCGCCTGCACATTGCCATTCACCGACGGGAAAAACGCCCCGCCGGCCTGGTTAATCTGTTCGCGCGCGCCGGCGATGCGTAATACCGTTTGCTGTAGCGTCAGATTCCCGGCGATGGCGCGTTCAATCAGGCTGTCGAGCTGCGGCGAGCCGAAGGTTTTCCACCAGCGCGGGTTGGTGGCGGCGGAGGAAATTTGCGATTTCACCGCGCTGTCGCCCTTATCGTTCCAGTGCGTGGTAGCGGGCGGTGCTGGCTGTTGGTAGTCCGGCCCGACGGCGCAGCCCACCAGCAGCATCATTATCATCAGAGGGTGTAAACGTCTGTGTATCATCAGTGTGCTCCTGCACTCCCCTCGCTCTTAACCGGCGAGAGCAACAAACAAAACGGAATCAGTAATAGGGCCACCGCGCTCAGAATGGTGAAGACGTCAATGTAGGCCAGAAAGCGCGACTGCTCGATCATCGTCTGGTACATCCGCCCGGTGGCAATGCCGGTCGGATCGCCCACCTGAGTGGTGAAGTTCTGGATCGCCTGGGCGCTTTCGCGTATCGCCAGCTGGAACTGCTCGTTAAACGGCGAAGCGTGGTAAGCCAGATGCGCGCTGTGCGCCTGCGAGCGCTCGGTGATCGCCGCCGTCGAGAGCGAAATCCCAATCGAGCCGGCCACGTTGCGGAACATGGTAAACAGCGCCGCCGCGTCGGCGTTAAGCCGCCTCGGGATCGAGATAAAGGCGATGGTGGTCAGCGGCACAAACAGGAACCCCAGCCCTATAGACTGGGCGCTGCGGAACAGCACCAGCGTTTCGAAATCGATATCCGGCGTCAGCGTGCGGGACCAGAAGAACGACACCGCCAGGCAGGTAAAGCCGAAGGCGATGATCCAGCGCGTCTGCACCACCGGCATCAGCTTCAGCACCAGCGGGATGGTCAGCACAATCAGCACCGCGCCGGGCGAGAGCACCAGCCCGGACCAGGTGGCGGTATAGCCCAAATCCTGCTGCGCCAGCTGAGGAATAACCACCGAACTGCCGTACAGGATCATCGCCATCCCCGCCATCAGCAGGCTGGAGATCGCAAAGTTGCGGTCCTTCATGCAGTGCAGATCCACCACCGGCTTTCTGGCGTACATCAGCCAGTAGATCGCGCCGATAATGCCGACCAGCGTCAGTACCGCAAAGGTGCGGATAAAGTTCGAATAGAACCAGTCATCATCTTCGCCCCGGTCGAGCATTACCTGCAAACAGCCAAGACCGAGGGCGATCAGGCCGATCCCCGTCCAGTCGACGGTGAGCTTCTCTTCCGACTTTTTCTCCCACGGCGGATCTTCCAGCAGCTGATAGATAGCCAGCACCGTCACAATCCCTACCGGGATATTGATAAAGAACACCCAGCGCCAGGAGTAGTTATCGGTGATCCAGCCCCCCAGCGTGGGCCCGAGTACCGGCGCGACGATAATGGCAATGGATGAAAGGCCAAAGGCTTTGCCCCTGTCCTCCGGCTTGAAGTAGTCGAGTAGCACCGACTGCTGGGTGGGCTGCAACCCGCCGCCAAAGAAGCCCTGCATCACGCGGAACAGGATGATTTGCCATAGCTCGGTGGCGATGCCGCACAGGAACGAGCAGATGGTGAACATCACAATGCAGATCAGGAAGAACTGCTTGCGACCAAACAGGCGGCTCAGAAAGGCCGAAATCGGCAGCACGATGCCGTTCGCCACCAGGTAGCTGGTGAGCACCCAGGTGGATTCGTCATAGCTGGCCGAGAGCGACCCTGCGACGTGGGGCAGCGCCACGTTGACGATGGTGGTGTCCAGAATTTCCATAAACACCGCCAGGGTGACCACAATCGCCACCGCCCACGGGTTACTGGCGGGCTTCCAGTTATCGTGGCTGTGATCCGTCATTCCACGGTGACCTTCGGTTCAACCGACAGCCCCAGCGGCAGCGGCTTGTTCGGATCCAGCCCTTTATCAATGACGATTTTCACCGGCACGCGCTGAACGATCTTCACAAAGTTACCGGTGGCGTTTTCCGACGGGAAGGCGGAGAAGCGCGAGCCGCTGCCCTGCTGGATGCTGTCGATATGGCCTTCCAGCTCCATATCCGGCCAGGCATCGACGGACACGGTCACTTTGTCGCCCGGCTTCATGCGCTCAAGCTGCGACTCCTTGAAGTTCGCCACCACCCACACGTTCGGGGAGACCAGCGAGAACAGCGCCGTGCCTGCCTGCACCAGCGTACCGGGCTGGACGTTGCGTTTGGTGACAAAACCGTCGAACGGGGCGCGGACTTCGGTATAAGAGAGGTTCAGGTTGGCGGTTTCCAGCTGCGCTCTGGCCTGATCGACCTGGCGTTCGCGCGCTTCGACGTTGGTCTCCTGCTGGCGAATTTGCAGCTGTACCTGCTCCGCCACTTCCAGCTGCGCCTGGGCGCTGGCAAGGCCAGCCTGGGCACTGCGCAGTTGGGCGTTCGCGGCATCGATACTTTGTTGCGTGGTCGCGCGCGGGTCAACGCCGCGCTGACGGCGGTACTCCGCCTGCGCGTTGGCCATATCCGCCTGGGCTTTAAGCACCTGCGCTTTGGCTTCATCGCGCTGGGCGGGATATTGCACCTTCGAGAGCGCCAGCTGCGCCTGCGCCTGATGCAGCTGCGCAACCGCCAGCCCAAGCTGGGCCTGAGCCTGATCGCGCTGGGCGGTGGTATCACGCGGATCGATCACCACCAGCACATCCCCTTTCTTCACGCGCTGGTTATCCCGCACGCGAAGTTCGGTAACGTAGCCTGCCGTTTTTGGGGCAATGGTTACAACGTCGCCGTCGGTGAAGGCGTCGTCAGTGGTCTCTTCGTTACGGGTTAAAAACCACCAGACCAGCGCCACGATCACCATCACGATGACCACGATGCCAAGGATAATTAACGGTTTTTTGCCCGGGCGCTTGCGCTCGTTATTGTTTTGATCCTGCTCATCAGCAGGTGGGTTTTGATCTTCTGCCATAGTTCAGCAACGGTCCTGTCAGTGAGCGGCATCACACTATGCCGTTCACTAAAGCTAGGACGTTGCTATACATTTGCCAGGAAAAACTGACAAATTGCGCACTATATGAGAAGGAATAGTCCGAAACCGACCGCCGCTGACCAGAGCAGCATCGGGATTGACCATAAATGGAAGCGCCACCAGATGCGGCGATCGTTGGCCATCCGCAGGGCGATGAGGTTAGCCAGCGAGCCAGGCAGCAGCCCAAAGCCGCCGACGTTGACCGCCCACGCCAGCAGTACCGTTGGGGGAACATAGTTAAGCAGCAAAATGGTGGACGGCACGTTACTGATCACCTGCGAGAGACCAATCGCCGTCAGCCATAATCCCGGCTGCGACAGACCGCTGACGCTATGGAGAACGTTCTGCAATACCGGGAGCTGGATCAGGAGATGGACGTCAATAAACATCGCCATAAACACCAGCAGCAGCGTCCAGTCAACGCTCACCAGCACCCGCCGGGCGAGGAACAGGAAGCCGCACGCCACCAGCAGCGCGCCCGCCAGCGCCTGGTTTAACTCCAGCGCGATAAGGAAAACGATATACAGCCCCAGGCAGCTCCAGACGAGACGCGGCTGCCAATGGGGGCCGGTTGTACCGCTGTGATACTGCAACGATTTATTCGGGAAAGCAAACCAGCCCACCGCCAGCAGCGTCGCCACGATCGCCAGCGCCAGCGGCGCCATCTGCCCGGTAAACGCGGTAAACGACAGGCCGGAGCGTCCCCACAGCAGAATGTTCTGCGGGTTACCGATCGGCGTGAGCAGCGAGCCCGCATTGACGGCCAGCGCTTCAAAGATAATCAGACGGGTAACCGGTATTTCGCATAGTTTACGCAGCGTTAGCGTAAGCGGCACCACGATAAAAAGCGCCACGTCATTAGTGAGAAACGTCGACAACAGCGCCGCCGAAAAGACCATGAACAGGGCCAGTTTGCGCTCGGTGGCGAAGCGGCGCACCATTTTGCGCCCCAGCACGTCAAAATAGCCGCTCAGCTCCACGCCTTTGGTGAGCATCATCAAACCGCTCAGAGTAATAATGGTGCGCCAGTCTATGGCCGCCGGCCAGGTGTGCGGCGTGAAGGGCACAAAGACGCTGAGCCCAACGCCAGTGATCAGTAAAAGATGGAAAAAGCGATCGCGTTTCAGGGCCTGCAAGCCGGGGATGTTCATTCAGCGGAGGGACCGTATTTGAGCGTAAACTCGCGGAACTTCAACAGCGTCTCCTCGCTGACGTGGTGTTCCATACCTTCGGCATCCCGACGGGCAATTTCCGGGCTGACGCCCAGCACCAGTAAAAAATTCTCGACGATCTGGTGTCGCTCGCGGCTCTCCTGCGCAAGCTTTTCGCCCTCAGCGGTGAGAAACACCCCGCGCCAGGGGATCATTTCGATCAGCCCGACCGACGCCAGACGTTTTAACATTTTGGCAACGGTTGGCTGCGACACCCCAAGGCGTGCGGCCATATCCACCTGGCGCGCTTCTCCAACCTCACGGATCAGATCAGAGATCAGTTCGACATAATCATCAATCAGCTCCCGGCGGTGCGCCTCACGCACCTGGCGGAAGCCTTCCACATGCTCTTCAACGTTCACCAGTTGCGTCGTTTTTTTTGTTGTTGGCTTACCTGCGCGACGGTTCATTGTGCTTCCTCAATGGGGTTGACGCTTCCAGCGCCCTGTAACGGAGCGCACATTGTAAACCATAGCTCTACAAGCACAAAAAATTAACGAATTAGCCATAGCTATACAATATAGCCTGTGCTATATCTGTATGTAATGCAGTCACCCTTCACGGATCGAAGGGATCATGAATCAGGAGGTCTTATGAATGAATTCAAGAGGTGTATGAACGTGTTTACCCACTCTCCTTTTAAAGTGCGCCTGATGCTGTTGAACATGCTGTGCGATATGTTTAACGCCAAACCGCAGCAGGACGACAATTCTTCCCACTAAGCGGCGTCGCGGTACGCCGCTTCATTTTCCCGTCACACTTACGTTGTAAACTGGCCTGTTCCCGATTATTTTTGCGGATTTGCAGCCCCCTTCGCAAAACATCTGTTTAGCAACTGTTGACCTTAATTCACGCTCGCACTATCTTCTTGCAGCCCTGCACAATTTGCGGCTCGCTGAAGCGGACCTCTCATTCCCTTTCCACGCACTGTCCGGCAGGCTTTGACCCTTGACGCCAGGGTGAGCACATGGCGTTTTCGTGATAGTGATCTATGAACGTAACCCTGATTGATACACTTGTTACCCGCAGCCGGGCCTTAAGCCCGTGGACGGGATTCTATTTTTTGCAATCGCTGTTGATTAACTTTGCTCTTGGCTACCCCTTTAGCCTGCTTTATGCCGTCGGATTCACCTGTATTCTTCACCTGCTCTGGCGAAGCGCACCGCGCGTGCAGAAAGTGCTTATCGGGATCTGTTCTCTGATTGCTGCCGCCTATTTCCCGTTTGGCCAGGCCTATGGCGCGCCGAACTTTAATACTCTGCTGGCGCTCAACTCCACCAATATGGAAGAGTCCACAGAGATCCTGACGATCTTTCCTTGGTACAACTACGTGGTTGGCCTTTTCATTTTTGCCCTCGGCGTGATTGCGGTTCGCCGTAAGCCCGTCGGGAAAAAGGCATGGGGTAAAATTGAAAGCCTGTGCCTGGCCTTTAGCGTGGTGACGTTTTTTGTTGCACCGGTACAAAATCTGGCCTGGGGCGGCGTGTTTAAGCTTAAAGATACCGGGTATCCGGTGTTTCGCTTCGTCAAAGACGTGGTGGTGAATAACGAGGAAGTGCTCGACGAGCAGGCGCGTATGGCCGAGCTTTCCACCATGAAAGATACCTGGAACGTGCTGGCGGTGAAACCGAAGTATCACACTTACGTGGTGGTGATCGGTGAAAGCGCGCGTCGCGATGCGCTCGGCGCGTTTGGCGGTCACTGGGATAACACGCCGTTTGCCAGCTCCGTTAACGGTACGCTGTTTACCGACTACGTGGCGGCCAGCGGCTCGACGCAGAAATCACTCGGTCTGACGCTCAACCGCGTGGTGGATGGAAAACCGCAGTTTCAGGATAATTTTGTCACCCTGGCCAACCGGGCAGGTTTTCAGACATGGTGGTTCTCTAACCAGGGACAGATCGGCGAGTATGATACCGCCATCGCCAGCATCGCGAAGCGTGCCGACGAGGTACAGTTCCTGAAAAGCGGTGATTTCGAAGCCGATAAAAACACAAAAGATGAAGCGTTGCTAAAAATGACGGCGCAGGTCTTTGCCACCCAGCGCACCCAGCCGCAGCTGATCGTCCTGCACCTGATGGGCTCCCACCCGCAGGCCTGTGACCGCACGCAGGGGAAATACACCGAGTTTGTGCAGTCGAAAGAGACGTCCTGCTACCTCTACACCATGACGCAAACCGACGATCTCCTCAGCAAGCTGTACGCGCAGCTGCGCAACAGCGGCGACAGCTTCTCGATGGTCTATTTCTCTGACCACGGCCTGGCGTTTAAGGAGCGCGGTAAAGAGGTGCAGTATCTGGCACACGATGACAAGTTCCAGCAAAACTTCCAGGTACCGTTTATGGTGCTGTCGAGTGATGACAAAACGCATCGCATCATCAAAGCGCGCCGTTCCGCGAACGATTTCCTGAAATTCTTCTCACAGTGGACGGGGATTAAGGCGAAAGAGATAAAAAATGATTACCCGTTTATCTCCGGGAAGAAGGGCCCGCCAGTTTACATTACCAACTTTAAGTTACAGAAAGTCGACTATAACCATCTTGGGACGGATATTTTCGATATTAAGAGTAAGTAATTTCTGCCGTTTCGTGCGGGCTGATGCCCTCACCGGCCCTCTCCCACGGGGAGAGGGTACAAACAAAAAAAATCCGCCACATTGGGCGGATTTTTTACTGGCTCACCGAAGTGATTAGAAGCGGTAACCTACGCCCGCGATCCAGGTGCCAACGTCAACGTTGCGGATACGGCTCTGCTCATAGGAGAAGTCCAGAGCAACGTTTTCGATTGGGTTGAACTGCATACCTGCGCCATAGGAGAAACCATAGTCGCTGTTGCTTGCAGTACGGTTCAGACCCTGGTTTTCGGTCTGCTGGAATTTACCGTAGCCAACACCTACAACACCGTAGATGCTTGCCCAGTCATTCAGGCGGTAAGCAGGACCCGCGGTGATGCCGTAGTACTGACCTTTATTGTAAGAGCCATTTTCAGTACGATCTTTCTCGGTGTAAGTGAAAGAACCGATCACACCCAGCGGGTTGTTGTCTTGCTCGTAACGGTACTTCAGGTTGAAACCGTTGGTTTTGTTCATCACGCCCTGCATATCGCTCTGAGCGTAACCACCGGTTACAGTAGAAGTTGCCGCTACAGCGGTACCTGCGGAAACAGCCAGAACAGCTGCCAGTGCTGAAAGACATGCAATTTTTTTCATAACCACCTCAAATGTGCTTCAAGTAAGTCCGTAAGTTTTAAATATATCAAAAAATTCTGTGAAACTCTTTGTCATTCACGATGTCTAATGCGACCTTTCCTGTAACAGAACATTTCCAGCACCAGCTATCTCGTTCAAATAACTCCAGATTTTCACCTGTAAATGCTAATAGTGCGCGTCATCGCCATTTAGTTCATCCAGATTATTCCTAATCTTTCAGGCGATAAAATCATCAACGTTTTCTCATTTTACGGATTTTCCCTGGATTTTTTTCAACAGTAGCTCAACCGTTGCAGCTTATTTCCATTACACTGCGACTTTTACCTCATTTGACATAAATTGACAGGAGAAAGGATGCCAGGTTTACCTCGTAAATCGTCGGTCTGGATGCCGGTGGCAGTCATACTTATCGCGATGATGTCCATACAAAGCGGCGCGTCGCTGGCAAAATCGCTGTTTCCGCTGGTTGGTGCGCCCGGCGTCACGGCGCTGCGTATCGCATTAGGCACCCTGATCCTCGTGGTTGTTTTTAAACCCTGGCGGCTACGGTTTAAAAAGGAGCAGCGACTGCCACTGCTTTTTTATGGGCTGGCGCTGGGAGGGATGAACTACATGTTCTATCTCTCTATTCAGACGATCCCGCTGGGGATCGCGGTCGCGCTTGAATTTACCGGCCCGCTGGCGGTTGCCCTCTTCTCTTCTCGTCGTCCGGTAGACTTTATCTGGGTCGTACTGGCCGTGCTGGGGCTATGGTTCCTGCTGCCGCTCGGGCAAAGCGTTTCACAAATCGATCTGACAGGGGCTGCTCTGGCGCTGGGCGCGGGGGCATGCTGGGCGGTGTATATTCTCACTGGCCAGCGTGCGGGGGAAGAGCACGGCCCCGCGACGGTCGCCTTAGGCTCGCTGATTGCCGCCGTTATCTTTGTCCCGATTGGAATGGCACAAGCGACAGACTCAATATGGCAATGGTCAATCCTGCCGGTTGGGCTGGCGGTTGCCATTCTCTCCACGGCGCTGCCCTACTCTCTGGAGATGATCGCCCTGACGCGCCTGCCCACGCGCATTTTTGGTACGCTTATGAGCATGGAGCCCGCGCTGGCCGCCATCTCAGGAATGATTTTCCTCGGTGAAACCCTGACCCTGGTACAAACGCTGGCGCTCTGTTCCATTATCGCGGCGTCAATGGGCTCCACCCTGACCATGCGTCCGGAACCTAAAGTGGAAAAAATAGACCTCAACTAAGCCTTAAATTCTGCATGGCTAACCCGCCATGCAGAATATACGCCACGTCAGTAGCTCAAATAATTTCTTACAAACTCTCTCATATTGCCAAAATATTTCACCTGCTCGCTTTCCTGGAGAGTGAATTAAGATTGATCTGTATCAATTTAAATAAACCACTTACTTTTCAAATATTTGATAATACAACCTTCCTTTCGCTATTAAACCGATAGGCAGAGCCAAACCGCAGAGAAAAAATCCGGTGCTATACTTAGTCCCGTAATTACCTGGGACACAAACATCAAGAGGATATGAGATTATGAGTACCGCTAAACTGGTGAAAACGAAAGCGTCTAATCTGCTTTATACCCGTAACGATGTATCGGATAGCGATAAAAAAGCGACCATCGAGTTGCTGAATCGCCAGGTGGTCCAGTTCATCGATCTTTCGCTGATCACCAAACAGGCCCACTGGAATATGCGCGGTGCAAACTTTATTGCCGTTCATGAAATGCTGGATGGCTTCCGCACAGCACTGGTGACTCACCTGGATACCATGGCCGAACGTGCCGTACAGCTGGGTGGCGTGGCACTGGGTACCACACAGGTGATCAACAGCAAAACGCCATTGAAAAGCTATCCGCTGGATATCCATACCGTTCAGGATCACCTGAAAGAGCTGGCGGATCGTTATGCGATTGTGGCGAATGATGTTCGTAAAGCGATTGGCGAAGCCAAAGATGAAGATACCGCTGATATCTTCACTGCCGCATCACGCGACCTGGATCAGTTCCTGTGGTTCATTGAGTCCAACATCGAATAATCCCTGCGGATTGTCCGAATAACCCTCGCCCCTGGCGGGGGTTTTGCACATTTATGGTGCGCACTTTTGCCCGCAACGGCCGCAAAAGTGAATAAAATGTAATAATCACCTCACACAACCGTTAACGAAAGATTGTTTTTTCGTCAGATTCTGCGCTAAATATCCCCCTGTCAGAAGACCTTAACGAAGCGCACCAAAACGGTGCTCCATTCTGGTGCAACCTGGCAGAATTGCCACGCTTTTTGTGCAATGCGTGACATCATCCCCTTTGCAAAACAACAGCTTGTAAAATTGGCACGATTTTTTCATTGTGCCTGAGGTTCTCGCAGGGGATCGCCCCGTGGATATAAAAGGAAATGCTATGAAGTCTGTATTAAAAGTTTCACTGGCTGCACTTACCCTGGCGTTTGCGGTGTCCTCGCAGGCTGCCGACAAACTGGTTGTGGCGACTGACACGGCGTTCGTACCGTTTGAATTCAAACAGGGTGATAAATACGTTGGTTTTGACGTGGATCTGTGGGCCGCTGTCGCAAAAGAACTCAAACTGGATTACACCCTGAAGCCAATGGATTTCAGCGGCATTATCCCGGCACTGCAAACCAAAAACGTTGACCTGGCGCTGGCAGGCATCACCATTACCGAAGAACGTAAAAAAGCCATCGACTTCTCTGACGGCTACTACAAAAGCGGCCTGCTGGTGATGGTGAAAGCGGATAACAACGACGTGAAAAGCGTGAAAGATCTCGACGGTAAAGTGGTCGCCGTGAAGAGCGGAACCGGCTCCGTTGATTACGCGAAAGCCAACATCAAAACCAAAGACCTGCGTCAGTTCCCGAACATCGACAACGCTTACATGGAACTGGGCACCAACCGCGCTGACGCGGTGCTGCACGACACGCCTAACATCCTTTACTTCATCAAAACCGCCGGTAATGGCAAGTTCAAAGCGGTAGGTGATTCCCTGGAAGCTCAGCAGTACGGTATTGCGTTCCCGAAAGGCAGCGACGACCTGCGTAACAAAGTTAACGGCGCGCTGAAAACCCTGAAAGAGAACGGCACCTATAACGAAATCTACAAAAAATGGTTCGGTACCGAGCCTAAATAATTTCACCTGACTTCAGGTTTGTAACGCCCGGTGGCGCTTCCGCTTACCGGGCCTACGTTTTTTGTTTTTCACCACGGTATACAGGAATACATCATGCAGTTTGACTGGAGCGCCATCTGGCCTGCCATTCCTCTCTTGCTTGAAGGCGCTAAAATGACCCTGTGGATTTCGGTCCTCGGTCTGGTTGGCGGGTTGATTATCGGTCTGGTGGCCGGTTTCGCCCGCACCTACGGCGGCTGGATTGCAAACCACATCGCACTGGTTTTCATCGAAGTGATCCGCGGCACCCCCATTGTGGTGCAGGTCATGTTCATCTACTTCGCCCTGCCGATGGCCTTCACCGACCTGCGCATCGACCCGTTCAGCGCCGCCGTTGTTACCATCATGATCAACTCCGGCGCCTACATTGCGGAAATTACCCGCGGTGCGGTGCTGTCGATTCATAAAGGCTTCAGCGAAGCCGGCCTGGCGTTAGGTCTTTCCCGTCGCGAAACCATTCGTCACGTGATCCTGCCGTTGGCGCTGCGCCGCATGCTGCCGCCGCTGGGTAACCAGTGGATCATCAGCATTAAAGACACCTCGCTGTTTATTGTTATCGGCGTGGCCGAACTGACCCGTCAGGGCCAGGAGATCATCGCGGGTAACTTCCGCGCTCTGGAAATCTGGAGTGCGGTCGCCGTTGTCTATCTGATTATCACGCTTGTCCTGAGCTTTGTTCTGCGTCGTCTTGAAAGAAGGATGAAAATCCTGTGATTGAATTTAAAAACGTTTCCAAGCACTTTGGCCCAACCCAGGTGCTGCACAATATTGATTTGAACATCAGGCAAGGCGAAGTGGTGGTGATCATCGGGCCGTCCGGTTCCGGTAAATCCACCCTGCTGCGCTGCATTAACAAGCTTGAGGAGATCACCAGCGGCGATTTGATCGTCGATGGTCTGAAGGTTAACGATCCGAAAGTGGACGAGCGCCTGATCCGCCAGGAAGCGGGCATGGTGTTCCAGCAGTTCTACCTGTTCCCGCACCTCACGGCGCTGGAAAACGTGATGTTCGGTCCTCTGCGCGTGCGCGGGGCCAGCAAAGCGGCAGCGGAAGCGCTGGCAAAAGATCTGCTGGCGAAGGTTGGTCTGGCGGAGCGTGCCCACCACTATCCTTCCGAGCTGTCCGGCGGCCAGCAGCAGCGCGTGGCCATTGCCCGTGCGCTGGCGGTGAAGCCAAAGATGATGCTGTTCGATGAGCCAACGTCGGCACTCGACCCGGAGCTGCGTCACGAAGTGCTGAAAGTTATGCAGGATCTGGCGGAAGAAGGCATGACGATGGTGATCGTTACCCACGAAATCGGCTTTGCCGAAAAGGTGGCGTCCCGTCTGATCTTCATTGATAAGGGCCGTATCGCGGAGGACGGGAATCCGCAGGCGCTGATTGCGAACCCACCAAGCCAGCGCCTCCAGGAGTTCCTGCAACACGTCTCCTGATAGCCACACCCAGAGCCGGGCATGCCCGGCTTTTTTACGCCGGATTGTTCCCAAAAACTCCCCTCCGCTCCCCGCGCTCTATACTTATCATTTTGCACGATATTTTTGTCGGAGGACGCCGTGCCGTGGATCCTGTTGCTACTGTTTAGCCTGTTTAGCGCGCCATCACTTGCTGTAACCCTTCCCGGCGTTACCACCGGAGCCACCGCCACCCAGCAAAATGCGCCGCCAGAGCCAGACGCTGAAAAGAAAAAAGCCGCCTACGGCGCGCTGGCCGACGTGCTTGAGAACGACACGTCCCGACAGGAGCTGATCGATCAGCTGAGGAAGGTGGCCGCCACGCCGCCTCAGGATCCGGTTCCTGCTATTGCGCCGCCGGAAGCCGAAGAAGAAAAAACGGTGCTGGAAAACGTCACCGACATCAGTCGCCGCTACGGGGAAGCCCTGTCGTCGCGTTTTGCCCAGCTCTATCGCAACCTGGTTGGCACCTCACATAAGCCTTTTAATCCTCACACCTTTTCCGCAGCCGCCACCCAGTTTGCCATTCTGGCCGGCGCCGTCTTCATTTTTTACTGGCTGTTGCGCCTGTCTGTCTGGCCGCTTTACCGGAAAATGGGCCAGTGGGGGCGCAAAAAGAACCAGCATAAAAGCAGCTGGCTGCATCTTCCGGCAATGATTACCGGGGCGTTTGTCATCGATTTACTGCTGCTGGCCCTGACGCTGTTTGTCGGCCAGATGCTGGCCGACCGCCTTAATACCGGAAACAAAACCATCGCGTTTCAGCAGGGACTGTTCCTCAATGCATTTGCCCTGATTGAGTTCTTTAAAGCCCTCCTGCGGTTGATCTTCTGCCCGCGCGTGCCGGACCTTCGCCCCTTCGCCATTTCGGATCAGAGCGCCAAATACTGGGCGGTGCGGCTCAGCGTGCTGAGCGGGTTGATCGGTTATGGCCTGCTGGTTGCCGTGCCGATTATTTCCAACCAGGTTAACGTGCAGTTCGGGGCGCTGGCGAACGTGCTGATCATGCTGTGCATTACCGTCTGGGCGCTGTACCTCATCTTCCACAATAAAAAAGCGATCACCGACAGCCTGCTGCACCTGGCCGATCGCTCCCTCTCCTTTTTCAGCCTCTTTATTCGCGCCTTTGCGCTGGTGTGGCACTGGCTGGCCAGCGCCTATTTTATTGTGCTCTGTTTCTTCTCCCTGTTCGATCCGGGCAATAGCCTAAAATTTATGATGGGGGCGACGTTCAAAAGCCTGGCGATTATCGGCATTGCGGCCTTTGTCTCTGGCCTGCTCTCCCGCTGGCTGTCGAAAACGATCACCCTGTCGCCGCAGGTTCAGCGTAACTACCCGGAACTGCAAAAGCGGGTAAATGGCTGGATGACGGTATCCCTGAAGGTGGCGCGTATTCTGACGGTCTGCGTGGCAATTATGCTGCTGCTGAACGCGTGGGGGCTGTTTGATTTCTGGAACTGGCTGCATAACGGCGCGGGGGAAAAGACCGTTGATATTCTTATTCGTATCGCGCTGATCCTGTTCTTCTCCGCCGTCGGCTGGACGCTGCTGGCAAGCCTTATCGAAAACCGTCTGGTGTCGGATGTCCACGGCAGGCCGCTGCCGAGCGCCCGCGCCCGCACGCTGCTGACCCTGTGCCGCAACGCGCTGGCGGTGATCATCAGCACCATCACCATCATGATTGTGCTGTCGGAAATCGGCGTGAATATCGCCCCGCTGCTGGCGGGTGCCGGTGCGCTTGGGCTGGCGATCTCCTTTGGTTCGCAGACGCTGGTGAAGGATATTATCACCGGCATTTTTATCCAGTTTGAGAACGGGATGAACACCGGGGATCTGGTGACCATAGGACCGCTCACCGGCACGGTGGAACGAATGTCCATTCGCTCCGTCGGCGTACGTCAGGATACCGGCGCGTACCACATTATTCCGTGGTCATCGATCACCACCTTTGCCAACTTTGTGCGCGGCATTGGTTCGGTGGTGGCGAATTATGATGTCGATCGTCATGAGGATGCAGATAAGGCGAAGCAGGCGCTGCGGGATGCGGTGAGCGAACTGATGGAGATGGAGGATATTCGCGGGCTGGTGATTGGTGAACCGTCGTTCGCGGGTATCGTCGGGCTGACGAACACTGCCTTTACCCTGCGCGTGTCGTTCACCACCCAGCCCCTTAAGCAGTGGACGGTGCGCTTCGCCCTCGACAGCATGGTGAAAAAACACTTCGATCTGGCGAACGTGAGAGCGCCGGTGCAGACGTATCAGGTATTGTCGCCGCCCGCTTCGCCGCTGCCTCCGCAGGAGCCGACGCTGTAACCGAGCCGGGTGGCGGCTTCGCCTTACCCGGCCTGCGATGGGGGGCTATTTGCGGCGTTTGTTATCGTCCATAAAGGTCCAGGCGATAAAGCGGCTCTGCTTCTGGCCCTGCGCCATCTCTTTTTTGACTACCTTCACCGCGCCGACGTCGGTCAGCGCGCGGTAAAGCGGCGGCAGGTTATCGCCGCGGGAGACCAGCGTGGTAAACCATTTCACCTGACGACCGAAGCCCTTACTCTCGGCAATCATGCGCAGAATAAATGCCACTTCCCCGCCCTCGCACCATAGCTCCTGCTGCTGGCCGCCAAAGTTCAGCGCGCCGTCTTCAGCCTGGCCCAGGTTACGCCGCTTGCGTTCACTTCCCGCACGTGCGGAGGCGGCGGAGTCGTGGAAGGGCGGGTTGCACAGGGTGGCATCATATTGTTCGTTCTTGTGAATAATGCCGTTGAAAATAGCAGCGGGATCCTTTTGACGACGCAAACGAACGGCCCGGCTTAACCCTGGGTTAGCGTTGATAATGGCCTGTGCGCTGGCAAAGGCCTCGGCGCCGATCTCGCTGCCGGTAAACCGCCACTGGTACTCATGTGCGCCTATCAGGGGGTAGATCAGGTTCGCGCCCGTACCGATATCAAGCACGGTGGCCTGTTTCGGCACCACGCCGCCATTATCATCCGCCAGCAGATCGGCAAGATGATGGACATAATCCGCACGTCCTGGCACCGGTGGGCAGAGAAAGCCATCCGGGATGTCCCAGTGCGTAACGCCATAAAAATGGGCCAGCAGCGCTTTGTTCAGCGTCTTAACCGCCAGCGGATCGGCAAAGTTTACCGACGGTTCACCGGCTGGTGTCTGAACAATAAAATCCTGCAATTCCGGGCAGCTCAGGCACAGGGCTTTCATGTCGTAGCGGCTACGGTGGCGGTTACGCGGGTGCAATCCCGGCTTTTGGGAAGTCATGGCATTCTCCTTTAGACAGCCGCGTAAGATACCCTGTGACGGCGCGGGGGTAAATATCTGTCTGCGCTGCACAAAAAACCGACGAAAATCAGCAACCTGTATGTCTATGATCTGTCAGCAAATTGTCAGAATTTATCGTTCAAAAAATAAGCAGATCATCATCAAATTTTTGCGCTAAATCACGTGCGTCAGGCTTCTAAACTTAAGAGGAATCACCTGTTGTTTCCCTGAGGATGTGATTATGAAAAAGTATCTGACCTTTATTATTGCGGGTGCGCTGGCAGGCGCATCGTTCTCAGCCTGGTCCGTTCAACCTCTGACCGACAGCAACGACACCAGCCAGCTACGTGCGGCCGGGACGGTCTCTGTCAGCCGGGCAAGCAACCTTGATGACCTTCAGGACAAGCTGGCCGAAAAAGCGCGTCAGGAAGGGGCTAAAGGCTTCGTGGTGAACGCCGCCGGTGGCGATAACCATATGTACGGCACCGCGACTATCTATAAATAACGCCCTCTTTTCCCACACTGCATCTGCAAGGCAGATGCAGTTCTCATTTCCTTCCTTCGCCTTGACTGTGCGTTTTTTAACCCCATATTAAGATGAATGGCTTAAACAGATCAGGAGAACATGATGGCTTCCGGCTGGGCGAATGACGACGCCGTTAACGAACAGATCAACAGTACCATTGAAGATGCGGTCGCGCGTGCTCGCGGTGAAATTCCGCGCGGCGAAAGTTTGACGGAATGCGAAGAGTGCGGGGATCCGATTCCTGAAGCACGGCGTAAAGCCATTCCTGGCGTACGGCTATGCATTGCCTGTCAGCAGGAGAAAGATTCAAAAAATGCGGCACATTCAGGATATAATCGTAGAGGATCGAAAGACAGCCAGTTACGTTGACTTTCCTTTACCGAAGTTAACCGCGCCAGCCGTTTACTTTACGCTCACGACTTTTAGCGAAACGCGTAGCAAAACGTGCCCTTCCGATGGCTTCTGTAAAGCGCATCCCCAAGAAATGTCAATTGCGCTTCTGAATTTATTAATAATCAATAAGTTATTTGTCATTCAATTTTTTTGAGTAACCACGTCAATTCTCTTCGATTTTATCTTCCACTAAAAACCGTGATACTTATCACATCGACGGAACATCGTCCCCTTAACAGAATAACCTGCGAGAATTGACCTATGAAAACCATCAAATATGCTGTTGCCGCTGTTGCCCTGTCCGCTCTGTCTTTCGGCGCTTTCGCCGTAGAGCCAGTCTCCTCTACTCAGGCACAGGATCTGAATAAAATCGGGGTGGTGAGTGCTGAAGGCGCGACCACGCTGGACGGTCTGGAAGCCAAACTGGCGGAAAAAGCTGCCGCTGCCGGCGCAAGTGGATACACCATCACCTCCACTAACGGTAATAACAAACTGAGCGGTACTGCGGTTATCTACAAGTAATCGAACGAATTATGCTCCACCCTCACCCTACCCTCTGGTGAGATGCTCCAACCCTCATTGACCCTGTTGTTGTTACCCTTGTTTGCCCGTCCGCCACTGGACGGGCTTTTTTTTGCTTAAAACGACTGCGCCACGCGCTGCAACCCGGCGTCCACGGACGCCACTTCCCCTGCCGCCAGCAGACAGCAGGCCATTTGCAGCTTGATAGACTGCGGAACCGGCACCTTTCCGGCCAGACACTGTACGATCCAGTGCGCGGTGACTTGCGGATCTTTCGACTCAGGCAGGATCACATCGCTGTTCTCTTCCCCACGTTCGAGCACGACCCGCGTCCCGGCAGGCTCAATTAGCATCAGCTGTGGACAACGCTGCGGGTTGGCGTAAACCTCCCCTTCAGTCCCGTGCATCAGCAGCGCTCGCCCGCCGATTTCGGCAAAGAATTGACCGACCCGCGTCACGTACTCCGGATGGGAGACGCTGGAAAGACGCAGCGCGGCGTCTTCGGCAAACGGCGTCGCCAGCTTCGCCAGGGTATGGGCGCTGTTACGTACCCCCATGCGCCAGCGCATGCCCAGCTGCTTTTCCAGCGGCGGGCAGAGCGCGCGCACGGGAATATAGACCGGCTGGTTCCCCTCCAGCTTTGCCTGCGCCTGGCCAGCATGGAGAGTGGGTTCGATGCCTAATAATTCCAGAATGGTTTCTGTCAGCACGCGCGTCGGATCTTCGCTCACGCCATGCACCACCACCGGGAAACCGAGTTTCTGCAACAGAATAGCCAGCAGCGGCGTGAGGTTTGCCTGCTTACGCGCGCCATTGTAGGTCGGGATCACAATCGGCATCGGCTTCGTGACGGGCGGGGTTAAACGCATCGTCTGCGACTGCATGGCCTCATAAAAACCGCGCATCTCCGCCTCACCTTCCCCTTTGATGCGCAGCGCAATCAGAATGCCGCCCATTTCCAGATCCGGCACGTCGCCATTCAGCATATGCGTGTACAACGCACGGGCCGTTTCCTGATCCAGATCGCGAGCATGGTTTTTCCCACGCCCTACCTCTTTGATAATTTTGCGGTAATCCACGACATTTCTCCTGACAGCATCATCTTGTTAACAATATAGCCCGATGAACACGCACCCGATAGTGTTTTGTGATCATTATCAACCTGCTGTTTTCAGGTAAAAAAATAAACTCAAGCACTATTTGCATTATTTGTGATTGGAACTAAAGATTCGTACCTGCCCTTTTTTTGATTAAATAAACATCGGAAAGTTATTAAGGGTCAACGGTAAAAACGTCCAGGCAACGTTTTTGCCAGTAACACATTGGGATTTACTATGAACAAGGTTGCATTAGGGTTGTTTATCGCCACAACGGTGGGATGTTCTGCATCCGCATTTGCGGCAACCAACGGTGAAGGGCAGATTAATTTCACCGGAGAAATTATCGATTCTGCTTGCCAGGTCGTGAATGGATTAAGTAATCCATTAGATGTTCAGTTAGGAAAAGTATCTAAAACGGTATTTACCGGCGCAGGCTCTACCAGCACACTCACGAAGTTTGATATTAAGTTAACCAATTGTCCGGAAACCGTAACCTCGGCTGCGATTAACTTCGGTGGTACCCCGGATGCGGATAATAATGCCACGCTGGCATTAACGCCCGATACCGATGCGGCTACTGGTGTAGCTATTCAGCTAATGGATGCTTCCGGGCAGCCTGTCACTCTGTATACCCCTTCGAAGCAATATCCTTTAGCCTCCGGAACGGAGGTTAACGACCTGGAGTTCGGTGCGCGTTATATTCAAACTCAGGCGGCAGTTACTGCGGGCCCTGCTAACTCTGTATCGACCTTCACCGTTATTTATAACTGATCTTATCAATCCTGAGATATTAATGCTCTTGCGGGCATTAATATCTCATCTTTTTATTGAGAAATCTTTATGCGCCACGGTTATTTACTGAGCACTCTTTTACTGGTAGCAGCCTCGGCACAGGCGGGTGTCGTGATCAATGGCACCCGTCTGGTCTATCAGGGAGATAAAAAGGAATCATCTCTTGGTCTTTCAAACCCAGATACCACGGATTATCTGGTGCAGTCCTGGGTCGATTCCGGCGGTAAAAACCTGGCCAAAGCCCCGTTCCTGATCACCCCGCCGCTTTTCCGACTGGATGCGAAAGAAGATAACGTACTACGCGTGGTGCGTACGGGAGGAAATTTACCGGAAGACAGGGAATCTCTGTACTGGCTGAATATTAAAGCGATCCCTTCCTCAAAGCAGGTTGAAGGCGTAAATACGCTGCAAATTGCCATTAACACCCGAATTAAATTGCTCTATCGCCCGTCAGCGGTAAAAGGCAAACCAGAAGATATGGCCGATAAACTTGAATGGCATCGCGAAGGGAATGATTTAGTGGTGAACAATCCCACGCCTTTCTATATGAATTTTCAGGCCGTCACCCTGAATGGTCAGAAAATCACGAAAGCCACCTGGGCTGTGCCGAAAACTGAAACGCATTTTGCTTTACCTGGCAATGTCGGAGGCTCGACCGTCGTGTATTCCATTATTACGGATTACGGCAGCATCAGCCAGACATGGTCTAAACCCGTTCATTAATAATATTGCCCGGTAATAAAATCATCATGTACCGCCATAAAAAGCCGTTCACCTGCCGATTTTCGTCATTGCTGATGACTTTTTGTTGCCTGGCAATGGCGATCTTTGCGCAGCAGGTTTTGGCTGATGATTATTTTAACCCTGCCCTGCTGGACATTGATAACCCGCAGCAGGAAAAGACCGATCTGTCTGTCTATGAAAAAGGTCCCGGTCAGGCGCCAGGTAAATATCAGGTCGCGGTATTTATCAATAACAATAAAATTGATACCCGTGACGTGACCTTTAACGTAGTTAAAGATCCGCAGGGCACCAGCACGCTTCAGCCTTGTTTTACACTGGACGAATTAAAGAGCCTCGGGATCAAAACGCAAAAATATCCGCAGCTGAGGGCAGAAGGTCAATGCGCCGATCTACACGCCATCCCTTCGGCATCCGCGACCTTTCGCGTGCGCAATCAGCAGCTGCTGCTGAGCATTCCGCAAAAGGCGCTCGGACAGGTGCCACGCGGTTACATCGACCCGAAAGAGTTTGACGAAGGGATCAACGCGGGCCTGCTTAATTACAGCGTCAACGCCAGCCAGAGCCATGCGCGCCAGCAGGGTGAAGAGGATAGCAGCAGCCAGTACGTTAACCTGCGTCCCGGCTTCAACCTCGGGGCATGGCGCGTTCGTAACTACTCCACCTGGAATCGCAGCACCACGGGCCACGAGGAGGAACAGAAATTCACCTCCGTTTATACCTATGCGCAACGCGATATGGTGGCGATGAAAAGTGACGTGACGGTGGGCCAAAGCACCTCACCTTCCGACGTTTTTGACAGCGTCCCCTACACCGGCGTGGAGCTGAAATCCGACAACGACATGCTGCCGGACAGCGAAAAAGGCTATGCCCCTATTATTCGCGGCACCGCCCACAGTAACGCGCTGGTGATGGTCCGCCAGAACGGGTACGTGATTTATCAGAACACGGTCGCGCCGGGCGCATTCGAAATTAACGACCTCTACCCCACCGGCAGCAGCGGCGACCTCCAGGTCACGGTGAAAGAAACTGACGGCAGCGAAAGTCATTTCGTGGTGCCGTTTGCCTCCGTGCCGGTATTGCAGCGTGAAAAAAACCTGCGCTACAGCGTAACCGCCGGGCGTTATCGCTCTTATGACAAAGACGTTGAAAAGACCCCGTTTGCCCAGGGAAGCGCCATCTACGGTTTACCTCACGGCTTCACGGCCTACGGCGGCGTGCAGCAGAGCAGCCATTATCAGTCCCAGGCGCTCGGCGCCGGGAAAAACATGGGCGATTTGGGGGCGTTCTCCATTGACGTGACCCGCGCCAGAGCCCTGCTGAAAAAACAGCAGTCCAGCAAGGGCCAGTCGTGGCGCGTACGCTACAGCAAAGATTTCGCCGGTTCAGGCACCAACTTTTCGCTTGCGGGCTATCGCTATAACAGCAAGGGGTTTTACACCCTGGACGACACTATGGAGTCGTATACCCGCGCCGACGACTGGTCTGCTCCCCAGCAGCGCCGCGCCCGTACAGAAGCCACCATTGACCAGACGCTGCCAGAAGGTTGGGGGTCGGTGACGCTGAGCATGGTGAAGGAAACTTACTGGAGCCAGAGCCAGAACATGACCTCCCTGAGCGTCAGCTACAACAACAGCTGGCACGGCGTGAGCTACAGCCTCAGCTACAGCATGAACAAAAACACTCACGACAGCGATGAAGACGGTAATGAGGTAACAAACGACAACCAGTTCTCGCTGAGCGTTTCGGTTCCGCTGGATCGCTGGATGCATAATACCTGGGCCACGTACAACCTGAACAACACCAAAGATGGCACCACGCAGAACATCGGTCTTAACGGTACGGCCCTGAAAGAAGACAACCTGAACTGGAATATCCAGGAAGGGCTCAGCAGCACCGGCAGCGGTAACTCCACCAGCATCAACACCGATTACAAAGCGACCTACGGCGAAGTGAGCGCAGGCGTCAGTCAGGATAAGTATCAGCAGACCCTGAACGTCGGTTTGCAGGGCGGCGTGGTGGCCCACGCTAACGGGATAACCCTGAGCCAGCCGCTCGGTGACACCATCGCGCTGGTGAAAGCGCCGGGTACGCACGGCACCCATATCACCAACCAGACAGGCGTGGAGACTGACTTCCGTGGCTATACCGTCGTGCCGTTCGTGACCGCGTATCGCCATAACACCATCGCACTGGATACCGAAACGCTGCCGGAGGATGCCGACGTCACCCACGCGGCGCAAATTGTGACGCCAACCCGCGGGGCCGTGGTGCGCGCCAGCTTTACTACCCGCGTGGGTAATCGCGTCCTGATGACGCTTACACAAAATGGTAAACCGCTGCCCTTCGGCGCAACGGTCACCACCGGGGATAAGGACAGCGAATTTATTGTCGGAAATGACGGCCAGACTTACCTCTCGGGTCTGCCACAGCAAGGGCATCTCAACGTTTCCTGGGGACAGGAGGCGAGCGAGCACTGCGTCGCTGACTATGCGCTAACGGATGAGGAAGAGAAAACCAGCATCATTAACGCTGCCGCGCAGTGTCATTGATTACCGTTCAGGCTAACGATTATGCAAATGATTAAACAGTGCTTTTTCTTACTGGTTCTGGGAACCGCCGCGTTATTTATGCCGCATGCGAAGGCGACCTGCACCACGCCGGATCTGCCCAAAATGATTAACGTGGCCTCCATCTCTGTCCCGACGACGCTGGCCGTTGGCGCAACTATCCCGGGTACAGAGCAAAGCGTTCATGTTGCCGGGCACTGCGATCAGAGTATTGACAGCGGTCTGGAAATTGTTTCCTGCTACTACGGCACCGGCGCGGAAATTCCTGGGCTCAGGGGCGTTTATGATTCCGGCGTACCGGGGATTGGGGTCGCACTAATGAACGATCAGGGTCAGCGAATCAGCGGAGCCGGCGGAGTACAGTGCGATTCACGCGGAACGCCTGTTGCCTATGTTTCTACCGATGGCACACAGTCGTTTAACTTTGACGTCACGCTTGAACTGGTGAAAACAAGCGACGCCGTGACATCCGGCACGCTGGTGCAGTCTCAGACCGAATTCGGCATTGGCGTTTTTGGCCATGAAGGGATCGGCAGCCCTAATCATATTGCGTATGCAGGTAACGTCATTTTGCATCAGGTCACCTGCTCTGTTTCGCCAAAAAATCTCACCGTTAATTTGGGCGATTTTCCCGTCAGTGATTTTATGAGCGTGGGGTTTTTATCCAGCCCCGCTCAGACGTTTAATATCACCGTTAACTGTGACACAACCGTTCAGCCTGAGCTAAAAATCACCAGTGCTAACGGGTACGAAACGGCATTTGAGGGAGTGATCAAACTGACGAAGCAGACGGGCATGGCAAGGGGCGTCGGGGTAAGAATGCTGTTTGATGACCATATCGCGACCTTTGACTCCTACGTCAACACCCAAAGCCAGGCCGTTGCCAATGAAACGCTGGATATCCCCTTTCAGGTTCGCTACGAGCAGACCAGCGATGTGGTGACGCCCGGCCCCGCCAACACCGTAGCAACCATCACTCTCGCCTATAAGTGACAAACATGAAAAAGACAATCGCGTTTCTGGCGGTGGGCTTACTGGCCCAGGCTCACGCAGACGACATTCAGATCCAGATGACGGGAAATATTTACGCCAATACCTGCGTCATTGACAGCGCCAGCCGCAACCTGACGGTGGACTTAGGCCAGGCGGTGTCGGGCAGTTTTAAAGACGTGGGGGATACCGGCGAGTGGAAAGACTTTTCCCTGTCAGTATCGCACTGCCCAGCCACGCTGGCGCTTGCCACGGCCTTTTTCTATGGCCAGGCAGACAGCGTGCATCCGACCAAATTTGCCAATATCGGTAGCGCAAAGGGACTGGCGCTGGAGCTGGCAGACCGACAGGACAAAATACTGATTGCCCCGCAGGCCGCCTTTAACGCCGCCATCAATCCGAGCGACCACACGGCAACCTTTCCTCTGTCCGCACGCTACTACGCCACCTCAATGCCCGTCACTGCCGGGACGTTCAGCAGCGTGATTCAGGTGACATTCACTTACCAGTAGGACCGCGCCTCTTTGCACGGATGCTTTTTGTACGCCCGGCAGAGGGTTTTGCCGGGCGTTTTTTTACCTCCGGCACTTCTGGCTGCTCAATCGGGAAGATCGGCAGCGCATTCAGCAGCCGCTGGCCATAGTTTTTGGTAAGCAGGCGTTTGTCATAAATCACCACCTCGCCCCAGCATCCGTGGCTACGGATCAGGCGCCCGACCTGCTGGATCAGGTTAAACGACGCCGCAGGCAGGCTTTGCACTTCAAACGGATAACGGTTAAGGCTTTTCAGCCATTCGCCTTCGGTGATCACCACCGGGCTGTCGATGGGCGGGAAGGCAATTTTATGGATATGCACCTGCGTCAGGTAGTCGCCTTTTAAATCCAGCCCTTCCGCAAAGGACTGTAGCCCCACCAGCACGCTACGCTCGCCGTTATCAATGCGTTTACGGTGGGTTTCCACCAGCCGATAGCGCGGCTGATCGCCCTGCACCAGCAGGAGTAAGCGCAGATCGGTGACGTGCTCCAGGAAGCGTTGCATCGCGCGGCCGCTGGCAAACAGCACCAGCATACCGGGGTATTTTTTACTCTCAACCTGCTCGCGGAAGTAGGCCGCCATTTCCGCAATATGCTGCTCTTCGTTATCGATAAGCGGCTCATAGTTCATGCGCGGGATCACCAGCTTGCCCTGCTCACAGTGGTTGAACGGCGAGTCCAGGGCCACAAAACGGTCCCCCGCTTTCTCTTTCAGGCCGCTCATTTCCTGTAACCTTGAGAAGCTGTTCAGTGAACGCAGGGTCGCCGACGTCACTACCACGTGCGGCACGCTGCGCCAGATCAGCTTTTCCAGCTGATCGGCCACGCGGATGCCCACGCAGTGGAAGAACAGATGTACCTGTCCGTCTCGCACTTCGCGGGTGGCCCACTTTGTCACTGGCGCCCCGGACGCCTGCGCCATCGAGGCCAGCCGCCAGAGTTTGCTCTGCGCCTCAAACATGCCCAGCGCGCGGTTCATTTGCAGCAGAATGCGGTGCAAGCGCACCACGTCATGGGTACCGGTTTTCTCGCTGAGATCGTTTAAGAACATCTCCGCCAGCCCGCGCAGCTTTTCAAGGTGCTTCGCCAGCTGCTGGCAAATCTCCATCACTTCCTGTGGCAACTCACCCATCGCAAAGCGGTGTTCCGCTTCCTGGGTGGCGGGGAGATACAGGTTGAGAATGTTATTCAGCGAGGCGATGAGGCCGTACACCTCTTCACAGTGCTCGCTCAACCGCTCCGGGACCGCCAGCGGCGGCGTGGTTTTCGGGCGGAACTGCTCCATGCAGGTTGCCACCAGCTTGCAGAACAGATCCAGTTGCAGGCGAAACCACGGGGCGGTAATTTCCGCACTCATCTCCAGCGCATCCCGCGCCACGTCGGGCAGATGATGACCTTCATCCAGCACCAGCAGCAGGTTTTTGGGCTCCGGCAGGACCGCTTCACTCTCCAGGGCAGCCATCACCAGCGCATGGTTGGCGACAACCACCTCCGCTTCCTGAATCTCACGCCGGGCGACAAAGAACGGGCACTCGCGATAGTAATGACAGTTGCGGTTCAGGCAGCTCGCTTTATCGGTGCTGAGCCTGCGCCACAGGTCGTCGCCGATCGCCTGGCTGGTGTGATCCCGCAGGCCGTCCCACCTGTAGCCGTCGAGATCGGCCTTTAGCTTTGCACACTGCTCCTGCTCCGCCTTGTTGTTTGGCGTCAGCTCGTCATCAAGAAACGCGAGCAGATCCTGCTGGGAGGGTTCACTGCTGGCCAGCGCCGCCAGATTGCGCGGGCAGACGTAGCGCCCGCGACCAAAGGCGGCGGTGAACCGTAAATCGGGGATAATTTTGCGCAGCAGCGGCAAATCTTTGCTGAAGATCTGATCCTGCAAGGCCACGTTAGCGGTACTGACCACCAGCGTTTTGTCTTCTTCCCGCGCGATGGCAATGCCGGGAATGAGATACGACAGGGTTTTCCCGACGCCGGTCGGGGCTTCAATCGCCAGATGTCGTCCGTCGTCCCCGGCGAGCGTTTTTGCCACGTCGGCAATCATCTGCCGCTGCGGGGCTCGGGGGATAAAGTCGGGGATCTGCTGTTGTAGCGCCTTATACCATGCGCCAATTTGCGCCTTGAGCGCAGCGGTTAAAGCCATCGGAAAACCTGAAATACTGTATAAACAGCCACTATTGTGGCACTTTCTCTCCGCTGCCGCAAAAAGAAAAGCCCGGCTTTACGACCGGGCTTCCAGATTACTGCGGGTTAGCAGGTTTACGCGGGCGGCGTCGGCGCTGCCCCTCGCCTGCCGGTTTCCCTTCGCCGCTCCGCCATGGGTTTTCACCGGCCGGTTTGCTGTCGTTATGACGACGCGGCGGTTTGCCCGAAGATTTCGGTGCGCCACCTTCTGAACGACGCGGCTGCTGACCGCGACCACCGCCGCCCTGACCGCGACCGCCGCCCTGACGACCGTTCTGAATTGGCTCGGCTTTGATCGACGGGTCCACTTCATAGCCCGGGGTTTCAATGCGCGGGATCTCTTTCTTCAGCAGGCGTTCGATGTCGCGCAATAACTTATGCTCATCCACGCAGACCAGAGAGAGCGCTTCCCCGGTTGCCGCCGCACGGCCGGTACGGCCGATACGGTGCACGTAGTCTTCCGGCACGTTTGGCAGCTCGTAGTTCACCACGTGCGGCAGCTCTTCAATGTCCAGGCCACGGGCGGCGATGTCGGTTGCCACCAGCACACGTATGTCGCCGGATTTAAAATCAGCCAGCGCGCGGGTACGCGCACCCTGACTCTTGTTGCCGTGGATCGCCGCGCTGCGAATACCGTCTTTATTGAGCTGTTCCGCCAGGTGGTTAGCGCCGTGCTTGGTGCGGGTAAAGACCAGTACCTGCTGCCAGTTGCCCTGGCCGATCATCTGGGAGAGCAGTTCCCGCTTGCGCTTCTTATCCACAAAGTGCACGTGCTGCGTCACCTGCTCGGAGGCGGTATTGCGGCGCGCGACTTCCACTTCCAGCGGGTTATGCAGCAGCTTTTCCGCCAGTGCCTTGATCTCGTCGGAGAAAGTCGCGGAGAAGAGCAGGTTCTGACGACGCGTCGGCAGCTTCGCCAGCACGCGGCGAATGTCGTGGATGAAGCCCATATCCAGCATACGGTCGGCTTCGTCCAGCACCAGAATTTCGATGTTATCGAGCTTCACCGCGTTCTGGTGTTCCAGATCCAGCAGACGCCCCGGCGTTGCCACCAGCACGTCCACGCCGCCGCGCAGCTTCATCATCTGTGGGTTAATGCTTACCCCGCCGAAAACCACCAGCGAACGAATGTTGAGGTAGCGGCTGTATTCACGCACGTTCTCGCCAATCTGGGCCGCCAGTTCGCGGGTTGGGGTGAGGATCAGCGCACGCACCGGACGACGGCCTTTGGCGTGCGGCTGGTTTTTTACCAACAGCTCCAGCAGCGGCAGGGTAAAGCCTGCGGTCTTACCGGTACCGGTCTGCGCGCTTGCCATCAGGTCACGGCCCTGCAAAACGGCCGGAATGGCCTGCTGCTGGATAGGGGTTGGCTCAACGTAGCCCTGCTCTGCGATGGCGCGCAGAATTTCCGGGTTCAGACCAAGGGAATCAAAAGACATAAAAACTCCGAACCGCCCCGACCATCACAGGTGTAGTTTTCAGGGAGATATAGCGAATAGAAGGACAAAAACCACAATGTCGCGAAGGTGCGGAGTGTAGCAGCTTTTGTGACGTGGCGCATAAAATATCCCCGGCGATGACTCGACGTTTGCGCAAATCAGGCATAATCTTAATCAATCGATTGATTAATTTTTAGTGCTGCTATGAATACAACCCCAACGACAACCAAAGGCGAACAGGCGAAAAGTCAGCTTATCGCCGCTGCGCTGGCGCAGTTTGGCGAGTATGGTCTGCATGCCACCACGCGGGATATCGCCGCTCAGGCCGGGCAGAATATTGCGGCCATCACCTACTATTTTGGCTCAAAAGAGGATTTATACCTCGCCTGTGCCCAGTGGATCGCGGATTTTATCGGCACCAGCTTTCGCCCGCACGTGGAAGAAGCCACCGCGCTGTTCAGCCAGCCAGAGCCGGACCGGGCTGCCATCCGCCAGTTGATCCTTAACGCCTGTCACAACATGATCCGCCTGCTGACGCACGACGATACGCTGAACCTGAGCAAATTTATCTCCCGCGAGCAGCTCTCCCCCACTGCCGCGTACCAGCTGGTGCACGATCAGGTGATCGCTCCGATGCACGGCCATCTGACCCGGCTGATCGCCGCCTATACCGGACGGGACGCCAGCGATACCGACACCATTTTGCATACCCACGCCCTGCTGGGCGAAGTGCTCGCCTTCCGTCTGGGGCGTGAGACCATCCTGTTACGTACGGGCTGGACACAATTCGATGAGGATAAAGCCGCGCAAATTAGCCAGGTCATTACCTGTCACGTTGATCTGATCCTGCAAGGCTTAACGCAAAGGAGCCAGAAGTCATGAAAAAACCTGTCGCCATCATTCTGGTGGTTGTTGTGTTACTTGCTGCGGGAATCGGTGGCTGGCTGTGGTATCAGAGCCAGCAGGATCGTGGCCTGACGCTGTACGGCAACGTGGATATCCGCACCGTGAACATGAGCTTCCGCGTCGGCGGACGGCTGGCCTCGCTGAACGTTGACGAAGGCGATGCCATCAAAGCCGGGCAGACGCTGGGAATGCTGGACAAAGCCCCGTTTGAGAACGCGCTGATGCAGGCAAAAGCAGGCGTCTCCGTCGCACAGGCGCAATACGACCTGATGCTGGCGGGCTACCGTGACGAAGAGATCTCCCAGGCGGCCGCTGCCGTTAAGCAGGCAAAAGCCGCCTATGACTATGCGCAGAATTTCTATAACCGTCAGCAAGGCTTATGGAAAAGCCGTACTATTTCCGCCAACGACCTGGAAAACGCGCGCTCATCCCGCGACCAGGCACAGGCGACGCTGAAATCTGCCCAGGATAAGTTAAGCCAGTACCGCACCGGTAACCGTGCGCAGGACATTGCCCAGGCGAAGGCCAGCCTTGAGCAGGCGCAGGCGCAGTTAGCCCAGGCGGAGCTGGATCTGCACGACACCACGTTAGTCGCCCCGTCTGACGGCACGTTGATGACCCGCGCCGTGGAGCCGGGCAGCATGCTCAGCGCGGGCAGCACCGTGTTAACGCTCTCCTTAACCCGTCCGGTGTGGGTGCGCGCTTACATTGATGAGCCAAATCTTGGCCAGATGCAGCCGGGCCGCGAACTGCTGCTCTATACCGACGGTCGCCCGGACAAGCCGTATCACGGCAAAGTGGGCTTCGTCTCCCCTACCGCCGAGTTCACGCCAAAAACCGTTGAAACCCCGGACCTGCGTACCGACCTGGTGTATCGCCTGCGCATCATCGTCACCGATGCGGACGACGCGCTGCGTCAGGGCATGCCTGTTACCGTGACCTTAAACGACGGGGAACGACATGAATGATGCGGTTATCCAGCTCAACAATCTGGTCAAACGCTTCCCGGGAATGGCTAAACCGGCGGTCGCGCCGCTGAATTGTACGATTCAGAAAGGCTATGTGACCGGGCTGGTGGGGCCGGACGGCGCGGGTAAAACCACGCTGATGCGGATGCTGGCGGGATTGCTGAAGCCGGATGAAGGCAGTGCCAGCGTGCTTGGCCTCGATCCGATCAAAGACGACGCGGCGCTCCACGGCATGCTCGGCTATATGCCGCAGAAGTTTGGTCTGTACGAAGATCTGACGGTAATGGAAAACCTCAACCTGTATGCCGATCTGCGCAGCGTTACCGGCGAAACCCGGCAGAAAACCTTCCAGCGTCTGCTGGCGTTTACCTCCCTCGGCCCGTTCACCGACCGGCTGGCGGGCAAACTTTCCGGCGGGATGAAGCAGAAGCTGGGGCTGGCCTGCACGCTGGTGGGCGAACCGAAGGTGCTCTTGCTGGATGAACCCGGCGTGGGCGTGGACCCGATTTCCCGCCGCGAGCTGTGGCAGATGGTGCACGAGCTGGCGGGTGACGGCATGCTGATCCTCTGGAGTACCTCTTACCTTGATGAAGCAGAGCAGTGCCGCGACGTGCTGCTGATGAATGAAGGCGAACTGCTCTATCAGGGCGAACCCACCGAGCTGACGCAAACCATGGCCGGGCGCAGTTTTCTGCTGCACAGCGCGCAGGAGTCCAACCGCAAGCTGCTGCAACGGGTACTGAAGCTGCCGCAGGTGAGCGACGGGATGATTCAGGGCCGTTCGGTGCGCGTGATCCTCAAAAAAGAGACTACCGCCGACGATATCCGCCGTGCGCAGGGTATGCCTGAGATCGACATGACAGAGACCGCGCCGCGCTTTGAAGATGCGTTTATCGATCTGCTGGGCGGGGCGGGAACCTCAGAATCACCGCTTGGCGCCATCCTGCACACGGTGGAAGGCACGCCGGGCGAAACGGTCATTGAAGCGAAATCGCTCACCAAAAAATTCGGCGATTTCGCCGCCACCGATAACGTCAATTTTGCCGTGAAGCGCGGCGAGATATTTGGCCTGCTCGGGCCGAACGGCGCGGGGAAATCCACCACCTTTAAAATGATGTGCGGCCTGCTGGTACCAACCTCCGGCAAAGCGCTGGTGCTGAACATGGATCTCAAAGTCAGCTCCGGCAAGGCGCGCCAGCACCTGGGCTATATGGCGCAGAAGTTTTCGCTCTACGGCAACCTGACGGTGGAGCAAAATCTGCGATTTTTCTCCGGCGTCTACGGCCTGCGGGGACGGGCGCAGAACGAGAAGATCGGCCGCATGTGCGACGCCTTCGGCCTGACCGATATCGCCTCACACGCTACCGACGCGCTGCCGCTTGGCTTCAAACAGCGGCTGGCGCTGGCCTGCTCACTGATGCACGAGCCGGATATCCTGTTTCTTGATGAACCGACTTCAGGCGTGGACCCCCTCACCCGCCGCGAATTCTGGCTGCATATCAATAGTATGGTGGAAAAAGGCGTGACCGTGATGGTCACCACCCACTTTATGGACGAGGCAGAGTATTGCGACCGCATCGGGCTGGTCTATCGCGGCAAGCTGATTGCCCACGGCACGCCGGATGACCTGAAAGCGCAGGCCGCCGACGACGCGCAGCCAGACCCGACCATGGAGCAGGCGTTTATCACCCTCATCCACGACTGGGATAAGGAGAATACTCATGCGCAGTAACACCCTTTCCTGGCGCCGGGTGCGCGCCCTGTGCGTCAAAGAGACGCGGCAGATTGTGCGTGACCCCAGCAGTTGGCTGATTGCGGTGGTGATCCCCCTGCTGCTGCTGTTTATTTTCGGCTACGGGATTAACCTCGACTCCAGCAAGCTGCGGGTCGGGATTTTGCTGGAGCAGCAGAGCGAAGAGGCGCTGGACTTCACCCACGCCATGACCGGCTCGCCCTACATCGATGCCACCATCAGCGACAACCGGCAGGAACTGATCCAGAAAATGCAGGCCGGAAAAATTCGCGGTCTGATCGTCATTCCGGTCGATTTTGCCGCCAATATGGCACGCCCGGGCGCCGATGCGCCAATTCAGGTGATCACCGACGGCAGCGAGCCGAACACCGCCAACTTCGTGCAGGGCTACGCGGAGGGTATCTGGCAGCTCTGGCAGATGCAGCGCGCCGAAGACCGGGGGGAAAAGTTTGAACCGCTGATTGACGTGCAGACGCGCTACTGGTTTAACCCCGCCGCCATCAGCCAGCATTTTATTATTCCGGGGGCGGTCACCATCATCATGACGGTGATTGGCGCGATCCTCACCTCGCTGGTGATCGCCCGCGAATGGGAGCGCGGCACCATGGAGGCGCTGCTCTCGACCGAAGTGACGCGCGTCGAGCTGCTGCTCTGCAAGCTGATCCCCTACTACTTCCTCGGCATGCTGGCGATGCTGCTCTGTATGCTGGTCTCGGTATTTATTCTTGGCGTGCCGTACCGCGGCTCGCTGGTGCTGCTGTTCTTTATTACCAGCCTGTTTTTGCTCAGCACGCTGGGGATGGGACTGTTAATTTCCACCATCACCCGCAACCAGTTTAACGCCGCGCAGGTGGCGCTTAATGCCGCCTTCCTGCCGTCGATTATGCTCTCCGGCTTTATCTTCCAGATAGACAGTATGCCGGCGGTGATCCGCGCCGTGACGTACATCATTCCGGCGCGCTACTTTGTGAGCACCCTGCAAAGCCTGTTCCTGGCGGGAAATATTCCGGTGGTGCTGATTATCAACACCCTGTTTTTGCTGGCGTCGGCGGTGATGTTTATCGGGCTGACGTGGATGAAAACGAAAAGAAGATTAGATTAGCCATCGGATTTTGTAGGTCGGGTAAGCGCAAGCGCCACCCGACAGGAGGACGACGCGATGTTTCACCGTTTATGGACATTGATCCGCAAAGAGCTGCAATCCTTGCTGCGCGAGCCGCAGACCCGCGCCATTCTGGTGCTGCCGGTGCTGCTTCAGGTTGTACTGTTTCCGTTTGCCGCCACGCTGGAGGTCACCAACGCCACCATCGCCATTTACAACGAAGACAACGGCAAGCATTCCGTCGAGTTGACGCAGCGTTTCGCCCGCGCCAAAGCCTTTACCCATGTCCTGCTTCTGGAAAGCCCGCAGGCGATCCAGCCCACCATCGACACGCAGAAAGCATTATTGCTGGTGCGCTTCCCGGCGGACTTCTCCCGCAACCTGGACGCATTCCAGACCGCGCCGATGCAGCTGATCCTCGACGGACGTAACTCCAACAGCGCCCAGATTGCGGCGAACTATTTGCAACAGGTGGTGAAGGATTACCAGCAGGAGCTGATGGCGGGCAAACCCAAACCCAACAACAGCGAACTGGTGGTGCGCAACTGGTACAACCCGAACCTGGACTACAAATGGTTTGTGGTGCCGTCGCTGATCGCCATGATCACCACCATTGGCGTGATGATTGTCACCTCGCTGTCCGTGGCGCGCGAACGTGAGCAAGGTACGCTGGATCAGCTGCTGGTCTCACCGCTCGCCACCTGGCAGATATTTGTCGGCAAGGCGGTGCCGGCACTGATTGTCGCGACGTTCCAGGCCACCATCGTGCTGGGGGTGGGAATATGGGCATACCAGATCCCGTTTGCCGGATCGCTGGCGCTGTTTTACTTCACGATGGTGATTTACGGCCTGTCGCTGGTGGGGTTTGGGCTGCTGATTTCCGCGCTCTGCTCAACGCAGCAGCAGGCGTTTATCGGGGTGTTTGTCTTTATGATGCCGGCGATTTTGCTTTCAGGGTACGTTTCGCCAGTGGAGAACATGCCGGTGTGGTTACAGGATTTGACGTGGATAAACCCAATTCGTCACTTCACGGATATCACCAAGCAAATCTATCTGAAGGATGCGAGTCTGGATATTGTGTGGGGAAGTTTGTGGCCGCTACTGGTCATCGCGGCCACAACGGGCTCAGTGGCCTATGCGATGTTTAGACGAAACATCGCGTAGTTTTTTCTCTTTGGTGAGCAATGACACCACCGCAGGCCCTGCGAGGATAGCCAGACCCGCCAGGGCCAGCAGCAGGTTGTTTTGCAGCACGCGTGACAACAGCCACAGGACGATCATTGCCGCACCAAAATACCAGGTGGTGGTGAGCTCTTCGAGCACATCACCCACTTCACGCCAGCGCGCGTCGTGGTGACGCTGTAAAAACAGCATCGACAGCACGGTCACGCCGTAAACCACGCATAACCCTAAGCCGACACGCACCAGCGTGCCGCTCATCCAGCCCATCACCAGTACGGCCACGACCAGTAAATGCAACATTATCTGCCAGCAACTCAAACCGGTTGCGACACGAACGCGTTGTTGCCACTTCATGGCTTCTCTCCTGAAGGATTTTTCTCTGCTAATTCAGACTACCGCACTTTACGGAAAATTCCGTAACGCCGCATCTTTTTGTGACGCCTACTACACTTTATTTTCATCGGGATAGTCACCCAGGAAGGTGTTTATGAGCAAAAAAACGCAGCATTTCTCGCTTAAGGTGCTGACGATAAACATTCATAAGGGCTTCACAGCATTTAACCGCCGCTTCATTTTACCGGAGCTGCGCGACGCGGTACGCACCGTCAGCGCCGATATTGTCTGCCTCCAGGAGGTCATGGGCGCGCACGAAGTGCACCCTATGCATTTCGAAAACTGGCCCGACACGCCCCACTACGAGTTTCTGGCGGATACCATGTGGAGCGATTACGCCTACGGGCGCAATGCGGTCTACCCGGAGGGGCATCACGGTAACGCGGTGCTGTCGCGTTTTCCTATCGAGCATTATGAGAACCGCGACGTCTCCGTTGGCGAGAGCGAAAAACGCGGGCTGTTATACTGTCGTATCACCCCCCCGGCGCTCGATTTTCCCATTCATGTGGGCTGTGTTCATCTTGGCCTGCGTGAAGCCCACCGTCAGGCCCAGCTACAGATGCTGGCAGACTGGACCAATGCGCTGCCGGAGGGCGAGCCCGTAGTGGTGGCCGGTGATTTCAACGACTGGCGACAGCGGGCCAACCATCCGCTGAAGGCGAAGGCGGGGCTGGAGGAGATCTTTACCCGCTCACGCGGTCGTCCCGCGCGGACGTTTCCGGTGCGCTTCCCCCTGCTGCGCCTTGACCGCATTTACGTAAAAAATGCCCACGCCAGCAGCCCGACGGCGCTGGCTTTACTCAACTGGCGACATCTCTCCGACCATGCCCCACTCAGCGCGGAGATCCACTTATGAAATGCACATGGCAGGAAGGTAACCGTATTACGCTGCTGGAAAATGGCGATAACTTTTATCCGGCGGTTTTTGAGGCGATTAGCCACGCACAGCAGAAAGTCTTTCTGGAAACGTTTATCTGGTTTGAAGACGACGTGGGCAGGCAGTTGCACAGCGCACTGCTGCATGCCGCCCGTCGCGGTGTAAAAATCGAGGTTCTGCTCGACGGATATGGTTCGCCGGATCTCAGCGACGAATTTGTTAACGAGCTCACCGCCGCAGGGGTGGTGTTCCGCTATTACGATCCCGGCCCGCGTCTGTTCGGCATGCGCACCAACCTGTTCCGCCGAATGCACCGCAAAATTGTGGTGGTGGATGAAACGGTGGCCTTCGTTGGCGGCATTAACTACTCCGCCGAGCATATGTCGGATTACGGTCCCGAAGCTAAACAGGACTACGCGATCCGTATCGAAGGACCGGTGGTTCAGGACATCCAGCTGTTCGTGCTGGAAAACTTACCCGGCAAAGAGGCCGCTCGCCGCTGGTGGCGACGCCGTCATCGCCCGGAAGAGAACCGCAAGCCCGGCGAGGCGCAGGCGCTGTTCGTCTGGCGGGATAACGAGGAGCACCGGGACGATATCGAGCGTCATTACCTGAAGATGCTGGCGAACGCGAAGCGCGAGGTGATTATCGCCAACGCCTATTTCTTCCCTGGTTACCGGATTTTGCACGCCATGCGCAACGCGGCCCGACGCGGCGTGAGCGTGAAGCTTATCGTGCAGGGTGAGCCCGATATGCCGATTGTGAAGGTCGGCGCGCGTCTGCTCTATCGCTATCTGGTCAAAAGCGGCGTGCAGATCTATGAATATCGCCGCCGCCCGCTGCACGGCAAAGTCGCCGTGATGGATGACCACTGGGCGACCGTTGGCTCCAGCAACCTCGATCCGCTGAGCTTATCGCTCAATCTGGAAGCGAACCTGATCATCCACGATCGCCAGTTTAATCAGACCCTGCGCGATAACCTTCAGGGACTTATCAATAAAGACTGCGTGCGTGTGGATGAGTCCATGGTGCCAAAACGGAGCTGGTGGAACGTGGGCATCGGCGTGGTGGTGTTCCACTTCCTGCGCCACTTCCCGGCCATGGTGGGCTGGCTGCCCGCGCATACGCCGAAACTGGCGCTGGTGGATCCGCCTGTGCAACCCGAAATGGAAACCCAGGACCGCGTAGAGGCGGAAGATGGAGGGAAAACCTGATGTCGAAATCTCATCCTCGCTGGCGGCTGGCGAAAAAAATCCTGACCTGGCTATTCTTCATTGCCGTCGCGGTCCTGCTGGTGGTGTATGCCCAGAAGGTGGACTGGGAAGAGGTGTGGAAAGTTATTCGCAACTACAACCGGACAGTCCTGCTGGGGGCCGTTGGGCTGGTGATTGTGAGCTACCTGATGTACGGCTGCTATGACCTGTTGGGACGCGCCTACTGCGGGCATAAGCTTGCCAAACGGCAGGTTATGCTGGTGTCATTCATCTGCTACGCCTTTAACCTGACGCTGAGCACCTGGGTGGGCGGGATTGGTATGCGCTATCGCCTGTACTCCCGCCTTGGCTTACCGGGCGGCACCATCACGCGTATTTTCTCCTTAAGCATCACCACCAACTGGCTGGGGTATATCCTGCTGGGCGGGGTGATTTTCACCATCGGCGTGGTGCAGCTGCCTGCGCACTGGTACGTCGATGAGGCGACCCTGCGCATCCTGGGCATCGTACTGCTGCTGATCATCGCCGCCTACCTGTGGGCCTGCGCCTTTGCCAAACGTCGTCACATGACCATTAAAGGCCAGAAGCTGGTGCTGCCGTCATGGAAGTTTGCCGTCCTGCAAATGGTGGTTTCCAGCGCTAACTGGATGGCGATGGGGGCCATTATCTGGCTGTTGATTGGCGAAGATGTGAACTACTTCTTCGTGCTGGGCGTGCTGCTGGTAAGCAGTATTGCCGGGGTGATTGTGCATATTCCGGCGGGTATTGGCGTACTGGAGGCGGTGTTTATCGCGCTGCTTGCGGGGGAGCATGTGTCTCACGGGACGATTATCGCCGCCCTGCTCGCGTACCGCATGATCTACTACTTCCTGCCGCTGGCGCTGGCAACGGTCTGTTATCTGGTGCTGGAGAGTCGGGCGAAGAAGCTGCGCGCGAAGAACGAGAGGATGTTGGCGAAGTGAGTTGTGTCGGGTAGCGCTGCGGTCTGATGCCCTCACCCCGGCCCTCTCCCACGGGGAGAGGGAGAAAAGCCCGCACCGTGCAATCCCCTCTCCCTGAGGGAGAGGGTTAGGGTGAGGGGGAAATAACTAGCGACGGTTGCCGAAGATACGCAGCAGCATCAGGAACAGGTTGATGAAGTCCAGATAAAGCGTCAGCGCGCCCAGAATCGAGTATTTGCGCAGGTTTGAACTGTCGCGAACATCAATTTGTTCACCGATGTTTTTCAGCTTCTGGGTGTCGTAAGCGGTTAAGCCCACGAAGATCACCACCCCGATATAGGTCACCGCCCACATCAGCGCGTCACTCTTCAGCCACAGGTTCACCAGCGACGCCAGCACAATCCCAATCAGCCCCATAAACAGCATGTTGCCGAAGCCGCTCAGGTCACGTTTGGTGGTGTAACCGTACAGGCTCATCACACCGAACATCCCGCCGGTCACCACAAACGTGCTGGCGATGGAAGAGTAGGTGTAAACGATGAAAATACTGGAAAGCGTCAGCCCGGTCAGCGCCGAATAGAGCATAAACAGCGCGGTCGCCATACCCGCACTGAGCTTGTGCACCAGCCCGGAGAGCACGAACACCAGCGCCAGTTGCGCAATAATCAGCCCAAAGAAGGTGATTTTGCTTGAGAAGATAAACATCATCAGTTCAGGCGTGTTTGCCGCATACCACGCGATAAACGCGGTAAGCAGCAGGCCAACCGTCATCCAGCCATACACCTGAGCCATGTAGGTTTGCAGCCCGCTACGGGTCTGCTGAACTATCGAATCGGAACGCGGAAATCGGTCCATGATTCACTCCTGATTAAGTAAACACACACGTTAAGAGTAACACATCCGCGTAAACCAACTACCAACGGCTGGCGGCATGCTTATCGCTGTCGCGTGATTCTACCCAGCGCTCACCTTCCGGCGTCGCTTCACGCTTCCAGAACGGCGCTTTGGTTTTAAGGTAATCCATGATGAACTCCCCCGCCGCAAAAGCACTCCCGCGATGGGCGCTGGTGACGCCGACAAACACAATCTCTTCGCCGGGCCACATTTCGCCGATGCGATGGATAACCGTAACGCGCCCTAGTGGCCAGCGGCCTCGCGCCTCTTCCACAATGGCCGCCAGCGATTTTTCGGTCATTCCCGGATAGTGCTCCAGCGTCAGCGCTTTTACGCTGTCGCCGAGATTATGATTACGCACTTTCCCGGTAAACGTCACGACCGCGCCGTCTTCGTCGCGCCCGGCCAGCCAGTCATATTCCGTGCCCACGTTAAAACGCTCATGGCCGACCAGAATTCGGGTTTCCGTCATCTTAACCCCCTGTGACCGGCGGGAAGAAGGCCACTTCGTCCCCATCGGCCAGCGGGTGGGTCAACTCCACCAGCGTCTGGTTCACGGCGGCCAGCAGTTTGCCTTCGTCCAGCGCCAGCGCCCAGCGGTCGCCTTGCGCCGCCAGATGCGCACGCAGGGCGGCGACATTTTCGAAAGAGCCGTCCAGCGTCAGGCTGTCGGTATTGACCAGCTCACGGACCTGGGCAAAAAAGAGCACCTTAATCATGGCTTTCCACCTTAAAATCACCGGATTTGCCGCCGCTTTTTGCCAGCAGACGCACCGGGCCAATCACCATATCTTTCTGTACCGCTTTACACATGTCGTAGATGGTCAGCGCCGCCACGGAGGCCGCCGTCAACGCCTCCATCTCCACGCCGGTTTTCCCGGTTAAGCGGCACAGGGACTCGATACGCACACGGTTATGCGCCGGCTGCGCCTGCAAATTTACCTCCACTTTGCTGAGCATCAGCGGATGGCAGAGCGGGATGAGGTCCCAGGTACGTTTAGCGGCCTGAATACCGGCGATGCGGGCGGTGGCAAACACGTCACCCTTGTGATGGCTGCCGTCGATAATCATCGCCAGCGTCTCCGGCAGCATGGTGACGAACGCTTCAGCACGCGCCTCGCGCACCGTTTCGGCTTTGGCGGAGACATCCACCATATGCGCTTCGCCAGCGGCGTTTATGTGGGTCAGTTGTGACATAGCTTATTTCTTTAAATGGGGATGAAAATTACACGGACGGGTACGGGCATCCAGCTGCGGGGCAATAATGTTTTCCCACGCGGTGCGGCAGGCTTTGGTCGACCCCGGCATGGCGAAGATCAGCGTCTTATTCGCCACCCCCGCGACGGCACGGGACTGAAGCGTAGAGGTGCCAATCTCTTCAAAGGAGAGCATGCGGAACACTTCGCCGAAGCCTTCCACTTCGCGATCGAACAGCGGGAGCAGCGCTTCCGGTGCCTGGTCGCCTGCGGTAAAGCCGGTGCCGCCAGTGATCAGCACCACCTGGACGTCATCACCCGCAATCCACTGTGAGACCTGAGCGCGAATGGCGTAACGGTTTTCTTTGACGATCGCTTTATCAACAATCTGGTGTCCGGCTTCGTGTGCCGCCTCGCGCAGCCAGTGGCCAGAGGTATCATCCTCTTCACCACGACGTTCGGAAACGGTAAGAATAGCAATGCGTGTCGGGATAAATTCCGCGCTTACCTGACTCATCTTCTGGTTCCTTCTAAAGCCTGATTACCCGCCGATATAGGACAGGTTCTGAGTAATGCCGGTGTTGCCCTGATGCAGGAAATGGGTCTGCTTTTTGTGCGTCAGCGCCTCGGAAATACGTGCTTCAAGCGCGTCCTGCTGGGCGTCATCTTCCAGCAAATCGCGTAGATCGACGCCGCCATCCCCGAACAGGCAAAGATGGAGCTTGCCGACGGAGGAGACGCGCAGGCGGTTGCAGCTGGCACAGAAGTCTTTTTCATAGGGCATGATCAGGCCGATTTCGCCTTCATAATCCGGATGACAAAAGACCTGCGCCGGGCCATCGCTGCGCTGGCGGATCTGGTGGATCCAGCCGCGTTTCAGCAGTTCGTCGCGCAGAACCATGCCGGAGATATGATGGCGACGGAACAGCTCGCTACCCTCCCCGGTCTCCATCAGCTCAATAAAACGCAGTTGAATGCGGCGCGGTTTGATCCACGCCAGGAAAGTGTCCAGCTGATGGTGGTTCACATCACGCATCAACACGGTATTGACTTTGACCTTGTCGAAACCGGCGGTGAACGCGGCATCGATGCCGTCCATCACCTGCTGGAACTTATCCTGGCCGGTAATGGCGTGGAACTGACGGGCGTCCAGGCTATCGACGCTGACGTTGATCGCCGTCAGCCCCGCATCGCGCCAGTTCGCCACGTCACGCGCCATGCGGTAACCGTTGGTGGTCACCGCGATCTGGCGGATACGTTCGTTTTCACGCACGGCGGCAATGATGTCAGGGAAATCACGGCGCAGGGAGGGCTCTCCCCCGGTAAGACGCACTTTTTCCGTGCCAAGTTCAGAGAACGCGCGCGTGACGCGGCGTACTTCATCCACGGAGAGAAAGCCATTATTGGTGACGCTGCCCGGCTTGTAGCCATCGGGCAGGCAGTAGGTGCAACGGAAGTTACACACGTCGGTAATCGACAAACGTAAGTAGAAAAACTTACGCGCGAAAGCATCAGTAAGTTGTGAAGCCATGTACACCTTTCCAGATCGGGAGGCACAGTCATTTCTTTCTGTACCCTGGTGGCAAATCCGCCACGGCCAGGGCGCCATATCTCTCGACACAGGCGCCAGGGCTAGAGTGTATGTTTTCAGTTTTGAAAACGTGGTTATGGCGATAGTAGCGTGGAAATCGCCACTTCGCCATTGTCGCTTTTCGCTATATAAATTTATACATAACGATGTTATCGTGCATTTTCACTACAGAATACGCAAAAACAACGCTTTCGCATTGATATACGTCATTATGGATTGTGAGAGGCATCGTCTTTTAGGAGTAGTTGCGTTACTGTGACGCAAGCTTAACAGGATAAGGAATAGGTATGCGCAATCGCACTTTTGCGGATCTGGACCGCGTGGTCGCTCTTGGCGGAGGTCACGGTCTGGGACGCGTCATGTCGTCATTATCGTCACTGGGCTCGCGCCTGACGGGCATCGTGACAACCACGGACAACGGCGGCTCAACCGGGCGGATCCGACGCGCTGAAGGCGGGATTGCCTGGGGTGACATGCGCAATTGCCTCAACCAGCTCATCACGGAGCCAAGCGTGGCCTCGGCAATGTTTGAGTACCGTTTTGGCGGGAATGGCGAACTTTCAGGCCATAACCTTGGAAATCTGATGTTAAAGGCGCTGGATCACCTTAGCGTGCGCCCTCTGGAAGCAATCAATTTAATTCGTAACCTGTTAAAGGTGGATGCATTCCTGATCCCGATGTCTGAACAGCCGGTGGATTTAATGGCGATCGATGCCGACGATCACGAAGTGTATGGTGAAGTGAATATCGACCAGCTTCTTCTGCCGCCAAAAGAGCTGATGACCTACCCCAGCGTACCCGCAACGCGTGAAGCGGTAGAAGCGATTGCCGAGGCCGATCTGATCCTGATTGGGCCGGGAAGTTTTTATACCAGCCTGATGCCGATCCTGCTGGTGAAAGAGCTGGCGCAGGCGCTGCGCAGAACGCCTGCGCCCATGGTCTATATCGGTAATTTAGGCCGCGAACTCAGCCCGGCGGCGGCAAGCCTGTCGCTGGCGGATAAGCTGGACCTGATGGAACAGTACGTTGGTAAGAAAATTATCGATGGTGTCGTGGTCGGGCCGAAAGTGGATGTATCGGGGATTGGCGATCGCGTGGTGGTGCAGGAGCCGCTGGAAGCCAGCGATATTAAATATCGCCACGACCGCCATCTGCTGCGCGAGGCGCTGGAGAAGGCGATTCAGGCATTAGGTTAGGTTCGTTTTGTGCGGCCTGATGCCCTCACCCCGGCCCTCTCCCACAGGGAGAGGGAGAAAACGCCACCGGGCAAAAAACTACGATGCCGCAATAAACAGATCCCGCAGCTGATGCAGCTGATCGCGGATTTGCGCGGCCTCTTCGAACTCCAGGTTCTGCGCATGCTGCATCATCTGCCCTTCCAGCTCGTGGATCTTCTGCTGCAACGCTTTCGGCGTCAGCGCGACGGTATCCTCTTCCACCACTGAACGGGCCTTGCCGCGGCCTTTCGCTTTGGTCTTCGCAATGTTCTGACCCAGCGCCAGGATATCCACCACCTTCTTGTTCAGCCCCTGCGGCGTGATGCCGTGCTCTTCGTTGTAGCGCTGCTGCTTCTCGCGACGACGTTCCGTTTCGCCAATCGCTTTGGCCATCGACGGGGTGATTTTATCCCCGTACAGGATCGCCTTCCCGTTGACGTTACGCGCGGCGCGGCCAATGGTCTGGATCAGCGAGCGCTCGGAACGCAGGAAGCCCTCTTTGTCCGCGTCCAGAATCGCCACCAGCGACACCTCAGGCATATCCAGCCCTTCTCGCAGAAGGTTAATACCGACCAGCACGTCGAACTCGCCCAGACGCAGATCGCGGATGATCTCCATACGCTCCACGGTATCGATATCCGAGTGCAGATACCGCACCTTCTCGCCGTGTTCTTCCAGATACTCCGTCAAATCTTCCGCCATACGTTTGGTGAGCGTGGTAACCAGCACGCGCTCGTTGATGGCGGAGCGGGCACGTATTTCCGAGAGCAGATCGTCCACCTGCGTCGCCACCGGACGCACCTCGATAATCGGATCCAGCAGCCCGGTCGGACGCACCACCTGGTCCACCACGTCATCACCGGATTTTTCCAGCTCGTAGTTGCCCGGCGTGGCCGATACGTAGATGGTCTGCGGAGCAAGCGCCTCAAATTCTTCAAACTTCATCGGACGGTTGTCCAGCGCTGACGGCAGTCGGAACCCGTACTCCACCAGCGTCTCTTTACGCGCGCGGTCACCGCGGTACATCCCGCCGATCTGGGGGATCGTAACGTGGGATTCGTCGATCACCAGCAGGCCGTCCGCCGGAAGGTAGTCAAACAGCGTCGGCGGCGCTTCGCCCGGCCCGCGCCCGGAGAGGTAGCGCGAGTAGTTTTCGATGCCGGAGCAGTAGCCCAGCTCGGTCATCATCTCCAGATCAAACTGGGTACGCTGGCTCAGGCGCTGCTCTTCCAGCAGCTTATTGTTCGCCAGCAGCACCTTGCGGCGGTCCGCCAGCTCGGTTTTGATCTCTTCCATCGCCTGCACAATACGCTCGCGCGGCGTTACATAGTGCGTTTTCGGGTAGATGGTGAAGCGCTGGATCACCGACTCGACGTGACCGGTCAACGGATCGAACAGCGACAGGCGTTCAACCTCTTCGTCGAACAGCTCCACGCGCAGCGCCATATCGTCCGACTCCGCCGGGAAGATATCAATCACCTCTCCGCGCACGCGGAAGGTCCCGCGCTGGAACGCCTGATCGTTACGGGTGTACTGCAACTCCGCCAGACGGCGCAAAATCGCACGCTGATCGATGATCATCCCCTGCGTCAGGTGCAGCATCATCTTGAGATAGAGATCCGGATCGCCCAGGCCGTAGATCGCCGACACCGAGGCCACCACCACCACATCACGACGCTCCAGCAGCGCCTTGGTCGCCGACAAACGCATCTGCTCGATATGTTCGTTCACCGAGGCATCTTTCTCGATAAACGTGTCGGAGCTGGGAACGTAGGCTTCCGGCTGGTAGTAGTCGTAGTAGGAGACGAAATACTCCACCGCGTTTTCCGGGAAGAACTCTTTCATCTCACCATACAGCTGCGCCGCCAGCGTTTTGTTCGGCGCGAGAACCATCGTCGGACGCTGGAGATCGGCAATGACGTTGGCAATGGTGAAGGTTTTGCCCGAACCGGTAACCCCCAGCAGGGTCTGGTGCGCCAGCCCGTCCTCCAGCCCCTCTTCCAGGCGACGAATAGCCTCGGGCTGATCCCCGGAAGGACGGAAAGCAGAATTCAGTTTAAACGGTTTACTCATGGGCGACGACCTGATGACAGAATAAGCGGCAGGTGAGTAATTTTACTCGTTGTGGCCAGGATTGCCAGTAAAAAACACTGGATGAAAAACCAGTAGCGTGTCAGGATATTTAGCGTAGCGCAGAGAGGATTAGTGCGTTCGCGAGCCAAATTTCGACTGTGACAAAATAAAACACCAGCCTCAGGGGGTTATCCCCAGAACTATTACTTTTTTAACATTTGTCAAGGGCGGTTATGAAAGTTTTATGGCAACAGGTCTCGCTGGCGTTGAGGGAATTGCTTTTATCTAATTCGTTAAAAAATAAAGACTAATTTATTAAGCCGCGTTTCGCATCAATTTGGTCGTAACCCGCGTATTCTCTCGCTTATCGCGTGTTTTCTAACTCTAATGCACAAGGTTATCCACAGGAATAGTGGATAACTGCCTCCAGCCCGTACAGCATGCACTCCAGCAAATTCCCGGTTTTTCCCACGAAGCGGCAGTAAAAAATTTTTATCACTCTTTTTTGCCTGGAAAACGTTCATTTTTTCATAAGCGACTGGCGAGATCTTAATCACAATTCTGTCATTTCTCCTGCACCACGATTCGACATGCGCAGCACCGGGAGTGTGCATTTCGTATAAACGTTCAGCTTTTGATAGTGAGTTATTCCTAAAAATGGCCTTTTTTTAATCATTCTGAAGTTCCTGGCAGGCGTTTTGCAGACATCACTCTGTGTATCACCCCACACATTTTTAAGGAGAGAAAGATGTTGAGTCTGCGTGCTGTAAATCAGTTTTACGGAAGCCAACATACGCTATGGAACGTGAATATCGATTTCCCGCAAGGCATCTGTACGGGCATTGTTGGCCTGCCTGGGATGGGTAAATCCACGCTTATGAACTGCATTACCGGAAAGGTGCCCGTTGAGAGCGGCACCATCATCTGGCATGAGGCCGGCGCGCCGCCGCATAACTTGCTCAACCCTGCGTCAGCATTCCCGGCGCCGCCGACGATAGGCTACGTCCCGCAGGATCGGCGGATATTTTCGCAGCTGACCGTCGATGAAAATCTGCATATCGCTATGCGGGCGACGGGGAAACCCGACCCGGCATCAAAAAGTGACGTGTATGCCCTGTTTCCGGAGCTTTTTCCGCTGCGACAGAGCCGTGCCTCTGCGCTGTCCCCTGACGACCAGTATCAGCTGGCCCTCGCCAGTGCGCTGGTTAATCGTCCGCGCGTGCTGATTCTGGATGAGCCCATGCATGGCGCAGGGCACGGTTTCGCGCGCAGGCTGGGGCAGCTGCTGGTGCGGCTGAATCGGGAGCTGGGAATGACGGTGCTGTTAGCGGAGCAACAGCTGTCGTTTATCCGCCGGGTAGCGGATCGTTTCTGCATGCTCTATCGCGGGCGTAACGTGGCACAGGGCCACGTTAACGAGCTGGATGACGACCTTATTGCGCACTGGATGGCGCGGGACATAAGGCGCTGAGGTCGAGATAGCGTCCGGTTTCCGCCTGCTCTGCGCCGTCGGCAAGCCACGGGATCTCGCCGAGAAACGGCGCAGGCAGCACCCGCTTCAGCGTCGCCAGATACTCAGCATGACGTTTACCCGGCGCTACCACGTCATTGGCAATCCACCCTGCCAGACGCAACCCGGCCTGCTGCACGGCCTGGGCGGTCAGCATGGCGTGATTGATACAGCCAAGCTTCACGCCAACCACCAGAATGACCGGAAGCTGCTCGGCCTGCACCCAGTCAGCAAATGTCTGCTCGTCGGACAGCGGGGTAAACCAGCCGCCAGCCCCCTCCACCAGCACCCAGTCGGCCTGCGTTTCCAGGACGCGTAACCCGGAAGAGAGCACCGAAAAATCAATCGGACGATCTTCATCGACGCTGACGATGTGCGGCGAGGTGGGTTCAGCAAAGGTATAGGGGTTCACCGCAGAATAGGCCAGCGTAAGGCTGCTGTTACGCTGTAGCGCCAGCGCATCGGTATTACGTAAGCCTTCCGGCGTCATCTCGCTGCCGGAGGCTACGGGCTTATACCCGGCCGTAGTTTTCCCCAGCAGACGCGCCGCCTGCAACAGCGCGGCGCTGGCAACCGTTTTACCGACTTCAGTGTCCGTGCCGGTAACAAAATAACGTTCAGTCACGTTCAATAATCCCATGAAAAAGATGATAAGAGAGCGGGAACCGGCCCCGCTCCTGCGGCCAGGCCAGCTCGAGACGCTGGAGTTGGCCGCGGGTAAGGGGTTTCTTCTCCCGTCCGGCGTGCAGGTGCGTCGCGCCTATGCCCTTAAGCGATCGCATGGCGCTTAACGCATCGCTAAATTCGAGGGTGACGGTCTGGACCACGCTGCGATAGCGCCAGCCTGCCAGCGCCTGAGTGACCTGTTCGTGCGAGAGAAACCGGTTGGCGTGCGGCTGCGCATCCACTGCCCTCCACGCCTGATTCAGCTCTGGCAACGAACTTTCCAGCAGGGTGGTAAAGGCCACCGCTCCGCCGGGCCGCGCCACGCGGTATAGCTCGCGTAGGGCCTGCGGCAGGCTGGCGCACCACTGCACCGCCAGATGGCTCCAGACAAGGTCAAACAGCGCATCCTCCAGCGGGATGGCCTCGATATCGGCCACCAGATAACGGTCTGCTGACTGCTGCTGGCGGGCCTCATCCAGCATCTGCGCGGATAAATCCAGCGCCGTGACGTGGCTACCCGTTGCGCGCCAGTAGCGGCTATTGCCGCCAGGCCCGCAGCCAGCGTCGAGCACCTGCGCAAAACGCCCCTCACCGAGCGCGGCCAGCAGCCCGCGGGCGCTCAGGCGTTGCAGCTCATCGTGCTGTGAATAGCTTTGCGCTGCCCGGCCAAACGCGGCGGCAACGGCCTGTTTATTGACGGGAGACATACAGTGCCTCCATAAGCGTATCGATATCCTGCGGCTCGTGCGCTGCCGTGAGCGTCAGACGCAAGCGCGCGGTGCCTGGCGGCACGGTGGGTGGGCGGATCGCCGTGACCCACTGCCCGCGCTCTCGTAGCGCCTGTGCCAGCATCAGCGCCCGAGGGTTTTCACCCACAATCACGGGCTGAATGGCGCTGTGCGAGTCGGTAAGCCGGTAAGGCAGTGCGCTTACCCCCCGGCGAAAACGCTGAATATGGTCGGCCAGGCGCGCCCGGCGTTCAGCGCCGTCTTCGCCGCGGATCACCGCAAGCGACGCAGAGAGCGCCACGGCCTGCGCCGGGGGCATGCTGGTGCTGTAGATCAGGTGCCGGGCGAACTGCACCAGGTAATCGGCCACCGGCTCGCTGCACAACACCGCGGCGCCGCTGACGCCGAAGCCTTTGCCGAAGGTGACCACCAGCAGTTCCGGCCTGACGCGTTGCTGGTGCGCGCTTCCGCGCCCCTCCTCGCCGGTGACGCCAATGCCGTGGGCATCGTCGACCAGCAGCCAGGCGTTCTGCTGTTTTGCGACGTCATGCAAAGTGGCAAGCGGCGCGCTGTCGCCGTCCATGCTGAATACCCCTTCCGTCACCGCCAGCTGAAGCCCTGAACAGGGTTTACCCAGCAGGACGTTCAGCTGAGAGGCATCGTTATGGGCAAAACGCCGCAGCTGCGCCGGGCTGAGACTGGCCGCTTCAAGCAGGGACGCGTGGCTCAGGCGGTCCGCGATGATGCGGTCGTCTTTGCCCATCAGGGCGGCAATCACCGCCTGATTCGCGGCAAAACCGGAGATAAACAGCAGCGCCCGCGGGTAGCCCAGCCAGTCGGCCAGCTCTTCCTCCAGCGCCTGATGCGCCGTTGTGTAGCCGCTGACGTGCCCGGAGCCACCGCTGCCCACGCCGTAACGATCCGCGCCCTGCTGCCAGGCGCGAACGATCTGCGGGTGCTGGCTCAGGCCCAGATAATCGTTGCTGGAGAAATTACAGAACCGCTCTCCTTCCCGGCAGAGAAAACGGCCTGCACCGTTTTCCACTACCCTGCGCACCCGAAACGCATCCGCCGCCCGCCGCTCGTCGAGCGCGGTCCTGATACGTGCCTGCCAGGTCATACGGCTGCCGCGTTGTAGAACTGGTCGGTGTCGGCGTTAAAAATCTGCTGCTCCAGCTGCTGCTGTTGCTCGTTATCCCCCGCCTGTACCTCGGTCTGGTGTGGGTTCAGCCCCAGCTTGCGGAACAGCTGGACATCTTTGTCCTCTTCCGGGTTTGGCGTGGTCAGCAGTTTGCAGCCGTAGAAGATGGAGTTGGCCCCGGCCATGAAGCACATCGCCTGGGTCTGCTCGCTCATCTGCTCGCGACCGGCAGAGAGGCGAACGTAAGAGGTCGGCATCATGATGCGCGCCACCGCGATGGTGCGGATGAAATCGAAGGCATCCACGTCCTCGTTATCCGCCAGCGGCGTCCCTTTTACCTTCACCAGCATGTTGATGGGCACGCTTTCCGGCGGGGTCGGCAGGTTTGCCAGCTGTAACAGCAGGCCGGCACGATCTTTTACCGTCTCTCCCAGTCCCACGATCCCGCCGGAACAGACCTTGATCCCCGCATCACGCACTTTATCCAGCGTGTCCAGACGCTCCTGATAGGTGCGCGTGGTAATGATGTTGCCGTAGAACTCCGGCGAAGTATCGAGGTTGTGGTTGTAGTAATCCAGCCCCGCCGCCGAGAGACGCTGCGCCTGCTCTTCGTTCAGCGTACCCAGGGTCATGCAGGCTTCAAGCCCCATCGCCTTCACCCCCTTCACCATCTGCTCCAGATAGGGCATGTCGCGGTCATGCGGATTTTTCCACGCCGCGCCCATGCAGAAGCGGGTCGAGCCAGCGTTTTTGGCCTTGCGCGCGGAGTCGAGCACCTGCTCGACTTCCATCAGGCGTTCGGATTCGAGACCGGTTTTATAGCGCGCGCTTTGCGGGCAATATTTGCAGTCTTCCGGGCAAGCCCCGGTTTTGATCGACAGCAGCGTGCTGACCTGAACATGACGCGGATCGAAGTGCTGGCGGTGCACCTGTTGCGCTTCAAACATCAGCTCCAGGAAAGGTTTATTGAATAATTCAGTGACTTGCGACATCGTCCAGCGTGCGTGGTGAGCCATCGGGCTTCTCCAAAGGGTTTTGTTAATTGTCGGTTCGGTTTATACTTGTAAACCTAAAACTTTTCAAAATGGTTTACAAGTCGATTATGACCCAGGACGATCTCGCCTTCGACAAGCAGCATATCTGGCACCCTTACACCTCCACGACCCGCCCCCTTCCCGTCTATCCGGTAGCCTCTGCCCACGGCTGCGAGCTGCATCTCGCCAGCGGCGAGCGGCTTGTTGACGGGATGTCCTCCTGGTGGGCGGCGATCCATGGCTACAACCACCCGCGACTGAACGCGGCGATGAAAGCGCAGATTGACCAGATGTCACACGTGATGTTTGGCGGGATCACGCATCAGCCCGCGGTGGATTTATGCCGTCGCCTGGTAGCGATGACGCCTGAATCGCTGGAGTGCGTTTTCCTGGCCGACTCCGGCTCGGTGGCCGTGGAAGTGGCGATGAAAATGGCGTTGCAGTACTGGCATGCGAAGGGCGAAACGCGCCAGCGGTTCCTTACCTTCCGCAACGGCTATCACGGCGACACTTTCGGCGCGATGTCGGTATGCGATCCGGACAACTCCATGCACAGCCTGTGGAAAGGCTATCTGCCGGAAAACCTGTTTGCGCCAGCCCCGCAGAGCCGCTTCGACGGCGAATGGGACGAGATGGACATGGTGGGCTTCGCGCGGCTGATGGCGGCCCATCGCCACGAGATTGCCGCCGTTATTCTCGAACCGATTGTGCAGGGCGCGGGCGGAATGCGAATGTACCATCCCGAGTGGCTGAAGCGCATTCGGAAGATGTGCGACCGCGAAGGGATCCTGCTGATTGCCGATGAGATCGCCACCGGCTTTGGCCGCACCGGGAAATTGTTCGCCTGCGAGCATGCGGGGATCGCGCCGGATATTCTGTGCCTGGGGAAAGCGCTCACCGGCGGCACCATGACGCTCTCCGCCACGCTTACCACCCGCCAGGTTGCCGATACCATCAGCGACGGCGACGCGGGCTGCTTTATGCACGGCCCGACGTTTATGGGCAACCCGCTGGCCTGCGCCGTGGCAAGCGAAAGCCTCGCCATTCTGGAAAGCGGCGCATGGCAGACGCAGGTGGCGGCGATTGAGGCGCAGCTGAAGCAGCAGTTAAGCGCGGCGGCGGAGGCGGAATACGTCGCGGACGTCCGCGTACTGGGCGCCATCGGGGTAATCGAGACAACGCATCCGGTGAACATGGCCGCGTTGCAGCGCTTCTTCGTTGACCAGGGCGTGTGGGTGCGACCTTTCGGTAAGCTGATTTACCTCATGCCGCCGTACACCATTTCTGCGGATCAGCTCCGCAAGCTGACCGGGGCAGTGGTTAAAGCCGTTACCATTTCAGCGCATTTCACGATTTAACCCCATGCGTTACACTTTCTGAATGAGTGAGTAACGAGGGAAATCGGATGAAAATCATCAGTAAAGATTTGCGCGACGGCGAAAAGCTGCCGGAACGTCACGTGTTTAACGGGATGGGTTATCAGGGGGATAATATCTCTCCCCATCTGGCGTGGGACGATGTGCCAGCGGGAACCAAAAGTTTTGTCGTGACCTGCTACGATCCGGATGCGCCAACCGGGTCGGGCTGGTGGCACTGGATCGTGGCAAACCTGCCCGCCGACACGCGCGTGCTGCCGCAGGGCTCCGGTTCCGATCTGGTTGCTCTGCCTGACGGTGCGATTCAGACGCGCACTGACTTTGGCAAAGCGGGCTACGGCGGCGCGGCGCCGCCAAAAGGGGAAACGCACCGCTATATCTTCACCGTGCACGCGCTGGATGTGGACAAGATTGAGGTCGACGAAGGGGCGAGCGGCGCGATGGTAGGCTTTAACGTGCATTTCCATTCGCTGGGCAGCGCGTCGATTACAGCGATGTATTCGTAATCGTGCGGGCTGATGCCCTCACCCCGGCCCTCTCCCACAGGGAGAGGGAGAAAACCTAACAATTCCCTCTCCCTGTGGGAGAGGGTTAGGGTGAGGGTAAAAATCACAGCACCGAAGGTAACAGCCCCACCAGCCGTCCTTCCTCCAGAAGCTGCATCGCCTTATCAATATCCGGCGCAAAGAAGCGGTCGTCATCGTAGTGCGTAACGTGCTCGCGCAGTTCCTGGCGCGCCTGCTCCAGCAGCGGGCTGGATTTTAGCCCTTCGCGCAAATCAATACCCTGACACGCCGCCAGCCACTCCACCGCCAGCACGCCGCGGGTGTTAGAGGCCATCTCCCAGAGACGACGCCCGGCAGCCGGGGCCATCGAAACGTGATCTTCCTGGTTGGCTGAGGTTGGCAGGCTGTCCACGCTGTGCGGATGCGACAGGGCTTTGTTCTCGCTTGCCAGTGCCGCGGCGGTGACCTGGGCGATCATGAAGCCCGAGTTCACGCCGCCGTTGCGCACCAGGAATGGCGGCAGCTGGGACATGTGCTTATCCATCATCAGCGCGATTCGACGCTCAGACAGCGCCCCGATTTCGGCAATCGCCAGGGCGATGTTATCAGCGGCCATCGCCACCGGCTCGGCGTGGAAGTTACCGCCGGAGACCACCTCGTTTTCCTGGGCAAACACCAGCGGGTTGTCGGACACCGCATTGGCCTCCACCAGCAGCACTTCTGCCGCCTGGCGCAGCTGCGTCAGGCATGCGCCCATCACCTGCGGCTGGCAGCGCAGGGAATACGGATCCTGCACCTTCTCACAGTTGTGATGCGAATCGGCAATGTCGCTGGTATCGGTAAGTACGTGGCGGTACATGGCGGCGGCATCAATCTGCCCGCGCTGGCCGCGCACCTCGTGGATGCGGGCATCGAACGGACGACGCGAGCCGAGCACCGCCTCAGTGGTCAGTGCACCGCACACCACCGCCGAGGCGAACAGATCTTCCGCTTCAAACAGACCGCGCAGCGCGAAAGCGGTCGACGCCTGCGTGCCGTTGAGCAGCGCCAGCCCCTCTTTTGCCGCGAGGGTGATCGGCGTTAAGCCAGCTTTTTTCAGCGCCTCTTTCGCAGGCAGCCACTCCCCTTGCCAGCGCGCCTGGCCTTCACCCAGCAGGAGCAGCGACATATGCGCCAGCGGCGCCAGATCGCCGGAGGCGCCGACGGAGCCCTTCGCCGGGATCCACGGATAAACTTCCGCATTGACCAGCGCCATCAGCGCCTGGATCACGCTCAGACGAATGCCGGAAAACCCACGCGCCAGGCTGTTGATTTTCAACACCATCATCAGGCGGACGATCTCATCGTCCAGCGGCTGGCCAACCCCCGCCGCGTGCGACAGCACCAGCGAACGCTGTAAATTCTCCAGATCGTGCGTGGCGATGCGGGTCTGCGCCAGCAGGCCAAACCCGGTATTGATGCCGTAGGCGGTGCGCCCCTCCGCCACAATCGCCTCCACGCAGGCCACGCTGTCGTTAATGGCACGGTGGGCGCTTTCATCAAGGGAGAGTGTCACCGGCTGACGCCAGACGTGACGCAGCTGTTTGAGCGTCAGCGAGCCGGGAGTAAGTGTTAACGCGTTCATGCAGGCTTTCCTTGTGTGGCGGGGATCATCGGCAGGTTCAGGCCCTGCTCTTTGGCACAATCAATGGCAATCTCGTAACCCGCATCCGCGTGACGCATCACGCCGGTTGCCGGGTCGTTGTGCAGCACGCGAGCGATACGCGCGGCCGCTTCATCAGTTCCGTCACAGACGATGACCATCCCGGAGTGCTGGGAGAAGCCCATCCCGACGCCGCCGCCGTGGTGCAGCGACACCCAGGTCGCGCCGCTGGCGGTGTTCAGCAGGGCATTCAGCAGCGGCCAGTCGGAGACCGCATCCGAGCCGTCGCGCATGGCTTCAGTTTCACGGTTCGGACTGGCGACAGAGCCGGAGTCCAGGTGGTCGCGGCCAATGACGATCGGCGCGGAGACTTCGCCGCTGCGCACCATTTCGTTAAAGGCGAGGCCGAGTTTTTGCCGCCACTCCAGCCCGACCCAGCAGATACGCGCCGGCAGGCCCTGGAAGTTAATGCGCTCGCGCGCCATATCCAGCCAGCGGTGCAGGTGTTCGTCGTCGGCGACAATCTCTTTCACTCTGGCGTCAGTTTTGTAGATATCCTCCGGATCGCCGGACAGGGCAACCCAGCGGAACGGCCCAATGCCGCGGCAGAACAGAGGACGGATATAGGCGGGCACGAAGCCGGGGAAGTCAAAGGCGTTATTCACCCCCATTTCTTTCGCCATCTGGCGGATGTTATTCCCGTAATCAAAGGTCGGAATACCCATCTTACTGAAGGCCAGCATCGCGGAGACGTGTTCCGCCATGGCGCGTTTGGCCGCCAGTACCGTGCCCTCAGGATCGGTTTCCGCTTTTTGCTGGTAGTCTTCCCACGTCCAGCCTTTTGGCAGATAGCCGTGGAGCGGATCGTGAGCGCTGGTCTGGTCGGTGACCAGATCCGGACGCACGCCACGCGCCACCAGTTCCGGCAGAATATCCGCCGCGTTGCCGCACAGGGCAACCGATACGGCTTTGCCTTCAGCGGTGTACTTTTTGATGCGCGCCAGCGCGTCATCGAGGTTGTCGGCCTGTTCATCAACATAGCGGGTACGCAGACGGAAATCGATGCGGCTCTGCTGGCACTCAATGTTCAGGGAGCACGCGCCCGCCAGCGTCGCGGCCAGCGGCTGCGCGCCGCCCATGCCGCCCAGTCCGGCGGTGAGCACCCAGCGGCCTTTCAGTGATCCGTTATAGTGCTGACGGCCCGCTTCCACGAAGGTTTCATACGTGCCTTGCACAATCCCCTGGCTGCCGATGTAGATCCAGCTACCCGCGGTCATCTGGCCGTACATGGCCAGCCCTTTTGCGTCCAGCTCGTTGAAGTGTTCCCACGTCGCCCAGTGCGGCACCAGGTTGGAGTTGGCAATCAGCACGCGGGGCGCATTTTTATGGGTTTTGAATACGCCAACCGGTTTGCCGGATTGCACCAGCAGCGTTTCGTCGTTTTCGAGATTCGTCAAAGACTCAACAATCGCGTCATAGCACGCCCAGTTGCGCGCGGCGCGGCCAATGCCGCCGTAGACCACCAGCTCGTGGGGATTTTCTGCTACCTCAGGATCAAGGTTGTTCATCAACATGCGCAGCGGTGCTTCGGTGAGCCAGCTTTTTGCGGTGAGCGTGGTGCCGCGCGCGGCGCGGACATCCTGCTTGCGGTATTTATCTGACGACATTGTGTGTTCCTCATAAGGGACAGGTGATGCATTTAGATATACTTGTATAGACAAGCACACACAAGGTCGGATTTAACAAAAAAGATACAATTTTGCTATATTGCGTTAGCGATCACGCTTATAAAACTTATGACATAAAGTGGCCCTGCAACCGGTAGCGATTCCCCGGGAATAGCAGCTTCGCATGCGACACAATTTGCGAGGACGACCAGGTACGACGGCGGATCAGCAGACAGGGATCGTGCTCTTTAATACGCAACAGCTCGCACTCCTGCGGCGTGGCGCGCACGGCTTCCACGATATGCTCCCCTTCCGTCAGCGGGGCGACGAGCGAGAGATACGCATGCGGTGTGGTTTGGGTGTAATCCTGGCTCAGGTAATCCGGTATCCGCTCCGCGTTGACGCAGCGGTCTTCAATCTGGACCGGAATGTCGTTCTCATAATGCACCATCACCGAATGGAAAATCCGGGTGCCCTCGGTAACGTTCAGCTCGATGGCCTGTTCGGCGCTGGCCTGCGTCTCTTCAAGCACCAGTACCTCGCAGTGGTGCTGATGGTTGCGGGCGGCAATTTCATCGGCAATGCTGCGGATTTCAAACAGCGCCGACTGTCCTTTTGGCTCGGCGACAAAGGTTCCGACACCCTGCAAACGCACCAGCAACCCTTCATCGGTCAGTTCACGCAGTGCGCGGTTGATGGTCATTCGGCTAAAGCCAAACTGCGCCACCAGCTCGGCCTCGGACGGAATGCGGTCGTGCGGGCGCCAGACGCCGGCGGCGATTTTTTCGCTGATCGCCTGCTTCACCTTTTCGTAAAAAGGCGCGGGAGGGCTCGGCTGCGGCAGGGGCGAGCGTGAAAACATCATGACTCCTTGAATGTTGTTATGCCCACCAGTGAGCAATTTGCCAGGCCAGTCGGGCGGCGAGCTTAGCGCCCTGTCCGTCCCGATCGTAGTGCGGATTAAATTCCACCAGATCCGCCGCCTGTAGTTTACCGCTTCGGCAGATACGCTCAATCACCGGGAACAGATCCAGCGCCGGGATCCCCAACGCCGCAGGGGCGGACACGGCGGGCATTTCTGCGGCAGGCAACACATCAAGGTCAACGGTGAGATAAACCCGGTCTGCCTGCGCAAGCACGCTATCCAGCGCGGATAGCGCATCCCGGCGAAAATCGAGATCTTCAACCAGCGTCACGTTCAACCGCTCAGCTTCCTCCCACAGCGCCTGAGTATTCGCCGCACGGCTTACCCCCAGGCAGGCGTAGTGAAACAGCCGCGACTGAGACGCGCAGTAGTGCGCCAGCTGGCGGAACGGCGTGCCGGACGTTGCCCGTTCGGCCTTGCGTAAATCGAGGTGCGCATCCAGGTTGATCACCGCAAGGCGATCGTTCGGAAAGGCTTCCAGCACGCCGCGCCCGTGCGCCCAGGCGGTTTCATGTCCACCGCCGAAAACCAGAGTACGCATCCCGGATTGCTGGCACGCGGTTATGGCCTCGCTCAGCGCCTGCTGTGCCGCCTCCAGCGCGTGGCCTTCAACATAAATAGCGCCCATATCCACGAGGCGCGCATGACCCTGATGGCTCGCCATATTCGCCAGCGCGCCACGCAACACATCGGGCGCCTGTGCAGCACCGGGCCTGCCCTGGTTACGCTTAACCCCTTCATCACATTCAAAGCCCAGCAGGGCGATGCCTGACGGCGCGGGAGAAAAGTGTTCGCGCTGCTGTATGGTCTGGAAGAGACGTTTCGCGGTGCTGGACTCGGCGCTGTCGTCACGACCCTGCCAGACCTGCGGAGAGACGGGATGCCACAGTTTCATGCTACCTGCCCCCGAAACACGCGTTGATACATAGGATTCCGCCCCGGCTCGTAAACCATCTCAACCGGATGATTCGCCTCCCAGACGACGAAATCAGCCACATAACCGGGCTTTAACTGCCCGTGCGTCGCACCACGTCCTAGCGCCTGCGCCGCATGCCGCGTCACGCCAGCCCAGGCCTCTTCCGGCGTGAGGCCAAACTGGACGCAGGCCATGTTCATTGCCAGATGCAGGCTGGCAAACGGGCTGGTGCCCGGATTGTAGTCGGTAGCCACCGCCATCGGCACGCCCTGCTCTCTCAGCTGCGCCACCGGTGGACGCTGGCGCTCCTGAAGAAAATAGAACGCGCCGGGGAGCAATACCGCCACCGTGCCGCTTTGCGCCATCGCCTGAATACCTGCATCATCGAGATACTCAATATGATCGGCCGACAGCCCTTTATACTGGCTGACCAGCGCCGCGCCGCCGAGATTCGACAGTTGTTCTACATGCCCTTTTACCGGGATCCCGAGCGCGGCGGCGGCCCGGAACAGGCGCTCGGTTTGCGCCGGGGTAAAGCCGACGTTTTCACAAAACACGTCCACCGCTTCAAATAACTCTTTTTGCCACAGCGTGGGCATGATCTGCTCACAGACCAGCGCCAGATAGGCATCCGGATCCTGTCGGTACTCGGCAGGAACGGCGTGCGCGGCCAGCAGCGTCGGGCTGATATCGACCAGATTATTCAGGCTGAGCTGGCGGGCAACCAGCAGCATTTTCTCTTCGGCTTCGGCATTCAGTCCGTATCCCGATTTGATTTCAACGGTCGTTACGCCTTCATTCATCAGCCGCTGGAGTCGCTGCTGCGCCACCGTCAGGAGCGTTTCCGGCGAACTGTTGCGGGTGGCCGTGACCGTGGCGTTAATTCCGCCGCCCTGCGCGCTAATGGTCTGATATGACACGCCGTTAAGCCGTTGCTCCCATTCCGCTGCGCGATCGCCGCCGAACACCAGATGGGTGTGGCAATCGATCAGGCCGGGGGTAACCAGACGCCCGTCGAGATCGACACACTGACGATGCCCGGAGGGGATCTCGGATTCAGGAATAATGGCCAGAATCGTCTGGCCGCGCACAACGAGGGCATGTTGTTCTCTCAGGCCGTAGGGCTCCGCCTCACCTGTCGCCAGGGTTGCCAGTCGCGCATTTCGCCATATCACATCATCGGGATGAAGCTGCTGCATGTGCCTTCCACTTGTCATGGGTTGTATAGACATTTATTTTCATCTGCCGCCTGCTGTCAACCGCATTGGGGGAAAATGTTATTTATTTGTGATGACTTTCCCGTCGCCTGCGGGCAAAAATGCAACTTTTCCGGTTTTTATCTTCCCGTTTCGCTCAACTTAGTATAAAAAAGCAGGCTATTTCGTCTATCCAGATAAGACTTGCATACCCAGGAGCATTACCTTGAATATTTCCAGGATTTCCCGTCTGGCGTTGGCACTCGCCTTTGGCGTGACTTTATCCGCTTGCAGTTCAACACCACCGGATCAGCAACCTTCTGAGCAGGTTGCTCCGGGCACCGCTTCCCGTCCGATCCTGTCAGCGGCTGAAGCGAAGAACTTCACCCGTGCGCACTATTTCTCGGCGATGGATCCCAATGCAGCCCCGTGGACGCCTTCTTCTATTAACCTGCCGAAACAGCCAGACTTCGTTGTCGGCCCGGCCGGGGCAGAGGGCGTTACACACACCTCTATTCAGGCAGCCGTTGATGCCGCAATTACCAAACACAGCGCATCTCGTCAGTACATTGCCATCCTGCCGGGTGAATACGAAGGAACCGTTTATGTTCCGGCGGCACCGGGAAGCATTACGCTTTACGGCCTGGGCGAAAAAGCGGTCGACGTAAAAATTGGCCTGGCGATTGATTCAGAGATCGACAGCACCACCTGGCGCCATCTGGTGAACCCGGCCGGTAAATACATGCCAGGTAAACCGGCGTGGTATATGTTTGATAACTGCCAGCGCAAGCGTGCCGCCACCATTGGCGTGATGTGTTCGGCGGTATTCTGGTCACAGAACAATGGCCTGCAATTGCAGAACCTGACCATTCAGAACACCCTGGGCGACAGCGTTGACGCAGGTAATCATCAGGCCGTGGCGCTGCGTAGCGATGGCGACAAGGTACAGATTAACAACGTCAATATCCTGGGCCGCCAGAACACCTTCTTCGTGACCAACAGCGGCGTGCAGAATACCCTTCAGAACAATCGTCTGACGCGTACTCTGGTCACCAACAGCTACATTGAAGGCGACGTAGATATGGTCTCCGGCCGCGGCGCGGTGGTATTTGATAACACCGACTTCCGCGTGGTGAATTCACGTACGCAGCAGGAAGGTTACGTCTTTGCCCCGGCCACGCAGTCTAACCTGTTCTACGGCTTCCTGGCCGTGAATAGCCGCTTTACTGCTGCTGGCGATGGCGTGGCCCAACTTGGTCGCTCTCTGGACGTGGACTCCGCCACTAACGGCCAGGTCGTGATCCGCGACAGCGTGATTAACGAAGGCTTTAACATGGCGAAACCGTGGGCGGATGCGGCGATCTCGAAACGTCCTTTCTCCGGCAACATCGGCACGATGGATGATAAAGACAACGTGCAGCGTAACCTGAACGACGCTAACTTTAACCGCATGTGGGAATACAACAACCGCGGTCTGGGTAGCAAAGTGGTTGCTGAGCCGAAGCAGTAAAATGCCTGCTGCCGGGTGGCGGCTGCGCCTTACCCGGCCTACCTCATGCATTAACCGCGCATAAAAAAACCTCGCATTTGCGAGGTTTTTTTCGTCTACGGATCAATGAGCGTTAATCACAACCCACATCGGCCCTTGTCCGACCGCATAGCGTCCTTTCTCTTCCAGTAGACCCTGCACGCCCTGGATTTTATAGAGCGCAATGTGGTGGGATTTCTGCCCCGCCGCAATCAGGTATTTGCCGCTGTGATCGACATTAAAGCCGCGCGGCTGGGTTTCTGTCGGCTGGAAGCCTTCAACTGCCAGAACGCTGCCGTCTTCAGAGACGCTGAAGATGGTGATCAGACTGGAGGTACGGTCACAGGCATACAGGTGACGGCCATCCGGCGTAATGTGAATGTCTGCCGCCCAGCGTGTGTCGGAGAAATCAGATGGCATCATGTCCAGCGTCTGTACGCACTCGATCTGTCCGTTAGGATCGTTCAGTTCCCACACGTCTACCGAGCTGTTCAGCTCGTTAACGACATAGGCATACTGCTGATTCGGGTGGAAGACCATGTGGCGCGGGCCTGCGCCTTCCACGGTGGTGACTTCCGCCGGGCTCTGCGCGACCAGATGGCCGTCATCGCTCAGGGTGAACAGGCAGATGCGGTCCTGCTTAAGCGCTGGCACCCACAGCGTGCGGTTATCCGGCGAAATGTTGGCGGAGTGGCAACCTTCGAGCCCTTCTACCACGTCGACGGTTTCAACGGGAATACCGTCTTCCAGGCGGGTGACGCTCACGCAGCCTGCATTGTAGGAGCCGCTGAAGATAAAGTTGCCTTTATGGTCAGTGGAAATATGGGTCGGGCTGCCCGGCAGCGGGGCTTCTGCGGTATAGGTCAGCGCGCCGTCGTCCGGGGAGATGCGGTATGCCAGCACGCGGAATTCCGGGCGTACGCCGACATAAAGAAAACGTTTATCCGGGCTGACGACCATCGGCTGCACCTGGCCTGGCACATCAACAACCTGAACCAGCGTAAGCGAACCTTCTGTATTCAAACGCCAGACATGGATCTGCTGACTTTCAGGACTGGCGGTATAAACGGTTTGTTTCATGAATACTCCTGATTATTTTTAACGGTGAATGCTGAATTGTAGTCCGGGATTTTGCAGGGTTCCGCTCTCGGTGTACCATCCCGACAGACCTTAAATTCAACATTAACCCGGAAGAAAAAATGACCTCGCGAGTGATTGCCCTGGATTTAGACGGAACACTGCTTACCCCTCAGAAAACCCTGCTCCCCTCTTCTCTTGAGGCCCTCAAACGAGCCCAGGAAGCGGGGTATCAACTTCTCATCGTAACGGGTCGACATCACGTAGCCATTCATCCTTTTTATCAGGCACTGGGCTTAGATACACCTGCAATTTGTTGTAATGGCACCTATTTGTATGATTATCAGGCAAAAAAGGTTTTAGCCTCCGATCCGCTTCCCGTTACGCAGGCGCTGCAATTGATTGATTTACTGGATGAGCATGCCATTCACGGCCTGATGTATGTGGACAACGCCATGGTGTATGAACGCCCTACCGGCCATGTGATCCGCACCAGCAACTGGGCTCTGTCTCTGCCGGAAGCGCAGCGTCCGGTGTTCACTCAGGTTTCCTCCCTGCGCCAGGCGGCGGAAGACGTCGACGCAATCTGGAAATTTGCCCTGACCGATGAAGACACCGCCAAACTGAATACTTTCGCAAAACATGTCGAGCATACGCTGGGTCTGGAATGTGAATGGTCCTGGCACGATCAGGTGGATATCGCCCGCAAAGGCAACAGCAAAGGAAAGCGTCTGACCCAGTTCGTTGAATCGCAGGGCGGATCAATGCAGGACGTAATTGCCTTCGGCGATAACTATAACGACATCAGCATGCTGGAAGCGTCCGGAACGGGCGTGGCGATGGGTAATGCCGATGACGCGGTGAAAGCGCGCGCTGACGTGGTGATTGGCGATAACACCACCGACAGCATCGCGCAGTATATTTATACCCACCTGCTGTAATCAGGCGGTTATGGAAACGCTCTTGATTTGCGCGTAAAGCCACAGGCCAGGCTTGATGCCCAGCTCATCCCTGGCCCACGGGCTGATGCGCGCCCACAGCGTTCTGTTGCCTACTTCCAGCTGCACTTCCACCTGGCCGTTATCATCAAAACACTGCGCCACTTTTGCGCGCAAAATATTGCGGATACTGGTTTGCAGCGGCGGTTGCAGGACCAGGGAGACATCCGACGCCTGAATGCGGATCCGTAACGTGGACTGAATCGGCGTATCGATTTTATTCACCCACAAATGCTGATCGCCCAGCGCCAGCGCGGTCATCGCGTAGTGCGGATGGTGCTCCAGCACGCTCACCTTCAGAATGCTGCTCTGCTGCTCCTTTGGCAGCCATGGATGCATAACGCTGCTGCCCCACACCTCCTCCAGATTGCCGAATGCCTTCACCCTGCCCGCTTCCAGCACCAGCACTTTGTCGGCCAGATGTAAGATCTCATCCAGCGAATGGCTGACGTAGAGCATTGGCACATTGATTTCCCGCGCCAGACGTTGCAGATACGGCAGCAGCTCGCGCTTGCGCGGAATATCCAGCGAGGCCAGCGGCTCATCCAGCAGCAACAGTTCCGGCGCGGTTAACAGGGCGCGGCCAATCGCCACGCGCTGTTTTTCACCACCCGACAGCGACGACGGCAGACGATCCAGCAGCGGTTCGATGCCCAGCAGCGCCACCAGCTTATCGAACTGTCCGGCCATGTTTTTTGCCATGCCGTAACGCAGGTTCCCGCGAACGCTGTAGTGCGGAAACAGGCGCGCATCCTGAAACACATAGCCGATACGGCGTTTGTCCGGTGACAGGCAGACCTTCTTCTCCGCGTCATTTAAGACGCGGTTATTTAGCACAATACGGCCAGACTGGGGACGCGTCAGGCCGCTAATCGCATTAATCAGCGACGTTTTCCCCGCCCCGGACACGCCAAAAATGGCGGTGATACCGCTGGCAGGCAGCGTTTCGTTCAGCGTCAGGGTGTGGCTGCCCAGGGTTTGCGTAAAGTTGAGTTCCAGCATCACGATTTCCCCATCCGTTCACGGCTGAGGCGCGCCAGCCACTCAGACACCAGCAGCGAGACCAGAGCGAGCACAATCGAAATAATACACAGCCGGGCCGCCGCACCTTCGCCGCCCGGGGTCTGAATCAGGGTATACATGGCCGACGGGATGGTCCGCGTCTCGCCGGGAATGTTCGACACAAAGGTGATGGTCGCGCCAAACTCACCCAACGAGCGGGCGAAGGCTAACACCGTACCGACGATAATGCCCGGTAACGTGAGCGGAAGCGTAATGGTCAGGAATACCCGCCAGCGGCCTGCGCCCAGCGTGCGGGCGGCCTGTTCTAACCGGATATCCACCCCTTCCAGCGCCAGGCGGATAGCGCGCACCATCAGCGGGAAGGACATTACTGCCGCGGCCAGAACCGCGCCGCGCCAGCTGAAAGCAAAGGTCAGTCCGAACCAGTCGTACAGCCATTCGCCGATAAAACCGCGTCGCCCCATGGAGATCAGCAGCAGATATCCGACCACCACAGGCGGTAAGACAAGCGGAAGATGGAGAACACTGTCGAGCAGGGCTTTGCCTGGAAACTTCACGCGAACCAGTAACCAGGCAAAGAACACCCCAAAGGGCAAACTCAGCGCAACCGCCAGGGAAGAGACTTTCAGGCTCAGCAGCACGGCCTGCCATTCAGGTTCGGTCAATATCATTCGTGAGTCGTAAATCCGTAACGTTTAAAGATCGCGGACGCTTCCGGCCCCTTCAGGTAGTCAACAAAGGCCGTCACGGTCGCATTTTTATGTCCATCAACTATCGCAACAGGATATTCTACTTTCTTATGCGAGTCTTCCGGGAAGGTGCCCACCACCTTCACACCTTTACTGGCGACGGCATCGGAGCCGTAAACGATCCCGAGTGGCGCTTCGTTACGCTCCACCAGCGCCAGCGCGCCACGCACATCTTCTGCGGGAGCCAGCTTCGGCGATAAGGTCTCCCATGCACCCAGTTTTTGTAGCGCTTCTTTCGCATAAATCCCGGCAGGAACATGCTCCGGATCGCCTACCGCCAGACGGCCACCGTTGAGCAGACGGGTCCAGTCCGTCTGTTTGTTGATGGCGATGTCGTCCTGCTTGCTGTTTGTGGGCGCGACCACCACCAGGCTATTTCCCAGCAGCGTTTCGCGGGTAGCCGTATCAACAGATTTTTTCTCCACCGCGTAATCCATCCATTTCTGATCGGCAGAGATGAACAGATCCGCGGGTGCCCCCGCTTCAATCTGGCGGGCCAGCGTGGACGAGGAGGCAAACGACGAGACCACCTCGACGTTTTTCTCTTTTTTGTATACCGCAGCAATATCCTGCATCGCGTTAGTCAGCGACGCCGCCGCAAAGACCGTGATTTTTCCTTCATCCGCCAGTGCGTGGGCGGTGAGTGAGAGAGTCAGCGTTGCCCCTGCGAAAAGGCGTACCCATGAACGTGCCATTTGAAGCTCCTGTGCGTGTCGTTATATACAAATAAATATAACGATATATCGCAGGCGTTCCTAGCGCTAAATCGTACCCATTAATGCGTAAACTCAAGGAACGTTGTAAAAGATATCGGCGGGAAAGGAATAAACTTGAGAGCAAAACGCCCGGGCTGGCCGGGCGTTTTGGAGGAAATCATTGCTGCTTTTTAGGCTGGTCACGACGATGACCAATGTTCGAAAAGACGTTGAACACTTCACCCAGGCCGTAGATGGCACCGAGGATGATAGCCATCACTACTGGCACCATGATTACCGCGAATACCAGACTTTTCAACAACTCTAACATGGTTTTCTCCAGATCTTGTGAACGGCTTATTCTACCCTGAAAAGTAAGAAAAACATCCCCTTTTGTGCGGTGCGCTTTCCGCCCCCGGGCATTTGGGTCACAATAGCCTTTTTACCGGGACACTGTTATGCAGGCCGAAATTCTCCTCACCCTACGACTTCAGCAGAAGCTTTTCGCCGATCCGCGACGCATCGCCCTGTTAAAACAAATAGAACAAACTGGCTCGATTAGCCAGGGAGCCAAAAACGCCGGCATCAGCTATAAAAGCGCCTGGGATGCGATTAACGACATGAACACCCTGAGCGAACATACGCTGGTTGAGCGCGCCACCGGCGGGAAAGGCGGCGGCGGCGCCGTGTTGACGCGTTATGGGCAACGTCTGATCCAGCTCTACGATTTACTGGCGCAGATCCAGCAAAAAGCATTTGATGTGCTGAGCGATGACGACAACCTGCCGCTGGATAGCCTGCTGGGCGCCATCTCCCGTTTCTCTTTGCAGACCAGCGCCCGCAACCAGTGGTTTGGTACGGTGACGGGGCGCGATCATTCGCAGGTGCAGGAGCATATAGAGATCCTGCTCGCGGACGGTACGACGCGCCTGAAAGCCGCCATCACCGCGCAAAGTGGTCAACGCCTTGGGCTGAACGAAGGTCAGGAGGTGCTGGTATTACTCAAAGCGCCCTGGATCAGCATCGCACTCAACCCTGAGCAGGCCGCAGAGGCCGACAACCAGCTACGCGGGCGTATCAGCCACATCGAGCGCGGCGCAGAACAATGTGAAGTGCTGATGACCCTGCCGGATGGACAGTTGCTCTGCGCCACCGTTCCGGTGAACGACGCGACCGAATTAGACGAAGGTGCTGTGGTGACCGCATATTTCAATGCAGACAGGGTAATTATCGCCACATTATGCTAAGCGCATTGACAACCCTGCTTACACTGAGTATCCCTGACATCTGTTGCTGCAAAAAATGGGATAACACATGTCATCATTGCATATTTCGCAAGGCACGTTTCGTCTTAGTGATACCCGTACCTTATCGCTGCCAGAGTTAACCCTTCGCGCCGGAGAAAGCTGGGCGTTTGTGGGCACGAATGGCAGCGGAAAATCCGCGCTGGCCCGCGCTCTGGCAGGCGAATTAACCCAACTGAAGGGTGAACGTCGCTGCACCTTTACCCGGCTGACGCGCCTTTCCTTCGAACAGCTGCAAAAGCTGGTCAGCGATGAGTGGCAGCGTAACAATACCGATTTGCTCAGCCCCGGCGAAGAAGATACCGGCCGCACGACGGCGGAAATTATCCAGGATGAGATAAAAGATCCTGCCCGCTGTCAGCAGCTGGCGGAGCAATTTGGCATTACCGCCCTGCTTAATCGCCGCTTTAAATACCTTTCAACCGGTGAAACGCGCAAAACGCTGCTGTGTCAGGCGCTGATGAGCGAGCCGGAACTCCTGATCCTGGATGAACCGTTTGACGGACTGGATGTGCAATCCCGCGCGCAACTGGCAGCGTTGCTGGCGTCGCTTAACCAGCAGGGATACACGCTTGTGCTGGTTCTTAACCGCTTTGATGAGATCCCGGATTTCGTACATTATGCGGGCGTGCTGGCGGACTGTAGCCTGACCGAAACCGGCGAGAAAGCCGTACTGCTTCGGCAGGCGCTGATTGCGCAGCTGGCGCACAGCGAGAAACTGGACGGTATTGCCCTGCCGGAGCCGGATGCGCCTTCAGCACGCCACGGGCTGGACCCTGACCAGCCGCGCATTGTGCTGCGCGATGGGGTGGTTGCTTACGACGATCGCCCTATTCTTAATCACCTCAGCTGGACGGTTAATCCTGGTGAGCACTGGCAGATCGTCGGCCCCAACGGGGCGGGTAAATCCACGCTGCTGAGCCTGATCACCGGGGATCACCCGCAGGGATACAGCAACGATCTCACCCTGTTCGGCCGTCGCCGCGGCAGCGGGGAAACCATCTGGGATATCAAAAAGCACATCGGCTATGTCAGCAGCAGCCTGCACCTGGACTACCGGGTGAGCACCACGGTGCGAAACGTGATCCTCTCTGGCTTCTTCGACTCCATTGGTATTTATCAGGCGGTATCCGACAAGCAGCACAAGCTGGCGCAGCAGTGGCTGGATATTCTGGGTATGGATAACCGGGTCGCCGATGCGCCATTCCACAGCCTGTCGTGGGGGCAGCAGCGGCTGGCATTGATCGTCCGCGCGCTGGTCAAGCACCCTACGCTGCTGATTCTTGACGAACCGTTGCAGGGGCTGGATCCGCTCAACCGTCAGCTGATCCGCCGCTTTGTGGATGTCCTGATTAGCGAAGGTGAAACCCAGCTGCTGTTTGTGTCCCACCATGCTGAAGATGCCCCGTCCTGCATCACCCATCGGCTGGAATTTGTCCCTGACGGCGAGCAATACCGCTACCTGCTGAGCAAAATCGATTAACACATGGAGGGCGCTGCCCTCCGCTTTTCAGACAACCTGCAACAATACATCTCTATCTCTTTGATCTACAATGCACTCAGTCTGTGAAAAAGCGCGTGTGAAAACCAGTGTAAACGATACCACTATTTTATCCCATGTCACACTTTTCGCGTCTCTGATATGCTATGGTTAATTCATACCATAAGCCTAATGGAGCGAAATATGCGAGTTCTGGTAACAGGTGGTAGCGGTTACATAGGAAGTCATACCTGTGTGCAACTGCTGCAAAGCGGCCACGATGTCGTCATTCTTGATAACCTGTGCAACAGTAAGCGCAGCGTGCTGCCGGTCATTGAACGCCTTTCGGGTAAACAGCCGACTTTCGTGGAAGGCGACATCCGCAATGAAGCATTGATGACTGAAATCCTTCACGATCACGCGATTGAAACCGTTATCCACTTCGCGGGCCTGAAAGCGGTTGGCGAATCGGTGGCAAAACCGCTTGAGTACTATGACAACAACGTTAACGGTACCCTGCGTCTGATCTCCGCCATGCGAGCGGCCAACGTTAAAAATTTTATCTTCAGCTCCTCCGCGACCGTCTACGGCGATCAGCCAAAAATCCCTTACGTTGAAAGCTTCCCGACCGGTACGCCGCAAAGCCCGTATGGCAAAAGCAAGCTGATGGTAGAGCAGATCCTGACCGACCTGCAAAAAGCCCAGCCTGAGTGGAGCATCGCCTTGCTGCGCTACTTCAACCCGGTCGGCGCACATCCGTCAGGTGATATGGGCGAAGATCCGCAGGGCATTCCTAATAACCTGATGCCGTATATCGCGCAGGTTGCCGTAGGGCGCCGCGATTCCCTGGCGATTTTTGGTAACGATTATCCCACCGAAGATGGCACCGGCGTGCGCGATTACATTCACGTCATGGATCTGGCCGACGGCCACGTGGCGGCGATGCAGCAGCTGGCTGATAAACCGGGCGTGCATATTTACAACCTCGGCGCCGGGATCGGCAGCAGCGTGCTGGACGTGGTGAATGCCTTCAGTAAAGCCTGCGGCAAGCCGGTGAAGTATCACTTCGCTCCCCGCCGGGATGGCGACCTCCCGGCTTACTGGGCCGATGCCACCAAAGCGGATAAAGAGCTTAACTGGCGTGTCACCCGCACGCTTGATGAAATGGCACAGGATACCTGGCACTGGCAGTCGCGCCATCCGCAAGGCTATCCAGATTAAGGATTTGTCATGACGCAATTCAATCCCGTCGATCACCCGCATCGTCGTTTTAACCCGCTCAGCGGGCAATGGATTTTAGTTTCACCGCATCGCGCCAAGCGCCCCTGGCAGGGGGCGCAAGAGACGCCTGCCAAACAGACGCTGCCGCAGCATGATCCGGACTGTTTCCTCTGCCCGGGCAATACGCGCGTGACGGGCGATAAAAACCCGGACTACCAAGGCACCTTCGTGTTTACTAACGACTTTGCCGCGCTGATGACCGATACGCCAGACGCGCCGGAAAGCCATGACCCGCTGATGCGCTGCGAAAGCGCCCGCGGCACCAGCCGCGTGATCTGCTTCTCGCCCGATCACAGCAAAACGCTGCCGGAGCTGAGCGTGGAGGCCCTGAAAGAGGTGGTCAGCACCTGGCAGGCGCAAACCGCGGAGCTGGGGCAGAGCTATCCCTGGGTGCAGGTGTTCGAAAACAAAGGCGCGGCGATGGGCTGCTCCAACCCGCATCCGCACGGTCAGATCTGGGCGAACAGCTTCCTGCCGAATGAAGCCGAGCGTGAGGACCGACTGCAAAAAGCGTATTTCGCCCAGAACGGTTCGCCGATGCTGGTGGATTACACCCAGCGTGAGCTGGCGGATGGCAGCCGTACCGTGGTGGAAACCGAGCACTGGCTTGCGGTGGTCCCTTACTGGGCGGCGTGGCCGTTTGAGACGCTACTGCTGCCGAAAGCCCATGTACAGCGCATTACCGAACTCAGCGACGCCCAGCGTGACGACCTGGCGCTGGCGCTGAAAAAACTGACCAGCCGCTACGACAACCTCTTCCAGTGCTCCTTCCCCTACTCCATGGGCTGGCACGGCGCGCCGTTTAACGGCGAAGAGAATCAACACTGGCAGTTACATGCACACTTCTACCCGCCGCTGCTGCGTTCTGCGACGGTACGTAAATTCATGGTGGGCTATGAAATGCTGGCGGAAACCCAGCGCGACCTGACGGCGGAACAGGCGGCAGAACGTCTGCGTGCCGTTAGCGACGTCCATTACCGCGAATCAGGAGTCTAAAAATGAGTCTAAAAGATAAAACACAATCCCTGTTTGCTGAAAAATTTGGCTACCCTGCCACCCACGTTATCCAGGCGCCTGGCCGCGTTAATCTGATCGGCGAGCACACCGACTATAACGACGGTTTTGTCCTGCCGTGTGCCATCGACTACCAGACGGTGATCAGCTGCGCGAAACGCGACGATCGTCAGGTGCGAGTGATCGCCGCGGATTACGGCAACGAAATTGACGAATTTTCCCTCGATGCGCCGATCGTGACCCACGACAGCCAGCAGTGGTCGAACTATGTTCGCGGCGTGGTGAAGCACCTGCAAAAGCGTAACAAGAATTTCGGCGGGGCCGATCTGGTGATCAGCGGCAACGTGCCGCAGGGGGCGGGATTAAGCTCTTCCGCATCGCTGGAAGTGGCGGTCGGCACCGTGTTCCAGCAGCTTTATCATCTGCCGCTGGACGGGGCCCAGATCGCCCTCAACGGTCAGGAAGCGGAAAACCAGTTCGTGGGCTGCAACTGCGGCATTATGGATCAGCTGATTTCCGCGCTGGGCAAGAAAGAACATGCTTTGCTGATTGACTGCCGCTCCCTCGGGACCAAAGCGGTTCCGCTGCCTAAAGGGGCGGCTGTGGTGATCATCAACAGCAACTTCAAACGCACCCTGGTGGGCAGCGAGTACAACACCCGTCGCGAACAGTGCGAAACCGGCGCGCGCTTCTTCCAGCAGCCAGCCCTGCGTGATGTCTCACTTGATGAATTTAACAAGGTTGCCCACGAGCTGGACCCGGTTGTCACGAAGCGCGTGCGTCATATACTGACGGAAAATGCCCGTACCGTAGAAGCCGCCTCCGCGCTGGCAAAAGGTGACCTGAAGCGGATGGGCGAGCTGATGGCCGAATCGCATGCCTCCATGCGTGACGATTTCGAAATCACCGTGCCGCAAATCGACACCCTGGTTGAAATCGTGAAAGCCACGATTGGCGACAAAGGCGGCGTGCGTATGACCGGCGGCGGATTCGGCGGGTGCGTCGTCGCCCTGGTGCCGGAAGAGCTGGTCCCTGCCATTCAGGACGCGGTGGCTAAACAGTACGAAGCCAAAACGGGCATCAAAGAAACTTTCTATGTCTGTAAAGCATCACAAGGAGCCGGACAGTGCTAAACGAAACACCGACACTCGCACCGGATGGTCTGCCGTATCGCCTGTTAACCCTGCGCAACAGCGCCGGGATGGTGGTTACGCTGATGGACTGGGGCGCAACGTTACTTTCTGCCCGCGTACCGATGCCTGACGGCAGCGTGCGCGAAACCCTGCTTGGCTGCGCATCGCCGGAGCAGTATATCGAGCAGACTGCTTTTCTGGGCGCATCCATAGGCCGCTACGCTAACCGCATCGCCAGAAGCCGGTTTACGCTGGACGGCGTAACGTATTCCCTGCTTGCCAGCCAGGGCGAAAATCAGCTGCACGGCGGCCCGGAAGGGTTTGATAAACGTCGCTGGAAGATTGTGCAGCAAAATGACGGTGAGGTCTGGTTCTCTCTGGACTCCCTCGATGGAGACCAGGGCTTCCCGGGCAATCTCACCGCAACCGCGCGCTTCACCCTGACCGAAGATAATCGCATCGCCATTGAGTACCGCGCGACCGTCGATAAGCCGTGCCCGGTCAACCTGACTAACCACGCCTATTTCAACCTTGACGGTAATCAGACCGATGTCCGCAGCCACAAACTCCAGATCCTGGCGGATGAGTATCTGCCGGTCGATGAGATGGGTATCCCTTATCAGGGGCTGAAACCAGTAAGCGGAAATAGCTTTGATTTCCGTCAGCCGAAAACCATTGCTCAGGATTTCCTGAGTGATGACGATCAGCGCAAGGTGAAAGGCTACGACCACGCGTTCCTGTTGCAGGCGAAAGGCGATCTTTCTCAACCTGCCGCACAGGTCTGGTCTGCTGATGAGAAGTTACAGATGACGGTCTACACCACCGCCCCTGCCCTACAGTTCTACTCCGGTAACTATCTGGAGGGTACTACGGCGCGTGAACATGACGCCTACGGCGCCTGGCAAGGACTGGCGCTGGAGAGCGAGTTCCTGCCGGACACGCCTAACCATCCTGAATGGCCGCAGCCGGACTGCGTGCTACGTCCGGGTGAAGAGTACGTAAGCGTCACCGAGTATCATTTCATTCCGCGCGCTTAATGTCCGGCGGCGCACGGGCCTACGAATATAGGCCTGATAAGCGAAGCGCCATCCGGCAAAAAAGACTGGCCCTCATCGCGAGGGCTTTTTTATCTCCGCCTTGCTGAAAATAGCGGCGATCGCAGACAAAATCATAACCCTGGATTCACATGCATCTTACACTCTCGAACTATTTTCGCTATGGTTAGGGTTAAGCGTTGCTGCTGGCACAGTCACGGCAATATAATGAGAATTGTTATCATTCAAAATGCTTGAGGAGTAAGAAATGGCTAATACTAAGCTTGTCCTGGTGCGCCACGGCGAAAGCCAGTGGAACAACGAAAACCGCTTCACCGGTTGGTATGACGTTGATCTGTCCGAGAAAGGCGTGAGCGAAGCAAAAGCGGCAGGTAAACTGCTGAAAGAAGAAGGCTTCACCTTTGACTTTGCTTACACCTCTGTGCTGAAACGTGCCATCCATACCCTGTGGAACGTTCTGGACGAGCTGGATCAGGCCTGGCTGCCGGTTGAGAAATCCTGGAAACTGAACGAGCGTCACTACGGTGCGCTGCAAGGTCTGAATAAAGCGGAAACCGCAGAAAAATACGGTGACGAGCAGGTTAAGCAGTGGCGTCGTGGTTTTGCGGTCACGCCTCCAGAGCTGAGCAAAGATGACGAGCGCTACCCGGGCCACGATCCGCGTTACGCGAAGCTGACTGAGGCTGAACTGCCGCAGACCGAAAGCCTGGCGCTGACCATCGACCGCGTTGTGCCTTACTGGAACGAAACCATTCTGCCACGCCTGAAAAGCGGCGAGCGCGTCATTATCGCTGCTCACGGTAACTCCCTGCGTGCGCTGGTGAAATACCTGGACAACATGGGTGAAGATGAAATCCTCGAGCTGAATATCCCTACCGGCGTGCCGCTGGTGTACGAGTTCGACGAAAACTTCAAGCCAGTTAAACATTACTACCTGGGTAACGCCGACGAAATCGCTGCAAAAGCGGCGGCCGTGGCGAACCAGGGTAAAGCGAAGTAATATTCGCCGGACATAAAAAAAGCGTGGAGCAATCCACGCTTTTTTATTGCCCGGGACAAACTTAGCCGCGACGCGCTTTAACCGCATCCGCCAACTGACGCAGGATCGCATCGGTATCGTCCCAGCCAATGCAGGCATCCGTCACGCTCTTACCGTAGACCAGCGGCTCGCTGCCCTCCAGGTTCTGGTTGCCTTCCACCAGATGGCTCTCAATCATCACCCCAATCACTGCGCGTTCACCGCTGGCGATTTGCTGACACACATCTGCGCCGACTTCCATCTGCTTTTTAAACTGTTTGCTGGAGTTGGCATGGCTGAAATCGATCATCACCTGCGGTGCCAGACCCGCTTTCTCCAGCCCTGCTTTTACCTCCGCTACGTGTTTAGCACTGTAGTTAGGCTCTTTACCGCCGCGCAGTATAATATGGCAATCGCCATTACCGCTGGTATTCACGATAGCGGAGTGGCCCCACTTGGTCACCGACAGGAAGCAGTGCGGCGCGCCAGCCGCATTAATGGCGTCAATAGCGACTTTAATGGTGCCATCAGTGCCATTTTTGAAACCCACCGGGCATGACAGGCCAGACGCCAGCTCACGGTGAACCTGAGATTCCGTCGTACGCGCGCCAATAGCGCCCCAGCTCATCAGGTCAGCCAGATACTGCGGGGTGATCATATCGAGGAATTCTCCGGCAGCAGGCAGCCCGCTGTCGTTGATCTCCAGCAGCAGCTTACGCGCAATGCGCAGGCCGTCGTTGATCTGGAAACTGTTGTCCATATGCGGATCGTTGATCAACCCTTTCCAGCCCACGGTGGTACGCGGTTTTTCGAAATAAACGCGCATCACGATTTCCAGTTCGCCTTTCAGCTCTTCACGCAGGGCGAGCAGACGGGACGCATACTCTTTGGCCGCAGCAGGATCGTGAATGGAGCACGGCCCAATGACCACCAGAAGACGATCGTCGCTACCTTTCAGGATCTTGTGGATCGCCTTGCGGGCATGAGACACCGTGTTGGCGGCATTTTCGGTGGCGGGGAATTTTTCAAGGAGCGCTACGGGAGGTAATAACTCATTGATCTCTTTAATGCGTAAATCGTCGTTCTGATAATTCATCTTCTTTCCGGCTCTGCCATATCTTTAGTAATGAAAGCAATCCTTTCAATCTAACTTGTCGGCCACGAAGTGTAAACGGGCTTTTACACTTCGCGCAGATAATTCCTGGAATTCGCCTAAAATACACAACAAAATAGCGAAAAATGAGATCTGGCCTAAGCTTTTTACTTGTAACGACTGTTTTTAAATATTTATACGCGATTCCATCCTGACATAAATCAGGAAACTGGGATCTTTCGCCACTGAACAAGATGCACTGTTGGAGAATGTTATCCAGCGTAACGATAAGAACAGGAGCACCATGATGAAAATGACGAAACTGACTACGCTTTTCCTGACGGCAACCCTTACTCTGGCAAGCGGTAGCGTACTGGCTGCTGACGCAGGCTCATCCGGCAGCAACGGCGACGCGAATGCCGCTGCCGAAGCGGGCCAGGTTGCGCCGGATGCAAAACAGAATATTGCGCCAAACAATGTTGATAACAGTAATATCAACACGGGCAATACCAACACCGGCGGGACGAGCACAGGCACGATGAACCATGAGGGTATGACTACCGACGAGGTTCATAAAAACTCTGTGTGTAAAGACGGGAAATGCCCGGACCCGAATGACAAAGTAGGCAGCGATGCCAATACCAAAACGGACGGTACTACCCAGTAACCTTCCGTAAGGTAAAACAGGGAGAGCGAATGCTCTCCTTTTTTATTTAAGCTCTTAAAAACGCTAAACTAAAAATAATAATAAATCAGGAACGATACCATGGCGCACTCCCACTCCCATTCCCACTCCACTGGCGATGAAAATGCCAAACGGCTTCTGCTGGCTTTTGGCGTCACTGCCACCTTTATGATAATTGAGGTCACAGGCGGGCTGATATCCGGATCGCTGGCGCTGCTGGCCGATGCCGGGCATATGCTGACCGACGCTGCCGCGCTCCTGTTTGCTCTGCTGGCCGTGCAGTTTGCCCGTCGCCCTCCCAATACCCGCCACACCTTTGGCTGGCTCAGACTGACCACGCTTGCCGCCTTTGTGAATGCGATTGCACTGGTGGTCATTACTCTTCTTATCGTCTGGGAGGCTTTTCAGCGCTTTCGGCATCCACAACCGATAGCCGGGACGACAATGATGGTTATCGCCATTGCCGGGTTGGTCGCCAATATTCTGGCGTTCTGGATATTGCACCGCGGCAGCAGTGAAAAAAATCTGAACGTACGGGCCGCGGCGCTTCATGTGCTGGGCGATCTGCTGGGTTCCGTAGGTGCCATCGTAGCCGCGCTGATCATTATGGGCACGGGCTGGACTCCCATCGACCCGATTCTTTCCGTGCTGGTATCATGCCTTGTATTACGCAGTGCCTGGCGGCTGTTGAAAGAGAGCGTCAATGAGCTGCTGGAAGGCGCTCCCACGTCGCTGGATATTGGCGAGCTAAAACGCAATCTGTGTCGTTCCATTCCTGAAGTCCGTAACGTTCACCACGTTCACGTCTGGCTGGTGGGTGAGAAACCGCTTATGACGCTGCACGTTCAGGTTATTCCGCCCCACGATCACGATGCGTTGCTTGAACGTATTCGGCACTTCCTTGAGCATCACTACGAAATTGCGCACGCCACCATCCAGTTGGAGTATCAGCCATGTAACGGGCCAGACTGTCACCTGAACGAGGCGCAGTCCGGCCACTCACACGTCCATCACCATTAACGGGAAAGCGCGCGAGAGCCACGCTCACGCGCGCTGTTAATCCACATGCGACTGCCGTTCAGGGCAATGACGGTCAGCAGCATGTACTCCAGCGACATGGCATAAACACCCTGACGGGCAAAAATCACCACGCTAATGACGTTGATGACCACCCACAGCAGCCAGTTCTCAACGTATTTACGGGTCATCAGGATCATTGCGGCAATCGACAGCACCATCATGCAGGAATCCCAGAACGGGAAGGCATCCGGCTGAAGCTCAGGCATCGTCACGTTTAATCCCAGACCCGACATGACCGAGACCGCCACGCGCGTCAGGAAGGCAAATACCGGATCAATAAAGACGGTCATAAAGCCGATAGCTACCACGCAGGCCGCGAACCAGGTGATGGCTTTTGGCAACGGCAGCCAGCGGATTTGCAGTTCCGCCTCCTGCTGACTGTTTTGCCGAGACCAGGCGTACCAGCCATAGATATTGGCTGCGAAGAAGAACAGCTGTAGAAGCAGGCTGGCGTAGAGCTGGATCTGGAAAAAGATGATCGCAAACAACGTGACGTTTATCAGCCCGAACGCATAGTTGCTGATCTTCTCAAGGCTGGCCAGCCAGATACAGAGTAAACCGGCCAGCGTACCCACCGCTTCAATCCACGACAGGTCATAGCCGCCCGCACCAATCGGGATATGAACCAGGATGTTCTGTGTGCTAAAAAAATCCATTTTTTCTCCGGGGCGTAATAAGTTAAGTACGTAGTGTAGCCGCAAAATCCAGCATACGGTTAAGTGGAATTAACGCGCCTTCACGCAGAGCGGCATCCACGTGGATCTCATGCGCTGCGCCACCGTTTTCCAGCCCCTCCGCAATCGCTTTGAGCCCATTCATCGCCATCCACGGGCAATGCGCGCAGCTTCGGCAGGTCGCCCCTTCTCCGGCGGTCGGCGCTTCGAGCAACGTTTTTTCCGGCACGGCCTGCTGCATCTTGTAGAAGATACCGCGATCGGTCGCCACAATGAGCTGCTTGTGTGACAGGGTTTTCGCAGCATGAATGAGCTGGCTGGTTGACCCGACGGCATCCGCCATGTCGACGATGGACTGCGGGGATTCCGGGTGCACCAGAATCGCGGCGTCTGGGTATAACCCTCTCATGCGCGTCAGGGCCTGGGTCTTAAACTCGTCGTGAACGATACAGGCGCCCTGCCAGCACAGCACATCCGCACCGGTTTGTTTTTGTACATAGTTTCCCAGGTGACGATCGGGCGCCCAGATGATTTTCTCCCCCAGGCTGTCCAGATGCTCAATCAGCTCAACGGCGATACTGGAGGTCACTACCCAGTCTGCCCGGGCTTTCACCGCCGCAGACGTGTTGGCATAGACCACCACGGTACGATCAGGGTGGGCATCACAGAAGGCGGTGAACTCATCAATCGGGCAACCGAGGTCAAGGGAGCATTCGGCATTCAGCGTCGGCAACAGTATGGTTTTTTCCGGGCTGAGAATTTTTGCCGTTTCGCCCATGAAGCGCACACCTGCAACCAGCAGCGTGGAGGCAGGATGTTTTGCACCGAAACGCGCCATTTCCAGGGAGTCTGAGATACAGCCGCCCGTCTCTTCTGCCAGCTGCTGAATTTCCGGGTCGGTGTAGTAATGCGCCACCATCACCGCATCACGCTCTTTAAGCAGGCGCTTAATTTTTTCACGATAGAACTGTTTTTCATCCCGGCTTAGCGGAGCGGGCTTCGGCGGGAAGGGATAGATTGCGGTTTCGGGATCAAACATCACACTCATTATGGCTTCTCGTTTTACTGGCTTAACAATATTGCCTTTGTTTTGCATGAGATAACAAAAATGAGGCAATGGTGTTTTGTATACTAAACAAGATAGCGAATTTGAGGGGGAATGTCATCGGGAATTGATGCCGGTAGCATCTGTCGGGTGGCGGCTTCGCCTTACCCGACCTACAAGGCACTGGCGAACGACAGATAGCAAAAAGGCGCCTTTAGGGCGCCTTTCAACACTGGTGGGTCGTGCAGGATTCGAACCTGCGACCAATTGATTAAAAGTCAACTGCTCTACCAACTGAGCTAACGACCCACTTTTGCGCTGCTTTCACGTTGTTTGATATCCCGTGGCAACGGCGGCATATATTACTGATTTAAGAATTCTGCGCAACAAAAATTTCGATGAAGATCACTTAACTGCTTAGGAATCATGCTGCACGACCAGAAATGACGCGATTTCTGGTCATGCGATAATCAACCCATCGAACTTAAACGTTTTTGCGCTTGTTTGGCGCCGTCTGTACCCGGGAATTTTGCAACCACCTGCTGATAAACCGCTTTGGCTTTTGCAGTGTCGCCTTTGTCCTGCATGATCACGCCGACTTTATACATCGCATCAGGCGCTTTCGGTGATTTCGGGTAATTTTTCACCACAGAGGCAAAATAAAACGCCGCATCATCCTTTTTACCCTTGTTGTAATTCAACTGACCCAGCCAGTAGTTCGCATTTGGCTGGTAAGTGGAATCAGGGTACTTCTTAACGAAGTTCTGAAACGCAACGATAGCATCGTCCTGGCGCGATTTGTCCTGCACCAGGGCAATGGCCGCGTTGTAGTCCGTATTCGCGTCACCGCTCTGTACAGGCGCACCAGACGACGCGGAGGCATCTGCCGCAGGTGCAGGCGTTGCCGCACCGCTTTGATCGCCTGCTGCTGGCTGTGCTGCTGCTCCGCCGCTGTTAAGGCTATCCATCTGCAACAAAATTTGCTTCTGGCGCTCCACAACCTGATTAAGCTGATACTGACTCTCCTGGATCTGACCACGAAGGGAATCAATATCATTCTGGTTATCGGAAAGCTGCTGCTGGAGTTGAGTTAAAAGCTGGCTGTGAGCGTTAGAAATACGCTCGAGTTGAGTGACCCGGTCTTCTACCGAGCCTGAGCCGACACTACTGATTGGTGCCTGAGCAAAAGCGGCCCAGGGGGCCGCTATTCCAACCAGTAACGACAGACTCATCAGATGATGTCTGAAGTTACTGCTCATGCAATTCTCTTAGTAAACGAGTACGGCACGACGGTTTTTGGAGTAAGCCGCTTCGTCGTGACCCAGTACTGCTGGTTTTTCTTTACCGTAAGAAACGATGGAGATCTGGTCAGCAGAAACGCCTTTACCCTGGAGGTACATTTTAACAGCGTTTGCACGACGTTCACCCAGGGAGATGTTGTACTCCGGAGTACCACGTTCGTCCGCATGACCTTCTACGGTGACTTTGTAAGACGGGTTGCTACGCAGGAAGTTTGCGTGCGCATCCAGCATTGCAGCGAAGTCAGAACGGATGTCGTATTTATCCAGATCGAAGTAAACGATGTTGTTCTGCTGTAACTGCTGCATCTGAAGACGCGCTTGCTCTTCAGAAGACATATTGCCATTGCCGTTAGCGTCCATACCGGTGCCGGCACCCATCATGCCTTCGCCGCTCTGGTCATTGCTTGCGTTCTTGTTAGAAGAACACGCTGCGATTGCCATAACAGGCAGAGCGATCATCAGCCCCTTCAGCACTTTGTTCAGTTGCATTTCTAAGATTCCTTTAGTAATCAATTAATTATTATTACAGATACGGCGACCAGGCAGGTGATTTTACCTGTCCATCAGTTGCCGGAAGACGCGCTTTGAAACGCCCATCTGTAGAAACCAGATTCAGCACGGATCCCATCCCCTGAGAAGAGCTGTAGATTACCATGGTGCCGTTAGGTGCCAGACTTGGCGTTTCATCCAGGAACGTTGACGACAGTACTTGTACGCCCCCCGTTACCAGATCTTGTTTGGCAATGTGCTGCTGACCACCCGCAGTACTGACCATTACCATTGTTTTACCATCGGCACTGACGTCAGCATCCTGGTTCTGAGAACCTTCCCAGGTAATACGCTGCGCTGCTCCGCCGTTGATATTCACTTTATAAACTTGTGGACGACCTGCCTGGTCAGACGTAAAGGCCAGATTCTGGCTGTCCGGGAACCAGGTTGGCTCAGTGTTGTTGCTACGACCATCCGTGACCTGACGGATCTGACCAGAACCAATATCCATCACGTACAGGTTCAGGCTACCGGTTTTAGACAGGGCAAACGCCAGTTTGGTACCGTCCGGAGAGAACGCAGGCGCACCGTTGTGACGCGGGAATGACGCAACCTGACGCACAGCACCGTTAGAGAGCGTCTGGATAACCAGCGCGGAACGGCCGCTTTCGAAGGTCACGTACGCCAGCTTAGAGCCGTCCGGAGACCATGCCGGAGACATCAGCGGCTGTGGTGAACGGTGTACGGTGAACTGGTTGTAGCCATCGTAATCAGAGACGCGCAGCTCATAAGGGAACTGGCCGCCGTTGGTCTGTACTACGTACGCGATACGAGTACGGAACGCACCTTTAATACCGGTCAGCTTCTCAAACACTTCGTCACTCGCCGTATGGCCTGCGTAACGCAGCCACTGCTTGTTCACCTTATACGTGTTTTGAGCCAGAACGGTACCCGGCGCACCGCCGGTATCCACCAGCTGATAAGCGACGTTATAGCCGCCGTCTGGCGCAGGAGTAACCTGTCCGACAACCACGGCATCAATACCCAGTGCAGACCATGCAGCAGGTTGAACTTCCTGAGCGGTACCCGGCTGCTGCGGCAGACGAGAACGATCTAAGGGGTTAAATTTACCGCTGTTACGCAGGTCAGCTGCAACAATGCCGCCAATGTCTTCAGGCGCAGCGCCCGGGCCTGCCCACTGGAACGGAACGACACCGATTGGACGCGCTGAGTCGTTCCAGTCGGTAATGTCGATGCTTACTGTGGCATGCACTGCTGACGTCAACAGTACTAAAAAACCAAAAGCTAATCGTAATGCCTGCTTCATCATATCTCCCTTATCCGAACAATAAGTCCTGGATAATTTAGCAGAAGGTTAACAAACTCAAATACACAAAACTATCAGAACCCGATAACCGCAGCTCTGCTTATGGCTTAAAGTTCAGCGAAGCGTCTTTGAACACTTCATAGACAGCCTGTGACGGAGGTTTTGGCAGTTTTGCCTGATTCACTGCCACAAGTGCAGCCTGGCATAATGCGTCATCGCCTCCTTCAGACTCAACGCTCAGCACGGTACCATCAGTATGCAGTTTAATATGCAGTCTGCATGTTTTCCCTGTATACAATGATTTATCGTTAAGCCTGCTGGATATAGCCGCAGCAATCTGGTTCTTGTAGTCGTTAATCTCAGCGCCAGAAGCACCGTTGTTCTTAGTGTTACCGCTTCCCGCCGGGGCTGCATTACTCCCTTTTGCCCCACCGCCAGTTTTCGGCGCATTCTTACCAGAACTCAGGTCGCCAATGATATCGTCAGCGGTGGCTGCTTCAGCGGCAGCTTTTTCAGCAGCGGCCTTCCTGGCAGCGGCTTTTTCAGCGGCAGCTTTCTTGTCGGCTGCGGCTTTTTCGGCAGCAGCTTTTTTATCAGCCGCAGCTTTTTCAGCGGCAGCCGCTTTTTCAGCCGCAGCCTTCTCGGCAGCAGCCGCTTTCTTCGCAGCATCGGCAGCAGCTTTCTTCTCTGCTTCCTGAGCGGCTTTCTTCGCGGCTTCTGCTTCCGCTTTCTTCTGGGCATCAGCAGCGGCTTTCTTCGCAGCTTCTGCTTCCGCTTTCTTCTGGGCATCAGCAGCGGCTTTCTTCGCAGCTTCTGCTTCCGCTTTTTTCTGAGCATCAGCAGCGGCTTTCTTCGCCGCGTCAGCCGCTAATTTCGCCTGTGCGTCAGCCTGCGCTTTTGCATCAGCCGCGGCTTTGGCTGCCGCCTCTTCCGCCTGCTTCTGCTGTTCCTGCGCCTTCTTCGCAGCGGCTTCAGCCTGCTTCTGCTGCTCTGCCTGCTCTTTCGCCGCTTCCTGCGCCTGCAAACGCTCTTTCTCTAGCTGCTTCAGACGTTCCTGCTCAGCGGCCTGCTTTTCACGCAGCTCTTCCGCCTGCTGTTGCGCCTGTTTTTCTCGCTGCTCTTCAGCACGTTTAGAGCTCGCCTGCTGCTGTTGCTGACGATTATAGTTCTGAACGATCGCACCAGGATCCACCATAACGGCGTCGATGGAGGACCCCCCACCGCCGCCTGATGCATCAAGGTGCTCATCGAACGAACTCCAGATCAGCGCTGCAAAAAGAATTACGTGCAGCACTGCGGAGACGATTATCGCTCGCTTAAGCTTGTCGTTCTGTTCGGTTGCCTTTGACACTATCGGTTCCCAAAAACTACGCAGATGATCAAATAGGCTGAGTCATTAAGCCAACTGACTTAACGCCCGCGCTATGTAGCAAGTTCAGCGCTTTGATAATTTCATCATATGGTACGTCTTTCGCACCACCGATTAAGAAGACCGTCTTCGGATTTGACTCCAGGCGTCGTTGCGCTTCAGCAATAACCTGCTCTGGAGGAAGCTGATCCATACGATCTTTCTCTACCACCACGCTGTACTGCCCTACGCCGGAAACCTCAATGATGACCGGAGGATCGTCATTGGTGCTTACCGCCTGTGATTCTGTCGCATCCGGCAGATCAACTTCCACGCTCTGGGTGATGATGGGCGCCGTCGCCATAAAGATCAGCAGCAGCACCAGCAGCACGTCCAGTAACGGAACGATATTGATTTCGGACTTGAGCTCGCGACGACCTCGTCCACGCGATCTGGCCATGGTTTACCCCTTGTTGCTCTCGGTGCTGGTAAACGCCTGACGATGCAGAATCGCGGTGAACTCTTCCATAAAGTTGTCGTAGTTCAGTTCCAGTTTGTTCACGCGCTGGTTCAGACGGTTGTACGCCATTACCGCCGGAATTGCGGCGAACAGACCGATTGCGGTCGCGATCAGTGCTTCTGCGATACCCGGCGCAACCATCTGCAACGTTGCCTGCTTCACCGCCCCAAGGGCGATAAAGGCGTGCATGATCCCCCACACCGTACCAAACAGGCCGATATACGGGCTGATGGAGCCAACGGTTCCGAGGAAAGGAATATGCGTTTCAAGATTTTCCAGTTCGCGGTTCATGGAGATGCGCATCGCACGCGACGCCCCTTCTACCACGGCTTCCGGCGCATGGCTGTTAGCGCGATGTAAGCGAGCGAACTCTTTGAAACCGCTGTAGAAAATTTGTTCGGAGCCTGAAAGGTTATCACGGCGTCCCTGGCTTTCCTGGTACAGACGAGAAAGCTCAATACCCGACCAGAACTTATCTTCAAACGCTTCGGCTTCGCGGCCAGCGGCATTGAGGATACGCGTTCTCTGGATGATGATGGCCCAGGATGCGATTGAAAAACCAATCAAAATCAACATGATAAGTTTAACCAGAAGGCTTGCCTTCAGGAACAAATCAAGGATATTCATGTCAGTCACTGCTTAAACTCCGCGACAATAGACTTAGGAAGCGCACGAGGCTTCATTATGGTTGGATCAACACAGACAATCAGGACTTCAGCTGAGTTCAGTACCGTGTTCTCTGCATTGACTATCCGCTGCGTGAAAACCAGTGAAGTTCCGCGCATTGATGTAATTTCTGTTTGGACTTCGAGCATATCGTCGAGTCTGGCAGGCGCAAAATACTCAAGCGTCATCTTGCGTACCACGAAGGCAACTCGCTCAGCCAACAGCACCTGTTGACTAAAGTGATGATGGCGCAGCATCTCTGTGCGTGCCCGTTCATAAAAAGCAACGTAGCTGGCGTGGTAGACCACACCACCGGCATCGGTATCTTCGTAATAGACACGTACCGGCCATCGAAACAGCGTTGTATTCACTTTACATCCCAGTAATACAAGAAAAGTTGGAGCTTTCAAACTTCGCTACTATACGCGCGGGAATGATGGTTTGGAATGGGAGAAAGTAAACGGAGAGTAAATTTTTATGGGCCAGGGTAAGCCCATAACGTTAACGGACATTTCTTATTCAGAAGAAGAAGAAAATCAAACCGGCGAGGAGAACCAGATCGGCAATCAGTGGGCAGAAGATGCCCTGCCAGTGAAGCGCTTTCGGACGAAAGCCGACACCGTGAATCACGCCTGCGCACACCGCCCACATAATCAGGAAGCCGTGCCAGATTTCAAGCTCGCTGGTTTTCGCCGCGAAGCGCGACGGGTCCCAGAAGATACAGCCTGCCAGCAGTAATGCCATAATGAGGGAAAGCGCCCTCAAGGGGCGCTTATCCATTACCGCATATAACGTTGCGATAATATTCATTAGTGCTTTTCTTCACCTGCTTTGGTCGCTTCTACATGCTCAAGCGCCAGGGCAGTGATGACACCAAACGCACAGGCAAGAAGCGTCCCTAAAATCCATGCGAAATACCACATATTCAGCTCCTTACTTAGTACATAGAGTGGGTGTTGCTTTCGATATGTTCTTTAGTGATACGACCGAACATTTTCCAGTAACACCAGATGGTGTAAGCCAGAACAATCGGAACGAACACGCAAGCAACATAGGTCATTAAGTTAAGCGTCATATGGCTGGACGTTGCATCCCACATGGTCAGGCTGGCATTCATCATGGTGCTGGATGGCATCACGAACGGGAACATCGCAATACCGGCCGTCAGGATGATGCACGCCAGCGTCAGGGAAGAGAATACGAACGCCAGAGCGCCTTTCTCCAGACGAGACGTCAGCATGGTCAGCAGTGGCAGCAGCACACCCAGAGCCGGGATAGCCCACAGCACAGGGGTAGTGTTGAAGTTCACCAGCCATGCACCGGCCTGACGCGCCACCTCTTTGGTCAGCGGGTTAGACGGTGCAGCGTGGTTGATCGCGGAGGTCACCACGTATCCATCAATACCATACACCACCCACACGCCTGCCAGCGCGAAGCAGACCAGCGTCACCAGCGCCGCCACCTGAGCGGTAGCGCGGGAACGCAGATGCAGTTCACCTACGGTACGCATCTGGAGATAGGTTGCCCCCTGGGTGATGATCATCGCCACGCTCACCACGCCTGCCAGCAGACCAAACGGATTCAGCAGCTGGAAGAAGTTACCGGTGTAGAACAGACGCATATATTCGTCGACGTGGAACGGTACGCCCTGCAACAGGTTACCGAACGCCACACCAATGACCAGCGGTGGAACGAAGCTACCGATGAAGATGCCCCAGTCCCACATGTTACGCCAGCGGGTGTCTTCAATCTTGGAACGGTAGTCGAAACCCACCGGACGGAAGAATAAAGAAGCCAGCACCAGAATCATCGCCACATAGAAGCCGGAGAACGCAGCCGCGTAGACCATCGGCCAGGCAGCGAACAGCGCGCCGCCTGCGGTGATCAGCCACACCTGGTTACCGTCCCAGTGCGGGGCGATGGAGTTGATCATGATTCGACGCTCAGTGTCATTACGACCGAGGAAACGGGTGAGCATGCCCACGCCCATGTCGAAACCATCGGTGACCGCAAAACCAATCAGCAGAACACCGATCAGCAGCCACCAGATAAAACGCAATACTTCATAATCGATCATTTGATGACTCCTGTCTTAGCGTGCCGGCTGAGTAGTCGCAACAGACTGCTCGTAGTGGTAGCGACCGGTTTTCAGGCTGCTTGGGCCAAGGCGCGCGAACTTGAACATCAGGAACAGTTCAGCCACCAGGAACAGGGTGTACAGACCGCAAATGAGCAGCATGGAGAAGATCAGGTCGCCTGCGGTCAGGGAGGAGTTCGCTACCGCTGTTGGCAGCACCTCACCGATCGCCCAAGGCTGACGGCCATATTCCGCAACAAACCAGCCGGACTCGATAGCAATCCATGGCAGTGGGATACCGTACAGCGCGGTGCGCAGCAGCCATTTTTTCTCACCGATACGGTTACGAATGACTGACCAGAACGAGGCCGCGATGATCAGCAGCATGATAATGCCGCAACCCACCATGATGCGGAACGCGAAGTACAGCGGCGCAACGCGTGGAATAGAGTCTTTGGTTGCCATCTGAATCTGCGCTTCCGTCGCGTCGGAGACGTTCGGGGTATAGCGTTTCAGCAGCAGACCGTAACCGAGGTCTTTCTTCACGTCGTTAAATTGATCGCGAACGGCCTGGTCGGTAGAGCCGGCGCGCAGCTGTTCCAGCAGCGAGTAGGCTTTCATCCCGTTACGGATACGCTCTTCATGCTGCACCATCAGATCTTTCAGGCCAGTCACCTGTTTGTCGACGGAGCGCGTGGCGATAATACCCAGAGCGTAAGGAATTTGAATGGCGAAGCGGTTTTCCTGCGCTTCCTGGTCAGGCACACCGAACAGGGTAAACGCTGCCGGTGCCGGCTGGGTTTCCCATTCAGCTTCAATTGCGGCGAGTTTGGTTTTCTGCACGTCGCCCATTTCGTAACCGGATTCATCACCCAGAACAATCACGGACAGAATCGCGGCCATACCGAAGCTTGCTGCGATAGCAAAAGAACGCTTGGCAAATGCGAAGTCGCGGCCGCGCAGCATATAGTAGGAGCTGATGCCCAGCACGAACATCGCGCCGCACACATAGCCAGACGCCACGGTGTGAACGAATTTAACCTGGGCAACCGGGTTCAGGACCAGCTCAGCGAAGCTGACCATCTCCATACGCATGGTTTCGAAGTTGAAATCAGATGCGATTGGGTTTTGCATCCAGCCGTTCGCCACCAGGATCCACAGTGCGGACAAGTTGGAGCCTAATGCCACCAGCCAGGTTACCGCCATATGCTGGACTTTACCCAGACGGTCCCAACCGAAGAAGAACAGACCTACAAAGGTGGATTCGAGGAAGAAGGCCATCAGACCTTCAATGGCCAGCGGCGCACCGAAAATATCCCCTACATAGTGGGAATAGTAAGACCAGTTTGTCCCGAACTGGAACTCCATGGTCAGACCGGTTGCCACGCCCAGCGCAAAGTTGATACCAAACAACTTGCCCCAGAACTTGGTCATATCTTTATAAATCTGTTTGCCGGAGAGGACGTAAACCGTTTCCATGATGGCCAGCAGGAACGCCATACCGAGCGTCAGCGGCACAAACAGGAAGTGGTACATCGCGGTCAAGGCAAACTGTAAGCGCGACAGTTCGACTACGTCTAACATTATGACTCCTTGCTCATCGCATGAAGACTCCGAGAGTGAACCCCGTTAGATAAGGATCCACACGCATGCCCCAATACAAAGTTATCTGCTTCCCTTCTTCGTTGCTTATTCTCTTCAGGAGGAAAAAGCAATGATGAAAGGTTACAAATACGTTAAGAAAAAACCAAATTGATCCCGTAAATATAATACGCTGCAAAACCCTTACAATAAACAGGTTTTTATTCGAACAGATTTACGTTTTTCGACGGCGATCAATTTATAGCAAAATTACCACTTTTCGGCCATTTTGATCGGGAACAATTTAACGCCTTTCGGAGCCTTTTTCCAAGTATTAAACATTGATTTAAATCAAAAACAGTCAGAGCTGTTAATGATGTTTCTTTGTGGTGCGGATAGTAAAAACCTTGTTAACAATATGTATATTTAAAGGCGTTATTGGTTATAAAAGCCAGAAGATAATATAAACAGTTGTGATTTTTATTAACGCGCGAGAAAAAACGCATTTTGCCGGAAGATAACCATATAATGTTATCTGCTTCACAGTATTTTTCTTTCGCTTTGCTACCCGCCGAAAAGATTACATTTCATTCACCTTTAATAATCTTAAAATTAACACCCTTTCGTGACTATTTGATGAAATAAAGGCCGCAGGAATGCGGCCTTTATTTTGTTTTGAGTATTACCTTTCAATTTTTATGCTGAAGGTGCGTGACTGGCCTGGCCGGAACGGTCCCGTAATGACTGAGCCCTCCTCCCCTTGCGCTTTGCACACCTCATTCATGTCCGTTTCGCAACAGGCCTGGACCTCACGGTTCACAGACAAAGCCACGTCACAGGAGCGGGTCTCCGAAGGGTTATACAGACGAAGAATCATCTCGTCACGATCCTCCGCTTTTTTCAGCGCACTGAGTACGCATCCGTTAGGCGCCAGCGTTAGCAGGCTATAGCTACAGGGGGTGGTGAAAGAGGCGCGGTTAAGCTTCATCGCATCCCACGGGATTTTGTTATAACAGTGCACTGGCGTTAACCACGACTTCGCCTGCTGCGCAACGCCAGCACTGACGGGTGTACCATTAAAACTGAACAGGCTAAAGCGACAGGTTAACTGGCCCCGCATCTGCGAATCAGGCACCGGCATTTTGATCCCGGACGGTCTGCCGGGGCGCAGCAGTAAATCTTCCTTCCCAAGCACCCCCACGCCGCGAAGCAACGTCAGGGCAAACGTTTTTTGACGCTCGCCAGTCACTTCAAATTCGCGCAACCCTTCGGTAAACAGGGCCATTCCGTTACGCCGTTCCTGGAGCACCGCGTAGTTGAGCAGATTCCACACCGGCAGCGGCGCTTCCTTCCAGCCCTCCTCCTCCCAGTTCGCCATCGCTTCATCCTGTACAGGTCGCGTCAGCGAACCGAACTGGGTATCGGCTAACACCGTGTCTGTGGTAAATGGCGTCGGGATCAGCACCCGCACACGGTGGTCATCCGCGTGATTTCCGAGACGCGCCTCAACGTCGATACGTCGGCTGTTATGGCTGAGCGTGACCGTGAGTTCTGCCTCAAGCGTTCCCGTCTGCTGACGCGCAGAACGTTCGGCGAGATCCGCCGGCACCGCCATGCGATGGCGGATCACCGCCCTGCTCTGCCAGGCCTCGTGGATCACCTCAACCTCATGCTCGCCCTGAGCGGAAGTGAGTCTCCACTCTTCCCGTGAAGGCGAGTAGTCGTACTCATCGCCATCATCCGAGCTCTCTTCTATTTCCAGCACGCGGTCATAGATAAGCCCGGACGCTTTATCGAGCAGACGCAGGGTGCCGTCGTCGTTTAACGTTATTTCCCAGAAAGCATTTTCCAGCAACGCCTCCGACGATTTTTCTGCCGCCAGTAGCTTGCCGGCCACGTGCGGCTCGATATAGAGCGTGCGGTAACCCATTGATGGCAGGATCTGATTGAGCTGGATATCAAACTCCATAAAGGGATCGTAGTTGCCGTAATGCACAATTTGCCGGTCAATCAAGCCGGGGTCGATTTCACGCGCGCTGCGCAGGCAGTAAGGGATTTCATTCCCCCTATCGTCCAGCAGGCGGAACTGGCTGGCGCGCAGACGTATCGTGGTGTTAATCACTTCCTCACGCGGCCAGGGCGTGAGGTTAAACATCACCAGTTTGTCTTCCTCGCTCTGCGGCATGTTGTCGACAATCTTGCGCATATAGAAGCACGTCAGGTTATCGGCCATGTCTTCCGCCAGCTCGAAGCGGGACATCACCTCACGATGCACTTTGTCACTACAGCAGCAGCCGATACTGTCATGGGCGTGATTCTTGAGGATCTCTTTCCACATTTTTTCCAGCAAGCCGTGGTGATACTCAAAGCCCAGCGTCCAGGCAAGCGTGGCCAGCGGCTCAAGGACGTTGACGATTTTATTCTCTATCCGGGCGTGGGCGATTTTGATATCCATCCGCGTGGAGCCTATCGTCCGGTGCACCCGCATATATTTACCGTCAATAAACTCCCCTTTCAGCGTCGCCAGTTCATCGCGGTGCGCGTCAATGTGGTCAAACACCTCCTCGAAGCGGCTCATCACAAACTGACGCTGCGGATAGATTTCGCGCAGCTTATCCATCACCGCAAAGATGTTCTGCTGGAGCGGCATCTGATCATGGCCGTTAGGCAGTAAAATTTCTTTCGTCACGGAGGCTTTTTCAAGCACCTCGAAGTACGTGTCGAGCCGTTTGCGCAGCCCGGCCTCATCCTCCAGTAAGTACTTACCAATCGCGTAGCCCAGCGGTAGCACCTGTGCCGTCACTTCGCTGCCGTCCTGACTTTGCCAGAGAAATTCGGTTTTATCGGTACCGTGCCGCTCGGAACACCCGCGCCAGAACATGGTGCGCGTGATGCCAAAACCGTTGTAAATGTGCGGCAGTTGGGAGGACATGCCGAAGGAGTCCGGCAGATAGCCAATTTTCATCGGCTCGCCAAAGGCCAGACAGTCGCGAATGCCGTACATCAGATTTCGGACAATCGACTCGCCGGAGACAAGGGTGGTGTCCGTCTGGGTATACCACGGCCCAATAATCAGCTTCCCGGCCGCCACCAGCGCCTTCACGCGTGGCCTGTTTTCCGGTTTCACGGCAAAATAATCTTCCAGCACCGCCGTCTGGCCGTCGAGTACGTAGTATTTATACTCTGCGTCCTGCTCAAGACGAGTGAGGATCTCTTCCATATTATTGACCAGAAGAATACGTGACGCTTCGGTGGTGAAGTACCACTCCCGGTCCCAGTGCATATGTGGCGTGATATGTACGCGAGATACAGCTTTCATCTTCGTTTCCTGTCAGTGCGTGTTTACGATGGTATGTCTTCAGTCACGTAGGTGCCGCTCTTCACGGCCTGGCGTCGCCAGAGCAGTAAAATGAGCGTAGAGATTGCGGCGCCAGCCAGCGCGGCGCCAAACCAGCCAACAGCGGCCATCACGCCGCCCAGCCCGGCATCATGCAGTAAGAAGAGAGAGAAAATGCCCGCGCCGGGGGTGGAGAGCCCAATCCCCATCGCCCCGACAATGGCACCGGTCGCCATTGACCCCAGAACAAATGAGCCAATGACCCGCAACGGATCCTCGATAGCCATCGGAATTGCCCCTTCGGTGATGCCCGCCAGCCCCAGCAGCCAGGTGGACTTCCCGGTTTCAATTTCGAACTGTTTGAACAGGTTCGGAGCCAGCATCGTTGATGCCGTCACGGTAAAGGCCGATACCATTTTGACGGAGGCAAAAATCGCATAAGGCCCGTATACGCCATTGGCCATCGCTCCCAGACAGAACGCGTAAGAGGCTTTGTTGACCGGACCGCCCAGATCGAACGAGCACATAAAGCCCAGGATCGCCCCCAGCAGCAGCGCATTCGCGCCGGACAGACCGTTAAGCCAGGCGGTCAGGGCGTTATTGATCCAGGCCACCGGTTCGCCGATCACAAACAGCATCAGGCTGCCTGCGCCCAGCACGCCAATCACCGGATAGAGATAAAAGGTCAGAAAGCCGTTGTAGCGGCTACTCAGTCGGATGTGGTTTTTTACCCAGCGCATCAGGTAGCCCGCAATCAGCCCGCCGACGATGGCCCCGAGAAAACCAGAGCCGATCATATTGGCGGCAAGACCCGCCGCAAAGCCCGGCGTTAGCGCAGGTTTATCCGCCAGCGAGTAAGCGGTATAGGCCGCCAGAACAGGCACCATCAGAATACCGAGCATTCCGCCGCCCAGTTTGCGGTACATCCACAGCCACGAATTTTCCTGATCGAACAGATGCTGCAAGCCCAGGATTTGCGCCAGCAGTACCGACACCGCCAGCACCGTGCCGCCAGCGACAATCAGCGGCACCGCAAAGGAGATACCGCTGAGCAGCGCCTGCTTGAGTTCGGTTTTAACGCACTTTTTCGCGTCCGTGTCGACGTGCGCAGGACGCGCATCGGATACAGGCTGTAGCGCCAGCGCACGCTCAATGAGCGCTTCCGCATGGCGTAAGGGTTCCGCGACGGGCACGGAAATGGCGGGGATCCCCTGAAAACGCTCACGCTCTTTGATCGCCACTTCCGCCGCGAAGATACACGCTTTTGCCTCCTGCAACTGCTGCGCGGTGATGCGCCCCTCAATACCATTTGCCCCCTGCTTTTCGACCACCACATTGACGCCGAGCTTACGTCCCGCTTTTTCGAGATACTCCGCTGCCATGTAGGTATGGGCGATCCCGGCCGGACAGGCGGTAACGCAGACGATCGTCGGGGCATTCTCCGCCACGGCGGTTTCTTGTGCGTCAGGCGCCGTTTCCAGCGCCGCAAGCACCGCTTCCGCGCTGGTCGCCGTCATCACGCGCGCCCTGAGCTCGTCATCCGCCAGGCGAGACGTCAGTTCCGTCAGGACCTGAATATGCGTTGATCCCGCTTGTGCGGGAGGAATGGCGAGCAGAAAAATTAGCTCGACCTCCTCCGGTCCGTCCACACCTTCCCAGGCCAGCGGCTCACGCAGTGTGGCCACGGCAAAAGCCGCTTCGTTTACCGCCACTGATTTACCATGAGGTACGGCCAGCCCCTCGCCCAGCGCCGTCGGGCCAAGCGATTCCCGATGGAAAACGTCTGCCAGAAACGTATCGGCGTCGGCTATTTTGCCCAACGCCACCAGCCGCGTCGCAAGCTGACGGATTGCCTCATCACGGCTGGTAAACTGCGCCTGCACGCAGACAGCACGGGGGTCGGTCAGAGTCGTCAGGTTCATAAGATCCTCACCTATCCAAAGTTATTGTCTGGGGAGGATTGTGGCAGACCGGATAATACATTTATGTGATCATTTTCACTAACACCGATATTTGTATCTTATTTGTATTATTTACAAATTTACCACTGAAGGCATAATTCCCTGAAAACGTATTAAAAAGGCGCGACACAATGGGCAATAAACCGATGTACCGGCAGATCGCCGATGCGTTCCGCGAGAAAATTAATGCCGGTGAGTTAAAACCTGGCGACGCGCTGCCGACGGAATCCAGCCTTCAGGAGGCGTTTAGCGTCAGCCGGGTCACCGTGCGGCAGGCTTTGAAGCTGCTCGCCGACGAGCAGATCATCGAAAGTATTCAGGGCAGCGGCTCGTATGTAAAAGAGGAGCGGGTGAATTACGATATTTATCAGCTCACCGGCTTTTACGAAAAGTTAGCGGATCGTAACGTCGATACGCACAGCGACGTCAGCGTCTTCGAAGTGGTGAAAGCCGATGAGCGGCTCGCGGCAAAACTTGCGCTCAATCCGGATGATAAGGTCTGGCACGTCAAGCGCGTACGCTTCATCAGGGAAAAGCCGGTGAATCTGGAAGAGACATGGATGCCGCTGGCGATGTTCCCCGACCTCACCTGGGAAGTGATGGAACAGTCGAAATACCATTACATTGAGCAGATCAAAAAGATGGTGATCGATCGCAGCGAGCAGGAGCTGGTGCCAGTCATGCCATCGGACGAGGCGATTGCCGCCCTGGCGCTCGATCCGGCGAAACCGATTCTGGAAAAAGTCTCTCGTGGCTTTCTGAAAGACGGCCGGGTATTTGAATACAGTCGCAACGTGTTTAACACCGACGACTATAAATTCACTCTGGTGGCTAAACGCAGACAATAAAAAAGGCCGCTTTACAGCGGCCAACCATGTCGAAACGGACATTTTTTTATACTTCAACGCGCCCCAATCGGGGAGCAGAGAGGACTTACTTAATGATGGATTTCAGTGCTTCACCGATATCCGCCAGGCTGCGAACGGTTTTCACGCCTGCGGCTTCCAGTGCTGCGAATTTCTCATCAGCCGTACCTTTACCGCCTGCGATAATCGCGCCCGCGTGACCCATACGTTTGCCTTTCGGCGCGGTCACACCCGCGATGTAACCCACCACCGGCTTGGTCACATGATCTTTGATGTAAGCAGCCGCTTCTTCTTCCGCGCTACCACCGATCTCACCGATCATCACGATCGCTTCGGTCTGTGGATCTTCCTGGAACAGCTTCAGGATGTCGATGAAGTTAGAGCCCGGGATCGGGTCACCGCCGATGCCCACGCAGGTGGACTGGCCGAAACCGTAGTCGGTGGTCTGCTTAACCGCTTCATAGGTCAGGGTACCGGAACGGGACACGATACCCACTTTGCCTGGGCGATGAATGTGGCCCGGCATGATACCGATTTTGCATTCGCCTGGAGTGATAACGCCTGGGCAGTTCGGGCCGATCATGCGCACGCCTGCTTCGTCCAGCTTCACCTTCACGGTCAGCATATCCAGCGTCGGGATGCCTTCGGTGATGGTGATGATCAGCTTAATGCCTGCGTCGATCGCTTCCAGAATAGAGTCTTTGCAGAACGGCGCCGGTACGTAGATCACGGTCGCGGTTGCGCCCGTCGCTTCTACCGCTTCACGCACGGTGTTGAACACCGGCAGGCCCAGGTGCGTGGTGCCGCCTTTACCTGGCGTTACGCCGCCAACCATCTGCGTACCGTAGGCAATCGCCTGTTCGGAGTGGAAAGTCCCCTGGCTACCGGTGAAGCCCTGGCAGATAACCTTGGTATCTTTATTAATTAAAACGGACATTATTTCCCCTCCACTGCGGCAACAACCTGCTGAGCTGCATCCGTCAGACTTTTCGCTGCAATAATATTCAGGCCGCTGTCAGCCAGTTTTTTCGCGCCGAGTTCAGCGTTGTTCCCTTCCAGACGTACAACAACCGGAACGTTAACGCCCACTTCTTCTACCGCGCCGATGATACCGTCGGCGATCAGGTCGCAACGTACGATACCGCCGAAGATGTTCACCAGAACCGCTTTCACGTTGCTGTCAGAGAGAATGATTTTGAACGCTTCGGTTACGCGCTCTTTAGTTGCGCCACCGCCCACGTCGAGGAAGTTCGCTGGCTCACCGCCGTGCAGCTTAACGATGTCCATGGTGCCCATTGCCAGGCCCGCACCGTTAACCATGCAGCCGATGTTGCCATCCAGCGCGACGTAGTTCAGCTCCCACTGTGCAGCCTGTGCTTCACGCGGATCTTCCTGAGACTGATCGCGCATTTCACGCAGATCGGACTGGCGGAACAGCGCGTTGCCGTCAGCGCCCAGCTTGCCGTCGAGGCAGATCAGGTCGCCCTGGGTGGTGATCACCAGCGGGTTGATCTCGATCAGCGCCAAATCGCGCTCCAGGAAAATGGTCGCCAGACCCATGAAGATCTTGGTGAACTGCTGAACCAGCTTGCCTTCCAGACCCAGTTTGAATGCCAGCTCACGACCCTGGTAAGGCATTGGGCCCGCCAGCGGATCGATAGCCACTTTGTGGATCAGGTGCGGGGTTTCTTCCGCCACTTTTTCGATTTCCACGCCGCCTTCGGTAGACGCCATGAACACCACGCGACGGGAGCTACGGTCTACGACTGCGCCGAGGTACAGTTCTTTCGCGATGTCGGTTGCCGCTTCCACCAGGATCTGGTTAACCGGCTGGCCGTTCGCATCTGTCTGGTAGGTTACCAGACGCTTGCCGAGCCAATGTTCAGCAAACGCACGGATCTCTTCTTTGCTCTTAACAACCTTCACACCGCCCGCTTTACCACGGCCACCAGCGTGAACCTGACATTTAACTACCCACGGGCCGGAACCGATTTTAGACGCGGCTTCTTCTGCTTCACGCGGGGTAGTACAGGCATAACCCACCGGAGCCGGTAAGCCATACCGGGCAAACAGCTGTTTGGCCTGATATTCATGTAAGTTCATGTGTTCTATCCATCCTTCAGGTAATCGTTAGGTAGTGCTTTTGTAGGCCCGGCAAGCAACGCGCCGCCGGGCAAGACTGCAAAAACTAGACGTCCAGCAGCAGACGCGTTGGATCTTCCAGCAGCTCTTTAATGGCAACCAGGAAGCCTACGGACTCGCGGCCGTCGATCAGGCGGTGATCGTAAGAGAGCGCCAGGTACATCATCGGCAGGATCTCCACTTTACCGTCTACCGCCATTGGACGATCTTTAATGGCATGCATACCCAGGATCGCGCTCTGCGGCGGGTTGATGATCGGGGTAGACATCAGCGAGCCGAACACACCACCGTTGGTAATGGTGAAGTTACCGCCAGTCAGGTCCTCAACGGTCAGCTTGCCGTCACGGCCTTTCACGGCCAGCTCTTTGATTTTCTTCTCGATGTCAGCCATACCCAGGGTATCCACGTCACGCAGAACCGGGGTAACCAGGCCGCGCGGGGTAGAAACCGCCATGCTGACGTCGAAGTAGTTGTGGTAAACCACGTCATCGCCATCGATAGACGCGTTCACTTCCGGGTAGCGTTTCAGCGCTTCAACTACCGCTTTCACGTAGAAGGACATGAAGCCCAGACGGATACCGTGACGTTTTTCAAACGCGTCACCGTACTGCTTGCGCAGATCCATGATTGGCTTCATGTTGACTTCGTTAAAGGTGGTCAGCATCGCGGTGGAGTTTTTCGCTTCCAGCAGACGCTCGGCCACGCGCTTACGCAGGCGGGTCATCGGCACGCGTTTTTCGCTACGTGCGCCCAGAGCTGGCTGTGCCGCTGGTGCTGCCGCAGGGGCTTTCGCTTCCGCTTTCGCCTCAGAAGGCGCTTTTGCCAGATGCTTGTCGATGTCTTCGCGCGTCAGACGGCCACCCACGCCGGTGCCTTTGATGGCTGCCGGATCGAGGCTGTGCTCAGCCAGCAGGCGACGGATCGCCGGGCTGAGCGCGTCATTGGTCTGATCGGACAGAGACGCCTGCTGGCGCTGGGCCGGAGTAGACGCTTTCTCTTCAGATTTGGCGCTGGACTCTTTGCCCGCGCTATTGCCTTCACGCAGGCGACCCAGGATCTGGCGAGAAGTGACGGTCGTACCTTCATCTTCCAGGACTGCATCCAGAATGCCATCCGCTGAAGCCGGTACTTCCAGTACCACTTTGTCAGTTTCGATTTCTACCAGCACTTCGTCACGGGTTACCGCGTCGCCTGGTTTTTTGTGCCAGGTGGCGACGGTTGCATCTGCTACGGACTCAGGCAGGTCGGGAACAAGAATATCTACGCTACTCATTATGTATCCTTTAATTAATCGACGTTCAGCGCGTCATTGACCAGATCTTGTTGCTGCTTCTGGTGAACGGACATATACCCTACCGCCGGAGAGGCGGAGGCCGGGCGACCTGCATAACGCAGGGCAGACCCAAATGGAATCACTTCACGGAAATGATGCTGGCTGCAATACCATGCGCCCTGGTTGAGCGGCTCTTCCTGGCACCAGACAAAATCATGAACGTGAGCGTACTGTTTCAGCACTTCCTGCATCGCCTGATGCGGGAACGGATAAAGCTGTTCGATACGCACGATGGCGACATCTTTCTGATCGTTCTTACGGCGCTGTTCCAGCAGGTCGTAATAAACCTTACCAGAACACATTACGACACGCTTAACGGCCTGCGGATCCAGCTCGTCAATTTCACCGATGGCCGGCAGGAAGGTGCCGTTTGCCAGCTCTTCCAGGCTGGAGACCGCCAGTGGATGGCGCAGCAGGGATTTTGGCGACATGACCACCAGCGGACGGCGCATACCGCGCAGCGCCTGACGACGCAGCATGTGGTAAACCTGAGCCGGAGTGGACGGCACGCAAACCTGCATATTCTGCTCGGCGCAGAGTTGCAGATAACGCTCCAGACGCGCGGAGGAGTGCTCCGGCCCCTGTCCTTCGTAGCCGTGCGGCAGCAGCATCACCAGACCACACATACGGCCCCACTTCTGCTCACCGGAGGAGATGAACTGGTCGATGACGACCTGCGCACCGTTGGCGAAGTCACCGAACTGCGCTTCCCAGATGGTCAGAGTGCGGGGTTCTGCGGTGGCGTAGCCGTATTCGAAGGCCAGCACCGCTTCTTCTGACAGCACGGAGTCCCAGACCTTGAACTGGCCCTGACCGTTATGCACGTGCTGAAGCGGAGTGTACGTTGAACCGTTAGACTGGTTGTGCACAACCGCATGACGGTGGAAGAAGGTGCCACGACCCGCATCTTCACCGGACAGACGAACCGGAATACCTTCGTCAACCAGCGTCGCATAGGCCAGCGTTTCCGCGCCGCCCCAGTCGAACAGCTTCTCACCCGCCGCCATTGCCTGGCGGTCGCCATAGATCTTGGCCACGCGGGACTGCATCTCGATCGCTTCCGGCACGGTGCTGATGCGTTTAGCCAGCTCCTGCAAACGTTTCATTTCAACCTTGTTCGGGTAGCTCTCGTCCCACTCGTGGTTGAGGTACGGCGACCAGGTGAAGGAGTGCATGTTCATTGGACGCAGCTCTTTCACTACGCATTCACCCGCATCCAGCGCGTCGCGGTAGAGGTTGACCATCTCGGTCGCATCTTCCAGCGTCGCCACTTTTTCGCTTTCCAGCTTGTCAGCGTAGATTTTACGCGGCGTCGGGTGTTTTTTGATTTTCTGGTACATCAGCGGCTGGGTTGCACTTGGCTCATCCGCTTCGTTGTGGCCGTGACGGCGGTAGCAGAAGAGGTCAATGAACACATCGCGCTTGAAGGTGTTACGGAAGTCCAGCGCCAGACGGGTAACGAAAGCAACGGCTTCAGGGTCATCCGCGTTAACGTGGAAAATTGGCGCCTGAACCATTTTACCGATGTCGGTGCAGTACGGGGTGGAACGCGCATCCAGCGGGTTAGAGGTGGTGAAGCCCACCTGGTTGTTGATTACGATGCGAACGGTACCGCCCACTTCATAACCACGCGCTTTCGACATGTTCAGGGTTTCCTGAACCACGCCCTGCCCTGTGACCGCCGCATCACCGTGAATAGTGATTGGCAGTACTTTATTGCTGCTCGGCTCGTCCAGACGATCCAGACGCGCACGCACGGAACCGATAACCACCGGGCTGACGATTTCCAGGTGCGACGGGTTAAACGCCAGCGCCAGGTGAACCTGACCGCCCTCGGTTTCGATATCCGACGAGAAGCCCATGTGGTACTTCACGTCACCGGTGCCGAGGTGCTCTTTATGTTTACCCGCAAATTCGTCGAACAGATCCTGCGGCTTTTTACCCAGCACGTTAACCAGCACGTTCAGGCGACCACGGTGCGCCATGCCCAGCACCACTTCGCGCGTGCCGCTCTTACCGGCATGACGAATCAGCTCTTTCAGCATCGGGACTAACGCATCGCCGCCCTCCAGTGAGAAGCGTTTTGCGCCAGGGAATTTCGCGCCCAGATAGCGCTCAAGGCCTTCCGCGGCGGTCAGTTCGCTGAGAAACCGTTTTTTCTCATCTGCTGAGAAATTCGCGTGGCCTGCCACGGATTCGATACGCTGCTGGATCCAGCGTTTCTCTTCGGTGGAGGTAATGTGCATATATTCCGCGCCGATGGAGCCGCAGTAGGTTTGCTTGAGCGCGTCAATCAGATCGCCCAGCTTCATCGTGTCTTTGCCGATGGCAAAGGAACCTACGTTAAAGCTTTCCTGGAAATCGGCCTCGGTCAGATCGTGATAAGCCGGATCGAGATCCGCTACACGTTCCTGCTGCCACAGTCCCAGCGGATCGAGATTCGCATGCTGGTGACCACGGAAGCGATAAGCGTTGATAAGTTGCAGGACTTTAACCTGCTTCGCATTGGTGTCAGGGTCGGAAATCGCAGAAGAGTAACGTGAGGCATCCTTCGCCAGACGACGGAAATAATCACGTGTTTTTGAATGGAATTGATCCGGTTTGACCCCTGTACCAGGCAACTGCTGGAACATGGAACGCCAGTTTGCGTCCACTGAGTCAGGATCGGTTAAGAAGTCTTCATAGAGCTGTTCTATCCAGCTCTGGTTTGAACCAGAGAGGTAAGAAGAGTCCAGCCAGGCTTTCATTGCGCCGTTCTGCATCGTGATCCCTTAAGCATTTTTATGCTTACTTTCGCCGTAGAAACTACCACGCACACCACGTGTACGTGCCGGGGTTCACCTGCGAGCTCTTTTCATTTGGCCCGCGAAGGAACCTTTAGAAACTGTCTAAACTTCAGGGCAGTTTTTAAAGGTTTCTGCAATTTGCCCGGTGACGCTACGCTTACCGGGCCTACTGTTACGTAGGCCGGATAAGCGCAGCGCCATCCGGCGTTGTTACTTACGCACTGCGCTGCAACAACATCGACTTAATATGGCCGATGGCGCGCGTCGGGTTCAGCCCCTTAGGACACACACTGACGCAGTTCATGATGCTATGGCAGCGGAATACGCTGAAAGCGTCACTTAGCCCTTCCAGACGATTCTCGGTTTCGGTATCGCGGCTGTCGATCAGGAAGCGATAGGCAGCCAGCAGACCCGCAGGGCCGATAAATTTATCCGGGTTCCACCAGAATGACGGGCATGACGTTGAACAGCATGCACAGAGAATACACTCGTACAACCCATCGAGTTTTTCACGCTGCTCAGGAGACTGTAAGTGCTCGCGAGCGGGTGGATTTTGCCCATTATTCAATAAGTAAGGCTTAATCTTCTCATATTGTGCATAGAATTGCCCCATGTCCACCACCAAATCACGCACGACCGGCAGGCCAGGCAGAGGACGGATCACAATTTTCTGGCCAGAACGCTGTAGCGCTGAAATTGGCGTAATACAGGCCAGACCGTTTTTGCCGTTCATGTTTACACCGTCAGAGCCACACACCCCTTCACGGCAGGAGCGGCGGAACGACAGCGTAGGATCTTTCTCTTTCAGCTGGATTAAGGCATCCAGCAGCATCATGTCACGACCTTCTTCCGCTTCGAGGGTGTAATCCTGCATACGCGGAGCATCGTCTACATCCGGGTTATAACGATAAACTGAGAATTCGAGTTTCATTATCCTGTCTCCGCATTAGTAGGTACGAATCTTCGGCGGGAACGCCGGACGCAGTTTCGGTTCCATGTTAACGCTACGACGCGTCATGGTTTCCGACTCTGGCAGATACAGGGAATGGCACAGCCAGTTTTCGTCATCACGATCCGGGAAGTCGAAGCGGCTATGGGCGCCACGGCTTTCGGTACGGAAGTTTGCCGACATCGCAGTGGCGAACGCGGTTTCCATCAGGTTATCCAGCTCCAGGCACTCAACGCGCTGGGTGTTGAACTCGCTTGAGGTATCGTCCAGACGGGCATTCTTCAGACGCTCACGGATCGCTTTCAGCTGCTCAAGCCCTTTGGCCATCGCGTCACCTTCACGGAATACCGAGAAGTTGTGCTGCATACACTCCTGCAACGCCTTACGGATCTCCACCGGATCTTCGCCGTTACGATTACCGTTCCAGCGATTGAGGCGCTCAAGAGAGGCATCTATTTCGTCGTCGGTCGCATCACGCAGCGCGCCCTGCTCGGCAATAGACTCCTGGAGATGCAGACCCACCGCACGACCAAATACCACCAGGTCCAGCAGGGAGTTGCCGCCCAGACGGTTTGCGCCGTGCACGGATACGCAGGCAATTTCGCCTACCGCGAACAGGCCAGGGATGACCACGTCTTCGCCCTGCTCGTTCACGGTCAGCGCCTGACCGGTCACTTTGGTCGGAATACCGCCCATCATGTAGTGACAGGTTGGGATAACCGGAATTGGCTCTTTCACCGGGTCGACGTGCGCGAAGGTGCGGGACAGCTCCAGAATGCCCGGCAGACGGGATTCCAGCACTTCTTTACCCAGATGGTCGAGTTTCAGCTTCGCGTGTGGACCCCAAGGGCCGTCACAGCCGCGGCCTTCACGGATTTCGATCATGATGGAACGCGCCACCACGTCACGGCCCGCCAGGTCTTTCGCGTTTGGCGCATAACGCTCCATGAAGCGCTCGCCATGTTTGTTCAGCAGATAGCCGCCTTCACCACGGCAGCCTTCTGTCACCAGTACGCCCGCACCGGCGATACCGGTTGGGTGGAACTGCCACATCTCCATGTCCTGCACCGGCACGCCAGCGCGGATCGCCATCCCAACGCCGTCACCGGTGTTGATATGGGCGTTGGTAGTGGACTGATAGATACGGCCTGCGCCGCCGGTCGCCAGCACGGTTGCGCGGGCTTTGAAGTAGACCACCTCACCGGTTTCGATGCACAGGGCGGTACAACCCACCACGGCACCATCGGCGTTTTTCACCAGATCCAGCGCATACCACTCGGAGAAAATTGTGGTGTGGTTTTTCAGGTTCTGCTGATACAGCGTGTGCAGCAGCGCGTGGCCGGTACGGTCAGCCGCCGCTGCGGTACGTGCCGCCTGCTCGCCGCCGAAGTTTTTCGACTGGCCGCCAAACGGACGCTGATAGATGGTGCCATTTTCCAGACGAGAGAACGGCAGACCCATGTGGTCCAGCTCCAGAATCGCTTCCGGGCCGGTTTTACACATATATTCGATGGCATCCTGGTCACCGATGTAATCGGAACCTTTTACCGTATCGTACATATGCCATTCCCAGTTATCTTCATGGGAATTACCCAGCGCAACGGTGATACCACCCTGCGCAGACACAGTGTGGGAACGGGTCGGGAATACTTTAGAGAGCAGCGCACAGGTCTGGCCGCTCTGGGAAATTTGTAGTGCGGCGCGCATACCTGCGCCACCCGCACCAATCACAACAGCATCAAATTCTCTGACTGGCAGTTTCATTACACACCCCACACCACAACAAATCCATAAATGACGTAAACCAGCAGAGCAACAACAATAATCAGTTGCAGCGGAAGGCGAATCGCCAGCGGTTTAACGTAATCGGTCAACACCTGCCACATGCCAATCCAGGCATGAATAAGGATGGAGAACAGGGCCAGCAGGGTGAACACTTTGGTGAAGGCCGATCCGAAGAAACCACTCCAGATTTCCCACGTCAACGTGCCGCTGGTCGCGAAGAAACCGATCATATAGATGATGTAAAGGGTGAGAACGATGGCGGTAGCACGGACCAGGATGAAGTCATGTACGCCGTTGCGTCCTAATGCGGAGGCGTTGCTTACCATACGAGAACTCCTGCGAGAAGTGAAAGCACGACAGTGATCACAAATGAAATGTTAGCGGTACGTTTACCGGCCTCGAACGTCTCTTCCAGGTAGCCAAAGTCCATCAGCATATGGCGAACGCCGCCAACCACGTGATAGGCCAGCGCGGTCAGAATGCCCCACATGATAAATTTCACGAAGAAGCTGTTCATGATGGCTGAGGCCTGGAGGAATCCTTCAGGGGATGAGAGGCTGGTTCCCAGTAACCACAGCAAGATACCGACCGCCACAAACGTAATCACACCAGAAACACGGTGCAGAATGGACGCTATTGCTGTTACAGGGAATCGGATCGTTTTCAGATCCAGATTGACAGGTCTTTGTTTTTTCACATTTCTTATCATGAATAACGCCCACATGCTGTTCTTATTGTTTCCTTCCTCCGGACTGCGATGCGGGTCAGACAGCGTTCCTTTTCTATAACTGCGCGTCATGCAAAACATTGCTTCCAAATGCTAAAACGACACGTTACAACGCTGGGTGGCTCGGGATTGCAGGGTGTTCCGGAGACCTGGCGGCAGTATAGGCCGTTCACAAAATCATTACAATTAACCTACATACAGTTTGTTGGGTTTTCTCTGGAACAGTGATCGGGGTCACGATAACAACATCTTTTTAATTTTTAATCATCTGATTTGACAAATGTTAAACAATATTGTTACAAACGTCATCAGAAAAGGCATATAATGCGCAAAAGTTATGAGGTCTCTCTTTCACCTGACAAATAGTTATGTAACAGTGTGATGGTATTGACCGAAGTTATCAGGACAGTTATTAGTGATATACAGGTTTGAATAATTCGGACTGCAAAAACGCTGATTTGCTGTTGTTTCACTGATATTTCATTCGTTTACCTGCAAGGCGCCATAGCTCTGTACCCTGGTTTCTCCTCGTGAGCTGAGCGGTAAGCCAAATAACAATCTGGTAACGATGATTAACAGCTGAAAGCAAATCCGGTAAAGCGCAGTCTTAAGCATAAGGCGCTAAGGAGACCGTAAATGGCTGATACAAAGGCAAAACTCACCCTAAATGGTGATGATGCTATTGAACTGGATGTGCTAAAAGGCACGCTCGGTCAGGATGTTATTGATATCCGTACGCTGGGTTCCAAAGGGGTATTCACCTTTGACCCTGGATTCACCTCCACCGCATCTTGCGAATCCAAAATCACCTACATTGACGGTGACGAAGGTATCCTGCTCCATCGCGGCTTCCCCATCGATCAGTTAGCCACCGAATCCAACTATCTGGAAGTGTGCTACATCCTGCTGAACGGCGAAAAACCGACGCAGGCCCAGTACGATGAATTTAAAACCACCGTGACCCGTCACACCATGATCCATGAGCAGATTACCCGTCTGTTCCATGCGTTCCGTCGTGACTCTCATCCGATGGCGGTCATGTGCGGTATTACCGGTGCGCTGGCGGCGTTCTACCACGATTCTCTGGACGTGAATAACCCACGTCACCGTGATATCGCGGCGTTCCGTCTGCTGTCTAAAATGCCTACCATGGCGGCGATGTGTTACAAATACTCTATCGGTCAGCCGTTTGTGTACCCACGCAACGACCTCTCCTACGCGGGTAACTTCCTGCGTATGATGTTCTCCACGCCGTGCGAAGAGTACGAAGTGAACCCGGTGCTGGAACGCGCGATGGACCGTATTCTGATCCTGCACGCTGACCACGAACAAAACGCCTCGACCTCTACCGTCCGTACCGCGGGCTCTTCCGGCGCGAACCCGTTCGCTTGTATCGCTGCGGGCATCGCCTCCCTGTGGGGACCGGCGCACGGCGGCGCGAACGAAGCGGCACTGAAGATGCTGGAAGAGATCAGCTCCGTTGAGCACATTCCTGAGTTCGTGCGCCGCGCGAAAGACAAGAATGACTCCTTCCGTCTGATGGGCTTCGGTCACCGTGTTTACAAAAACTACGACCCGCGCGCGACCGTCATGCGTGAGACCTGCCACGAAGTGCTGAAAGAGCTGGGCACCAAAGATGATCTGCTGGAAGTGGCGATGGAGCTGGAACACATCGCGCTGAACGACCCGTACTTCATCGAGAAGAAACTCTACCCGAACGTCGATTTCTACTCTGGCATTATTCTGAAAGCGATGGGCATTCCGTCTTCCATGTTCACCGTAATCTTCGCCATGGCCCGTACCGTGGGCTGGATTGCGCACTGGAACGAAATGCACAGCGAAGGCATGAAAATCGCGCGTCCTCGTCAGCTGTATACCGGCTACGAGCAGCGTGATTTCAAATCAGATATTAAACGTTAATTCGTTACATCTGCAAAAACGCGCCCAAGGGCGCGTTTTTTTTAGTTTAAATTGTATTTGAACCCCACTCGCAGCTGATATTCACTTTTTGTATCATCGCCATCTTTATATTCATCAAGATAGCCAAGTTCAAAGAAGGGATAAAACCGTGGCGTAGTATGGAAATTAAAAACAACGTTGTGCTGTAAGGTGTGGTTTTTACCATTGGCATACACGAATTTATCAGAGTGCGTTTTACTGTAATACGTTGGGTTATATTGCACCCAAAAGTCTGGAGTAAAATATTTTGTCAGATAAATATCCACGCGATGCTCCGACGAATCATCCCACTCACCCTGACGTGTTTCACTGTCATGATTCTGATGATTGTAGCGATAGCGCAGTACCGCCCCCAACGTTGGATCAAAATGGTAACCAATGCCAATGTAGGGATCGATGCGTGACCCTGCCGATTCCCAATGAAAAACGGTTCCTGGTTCCAGCCAGAACTGGCTGGCACCTAGCGAGAAGGGCTTATTGAACTCCGCTTCCTGGTAACTGCTTTTCCACTGATCCATGTGCTTACCTAAATCGGCATCGGTTTCAAAACTCCAGTACATGCTTTTCAGGATGCTGTCAGGATCCTGAACAACGCCTGTTAACATCAACCGTTGTAAAAAACTTTCACTGGCGGTGCGGTATTGCGTACGCGGGGCAAAGAACACCGTAGTATACGGTGTCGCTTTTACCTGCGCAGCAGTAATAGTATTATTATTTTCTGCACACACACCCAGTGAAGAAAACGTTATTGCAGCGAATATAATTACGCTTTTTCTTTTCATTATATTATCCTTGCCATTACAGAGATAAGCGCTCCCCTGCCTGATTAAAGACATAATTTAGAGAACAGGGAGAGCGAGATATTACCAGTAACTATTCCATGACGACGTTGCCCGCGCGATGGCTTCCATCAGGAAATAATCTCCCCAGGCACAGCATTCATTTACGCCAACGTTACCTTTAAAATGATAAACAGAATGGTTGAGAAGTCCTTCCCCCTGCTGATGCGTCAGATTGAAATAGCGATCGATCATGCTTTCAATGATTTTTAACCCTAGCGCCTCATAGCTTTCACGATCAGGATGGGTCACCGGTAGCTGTTTCACCAGCTCCAGCAGTGCACAAGCGAGAATGGCGCTGGCAGAACTGTCTCGCTCACTATTCGGGTCGGTTAACGCCAAATCCCAATAGCAAATAAGATCGTCCGGCAGCCGGTTGATAAAGTAGTTTGCCAGGGTCTGGCTCAGCGCCAGCAGCTTTTTATCACCGGTGTAGAGATAATTAAGCAGAAAACCATACACGCCCCAGGCCTGCCCGCGCGACCAGCAGGAATCATCAGAGAACCCCTGATGGGTATTGCCAAACCGTGGCTCACCGGTTCTGACATCCATATAGTACGTATGGAATGTAGAACCATCTTCACGAACGATATAGCGTCGGGCCTGTTCAATATGCCTTTTCGCCGCTTCAGCATAGCGTGGCTCCCCGGTGGCAAGGCTGGCCTGATATAACAGCGGCAAATTCATATTGCAGTCGATGATCATTCTTCCCTGCTGCTCAGGGTTATCCAGCTCTCCCCACGCCTGAATAATGCCGCAGCGGTGATGGTAGCGCTCCATTAACAATTCAGCAGCCTGTAGGGCGATGTATTTTGCCTCTCTGTCGCCCGTCAGTTTGCTGCCTGCGATACAGGAAAGACTGTATAAGAACCCCAGATCGTGGTGGTTAGTACAATCTCGTTTGGCAATCCGCTCGCCAAATGAGCGGACGTGCTGTTCGGCTAATGTGCGATAGCTCGCTTCCCCGGTCCACTCCCAGGCGAGCCACAGCTGCCCGGTCCAGAAACCGGTCGTCCATTCCTGATTATCAATCACCGGATACTGACCGTTACGGCAGGCCGCATCGGGAAAGCGCTGTCCGAACCAGGTCATGTTCCGTTCAACCGCGCTGGCGATAAGCGGCATGGCATCACGGATTTTCGTTGCAATCGCCGCGCGCTCACCATGGCGAAGCATAACAGGGACAATCGGTTCCTTACGTATATTCTCAGACATCATTCTCTCGTTCTCGTTGCTTCAGTGAAGGGCTTCCTGACCCGGTGACGGAAGGTCCGGGACCTTTTTATGCTGGTAACACGCGGAGAGGGTAAAAGCAGAAATCCCCGTAAACACCAGTGCTATCAGCCCCATAACCAGATAGGTGTGTTCAAACCCAATTGTCTGGTAGGCATAGCCGGCCGGAGGCGCAACAACGATTGATCCCACATAGATCATCGCCTGATACCCCAGCAGATACATCGTGGCGTTGACACGCTTATCAAAATGTTCGGCAATGTACTTAAAGACCGAGACCAGAATCAGGGCGATTTCGATCCCGTACAGGGGTTTGATAAGGCAGATAATGACCGGATCGTTTGTCAGCCCGGAAACAATTAATCGCAGGCTGATCACCAGTCCGGTGAGCAATAACCCCTGTTTTGCTCCAATGCGATTTATGAGGGCAGGCACTAACATCATGCCGAAAAACTCCGTCGCAGATTGCGTTGTACTCATATAACCAAACATGGCATTCCCCTCTTCTTTTGTGCTGAAGAAGGTGACGAAGTAGCGTGAAAACTGTTGTTCAGCGATAAACATCATCCATGCCACGCCGGCGATGTAGAGCGCAAAGGTCCAGAATTTTTTGTTACGTAGCAGGTTATATACATCGCCAATCACAATTTTTTCTTTCGACAGAACGTTATTCTCTTCCTGACCGAAATGATCGACTTTGAGCGTCAGCAGCACCGCAAGCATGCACAGTGCGGAAGCGCTACTGATAACAAAGTTAATTTTTGGCGAGATGTTATAGAGGTAACCGGAAAATGAAGATGCCGACGCCCATCCCAGTGCGGCCCACATGCGGATACGGCCAAACTCCATATCGTATAAACGGCTGAAACGATCGACATAAGACTCTTCGGCCGCAACGCCTGCGTACCATCCAAGACTGAAAAACAAGGCGCCGACGATCATGCCGCTGACAAAATGAGTCTCCAGCAGCGGCAGATAGCACCAGATAAAAAAGGGAGCCATCAATGCTGAAACGGCGCAGACAAAGTAAAGCAGATGTTTTTTCATGCCCATTTTGTCCATGATATAGCCATAAATAGGCTTAAAAATGACAGCAAAAACGCCGTTAACGGCGAACACGGTGCCAATTTCTATGCCATCAAGTCCGGCTTTATCCCCCAGCCAGATGGCATAAAGCCCAAAACTTGCAGCCCAGGTAAAGGTAAACAGAAAAACGAAGAGGCTTAGTTTGATATAAGCCGAACGTGTTGATTGAACAGGGTTCATGGTTATCTTTCTCCGCACGCACGCCAGGTGCGCCAGCTATTGTATGTGTAGGGTTTTCGTGTTCAGCGTGAGAACCTGGCTCTGGCGATCGAAGGCCAGCGTCATCGGTGGCGGCAGGACAGAGGCCATCGTGGCCGTTACGGCACACGCCAGCCAGTGCGTACCGGGTTCAAGCACGGCGCCCAGGCAGGGGATCTCGCCCGGTGCAGCATGGAGAATGTGGCTGTTGGGAGCCGTCGTGACGGTCAGCGCGTGACGCTCGCAGAGCAGATCCACAATCTGGCTACACCCGGACAAGGTGTTCAGGGCTACCTCATGAGAAGCTTTACTTGTTTCCGCGAGTAAATGACGATTGATGGCGAATCCACCCTCGACGCTGTCGAGCGCGCGCTGGGTTTCAACCCGGTGGAGTCGGATGTGCCCCTGTTGATGCGGGATAAGCCAGGTCGTGACAAATACATCCGGCCAGGGTTGCCAGGTGCTGCGGAGCCAGGCGTCAGTCATGTCTACAGAGGTGCACTCGCGACGTCCGCGCCAGTAGTTGTCCTGCTCACTGAATATCAGCATCGAATCGCATGCCGCATGATTCAGGGCGTCATTTCCCCGCGTAAGCGTGAATCCAAAATGGCTGGAATAGGCAAACTTGCTGTATTTCGCCTCGAAATTGACGAAGTTATTACGATCGTACTGACCCGACATCAGCATCCATGCGTGCCGGTTTTCGTCGGCATGTACGATGATTTGCCCGGCCTCTTTTATCTGATGAATATTTTCCCGCGCTGGCAGCGGTGCGGCCTCAGCCTGCCAGAACGGGCTATCATCCGGTAATGCAAGAATCAATAATGTTTTGCATGCCCACCAGGGTGAGCACGGGCTATTGTAATCTTCCGTCATCACCAGGTTCGGATAGGTATAACCCAGGGTAAATAAGCCGTCATTATCCATAAAGGGCTGCGCCATCCACCAGTCAAGATGGCGAAGGATCAGGCCTTTGACGACCCCTGGCGAGAAAACATCCAGCCCGGTATAGGCCACTGCGCTCCAGAATGCGGCCTGCACAAAGCGGTAGGTCAAGCTACGGCCAAAGGGGATGGCATTGCCGTCGCAGGTGAAATAGTGGAGGTAGTCGCCCGCGAACTGATGCGCCCGCTGGCGATAACAGAGACAACGCGACGGATCGACATCCTGCATAAAGTGGCTATACAACAGGCTGTAAAAATGAAAACCGCTGGAAATGTAGTAATCGCGTGGCTTTCCGGCGCCGTCGGAATACCATCCGTTACCCAGCCAGAAGGGTTCAACCGCGTTCAGATGCTTATCAATCACCATCATATCGTAATGGCGCCCTACCCGTTTCAGTCCAACCTGAACCAGGACCGGGAAAAAATGCCAGTTATTATCGGGGATGGTTATTTCGGCACTCTGGCGCAGCCAGCGTTCCAGATTGTCCTGTTCAGTAGCCGAAAGCGCCTGCCAGATCCCGGTGTCAGGTAGCGCCAGCGCCAGGCCAAACGCCGCCATTTCGACACAGCGTTGGTCGTTGTCAGACAGATCGCCCCAGTAGTCTGGATGCTGAGGGTCGCAACCACTACGGATGCCCTGTAAAAATATTTCCCTATACCCTTCCGCTTCGCCGCCGCTCAACAGCGGCGCAAGCGCCCACATCAGGCGTGCAAAGCCCTCAATACCCGCGATATCGTCTGTATAGTGAGCTGCCGTTTCCCCAATGTGCAAACGGGTATTTTCCCGGGTCAGATGGGGCACAGCAGCGGCAATCCAACCCTCTGCGAGTTGGCAATAATCGTTCCTTACCTGCATAATGAAACCTCGTTTCATTTGATGATTTCGGGGCATCATAAGGAGTCAGAGACGCAGACAAATGTGATAATTGTCGTATTTTCAAACAGCGCAGTTTATTGAGAACAATATTGGCTGGAATTTTGGCGGTAAAATTTGGTTAAGATGATAAAAGTTTAAGTTTGTTCACATCCTCTCCGAGGCAGCCAGGGGCTACCATGCAGCGTTCCGAAGACAACAGTTATCTGGAACATATCAATCTCACAGACAGGTCGATCTACTTTAACCGCATGAAAGATATGCCAGCGAATTACTATCATTGGCATCAATGTGTGGAAATTTTATCGGTGTCCCAGGGGGTTGGGATCGCGTTGATGGAGCATCAGCAATATACCGTTAAACCCGGGCGGATCTTTATTTTCCCACCGGGGAAACTTCACAAAGTTTACGTCGAGCAGGACGCACGCAATATCTACCACCGCACGACGCTGCACTTTAACGGCTCAGTGATTGACCACTATCTGCGTGATTTCCCCCGTCAGCAAAAACTGCTTCGCCAGTTGTGTGGTCGCGGAGAAAAAGCCCGGGTCTTTGATGTGCACGATGTACAACCCGTCATTGAGAACGTACTGGATCGCTTTGAAGCCCTGATGAAAAGTGAAACATTCAGCATCAGTGACAGCGCATTTCTGGTGATGCAGTTGATCAGCCTGTTACCCTGGCAGGAGCAGGCCACCGGGCAGAATACCTTTTCGGCGAATATTATCCGCTGGCTCGAAACCCGCTTTCATCAGCGCTGTACGCTGGAAGAGATCGCCAGAGCCATGGGTTGTTCCCGAGGACATGCATCCCGCCGGTTCCACGATGAAACCGGCGGGACGATTCAGGAATATTTGACGATGAGGCGCATCCGCCAGGCGTGCGAATTATTACTGCACAGCAATGCTACGGTACGGGAGATTGCCGCACAGGTTGGCTTCTCCGAATACGCCTGGTTTATTACCTGCTTTCGTAAAAATATGGGGAAAACACCCCTACAGTATCGCAAGACCTACGCTACACCATGACGTCATCTCTGACAGTTCGGACACCAGTAAAACGGCCTGGAAGAGATCGTCGCCTTCTCAATCACCCCGCCGCACCGCTCACACTTTTTACCTGCCCGATGAAACACCTTGAAGCGGAACAGCGCCCCGTGATGCTTGTTCTCATCCACCACGCCGCGCGTGTTGTACGACAGCCGTGGAATATCCAGTAACGCGTGCGACAGCGCCTCCAGCTGTTCATCGCTCAGCTGCGACGCTTTGTGACGCGGCGCCAGCCCCACTTCCCAGAGGATCTCCACCCGCAGGTAGTTTCCCAGCCCCGCCAGAAATGCCTGATCGAGCAATAGCCCGGAAAACTGCCGGTTGCGGAATGTGGGGGATAACAACCGGGCTTTCACATCGCTTGCCGTCAGACGCATGTCGAGCACGTCCGGCCCGACCCGCTGTAAGAACGGATGCGTCAGCAGCTGCTCCGGCGTTAACATTTCGATATCAGAGGCGCTGTAGAGCAGGATCGCCTTATCCGCCGTTTGTAGCCGCACGCGCAGCACGCGGGTCGTTTGCGGCTGCTCGTCCGCCTCCACCACCCGCCAGACACCGTAAAGCTGATTATGGCTGTATAACGTCAGGTTATGGGAAAAGTGGGTGAGTAACGCCTTGCCGCGCGTTTCAATGTGGGTCACCGTCTGCCCCACCAGCTGCGATTCAAACGGCTTGAGTTGAGGAAAGGCAAACCAGACGTGTGTCAGAGGTTTGCCCTTTATTGCCGCCTCCAGGCTATCCGCCGCGCGGCGGATCTCCGGACCTTCTGGCATGTTATTGTCCTTTCATGATTATTCTGCGCTGACAACAATGCCCTCTTCCGAGAACGCCGCCCGCAGGCGTCGCGCAAACTGGAGCGCATGCTCGCCGTCACCGTGTAAGCACACCGTATCAGCCTGAACGTTTGCCGTTGTCCCCTCCGTTGAGGTTACTCGCCCGAAGCGCACCATCTCCAGCGTCTGCGCCAGTGCTTTACCTTCGTCGGTGATCAGCGCACCGGCCTGCGTACGCGGAACAAGGCTACCGTCCGGCAGGTATCCCCGATCGGCAAACACTTCCTGCCGCGTAGTCAGCCCCAGCCGTTCTCCGGCACGAATAAGCTCGCTGCCCGCCAGGCCTACCAGAATCAGTTGCGGATTACAGTCCCGCACCGCACGGGCAATGGCATCCGCCAGCGCCGGATCTTTCGCCGCCTGGTTATAGAGCATGCCGTGCGGCTTGACGTGGCGCAACACGCCATTCTCAGCGCGCACTATCGCCTCCAGCGCGCCGATCTGGTAGAGCATTTGCGCGTAAACCGTCTCAGGCGGCAGATCCATCGCTGTGCGACCAAAGTTTTCCCGGTCGGGAAAGCTGGGGTGAGCGCCAATCGCCACACCGTTTTTCATGGCATTGCGCACGCTCGCCAGCATGGTCTGCGCATCGCCGGCATGAAACCCGCAGGCGATATTCACCGAGGAGACCAGCGTCATCAGCGCCGCATCGGCGTTGCTGCCCTCCCCCAGATCGGCGTTTAAATCAATCTTTACCATCGAGCCTCCACGCCAGCTGTTCGAGATAACGCTGCTGATCCTGCCGGGCTTTCAGCGCCTCCTCCAGCGAACACTGCACAAAATGAATGGGCTGACCTAGGGGAATTTGCGCCAGATGGTAGCGATCCGCTTCGATAATGCAGGCAATACGCGGATATCCCCCCGTGGTTTGCGCATCGTTCATCAGTACGATGGGCTGCCCGTTGCCCGGCACCTGAATCACCCCGGGCAACAGACCATGGGAAAGCAGCTCCCGGTCAGTCGTGCGGGTCAGCGGCTGCCCCTGAAGCCGGTAACCCATGCGGTTACTCTGCGGGCTGATCTTCCACGGCGAGCGCCAGAAAGACTCTTTCGCGGCTTCATCAAACTCATGGTATTCCGGTCCTGGTAAGGCGCGGATCACGTTCCCCCACAGCAGCTGTTTCACGCCCTGCGTGGTGGTGAAACGGCGCGTTGAGGTCTTTATCCGCAGACGATCGCCGTCACGCAGCAGCCGTCCTTCATGGCCGCCCATTCCCGCTTTCTGGTCAGTGCTGGATGAGCCCAACACCTCCGGCACGTCGATCCCCCCCGCCACCGCAAGATAGCTGCGCACGCCGTGCAGAGGACGCTTGAGCGTCAGACGCTGCCCGGCCTTCGCCTGCAATCGCCAGCCGGTCCACACCGCTTTGCCGTCCAGCGTCGCGTCACAGCCCGCGCCGGTTAAGGCAAACCAGGTTTCCTGACCAAACTCAATCACGCACTGACCCAGCGTAATTTCTAACGCCGCCGTGCTGCCTGCGTTACCTACCAGCAGGTTGGCAATCTCCAGCGAAGGGCGATCGAGCGCACCGCAGTAGCTCACGCCCGACTGACGCAGCCCAAAACGCCCGGCATCCTGTACCGAGGTGTAAAGCCCTGCGCGAATAAGCGTTAACATACCCCCTCCTTCTGCGGGATAAAGCGCAGGGTATCCCCCGGACGCAGGAGTATGGGCGCGTCCTGGCCTGGTTCAAATAACGGCGTGGACGTGTGCCCAATCAGCTGCCAGCCTCCCGGTGAGGCGAGCGGATAAATTCCCGTTTGCTCGCCACCAATCGCCACGCTGCCCGCCGGTACGCTCAGGCGCGGCTCAGCCCGGCGCGGCGTATGCAGCTGGGGCGATAACCCGCCCAGATAGGGGAAACCCGGCTGAAATCCCAAAAACCAGACAACATAGTCGACTGAGCTATGCAGCTCCACAACCTGCTTCTCCGTTAATCCACAGTGTTCGGCCACCACGCCAAGGTCGGGACCTCCCTTGCCGCCATAGACAACCGGGATCTCAATCGTCCGCGATTCCGGCTCCAGCGCCTCGCTCTCCTCCCACCAGCGTTGCAGACGCTCAATGGCATCCAGCGCCCCCGTGTGCGGATCACGCAGCACCACGGTGATATTATTCATACCCGGAATAGCTTCAACCACGCCGGGTAGCTCGGGCAGTCGCTGAGCCAGACGCCAGATACGCTTTTGCGTGGCAAGCGTCACCGGAGGCTCAAGCTCCAGAACTACTGCGGTTTCACCCAGAAGATAACAACGCGCTCGCTGCACTTAACTACCTCTCATCAGGCCGGATTAGGGATATCAATAAACGTCACATCCAGATCGGTATTTTCCGTCAGCCACTCGCTGAGGGCGCGGATGCCGCCACGCTCGGTGGCGTGATGGCCTGCCGCGTAAAAATGCAGGCCTTGTTCACGGGCTGAGTGAATAGTCTGCTCAGAGACTTCGCCGGTAATGAAGGCGTCGACACCAAAACGCGCCGCGCTGTCAATAAAGCCCTGACCGCCGCCGGTGCACCATGCCACGCGCTTCACGGTATCCGGCCCGGTGTCGCCGCACCACAGCGGACGACGCCCCAGGCGCGCTTCGATCCACGAAGCCAGCTCCAGACCCGGAACCGGCATCGACAGTTCGCCCCACGGCACCAGGGGTTCAATTTCGCCCATCACGGTAATCCCCAGCAGCTGCGCAAGCTGAACGTTATTTCCCAGTTCAGGATGCGCATCGAGCGGCAGGTGATAGCCGTACAGGTTGATGTCATTCGCCAGCAGCGTTTTGAGTCGGTTGCGCTTCATGCCGCGAATAATCGGTGATTCGTTTTTCCAGAAATAACCGTGGTGGACAATCACCGCATCGGCTTCCTGACGCACCGCCTCATCCAGCAGCGCCTGGCTTGCCGTTACGCCGGTGATGATTTTTTGCACCGCCTCGCGCCCCTCCACCTGCAAGCCATTCGGGCCGTAGTCGCTAAACGAAGCCGTGTTGAGTTTTTCGTTAATCAGGCGTTCCAGTTCACTGTTTTTCATCATCATTCTCTCAAACTTTTCGTGCGGCTTCGTACGCCGCCAGCGTGGCGACGCGCGCCTGTTTATGGTCGACAATGGGACGGGGATAGTTCAGGGTAACACGCTGTTTATCCGCCCATACCCAAGGTTCATGAATGGCTTTGGCCGGGACATCCTTTAGCTCAGGCAGCCAGCGACGGATAAACTCGCCGTCGGCGTCAAATCGTTGTCCCTGCGTGGTCGGATTGAAGATCCGAAAATAGGGAGCCGCATCCGTTCCGGTGGAGGCCGCCCACTGCCAGCCGCCGTTATTCGCCGCCAGATCGCCATCGATCAGCTGAGAGATAAAATAACGCTCTCCGATTCGCCAGTCGATAAGCAGATCCTTCACCAGGAAGCTGGCGGTAATCATACGCAGACGGTTATGCATCCACCCGGTTTCATTGAGCTGCCGCATAGCCGCATCAACAATCGGGAAGCCGGTGAGCCCACGCTGCCATGCTTTAAGCAGCTTCTCATTCGACTGCCACTGTACCTGTTCGGTCCAACGAATAAAGGGCCGATGTTTACACAAATCAGGATGATACGTCATCAGATGGCGATAAAACTCACGCCAGATCAGTTCGTTCAGCCACACTGCGCCCGCCCCCCCGTCTAAGGCCTGAGGCTGTTCCGCCAGCAGGCGATGTAAACACTGGCGCGGAGAGAGCGCGCCCAGCGCTAAACAGGCCGACAAGCGGCTGGTGCCTTCAGTCGCTGGAAAATCCCGACGCGCCTCGTACTCTGTCGCCCCCTGCGTGCAGAACTGACGCAACCGGTCAATAGCTGCTTTCTCACTGGCGGGGAATACTGTTTCATCGAACGACTGCTGGGGATAATTCAGCCTGATCGCCGGCAGATCCGTTATCGTTTCCCCTCTCACGGTCGGGGCGGTAACGCACTCAGGTAGTCCCTCTTTCAGGCGTTTGATAAAGGCATTTTTAAACGGCGTGAAAACTTTATACATTTCGTGGCTACCGGTCATTACGCTGCCCGGCGCGAGCATCACGCTGTCATCAAAGCCTTCACAGACCACGCCCGCAAGGGTTTTCTCCAGCTGACGATCCCGCTGTTGCTCGTTGAATTCATACTGATAGTTGTAATAAAGATGCGTTACTGCGTGCTGCTGGCAGATTGCCTGCACCGTCTGGCGCTGCGCGGCAAAATCATGGGCCTCTTTATAGATCAGCGGAATGCCTTTTTCAGCCAGTGAATGTTGCAGGTCATTCAGATACGCGCTGAGTAGTGCCGCTTGCCGGGGCGCCATGTCGTGCTGCCGCCACTGTTCAGGCGTGGCGATAAACAGGGCCAGCACATTCGCGTCTTTAGCGCGGCAGGCCGCCGCGAGAGCGAAGTTGTCGTGAATGCGTAAATCCGCGCGAAACCAAACCAGATGGGTGGGCATAAAACTCCTGGCAATTGTCCATTATGTCCGTAAGGGCATGCCGTAAAAGGAAAAAGGCACGCATTGAACTACTTTGCCATGAAGTGTAGACGGGATGAAATAAAAAAGGCCGCCCAAGGCGGCCTTAACGCTACTTGTCCTGCGCTATCAGGGTAAAGGCAATAAACACATCCGGTTTATCACTCTTTACAACGAGTGCGCTGGCGACAATGAACGCGATGCATAAATAGCGTTTCACTATGCGGTCCCTGCTGCTAACCGCTCCACCTATCACCACCGGTGATAAATCGGTGGACACAAGCTCTGTGTGGAGCCTGACTCACGGTTGTGGTAACACCTTTCCCGGGACCGGTGCCCATTTGCGAGATGGCGGAAAGGGACGCTGCATAGTAGGCATCACGTGAGCAAAACGTAATCCATTGAACCTGTTTTTAAGAATTTATTTAGGAGTGAAGCGTTTGCTTATTAAACCAGCAGAAGTATGCTTGTAAGCCTCTGTGTGAGAGCTTGAAAACCACCCAACGGACCGCGAATCCCGAGGGACAAAAAAACCGCCACATTGCTGTAGGCGGTTTTTTTATGGCTACGATGTCACACCGTATCAGTAGAAATCGCAGGTCGCTTTCTCGGCCTGATCCATCCACACCGGCTTCTCGCTGGTTTTCGCCCAGACGCGGTGCAGGTAACTGTAGAAACGTGCGCGATCTTTCCAGAACAGCATCACCGGCAGGGCCAGCACGCCAGCCACTACGGCGAAAGTGCGACGCATGAAAATGATATGAGCCGGAAACTCTTTATAAAGATCCATAATTTTCTCCCCTGTAGTTGGCCGGAAACCGTCTCCGGAAAATGTGAAATCTGTGACCTGGTTAAAATAATACCGCTTTGTTTGTAATTTTACTACTCATCCGACCACTTATTTTCATTCATTTCGTGAATATTTACATTCCCGCCTGTAATTAAGTTACAAAAAAGTTAACGATTTACTTACCAATAGTTAAATTGTGGTCTTTCCCTTTTTATACTTTTTTTACACCTGCCCTTCTGATTTTTGCGAAATCTTTGCGCCATAAATCCTACCGTTTGTACAACAACAAAAGTCACCCGGAGGTGGATTGTGAGTGCAGGTCTGATTGCCGGCATCGTGCTGGTGTTCCTGTTATTGGGTTATCTGATTTATGCCCTGATTAATGCGGAGGCATTCTGATGGCTGCTCAGGCGTTTTTGCTTATTGCCAGCTTTTTACTGGTGCTGTTTGTGCTCGCCAGGCCGCTGGGAACAGCGCTGGCGCGTCTGATAAACAACGTGCCATTGCCGGGCACGCGAAATATTGAAAACGTGCTCTGGCGCATTTCAGGTATCAGCGATCGGGAAATGAACTGGCGCCAGTACCTGATGGCGATACTGCTTCTGAATATCCTGGGGCTTATTGCCCTCTTTACGCTGCTGATGCTCCAGGGCAGTCTGCCGTTGAACCCGCAGCAGTTACCGGGTTTATCCTGGCATCTGGCGCTGAACACGGCGGTCAGCTTTGTCACCAACACCAACTGGCAGTCTTACGCTGGTGAAACCACGCTCAGCTACTTCAGCCAGATGGCCGGGTTAACCGTGCAAAACTTTCTTTCTGCGGCCAGCGGTATCGCGGTGATCTTCGCCCTGACGCGCGCGTTTGCCCGTCAGAATGTCAGCACCCTCGGCAACGCCTGGGTTGATGTCACGCGCATCACCCTTTGGATCCTGGTGCCTGTTGCGCTGATTATTGCCCTGTTCTTTATTCAGCAAGGCACTCTGCAAAACCTGCTGCCTTATACCCCTTACACCTCGCTTGAAGGGGCCAGGGAACTCCTTCCTATGGGGCCGGTGGCGTCGCAGGAAGCGATCAAGATGCTGGGCACCAACGGCGGCGGCTTCTTCAACGCCAACTCATCGCATCCGTTTGAAAACCCAACGGCATTAACCAATTTTGTACAGATGCTGGCGATCTTCCTGATCCCCGCCGCGCTCTGCTTCGCCTTTGGCGATGTGGTTAACGATCGCCGCCAGGGACGTACGCTGCTGTGGGCGATGTCGTTGATCTTCGTGGTCTGCGTAGCACTGGTGATGTGGGCCGAATGGAACGGCAACAGCCACTTCATGCAGCTGGGGGCTAACAGCAATATCAACCTGGAAGGCAAAGAGAGCCGCTTCGGCATTCTTGCCAGCAGCCTCTATGCGGTGGTCACCACGGCGGCCTCCTGCGGGGCAGTGAACGCCATGCACGACTCTTTTACCGCGCTCGGCGGCATGATCCCGATGTGGCTGATGCAGATTGGCGAGGTAGTTTTCGGTGGGGTCGGTTCGGGGCTGTACGGCATGCTGTTGTTCGTTCTGCTCGCCGTGTTTATCGCCGGGCTAATGATCGGTCGCACGCCGGAGTATCTCGGCAAAAAAATCGACGTCCGCGAAATGAAATTAACCGCGCTGGCAATTCTGGTCACCCCCACCCTTGTGCTGCTCGGTACCGCGCTGGCGCTGATGACCGACGCCGGGCGCAACGGCATCTTTAACCCGGGCATTCACGGCTTTAGCGAAGTGCTTTACGCCGTTTCGTCTGCCGCCAACAACAACGGCAGCGCCTTTGCAGGATTAAGCGCCAACTCGCCGTTCTGGAACTGTTTGCTGGCGTTCTGCATGTTCATCGGACGTTTCGGCGTGATTATTCCCGTCATGGCGATCGCTGGAACACTGGTGAATAAGAAGATCCAGCCGACCACCACCGGTACGTTACCGACTCACGGCGCGCTGTTCGTCGGCCTGCTGATTGGCACCGTTTTGCTGGTGGGTGCCCTGACCTTTATCCCCGCCCTCGCGTTAGGCCCGGTTGCGGAATATCTCTCTTTACGCTGATTTTGCGGAGAATTTGTCATGAGTCGTAAACAACTGGCCCTGCTCGAACCGACGTTAGTTCGTCAGGCCCTCATGGATGCGGTAAAAAAACTGAGCCCGCGCGTGCAGTGGCACAACCCGGTGATGTTTATTGTCTGGACTGGAAGTTTACTCACCACCGCACTGGCGATTGCCATGGGAACGGGACACCTTTCAGGGAATGCAACCTTTACCGCCGCCATCAGCCTGTGGCTGTGGTTTACCGTGCTGTTCGCCAACTTCGCCGAAGCGTTAGCGGAAGGCCGCAGTAAGGCACAGGCCAACAGCCTGAAAGGGGTAAAAAAGACCGCCTTTGCGCGCAAATTACGCGAACCTAAATACGGCGCGCAGATGGACCACGTTCCGGCGGATGAACTGCGCAAAGGTGACGTGGTGCTGGTGGAAGCTGGCGACATCATCCCCTGCGACGGTGAGGTGATTGAGGGCGGCGCGTCGGTAGACGAAAGCGCCATTACCGGGGAATCCGCACCGGTGATCCGTGAGTCGGGCGGAGATTTCGCCTCAGTTACCGGCGGAACGCGCATTCTTTCCGACTGGCTGGTGATCCAGTGCAGCGTTAACCCGGGCGAAACCTTTCTCGACCGGATGATCGCCATGGTGGAAGGCGCACAGCGTCGTAAAACGCCGAACGAGATCGCCCTGACCATTCTGCTGGTGGCGCTCACCATTGTCTTCCTGCTGGCAACGGCGACCCTGTGGCCCTTCTCCGCCTACGGCGGTACAGCGGTTAGCATCACCGTACTGATCGCCCTGCTCGTCTGTCTGATCCCCACCACTATCGGCGGCCTGCTTTCCGCGATTGGCGTGGCGGGGATGAGCCGGATGCTGGGCGCGAACGTCATCGCCACCAGCGGACGCGCCGTTGAAGCGGCGGGTGACGTAGACGTGCTGCTGCTGGATAAAACCGGGACCATCACCCTGGGCAATCGTCAGGCCTCTGACTTTCTACCTGCTCCCGGCGTGGATGAAAAAACGCTGGCTGACGCGGCTCAGCTTTCCTCGCTGGCCGATGAAACGCCGGAAGGCCGCAGTATCGTGATCCTCGCCAAGCAGCACTTTAACCTGCGCCAGCGCGACGTTCAGAGCCTGCACGCCACGTTCGTGCCCTTTACGGCGCAAACCCGAATGAGCGGAATTAACATTCAGGACCGGATGATCCGTAAAGGGTCCGTTGATGCCATTCGCCGTCATATTGAAGCCAATAATGGACACTTCCCCCCGGAAGTCGACAACCTGGTGGAAAGCGTGGCGCGTCAGGGAGCAACCCCGCTGGTGGTGGCGGAAGGTGCAAGCGTTCTGGGGGTTATCGCCCTGAAGGATATCGTTAAAGGCGGTATTAAAGAGCGTTTCGCCCAGATGCGTAAGATGGGCATTAAAACAGTGATGATCACCGGGGATAACCGTCTGACTGCGGCGGCCATTGCCGCCGAAGCGGGCGTGGATGATTTCCTTTCCGAAGCGACGCCGGAAGCGAAGCTGGCACTCATTCGCCAGTATCAGGCGGAAGGCCGTCTGGTGGCGATGACCGGCGACGGCACCAACGACGCCCCGGCGCTGGCGCAGGCCGACGTGGCGGTGGCGATGAACTCCGGTACCCAGGCGGCAAAAGAGGCGGGCAACATGGTGGATCTCGACTCGAACCCGACCAAGCTGATCGAAGTGGTACATATCGGGAAGCAGATGCTGATGACGCGCGGCTCGCTGACCACGTTCAGTATCGCCAACGACGTGGCGAAGTATTTCGCCATCATTCCGGCGGCTTTTGCGGCAACCTACCCGCAGTTGAATGCCCTGAACGTGATGCACCTGCACTCTCCGGCCTCGGCCATTTTGAGCGCGGTGATCTTCAACGCGCTGATTATTGTCTTTCTTATTCCGCTGGCGCTGAAAGGGGTGAGCTATAAGCCGCTGACGGCCGCCGCCATGCTGCGCCGTAACCTGTGGATTTACGGTCTGGGTGGGCTGGTGGTGCCCTTTATTGGGATCAAGGTTATCGACATGCTGTTAACGCTGTTCGGGCTGGTTTAAAAGGTGGATCCAATGACGATGTTACGTCCCGCTATAATGTTGTTTATTCTGCTGTCTCTGATTACCGGCGGGCTTTACCCGCTGATGACTACCGCGCTGGGCCAGTGGTGGTTTAAAGATCAGGCCAACGGCTCGCTGATTATCCAGAACGGTGAAAACCGCGGCTCGCGTCTGATTGGGCAGAACTTTACGGACCCGCGCTACTTCCAGGGACGCCCTTCCGCCACTGCGGAAAGCCCGTATAATCCAATGGCCTCCGGCGGCAGCAATCTGGCTGGCAGTAATCCTGACCTGGACAAAGCCGTTGCTGAACGCGTTGCCGCCCTGCGCGCCGCGAATCCGCAGGCCAGCCGTGAGGTGCCGGTTGAGCTGATCACCGCTTCCGCGAGCGGGCTGGATTACAGCCTGACGCCGGATGCGGTGGTGTGGCAGATCCCACGCGTGGCAGCCGCCCGTCAGCTGACCGTCGAGCAGGTGAGCCAGCTGGTTGCAGAACATACGCAAAAGCCGCTGGTCAGCTTCATCGGCATGCCGGTAGTGAACATTGTTGAGCTGAATCTGGCGCTGGACGCGCTAAGGAAGAACTAAATGACCGACGAGCCCATGCGCCCGGATCCGGACAGGCTGCTTGAACAGACGGCTGAAGCCCACCGCGGCAAGCTGAAAATTTTCTTCGGCGCCTGCGCGGGCGTCGGGAAAACCTTCGCCATGCTGACGGAAGCCCAGCGGCTTCGGGCGCAGGGGCTTGATATTCTCATCGGCGTGGTGGAAACCCACGGTCGCAAAGAGACGGCTGCGCTGCTGACGGGGCTGGCGACGCAGCCGCCCCAGCGTATCAGCCATCGCGGGCGGCTGGTCACGGAGTTTGATCTTGATGCCGCCCTCGCCCGCCGCCCTGCCCTGATCCTGATGGACGAACTGGCGCACAGCAATGCGCCAGGCTCCCGCCATCCGAAGCGCTGGCAGGATGTTGAGGAGCTGCTTGAGGCAGGCATTGACGTCTTCACCACGGTGAATGTTCAGCATCTGGAAAGCCTGAACGACGTAGTGAGCGGCGTAACCGGTATCCAGGTGCGGGAAACCGTCCCCGATCCGTTTTTTGATTCTGCCGATGAAGTCGTACTGGTTGACCTGCCGCCGGACGATCTGCGCCAGCGCCTGCACGAAGGCAAAGTGTATATTGCCGGCCAGGCCGAACGCGCCATCGAACATTTTTTCCGCAAAGGAAACCTGATTGCCCTGCGCGAGCTGGCCCTGCGCCGCACCGCCGATCGCGTTGATGACCAGATGCGCGCCTGGCGAGACCTACAGGGACAAGAGCGCGTCTGGCACACGCGGGACGCCATTCTGTTATGCATTGGTCACGGCAGCGGCAACGAAAAACTGGTTCGCACCGCCGCCCGGCTGGCAGCGAAATTTGGCAGCGTCTGGCACGCGGTCTACGTCGAAACGCCGCAGCTGCATGGTCTGCCAGAAAATCAGCGTCGCGCCATTTTGAGCGCGCTGCGGCTGGCGCAGGAGCTGGGTGCCGAAACCGCCACCCTTTCCGAACCGCAGGAAGATAAAGCCATTCTGCGCTACGCGCGCGAGCACAACCTGGGCAAGATTGTCATTGGACGTCGACAGCATCGCCGCTGGTTTAGCCGCGAATCTTTTGCCGACAGGCTGGCCCGCCGCGCGCCGGATCTTGATTTAGTCATCGTCGCGCTGGATGACAAGCCCGCCCCTCTGCCCAACCGTACGCCGGATGCTCGCACCTTTGGCGATAAATGGCGCATTCAGATCCGGGGTTGCCTGGTGGCCGTGGTCCTTTGCGCCCTGATTACGGTGATTGCCAGCCAGTGGCTCATCGCCTTCGACGCCGCCAATCTGGTCATGATTTATCTGCTCGGCGTCGTTGTGGTCGCGCTCTTTTATGGCCGCTGGCCGTCGGTGCTGGCAACGGTGATCAACGTCATCAGCTTCGACCTTTTTTTTATCGCTCCGCGCGGGACGCTTGCTGTCTCGGACGTGCAGTACATTCTGACCTTTGCCGTGATGCTTACCGTCGGGCTGGTGATCGGGAATCTGACGGCAGGCGTACGCTACCAGGCACGCATTGCCCGCTATCGCGAGCAGCGCACGCGCCATCTGTATGAAATGTCAAAATCTCTGGCGGTTGGCCGCACGCAGCGAGATATCGTGCAGACCAGCGAGCAGTTTATTCGTTCGACCTTTCATGCCAGTAACCTGATTTTGCTCCCCGACGAACAGGGGCGCCTTCGCCCGCTGACCTCCCCTTCGGGGATGACGCCCTGGGATGAAGCGATTGCCCGCTGGAGTTTCGATAAGGGGTTACCTGCCGGCGCCGGCACCGACACGCTGCCCGGCGTGCCTTACCAGATCCTGCCGCTGCGCAGCGCGGATAAGAATCACGGGCTGGTCATCGTCGAGCCGTCTAACCTGCGTCAGCTGATGATCCCAGAGCAGCAGCGCCTGCTGGAAACCTTCACCCTGCTGGTCGCCAGCGCCCTTGAACGGCTGGCGCTCACCGCCAGCGAAGAGCAGGCGCGGCTGGCAAGCGAGCGCGAAAGTATTCGCAATTCGCTGCTGGCAGCGCTGTCTCACGATTTGCGCACCCCGCTTACCGTGCTGTTTGGCCAGTCCGAAATTCTGACGCTGGATCTGGCGGCGGAAGGATCAAAGCACGCGATGCAGGCCAGCGAAATTCGCCAGCACGTGCTGAATACCACGCGCCTGGTGAACAACCTGCTGGACATGGCGCGCATTCAGTCCGGCGGGTTTAACCTCAAAAAAGAGTGGCTCACCCTTGAGGAGGTTGTCGGCAGTGCGCTGAAGATGCTGGAGCCGGGTCTCGGCGGGCGCCATATTGAGCTGGACATGCCGGAACCCCTGACGTTAATCCATGTGGATGGCCCGCTGTTTGAGCGCGTGCTGATTAATCTGCTGGAAAACGCGGCTAAATACGCCGGGACAAAGGCCCGGCTGGGGATTGCTGCCAGGGTGGATAAACGTGTGCTGCGGCTCGACGTCTGGGATACCGGGCCGGGTATTCCGGCTGGTCAGGAGCGCGCCATATTCGAAAAATTTGCGCGCGGTAATAAGGAATCCGCCATTCCGGGCGTTGGGCTGGGTCTGGCGATCTGCCAGGCGATTGTCGACGTGCATGGTGGCACCATTTCCGCAGAGAACCGCCCGGAAGGTGGGGCACGCTTTTGTGTTACACTTCCTCTTGAAACCCCACCAGAACTTGATGAATTACCAGAGGATTTGTGATTAACGTTCTGATTGTTGAAGATGAGCTCGCTATCAGCCGATTTCTGCGTACCGCGCTGGAAGGCGACGGCTTGCGCGTGCACGAAGCCGGTACGCTTCAACGGGGGTTAATTGAAGCCGCCACCCGCAAGCCAGATCTGGTGATCCTGGATCTGGGACTTCCGGATGGCGACGGCATCGATTTTATTCGTGAGGTGCGTCAGTGGAGCCAGATGCCCATTCTGGTGCTCTCTGCCCGCACCGAAGAGACGGATAAAATCGCCGCGCTGGATGCCGGAGCGGATGATTATCTGATCAAACCGTTTGGCATTGGCGAGTTACAGGCCCGGCTTCGTGTGGCGCTGCGTCGACACAGTGCCACGTCCCCTTCCGATCCGGTGTACGCCTTTGGTGATATCCGCGTCGATCTTGCTGCCCGCCGCATCGTGCGAGGGGAAGAAGAGATCCACCTTACGCCTATCGAATTTCGTCTGCTGGCCGTGCTGCTCAATAACCACGGAAAAGTGTTAACGCAGCGACAGCTGTTAAGCCAGGTCTGGGGACCGAATGCTGTCGAGCATAGTCACTATTTACGCATTTATATGGGACACCTTCGCCAGAAACTTGAAGCCGATCCCGCACGTCCTCGTCATTTATTAACAGAAACCGGTATCGGATATCGGTTTATGATATGAATAAGTATTCACTTTAATTTTAAATAAAAAACATACCAGCCTGAATATAGCCATGAAAATAACGATGAGATTATTTTCATGGCTATATTCGCCCTCTTTAAACACAATTAAAACATCAATTTAACACCAAATCAACAAAACAGCATTTTGATCTGCGTTATTCACTCAAAACGACTAATTATTTCTGAAATGATCGGTTATTGGTGATCTGTTTCACAGTTAATCCCTTTTTCCTGGATAAAATGACCATGCTTTCAATTACTGAAAGGAAACTGAACATGGAAAACAATAATCGTTTAATGCCCCATATAAGGCGGACAACACATATCATGATGTTTGCCCACCGTAACTGTTTTGACTTTCATCTCTTTAACGCCCGGTAGTCCTTCGACTTCTGGCGCATCTGCTTACAGGTTATCCTGAAAAACGCTATTTTACAGGCTGTTGCCTGTGAACACCTGCGCTCATTTCTTGTGATTCAGATTCTCCGCAACCGGGCGGACTGAATTCTACTCAGCAAAAAAGCAATTAACTGATTTCGTATCAGCGGACACGCTTTGCTTTTTTTTCCGGAAATAATCGATTTCTTTACCGCAAGAAGTCGAGGGCCCCATATTGCCTGAAATAAAGAGATAAAGATGAAAACGTTAAAAATTGCCGTCAGCCGTGCCTGCCCTGAATGCTTTACCACTTCGCGCGACATCGTGGATATCACCGCATCAGATTATATTGATGTGGCAGCCGTGGTTCTGGCCGTCAGCGATATTTTCAATGGCGCCATAGAAGAAATAGAAGCCACGGGATTCGGCATCCCGGTGTTTATTGCCACGCATAAAGAAGAAAGGGTTCCGGCTGAATTTCTGTCGCGTATTCACGGCGTTTTTGAGTACTCCGACACCAGCAATGCGTACTACGGACGCCAGCTTGAAGCGGCTGCGCAGAAGTACGAAACCCAGCTCCGCCCGCCGTTCTTCCGCGCGCTGGTCGATTACGTCCAGCAGGGGAACAGCGCGTTTGACTGCCCCGGACATCAGGGAGGCCAGTTCTTCCGCCGCCATCCGGCCGGAAACCAGTTTGTCGATTTCTTTGGCGAAACGCTTTTCCGCGCCGATCTGTGCAATGCCGACGTGGCAATGGGCGATCTGCTGATCCACGAAGGCGCGCCATGCATCGCCCAGCAGCATGCGGCAAAAGTCTTTAATGCGGATAAAACCTACTTCGTGCTGAACGGCACCTCCTCTTCCAACAAGGTGGTGCTCAATGCCCTGCTCACGCCAGGCGATCTGGTGCTGTTCGATCGCAATAACCATAAATCTAATCACCACGGGGCGCTGTTACAGGCGGGCGCGACGCCGGTGTATCTGGAAACGGCGCGCAACCCGTACGGGTTTATCGGCGGTATCGACGCACACTGTTTCGACGAGAGCTACCTGCGGGAGCTGGTGTCAGAGGTCGCGCCTGGCCGTGCGCGGGATGAACGTCCGTTCCGTCTGGCGGTGATCCAGCTGGGCACCTACGACGGTACCATTTATAACGCCCGTCAGGTGGTGGATAAGATTGGTCACCTGTGCGATTACATTCTGTTTGACTCCGCCTGGGTGGGTTACGAGCAGTTTATCCCGATGATGGCCGACTGCTCGCCGCTGCTGCTGGAGCTGAACGAAAACGATCCGGGCATTCTGGTGACCCAGTCGGTGCATAAGCAGCAGGCGGGCTTCTCGCAAACCTCGCAAATCCATAAGAAGGACAGCCACATAAAAGGCCAGCCGCGCTATGTCCCGCATAAACGCCTCAACAACGCCTTTATGATGCACGCCTCCACCAGCCCGTTTTATCCGCTGTTTGCCGCCCTGGATATCAACGCCCGCATGCACGAGGGGCAAAGTGGGCGCAACATGTGGATGGACTGCGTGGTGACGGGTATCGAAGCGCGGAAACTGATCCTTCAGAACTGTCAGTTTATTCGTCCGTTCGTGCCGGAGACGGTGGATGGCCGTCCATGGGAAAGCTGGGATACGGCAGAGATTGCGACCGATCTGCGCTTCTTCCATTTCGTTCCGGGCGAACGCTGGCACGCCTTTGAGGGATACGCCGAGCATCAGTATTTTATCGATCCCTGCAAACTGCTGCTAACTACGCCGGGCATCAACGCCCGCACCGGTGAGTACGATGATTTCGGCGTGCCCGCGACCATCCTCGCCAACTTCCTGCGTGAAAACGGCATCGTGCCGGAAAAATGCGACCTCAATTCCATTCTGTTCCTGCTCACCCCGGCGGAGGACATGGGCAAATTGCAGCAGCTCGTCGCCCAGCTGGTGCGCTTCGAAAAACTGCTCCAGAGCGATGTGCCGCTGAAAGAGGTTCTGCCCTCTCTTTATAAGCAACATCCGGAACGTTATGCGGATTATACCCTGCGTCAGATTTGTCAGGAGATGCATGACCTCTACGCCCGCCATAACGTGAAGCAACTGCAAAAAGAGATGTTCCGCAAGTCTCACTTCCCACGCGTCATGATGAACCCGCAGGAGGCGAACTATACCTATCTGCGCGGTGAGGTCGAGCTGGTGTCCCTGCGCGACGCGGAAGGACGTATCGCCGCGGAAGGCGCGCTGCCTTACCCACCGGGGGTGTTGTGCGTGGTGCCGGGAGAAGTCTGGGGCGGTTCCGTGCTGCGCTATTTCGCCGCGCTGGAAGACGGGATCAATCTGCTGCCGGGTTTTGCGCCGGAGTTACAGGGGGTTTACGTCGAGGAGTGTGACGGTCGCAAACAGGTGCGCTGCTACGTCATCAAACAACCTGCCGCTCAGCCATCGCTGCTGAAAGGAGAAAAATTATGAGTAAGGCCAACAAGATGGGCGTGGTGCAACTCACTATTCTCACCATGGTGAATATGATGGGTTCGGGGATCATCATGCTCCCCACCAAGCTCGCTGAAGTGGGGACGATTTCGATTATCTCCTGGCTTGTTACCGCCGTGGGTTCGATGGCGCTGGCGTGGGCGTTTGCCAAGTGCGGTATGTTCAGCCGCAAGTCCGGCGGCATGGGCGGCTATGCCGAATATGCGTTTGGTAAGTCCGGTAACTTTATGGCGAACTATACCTATGGCGTGTCGCTGCTGATCGCCAATGTGGCGATTGCCATTTCCGCTGTCGGTTACGGCACAGAGCTGTTTGGCGCGACGCTGACCCCGGTGCAAATTGGGCTGGCGACCATCGGCGTGCTCTGGATCTGCACCGTCGCTAACTTTGGCGGCGCGCGCATCACCGGACAGCTCAGCAGCATCACCGTCTGGGGCGTCATCATCCCGGTTGTCGGCCTGTGCATCATCGGCTGGTTCTGGTTCAGCCCGACGCTGTACGCCAATTCCTGGAATCCGCATCACGTACCGTTCTTCACCGCCGTGGGATCGTCCATCGCCATGACGCTGTGGGCCTTCCTCGGGCTGGAGTCGGCCTGTGCGAATGCGGAAGTGGTGGAAAACCCGGAGAAAAATGTGCCGATCGCGGTACTCGGCGGGACGCTGGGGGCGGCGGTGATCTATATCGTCTCGACCAACGTGATTGCGGGAATTGTGCCCAACATGGATCTGGCTAACTCCACGGCGCCGTTCGGACTGGCGTTTGCGCAGATGTTTACGCCGGAGGTAGGGAAAGTGATCATGGGACTGATGGTGATGTCCTGCTGCGGCTCGCTGCTGGGCTGGCAGTTCACCATCGCCCAGGTATTCAAATCTTCCGCTGACGAAGGTTATTTCCCGAAAATCTTCTCCCGCGTCACCAAAGCGGATGCACCGGTGCAGGGTATGCTGGCGATTGTCATCTTCCAGAGCGGATTGTCGCTGATGACCATTAGCCCGTCGCTGAACAGCCAGTTTAACGTGCTGGTCAACCTGGCGGTGGTGACGAACATCATTCCGTACATTCTGTCGATGGCGGCGCTGGTGATTATTCAGAAGGTGGCGAAGGTGGATCCGCGCAAAGCCCGGGCGGCCAATATCGTGGCGCTGATTGGGGCGATTTACAGCTTCTATGCGCTCTACTCGTCCGGTCAGGAGGCGATGCTGTATGGGGCGATGGTGACATTCATGGGCTGGACGCTGTACGGTCTGGTCTCACCACGGTTTGAACTGAAGAATAAACATAGTTAAAAAAGAAGCCCGGTGGCACTGGCGCTTACCGGGCCTACGAGGTCAATGCAAAACGGCAACCCTGAGGTTGCCGTTTTTTATGTTTTCTCCCTCTCCCAGTGGGAGAGGGCCGGGGTGAGGGCATCAGCCCGCACCAGATCACGACTTACGCGTTTTTCAGCACTTCGCTGACAATCTCTACCGCTTCTTTCTCAATCTGCTGACGATGCTCAGCGCCGAGGAAACTTTCGCAATAGATTTTGTACGCATCTTCCGTACCGGATGGACGCGCGGCGAACCAGCCGTTTTCGGTCATCACTTTCAGGCCGCCGATGGATGCGCCGTTACCCGGCGCCGCCGTCAGACGCGCGGTGATCGGGTCACCTGCCAGGGTACTGGCACTGACCATCTCCGGAGAGAGTTTTGACAGAGCTGCTTTTTGCGCAGACGTGGCGCCAGCCTGAATACGGTTATAGCTTGGCGCACCAAAACGTTCCGCCAGCTCGTTGTAATGTTCCTGCGGGTTCTTACCGGTGACCGCGGTGATTTCCGCCGCCAGCAGGCACATGATGATGCCGTCTTTATCGGTTGACCATGGGGTGCCGTCGAAGCGCAGGAAGGATGCCCCCGCGCTCTCTTCACCGCCAAAGCCGAAGCTGCCGTCGTGCAGACCATCAACAAACCACTTAAAGCCCACCGGCACTTCCACCAGCTTGCGACCCAGCGCGTCGACCACACGGTCAATCATAGCGGAAGAGACCAGCGTTTTACCCACCGCGACCTCTTTGCCCCACTGCGGACGGTGCTGGAAGAGATAATTGATTGCAACAGCCAGGTAGTGGTTCGGGTTCATCAGCCCTGCCGGGGTGACGATACCGTGGCGGTCGTAGTCCGGGTCGTTGGCAAACGCCAGATCGAACTTGTCGCGCAGCGCCAGCAGGCCAGCCATTGCGCATTCGGAGGAGCAGTCCATACGGATCGCGCCGTCTTTGTCCAGGTGCATAAAGCGGAAGGTCTGATCGACGTGATCGTTCACGATGGTCAGATCCAGCTTGTAGTGCTCGGCAATGCGTTTCCAGTATTCAATACCGGAGCCGCCCAGTGGATCCACGCCCAGCTTCAGACCGGCTTTCTGGATAGCGGCCATATCGACGATATCCGCCAGCCCTTCCACGAACGGCTGCACCAGATCCTGCTCTTTCACGTGGCCGGAGGCCATGGCTTCATCCAGCGAGATGCGTTTCACACCGTTCAGACCGTTAGCCAGTAACGCGTTGGCACGATCTTCCACCACTTTCGTGACGTTGGTATCCGCCGGGCCACCGTTAGGTGGGTTGTACTTGATGCCGCCATCTTCCGGTGGGTTGTGGGACGGGGTGATCACAATGCCGTCAGCCTGCGCGCCACCTTTTTTGTTGTGTACCAGAATAGCGTTAGAAACCGCTGGCGTTGGCGTAAAACCGTTGTTCTCCTGAACAATCACGTCTACGCCGTTCGCCGCCAGCACTTCCAGCACGGAGATAAAAGCAGGTTCAGACAGGGCGTGGGTATCTTTCCCTACATAGCACGGACCGGTGACGCCATTTTTGGCGCGCTCTTCCGCGATGGCCTGAGCAATGGCCAGAATGTGCGGTTCGTTAAAGCTGTGGCGCGCCGCACTACCGCGGTGGCCAGATGTACCAAACTTCACTGCGTGTTCTGCGTTGCCCACCACCGGCTTCAGCACGTAGTACTGCGCGGTCAGTTGAGCGACGTTAATCAAATCGCGTTGTTGTGCAGGTTGTCCTGCACGGCTGTGATTTGCCATTGCCTGGTCCTTCTGATGCAAGGGTTAAATTGTACCGCAAACCTTTTCGATCAATTCCGCCGGGAACTGCATGGACTGCATGATATGTTCGATCATGCTGCACTTACGGCCCGTATTGGTGTTGGTGATCACCCAGTATGGTGTACCAGGAACGTGTTTGGGTTTGGTTTGGTTGCCATTTTGCAGCAGGGTCTGCTCGTCGCCTGCGAAGTAAACGCGCGTGCGACCGTGCAGCGACTCTGTCGCTTCTGCAAATGCGTTGTTATCCAGTGAGTAAAGTGTAGACAGCACCAGCATAAAGCGGTTAACCGCCTTTTTCTGCTCGGCATATTCATCGGACAGCAGCAGCTCGCGCATCGCTCGCACTTTGTCTTTTGCCGGCATGACGGCAGGTTTTACTTGTGCAACAACGCTCGGCTGAGACACGACATCTTTAGTGACAGGAGTGGGCTGTGAGGCGGCGGAAATTTTGAGCATGCGCCGTAAAATGTCGGACGCGCTCTCCCCAATATGCCGCGTCTGGCTGGCAATATACTGATAGAGTTCGTCATCAACTTCGATTGTTTTCATCTTAATCCAGTGCGATATCTTATCTGAATACAAGTCGTTGAGATTATAAGGTCAAATCCCAACAGCGGATAGCGTCAAACCAGGTTGGCGGCAAAAGTCAGATTAAACTGGATCCTTGCCCCCGGGCGGCAGAATGGTCAACATGATACCCTAACCTGACAAACCTAAAAAAAGAACTTTGCCATGAAATTGAATACCCGAGCGCAAACTGCACAATCGCCGAACAATAATTCTCCCATCGTACTGGTTCACGGCCTGTTTGGTAGTCTGGATAATCTGGGTGTGCTGGCGCGCGATTTAGTGACCGATCACGCGATCCTCCAGGTTGATATGCGCAATCACGGTCTTTCTGGGCGCTCGGAGGAGATGACCTACGCAGCCATGGCGCAGGATCTGCGGGACACCCTCGATGCGAATAATATCCAGAAAGCGACGCTTATCGGGCATTCAATGGGCGGCAAAGCGGTGATGGCGCTCACTGCGCTGGCCCCTGAGCGAATTTCCGGGCTGGTGGTCATCGACGTTGCGCCCGTCAATTACGACGTTCGCCGTCACGATGAGATTTTTGCCGCCATCAATGCGGTCACCGAAGCGGGTGTCGCAACCCGCCAGCAGGCGGCTGCCGTTATGCGTGAGCATCTTGATGAGGAAGGCGTAGTTCAGTTCCTGCTGAAATCGTTTGTTGACGGACAATGGCGCTTTAACGTCCCGGTATTGTGGGATCAGTATTCGCATATTGTGGGCTGGGAAACCGTCCCCGCCTGGCCGCACCCTACCCTTTTTATTCGCGGCGGCAACTCCCCTTACGTCACTGATGCGTACCGTGACACGCTGCTGGCGCAATTCCCGCAGGCTCGCGCTCACGTTATTGCGGGTGCCGGGCACTGGGTACACGCGGAAAAACCGGATGCCGTCCTGCGCGCCATTCGCCGCTATCTTACTGATACAGCGAATTGATTAAAAAGCCAGCGACCGGAAGACGACGGGCTTCCAGTCGTTGGCGTGTGGATTTGGGTGATGTATGATGGCGCGCTTATCGCCCGGGCATTAGCAGGGCGGCGTGTTTCCCCCGAAGTCTCAGAATCATGGCCAAAGAACAAACGGACCGTACGACACTAGATCTGTTCGCGAATGAGCGTCGACCGGGACGACCGAAAACGAATCCGCTTTCGCGCGATGAACAGCTGCGTATCAATAAACGCAACCAGCTTAAACGCGATAAAAATCGTGGGCTTAAGCGTGTCGAACTGAAGCTTAATGCCGATGCCGTCGATGCGCTTAACGAGTTAGCTGACGCGCGCAACATCAGCCGCAGCGAACTGATCGAAGAGATGCTGATCGCCCAGCTTGAGACGTTACGCGGCAAGGCGTGAGTCAGAAAATCCCCAATATTACCTTTTTCATGTAGCACAGAGTGCAGTCCTGCGTGATAGCTGTTTCCGCAGGGTTGCCTGTTCTGCTATTATTGCCCTTATCCGTGGACAATTTGCGCCACCATACCATTAAGTTTCAAGAGGTTATTTTACTCATGGCAATCATCGGCATTTTCTTTGGCAGTGATACCGGCAATACTGAAAATATCGCAAAAAACATTCAAAAACAGCTCGGTAAAGACGTTGCTGATGTGCATGACATCGCCAAGAGCAGCAAAGAAGATCTCGAGGGCTATGACATCCTGCTGCTGGGCATCCCGACCTGGTACTACGGTGAAGCACAGTGTGACTGGGACGATTTCTTCCCGACGCTGGAAGAAGTAGACTTCAACGGCAAGCTGGTTGCCCTGTTTGGCTGTGGCGATCAGGAAGACTATGCTGAGTATTTCTGTGATGCGCTGGGCACTATTCGCGACATCATTGAGCCACGCGGTGCGGCGATCGTCGGTCACTGGCCAACGGCGGGTTACCATTTCGAAGCGTCCAAAGGTCTGGCAGATGACGATCACTTCGTTGGCCTGGCCATTGATGAAGACCGTCAGCCAGAGCTGACCGCTGAGCGTGTAGAAAAATGGGTTAAGCAGGTTCGTGAAGAGCTGAACCTGGACGATATCCTTAACGCCTGATATCCCTGCGGCGCAACTCCGGTTGCGCCCGTTTTCCAGGTAAAACCGATTAAATTAATTGCTACAAACTTTTAACTTTTTCGCCCAGACCTGTACAATATCCCCCTGGTAAAAAGTGGGTGCCATCGAACAAGTTTGTTGGTGATACCACGTTTTTATAAGCATACTTTGCTTGAGACTTGCAGTTTTCATTTAGCCATGGCAGTTCTATAATGAGACGCATTATCCCAAGTGCATTTTCTGTCACTTCTTCTTTTGAAGTGAATCGTTTAGCAACAGGACAGATTCCGCATGACTGACAACAATACCGCATTAAAGAAAGCTGGCCTGAAAGTAACGCTTCCTCGGTTAAAAATCCTTGAAGTGCTTCAGGGGCCAGACAATCACCATGTCAGTGCGGAAGACCTTTATAAGCGTCTTATCGATATGGGTGAAGAGATTGGGCTGGCAACCGTCTATCGTGTGCTGAACCAGTTTGATGACGCGGGCATTGTTACTCGTCATAATTTCGAAGGCGGTAAATCCGTGTTCGAGCTGACTCAGCAGCATCACCACGATCACCTGATCTGCCTCGACTGTGGCAAGGTCATTGAATTTAGCGATGATTCCATTGAATCACGCCAGCGTGAAATCGCCGCCCGTCATGGCATCCGCCTGACCAACCACAGCCTGTACCTGTACGGTCACTGCGCTGAAGGCGATTGCCGCGAAGACGACCACGCGCACGACGCGAAATAATATCGTGTTCATACTCTGAGCCAGCCGTAAGGTTGGCTTTTTTTTGCCTGAAAAAAGTCCGGTGGCGCTGCGCTTACCGGGCCTACGGGCTGTGACACCGTTGTAGGCCCGGTAAGCGCAGCGCCACCGGGCATAAAGCAACTTATTTATTGTTATTGCGAATCTCGTCCCAGATCTTATCGCAACGCTTCGCCACTTCCTGATCGTTACCGCTTTTCCGCGCCTGGATACAGGCCTGGTAATCCATCACGCGAACATTTTCCTGCGTCGCAAACTGCTCATGCGCTTTCTCTTTTTTCAGCACATTCAGCACGCTCTGGCAGGCTTCAATCTTCTCTGGCGATCCTTGTGCTGTATTGATGCAGGCGCTATACGCCTCCTTCAGACGGGAGTCTTCTTTCTGCGCCTGATCCTGCGCACACGCCACCAGCCCCGATGCCAGCAGCGCAACGATTACCATTTTTTTCATCATATGCAGTCTCCATGCAGGCGGGATTTCGCCCGCCTGCGTATTCATCAGAAGATTGTGAATGGCGCAATGACCATGAATTTCACGTCACGTTCATCCTGGAAGATGTTGCCGTAACCGCCCGCGTAGCTCGGGATATCGGAGTGGTTGTCATACTGGGTGAAGTGCAGTTTGAACATCGTGCCTTTCGCACGGCCCTCCTGAAGGGTGTAAATCGCATCCAGACTGTATGAAGACTCTTTCAGACGGTAATTCGGATCGTAGTAGGCGTCTGGCGTAGCCATATCTGCTGGCTTCGCGTCCCAGGCGTACGCGTAGGACGCACCCACTGCCCAGCCAGGCAGGTTCCAGTTCTTCAGGTCATACATTGCGCCGAAGAAGACCGCCTTTTCGCCGTCGGCGTTGAAGTCAGAGCGGTTATCCCACCAGATATCCAGACGACCATTGGAAGAGGCGTAGGTTGGCGTCATACGTTGCAGGAAGTAGCCCTGCTGCCCTTCTGCCTTGACCCATGTTCCCTCCAGACGTAAATCAACCTGACCTACCTTGTAGCCGAAGGTCAGCGCCTGTAACCACGCGGTGCCGTCATAGATATCATTTACGCTGCCATCACTGACTTTGTCGCGCGTACCGTAGAACTGATAGCTGGTGCTCAGCGGGCTACCCGCGATATCAAATTTGTAGCTGGCTTTAGCAAAGTACTGATCGATATAGCCTTCAGCCTGACCAAAAGCAGCTTCCAGCACCAGATCGTTTTTGAAGTCGTACTTCGCCCCCAGCGAGTGGAGATAATCAACTTTGGTTTTTTTATCGTTCTGATAGAACTTGTCCATCTCAATGTGCCACGGCGCTTTGTACTCGTTGGTCCACATATAGGAGAAGCTCAACGCCCCCGCATCGCCGTAGTCAAAATTAGCACCGGCTTCCGCACCCTGATAGGTACCTGGCATAAAGCTCCAGTGCGGTGCTAACAGCGTCTGGCCGGTTGGCTGGATATAACCTCCACGCGCCCAGACCGGACCATATTTGAATTTTGCAGCCGCTTTATACAGGCTGATTCCGCTTTTATCGCCGGACCAGTCTTCGTCGTAGGCTTTATTGCTGGAGGAGAACGCAATTTCGTTCGGATGGCCGCTGTCGCCATTTTCGGCCATTTCAATTGCGGTGAACGCTGCAATATCGATCCCGAACATATCGGCGGCATATCCCGACTGGAAATCAAGGTTAGCGTTCCAGGTCGAGTGAGAAAGGTTGGTTTTGTATTTATCTTCAGTGACGTCTTTACGGTCACGCTCACGCTGCCAGTAATAAATACCGCCCGTGAGGGTGGAATCTTCGATGAAACCTGCTGCTTTTGCCTCTGGCGCAACCACCAGGCCCGACATTGCTGTCACACCGGCGATAGCCAGCGCCAGCGCACTACGTTTGCCACTGAACGTACGCATAGATTATTCCTCTTTGACGAATTAAAACGCCTTAAACGGCGAAAAACAGAAAAGACCAAGTGGTCAGGGGTAGTCAGAAATACCCTCGAATTAACTACCGTCTTTAGGTTATTTTTCGCGACGCGAATTATCAATGCTTTTAATCAGGCAAAACTCAGGATTATGACGAAGAGCACATATTTCGTAGTGCTTTGTAACATTTACCGGGAAGCAAGTACTGGCGGGGGAATACGCTAATTTTCAGTAAGTAACATTGATATTGTGAATATATTTTTCAGCGTTTCTGTTTTTGGAAAACAACAAACTTTTTTAAATAAAATAAGTAGCACCACATTGACCTGGAATGTTGGCTTTAATTCATCATCCCGATGCTTAACGACATGATCGTTAAATAAAAAAACGCCGCATTACGCGGCGTTTGTTTCTCATTGACCATGCCAGCGTGATTATTCGCCGATCTTAGTCCAGGTATCACGCAGACCGACGGTACGGTTAAATACCGGTTTTTCCACCGTGCTGTAACGGCTGTCCAGGCAGAAGTAACCCTCACGTTCAAACTGGAACGCTTTACCGGCTTCAGCGGCTTTCAGAGACGGCTCGGCATACCCCTGCTTGATAATCAGCGACTCAGGGTTGATAACCGCCAGGAAGTCCTCCGCAGCGCCTGGGTTAGGTACGCTGAACAGACGATCGTAGAGACGGATCTCAACCGGCAGCGCATGCTGCGCACTCACCCAGTGGATCACACCTTTCACTTTACGGCCATCCGCCGGATCTTTACTCAGCGTCTCTGCGTCGTACGTACAGAAGATGGTCGTGATGTTACCTTCCGCATCTTTCTCTACGCGCTCGGCTTTGATCACATAGGCGTTACGAAGACGCACTTCTTTGCCCAGCACCAGACGCTTGTACTGCTTGTTCGCTTCTTCGCGGAAGTCGGCGCGATCGATCCAGATTTCACCGCTGAACGGCACGTCGCGGGTGCCCATTTCCGGTTTGTTCGGATGGTTAGGCATCGAGACCAGTTCGCTTCCGCCCTGCGGATAGTTTTCGATGACCAGTTTCACTGGATCGATCACTGCCATCGCGCGCGGCGCGTTTTCGTTCAGGTCTTCGCGAATGCAGGATTCCAGAGACGCCATTTCGATGGTGTTGTCCTGCTTGGTAACGCCAATACGTTTGCAGAACTCACGAATGGACGCCGAGGTATAGCCACGACGACGCAGGCCAGAGATGGTCGGCATACGCGGGTCGTCCCAGCCTTCAACGTGCTTGTCGGTGACCAGCAGGTTCAGCTTACGCTTGGACATCACGGTGTATTCCAGGTTCAGACGAGAGAACTCGTACTGACGCGGATGCACAGGAATGGTGATGTTATCCAGCACCCAGTCGTACAGACGACGGTTGTCCTGGAATTCCAGCGTGCACAGAGAGTGCGTAATGCCTTCCAGCGCATCGCTGATGCAGTGGGTGAAGTCGTACATCGGGTAGATGCACCACTTGTTACCGGTCTGGTGGTGTTCAGCGAACTTAATGCGGTACAGCACCGGATCGCGCATCACGATGAACGGAGACGCCATATCGATTTTGGCACGCAGACACGCTTTACCTTCTTCGAAGCCACCGGCACGCATTTTTTCAAACAGCGCCAGGTTCTCTTCCACGCTACGATCGCGGAACGGGCTGTTTTTACCAGGCTGAGTCAGCGTACCGCGGTATTCACGGATTTCGTCAGCAGACAATTCGTCGACGTATGCCAGACCTTTGTTAATCAGTTCAACCGCATAGGCATACAGCTGATCGAAGTAGTCTGAGGAGTAGCAGATATCGCCAGACCAGTTGAAGCCCAGCCATTGCACGTCGTTTTTAATCGACTCAACGTATTCGATGTCTTCTTTTACTGGGTTGGTGTCATCGAAACGCAGGTTGCACTGCCCCTGGTAATCTTGCGCAATACCAAAGTTCAGGCAGATCGATTTGGCGTGACCAATGTGCAGGTAGCCATTTGGCTCCGGCGGGAAACGCGTGTGGACTGTGGTGTGCTTACCACTGGCCAGATCTTCATCGATGATCTGACGAATAAAGTTACTCGGGCGGGCTTCTGCCTCACTCATCGTGGATTCCTCAAAGCGTAAACAACGTATAACGGCATATGATCTTATAAGCCGGACGTAGTGACAACCCTTAAAACGTCCCGGAAGAAAATAATGGGGGCAATTGCTGCAAAAAAAAGCGGCGGAGGATATCCCCCGCCGCTAAAGGCATAACTCTACTCAGGAGCGATTACTTGCCTTTAATCTCATACAGTGGCGTCTGGCCTGCAACCACCTGACCCTGCGCCTGGATCACCAGACCGCTGAAGTCGTCGATGTTGCTGCACACGACCGGGCTTATCATGGAGCGCGCGTTGGCATTCAGGAAGTCCAGATCCATTTCCAGAATCGGCTGACCTGCCGCCACTTCAGCCCCCTCTTCCACCAGACGAGTAAAGCCCTGACCGTTCAGCGCAACGGTATCGATACCCATATGGACAACGATCTCCGCGCCTTTTTCCGTTTCCAGGCAGAACGCGTGGTTGGTGTTGAAGATTTTCACGATAGTACCGGCAGCCGGAGAGACCACGGTTTTGTCCGTTGGTTTCACCGCCACGCCGTCACCGACCGCTTTGCTGGCGAAGGCTTCGTCAGGCACCTGCTCAAGCGCAACAACGTCACCTGTCACCGGAGAAACCAGCGCAGCGATGGTCACCGCGTTTGGCACAGCCTGCGGTTTTGCAACCGGCGCGTCAGCCACTGCCGCGTTATCCGTTGAGGCGGCAGCGACCGGCCCACGGGCAACCACTTTTTTCATTTCATCGCCGATAGATTCGGCTTTCGCACCCACGATTACCTGGATGGTTTGTTTGTTCAGTTTCACCACACCAGACGCACCCAGGCGTTTGCACATTGCATCGCTCACGCGCGCGGAGTCACCTACGGTCAGACGCAGACGGGTAATACAGGCATCGATCGCTTTCAGGTTGTCGGTGCCACCCACAGCGGCAATGTAGTTGGTTGCCAGCTGGGTTAAACCCTCTTCGGTATTGCTGTTGGCTTCACTGGTCACAACATCATCTTTCGTATCTTCGCGGCCCGGCGTCTTCAGGTTAAACATACGAATAACCGCGCTGAACAGAACGAAGTAGATAACGAAGAAGATCAGGCCCATCACCATCAGGATCCAGACGTTGCTGCTTGCCGCCGGCAGGTTGTACATCAACACATAGTCGATGGCGCCTGCGGAGAAGGAGAAGCCAGCATGGATACCCAGAAGGGTGGCGACGAACAGGCTGATACCGGTCAGGATCGCGTGCATCAGATACAGCAGCGGAGCCAGGAACATGAACAGGAATTCCAGTGGCTCGGTCACGCCGGTCAGGAAGGCGGTGATCGCAACGGACAGCAGCATCCCGCCAACCATTGGGCGACGCGCTTTCGGCGCAGCCAGGTACATTGCCAGCGCCGCGCCAGGCAGACCAAACATCATGATTGGGAAGAAGCCAGACATGAACATGCCCGCGGTACCGTCGCCTGCGTAGAAGCGGTTGATATCACCGTGGAATACCGCGCCGGCCGCGTTGGTGAACTCACCAATCTGGAACCAGGCGATGGTGTTCAGTACCTGATGCAGACCGGTTGGGATCAGCAGACGGTTAATGAAACCGAAGATGCCCGCGCCCATTGCGCCCGCAGACACGATCCACTCGCCACCCGCATGGATAGCATGCTGCACCGGTGGCCAAACGTAGCCAAAGATGGCGGCGAGGATCAGACAGAAAAAGCCCGTCGCAATCGGCACAAAACGTTTACCGCCGAAGAAGCTCAGGAAGTCAGGAAGTTTGATACCTGCCCAACGGTTGTACACGGCGCCACCCACCAGGCCGGTAATGATACCTGCCAGCACACCCATATTGATTTCAGGGTTGATGGTTACCATCGCTTTCGTGAGGATGAAGTAACCGACAGCCCCTGCCAGTGCCGCGGCACCAGCGCTGTCTTTTGACCAGCTTGACGCCACACCGATGGCGAAAATCAGCGCCAGGTTGTCAAAAATTGCGCCGCCTGCCTGGGCGATAAACGGCACGTTAAGAAGATCGGGTTGCCCGAATCGCAGCAGCAACGCTGCAACCGGTAGCACGGCGATAGGGAGCTGCAAAGCCCTACCGAGGCGCTGGAAAAAACCTAAAATATTCATCCTATTCCCCCTACGAGACCCTTTGTTAAGACTCGCGCATAAACTATGTTTTTATTGTGTCACGAACGATAGATTGATGATTCACTGGCAGTGTGAGTGTGTGAAAAATTAATTCGTATCGCAAATTAAACACCTATTTTTTGTGATTATTGTCACCAAATATCGTATTAAACCCTCCCTTTCACTGGCTAACGACGAAAACTTATTTTATCATTCAAAAAATCAAGACGGATTGATCCGGCCTGAAAGGTTCCAGGTTACGCTTAGTTCAGGTTGCACTAATCATCCGCCCACTTTTACTTAAACTTTAGAGGTGAATAATGAGACTGATTCCCCTGGCAACAGCTGAACAAGTCGGAAAATGGGCTGCTCGTCATATCGTTAACCGCATCAACGCATTCAAACCAACAGCCGATCGTCCTTTCGTTCTCGGTCTTCCAACCGGTGGCACGCCCCTGACCGCGTATAAAGCTCTGGTTGAAATGCACAAAGCGGGCCAGGTTAGCTTTAAACACGTTGTGACCTTCAACATGGACGAATATGTCGGCCTGCCGAAGGAACATCCGGAAAGTTACCACAGCTTTATGCACCGTAATTTCTTCGATCACGTTGATATTCCGGCTGAAAACATTAACCTGCTGAATGGAAACGCGCCTGATATTGACGCAGAATGCCGTCAGTATGAAGAAAAAATCCGTTCCTACGGTAAAATCCACCTGTTTATGGGCGGCGTAGGCAACGATGGTCATATCGCGTTCAACGAACCGGCATCTTCACTGGCTTCCCGTACCCGTATTAAAACGCTGACCCATGATACGCGCGTGGCTAACTCCCGCTTCTTTGACGGCGACGTCAATCAGGTGCCTAAATACGCGCTGACCGTGGGCGTGGGCACGCTGCTGGATGCCGAAGAAGTGATGATTCTGGTGCTGGGCGCGGTGAAAGCGCAAGCGCTTCAGGCTGCCGTTGAAGGCAACGTGAACCATATGTGGACGATCAGCTGCTTACAGCTGCATCCAAAAGCGGTTGTCGTGTGTGACGAACCGTCCACCATGGAGCTGAAAGTGAAAACGCTGAAATACTTCAACGAGCTGGAAGCTGAGAACATCAAAGGTCTGTAATTGAATAACCGCCTCTTTATATCCGGGGCGGTCGCTTTTTTAACCGGGGGTCGATATGTACGCTTTAACCCACGGTCGGATTTATACCGGCCATGAAATTCTGGATGACCATGCGATTGTAATCGCCAATGGCCTGATTGAACGTGTTTGCCCGCTGGCGGAACTGCCGCCGGAGATCGAACAGCGTTCCCTCAATGGAGCAGTAATCTCCCCCGGTTTCATCGACGTACAGCTCAACGGCTGCGGCGGTGTCCAGTTTAACGATACCGCAGAGGCGGTATCGGTTGAAACGCTGGAAATCATGCAAAAAGCCAACGAGAAATCGGGCTGCACCAGCTATCTGCCAACGCTGATCACCAGCAGCGATGACCTGATGAAACAGGGTATCCGCGTCATGCGCGAATACCTGGCAAAACATCCGAATCAGGCGCTGGGCCTGCACCTGGAAGGACCATGGCTGAATATGGTCAAGAAAGGCACCCATAACCCAAACTACGTGCGCAAACCGGATGCCGAGCTGGTGGATTACATGTGCGCCAATGCCGATGTGATCACCAAAGTAACGCTGGCCCCGGAAATGACCGGCACGGACGTTATCAGCAAACTGGCCGCCGCCGGGATTGTGGTGTCTGCGGGCCATTCGAACGCGACGCTGAAAGAGGCGAAGGCCGGTTTCCGCGCAGGCATTACGTTTGCCACACACCTTTATAACGCGATGCCCTATATTACTGGCCGCGAACCGGGACTGGTTGGCGCCATTCTGGATGAACCAGACGTCTACTGCGGCATTATCGCCGACGGCTTGCATGTCGATTACACCAACATCCGCAACGCCAAGCGTCTGAAAGGCGACAAGCTCTGCCTGGTAACGGATGCTACCGCTCCGGCAGGAGCGAATATTGAGCAGTTCATTTTTGCTGGTAAAACAATATACTACCGGAATGGACTGTGTGTGGATGAGAACGGCACGCTGAGCGGTTCTTCTCTGACGATGATCGAAGGGGTACGTAACCTCGTTGAACATTGCGGCATCGCGCTTGAGGAAGTGCTGCGCATGGCCACGCTTTATCCGGCGCGCGCCATTGGCGTCGATAAACAGCTCGGCGGTATTGCGCCAGGTATGGTTGCAAACCTGACGGCGTTCACACACGATTATAAAATTATTAAGACCATCGTTAATGGTAACGAGGTCGTCACTGAGTAAGTAAAAGTATGACACCAGGCGGACAAGCTCAAATCGGTAATGTCGATCTCGTTAAACAACTTAACAGCGCGGCGGTTTATCGCCTGATTGACCAGCACGGGCCAATCTCACGCATTCAGATAGCCGAACAAAGCCAGCTTGCTCCCGCCAGCGTGACAAAAATTACACGTCAGCTTATTGAGCGCGGCCTGATCAAAGAAGTCGATCAGCAGGCCTCCACCGGGGGCCGCCGCGCGATTTCCATCGTCACGGAAACCCGCAATTTTCAGGCCATTGGCGTTCGCTTAGGACGTCATGACACCACGCTTACGCTCTACGATCTGAGCAGCAAGGCCATTGCCGAAGAACACTACCCCCTTCCTGAGCGCACGCAGGAGACGCTTGAACATGCGTTGCTGAATACCATTGCGCAGTTTATCGAAAGCTGTCAGCGCAAGATCCGTGAACTCATCGCCATCTCGGTGATTTTGCCCGGCCTGGTTGACCCGGAAAGCGGCGTTATTCGCTACATGCCGCATATTAAGGTAGAGAACTGGGGGCTGGTTGAGGCGCTGGAAAAGCGCTTCAAGCTGACCTGCTTTGTTGGTCACGATATTCGCTCGCTGGCGCTGGCGGAGCACTACTTTGGTGCGAGCCAGGACTGCGAAGACTCTATTCTGGTGCGCGTTCACCGTGGTACAGGTGCGGGCATCATCTCGAATGGCCGCATTTTTATTGGCCGTAACGGTAACGTAGGCGAGATTGGTCATATCCAGGTGGAACCGCTTGGCGAGCGCTGCCACTGCGGTAACTTTGGCTGTCTTGAAACCGTTGCCGCCAATGCCGCCATTGAACATCGCGTTCGCCATCTGCTGGAGCAGGGTTACCAGAGCCGCGTCACGCTGGAAGATTGTAAGATCGGCGCCATCTGCAAAGCGGCAAACAAAGGCGATGCGCTGGCCTGCGAAGTGATCGAACAGGTAGGACGCCACCTGGGTAAGACCATCGCCATTGCCATCAACCTGTTTAATCCGCAGAAAGTGGTGATTGCCGGCGAGATCGTTGAAGCCGAAAAAGTGTTACTGCCCGCCATTGAAGGCTGCATCAATACCCAGGCGCTGAAGGCATTTCGCCAGAATTTGCCGGTGGTGCGATCTACGCTCGATCACCGCTCGGCAATTGGCGCATTCGCCCTGGTAAAACGTGCCATGCTCAACGGGATCCTGCTGCAACATTTGCTGGAATCCTGATCGGACCTTATAGTAACGCCTTCTTTTTTTGATGTCGGATTGTCCATGACCATTAAGAATGTAATTTGTGATATCGACGGCGTGCTGATGCACGACAACGTTGCCGTGCCGGGTGCTGCGGAGTTTCTTCACCGCATCATCGACAAAGGAATGCCACTGGTTCTTCTCACGAACTACCCTTCACAGACTGGTCAGGATCTGGCAAACCGCTTTGCTACCGCAGGCGTCAACGTCCCGGACAGCGTGTTCTATACCTCTGCGATGGCGACCGCGGATTTCCTGAAGCGTCAGGAAGGCAAAAAAGCCTATGTCGTTGGTGAAGGTGCGCTGATCCACGAGCTGTATAAAGCGGGCTTCACCATCACCGACGTAAACCCGGATTTTGTCATCGTGGGCGAGACGCGCTCCTTTAACTGGGAGATGATGCATAAGGCAGCCTACTTTGTCGCCAACGGTGCGCGTTTTATCGCCACCAACCCGGACACGCACGGTCGTGGTTTTTATCCCGCCTGCGGTGCGCTGTGCGCCGGTATCGAAAAAATCTCGGGTCGTAAGCCGTTTGTTGTCGGTAAACCGAGCCCGTGGATTATCCGCGCCGCACTGAATACGATGCAGGCACACTCAGAAGAAACCGTCATTGTGGGCGACAACCTGCGCACCGATATTCTGGCTGGCTTCCAGGCGGGGCTTGAAACCATCCTGGTGCTTTCTGGCGTTTCACAGCTTGATGACATTGATACGATGCCGTTCCGACCAAGCTGGATTTACCCTTCTGTCGACGAAATCGACGTTATTTGATTCAGAACCACGCCTAAGGGCGTGGTTTTTCATTTCTGCCGTCTGAAAACATCACTTCATCTAACGAAATCAGCCCTTCATTGAGAAATCATCAATAGAATTGCTTAAGACATACTCTTTTTTTAAGATTCGGCAATCGCCATTGCACTTTTTACGTTTTCATCGGTAAAACGCTTGCGCCCCCTCCCCCTTTTGCGGCATTTTCATAAGCAAGCAACATCACAACGCAACAGGGTTAACGGAGAAGGTTATGTGTTCTATTTTTGGCGTACTGGATATTAAAACTGACGCGGGCGAACTGCGTAAAAAAGCACTCGAATTGTCCCGCCTGATGCGCCATCGCGGTCCGGACTGGTCAGGCGTATACGCCAGCGATAAAGCGATTCTGGCTCATGAACGTCTCTCCATTGTTGATGTCAACGCTGGCGCACAGCCGCTATATAACGAGAAAAAAACGCACGCGCTGGCTGTTAACGGTGAAATTTACAACCATCAGGCGCTGCGCGCCGAGTACGGCGATCGCTACGCGTTTCAGACCGGCTCAGACTGCGAAGTGATCCTGGCGCTGTATCAGGAGAAAGGCCCGGAGTTCCTCGACGATCTGCAAGGGATGTTCGCCTTCGCCCTGTACGACAGCGAAAAAGACGCTTACCTGATTGGCCGCGACCATATTGGAATTATCCCGCTGTACATGGGACACGATGAGCACGGCAACTTCTACGTTGCCTCAGAGATGAAAGCCCTGGTACCGGTGTGCCGCACCATCAAAGAGTTCCCGGCAGGTAGCTACCTGTGGAGTAAAGACGGCGAGATCCGCCCGTACTACCAGCGCGACTGGTTTGATTATGAGGCGGTGAAAGACAACGTGACGGACAAAGCCGAACTGCGTCAGGCCCTGGAAGAGTCAGTGAAAAGCCACCTGATGTCAGACGTACCTTACGGCGTACTGCTCTCCGGCGGTCTTGACTCCTCCGTGATCTCCGCGATCACCAAGAAATTCGCCGCACGTCGCGTGGAAGATCAGGAGCGCTCTGAAGCCTGGTGGCCGCAGCTGCACTCCTTTGCCGTGGGTCTGGAAGGGGCACCTGACCTGAAAGCCGCCCAGGAAGTGGCAAATCATCTCGGCACGGTGCACCATGAAATTCACTTCACCGTACAGGAAGGTCTGGATGCGATCCGCGATGTGATCTATCACATTGAAACCTATGATGTGACCACCATTCGCGCCTCCACACCGATGTATTTGATGTCGCGGAAGATCAAAGCGATGGGCATCAAGATGGTGCTCTCCGGCGAGGGTTCTGACGAAGTGTTTGGCGGTTACCTCTATTTCCACAAAGCGCCAAACGCCAAAGAGCTGCATGAAGAAACGGTGCGTAAGCTACAGGCGCTGCACATGTTTGACTGCGCGCGCGCCAACAAAGCGATGTCCGCCTGGGGTGTGGAAGCCCGCGTGCCGTTCCTCGATAAGAAATTCCTTGATGTGGCGATGCGCATCAACCCGCAGGACAAAATGTGCGGCAACGGCAAAATGGAGAAACATATCCTGCGAGAATGTTTTGAATCCTACCTGCCGGCGAGCGTGGCGTGGCGTCAGAAAGAGCAGTTCTCGGATGGCGTGGGTTACAGCTGGATCGACACCCTGAAAGAGGTGGCGGCAAAACAGGTTTCTGATCAACAACTGGAAACTGCGAGCTTCCGTTTCCCGTACAACACGCCAGCCTCGAAAGAAGCGTATTTGTACCGTGAGATCTTTGAGGAGCTGTTCCCGGTTCCAAGCGCAGCAGAGTGCGTACCGGGTGGCCCATCGGTCGCCTGCTCTTCTGCTAAAGCCATTGAATGGGATGAATCATTCAAAGCGATGAACGATCCGTCAGGACGCGCGGTGGGCGTTCACCAGTCTGCCTATAAATAATGTTCAGAGTATCATCAGGCCCTCCGGGGCCTGATTTTTTTGTCTCTCTTTTCTCCGCATAAAATCGATTAATAACCAATAATTGTCGAATATTCGGCCTCGCTGTTCGCAACCTAACCAAACAGTCACATTCCGGCTATTTTCATTGAAAAAGGTGTTGACGCTGCAAGGGTCTATACGCATAATGCGCCCCGCAACGCCGATAAGGTAACGCGAAAAAAAGATGGCTACGTAGCTCAGTTGGTTAGAGCACATCACTCATAATGATGGGGTCACAGGTTCGAATCCCGTCGTAGCCACCATATTTATGTTATCGAATAC